>Ga0307978_1000007_pt1 | contig 213819 bp, 187 predicted proteins | sample OrgLakmetage1056_FD_203151 | JGI IMG/M metagenome (GOLD analysis project Ga0307978, IMG submission 203151) | Saline water microbial communities from Organic Lake, Antarctica - #1056 | ecosystem: Environmental > Aquatic > Non-marine Saline and Alkaline > Saline | place: Antarctica: Organic Lake... | reverse complement strand
ATCTGTAATATCCTTTAACAGATTATCACGATCTAGAGTGGATAATAATAGTATTTCCTCTTTTAAATTATCTATGTTCATAATCTAAATATACATATAATAGCTGTATTAAACTAGAGCCTAATTTAATTGCTCTTTCTTTTTTGCATTGCCCAATCCCGAAAAATCGGGAGAAACAAACCTGCCTTTGTCATCTTGAGGGAAATGCAGTGACGAAAGATCTACCTCAACGTGGCTTCGATACACCCCACTAAAAAAAGCGGGCCACTCAGCCACCAATTCATAATTGCCATTCCGTGCAAGGCGATAGCCGCGATACGGAATCTGTTTAAGTTATGTTCTGAGTTTTTCTATTTTAATTACTCTTTCTTTTTTGCATTGCCCAAAAAAGAAACAACCTGCCTGCTTAACCGCAGGAAGGTAGGAAAAGACTAGGCTTACGAACATCAGTCTAAAATTTACGTTTGATGTCTAAATTTTAGAAACTCAACCTCCTAAAGTCGGTCTCAAACAGTCTAAAATTTTACGACACCTTCATTTTAATTTTTACGACCTCTTTTCGTAGGCCGTTTTCTAACTATCGTGAAGCTTGTCACTTCGAGGCTGCCTTTGTCATCTTAAGGAAAATGCAGTGACGAAAGATCTTTCTCAACGTGGCTTCGATACACCCCGCTAAAAAAAAACGAACCACTCAGCCACCAATTCATAATTGCCATTCCGTACAAGGCGATAGCCGCGAAACGGAATCTGTTTAAGTGATGTATTTAAGCTTAAAGTTTCACTCCTTATTTAAGCTGCAGAAAGAATTAATACTTTCATTACTTTTTACCATTGATGAATCCCGAAAAATTGGGAGAAACCAACCTGCCTGCGTTACTTGGAAGGCAGGAAAATCTAGGTTTACGAACTTCAGTCTGAAATAGGTACCATGATTTTTATAAGGAAAAAGTTGACTTTGACTTAAATCTTGTGGAACAGCAGTAAATTCAATACTTAAGGAAGGAACTATTTAAAAAAAAACAAATCTTTCAATAGACAGAGTTTCTTTTATCTAAAATTCTACTGAGTTTTCCACCCTGACTTCTTGGAATTGAAAGGTGTGGTTTTAAGTCTATATCCATCGTAATACCAATGGTGTTTTTCATTTTCATTCCTATGGCTTTTATAAAGTCAAGATTGTCTTTTTCCACACCTAGAGCAGTCTCTACTTCAAGAGTAACACAATCCATAGCTCCTTTTTTATCCACTACCAATCTGTAATTTGGACTAAGGCCTTCGATCTGATAAATCACTTCTTCAACTTGAGTATGGAATAAATTCACTCCTCTTATGATCAGCATATCATCAGATCTCCCTTTGATCGCAGACATCTTAATGTGAGTGCGTTTTGCATTTTTATCATAATCGATAGAGCAAATATCATTTGTCCAATAGCGTAGTAGAGGAAAGGCTTCTTTGGTTAATGTGGTAATCACTAATACACCCTCTTTACCATAAGGGAGAGGGACTCCCGTATCTCTATCGACTACTTCGGGATAAAAATGATCTTCCCAGATGTAACAACCCGTTCCTCTTTCTTCCACATCCTCCTGAGAAACACCAGGACCTATAATTTCACTTAAACCATAAATATTAGTTGCTTTGACGTCTAGCCCATATTCAACCTGATTCCGAATGGCTTCAGTCCAAGGTTCAGCTCCTAGAACAGCATATTTTAAAGCTAGCTCTTTTGGGTTAATCCCATTTTTAATAAGCTCATCCGATAGAGTTTGGGCATAAGAGGGGGTGCAGCAGATCACTTCAGGTTCAAAATCTTGTAAAATTGTCAATTGCCTTTCAGTCATTCCTCCAGAAACAGGGATTACTGCCATACCTAATTTAGTTGCTCCTCCGTGAATTCCAAGTCCTCCCGTAAACAATCCATATCCATAAGCATTATGTAATTTCATCCCTTTCCTAGCTCCACCACAATACAGCGAGCGCGCAGTGACTTCATCAAAAATATCTAAATCGTTCTGAGTATAGCCTACCACAGTAGATTTACCAGTTGTTCCACTTGAGGCATGAATCCGACGTATCTGATCCATGGGTTTTGCAAACATTTTGAAGGGATAGTTATCTCTTAAGTCTGCTTTCTTAGTGAATGGTATTACATGTAAGTCAGCAACAGATTTGATATCATTGGGATCCAAACCTATACTATCAAATTGATTTTTATAAAAAGGGACATCGCTGTATAAACGTTTAACCAAAGAAGAAAGACGAGCATTTTGTAAATCTCGAAGTTTTTCTAAAGGCATATTTTCAATTTCTGAATTATACATTTTAAAATAATTATAAATTTAAAATTTGGTCTTAAGTAATTGATGAAAGATAGAGTTTATTGGACCTAACTGCTTTCAATAATCATATCTGCTGCCTTTTCTCCAATCATAATTGTGGGAGCGTTGGTGTTACCAGAAGTCACACAAGGCATGATGGAGGCATCGGCAACTCTTAGCCCTAAAATTCCGTGTACTTTTAATTCAGGATCAACCACAGACATGCTATCTATCCCCATTTTGCAAGTTCCTACCATATGGTGGTATGTTCCGCACGAATTTCTTATATACTGTTCAATTTCTTCTTCTGAAGCATTTTTACCAGGAAAAACCTCTTCTTTAGTCCACTCTTTCATAGCGTCTGTGTATCCTAATTTCTGACAGAGTTTTACAGCTTTGTAAAGCGCATCATAATCTGCTTTTTCACCTAAATAATTTGGATCAAGATAAGGGGTGTCCTCTGGATTGTTTGAATTTAATTTAACCTCTCCACGGCTTACAGGTCTGATTAATCCAGCGCAAAGTGTGAATGCGTTTTCAGGCCCCTCAAATCCTGAGCTGTAATAGGGTAAGCCCATAAAAAGGGGTTGTAAATCGGGGACTAACATATGTTCTCTACTCTTCCAGAAAAGTTGAGCTTCAAGTAAATTGGCTTGTGGAGGAGGTATTTGTTGTTTTGCTTCAAAGATGACACTTACCAATAAGTGATCATGTAAGTTTTGCCCTACACCTGGTAAATCTGCTATGCAATCTATATCATACTCTTTTAAATGTTCTGGATTTCCAATTCCAGATAGCATCAATAGCTGAGGTGAACCGATAGTTCCAGCAGAAAGAATGACTTCTTTAGAGGCATTTGCTATACTTAGTTTTTCATCTTTTTTATAAGTAACCCCTGTGCATTTCTTTCCTTCAAAATTTAGCTTTTGAGCATTTGCATTTGTGATGATAGTTAGGTTTTCTCTATCTAGTATAGGGACCAAAAAGGCTTTAGCAGTAGAGCAACGCTCACCTTCAGGAGTTACCGTAATATGATTCATTCCAGCTCCCCAAATTTCTTTGCTGAAGTCATCTGTAGTTGGTAATCCCATTTCCTTGCAAGCTTCAATAGCTACATAAGAAATCGGATTTGGGTTTTTTATAGAGGTCACATGCAAAGGGCCTTGATCTCCATGAAAATCATCAGCACCATCTTCAAATCTTTCTGACTTTTTGAAATAAGGAAGTACACTTTTATAATCCCACCCTTGGCAACCTTGGTAGGCCCAATTATCATAGTCGGTATGATGGCCTCTAATATAAATCATACCGTTTATACTGCTACTTCCTCCTAAGGTCTTACCTCTTGGCCAGTATCTTGGGGTATTGCCCGCATTTTTTTGAGGGATCGTCATATATGCCCAATCGCTTTCAGTTTGCCATGTAGCGGGCCATCCTGTTGGAGCATGAATATTTGGATCCTTATCCGGACTCCCAGATTCTAATAATAGAACTTTCGTTTTTGGATCTGCAGTGAGTCGATTTGCTATTACGCAACCTGCGGAACCAGCGCCAATAATGATATAATCAAAATTCATTTTCATTTTTTTAAGAGTTAGACAACTGCTATTTTTTTAAACTAGAACAGGCTTCTTTATGCTAATAACCTGAGGACGCGTCACCGCTTTTAGACCTTCAATACCAAATTCGACCCCATAACCGGACTCTTTAATTCCACCGAATGGAACCATGGGATGTATAGCACCATGTTGATTTATCCATACAGTTCCTGCTTGAATTTTTGAAGCTACTTTGGCTGCTTGGTCCAAATCATCTCCCCAAACAGAACCTCCTAAGCCCGTTTTAGTATCATTAGCTTTTTGAATTGCTTCTTCAACTAGTTTATATTTAATTATTGGAAGTACTGGGCCAAACTGTTCTTCATCAACAATTCTATGTCCGTTATCTACATTTCCTAAAAGCGTTATTGGATAAAAGTAGCCTGAACCAACCAGTGGGCTTCCACCACAAATAACTTCGGCACCCTTAGACTTGGCATCCTCAACGAGGTCATTTACTTTGTCAAATTGCATTTTATTTTGAATTGGCCCCAAAACAATACCGTCTTCCATTCCATTGCCCATTGGCATTTTTGAAGCTAAATCACTAAGAACTTCAACTACAACATCGTAATCATTTTCATGAACATACAATCGTTTTGCACAAGCACAGGTTTGCCCCATATTGATAAAAGCTCCCCAAAATAAATCTTCTGCTTTAGATTTTATATCAGTGCCTGGAAGTACTATAGCTGCATCATTTCCACCACATTCTAGGGTTAACCTAGCCATATTACCTTTGGAGCTTTCTATAATTTTTCGGGCAGTGGAGCTACTTCCCGTAAACATAATCTTATCAACATCGCTATGCTCTACCAAACTTGCCCCTATGTCTCCGCCTCCAGACACCGTATTTAGAACTCCAGGAGGTAAAACAGTATTAATAAGTCTTACCATTTCTAAAGTCCCAATAGTCGTGTATTCAGACGGTTTTAAAACAACTGTATTACCGGTCCTAATAGCAGGAATGATTTGCCAGATAGCGATCATCAAAGGCCAGTTCCATGGCGCAATGGCTCCAATAACACCTATGGGTTTACGATGTAATTCATCTTTTCTTGTATCATCTTCAAAAATGACTTCTACAGGCAAGTCTAATGAAGCAGGGACTTGCGTCCAGCCAACACAAGCTTGCATTTCAAACATGGAGCCTGGTCCAGCCATGGGTTTGCCTTGTTCTTCTGTGATCCATTTGGCCAAATAGGCGGTATTCTCCGCTAGAATATCTGCTACCTTATTCATAGTGGATTTTCGTTCTTCGCCAGATTTGGCTGCCCAAGATGGTTGTGCCGCTTTTGCAGCAGCAACCGCCTGAGAGACATGTTCCTTATTAGACATGGAAGCTGAACCAATTGAATCTCCTGTAGCGGGATTTTTTACATCAAAGGTTTTTTCTGTTGAGATGGATTTCCCATTTATAGTAAAAGCATAGGTTTTCATAGGTGTAAATTTTAGCCTTATTAATTACTAGCAATTTATTGAAGGATATCTGAAATTATTTACAGTATATTTCATTAATGCTTAATTTTATTACGCTCAAACTTAGAATATCATATTTTATGTCTATTTTAGAATTATTGATAATGAATTTGTGAAATATTTTAAATCATGCAAGACAAGTTTATTGAAAAAGGAACTCACTACCCACTTAAGCAGGGGAGGCTATCTTTATTTGAAACTAATTGTTCATGTAAGGATGTTCAATTCCACTTCAAACAGTATGTGATGACATTGATGCTTTCAGGACATAAAACAATTGAAAGTGAAAATTTGAAGTTTGAGTTTTTTCCTGGCACATTTTTTATTCCTGAAAAAGAAACAATTAATCAAGTTTCAATTCCAAATGCTTCATTTACTAACCCAACCCAATGTCTTGTCTTAGAATTAAACCCTTCTTTTCTAAAGAGAGTCTATGAAGGCATATTGTATGCTGAAGGAACGGAAAAGTTACTTCAGAATCTGAGTAGGGTAGAAGCTAAACATCATTTTTTATCAAATGATCAATTATTGATAAATGCCTTTAAAAGGCTTTATGATATTCAACTTAATGATAACGCTGACTGTAAACCTTTGATTGATGAACTGATCATTAAAGAAATAATTTACCGATTATTTAGCACAGAAGGAATGGCTCTCCTAAAGCATAACTTTAAAAAAAGTATTGAAGATGATTGTATCCGTAAAGTCATCAACTATATAAGTCTTAATATAAGTCAGAAAATAACCATAGAAGAATTGACAAAATTAGCAGGTATTGGGCAGACTACTTTTTTTAAACTCTTTAAAAAGGCAACGGGGACCACTCCTGTTGAATACATCTTAAAAGAAAGAATTAGGCAAGCAAAAATCATGATTCAGAAAGGAAGATTTAGTCTAAAGGAGATCGCTTATAAAAGTGGTTTTAACTCCTATGAATATTTTTGTAGTAGTTTTAAAAAGATCGAAGGCTTAAATCCTTCTCAATTAAAGGGTAAAATAGAAGTTTCGGTTTAATAGTCTTGTCATGTAATTTTAAGATTGGTTTAAAAACATCTTGAAACCCTCATGTTCACAGCGAATTCGGAGCGAATTCTTTTATTCTAGTTACCCCTTTTTAGGGAATCGAACCTAAATTACAATAGGGTAACTAAACTTTGATATACTATGTGCCTTTTGAAGTTATCAAAAAAAGAAAAAACCCTTTAAAGACTGGCTTTAAAGGGTTTTTGATTGATTAAGTTTCGTTTGAAACCTAGTATGGCGGAGAAAGAGGGATTCGAACCCCCGGAGGTGTGACCCTCAACAGTTTTCAAGACTGCCGCATTCGACCGCTCTGCCATTTCTCCGTTTGTTTAGAGCATTCGACATCCCGATTACTATCGGGGCTGCCATTTCTCCAATAGCCTAAAGAATTCAACATCCCAAGTAATCACTGGGCTGCTTTTTGTCTAAATTCCTTTTCAGGATTTCTTTAGCGATTGCAAATATACTAAGCTTTTTGATTTATCAAAACTATTCTAACTGTAATTATGATATTTTTTATCTTCGCCATTTCAAAAGTAAAATTCTACATTTTTTTTGATTTTGAAGTGTATCTAATACTGAACTAAATTTATACTATCGTGTAAATAAACTGAATTATATTACGATCTAGCTGAGCACAGGTTTTTTGATCGATCGAAATAAAAATAAATCAGCATAGCCTTAGTTGTGGCTCTTATTTTTCATAAAAAGCAAGCAAAAGTAGGCTGTGCCGAAATTTTTTCAATGAAATAATTTATGGCGACATCATAGGTTTAATTTGGTCTAAAAGCATTAAACTCCTATTTTAGCACTAAATAATGAATCCATGAAGAAAGTAATAATACCATTGTTCTTAGCCATAAGCGTAATAGGATGTAAAACACAAATGAAAGATGTGACTAAAGTTGATCCAAGTCAATTTTCACAAACCATCACATCTTCAGAATTGAGTGATTACCTGTATACGTTTAGTTCAGATGATTTTCAAGGAAGGGACACAGGTGAGCCAGGTCAAAAGAAGGCTGCTGAGTACCTTAAGGATTATTATAAAAGTTTAAATATCCAAGGAGGCTCTTTTGAGGAGGAAGATTCTTATTTCCAAACCATCCCTTCAGCTTATTTTAACGACAAGTTTAAAGCTAGTGAGAATGTAATTTCCATTATTAAAGGAAGCACATTAGCAGAAGAATATCTTGTGATTACTTCACATTATGACCACGTTGGGATGAAAGATGGAGAAATTTATAACGGAGCAGATGACGATGGTTCTGGTACTGTAGCCATCATGGGAATTGCCGAAGCTTTTCAAAAAGCGGTTTCCGAAGGGTACAGACCTAAGCGTTCCATTGTATTTCTTCATGTGACAGCAGAAGAAAAAGGCCTGTTAGGGTCTAAATACTATTCTGAAAATCCAATTTATCCCCTGGAAAATACTGTTGCCAACCTTAATATTGATATGATTGGAAGGATTGATGAAGCCCATCAAGAGAATCCTAACTATGTCTACCTCATAGGAAGTGATAAATTAAGCACAGACTTACATGAAATTTCTGAAAAGGCTAATTCTACTTACACAAATCTAAATTTAGATTATACCTATAATGATGAGAATGATCCTAACCGTTTCTACTACAGAAGTGATCATTATAACTTCGCTAAATTTGATATCCCGATTATCTTTTATTTTAACGGCGTGCATGAAGATTACCACCAACCTACAGATACTCCAGAAAAAATAGAATATGACCTTTTAGAAAAAAGAGCTAAACTGGTGTTTTTTACAGCTTGGGAAATCGCCAATAGAGACGAAAGACCTTCTGTAGATAAACCAACTCTATAATAAAATATAATCTTTAAAAGAAATGCGGGGCATCTTAAGATGTTCTGCATTTCTTTTTTTAATCAATTTATATCCTAAAAGTCCTAAAAGAAACTGATTATAGATGACCTCTAATACCAAATTAAATATCTGCGGATCCTTTACCCTGTCTAATGAGCTTTGGTTCGGATTCTGTTAAGTCAAATATCGTAGAGGCGACATTATCCCCAAAGCCTCCATCGATGACAACGTCGACTAGTTTATCCCATTTTTCTGCAATAAGCTCTGGATCGGTTGTGTATTCTATAACATCATCATCATCCCTTATGGAAGTAGAAATTATAGGATTTCCTAAATGCTGTACCAAAAGTTGGGCAATTTTATTATTAGGAACTCTTATACCAACTGTTTTCTTTTTCTTGAAGACTGAAGGCAATTTGTTATTGCCAGGAAGAATAAACGTATAGGGGCCAGGTAAGTTCCGTTTTAATATTTTGAAGGTTGTCGAGTCCAGTTGTGCAACATATTCAGACAGATTACTCAAATTTTGGCACACAAATGAAAAGTTTGCTTTTTCGAGTTTAATCCCCTTTATCCTCGCTATTTTTTCAAGTGCTTTTGTGTTATTGATGTCACATCCAAGCCCGTAAACAGTATCTGTGGGATAGATCACTAAGCCCCCTTTTTTTAAAATCTTAACGATGCGTTTTAATTCTTTTTCTGAAGGATTTTCCTCGTAAATTCTAATAAGTTCTGCCATGGCCTTAAAATTTAAAATACTGGATTAAAATTACAAAAAAAATTAATCAAGAGATGATTTCCTCTTGATGGTATTTACTCTATCCGTTATATAAGATACGATAGCACCAAAGATGGCAATTCCATTCAAAATCAAGATGCTTGCCGTTAATTTTCCAAGATTGGTGACAGGGTAATAATCACCATACCCAACAGTAGTTATTGTGATATAACTCCACCATAGCGCATCTTCAGCAGTTTTAATATTACCTATGTCTTTCTCTAAGTATAAGACCAATGTTGAACTTAAAACCAAGATAACAGTAGAAACAAAAATAATAAAACCATATAGACTTGCTTTTTTATGAGTTACTATAAATTCATAAAGGAGGTGAAAGGATTTTATGATCCTAAAAATCCTAAAGATCCTTAATACCCTTATATATCTAAATTCTGATATAACTGGAATACATGATAACAGATCTAACCATCCATAAGTAAAAAAATAGCGCCATCTCTTTTTTTGTTTCCTCAACTGACTGAAAAAATCGTACAAAAAAAACACACACAAACCAAAATCATAATAATTAATAAGCTTGTTAATTTCAGAATCTTGTGGGATAAAATAACTGACAGAGAGAAGTAGTATACTAAATATAGAGAGTAAAGCAATAATAAGGTTTGAAACTGAGAGCATCTAAGAGAGTATTTCTAATTTTGCAAATTTCAAAATTAGATTTTTCACACCTCCATTTTCAAACTTAATCTCTGCTTTTTTGTCCATCCCTATTCCTTCCACATTTAGGACTTCTCCTTTACCAAATCTAGTATGCTCTACCATTTGCCCCACATCCAACTGAATAGGTTTTGCTTTTTGGGTAGGAGTAGAGTCTCCTTCGGGTTTAATCTTTCTAAGTCGTCTTAGTTGCTGTTCAGTTGGTTTATGACTTGGAGGAGGGGTTCCCTTTCCTGGTTTAGTTTGCCTTAACTTAGATTTATCCACTTCGTCAAATATATCTTTATCGATAAGAGGTTTGTATCTATAATCATCTTTGGGGATCATATAGTCTAGATACTTCTCATCGATTTCTTCAATAAACCGACTTGGTTCAGCATCGATCAATTTTCCCCAGCGGTATCTTGAAAGCACATAGGTGAGGTAAGCTTCTTTTTCTGCTCTTGTCAAGGCTACATAAAACAATCGTCGCTCTTCTTCAAGTTCAGATCGTGTATTCATACTCATAGCAGAGGGAAAGAGATCTTCCTCAAGACCTACGATGTACACGTATGGAAATTCAAGTCCTTTGGCTAAGTGAATCGTCATCAAAGCAACGCGATCTTCATCGGCTGTTTCCTTGTCCAATGATGTCGCTAAAGCGATATCTTCCAAAAATTCTGTAAGCGATCCATCGGTATTTGCCAGTTCTTTTTGGCCTTCTACAAAATCGCTAATACCGTTAAGGAGCTCTTCAATATTCTCTATTCTAGCAATTCCTTCTGGGGTACCATCTTTTTTAAACTCTTGGAGAAGACCTGTCTTTTTGGATACAATTTCTGTGATTTGGAAAGCATTCAAAGTGTCATTCTGAATTTTAAAACTCTTGATCATACTAACAAAGTTGACCAATTTGGTCTTAGTGCCTTTATTAATACTTAAATCGAGTTTATTGATATTTTCGATGACTTCAAAGATTGTCCTTTTATAATGATTAGCCGCCAGTATCAGTTTGTCAATCGTGGTCTGTCCTATACCTCTTGAGGGATTATTAATAACCCTTTTTAGAGCTTCTTCATCTTTAGGGTTTACAATCAACCTTAAATAAGCTAGAATATCTTTGACTTCTTTTCTCTGATAAAAAGATAGGCCACCATAAATACGGTAGGGAATATCTTTACGTCTCAGGGCATCCTCAATAGATCTACTCTGGGCATTTGTTCGGTACAACACAGCAAATTCTCCGTTTTTGGCACCTTGCTGCATGCACTTCTCCATAATGGAGTTAGCAACAAACCGGCCTTCTTCAGCATCGTTCACCAGTCGATTTACATGAATTTTAGAACCTTCAAGGTTTTCCGTCCACACCACTTTGTCAAGCTTGGTTTTGTTTTTTTCAATAATGGAATTGGCAGCATCAACGATGTTTCTAGTAGACCTATAGTTTTGCTCCAGTCTAAAAGATTTTACATCGCTGTAATCCTTTTGGAAATTTAAAATATTATTGATGTTGGCTCCACGGAAGCCATAGATACTTTGCGCATCGTCTCCAACTACACATATATTTTGATACCTATCACTTAAAGCTCTTACGATTAGATATTGAGAGTGATTTGTATCTTGATACTCGTCTACTAAGATGTATTTAAATTTTTGTTGGTACTTAGCCAATACCTCGGGAAACCGAGTGAGAAGCTCATTGGTTCTCAACAGCAAATCGTCAAAATCCATAGCCCCAGACTTAAAACACCGATCCACATATTCCTGATAAATTTCTCCTAGTCTAGGTCGCTTGGCCATCGCATCTGCTTCTTGCAATTCAGGGTTTTTTAAATAGGCATTTACCGTGATCAAACTGTTTTTAAAAGAAGAGATTCTCGACAAGATTTGTTTGTACTTATAGATGTCCTTATCAAGATTTTTCTCTTTAATAATAGATCTAATCAAGTGTTGAGAATCGTTGGAATCATATATTGTAAAGTTGGAAGGAAAACCGAGCTTATCCCCTTCAAACCTCAATATTTTTGCAAATACAGAATGAAAAGTTCCCATCCATAAATTCTTGGCTTCTGCTCCAACAATTTTAGATATTCTATTCTTCATCTCCTTAGCTGCCTTATTGGTGAATGTTAAGGAAAGAATATTAAAAGAGTCTACACCCTCACTCATCAAATAAGCAATTCTATAGGTCAACACTCTTGTTTTCCCAGATCCTGCTCCCGCGATCACAATCATCGGTCCATCCTTCTGTAAAACAGCTTCGCGTTGAGCTTCATTAAGTTGTTTGATATAATCTTGCAAGATGCTAATTTTAAGTTATGTGGTTATTCGTTCAAAATTAATCAATTTACACCCAATCTTTAAGGCTTCCAGTTTTTAATTTATAGTCTAAAAAGGTAAAGTTGATCATAATATCTATATTTGAATCAAAACTTAACAATGCAGTCAGCTTCAGAACTTTTAGGGTATTTGTTCTATTTGATACCATCGGTAATAGTGGGGGTGATAGCCTTTTATTTCTTTAAAATTTTTGTCGATCATCAAAAGGAAATGCACTATATGGAGCTTAGAAAAGAGAGTAGGAGCGAAGTCTTACCCCTAAGATTACAAGCTTTTGAACGATTGGTTTTGTTTCTTGAACGCATTTCACCTGGTCAATTGCTATCTCGGATAAAACCTGTTGGAGAAAATAAATACGATTATGAAAATTTACTAATAGCTTCAATAGAACAAGAGTTCGAGCATAATTTGGTCCAGCAAGTTTATGTCAGTCAAAAATGTTGGGATGCTATTAGGGCTTCCAAAAATTCGACGATTTCATTAATTAGAAAAACAGCTATGAGTGATAAAATCACCTCTGCTCAAAAATTAAGAGAAGTGGTGTTAACAGAATTATTCGAAAGATCTTCACCAAGTGATACGGGTATTGCTTTTTTAAAAAATGAAATCAAGCAATTGTTTTAATACCTAGTATTGAAAAAGGTTTTTTCTCGGATACTAAAATCTTGAACTAGTTTATTTAAGGCTTTAGAATGCTTTTCAGAGTTCATCAAAGTATCCAGAAGTTCTCTGCAGAATTTTTTGAATTGCCACACAGGATGAAAAACACCCTCCATTAAATCCTTATAATTTTCTTCTGAAAAGGTATTGATCTGGTATAAATATCCAAAAGCATTTTCTCTCACTTGGAACGGATAGCCTGCTTGAGTATGCTTGCTTAATTCACCATAAACAGAAGGTTTTTTATCAGGCTGATAATCTGGTGTCGCTAAGTTAAGAGTGAGCCAAAGGAGTTTTATGTTTTTATTTTGAAAACCAACAGAAGCTTCTGTGGCCTCCAAATAGGTATGCCTATCTTCAGGAAAAGCTCTCCAAAGGTTGAATAATGCTTTTTCTATAGTAGCATAAGAATCGTCCTTAAGCAGGCTTTCGTAGTCTGCTTTAAGTTCTGAGGGAATAGAGGTCAAAGAATTCGCAATGGCCTGCCTAACATATAGGTTATTGGTTTCGAAAGCCTTCTTATAGAGTGGGATTGAGAGGTCGAAGTCTCCACCATTAAGCTGATGTACAGCCTCCTGTCCTAAGTAATCATTTACGGGGAAATTAAGAGCATCACTTATTCTATCTGTTTTAAGACTCAGCCGGGTTTCTCTAAAAGCAGCCAGTTTTAAGTAGTTTTGAATAAACTCCTGCTCCTTTAAAAACATTAAGGTTTCTTTAGACTGAAATGCTTTTTGATAAAGCCATCGCTCCTTAAAATTAGTGAGAGGTTGACCGTAATGAAACTCAACTTCAGTCATAAAATCTTCTGTGGTGACGTTCTCATAAGCATATTTATTTAAATAACTTTCAATAGCTTTTTGAAACACAGCCTCCCCAACAGTGTTTTTTAGAATAATAAGTGCCCAAGCTCCTTTTTCGTAGTAAGTTAAAGAGCTTCCCCCAACGCTTACAAGTACTTGTCCTTTTCCAGAATCGCTCTTATCTTTAAGTTCTTCTGCAGTTTTAAAAAGTTTAAAATAATAATACTCCTCCCCAAATATTTCCTTTTCTACCTCCAAAGCATAATAGGTGGCAAAGCCTTCATGAAGCCAATGGTGTTTAGATGAAGTTTCGGTCACTAAATTACCAAACCACTGGTGAGCCAATTCGTGTGCCTGGACGTTTACAAAACTCCTGTCATTTGCTCCAATACTATCCACGACAAATTCTTCAGAAAAGGTATTGAGTGTTGTATTTTCCATACCAGCATACAAAAAATCTCGGACTGGGACTTGTTTAAAGTTTTGCCACGGATAGCTTACATTTATTTTGTTTTCTAGACTATTAAAAATTTTGACATGGTCTTGATAAGTGTCATCCATTTTATCCAGATGTCTGGTTTCAAGATAGACTTGAAGTGGAATGCCTTTTTCACTTTTTGCAGACGTTCGCCTGAAGTCTCCCATCACAAAACCTACTAAGTAGCTACTCATCGGTTTTTGCATTTCATAGTGCCAAGATTTATGGTTTAATCTAGACCTTGTCTTGTTGAGGTTGCCATTAGCAATCACTTCATAATTTTCAGGAGCCTCGTAAGTAATAGTGAAGATCATCTTATCATTCATATCATCAAGACTTGGCAGCCAGTGGGAAGTGTATTTGCCTTGTCCTTGGGTCCAGACTTGAGAGGGATAGGCTTTTAAAGTTGAGTTGAAACCCACAAAGTAAAGCGCTTGTTTAGGCTCGCACTCGTAAGAAAAAGTAGCCGAATAGCTTTTATCTTTTTTAAAATTACTGGTCATCCAAACTTTATCGTCTGTAGTAACAATCTTGAGCGTATTTGATTCTGAAGGTTTAATGCGCATATCGACGGCGTCTAGATAAACAGAATCTATATCTTTTAGGATCTTAAACCTGACTTCTACCTGTCCTTTTATCTTAAAATCGAGGGTATCGATAGTCACTGTAGCATTTAGCTCTAGAAAGTCAACCTTTTCAGTCTGTTGCCCGAAGAGTAGAGATGAGGTTAGAAGCAAGAAGACTATAATTTTTATCATTTTACAAAGTTAGGGTTTTGCAACAAAAAAAGCTGCTAGATTTCTCTAGCAGCTTTCGTACATAGTATAATAAATAAATGTTTAATTCACATCCCAAAATAATCTAGTTTGTTGAGAATCACCACCTATTGCTTGAGAAGCTTCATTGTAATTCACTTCATTCAAGTTTTGTTCATTAATAGGGTAAGTATATCTTAATGGTACTGGATTTCCAGTTGATCCCGGAAGGTTGAGAGTTGGTTCATCATATTTTCTCCAAACAGACCACCCTTCTATAGGGTTATCAAACATAGCTATCCAGAATTGTGTTCCTATCAAAGCATTAGAATTTGCAGAATCATAAGAAACATCTGGTCGACTCAAATAGTCATCTATTGCAACTTGATCATCAATTCCAGCGTAATTCATAGAAGCTGTTACACCATTTTCATAGTGAGTTAAAACATCTCCAAATACAGCATAATTAAGATCTGAGGAAGTTGCAGTTGCTAAATGAAATGAAACCTCTGCAAAATCCATTAATATTCCTGGGTGGGTTGGGTCTAAAAAGCTTTCTCCCACATGAGTTGAACTAGAATAAGGATTTTGAGAGCCGTAGATACCACCTTCATAAACTCCAGCTCCAAGATTTTCATCAAAAAAATACATGCGTCTTGGATCTTCCAAACCGTTCATTATATCAACAAGTGTATTGGCTGCAACATAGTCAGAACGACCACTTTGTACTAAGTCTTCCCATAATGGATTCGTATTAGGGGGTGAACTTTGATAGACAATAGCAGCATTATCTTGATTTCCAGTAAAGACACCATTGCTAGCTGCATCTTCAGCAGCGCTCTTGGATAAACTAGAATTACTATCGGAAATTCTCATCGCCAACCTTAACTGTAATGAGTTACTGAATTTACTCCACTTACTCATATCTCCACCAAATATGACATCTGCTCCTGCGAAGCCTTGTCCTGAGCTTAGTAATGTTCTTGCATCCTGAAGCCTCTCTATAAGACTTATATAAATAGTTCCTGCATCATCATAAGCTGGTAATGTAATAGTTTCAGCTTGTAAAGCCTCAGTATAAGGAATATCAGCAAAAGTGTCCACTAGAACTTGCCAAGCGTAAACTTGAAGCACTTCTATTTGGCCTAAGCGAGCATCTTTCTGGCCTTGAGAAAGATCACTGTTTTCATCGATATAAGCTTTAGCATCATCTAAGTCTAACAATACATCTCTGTATATTTCAGACCATTGAGACTTTGGAATGTTACGATTAGTCAAATCATAATTTGGCTCATCGACATAGGTTGTAGCTGTAAGGTACTGACTTATAAATCTAAATACATTAATATTTACATTTGGACTAGCCATAAAGTCTCCTAAACTTACCGTAGCAGATGTGAACAAAAATTCTTCTGAAGCCTCCGTTGGGTTTTTAGGATCTTGATTTAGCCTCTCATATTTATCATCATCGGAACACGATGTGAAGAGGCAAACCATTATAAAAGTTACTAAATATTTTTTCATTTTGTTTTTGTTTAAAAATTAAACTTAAGATTCACTCCATACTGCTGCATAGCTGGGTAAGCTCCAGATTGGTAGCCTTGGACATTTCCAGAACTCAATCCAGCTTCTGGATCTGAATATGGCATATTCTTATCAATTATCCATAAGTTTCTACCAATAATTGAAAGCGAAGCACCATTAAATGGTAATTTTTCTAAAACTTTATCACCAAAACTATAAGTCAAGTTCAATTCTCTCAATTTAATATACGATGCATCATAAACATGCCCTTTGTTAGCGTCACGAGCATAACCGTAAGGATTTGCATAGGTGTCGAAGGGGACTCTTGTTTGGTTTTGAGAACCATCAGCATTAACACCTGGTAAAATTATACCACCGCTATCGGCACCACCTGTTAAAGGGGCTCTCATCTCATTGCCCAAATCGTTTATACCTGCTGTTCTATCATAAACACCGGTAGCGAAACCGTACCATGTATCGAGTGAAAAGATATCTCCTCCCTCTTGTATATCGATCAAAAAGCTAAATCTGAAATTCTTGTAAGTAAAAGTGTTGGTAATACCTGCATTCCAGTCTGGCTGTATGTTTCCAATTATTTCATTATTTGATGACGTTGTTTCGTAATAACCACTGCTATTCACAGTTTTACGACCACTATCATCATATACATAATCAGTTCCTCTTATGGTTCCATACGGTTCACCTGGTGCAGCATTTATTGATATACCTCCTTGAAGACTAGCCAATTGAAGATTGTCTATACCATCTGTAAGACTTATTACTTTATTTCTATTTCTAGACCAGTTTACATTAACATTCCAACTAAAGGCATCTAGCTCCAAAGGTGTTACGCCAAGTAAAACTTCAATACCTTTGTTTTCAATTTCACCTGCATTAAGTAATTTTCTTGTGTATCCAGTAGCATTAGACACGGGAACCGGTGTAATTTGATCTTCTGTTCGTGTCCTATAATATGAAAAATCTAAATTTAACCTATCATCTAAAAAACTCGCTTCTAGACCAACTTCATAAGATTTTGAAGTTTCAGATTTCAGCTCAAGATTATTCAACGTACTATTTAAACTAGCGATACCTTGCCCATTAAATGGTGTAGAAATCACATAGGTGTTAAAAACATCATAAGGATCTGTTGCACTACCTACCTGAGCATAGTTTGCTCTGAACTTTGCAAAACTTAACCAGTCTTTTTTTATAATATTTGAAAGCAGAACACTAGTTGAGATCGAAGGATAAAAATAGGTATTATCCGCCTTTGGGAGTGTGGAAGAACGATCTCTTCTTATGGTGGCTTCCAAATAGTAAGTGTCTTTGTAACCTAAACTTCCTCTGGCAAATAGACCATCAACCATCTGGTCCGCTTCGTATTCAAGTGGTGGTTGTAGAGGGTCTTTACTGTTGCTTAAAGCATAAAAACCAGCAGCATTTAATCCTCCATTGGTAGATGCTCTAATAAACGTTTGTTCGTTTCTTCTTAGGTTGAAACCAATATTACCGTCAATATTTAAATCATCGTTTAAATCTTTGTTGAAATTCAATATCAAATCGTAATTATATTCAGCAACTCTGTTGTCAAATCTAGAGTATCTAGAGACACCAACTGATCCTACATTCTTACGCTCTTCTTGTAATTCGCTATAAGTATCGAAGGTAAAACGACCTAGTACACTAAATACATCGTTGATTTCATAATTCAAATTGATGTTACCAAAATACCGATTACGAGTATCGGTCTGAAAATTTTCATATCTTGTAAAGTATGGATTATCAAAATATATAGGTGTTAAATTTTCAGGCCCATTAGGATTCCAAGTTATATTTCTTCCCGTTTGAAAATAGGCATCACGTTGCTCAAAGAGATCAACATTAGTTTGATTCCATTGTCTAGCGGATTGCATGACATTCAAATCATCATAACCAGTTCCATATCTACCTTTACCATCCGTTTTAATGAAATTAACATTGGAACCTACTCTTAGCTTTTCTGATAAATCATGAGATCCAGAAAATTTAATATTGTTTCTCTTAATGCTACTATTCGGAAGGCTACCTTCTTGATCTAGGTTGGTAAAACCAACCCTGTAAGTACTTTTGTCAGTTCCACCATCTAAGGACACAGAATTAATCATAGTATAACCTGTTTCCCATATGTCATTTGGAGTATTCTCTGCAGCTACCCATGGCGAAGCTTGCTGATAAGTATCCAATCCTGGATAGATAGAATTCCATTGGTAGATCATTCGATCTGGATCAAATGCAGCACCAAAAGAGGCGTCCTCTGTGAAAGGGGTTGTTTCATCTAAAACACCGTCACCGTTGACATCGTATAAATTGAAATAGCCATCCTCAGATTGATAATATGGACCGTAACCTGCGCCATATTTTTGTTGATATTTTGGTAATGTACTTTTGTCAGCATTTGAAAACATAACAGAAGATCTGATACTTACTCCAAGACCTTTATTTTTTGATCCCTTTTTAGTTTCAATAATTATGACACCATTTGCAGCACGTTCTCCATATAAGGCAGATGCAGCTGCACCACGTAAAACATTAATCGACTTGATGTCATCAGGATTGATATCTGATGCTGCATTACCATAATCATAGCCTCCTTGCCCTGATCTCTGTCCGCCAGTGTTTGAATTTTGGTTTATGATAGGTGTTCCATCTACTACAAATAAAGCTTGGTTGCTACCCGTTAAAGAAGCATTACCTCTTATGACAACATTTGTTGAACCACCCATGGTTCCAGAGGATTTTACTTGAAGTCCAGCAACTTTTCCAGATAGAGCATTTGTGAAATTTTGTGTCGCTACGTCAGATACTTCATCTCCGTCGAGTTCTTGAGTTGCATAACCCAAGGATTTTTTCTCTCTTTTGATACCTAAAGCAGTTACAACTACTTCATCAAGTTGTCCAGTATCATTCTTTAATACTATTTGAATAGAAGATTGACTTCCAACAGTCACCCTCTGTTCTTTCATTCCTAAATAAGAAAATACCAGAACGGCCTCTTGTCCGACTTTGATAGAAAAATTTCCATCAAAATTGGTTTGAGTACCATTACTAGTTCCATCCTCGATTACGTTTACTCCTGGTAGGGGTAAACCACTGTCATCTACAACAGTTCCTGTCACTTCTTGACTTTGCGCAAAACCCACATGTGAGATTAAAGCGAAAAGAAATAAGAAGATCCAATTTACATTTTGTTTCATTTGTTAATAATTTTTGTTTGTTAGAATTAGCCAATTCAAAACTAGGTGTTTAGCTCTTTGTTAACAAAATTATAATGTTAAATTTTCATAATTTTATAAATCTAAGTCCAAATCTTTATTATTTAGTTAAAGGTTAAAACCCTACAATTTCATTGCAGTTACTTTAGTTTCTATAAATGTTTTAATTTTGTTGAATGTCAAACTACCGCAAGAATTCCTGTTCAATAAGTAATTTGAGTTGTCATATAGTATTGGCTACAAAATATCGTTACTCTGTTTTACAAGGCTATATACAGCATCGCTGTCGAGATTTGTTGATACAAATATGCAATTCTGAGAATGTATAAATTCTAAAGGGAGTTGTGAGTAAGGACCATCTACACATGCATGTTGAGTACCCACCTTCATTGAGTATAAGTATTTGGGTAAAGAAATTGAAAAGGCCACTCTTCTCGCCTAATACAGAAGGAATTTCCCAAATTGAATAAGCAATATTGGGCTAAGTATTTTTGGGCAGTAGGATATGGGGTGTGGAGCACTGGACAGTTAACTGATGAAATGGTTCAAGAATATCTTGAACACCATATAAATAAGCCCAATTCAGAAAAAGGTAACTGGATATTAAAATAATGCTAAGAAAGAATTTCATTCTTTTATTTAAAACTAAGGACCTTCAGTCCATAGTGGTTTATTTGTCACTTTTTGAGTTAGCGACTTAAACTCTTACCTAAATACTGACCAATCTAGTTTTAAAGAAAAAACATTGGAATATAAGGTAAGGCTTTGGTCTCCAATATAGGTAAGGGCGTAGTCAATTTGACTTCTTTTATACCGAAACCCTACTCCAAAATTGCACAGGAAACCAATGTTGATTCACTCACCATCATTGGGTTCAAGGTTTTCAAAATTACCAATATATCCTCTTAAATAAACTAACTTGATGTAGTCAACTTCAAAACCAAAAGCGGAGGTAGCACTCATAGAACCAGAGGAAATAATATCATTGGTTTCTGCAAAGCAAAAGTCCATATTCAAGGATGTAGTAAGGTCAAAATCTCTGTGAATACTGGTGCCTAGGATTGTGGCTAGCTAAGTATCTATTAAACTGTCCTAAAAGTTAAAGCTACAAATAAGTATAAATCTAAAATTTGACTAGTTATAATGAGTATTCGCATTATTAGTGAGATTGAAGGTCTAGTAAAATATGTTTTAGATTGCAAAACAAAAAGACGGGATTCTCAATCTTCTTTATAATTCAAATTTTCGTATAGCTGTGTTTCATATCATAACCAGAGTTATTACTTTTTAATGGAATTGTAGTTAGTGAATTTAAGATTCTAATGCATGTAGATACGTCCAATTACGAGGAGAAATGAAATGGAAATCACGTTTACGATTCGATTCATTTTCATGAGGAATATCAGCTGATTTATATAATGGAAGATAATAATTCTCTTTTGGTGGGTTCAGATATATATAGATATAAATTCCGTGAGGTGGATTTGTTTGGGAGTAATTTTCCTCATGGATTTAACAGTGAAAGTCAAAATAAAAGGGAATACATGGAACCTTTTGCCAGACAGCTCATTGTTTTTTAAAAGGAACGCTTTAAACTCACTGTTTGATAAAAAACCAGAAACTAAATCGATTAAGTACTTATTGGATGGTGAGTCTTTAGGTTTTAAATTAAGTGAGAAGAACTTTCCAGAAATTCTTTGTAAAATTTAGCAACTGACCCGTATGGATGATTTTGATAGGGTGCAGGAATTAAGATCATTGCAAGGTAAACTCTAATAAATAAAGTTTTTAAATCACCTTAATCATTTGCATATAAGGGTATTGAATCTTATTTTTAATGTATGAAACTACAGAAACAGCCCACTTTAGCAGACACAATTTGTGATTTGTGATCAAGAAAGATAAAAAGAACGTTCTTCACTCAAATAAATGAGTTAATCGATTGAGATAGTATCGAAAAGCTAATCGATGCTGATTATTCTAAAGGTAAAAGTGCTGTAGGTAAACCTTCCTATAGAGGTCTGTTATTGTTTAGAATGTGTCTTTTGCAAAGATGGTATGGATTGAATGATTATGAAGTAGAAGACAGATTGAACGACAGCATCTCTTTCAGTTATTCCTGTGGGATGAATATAGATGAAGTTGCACCAGACCATAGTACACTTAGTAGGTTTAGAACCGCACTAACCCAAACTAAAACTTTTGAGAAGCTATTCAGCATCATTAATGCACAATTGGAAGCTCACAACATCATTGTTAAAAGGGGGATCATAGTCGACGCTAGTGTCATTGAACCCACTTCGACCAGAAGGAAAGACCAATCACAAGGTAACCCAAGATCGCAGCGAAGATGAGATAAGGGTAAAAAAGCAGTATGCTGACAGTGTAGATAAAGATGGAATATGGCTAAAGAAAAGAGGGAAATATCATTTTGGATTTAAAAAACACCGTGTAACTGATAACAATGGACTTGTCGTAGGAGTCTTAACCACTACGGCAAGTAGAAATGAGATAGCCAATTTAGAAGACGTGCTAGAGACAGTGACTATAGATTTACCAAAAGGCATCCCGTTAAAAGCAGATAAAGGGTATCAATCAAAGAAAAATGCTGAAGCTTAAAAGAACTGAAAATCCAAATAGAGGTCAGTAGTTACTTATTTATCAATTCTGATTAATATATTTTGTCTCCCTCTACCATTCTAGTGATTAGGTTATTAAAAATTGTTGACTTACTCTGTGAGCGGTTTATTCTAAAACAAAATTCACTGAGATATCTATTTAGATTACCATCACTAACCCAAGAATAGATAGTCCTGATCCAAGATTTAACTTGACGTATCATGGCATGGAGCGCCTTAAAGTTTAATCCTTTATGACTTTCTATCTGGCTTATGTCGTACGCTTTTGCTACAGGTCTATCCCCTCCATTTATCGGTTGTTACCTTGGCTCCTCGGCTTATGTGGTCAATAAACATATGGTGTAAAGATCGAGCGGAGAAATCTTCTATTTTCATGGCGTATATTCTTTTGACCTTTCCTTCTTTGGTAAGCTAGACTGCTATGATCGACTTCTTTTTCTTACCGTGGTCACTTCTTCCTATTTTGCCTATCTCTCGACCACCCACAACGAACTCATCAACATGAACTTCCCCATCCATAGGGTTATTGCCACTTGAGGACATAGCTTCTCTCACCTTGAGCATAAACAATCGAGCTGTCTTTTCGGTCACTCCATAACGCACTCCCATATAACTTGCTGATAGACTCTTAGTGCTAGTAGCCATTTCAAAACAGATAAAGAATGCCTTTCTGACTCCAAACTTAACTTTGTGAAAAAGAGTGTTGGCAGTAGTAGATTATATATGCCCACAGATATTGCACTGTCTTGCCAAATCAGCACGAACTTGACAAGCAGTGTGATTACACCTCAAACATTTATATCGAATTTCTGACTTCACTGAAGCTAAGTATTTCTTGCAATCTTCGTCTGTTTTAAACCGATCAGAAAACTCTAGAAGATTTTGACCCTTAAATACGTCTATAATTACATATACTTACAAACACTAAGTTAGGTATTTATATACTGACCTCTATAAAAGTAATTAGCATGGCCTTAGCTACGATAATTATTTTTGATAAAAAGCAGACGAAAAAGAAATTATTTATTGCGACATTATAGATTTAAATTGGTAATATATTCTATATTCGAGTGACATTAAGTAAAGTATCCTTCCCGTTTCGATGAAACAGGTCGCATTTAGTTAATTTGAATATGCTGAGATTCCAAGAATAATAAAGAGGTGTATGGTTTGTTTATTCTTGAATCATGTACCAAGACAATTATTTTCTTTGGGTTTGATTCTAAATAGTATCACTATTTCCTAAAGTGTAAAATAAGCAATGCATTGGAAATTTATAATATTATTCTATAACATGTAAGACTCTTTTAACAAAATGGGACTCATGGTATAGATTGAAAAAGAATAATTTTTAGAAAACAATAAAAGTTATGAAAAAAGGGGTTTTGAGAAGTATGCTATGCTTTTTGTTTTTTTTTGGTATTGGTAAAGCTCAAAATGCATTGCCTTTACAATTGAAAGACGTCTATAAAAAAAATATATATGAACAAAAAAGTTTTGGTCCTGTAAGGTGGATGAAAGACAACAAAGGGTATTCGACTCTTGAGACCAACAGAAAAATAGGTGGTCAGAATATTGTTAAATATGATGCGCGAAGTGGAACAAGGTCAGTTTTGGTATCTGCTAATCAATTAATTCCTGAGGGCAAAAATGAACCTATTACAATTTCGGATTACAAATGGTCTCTTGATAACAATAAACTCCTTCTTTTTACAAACACACGTAAAGTTTGGCGGTATCACACTCGTGGTGATTATTGGGTGTTGGATTTAAAAACCAATAAATTGGTAAGACTAGGACAATCCTTGCCCACGGCGACGCTGATGTTTGCAAAATTCTCTCCAGATGCCTCCAAAGTCGCCTATGTAAGTGAATTAAATATATATTCAGAGAATCTTGAAAGTCACAAAATAGACCAGATCACCAAAGATGGGGGTGGTAATATCATAAATGGTACTTTCGACTGGGTTTATGAAGAGGAATTAAATTGCAGAGATGGTTTTAGGTGGAGCCCTGATGGTAAAAATATTGCATATTGGCAGTCGGATACAAAGGATGTTGGTACTTTTTATATAATTAATAACGTAGATTCAATCTACACAAAGCCAATTCCGTTGCCTTATCCAAAGGTAGGAACAGAACTTTCTACTGTAAAAGTAGGAGTAGTTTCCGTTGATGGGGGAGCTACAAAATGGTTTAAAGTACCAGGCGACCCAAAGAATAATTATTTAGCCCGTATGGATTTTATTCCTAATTCTAAAGAGGTGATGATCCAGCAATTGAACCGCAGACAGAACACCAATAAGATCTGGGTTGGGGATATTGAGAATATGGAGCTGACCTCTATTATGACAGAGAAAGATGAGGCTTTTTTAGATATTCATGATGATGTGCGCTGGTTGGAAAATGAAAAATATTTTACATGGTCGAGTGAGAGGGATGGTTGGTTACACCTTTACAAGGTTTCAAGGGATGGTAAGGTTATCCAACCTATCACCAAAGGAGATTTCGATGTTGTTGAAATTAATAGTATTGATCCAAAAGGAGGCTATGTTTACTATATTGCTTCCCCCGATAATTTTACCCAGAGATATTTGTACAGAAGTCGTATAGACGGAAAAGGAGATGCAGAAAGAATAACCCCGAGCACAAATTCGGGTCAAAGTTCTTATCAAATCTCCAATGATGCCAAATGGGGAATTCAAGTATTCCAAAATGCGGTTACACCTCCTATATATTCTTTAATAAGCCTTCCAAATCATAAGCAAAAAAGAATTTTAGAGGATAATAGGGAGCTAAAGGATAAATTTGATGCCTTGGCATTGAATCCAAAAGAGTTTGTAAAGGTTAATATAGGAGATGTCCTATTGGATGCCTATATGATAAAACCTAAAGATTTTGATGCTAGTAAAACATACCCATTATTGTTTTATGTCTATGGGGAACCAGCAGCATCTACCGTACAGGACAATTGGTCTGGTGGCAGTCTATGGGATCAATATATGGCTCAAAAAGGGTATGTTGTCATGAGTGTTGACAATCGCGGTACAAAAACACCTAGAGGTAATAAATGGCGTAAATCCATTTATGGGCAAATAGGGATCCTCGCTTCTGAAGACCAGAGTAAGGCTGCGAAAGAAATATTGAAAACCTACGATTTCTTAGACTCATCACGAGTTGGAATTTGGGGCTGGAGTGGAGGTGGTCAAATGACACTAAACTGCATGTTTAAATACCCAGAGATTTATTCTTCAGGTTTAGCCGTTTCATTTGTGTCCGATCAAAGACTCTATGATGCTACTTATCAGGAAAGATATATGGGACTATTGGAAGACAATGCCAAGGGTTATCATGATGGATCACCTATTAACTTTGCGCAAAACTTGGAGGGAAATTTGATGATTATCCACGGGACTGCAGACGATAATGTACATTATCAGAGTTTTGAGATGCTAGTAAATAAATTAATTAAGCACAATAAGATGTTTAATATGATGTCCTACCCAATGCGAGCGCATCGTATTAATGAACGAGAAAACACATCCTATCACCTCAGAGAAACAATGGAAGTTTTTTGGGAAAAAAATTTACCGGTAGGGGGAAGGTAAATCTAGGAAGTTAATAATAAGACTTAAGCAGTATAACAGTAACAAAAATAGAGTCATCTATTTCTTATAAATTTTTAAAACTATGTTTTCAGAAGAAGAGTACAAAACAAGAAGGAAAAAGTTAAAGGAGTCGTTGGGTGAGGGATTAATTCTTTTCCTTGGGAACGATGAGTGTAGCATTAATTCTAAGGACAACACCTATCCTTATAGACAGGATAGTTCCTTTATTTATTTTTTTGGACTTCAAATACCTGGATTAAATGCTCTTATTGATTTGGAAGAAGACAAAGAAATTATTTTTGGAGATAATTTAACCATAGATGATGTTGTGTTTATGGGGCCAATTGAATCCTTGGAAGAACAGGCTCATAAAGTAGGGGTGACCAGTGTAAGGCCTTCTGAAAATTTGGCAAGTTATATAGAGAATTCAATAGGCAAAGGCAGACATATTCATTATCTACCTCCCTATCGCCCTGAACATATTTTAAAATTATCAGACTTATTTAATTTCTCAGCGACAGCGGTTCCAAAAAAAGTATCTGTTGAGTTTATAAAGGCCGTGGTAAAATTACGCTCGATAAAGTCCAATGCAGAGATTAAGGAAGTTGAAAAAGCGGTAAATACAACCGTTCAAATGCAATATAAGGCCATGGAGATGGCTGCGCCAGGAATGACGGAGTTAGATTTATTCGGTGCTATTCAGAATATTGCAGTTGCCAATGGCAATAACACATCATTTCCTCCCATTGTAACAATTGATGGACAAATACTTCACAATCATTTTAGGGGAAACCTCTTAAAAAAAGGAGATATGGTGCTGTGCGATTGTGGTGCTGAAAACTTTTCTGGATATGCTGGTGACCTTACAAGGACTTTTCCGATTAATAAGACCTTCAGCGTTAGACAGAAAGAAATTTATGATATCGTTTATAAATCCTATCAAGCTGCTGTGAATATGCTTAAACCCAAACAGCAATTTATAGATGTGCATCTTAGAGCTTGTAAAGAAATAGTCGTAGGTCTAATTGAATTGGGATTAATGAAAGGTGACCCTGATAAAGCCGTTGAGTCAGGTGCTCATACACTATTCTTCCAGTGTGGATTGGGACATATGATGGGTCTAGATGTACATGATATGGAAAATTTAGGAGAGCAATATGTCGGATATACTACTGATTTAAAGCAAAGCAAAGACTTTGGGTTTAAATCCCTTCGGTTTGGAAAAGCTTTGGAAGAAGGGATGGTTTTTACGGTTGAGCCGGGAATTTATTTTATTCCAGAGTTAATAGAGTTGAGAAAGAGTGAAAATAAATATATGGAGTTTATCAATTATGATAAATTGGAAGAATACAAAAGTTTTGGGGGCATCCGTTTAGAAGATGATTTCTTAATAACAAGTAGCGCTAATCGATTACTAGGAGCCAAACTCCCTACAACCTCTAGCGAGATTGAAGATTTTAGAACTTCTAAATCTAGTATTTAGAGATTTTTGATAAGTAAACATTTCAGGCATAGACGCTTTATACATTTTCTGTCTAATATTGCACCAGAGCTCATTGGATATAGCTTTCTGTCTAACAAGACTTAAATGATTTTTTTCCAAGAGCCGATTTATTTTCTTGAAGGTTGGCTTCAATTTTTTTGGCAGTTTTTGTTATAGCCAACCCGCCTAGTCCAGTACACCTTAAAGTGTGTGGAATGGCATCTCCTACTCTTTTCATAGTTTCAATGACTTCGTCAAGAGGTATCACCTGGTCGTAATCAGATAATGCCATGTTTGCACAAGAGATAGCCGTTGAAGCAGCCATCACGTTTCTGTTCAAACATGGAGCTTCAACTCTATCGGCTATAGTATCACAAATCAGTCCCAAAGAGCTTTGCAATGCCATGGAAGCTGCCGCAAGTGACTGAAACAAGCTTCCATCTTTCAATACTACTACTCCTGCAGCTGCCATTCCCGAAGCTGATCCACACTCTCCCATACAGCCGCCTACTTCAGCCGAAAATGTGGCATGAGACGTTATGAATACTCCTATTAGGCCAGCAGCCAGCATAGCCTGTATATTTTGTTTCCTAGAAAACCCTAAGGTGTTAGAAGTACCTAGTATAGTTCCTGGGAGGGCTCCACAGGAACCTGCAGTAGGTGCGGCCACTATTACCCCCATTGAACTCTTAACTTCCATCATAGAGGAGGTATACATTATAGAATTGTTCAAAACATCGCCAGGTATAAGTTTTTTTTCCTTTATGTTTTTTTTGAAGTTAAGGGATTGGCTGCCTAAAATTCTGTCTTTGTAATGGGTGCCTTTAAGGCCTGTTTTAATTGAGTTTTCCATTATATCAACAATATGTCCCATTTTCTCCTTCACTTCTTCTTTTGTGATATTTCCTCTCTGACTTTCGTATTCTATAGCCAGCTCCCATAATGTCAAATTTTTCTCCTGATTGTATTCCAATAATTGTTCTACATTAATAAAGGGGACAGAGAGGTTTTTTCTTGATTTAATAGGGAGTACTGGATTTATGACACGTATTGTTATGGGAGTATCCAAGGCAGAAACTTGCTCCAGTAGTTTCTGTTGCTCTATTTCGTTTGATTGAACAGTAATAAAATCTCTGTTACCTTTATGAAGGGATGTTTCTCCCAAATTCATTTTTGAAACTAAGTCTAAAATATATTCAGCGGAATCGCTATAAAATAATGTTACATTAAAGTCGCCCATCATTGAAGTCGGGCTTTGATCTACTTCTATAATTTCGATCATACCTCCACCTGTAGAAATACCAATAACCTGGTGAGTCTCGGTTTTATTTTTTAAAGTGATTTTATAGGTGTTTGGATGTTCAAAACCTATTGGGTGTATGTCTATTTTAATATTAATACCTGAATCTTTAATGTGAAATTCATAATCTCTAAGTCTTTCATCATCAGCCTCCCAGCCTAATAGACCTCCAAAAAGTCCCATATCCGAGCCTTGTCCCGAATGGGTTGTTGCAAGAGATCCATTAGGATCAAATTCAATATAAACTTCTTCAATTATGCCGTTCATTATATCTCGACAAATTCTGCCAATCCTGAGAGCTGCAGCACAATGGGAACTAGACGGCCCCCTCATTACAGGACCTATAACATCATTAAAAATACTTGGATATGATTTCATTGGTTTTAATTTTTAAAAGATTTTTATAAAAACTTTAATTTTATGGTTTAAGGGTTGTTTTTATATTTTTAGTTCATAGATCTAAAATTCATAATTTGTTAGTTTTCACATTAGTAGTTTTCTAATTTATAAATCTATATAATTAGGATTACATTTTTTTAATATATAATATCTAAAGTTAAAAATTTTATCAATTAAAATCAAGGTTTAAAGGCTATATGATTAAAATTTTCTATCTGGGTGATAACATGAAATATCTAATGAACTTTTCTTATCAGAAATTATTTCTGAAACTAGTTTTCCCGTTGCTGGTCCTAAACTCCAACCCATCATAGCATGTCCTGTGGCAATAGTTAAATTTTTACATTTCGATGATTTACCGATGTAAGGTATTCCATCAGGTGATACGGGTCTTAAACCACATTCTGCCATTTTTTTTTCTTCTAAAGTTATTTCCAAGTTATTATAATATCGTTGAGCAGCATTTGCAATGGAATTCACTCTTTTTGGATTTATACTATGGTTTATTCCTGCAATTTCCATAGTGCCTGCAAAACGAGTAAAGCCATCCATAGGCGTAACTGCCACTTTGGCTTCACATAAAATAGCGGGAATAGTAATTTTAGTTTCTTGTTCAACATTTATTCTATAGCCTTTTCCTGCTTGAACTGGAATTTTTATTCCTAATTTTTTAGTTATTAATGGACTCCAACTTCCAGCTGTTAAAATGACTTCGTCAGGAATTAATACTCTTTTATCTGTGAGAACCTTTACTACTTTATCGTTGAAAACTTCCAATTCGTTTACTTTTTCATTCGTATGAAAAACAACTCCTTTTGATTTTAAATAAATTGTCATGTCATTCATAAAATGATTTGGTGTCATGTGCCCATCACAATCATAATAAACAGCGCCTTTTATATTTAAATTAGCTTTGGGTTCTAAGACTTCTACTTCTTTAGCTGATAAATGTTTAACGCCTAAACCTTCTTTAATACCTCGCTTACCAATTTCCCATTCTTCTTCTCCAACTTTATTAGATTTATAACACATTAACAACCCTTTACGCTCGTAATGGAAATTAAAATCACCGGATTGCTTCATATCTTCATACAAATCTCTAGAAAGTAAATTGATGTTTTTTAATGCTGAAATAGACTGCTCCACTCTTTCTTTAGTAGCCGATTTTTTAAAGGCTAAAACCCATTTTAAGAAATCAGCATCTAACCTTGGTTTTACGTAAAAAGGACTCTCAGAATTAAACATCCATTTAATGCCTTTAGTTATTATTCCAGGAGCTGCCATCGAAATAAAATGACTAGGTATTATATAGCCTGCGTTTACATGGGATGCCCCAGAATTCATATTGGATTTGTCCACAACTGTTATTTTATGACCATCTTTTTGAAGATAATAGGCTGTACACAGGCCAATAATTCCACCTCCAATTATTATAATTTCCTTTTCCATATTAAATCACTTGAAATCCATTAGCATAGGGATCATCTTCATCATCTATAGTAATGGTATTATAGCCATATACTTTTGCCCAACCTTGAATGCTTGGAACAATGGCAGGTTTTCCATTTAAAGTAGTTTCTTCTACTATGCGACCAATAAACTTAGAGCCTATAAAACTTTCGTTAATAAAATCTTCACCTTTTTTCAATTTCTCTTTAGCGTGTAATTGTGCTAATATAGCAGAAGTCCCTGTTCCACATGGGCTTCTATCAATAGCTTTATCACCATAAAAAACAGCATTTCTTCCAGAGGAGGTTGGATCTATAGGAGTACCTGTCCATAACATATGCGAAACATCTCTAATGGTTTTATTTTCAGGATGAAAAAACATGTTTGGGTATTTCTCATTAATTTTTTGCCTAACGACCTGGGAATATTGAATAATCTTGCTTGCTGAAAAACTTTGTACTCCAGAGAAGTTTTTTTGCGGATCTATAATAGCGTAATAATTTCCACCATAAGAAACATCAAAAGTGATCTTACCTAATTCAGGACAATCAATAGTTAAGTTTTCTGCAGCTAAATAACTTTTTACATTAATGAATTTTACCCAATCTACTTTTTTACCAGTTTGTCTGTATTCTATATTCACCAAACCTGCTGGTGCTTCCATCTTAATTTTTCCAGGAATTTTTGGAGTAATTAAACCTTCTTCAATTGCAATGGTAATTGTACCAATTGTTCCGTGTCCGCACATTGGTAAACAACCTGAAGTTTCTATAAATAAAATCGAAAAATCGTTTTCTGGGTTGTGTGGTGGAAATAAAATACTTCCGCTCATCATATCATGTCCACGAGGTTCAAACATTAATCCTTTTCGAATCCAATCGTATTCTTTTAAAAAATGTTGACGCTTTTCACTCATATTAGCACCAACTAAATTTGGGCTCCCGCCCACAATTACTCTAACTGGATTTCCACAAGTGTGAGCATCAATACAAAAAAAGGTTTTTCTACTCATTCGGTTTTCTTGAAATATAATTTAGTATTCATATCTTTTCTTTGGTTAAGTTTCTATTTAAATTTCTAAAAATACCTAAAGGATTTTCATTTTTTAATTCATCTGGAAGCATATCATTTGGCCAATCTTGATAACTAAAAGGCCTTGCCCACCTCTTGATTGAATCTACACCAACAGATGTAAAACGGCTATCTGTTGATGCTGGATAAGGCCCGCCATGAAGCATAGACGGACAAACCTCTACGCCTGTTGGAACGCCATTTAAAATGATACGCCCAACCCTGTTTTGTAAGATATTCACAATATTAGTATGACTTGCTATTTCATCATCATCAGATAAAATAGTTCCCGTAAGTTGGCCTTCTAGTTTTGAAATAATATCTTCTAGTTGCGCCTTATTTTCACATTGTACAACTATTGAATAGGGTCCAAAAACTTCGTGATGCAACGTTGTATTATTTAAAAAAGTATTTCCTTCAACTGTAGTGACTACTTGTCTTACATAGTTTGGTTTTACTTCCGTTTCATAATCTGCCAAAACCTTTATGCCTTTTTGAGATAATGCTGTTGCTTTGCTTTTTTCATAGGCTCCAGTTATGTTTGGATGCAACATAACAGAGGGTTCTATTTTTACAATTTCTTCAGCTAAGGTTTCTACAAAATTGTTTAAACCTTCTGATTTTATTCCTAAAATTAAACCTGGATTTGTACAAAATTGTCCTGTTCCTAAAGTGATAGAACCTGAGTATGTTTTTGCGATTTCTTTGGCTCTATTTTGTAATGCTTTTGGTAAAATGACCACAGGGTTTACGCTTCCCATTTCCGCAAAAACAGGGATTGGCTCTTCACGTTTTGCAGCTAGGTCATATAAGGCTCTTCCGCCTCCATGGCTTCCTGTAAATCCAACTGCTTTTATATTAGGATTTTGAACTAATAATTGACCAACTTCAAAATCGCTACTATTTAAATTTGAAAAAACGCCATTTGGCATACCCGTTTTTTGTGCCGCATTAATAATTGCAGAAGCAACCAAATCTCCCGTGCCAGCATGCATAGGGTGTGATTTTACTATCACAGGGCAACCTGCTGCTAAAGCTGCTGCTGTATCGCCTCCTGCAGTTGAAAATGCTAATGGAAAGTTCGATGCTCCAAAAACAACAACTGGCCCTAAAGCAATATTCATCTTTCTTAAATCTACTTTTGCAATTGGTTGACGTTCTGTTTGCGCTGTGTCTATGGAAGCTTCTACCCAATTACCTGCTTCTACATGATCTGCAAAAGCACGTAATTGTTCTAAAGTTCTTCCTCTTTCACCAACTGCTCTTCCGTTTGGTAAACCACTTTCTGCTGAAAAGACTTCTAACAACTCATCACCAAGGCCTTCAATTTCATTGGCAATTGCTCTAAGGAATTGTGCTTTTTTAGTTCCAGAAACTTTTGAATAGATTTTAAAAGATTCTGACGCTAACGTTGCGGCATCGCTAATTTCCTCTTCTGAGGCTTCTGTAATTTCCCAGTCATTTTCTACATTTAATAAAGGATTAAAGGTTTTAAAGTTTTTGTTTCCTTTTGCTGAAAGTTGATTTCCTATATAGTTTTTTCCTGTAATCATTACTTAAATTTATTTAGTTACTACTTTAAAGACTAACTATTGCCTTACTTTTACAGCGTTGCAATGTTTTTTACAAATTTTTAATGTTGATCTGATTCTTAAAATATCTATTATTTTAGATATTGAGAAAATACCCTTTTTTATGTTCTGTATTCACCTCTATGCGATGAGGCACTCTCACAAACACAAAATAAGATAAAATTGAAAACCCAATCGTTGAGATAAGATCCAAATTATTTATGCTAAAGCACTTAAGTTTTTGTATTTTGGCAATGTTGGTCTTACCTTAAGGGCGTCTGTTATTACTTTTTCTATTCTTATGCGCTCTTGACCTTGCAAAACTAATCTTGGAGCTCTTACATATTCTGCGCCAATTTTTGTGTGTACAGATGCTAATTTAATGTATTGCACTAATTTTGGATGAATATCTAATTCTAATAATGGCATAAACCAACGATAAATGCTAATAGCTTCTTGAATTCTGCCAGCTTTTACTAATTCGTAAATTGCAACTGTTTCAGCTGGAAAAGCATCTACTAACCCAGCAACCCATCCATCTGCACCTAATACTAAACTTTCTAAGGCTAAGGTATCAACTCCGGTCATTATTGCTAATCTATTTCCAAAACGGTTTTTAATCCTAGTAATATTGGTGGTATTTCTGCTAGATTCTTTCACAGCTTCTATGTTTGGACATGCTTGTAATAACTCCTCAAACATATCCAAAGTGACTTCCAATATATAGTCTATTGGGTTGTTGTAGATCATAATTGGTAAGGAGGTATTGTTTGCAACCGCCTTAAAGTATTCTACAATCTCGACATCACTGGCTTTGTAACGCATTGGAGGTAAAATCATTAAACCTTTAGCGCCGTCTTCTTCGGCTGTTTTAGCTAAGGCTATTGCCGCATTAGTGGTTTGTTCAGCTATATTAATTAATACAGGAACATTTCCATCAACTAAAGCAACAGTTTCCCTAGTTAATATGCGTTTTTCTTCATCCGTTAAAGTACTTGCTTCACCTAGTGTTCCACCTAATACAATACCATGGACTCCCGCATCTAACTGTGCTTTAATATTGATTTTGAATAAATTTAAGTCCAATTTGTCGTTCATTGTAAATTGGGTTGTGACCGCAGGCATTACACCTTTCCATTGAATACTCATAAGTTTATTTTTATAACTCAAAACTACATAACACTGCCTTTACAGCATAATATAGTATTATCCATGGATAATACTATATTATCCGTTTTCTGTTATTTAAAAATATTAATGAATATTATTTACATATATTTGATACTATTTTTAGATCAATTGACTATTTAAATAAATTTAGTGCAAGTGAAAGTATTGCCCTTTAAAATTCCAAAACCTCAACAAAATGCTTTTGTTTTTCAAATAGATAAAGAGCCTTCTTTTTATGATAAATTACATCAACATGAAGAAATACAGATAAGTTTAATTATTAAAGGTGAAGGGACCTTAATTGTTGGAGACACCGTAAACTCATATAAAAAAGGAGATATTTTTGTAATTGGAAGCAATATACCACATGTGTTTAAAAGTGATTTAAAGGTTACTAAAACCTCGCATATGTTCACCTTGTTTTTTACGGACAGGTCTTTTGGAGTTGATTTTTTTAACCTTGAAGAATTAAACGAAGTAAAGCCTTTTTTTAAACGCTCCAAACATGGTTTTAGACTTACTTCTAAAAAAAATATGTTAACTGAGTTGTTTTTTAAACTTGAAACGGCTTCAAAATTAAGTCAACTTATTATTTTGCTGCAACTATTAAAAATCTTTGCAAAAACTAATTACAAGAGTTTATCATCTTTTGTTTACAACAAAAAATATTCTGATAATGAAGGAAACAGAATGCGCAACGTTTTTGAATACACCATGAACAACTTTACCCAAGAAATTACTCTTGATGCAATAAGTAAAGTTGCAAATATGACGAAAAATGCCTTTTGTAAATATTTTAAAAAACGAACCAATAAAACCTATTTTCAGTTTTTAACTGAACTGCGTATTGAACATGCTTGTAAACTTTTAATCAAACAGAAAGAAACGCCCATAGTGTCTATTGCAGAACAATGTGGTTACAATAATATTTCAAACTTTAATAGGCAGTTTCAAATCTATAAACAACAATCACCAACCGCATTTAAAAATTCATCTCATAGCAATAATCAAAAAATGGTATATTAGAATATTCTTTAGTTAATTACTCGAGTTTCTCAGTCAAGCAATCTCACTTAACACCTTATACCAAATTAGACCTATAATGATGCAATAAATCGTTTCTTTTTCGCCTGCTTTTCATCAAAAATAATTACCGTAGCTAAGGCTATGCTAGTTATTTTTGATTTCAATCAATCATAAAACCTGTGCTGAGCCACGTCGTAGTATAATTCAATTTATTCATACGGCATTATAAATATAATTTGTTATTAATTATTAAACAGATGTGTATTTATTAAAAAGTCAAAATCTTCTATATCAGTTGTTTCTACTATTTTTTTATTAGTAAGGATATTGCAGCTAATATTAAGCTTGTTTTCTTCGCAATTTTATAGAGGTCAGTATACAAATACTTAACTTTAGGGAAAGTAAAATTAATAGATTATGAGCATATTTAAGGGTCAAAAATCTTCTAGAGTTCTCTGATTAGTTAAAAACGAATCTCGAATGCAAGGAATATCTTGCTGGTCTAAAGAATAATTATAAATGCTTGAAATGTAACCTTACGTCCTGTCAGGTCAATATGGACTTTGCTCGCCAGTGTAACATCTGTGGGCACCGAGAGTCCGCTACTGCAAACACTTTGTTCCATAAGGTTAAGTTTGGTTTGAGAAAGGTCTTTTTCATCTGTTTTGAAATGGTCACTACGACCAAGAGCCTTTCAGCCACCTAAACGGGGTTCGCTATGGTGCCAGCTAGAAAACCGCACGCCTTTTCATGCACAAAGTTAGGAAGGCGATGTCATTTAATTGCAAACATCCAATGGATGGGGCGCTATACGTTGACGAGTTTCTACTTGGGAGTTATGAGGAGGGAAAAATTGATCGTAGCTATGACGTCAAGAAAAAGCAAACATCGATAGATTTACAACTTACCGATATGGGTAATGTAAAACTTTATATATGATAAGCATAATAGATCTTTCGGTAAGCTCACTTCACTATATCTTCGTGAACCACATCTATACAGGTGCGCTCATCACGACACAACTTTGGAGAGGAGACCCATCGCCAAAGCTTTCAACATTACCCAGATACCAAGTAAAAATGGCAGAACTTCAAAGCACTGCACACCATAATCCATAAGGTAAGATCATGGATAAGAACAACATACTCATGGGTAAGTGAGTTCAACATCAATAGGTATTTTAAGGAGTTCTGTTATATACTAAATCGCTCCAAGAGTAAGGCCACGATTTTCAATACTCTAATAACCAAAATGGTGGATGAGTATAAAATTAATCAGATGGAATTTATGAGTCATTAACTACTGACCTCTATAATTTTTTTAAAAAAACACTAACAAAGTGATGTTTTGTCTCACGAATTATACACTAAAGTTTATCTAAATACAGACCAATCTAGCTTTAAAGAAAAAACATTGGAATATAAGGCAAGGCTTTGGTCTCCAATATCGGTAAGGGCGTAGTCAATTTGTATACCTTTATACCTAAATCCTACCCCAAAATTGGGCTGAAAGCCAATGTTGGTTCCTTGACCACCGAGGGATTCAAGATTTTGAAAATTACCGACACCACCTCTTAAGTAAACTGATTTGATGTAGTCAACTTCAAAACCAAAAGCAGGAGTAGCACTCATAGAACCTGAGGAAATAATATCGTTGGTTTGTGCAAAACGAAAGTCCATATTCAAGGATGTAGTAAGGTCAAAATCTCTATGAATACTGCTGGTTTTAGCAATGCCGAGTTGAAGTTTTGGCAGTGTGATTTCAGTCGCCTCAGGCGTGGTTTGATTTTGTCCATCGATGGCACCTTGGATTGTGGCTAGCTCAGCATCATCAAAAGTCCAAGTGTTATACGTCGTGGTAATGTCCCTGGCCATAACTCCAAAAAACCAATTCTTTCGCTGAAATTGAATCCCTGCATCAAAACCAAACCCCCAAGCTTGAGCAAAATCACCGATAACTCTTCTTATTACCTTAGCATTTACACCATATGAAAATCCCTCCAAAGGTAAATTCCTAGCATAAGATAAGGTGAAGGCATAATCTGCAGTAGAAAACAAACTTATTCTATTGAAGTCAATATTTCCTTGATCGTCAATTAGTTGTGTAGTGTTTAAGATGTCGTCTACACCAAAGCGGATGATACTAAACCCCACAGCACTTTTACTGTCGATGGGCATTGCAGCAGCTATGTAGTTGTAGGTTGCGATGTTTGCGAAATAGTTGGCATGCATAACTGAAACTTGGCTGTCTTTTAAGTTGACCAATCCAGCAGGATTCCAATACCCAGAATTAACGTCATTTGTGGTTGCGGTCACAGCATTTGCCATTCCAAATGAAGCTGCATCTACGCCTATGTTCAGAAATTCATTAGAATATTTTACAGTTTGTGATAAAACTGAACACGACAATGCAAGAGTTAATATAAGGACAAGCCTCTTCAATGCGATATTTTTTTTAGCAAATATGCTATAATTAATAATATTAAAACTTATTTTGCTTTTTCTTATTGTACCAAATCTAGATAGTTGTTGAAAATATGATTAAAAAACAAATTCCAAATTTCATCACACTTCTCAATTTATTATCCGGGTGTGTGGCGACTATATTTGCAGTTCAAAATAATTTGGTAGCAGCAACCGCATTCGTTTGCATTGGAATTTTCTTCGATTTTTTTGACGGTTTAGCAGCCAGGGCTTTGAAAGTGAAAAGCGACTTGGGTTTACAATTAGACTCGTTAGCAGATATGGTAACCAGTGGCTTAGTACCAGGACTAGTCATGTGTCAACTTCTTTTTAAGTCGATGAATCCCTCAGTTTCTGATCTTACTTTTTTTTCTAACGAAGCCAGTTGGGTTGCCTTTATAGGTTTAGTGATCACCTTGGGTTCAGCATATAGACTTGCAAAGTTTAATATTGACGACCGACAAACAGATAGTTTTATAGGTCTACCCACTCCAGCCAATGCTCTTTTGATTCTTAGTTTTGGCCTCATTTTGGACTATCATCCCAATTCTTTTTTATCAGAATTAATTCAAAATACGTATTTTCTTATAGCAGTATCGGTCTTGAGTGTTTTACTTTTGAATGCTGAGCTAAAGCTGTTTGCTTTAAAGATTTCTAATCTAAAGCTTTCTGAAAACTGGTATAGGTATCTCATCGTTGTCCTAAGTATTATTTTATTAGTCACCTTTCAATTTGTTGCCATCCCAATTATAATTCTCGCTTACATCTTATTGTCTTTAGCATTGCAAAAGATAAATTGATTTATTTCCTTTTTCGGGTGACTCCAAAAAGCAAAATAAATAAAGCTAAAAAGTTTGCTATACGCGGTATGTAATCCCCGTGTTTAACATAAAACGTTTGTCCTTCATAAAGGGGCAAATCGTAAATTAGTGCCGTTTTTTCATTATAGATTGATTTTTTGATAATTTCACCATCTTTATCTATAAATCCAGAAAGTCCAGTATTTGCACTTCGTGCTACAGCACGCCGTGTTTCAATGGCTCTTAAGCGCGCATAACTCCAGTGCTGTTGATGACCTTGAGTTTCTCCCCACCAGGCATCGTTGGTTATGATAGCTAGGGCATTGGCACCATTTTTCACATAACCATTCACAAATTCCCCATATACAGATTCATAGCAAATAATAGGAGCAACACTATAGCCTGTATTCAATTTGAAGACGCTGCGTTTGGGTTGGGTGGTTTTCATAGCGACCGTACCTCCAAGGTCGATCATAATATTTCCTAGTATAGGTTTAAGGGTAGACTGATAGGGGAAATTTTCAACGCCCACAACAAGTTTGGATTTATGATAAAACTGAGTCTTAGAACCCTTTTTTTCAAAAACAGCACTGTTGTAATCATTAAACCAAAGTCCTTTTCTTAAAAAATTGCTTTGAGGCGATAAGTCAGTTTCTTTTTTTAGCAATTTATACATAGAAATTCCAAAAATCAAATTGAGTTGATCGTTTTTATCAAGCAAAACTTTTGAAAACCTCCGAGCTTCAGAATAGGCATAGCTTGTGATTTTTGTGCCTTCAGCGAAGACGGTTTCTGGTGCGATAAGCAGCTGTGGGTTATCGTTCAATAGAGGTTGGGTCAAGTCTATTAAATCCTTAGAAATCCCCTGATCATTTGTATTATACTTTTCAGTGTAAGGATTTATATTGGGTTGAAGAACGATGGTTTCGATACTATTGTCAATACTAGTTTCTGGTCTTAAAAGGAGACTAATACCTATAGGAATACCTATAAGCAAAGCAAGTCTTATTCCACTTCTTAATATGATTTTTGAATCTTTGTGTTGTAAATAAAGAATAAGCCCTCTTAAGAGAATGAAATTACTTGCTAAAATCCAAAGGCTACCACCAAAAGTACCCGTATACTCGTACCATTGTATCAATGAGATATCATTAGCAAAAACATTTCCTAAATTCAACCAAGGCCAAGAAAATTCCCATCCCAAATGCAATTTTTCGAAACTGATCCATAACACTACAAAAAACGAGGAAGCCGCCGTAAAAGCAACGCGTTTTGCAACAATATGATAAATTAAAAAGACAAGACTCATCAATAAGGAGTTAGCAAGTATCGCAAAAATCCCTCCAAAGGGTGTTGAATAGTAAAGCCAAAAGGTGGTAATGCTATTCCACATCAGAAAACTTAAATACGCATGCCCAAAAACTTTGAGTTTTATTCTTTGAGTATGAGTTGTTCTAATCGTAAATTCAGCAAAAAGCAAAGGGACGAAACCAACAAAACTCAAGACACTCCATCCATTTGTTGGCCAGCTAAAGGCAAGAAGTAAGCCTGAAGTAACAGCTAAAAGTATAGTTTTCAATGTATATTTTTTTTCAAATTTAGTTTAAAAAACAGGGTTTTTAAAAGAATTTAATCAAAACAAGGTATGAAACCAATTTAGCATCTAAATATCGGATAAAATCAGTTTCTTTTTTACTTATTAATCGTCATAAAATAGAACCATAACTATCGCTATGCCCACATTTTTTTCCTCAACTAAGTAAGAAATAATTCAAATTTTTTATGCAACATTTAAAACTAAATTGGTGTGATACCATTCGATGACTAGTCTTTATATCTTTATCTCCTTTAGTATGAGCAATCAAAGCAGAACGTATATTCATATCTTTGAGTAATTTATATTATAAGTCTAGTGAGTTTGCTGTTTTGCATACTCATGCCAAATTAAATTATACTGCGGTGTAGCTCAGCACATGATTTTTGATGAATTGGAATTAAAAATAATTAGCATAGTCTTAATTGCGATAACCATTTTTGATAAAAAGTAGGCGAAAAAAGCCTGTGCCGATTTCATATCGGTAAAATGATTTATTCTAACATTATAGGTTTAATCTGGCATTATCATGCCCTTTGTTTAGATCGCTAACCTTATGGTTAATAGAGGTCATTTATTTTATAAACAGTCAGAGATAGGTAAGTCTGAGTTGGGATTCAATATTGTAAAATTATGTAGCATTATAAAAAAAGTCTATTTAAACGGAGTCTATTTTGCCTCTAAAAAAAACATTTGCATCACTAAATATTTTGAATTTTCGAGGAAAACACGACTGGATAAGATCTTTTAGTTTCATGATGTCTTTGTTGGAGACATGAGTTTAATTGGTTCAAGATCAGAAAGCTTGAGCTGCTATTATTCGTCGAAAGCTAATACGTCCTTGGAATTAAAACCAATTTTGATGGTTTTTCCCAAAACAGGCTCATTAGTCACTACCGTTAGATGCTCTCCGTTGTCTAACTTAAGGAGTAATTGAGAATGAGTCCCAAGAAAAGTTCTCTTTAATATCTCAGCTTCAGAAACATAGTCACAGTCTTTATTGACGGTAAGATTTTCATTTCTTATCGCATGGCAACAATCTTCCTTTAGTGGACATTTAAAAGCAATTTGTAGCCCTTTATTAAGCTGAACGGTATTTCCAAACAGAGAGGCGACATAGATAGATTGAGGTTTTTTATACAACTCAGAAGCTTCGTCTTTTTGGACTAATCTACCATTTTGTAAAATCAAAATCTCATCGGCTACAGCTAACGCATCCTGAGTATCGTGTGTCACAAAAATTGCAGTGACTCCTGTTTTTTTTATAATGTTAAAAACTTCATTTCTTAAGCGATACCTCATCATAGAATCTAAATTGCTAAAGGGTTCGTCCAATATTAAGACAGAAGGCTTAGGAGCAAGTGCCCTAGCAAGTGCTACCCGCTGTTGTTGTCCTCCAGACAATTCATGTGGATAGCGCTTTTCATAGCCTTTTAGGCCAACGAGCTCTAAGGTATCTAAAGCTCTTTCTTTCTTAGAAATAGAGGTTTTAATTCCATAAACAACATTTTCTAAAACTGAAAGATGAGGAAAAAGAGCATATTCTTGAAAGACCATACCTACATCCCTTTTCTCTGGAGCTATGTTTTTCTTTATGGAGGCCACCAGCTTATTTTCAATATGAATTTCACCAGCATCTAATTCTTCTAATCCTGCAATTAGTCGAATTAAGGTTGTTTTTCCACTCCCACTTTCACCAACAACTGCACAGATATCTCCTTTATTGACAAAAAAGTTAACATCGTCCAAAGCTTTCACCTTTCCTTGATCGAACGATTTAGTAAGGTTTTTTATTATGAGTGTTGTTTGCATTCTTCAAAAGTAATTTATTTAAAAAAATAGCGGGGACCAAAGCCGTTAATATTATTAAAAGAGATGGAAGGGCAGCAGATCTCACCATTTCATCGCTCGCATATTCAAAAGCTTTTACGGCTAAGGTATTTACATTATAGGGTTTCATTATAAGAGTTAAAGGTAGCTCTTTTAAGATATCTATAAATACTAAAATGAATGCACTGAGTAAACCCGCTCTTATAAGAGGGAATTCTATTTTAAAAAACGTTCTAAAATTTCCTTTACCCAAAACTTTTGAGGAATCAGATAGGCTCCTATCAATTTTTAGGCTTGAGGATTCTAGAGGTTGATAAGCAACAGCTAAGAATCTTACCACATAAGCGTATACCAAGGCAATAAGAGTCGCATTCAAAACTAGTTTTGAAGTTATTCCTTGCTGAATGAGCCATTTATCCAAATAAATACTTGGAATTAGGACTCCAATAGCGATAATAGTTCCTGGTATGGCATATCCCATTACACCTAGTTTAGATGTGGTTTTTAAAAAATTAATTTTATTCCATTTAGAGAAGAATAATAGGAGGAGGGCTATCAAAACGGTCATCAAAGAAGTCAAGAAAGCGATACCGAAACTCTGTAAGGTTATTCCTATAAAATCCATACTCCACACTTTTGTAAAGGTTTGTGAAACCCAGAAAAACAATTGAGTCACAGGTAGAAAAAAACCTAAAAAAACAGGTAAAAGACATATGAGACTAAAGATGACTTGTTTTCTTTTTGTAGGTTTTATTCTTGAATTATGTTGTTGTTTCGAGGATTTAGCCGAGGTGAACTTAAGGTGTCTTCTTTGCCATTTTTCGAAAATGATGAGTCCAAAGACGATGACCAAAAGTATAGCTGATAAATAGATGGCTGTTTCTGGTTCTCCGAGAGAGAACCAAGATCTAAAAATCCCTGTGGTAAATGTACTGACTCCGTAATAGCTTGCAGCTCCGTAATCATTTAAAACTTCCATCAGTACTAAAACCAATCCAGCAATAATGGCAGGGCGAGCTAAAGGAAGAATTAATTTAAAAAATGACTTAAATTCAGTAATCCCCAGCATTCTTGAAGCTTCAAGTAGATTGGTTGCTTGTGCTAAGAAAAAAGTTCTGCTGCTTACATAAACATAAGGAAATAAAGATATGCTCAAGACAAAGGACAAACCATATATGTTCATGAAGTCAATACTGAAGTTTTCAATGCCCAATAGTCCAACAGCAGAAGAAAATAATCCAGAATAACCAAATATTCCAGCATAAGAGTAAGCCATTATATAAGCTGGTATCGAAAGTGGCAATATTAATAGCCATTCTAATTGTTTTCTAAATGGAAATTCAAATCTAGAGACCAACCAAGCAGTTGTCACTCCGAAAACGATAACAAATACAGAGCATAAAAAGGAAAGTACAAATGAGTTGACCAAATAATCTACAAGGACATAATTTACGATATGTGTCCAACTCTCGCCTGGCCCATCAAAAAGTTTAAAGATGACCGTTAATATAGGAATAGCTACTGCAGCAACTATCAAAACCAAGAGAAGAGACCATTTATTAAGGTCTCTTCTAAATTTATAAAATCTGTCAGTTATTTTCAAGGGCTATTTATTTCCAGCCTACTTTATCAAAGATGATGACTGCGTCTTTATTATTTTCTCCCAACTCATTCAATTGAAGAGCATCTTCTTTAAAACTTCCCCAGTCTTTAAGAATCTTTGCAGGTTCAACATTTCTATTGATCGGGTATTCATAATTCGATCCTGCAAATATTTTTTGAGCTTCCTCCTGGAGTAGAAACTCTATAAACTTTATTGCGTTTTCTTTATGAGGAGCATACTTAGCAACACCAATACCACTCACATTAACATGAGTTCCTGATGTGTCTTGATTAGGAAAAAATATGCCTACGCTATTTCCAGCTTTGAGCTCACTTTCATCTTCAGAATTTAATAATTTTCCTATGTAGTAGGTATTTACAATAGCAAGATCTCCTTCGTTATTAGCTACTGCTTTTACTTGATCTCTGTCATTCCCTTTTGGGGATCTAGCCATATTTTCAACCAATCCATCAGCCCAATTTTCAGCAAAATCTTCACCTTGATTGGATATGAGAGAGGCTAAAAGAGATTGATTATAAATATTTGAAGAACTCCTCACCAGAATTTTATTCTTCCACTTGTCAGAGGTTAAATCTTCATAAGTTGATAAATCATTTGGATCGACTCTGTCTTTGGAATATGCTATCACTCTTGCTCTTTTGGTAAGACCAACCCACTGTTTGTCTGTATCTCTTAAGTTGGCTGGAACAATTGAATCAATAAGTGTATTTGAAATAGGTTGAAGTAGACCTTCGGATTTAGCCCTGTATAATCTTCCCGCATCTACCGTAATAAGAACGTCTGCAGGAGATTGTTTCCCTTCCAATTTCATCTTTTGAATAAGTTCGTCAGCACTTGCATTGACTACATTTAATTTGATATCATTTTGCTTTTCAAAAAGTTTAAAAAGCGCTTGATCAGACTCATAATGCCTATGAGTATAAACGGTAAGTTCTTCGACTTTCTCTTCTTTAGGTTCTGATTTACAACCAAAAACAAAAGCTACCACGATTAATGCATAAAAATAGTTTTTCATCTCTCTTTTTTTACAAATTTAAATATCTATATTTATTTAGACTCATTATTAATAAAAAATTTGATAAAAAAAATGGTCTCTTGAGATAGAGACCATTAAATTTTTGAATGACAACGATTACATCGCAGTAACATGTTTTGTTAACTGAGATTTTAAATTGGCTGCTTTATTATTGTGAATAATATTCTTTTTAGCCAATTTATCAATCATTGAAATAATGTCTGGAAGACTTTTTGTCGCTTCAGATTTATCTTCTGAAGATTTTAATCTTTTAATAGCATTACGAGCTGTTTTGTGTTGGTAACGATTTCTTAGTCGCTTAGCGTCGTTGCTTCTTATTCTTTTTAATGCTGATTTATGATTAGCCATAATTTTTAAATATAAAATTTTAATAGTAGTCCGTAGGGGAATCGAACCCCTGTTACCAGGATGAAAACTTGGCGTCCTAACCCCTAGACGAACGGACCGCGTTAATAATTATTAATGAACTTAACTTAGTAGTCCGTAGGGGAATCGAACCCCTGTTACCAGGATGAAAACCTGGCGTCCTAACCCCTAGACGAACGGACCTTAAATTAGCGAGTGCAAAAATAACTAATTATTTAAATTGAACAAATCTTTTTCCTGAAAATTAATAAGCTTTTGCAAATAAAACGCGCTGTGCTGATTCTTTTCCTGAAAATACACACTTTCCAGTCTCTTTTGTTTGCTCTAGAGGAATGCATCTGATGGTGGCTTTGGTTTGCTCCTTAATCCTCTCTTCAGTCTCTGAAGTCCCGTCCCAGTGGGCAAACAGAAAACCTCCTTTAGAATTCAAAACATCTTTAAACTCTTCAAAAGTATCTACTCTGGTGATATGATCATCTCTAAAAGCCTCAGCTTTTGTAAATAAATCGTGTTGAATATCTTTCAAAAGATTCTCTATAATCTCCGTTAAACCTTCCTGATTTTCAAAAGTTTTGGATAATGTATCCCTTCTAGCCAACTCAACAGTCCCTTTTTCTAAATCTTTAGGTCCAATAGCTATTCTTAATGGGATACCCTTCAACTCATATTCAGCAAATTTCCAGCCCGGCTTATGCGTTGTTCTATTATCAAATTTTACTCGAACTCCTTTTGATCTAAGCTCATTTGCTATGAGGTTTGCTTTTTCGCTAATGAGTTCTAATTGCTCCTCATTTTTAAAAATGGGGACAATGACAACCTGAATAGGTGCCAAATTAGGAGGTAATACCAACCCGTTATCATCGGAGTGGGTCATGACCAAAGCTCCCATAAGCCGTGTTGAAACTCCCCAGCTCGTTGCCCAGACATATTCTTGTTTGCCTTGATCTGATGTGAACTTCACATTGAAAGCTTTTGCGAAATTTTCACCTAGGAAGTGAGAAGTTCCTGCTTGTAAAGCTTTCCCATCCTGCATTAAGGCTTCTATACAATAGGTTTCCTCTGCACCAGCAAATTTTTCACTTTCAGATTTTAAACCTTGTATGACAGGTATCGCCATAAATTTTTCGACAAAATTCGCATAAAGAGTATTGATGAGTTCTGCTTCTTCAATAGCTTCTGTTTCAGTAGCGTGAGCAGTATGGCCTTCTTGCCAAAGAAACTCAGTCGTTCTTAAAAATAGACGAGTCCTCATTTCCCATCTTACGACATTAGCCCATTGATTGATCTTTAAAGGTAAATCTCTGTAAGATTGTATCCAGCCCTTGAACGTATTCCAAATAACGGCCTCAGAAGTAGGTCTCACCACCAACTCTTCATCTAGTTTAGCTTCTGGATCTACTCTTAATTTTCCAGGACGGTCTGGGTCACTTTGCAATCTGTAATGCGTCACAACCGCACATTCTTTGGCAAAACCTTCTGCATTCTTTTCTTCAGCCTCAAATAAGGATTTAGGAACGAATAGAGGGAAGTATGCATTTTCGTGACCGGTATCCTTAAACTTAGAGTCTAGCTCAGCTTGTATTTTTTCCCATATGGCATATCCGTATGGTTTTATCGTCATGCAACCTCTCACAGCAGAATTTTCTGCGAGATCAGCTTTTACCACCAATTCATTATACCATTTAGAATAATCTTCTTCTCTTCGTGTTAGGCTCTTTCCCATTTTATTTCATTTGGCACAAATGTTGCGCCCGTGTTAATAGTTATACTAGTTAGTACAAAACTAACTAAATTTGATAATAGTAATTACAAAAACCACAAGTTATGATACAATCAAGCAAAATATTTAGTCCGTTTTTATTAGGAATGCTATCTATGATTTTCATGACTTCATGTTCGTCTTACAGAAATGTAAATTCCAGTAGTGACGGAATTTATGGATCTAGCACCCCTTCAGAGACTAGAAGGTCAGTTTCTAACGAGAATTTACAGCAAAAAAGAGGTAATCTATCAGGTGGTACTCAAAGAACGTCTGATACCTATTCAAAATATTTTTCTGATCAAGGTCAGAGGATATCTGAAGCTAGAAATTCTAACAATGAAGTTTTTACAGACATAGACAATTATGTCTCAGATACCATAACTTACACTCAGGAAGAGCGACTTTATGAAGACCCTATTTACAATGAAAACAATGCAGGTTGGGGAACCAACCCTTCAGCTGTTACTATAAACTACATCGATAATGGGTTTAATGGAATGGGGTGGGGAGGTTTTGGTTTTGGAAACCCTTTTTTCGGTGGATTCGGAGGAGGATTTGGCGGATTCGGGGGTGGATTCGGTGGATTTGGTGGAGGATTTTACGGCCCAGGTTTTGGCTTTGGTAACCCCTTCTTTGGAGGATTCGGAGGATTTGGAGGAGGATTTGGTGGATTCGGAGGAGGATTTGGCTTTGGTAATCCTTTCTTTGGAGGTTTCGGAGGCTTTTATGGTAGAAACTATAGCTATGCCAACTCTTATAGAGGGAATTCAAGATCGCGGAACTTATCTAGAGGCGATTATGCTAACACCAGATCTAACATATCTCGAGCAAATTCAAATAGATCAAGATCTAATGTGACCAGAGCGTCATCCAACAGGTCTAACGCAAGTAGGACTTCTAGATCTAATTCTTCTAGATATTCTAACAGAGTGAACAACCCAAGAAATGTAGGGGCTAGAAGTTCCTCTAATTATTCTAGAGCTGGAATCCGAAATTCAAATAATGTGAATGCTGGACGAAGTTCTACGTATAGGAACTCATCTTCTAGATCTACGTCGAATAGAGGTGTAAGATCCTCGGGGAATTCTTCGCGAAGTTCTGGTGTAAATAGAAGTTCGGGTTCATCTAGAAGTTCTGGTATGAGAAGTTCGGGCTCATCTAGAAGTTCCGGGGGAAGAAGTAGCGGGGGCAGAAGCTCTGGTGGTCGTGGTGGAAGAAGATAACTTAAAACTCAAAAAACAGGTAATGATGAACTATTTTTTAATTCCTTTTATGCTTTTGAATTTCAGCATAATGGCTCAAGATGTTACAGATGCTCTTAGATTTTCTACCCAAGAAATAAATGGAACTGCTAGATATACAGCTATGGGTGGAGCTTTCGGGGCTTTGGGAGGAGACATCTCAGCCATCAATATCAACCCTGCAAGTTCCGCTGTCTTTTTAAATAATAAATTTTCAACATCGGTAGATTTTACATCAATTAATAATGATTCCTTTTATGGAAATAATTCAATTCTAAGTTCTACCGGTGAAACCGATTTTGACTTAAATCAAATTGGAGCTGTATTCGTATTTGAAACCAATAATGAGAATGCTGTGTTCGATAAGTTAACTTTAGGATTTTCATACAATAGAACCAATACGTTTGATGATGAGTTGAGATTTCAAGGCACTAATTCTGAAAGCATTTCAGATTATTTTTTGAATAGAGCACAGGGAGTCCCCTTGGATTTATTAATACCCCTACCTGGAGAGAGTGTCGCTGAACTTTATCAGTTTTTAGGTGAGGATGAAGGGTTTGGTGCCCAGCAGGCTTATTTGGGCTATGAAGCTTTTTTAATCAATGCAGAAGATCCCCAAGATTTTGAAAATACAAGTTATTTATCCAATGTCTTCGGTAATAATTTTAGTCAAAATTATTTTGAACAAACCAGAGGTAGTTCTGGAAAATATACCATTAACGGCGGAGGTCAGATCGGTGACAGAATTCATCTAGGAGCTAACTTTAATATTCACTTTTTGGACTACAGAAGAATAACTACTTTCGATGAATTTAATTCAGAGTCCACGGGAATTAACGATATATTTTTTGATAATGAATTGAGAACTCGGGGGAGTGGAATTTCTTTACAAGTAGGAGGGATATTTAAGGTTACAGAGGGATGGAGATTAGGATTCACATATGACACACCTACTTGGATGAACATTTCTGATGAGCTTTCACAAAGATTAGAAACGGTTAGCGCTAGCCAAGATGTAGCCCTTGTAGATCCAAATGTGATAAACATCTATCCTGATTATAATTTTAAAACACCAGGACGAGTGTCTTTGAGTACAGCTTATGTTTTTGGGGTTTCAGGTTTACTCAGCTTCGATTATAGCTATAAAGATTTTTCAGCTATGGAATTTACTTCCGACGGTTTTGATAGTCAAAATCAAGACATTTCAAATTTGCTAACTGGCGCAGCTACTTATAATTTTGGTGGGGAGTACAGGGTCCTTAATACTAGCTTTCGTGCAGGATATTTTTTACAGGAGAGTCCATATAACGATAAGGCATTTCTAGATGATACGGTTGGATATTCGTTTGGTTTAGGCTTTTCGTTTGGAAATACGACTTTAGACCTATCTTATCAACGTATGGAACAAGATAGACAAAACATTTTGTACCAAACTGATTTTTCTCAAGAAGCACGGGTTCAAAGTGTATTTAACAATTACATGCTTACGCTCTCATTTGATTTATAAATTTCAGAATATCAGAACTATTTTTTCTAGAGCATATCTTACAAAATCTTATTTTCGCTCAAAATATTTTCGATGGACATTTTTTTAGTGATAATAGGATTAATCCTTTTGGTAATTGGTGGGGAATTTTTAGTAAGATCATCCGTTGCTTTGTCCCTTAAATTCAACATTTCAAAAATGATCATTGGACTTACTGTAGTTTCTTTTGCTACATCGTCTCCAGAGTTACTAGTTAGTTTACAGGCTGCATTGTCTGGCTATTCTGATATCTCACTCGGGAATGTGATCGGCTCCAATATTGCAAACATCGGTTTGGTGTTGGGGTTGACAGCCATCATTTCGTCTATGGATACCGATAGTGACTTTATAAAGTTCAATTGGCCGGTCATGATGATTTTAACAGGAATGATGTATCTCTTTTTATACACTGGGAAGAATATTTCAAGATTAGAAGGAGGGGCTCTCCTTTTCGTTATTGTAGTTTTTCTTGGAGTGCTCATTAAAAAAGCGAGAACAAAGGGCGGTAAATCTGAAAGTGAAGTGGATCCAAGTCTAGAGCAAACTTCTGGATTTAAAATTATATTATGGTTACTAATCGGTGCTACGGGGCTTTATTTTGGTTCAGAATGGCTGGTAGATGGCGCAGTAGGTATAGCTAATTCTTATGAAGTGAGCGAAAGAGTCATATCGGTCACCATGATTGCAATTGGGACTAGCGTACCAGAGCTTGCAGCCTCAGTAATTGCTGCTTTAAAGCAGGAAAAAGGCATATCATTAGGAAATCTAATAGGGTCCAATATCTTCAATATTGGCTCTGTAATAGGACTTACCGCGATAATTCAGCCTATTTTTCTTCAGTCTGAAGAAGTCCTGACCAATGATATTTTCTGGATGATAGGCTTTTCATTTATTCTTGTCCCCTTGATTTTTATACCACCAAAAAAAGTTATTTCCAGATATAAAGGAGTTGTATTATTTTTAGCCTACATCTTATTTATTTTACTAGCCTTTCGTTCTTGATAAAAAATGGGGGGTATTTGATAGTTTTAATTAGTTTAAAAGATTACCCCCCTCATTTTTAATATGGTATTTTAAAATTAATTACATTTGGTGCGTAAAAATCAAAAACGTATTATGGCTATTTTAAGATTTAATGCATTAAAAGAAACACTACATAGAACTCCTGTTAAAGTCCAAGAAGACGAGAGACGTTCAGATATGTTTGGTAGAAACGTCTTTAATCAGAAGGCAATGCGTCAGTATCTAACTAAAGATGCTTACGAAAGCTTAAAAAATGCCTCCGAGAATGGTCAAAAAATAGATCGATCGCTTGCAGAAAATATTTCAGCAGGCATGAAAGAGTGGGCGATTTCAAAAGGAGCTACCCACTATACACATTGGTTTCAACCACTTACGGGTTCTACAGCTGAAAAGCATGATGCTTTTTTTGAAACTACAGAAGATGGTGGTGCCATGGAAAAATTTAGTGGTTCTCAATTAGTTCAACAAGAACCAGATGCTTCTAGTTTACCAAACGGGGGAATTAGAAATACTTTTGAAGCTAGAGGATATACTGCCTGGGATCCTTCATCTCCTGCATTTATATGGGGTCCTACTTTATGTATTCCAACAATATTCGTATCCTACACTGGAGAAGCATTAGATTATAAAACACCTTTATTGCGTTCAATTTCCGCCTTAGATAAGGCAGCCACTGATGTCGTGAGGTACTTTGATAAAAAAGTCAATAAAGTCATAACTACATTAGGTTGGGAGCAAGAGTATTTTTTAGTAGATTCTGCATTGGCTTCCACAAGACCAGATTTGATGATGTCTGGTAGAACACTTCTTGGTCATTCTCCTGCAAAGGGTCAGCAATTGGATGATCACTACTTTGGATCTATTCCTAGTCGTGTGCTTAATTATATGAGAGATTTGGAAAGAGAGTGTATGCTTCTTGGGATTCCAGTAAAAACGAGGCATAACGAAGTGGCACCAAACCAATTTGAATTGGCGCCTATTTTTGAAGAAGTCAACTTAGCAGTAGACCATAATTCTTTATTGATGGACGTCATGGATAAAGTTGCAGAACGTCATTACTTTAAGGTTCTTTTCCATGAAAAACCATTTCAGGGAGTTAACGGGAGCGGAAAACATAATAATTGGTCTTTGGCAACTGATTTGGGTTCAAACTTGTTGAGTCCAGGTAAGACCCCCATGAAAAACATGAGGTTCCTTACTTTTTTTATAAATACAATTAAAGCATTTCATGAAAACGAGGAACTTATTCGAGCCACAATAGCTTCAGCATCCAACGATCATAGGCTAGGAGCTAATGAAGCTCCTCCTGCTGTAATGTCGGTCTTTATAGGCTCTCAACTTACACAGGTGCTTGATGAACTGGAAAAAGTAACAGACGGTAAATTATCACCAGAAGAAAAAACAGAGCTCAAGTTAAATGTTGTGGGAAAGATACCAGAGATTCTCCTTGATAACACAGACAGAAATAGAACGTCTCCTTTTGCTTTTACAGGAAATAAATTTGAATTGAGAGCTGTGGGCTCCACTGCGAATTGTGCTGATCCAATGACCGTTTTAAACGCTATTGTTGCTAAACAATTAAAAGAATTTAAAGTTGAAGTCGACGGTCTTATTTCAGAACAGAAAATGAAAAAAGACGATGCTATTTTCAATGTCCTTAGAGAGTATATTAAATCTTCTAAAAAGATTCGTTTTGAGGGAGATGGATATGGCGATGCTTGGCAGGTAGAAGCAGGAAAAAGAGGTCTAAGTAACCACAGAACTACACCTGAAGCTTTAAAAGCTAAAATCTCCAAAAAGGCTATTGATTTATTTGGTGAATTAAATATTATGAATGAGATCGAAGTCAAAGCTAGATATGAAATTGAAATCGAAGATTATTCAAAACACATTCAGATAGAAGGAAGGGTCTTGGGAGATATCGCAAGGAACCACATTATTCCTACAGCTATAAAGTATCAGAATATCCTTATTGAGAATGTAAAGGGTTTAAAGGAGATTTACGGATCTAGCTTTAAAGGTCAAGCAAAACAACAGATGAATATCATCGAAGCTATTTCGGAGCACATTGAAAAGATAAATGAAGAAGTAGATCAAATGATAGAGGCCAGAAAACAAGCAAATTCATTGAAAGATCCAACTGAAAAGGCCTTTGCTTACTGTGATGATGTGAAGCCTTATTTTGATGATATCCGTTACCATTGTGATAAGTTAGAGCTTTTAGTTGATGATGAAATTTGGCCATTGACAAAATACAGGGAGCTCTTATTTACTAAGTAATAGGTGATGAATTATTTTTTAAACCCAGTGTTAGATATCCAATAACACTGGGTTTATTTTTTATAAATTTGCAACAAATTCTCTAAAATGAGTGATCAAGCAAGATATGCCAAGCGTGGAGTCTCTTTTCAAAAAGAAGATGTTCATAAAGCTATAGAAAGTATTGATAAAGGTCTGTTTCCGATGTCATTTTGTAAAATCATACCAGATTATCTCGCGGGAAGTAAAGACCATTGTGTCGTTATGCACGCCGATGGGGCTGGGACAAAATCATCTTTAGCTTATTTATATTGGAAAGAAACGGGAGACCTTAAGGTTTGGAAGGGAATTGCTCAAGATGCCCTTATTATGAATATCGATGATTTGCTATGTGTTGGAGCCACAGATAATATTTTAGTTTCTTCCACTATAGGTAGAAATAAAAATATAATCTCTGGAGATGTTATTGCTGAAATTATCAAGGGCACTGAATCCATTGTTGAAGATTTGAGAAATCATGGCATTTCTATTTATACGACAGGAGGTGAGACCGCAGACGTAGGTGATGTCGTGAGAACAATTATTGTAGATTCTACCGTAACAGCTAGGTTAAGAAGGGATGAGGTAATCGACAATGCTAATATAAAGGCGGGTAATGTTATCGTTGGGCTATCCTCAAGCGGACAAGCCTCTTATGAAACGGAATATAATGGCGGTATGGGTAGCAACGGACTTACCTCAGCTAGGCATGACGTTTTAGCCAATTACTTATCTGAAGCTTATCCAGAGTCTTTCGATCCTAAAGTCCCAAAAGACTTGATCTACTCTGGCTCTAAAAGATTGACTGAAAAAATTTCAGAAGATCTCCCAGATGTTGGTAAAATGATTTTGTCTCCTACTCGGACCTATGCTCCTATTGTCAAAAAGGTGTTTGAAAAATTGGGAAGGGTTTCCATTGACGGGATGGTTCACTGTAGTGGAGGAGCTCAAACAAAAATCCTTCATTTTATAGAGAACCTTCATATTATTAAGGATAATATGTTTGAACTTCCTCCGTTATTCAAGCTCATACAAGATGAAAGTCAAACCGATTGGAAAGAAATGTATCAGGTTTTTAACATGGGGCACAGGATGGAATTTTATGTTGATGAATCCATAGCCCAGGATATTGTAGATATTTCCAAGTCCTTTAATGTAGATGCTAAAATTGTAGGAAGAGTAGAAGCTTCAGAATCAAAATCTCTCTCAATTTCTTCAGTTTATGGCCATTTTGAATACTCATAAATAAAATGAAAAGAGTTTTACTCCTTTTCCTACTCTCATTGTTCGTTTCAAATAGTTTTGGGCAATCCTTTGGGGAGATCCAAAAGATAGAATCTGTTGGTAAAACCCTGACTCCTAACGGGCCTATGCCTTTGGTTAATACTAGTTTCGATATCTCTGGTAACTATGTATTTACCTATAATCAATTGATTCCTCGAAAGGGTAAAACAAGCTTTTGGGAGCAAGTAAATGAATTTACTTTAGATATAAGCGAAGTAGCTTTTGTTAATTGGAATGCCGGAGGGACTAACTCTATTTCTGGAATGTATGGAATGAATGTAGTGAGAATCTATAGGAATAAGGGATTTAGATGGGATAATCAATTTCGGTTTAGATATGGAATTAACCAGCAAGAAGGTCAAGAATTAATAAAAACAGATGATGATCTGGAATTTATTTCCTCTTTTGGTTATGAGGTTTCTAAAAATTCTAATTGGTTTTATTCAGGCAAACTTAGTTACAAGACACAAGCATCAAGAGGTTTTAATTATCCAGATACGGAGGTGTCCATCTCAGAATTTATGACGCCAGGCTACATTTTCCTTGGTATTGGAGCCAAGTATGCTCAACTCGATGAAAGCTTTGAGCTTTATTTATCTCCAATCACCCAAAAATCCACATTTGTTTTAAACCAGCGATTAGCCAACGAAGGTGCGTTTGGGGTGAGAAGTGCAGTGAGGGATAGCGGTGGAAATATTATTAGAGAAGGGGAGAACTCTAGAAATGAGTTTGGCATATTAGTAACTAATGAATTTGAGCAAAAAATTTTTGAGAGTGCGGTTGTCGTAAATAGGATAAGTCTATATTCAGATTACATCAATAATTTTGGTAATGTAGACATAGATTGGGAGCTGATTATTAATTTTAAAATTAATAATTTTATGCGTGCTAGTATAGGTGCTCATATAAGATACGACGACGATATCAAAATTAGAGAGGAAGCCCCTGACGGTACTATGGTTGACGGTGGTTCTAGAATCCAGCTTAAGCAGCAGCTTGGCATAGGAATCGCTCTACAGCTTTAATCTCAAGTCTTAGATTTGTTGATTTTTATGACGGTTACTGTTAAAAAAAATCCCTTTAAATACCCTAAATTTGTAACACATTAAAACCTTATGCTAGATAAATTAAATTTTATAAAACAAAGATTTGACGAGGTGAGTGATTTAATCATTCAGCCTGATATCATGTCCAAGCAAAAGCGGTATATAGAACTATCAAAAGAGTACAAAGACCTCAAAGCTATTATGGATGAACGGGATATCTATATAGAGTTCACCGATAATCTTAAGGAAGCTAATGATATCATTTCTAACGAATCTGATGCTGAAATGGTGGAAATGGCAAAACTTCAATATGACGACGCTAAAGTTGAGTTGCCTAAGCTAGAGGAGAAGATACGCCTGATGCTTATTCCTAAAGATCCAGAAGATGCAAAGAATGCCGTAGTAGAAGTACGAGCAGGAGCAGGTGGTGATGAAGCGAGTATTTTTGCAGGAGATATTTTTAGAATGTTGACCAAATACTGTGAACATAAAAGCTGGAAAGTAGATGTTGTAGATTATAATGAAGGGACCAATGGAGGATATAAAGAAATCCAATTTGAAGTCTCAGGTGAAGACGTGTATGGAACATTAAAATATGAAGCTGGCGTTCACCGAGTTCAACGTGTACCACAAACTGAAACTCAAGGCCGTGTTCATACTAGCGCTGCAACAGTGATGGTTTTTCCTGAAGCTGAAGAATTTGATATTGAAGTCAACCCAAAAGAGGTGAGAGTAGACTATTTCTGCTCTTCTGGACCTGGGGGGCAGTCAGTAAACACCACTTACTCCGCTGTAAGACTTACTCACGAACCTACTGGAATTGTAGCACAGTGTCAAGACCAAAAGTCACAACATAAAAACAAAGAGAAAGCATTTAGGGTCTTAAGGTCCAGATTGTATGAAATGGAGCTAGCCAAAAAACAAGCTGAGGATGCCCAAAAGCGAGGTTCTATGGTTACTAGTGGTGACCGAAGTGCTAAAATTAGAACCTATAATTATTCACAAAGCCGAGTGACCGATCACAGAATAAATCTCACGCTCTATGATCTCGATAATATTATAAACGGAGATTTAGAGAAAATTATCAACGAGTTAAAACTTGTCGATAATACAGAAAAGCTCAAAAATATTTCTGACGATTTATAATCAATTATGCAGCTTCAAAAGCTTATTGAACAAATTCAACAAAAAAAATCTATGCTTTGCGTGGGATTGGATGTTGATTTAGAAAAAATTCCTAAGCATTTATTAGAGTTTGATGATCCTATCTTTGAATTCAATAAGGCTATTATTGAAGCTACCCAAGAGTACTGCATAGCCTATAAGCCAAACATAGCGTTTTATGAAGCCTATGGATTAAAGGGCTGGAAGGCCCTTCAGAAAACAATTGATTATATCAACAAACACTATCCTGAGCAATTCACAATTGCAGACGCCAAGAGGGGAGACATCGGCAATACCTCAAAGATGTACGCTAAAGCTTTTTTTGAGGATTTAAATTTCGATTCTGTTACCGTCGCTCCATATATGGGAAAAGATTCTGTAGAACCTTTTCTTCAATTTAAAGATAAGCATGCTATTATGCTTGGCCTTACGTCCAATGAAGGAGCTAAAGATTTTCAATTTTTAGAAAACAAGGGAACTTTACTTTTTGAAAGTGTTTTGAAAACTTCTCAAACATGGGTAAATTCAAGGCAATTGATGTATGTTGTTGGGGCCACTAAGTCTAGTTATTTAAAAAAAATAAGACAAATCTTACCAGATAGCTTTTTATTAATTCCAGGGGTAGGGGCTCAAGGGGGAAATTTAAAAGAAGTTTGTAAGTATGGCTTAAACTCAACCTATGGTTTGATTATTAATTCTACCAGAGGAATTATATACGCTTCACAAAAAAGAGATTTTGCAATTCAAGCAGCTTTTAATGCTAAAGCACTACAGGAACAAATGGAGCCTTATATAACTTAAAAAGCTTATACATTTTACTGTATAAGCTTTTTATAATTTTCTTAGGTTAGATCTAGGACTGACATTTTTTCTTTAGTAGCCTCCCGTTTTTTCAGCACTTTCTTCCATAACCTCTTCGGTGTCTTCAGCACCTTCTTCCATGACCTTTTCAGCTTCTTCAGTTGCATCATCAGCATTTTCCATGGTTTGTTCAACATCATCTGCTGCTTCTTCAGCATCACCTTTTTGTTCTCTACAGCTCACTACACCTAAACCCAGTAATGCAGCGATCATAATTGATAAAATTGATTTTTTCATTTTACTTTGATTTTTGATTAGATTCAAAAGTATAGATTTTTCTTAAATATTTTAAAAATTACTAGGATTTTTTATTATTTCTTTTGATCGGCTGATATGGTGGTCCAAAGTCTCTTTGTTCATCTTTTTTAATAGGCTCATCATCATATTCATGCGTTGATTATTTTTAAAATGCTCTTGTTTCTCGTAAAGAAAATTCCAATAGAGATTGTTAAATGGACACGCATCTTCACCTTCTTTTTTACTAACAGAATAGTGGCAGGACTTACAGTAATTTCCCATCTTATTGATGTAACTCCCACTAGAAACATAAGGCTTTGTAGCTACAATTCCACCATCTGCAAATTGACTCATCCCTCTGGTGTTGGTGAGTTCTACCCATTCTATAGCATCTATATAGACTCCTAGATACCAAGCGTCCACTTCGTCTGGATTGGTCATAGTAAGCAAAGCAAAATTTCCTAAAATCATAAGACGTTGGATATGATGTGCATAAGCATCGTCTAGACTCTGATTCACCGCATGTTTTAAACAATTCATTTTCGTATCACCAGTCCAATAAAAATCTGGAAGTTTGTTGGTGTTTTGTAGTGCATTCATGGATTTATACTCTGGCATTTCTTTCCAGTACACTCCTCTCATAAACTCTCTCCATCCAAGAATTTGTCTTATAAACCCTTCGATTTGAGAAATATCAATCTCATCCTTGTGATCGTAATAATAATCTAAAGTGGTTTCTATAACCTCCTTAGGAGTAAGCATTTTACTATTCATAGCAAACGATAGCCGAGAATGGAACAAAAATTTCTCATCTGTGTGTAAAGCATCTTCATAATCTCCGAAGTGGACCAAAAGATTGGTACAGAAATAATCCAGAACCTCTATGCATTCTTTTCTTGAGGTTGGCCATGGAAATTTCTCTTGGTCTATTCGGCCTATGGTTTTAATACCCATAGCTTCAATTTGTTTTAAGACGTCTTCAATATTCTTATCAAAGGCCTTAAACTCTGGAATTGCTGGTTTACCTGTCCATTTTTTTCGATTGCTTTTATCAAAATTCCATTGACCACCTTCTGGTTTTTTATCGTTAAGCATCATGATTTCATGTTTTTTACGCATGTTCCGATAAAAATATTCCATCGTCATTTCCTTCTTTCCCTTATAGAAGTTTTCTACCTCATCTCTTTGGGTAAAGAAATGCTCCGTGTCTTTAGCTTGACTTGAGATACTGAGCTCATTACAAATTGTTTTCAGCTTTACATCTAACCTATACTCGTCTGGGAAGAGGTATTCAAAATGTTCTACCTCTTCCTCCTTGATAATCTTGTTGAGATTATCAGATAAGCTTTGTTGATTGACTTCATCATCTATTTGAAAGTAAATTACTCGATGTCCTTGGGTTTCTAAGTCTTTTTTGAAATTTCTCATCGAAAGAAAATAGGCTACAACCTTTTGAATGTGGTGTTTCACATAACCGGTTTCTTCTTGATTTTCGGCCATAAAATAAATCACATCATCAGATTTATCTTCAAACCAGGAGTGATTGAGGTTGAGTTGGTCTCCAAGGATTAATCGTAAGGTTTTTTTCATTGCACTTTTTTTATCTGAATTTTATCTTCTTCATCTCAACTCATCGAAAAGATCTCAAAATCTAATAATTATGGTAAAGGCTTTATTCTTGATAGAAGCGATTACAGTAAAACATCTGTCTAGAAATTTATTGCTGGTGCTACGAGATCAAAATGATACTGATAGTAGATTTTTGAATATTAAAATAAACTATCCTGTAGCCAAGTTCGTTGATATTTCCCACCGCTATCGTAGCGATCGGCTTGATTTTTAATATCAAATTTTCGATCTCGTGGATCATTGCCTACACCAGAATTATACATCCAGTTACCCCAATTGCTATGCACGTCATAATCTACGAGCATAGATTCGAAATAGGCGGCTCCAATGCGCCAATCCTGTTTCCATTCTTTGGCCCAATAGCTATTCACGTTCTGGCGACCTCGGTTACTCATAAAACCAGTTTCCTTAATTTCTATCATATTGGCATTTACAAAATCCTCTGGTGTGTTGCCATTCACCCAGTCTCTTAACGCCTTTTTGTTATTTCCCCAATCATAATCCTTATTTAATACCCCTCCAATTTGAAAAATTTTGTTGCCGTGTTTAAGTGATATATATTTGAAATAATCACGCCAAATCAATTCAAAAATAAGCCAATAGGTATCTTGATTTTTCTTTATCTTCTTTTCAAAGGCTCTGATCTCATGGTAAATAGAAACTGCGGAGATACTTCCATTGGCTAGCCAGGCAGAAAATTTTGAACTATAGTCTGTGCCTAAAAGACCGTTACGAGTCTTTTTATAGTATTGTAACTTTTTGGTATCCCAGAAATAATGGTCAATACGCTTCCATGCTTCATTTTCCCCCCCTTGAAAAGGAAATGCCGATCGCGGATCGGTCTCAAATTCTTCCAAACCTAAATCTGATAAATTAGGTACTTGGTGTTTTTCTTCTAATAAATGCTGGGCAGGTCGAGGTTGAGGAGCTGGAATCTCTGATCTTACCTCACTTTCCTTTTCGCATTTTTTTCTAAAGTTGGTATAAACTTCTGGTACATCTTTGAAACTGTTGTACGGCAAGTCTTCTGGATGAAACAAAAATTGAGTATAGTTTTTTATAAAATCAGCATTTGGAAGAGCAGATTTAACTTTAGCCTCCACTTTCTTCTCTTCTCTGGTCCATTCACTTTGGTAGAAAACAGATGTAATCTCATACTGTTCAGAGAGTTGTTTAAATACCTCAGAAGGAGGCGTATGTGCTATGTGAAGACTTATATTTAAATGCTGAAGGTTATTTGATAATTGTTCAACACTTTCAATTAAGAATTTAGCTCTAAATTTTTCAGTTTTTTTAAACCCATAACGGTTCGTTTCATAATGGCTTGGATCAAAACAATAAACGCCAAGAACAGCGTTTTCGCTTTGACAAGCATCGAAAAGAGATTTTTGATCTCGAGTTCGTAAATCGTTCCTAAACCAAACAATGGTTATTTTTTGTTTCTCCTGCATTTTTCGCTACAATATTTTACGTTATCCCAATTTTTCTCCCATTTTTTCCTCCAACTAAAAGGTAATCCACAAGTAAGGCAGATTTTTTTGGGCAAATTTATTTTCTTGTGTGCCATGTTTAATCTAAAGCTTTAATATTTTGACCTGGTCTTGCATAAGCAAAACGTTCCATGAGTTCTGTGCTTAAATATCCATCTAATCCAATTATTCCGGCACTTTTTGCTTTAGATAAATTTAATAAGCCATCTTTTTCTTGGATTTCACTAGGGAAAAGGAGATGTTGAATTTCTCCGATAATTAATCGACAGCCATTTTCTTCGATGAAATATTCATTGATGAACTCGCAACCCATTTTGATAACAGATTCTTTTACAAATGGGGCTTTGAAATCTTTAATATACTCTTCAGATAAACCAACTTCCTTAAATTCGGAAACTCCTTCGTCATAATTAGCCGAGGTTTGGTGAGCTTTGTCTATAAAACTTTCGTGAATATGGTTCACTGTAAATTGTTTGATTTCTCTCAGATTTTCGTAGGTATCTCTATCTACAGTCAAAGGACGCAACATAAAGCTAAGCATAGGGGGCTTGCTGCCAAGGTGTATAACCGAATTAAATACAGCTAAGTTAGTAGTTCCTGTTTTGGAAATAGTACCTATAAGATTGCCAGATTTCACTCCTCCACAGCTATTAATGAGATGCATGCGCTCTAATGTGGGGAGTTCATTGATGTCTTTTTTGGTAAAATGTTTCATAAAAAAAGGGCGATGATTAATCGACCCTAATTTAAATATTGTTAAACCTTTTAGTGTTAAAAATTAAACAAAATTAAGATACTTTTTCTTCATTTAATTTTGGATAATCGGTGTACCCTTTTTCACCAGGTACATAAAAGGTATCTCGATCCCAGTTTTGAAGCTCTTCATTTTTTTCAAAACGAAGGGGTAAATCTGGGTTAGAGATAAATAACCTACCATAGGCTACCATATTGGCATATCCATCTTCAATTACTTTATTGCCACTTTCTTGATTAAACCCTGCATTGATCATCAGGTTTCCTTTATAAAAAGGTCTAAAGTGCTCTGCAATATTAGTAACTAGAAAATCCTTATCACTCACATCGTTAAAAGGTTCAGATAAATGTAAATAGGCTAGGTCGTAGTCATTAAGTCGTCCGACAATATATTCAAAGGTTGGAATTGTTTCTTCGTCTGCTTCGGTACCAAAAACACCGTGCAAAGAAGGATTTAATCTCACTCCAATTCTATTTTCTGGAAAAAATTCTTTTGTAGCTTCAATAATTTCAAATAGGATTCGAGCTTTATTTTCTTTCGAACCTCCATATTCATCTGTTCTGTGGTTAGATGTATTATTGAAGAACTGATGGATTAAATAACCATTTGAAGAGTGAATTTCAACACCGTCAAAACCAGCCTCTACAGCATTTTTTGCCGCTCTTCTAAAATCATTTACAGTTTCTTTCACTTCATCAGTGGTTAACGCTCTTGGCTCTACGGTGTCCATAAAGCCTTGGTAAGTGTAAGCTTTATCGTTTGGATTCACAGCACTTGGCGCTACAGGTTTATCACCATTATGAAAGTCAGGATGGGACATACGTCCAACATGCCAAACCTGTATAAATATTTTACCATCTTCTTTGTGGACAGCATCGGTTACTTTTTTCCAACCTTCTATCTGTTCTGGCGTATAGATGCCAGCTGTATTAATGTAACCAATTGCTTCTGGAGACACTTGTGATCCTTCACTTATAATTAGACCTGCACTAGCTCTCTGTGTATAGTATTTGATGTGCATGTCGGTTGGAGCATTGTATTTATTGTCGGCACGACTACGTGTTAGAGGTGCCATGATAACTCTATTTTTCAATTCCAAATCACCCATTTTTATGGGTTTTAATAAGGCTTGTTGACTCATAATAAAACTAATTTGCAGCAAATCTAGGGCTTAATTAAAATTTTATTAGTTAATGCCTTTATAAATAAAAGCTACTTTTGTCTGATTCCACTATAGATAAAACCTATAGTTAAAATACATTTATGATGGGTACTTCTGAACACAATTTAAGTTGGTCTGATTTTCAAAAAGTTGAAATGCGAGTGGGAACTATACTTAAGGCAGAGCCATTTAAACAGGCCAAAAAACCTGCTATACGGCTAGAAATTGACTTTGGAGAAATAGGGATTAAACGCTCATCGGCTCAAATTACAGAACTCTATGACTCGGAAGAACTTATTGGAAAACAAGTAATCGCAGTCCTCAATTTTCCTCCAAAGCAAATCGCTACGATAATGAGTGAGTGTTTAATTCTTGCCGCAGTAGATTCTAAAGTAGGGACTTCACTTTTGTCCCCAGATCATAGAATTGTAAATGGAACTCGAATTTCTTAATTTTTAACTTCAGCGTGTAAGAGGGTTAAGAAGTTGTGTCTACTTACTTCCTCTGCGCCAAGACTTTCTAGATGTTTGGTATACACCTGACAATCTATAAGGCGAACACCATTTTTTTCCATGTTTTTAACCAAAGTAATAAAGCCATATTTAGAGGCATTATCAACCTCTGTAAACATACTTTCCCCGCAGAATACATTTTTGTCTTTCAGTAACAAGCCATAAAGTCCGCCCACAATCTTATCATCCTGCCACACTTCTATAGACTTGGCTATACCAGACTCATGGAGTCTAATATAGCTTGTAATCATATCCTCTGTGATCCAAGTTCCATCCTGTTTCTCCCTACTTATGTTGGCACATTTATTAATGATAAATTCAAAATTTTCATTGTATGTGACCCTAAAGGCTTTCTCCTTAAAAAGCTTTTTCATGGATTTAGAAACATTTAATTTACCTGGAAAGAGAACCATTCTTGGGTCTGGGCTCCACCATAAAATAGGTTGGCCTTCCTCATACCAGGGGAAAATGCCATTTTCGTAAGCAACTTTAATCCTCTCTAAGCTGAGATCTCCTCCAAAAGCCAATAGGCCTTTCTCGTCGGCGAATTTTGGGTGTGGAAAAATGATATCCGATGTGAGTTTATACATGATTTAAAACTAAAATATTAAAACTACTCCTTATACTAATTTAAACTTATAATATAGCAATAAATCGTTTTACCGAAACAAATTCGATACAGTTTTTTTCATCTGCTTTTATCAACAACAATGACACAATGACCGTGATTAAGGATTTGCTAATTACTTTTAATGTAGATGAATCAAAAAGCTTTCGCTGAGCTACGTCGTCGTACAATTCGATTTATTTATATGACATTATAAATTTAACTTGGTTTAAAATAAAATATGAAGGCTTTTGTCTTGAGTATTTTAAGATCAAAAAGCTTCAGAATTCCCCTGAAGCTTTTTGATCTTAAATTGAATTAGATTTAGAAGGGTAAATCGTCCTCATCATCCTCATTTAAATCTTGAACAGGTTCAAATTGATCTGAAGGTGGAACTGGAGGGGCTCCTGCTGTATTATTTTGCTCTGTATTTTCAATTCTCCAACCATTTAAAGAATTGAAGTATTTAGTTTCTCCTTGAGGGCTCTGCCATTCTCTACCTCTTAGATTGATCCCAACTTTTACATCTTGACCAACATTATAGCTGTCTAATAGGTTTGTTTTATCTTGAACAAATTCAATTAAGATGTGCTGTGGATACTGCTCTTCGGTAGTGACTACCATTTCTCTCTTCCTGAAACCGTTACTTCCAAATTCTTTTGTTTCTCCTAAGACTTTAATTTTTCCTTGTACTTCCATAATTATTGTTTTGCGAGTAAAATATGTAAAGCTTTTTCAAGCTCATTTTTTTCTATATAAGTTTGAGCAGTAGTGTGAAGCTCTTCTTTTGTGTTGCTTTCAACCAAATGCTCTAATTCATTTTTGTTGATATAAAATTCATTCTCTTGCCTTGTAGGTAGGTATTCTAAATTCCCTAGTTGACCTAAATTATTCCCGGTTAAAACAGAGCTTAATCGCACTGATTCTGGAAGTCGATCTACACCAATACCCGTTTTGGAAACAGGTTTTTCAACTTCAAACATTCCTTGATTGGCCCTGGAATACCAATTGCCACCCATTCTTGAGACTAAATCTATTTTATGCTGATCGATATGTAAGCCCTCATCTAACAAATCTTCTCGAATATGAATTTTAATCACTTCTGCAATGATTAAGTTTCCTGCTCCACCCTCTTCGCCTAAAGCAATAGTATCGTTTACTTTACACTCAAATTGGACAGGAGATTCTTTCACCCTTGGTGGAGTAACAAGATCGGACTTCAACATAGTCAAGCCAGATTTGGTAAACTCGTTAATACCTTGATCGTATTCTGTGCTTGATAAAGACATCTGCTGTACCATATCCCAGTTAACGACATTTATGACGATTTCTTTGGTCAGCATTGCATTTTCCAAAGTATGTTTTATAGAATTATCTCTCATTCTTCTCACAGGTGAAAAAATCAAAATAGGGGGATTTGCACTAAAAACATTAAAAAAGCTGTAAGGTGATAAATTTGGAACCCCATTTTCATCTACTGTACTAGCAAAAGCGATGGGACGAGGACCAATGGATCCTGACAGCATACCATATACTTTTTTGGTTTCTAATTCAGAAGGAAGAAAGCTTTTCATATTTAAATTTTCTCCAAAGGTAATTAATCTCTATTGAATTGAAATTCTTTAAATAAGCAGTAGGTTAGATCGTATTTCTGATATTTTATTTTTCCATTTCAAAGAAACTAAAAACAGAATTGCCATAACGGCGTTGCTCTTGAAAACTCTTTATGTGGTTAAGTTTAGTATGCTTGGAATGCTCAATAATGAGGATTCCATCTTCATTCAGTAGTTTCCTTTCTCTCACTGTTGTCTCTATAGCTTCAAAATTCTCTATAGATAAATCGTAAGGAGGGTCTGCAAAGATAAGATCTGCTTTAAGTGGTGTTTTTAGCAAATAGTCAAAAACATCACTTTTAATAACATCTAAGGCTACCTCAAGTTCATCAGCGGTTTTGCTTAAGAAATTAATACAGTCGAAGTTGTTATCGATGGCAGTGATCTGAAGAGTACCTCGCGAAGCAAATTCTAGCGAAATACTTCCAATCCCTGCAAATAAATCTAAAACTTCAATGTCTTTAAAATGAATTCTATTATTTAATATATTGAAAAGCCCCTCTTTAGCCATGTCTGTTGTAGGTCTTACGGGGAATTTTTTGGGAGCAATAATACGTCTACCCTTTAGATGTCCAGAAACTATACGCATAAGTTAGATCAAATTATAATGTTCATTAAACCTTAATTGATTCTCAAAAAGATGCGGAGTTTTTTTATTTGAAAACTCCATGGTTTTAATGTAGTTCGATAAAATTTGGTAAGCTTTATTATCTTCAGACTTATCAAAATCACCTGTAAAATCGAGAATGAGTTCTTCTCTATTCAATTTTAATTCTTTAATAGTAGATAAAGTATAATATGCAAAATCTTCAGCAGTTTCAAAAGTAAAAGCATTAGAAAGTATGAGTTGTTCATTTTTATAAGCGGCAAGATAAAACATATGCTTCGTGGAATGAAGTAGAAGATACTCATCGGTGGTTTTACTATTTATGAATCCTTTTTCTATAAGACCCGTAAAAAGGTGAGTAAATGTAAAGGTTCCGAAAACATGGAAAAGATAATTGTTGATATTGACATAGGGAATGTAAACTGCGTTGGCCTTAGCTAATGGAATTTCATCGAATGCAAAATCATCTCCTTCTACCAGCTGGCTGCTGTATTTTAGATAATGTGGTAGGTAGTTTTGATCAAAAAGGTCTTGAGGTACTATTGTAAATTGAGAATTTCCATAGATAACATCTACAGATTGGATGTGCTCTCTCTCTATAAAAGTGACATTGATGTATCGCTTAATGAGAGTAAGTAATTCTGAAATTGAAGACATAAAAGGCAGTTGAAAAGCTTTATGTTCCAATGGACTTTGATGCTCATCTAGAATTAAAAAAGAAAATCCATCTTGTAAAATAAAGATGGATAAGCTTTTATAGATGTGTATGGAGTGGCCATTCATTTAATTATCACCAAAGTTTTTTGGCCAATTTCCATTTGTATTTAGCTGCTTCATAGAACCCACCTGGATGTAAGCACCATCGACGCCATCCACAGATTTTATTTGTTTTTCTTGTACAACTAAATCTGCATTTTGATCTGCAAGGATAACATCCTTGGAAGCTTTCACTTCAAAAACTGGAATTTTATTTCCATTTTCTTCAATATATCCAGCACTCATTTCAAACTTTTTCTTCTCTGTATGTGGGATGTACATGATATCTCTATATCTGTCTGAACTTCCAAAAATAGAATCTTTTACGGAAGCAAAGCTTAGGGTGTCTATCACCACATCTTCTTTATATTTATCTACTCCGTAAATTTTTCTGTATTCTTCATCTAGGAACGTAGTATCTCTTCTTTGCGTAATTACAAATTGTGCTGTGTCGACGAATTTTAACAGATCATCAAAATTGCTACCGTAGTTTCCTTCGATATCTCTGTGTGCTAGTTGAAGATCACGTATATCCTTCATTTTTTCCACAACGTCTATATAGCGTCTATCGCGAATTTTGTTGAATTCAACAGGCCCATATACAGCTTGATAAGTTAAGTAACCTAATACTCCAATAAAAACCCACAAAACAATTCGAATTACAATCTTCATAACTTAAAATTAAGAATTTTTGATATTAGCAAAACTACACCTTTTTTTCAATCACAAAAGTATAGCACATAAAAATCGTCCTTATATTTGAAATTTAAGTTTTACCTCAATTTATATGGATAATCAAGAGTTTTATAAAGCATTACGAGCAGATTTTGGGCATACCCCCACAACAAAGCAAGATCTCACACTTCAACTTTTATCTAAATTTATTTTAGAAACGTCTGTAGATCGTATTTTTTTATTGAAAGGGTATGCTGGAACTGGCAAAACAACCATTATTGGAACTCTTGTAAAAAATATCTGGAAGGTCAAAAAGAAAGTGATTCTTACAGCGCCGACAGGACGAGCTGCTAAGGTGATAACCAACTATAGCAAACAATATGCACAAACCATTCATCGCAAAATTTATCAGCCTAAAAGCACTTCTGGTGGAGGTATAGAATTTGTTCCTCAGGTGAATAAACATAAAAACACCATTTTTATAGTGGATGAAGCTTCTATGATTCCAGATTTCCCAAGTGGAAATCAACTCTTTAATCGGGGTTCTGTTCTGGATGATCTCATGGAATATGTGTACTCTGGTGATAATTGTAAATTGATTTTTATAGGGGATACGGCCCAGTTGCCACCAGTGAAATCCAATCTGAGTCCAGCTCTGGACGAAAAGACATTGTCCACGCATTACCAGATGGATGTGATTCCCGTTGAACTCGATGAAGTTGTCCGCCAGCGTTTTGAAAGTGATATCCTTTCAAACGCGACTCGAATTCGAGAAACTATTGAAACAGAGGATTTTGAGAATTTTAAATTTCAGTTGACCAACAATACCGATATGGTAAGACTCATAGATGGTCATGAAATCCTCGATGCCATCAACGAAGCTTACGGTAATCTTGGTCACGAGGAGACGGCTATTATCGTAAGGTCCAATAAACGAGCGAATCTTTATAACCAACAAATACGGAGTCGAATTTTAATGAGAGAGGATGAGATTGCCCCAGGTGATTTTTTAATGGTGGTTAAAAATAATTACTTCTGGGTTAAGCCAAAAAGCGAAGCTGGTTTTATAGCCAATGGAGACATCGTAGAAATTCTAGAAATTTTTGGATTAAAGGAATTATATGGTTTTAGATTTGCCGAAGTTAAAGTCCAATTGGTAGATTATCCCAAGATGAAACCTTTTGAGACGGTGATCATGTTAGATACTCTAAGTATGAATTCTCCATCTCTACCCTATGAGGACTCGAATAAACTCTACCAAGAAGTGCTAAAAGATTACGAGGATATCACTTCAAAATATAAAAAATTTATGAAAGTGAAACAGAATACCTTTTTTAACGCTTTGCAAGTTAAGTTTAGTTATGCTATTACTTGTCATAAGTCACAAGGTGGACAGTGGGATACGGTATTTGTTGAACAGCCTTACTTGCCAGACGGCGTTGGAAAAGATTATCTAAGATGGCTTTATACAGCCTGTACTAGAGCAAAGGAAAAACTTTACTTAATAGGGTTTAAAGACGATTTTTTTGAAGAAAACCAATTATAAGTTCATATAAAACCTATAAAACATGCTCAAGAACTTTAAAGTTATAGCTATGATTCCGGCTCGTTATGAGGCGTCACGATTTCCTGGGAAACTCATGCAAGATTTAGCGGGGAAAACGGTGATAGTTAGAACATATGAAGCAGCCAAATCCACTCAACTCTTCGATGAGGTCTATGTGGTGACCGATTCTGAACTTATTTTTTCTGAAATTGAAAAAGAAGGTGGTAAAGCGATTATGAGCCAAAAAGAACACTATTGTGGGAGTGATCGCATCGCTGAAGCTGTGCGCGATATGGAGGTAGACATCGTGGTGAATGTTCAAGGAGATGAGCCCTTTATCAATGAAAAAGCTTTGAGTCTGCTTTTAAAAGAATTTGAAAATGATGTGGATGGCCTTATTGATTTAGCTTCTTTAAAAGTTAAATTAGTAGAGGAAGATGACATTCAAAATCCTAACAATGTCAAGGTGATTACTGACCTCAGAAATTTTGCGCTTTACTTTTCTAGATCGCCAATTCCTTTTCATAGAGCAAAAGAGATAAAAGTTGATCACTTCAAGCATGTTGGTATTTATGCGTTTAGAAAAAAAGCACTAACCGATTTCTATGGCTTGCCGATGAGTCCGCTTGAGGCTGCAGAGAAAATTGAATGTATTCGCTATTTAGAAAATGGGAAAACCATAAAAATGGTAGAGACTTCAGAAGTTAGTATAGGAATCGATACTCCTAAAGATTTAGAAAAAGCGAGGCAAAAATTTAATCAATGACTCCCTCTTATAGTGTGTCGTTTTAAGAGTTTCCTTCCCTGCATTTTAGATTCCTGTGATTGAATAATTTTCCAAATTGAATCTGACGCATGTTGGCGAGTGGAAGCCATTTCTATAATAGGTTTTGGATAATCTTTTCCTAATTCAAAATTATACATGCTCTGTTCCATTGCGGTAAGCTTCCAAGGCTCATGCACAAACTCCAACGGAATCGCTTTAAGACAAGGGAGGTAAGTCAATATAAACTCTCCATCAAGATCATGCTTATATGAATTTTTAACAGGATTGTATATTCTTAAGGTATGAATTCCTGTAGTTCCAGCTTGCATTTGTAATTGTGGATAGTGAATACCCGGCTCAAAATCTAAAAACAGACTTGCCAAATATGAAGAAGCCTCTTGCCATCTTTGCCATAGCAGGTGTGTGAAAAAAGAAACTAAAAGGGCACGCATTCTGAAATTTAAATAACCTGTTTGTATCAAACACCGCATACTAGCATCTACCAGTGGAAAACCGGTTTCTCCTTTCTCCCAGGCATCTACTAAAGCTTTGTTGTAGGGCTTTTCTAAAACATTAAAAGCACTATTGAAATTTTGAGATTCAGCACGGTATTCCATTTCAAATTTTTGAATAAAATGCGCTTGCCACCGAAGCCTAGACTGAAATTGTGAGAGTGCTTGCTTGTGTTTAGTTTCATCTTGAATTTCTATACTAGCTTGAATAACCTCTCTCATCGACAAGACTCCCCATGCGATGTAAGGAGATAGTCGACTGCAGGATTTTCTAGCCAGTAGTGGCTTTGAAATATTTTTTTGGTAATTGGGATAGCGATCTTGCAAAAAACCTCTGAGATAGCGAAGGGCAGTTGATCGACCACCTTTTTGAAAGTTTAGGTTTCTTTCTACGGATAATTCTACTGGATTGAGTTGACCTTTCAGACTATTGATTTGATTTTGATTTACAAACTGACCCAAACTTGCAGAAAAAGACAGCAAATCTTGAGACATAAAATTTTCCCATAAATTAATCCACTTTTTTCTGTTTTGAAGACCTCTAATCACACCATTATTCACGAACTCTTTCCATGGTATACCAAGAGAGTTAAATAGGAGCCTTAAGTTTTGATCTCTTTTAAATGTGATGTGAAGACCTGTTTCTTGATGTGAAAAAACAGATTTGATGCCAAGTTGCCGATGTATGGTTTTGAAGATATCTTCAGCGTTCCCCTCAACAATTAAAATCTGAGTGTGGTAAGCTTCCAATTGTTTTTGAAGATTTTCTAGTGATTCTTTAATAAACCTAAAATGGCGTTCGCTGTAGTGAGAATCCTTAAGAAGTATAGGTTCAAAAATATACAATAAGAGGACAAACTGTCTTTTTTGCAGTGCTAAATGAAGAGGTGCATGGTCTTGTAACCTCAAATCTCTTTTAAACCACACTACATTTACCATAATAAGCTATCAATAAAATATATCTAAGACTTTACCGCCTCTTTGTAAGTTTCCAAACAGCGTTCTCTAGCTATTTTATGATCTACCATAGGTTTAGGATATCGATCTGTGTTTAATTCTGGAATCCATTTCGTGATGTATTTCTTATCCTTATCAAATCTTTCGGTTTGAGAATAAGGGTTAAAAATCCTAAAGTAAGGTGCAGCATCTACTCCAGAGCCTGCAACCCATTGCCATCCACCCACATTGGATGACATTTCATAATCTAGAAGTTTTTCAGCAAAGTAAGCTTCGCCCCAGCGCCAGTCGATCAAGAGGTGCTTGCATAAAAAACTACCAACAACCATTCGTAAACGGTTGTGCATCCATCCTGTTTCATTCAATTGTCTCATCCCAGCATCTACAATAGGATAGCCTGTCTTCCCTTTTTTCCATTTTTCAAATTCATTTTCATCATTTCGCCATTTGATGCGATCATATTTAGGCTTAAAGGCTCTGTTTTGGGTATTGGGATGATTATAAAGGATGGCTTTATAAAACTCCCGCCAAATAAGTTCGTTTAAAAAAGTCTCATTTTTAACTGATAATGCTATTTGAATGAGTTTTCTGTAGCCAATTATTCCATATCTTAAATAGGGGCTCAATCTTGAAGTTCCCTCTATGGAAGGAATATTACGAGCATCCTCATAATTCTCAAGCAAATCTTTAGTAATAGTATAGTCTGGAACTTGTATTGAAGATTTTATAAATCCCATATCCGACAAGGATACATTGGGCAAATTTGAATTCTTATAGGTGTTGTCGAGGTGATTTTCAGAAGGGGATATTTTTAAATCAATATTTTCAAATTCTTTTTTCCACTGTTTCATGTAAGGGGTAAAGACCAAATACATTCCACCATCATTTTTCTCAACTTCATTTTTTTCAAAGATGACTTGATCTTTGAAATCATGAAATTCTATTCCTTGACTTGCCAATAAGGCACTGATTTTAGTATCTCTTTCGTGAGCGTAAGGCTCATAATCTCTATTGGTATAAACAGCTTCTACTTCAAAATCTTTAAGAAGTTCATGAAAAGCCTCTTCTGGAGTTGAATGGTACGTAGCGATTGATGATCCATAATGCTCCTGCAAATGCGATCTCATTTTTTGTAATTGTTCAAAAATGAAACTTATGCGAGCGTCATCTTCTTTGAGTTCATCAAGACTAGTTTTGTCATAAATAAAGAGTGGTATAACTGGAAGATCTCCTGATAGTGCATGATATAGCCCTACATTATCCTCTAGTCTCATATCTCTTCTGAACCAAAATACCCTTACCTTATCTTTCATTTTCTACTGTTTTTAAAACCTCTATATAAATTTAAAAATCTTCTTACAAGTTCAATGACTTGCAAGAAGATTTTTCTCAAATTATTCTATTTTAAAATATATTTATAACGTTATAAAAATAAGTTTAATTATTTTTTGATCTAATGAAACTAAAAAACGTTTTGTTGCAGCATTGTAGATTTAATTTGGTGGTGTTAAAATCTAACTCACATTTAAACTTCCGATTCCACCGTCAATTCCAATAACTTGTCCTGTCATCCATGTAGAGTTGTCCGACAATAAGAAACTTGCCATTTTACTAATATCTGAAGCTTCACCTACCCGTTTCAAGGGGTGTCTTTCATCCATTTTCTCTTTCTTCTTCTCGTTTCCTAACAATTTATTAGCTAAAGGTGTATTCACCAGTGATGGTGCAATAACGTTTACTCTAAATGCAGGTGCATACTCTGCAGCTAAAGATCTAGCAAATCCTTCTATAGCTCCTTTAGCCGCGGAAATACTTGTGTGATAAGGTAAACCTGTTTGTACAGCTACAGTACTAAAATAAACAACACTAGCTTGCTTTGAATTATTCAATTTTGAAAGAATTCCATGCGTGGCCTTCATTAGGCTTATGAAATTGATTTGCATATCTTGTTCAAAAATTTCAGACTTCATCATTTTAAAAGGCTTCAAATTGATGCTGCCAGGACAATATACAAAGCCATCTAAGGTATCTGGTAAATCTAATTTTGAAATATCATCCGTTAACACATCAAACTTATGATGGGTTACATCATAATCAGATAAATTTTCATTAGTTCTTGATGCAACAATAATATTATGATCTGGACTTAGTTCTTTTACGATTTCAAGTCCAATTCCTGATGTTCCTCCAATTAATAAAATATTCTTTCTCATAAGTTGTAAATTTAAATTTAATATTGACCAAACTTTTCGATCATTTTAGCTTCGCGAGCCTTAAATATTTCGTTCAATTTTGGTTTAACTAGTATAGGGTGCATCATTCTCCCTAAAATTCCGAAGGGAAGTTTATAGTGAACAAGATCTTCAATTTCAACTCCTCCTTCAATTTCATGAATAAAATGTTTATGATGCCATAAAGTATATGGACCATATAATTGTACATCCACAAAGTAATCTGGTTTTTCCACATGGGTAATTTCTGTAACCCAATTCGTCTTGAATCCGGGTAGTGGAGTCACTTTATATTGCAATAATTGACCAGTGAACATTTTACGATCTGCACCAGACATGATTTCGAAACCCATTTCATCTGGCATTATTTCTTGCAAATTTTTAGGATCGGACAAAAAATCCCAAGCCTTTTGCTTAGAAATTGGGAGTTTTTGACTCGTATGAATTTCGTATATCATGGTTCAAAAATAGAGATTTTATTGTTTAATAAAATAGGTTCGTAGTTAAACAAAAGTTATTATTAGAGCTTTGGTTTTTATAAAACTGATAAATTATTGTTTAAATCTTTAATGCTTAATTAAGTATGCCTTCATTTGTATATCAATATATTTAAAATGAGATATTTTGCCTTTTTGGTTGTTATTATTCTTGTTGCTTGCAAAAGTTCTCAGACTGATTTACCATTACTTCAAAATTGTCCAGGTGATGGAGATTGTGAAGTTAAAGTCTTTAGAGAGTCAAGGCTTATTCTAAAAGAAAACAACACCGTAATAACCAAAGTTATCTTAGAACAGGATAAAGATTTTCAAGTGGTATTTATCAAATACAAAGATTCAACCAATAAAGAATATAGTGAAGAGGTTTATCTTCAAATACCGTCGAGGTTTAAGGAAATTCATTCAAAAAATCACAGCTTGAAAAATCAAAAAGTCGTGTTTGGAAAATTATGTAATTGTTTAGATGAAGGGTTTGAACAAATAAATTCTGGGATCTTGAATCTCATTAATTCAAACGACTATATTTTCTTACACTTAGAAATAAAGCCAAATAAATCTCACGTTGTTAAAACTATAGACCTGGATATTTAATTATCGATGATATCTCCGGAAAACATGGGAACACCGGGAGAAAAGCTAGGCCTTTTGGAATCCTCTTCATCTTTGCCTAACTCTATAATATTATAAGGGAAGTTTTTACTTCTTATCTTCTCTCTCTTTTTACAATCCAAATCTGAATAAATAACTTGATATTTTTCTTGTGTATACGTGTCCCAGGCATACAAATAGACTTCTCTCACATATCTTAAGATTAGATCGTAATTTTTGTGTTCCCCATAAGATCCTAAAGCTATGATAGCTTGCTTGGGAGAATCTGACTTTGTTTTTAAATTTAAAGGATTCGCCAAAAAACCATATACCAATTCTTTAAATTGTATTTCCGAAAGACCTTCCTGCTCTTGTCCGTTCATTAAAAGCTTTCCTTCTTGATTTATAATCAGCGTTAAAATATTATTGGATTGAGCTGACGTATATTCCTCACTGTTTATTTCATTTTCAATTCCACAAGTCTTATCAAGCCATTGCTGTCCAAAGCTTAGATTCGATAAAAGTAAAATTAAAAAAAAAGGGAGTAAAGTTTTCATTTTAAGTGAATTAGTAATTGCTAAGTTAATAATTTATCTGATTATTTTTTTAAAATTGAATACATTCATACTATGAAAACGTTCAAACCTAAGAATTATTTGGAGTACTCTAAAAATTGAAGTGTTCCTTTTTAAGATTTACAAGCACAAATCGCACGTAACAAAAGATTGCATATTTAGATTCCTGATTCATCCTCTCAAAAAAAAGAAGTGTAAAATGTCGATTTTAACAAAATATATACTTAATAATAGTCTTATTACTGATTATATTATTTTAAATTAACTAGTTTTAGTAAATAATTCTCATATAAATTTTAAATAGAGCTTATGAAGAGAGATTCGTTATACGACCCTAGTTTTGAACATGATGCTTGTGGGATAGGAACAGTTATAAATATCGATGGTAAAAAAGAGTTTAAATTAATAGATGATGCTTTAACCATGTTGGAAAATATGGAACATCGAGGAGGAACTGGTGCAGATCCAGAAACTGGAGATGGGGCAGGAATACTCATACAAATTGATAAAGACTTTATTAACTGGATATCAAAAGAAGCTAATGTCAGTTTAGACTCAAAAAGACCTGTAGGGGTAGGGATGTTGTTTTTCCCCAAGATGCAAAGCGTCGCTGTGCAATGTGAGGACATCCTTAAAGAACACGCAGAGGATTTAGGCCTTGATATTTTGGGGTATAGAGAAGTACCCATTGATCCTAAAGTTCCTGGAGTTGGTGCTAAACCATCAGAGCCTCTCATAAAACAAGTCATCATACAACCTAAAACTGAAATGTCTAATGAAGAATTAGAACGAAAGTTATTTGTCTTTAGAAACTCTGTAACACACTATATTGGTCAGCATCTTAAAGGAAATAATAAAGCATTTTATGTTTGTAGTATGTCTACAAAAACGATTGTTTATAAAGGTCAATTAAGGACTAATCAATTAAGGGCTTACTTTGAAGATCTTAGAAATACTAAATTTAAATCGGCCTTTGCAATCATCCATTCTAGATTTTCGACCAATACTTTTCCAAATTGGAAGTTAGCACAGCCTTTTCACTTTACATCTCATAACGGAGAAATCAATACCATTCGAGGTAATGTGACTAAAATGAAGTCGAAAGAAGCAAACTTCAAATCTAAAGTTTTTTCAGATTCAGATTTAAAACGTTTGTTACCGATCACAAATCCAGAACATTCAGATTCTGCTAATTTGGATGCCATGGTAGAGATGTTAGTATTAGATGGACGTCCATTGGAGCATGCAATGATGATGCTAGTCCCAGAGGCATGGCAAGACAATATCTCTATAGACCCAGAGCGTAAAGCCTTCTACAAATACCATGCTTCTATTATGGAACCTTGGGACGGTCCGGCAGCTCTCATCTTTACAGATGGAAAACGGGTTGGTGCTACATTAGATAGAAACGGTTTAAGGCCTTCACGGTATTACATCACTTCCACCAATAGACTTATAATTTCTTCTGAAGCTGGGGCACTTCCAGTAGATCCTAGTGAAATTATTAAAAAAGGAAGACTGCAACCAGGTCGAATGGTTCTTGCAGATCTAGATCAAAATAAAGTCCTTTTTGATGATGAAATCAAACACAGAATTGTGAAAGATAAACCCTATTCACAGTGGATCAAAAACCAGAGAATTAAGCTTAGACATCAGCCAGTCCCAGAATTTGAAAAAGAGATCCTCTCCAGTAAAGACCTTCTTCACTTACAAAATGCTTACGGGTACACCTCAGAAGAATTGAAAATCATCTTAGGCGATATGGCTGTAAGAGCTACAGAGCCCATCGGGTCTATGGGAGCAGATACTCCACTTGCTATTTTAAGTAAACAAAGTCAACATATTGCCAATTACTTCAAGCAACTCTTTGCCCAAGTCAGTAATCCTCCTATTGATCCTATACGTGAACGTATGGTAATGTCCTTATTTACTAGGATAGGAGAAAGTCTTAATATTTTAGATGAAACAGAATTACACACTAAACAAATACATATTTCTCAACCTGTATTACTAAATTCTGATATAGAAAAGTTTAAGTATTTAAAGGAAAAAGGTTTCGATTATGCTTTTATCAACTGTGTTTTTGAAGCAGATGGTAAGCCTGATAGTTTGGAAAAAGCTATTGATTTGGTTTGTAAAGCAGCAGAAAAAGCTGTAGAATCTGGTAAAAAAGTTCTGATACTTTCAGACAAAGCTATCGATATAGATCATGCTCCTATCCCTTCTTTACTTTCTACAGGTGCTGTTCACCATCATCTCGTAAAACTCAATTTAAGAACCAAGGCAGGAATTGTTGTTGAAGCAGGAGACGTAAGAGAAACACATCATTTTGCTACTTTAATAGGTTATGGAGCAAGTGCGGTCTATCCCTATCTAGCTATTCAATCTATCGAACATCTTCAAGAAGAGGGTAGGTTGGATGCAGATATCCCAAAAGAAGAGGCAATCGCAAATTATCAAGAAGCGATTGGGTACGGCTTATTGAAAATATTATCCAAAATGGGCATTAGTACTTTACAATCTTACCAAGGGGCTCAAATTTTTGAAGCTTTAGGATTGCATACCACAGTAGTAGAAAAATGTTTTAAGGGAACAATCTCGAGAATTGAAGGTATCGATTTTGACGGACTTGCCAAAGAAGTTTTGGTTAGACATCATAAGGCTTATCCAGATAATAAAGGGGTGAAACAAAGTCTCGAAGTGGGGGGAGTATACCGATGGAAACTACGTGGTGAAAAGCATCTGTTTAATCCAAAAACGATCCACTTGCTTCAACACTCTACAAAAACAAATAATTTTGCACTTTATAAAAAGTTTGCTAACGAGGTTAACGATCAGCTGAAAGAGTCGTTGACACTTAGAGGTCTTTTTGAATTTAAAAAAAGAACGCCTATTCCATTATCTGAAGTAGAACCTGCCAAAGATATCATGAAACGTTTTGCAACGGGAGCTATGTCTTTTGGCTCAATTTCTCATGAAGCACATTCTACATTGGCTATTGCTATGAATCGGATAGGTGCAAAAAGTAACAGTGGAGAAGGAGGCGAAGACGAAGTTAGATTTGATGTAAAATCCAATGGAGATTGGGAGCGATCTGCCATAAAACAAGTGGCTTCAGGACGTTTTGGCGTCACAAGTTATTACCTCACGAATGCAGATGAGTTACAAATTAAAATGGCACAAGGTGCTAAGCCTGGAGAAGGGGGACAGTTACCTGGTCATAAAGTGGATGAATGGATAGGAAGAGTAAGACATTCTACTCCAGGAGTTGGATTAATATCCCCTCCACCACACCACGATATTTATTCTATAGAAGATCTAGCTCAACTTATTTTTGATTTGAAAAATGCAAATCGTGCTGCTAGGATAAACGTTAAGTTGGTCTCTCAGGCAGGTGTAGGAACTGTGGCTGCAGGAGTAGCTAAAGCCAATGCCGATGTAGTCTTGATTTCCGGCGCTGATGGTGGGACAGGCGCCTCACCCTTAAGCTCTATTCGCCACGCGGGTTTACCTTGGGAATTAGGGTTATCTGAAGCACACCAAACGCTTGTCAAGAACAATTTAAGAAGTCGGATTACGGTTCAAGCAGATGGACAAATGAGAACTGGAAGAGATTTGGCTATTGCTACCCTTTTAGGAGCTGAAGAATGGGGCGTTTCCACTGCAGCTTTGATTGTGGAAGGGTGTATTATGATGAGGAAATGCCATACCAATACATGTCCAGTAGGAGTGGCTACTCAAAATCCAGAATTGCGAAAATTATTCACTGGAAAACCAGAACATGTGGTGAATTACTTCAATTTTTTAGCTGAAGACCTTAGAGAGATCATGGCCCAACTTGGTTTTAAATCTGTTAGTGATATGGTTGGTCATTCTGAAGTCATCAACCTAAGAAAAGAAATTCCCTTCTGGAAACTTAAAGATTTGGATTTAAGTCCGATTTTATATCAAGAAAAAATCCCAGAGCAAGTTGGTGTATACAAACAGATAGAGCAAGATCATGAAATTGATAAGGTGTTGGATTGGGAACTCTTAGGAAAAGCAAAACCTGCTTTGGAACATCATACTCAGGTAAAGCACGCCTTTTCTCTCAGAAACGTAAATCGTGCCACCGGTGCAATTCTATCTAATGAGATAAGTAAACTATATAAAGCTGAAGGTTTGGCGGAAGATACTATACATTATAAATTTCACGGCTCTGCTGGTCAAAGCTTTGGTTGTTTTTTAGCCAAAGGAGTCACCTTTGAAGTAGAAGGGGAGTCTAATGACTACTTTGGAAAAGGACTATCAGGCGGTAAATTGATTATTTACCCGCCTCAATCCTCTAAATTTAAATCCGAAGAAAATATTATTATCGGTAATGTTGCCTTCTATGGAGCAACTTCAGGTTACGCTTATATTAATGGAATGGCAGGAGAACGTTTTGGAGTGAGAAATTCTGGAGTAAATGCAGTGGTTGAAGGTGTTGGAGATCATGCCTGTGAATACATGACAGGAGGTAGGTTGGTTATTTTAGGAGAAACAGGCAAAAACTTTGCTGCAGGGATGAGTGGAGGCGTCGCCTATGTTTTTGATGAAAAAAACACGTTTAGATCCAATTGTAACAAAGCTATGGTGGGATTAGAATCTCCTTCCGAAGAGGATTACAAGGAACTAAAGACCTTAATCGAAAATCATTATCACTACACTAAAAGTGAAAAAGCAAAATCAATACTAGATCGTTTTGATGAGATGTACACTCAGTTTATTAAAGTGATACCAACGGATTACAAGCGTATTTTAGAAGCAAAAAAACAAGAAGAACAAAATAAAAAAATAGTAGCATAATGGGACAACATGATGGATTTATGAAATATGATAGGGAGCTTCCAAAGACAAGGAATCCCAAGGATAGAGTTGGAGATTTTAAGGAAATTTTTGAGCCTTTTCCAGAGGATAAAACCAAAACTCAAGCTGCAAGATGTATGGACTGTGGAGTTCCCTTTTGTCATTCGGGATGCCCCTTAGGAAATATTATACCAGAGTTTAATGAAGCTGTTTACGATGAGAATTGGGAAGATGCGGTTTCTATATTGTATTCTACCAATAACTTTCCAGAATTTACAGGTAGAATTTGCCCTGCTCCTTGTGAAGCTAGCTGTGTGTTAGGGATTAATAAATCTCCAGTAGCTATAGAACATATTGAAAAAACAATAGCCGAAAAAGCTCATGAACTAGGGTTTATGACTTCCAATATTCCAGAAGCAAGAACAGAGAAAAAAATTGCAGTAATTGGATCTGGTCCAGCAGGTCTTGCTGCTGCAGATCAACTTAATAAAGCGGGACATTGGGTGACTGTTTTTGAAAGAGAATCTAAAATTGGAGGATTGCTTCGTTATGGAATTCCAGATTTTAAACTTGAAAAATGGGTGGTGGATAGACGAATTCAGATTATGGATGACGAAGGTGTCCGTTTCAAAGTCAATGCAGAAGTAGGCAAAAGTGTTAATCCTGAGATGCTCAAGGAAGATTTCGATGCGATTGTGGTTTGCACAGGGTGTACCTTACCTAGAAATTTACCTATTCCTGGACGCGATCTAAAAGGGATTCATTATGCAATGGATTTTTTAACACTTCAGAACAAAGAAATCTCAGGGATTAAGTGTGATGATAAAATATCTGCTGAAGGTAAAAATGTAGTTGTTATTGGTGGTGGAGATACAGGCTCGGATTGTATAGGAACCTCTCACCGACAAGGTGCTACTTCGGTACTTCAACTTGAGCTTATGCCCAAGCCACAAAGCAAACGAGGCGAAAAGGACCCTTGGCCTATGTGGCCTATGACCTTAAGAACTTCCTCTTCTCATGATGAAGGTGGTGAACGTAAATGGAGTACTCTGACCAAAGAATTTGTAGGAAATGATAAGGGAGAACTTGCTTATATCAAACTCGTTGATACCGAATGGGTAAACGAAGGAGGTAGACAACAAATGAAAGAAATTGAGGGCACAGAGCGATTACTACCTTGTGCGTTGGCTTTGCTAGCTGTAGGATTTACACAACCAGAAAATGCTCTTCTAAAAAGTTTGGGCGTAACGCAATCTAAGGTAGGAACTGTTGAAGCTAAAGAGTATAAAACTAGCGTAGAATCAATTTTCGCAGCAGGAGATGCTCGAAGAGGGCAGTCTTTGGTAGTTTGGGCGATTTCTGAAGGAAGAGAAGCCGCTAGAGAAGTAGATCAATTTTTAATGGGAAGTACAGAGTTACCTTCTAAAAACGATTCCTTTTTAAATCTTGAAGTCTAAATTTTATTTAACTTTGATTCCCTATGGAACATAAACCTTACGCCGTTATTGATAACTCTGCTTTTCCAATTGTGAAAGTTAGCTTTACAGGAGAGAAAAGTACAGATTTGAATTTTCATCACTACTTAAAAGCCTTAAAAGAATGCTATTCCCATCAACAACCTATTGCTATTATTTTTGAGGCGAGTAAAGCGGTTACTCCCAAATTCTCTCACCAAAATCAACAGGCTACTTGGATAAAAGAAAATTGGACACTTATCCAAAATCAATGTCAAGGAACTGCCTATATAATTCCAAGTCTTATTATTCAAATAGCTTTAAAATCGATTTTACTACTGCAGAAACAACCTGTTCCTTACAAGGTGTTTTCTATTGAAAAAGAGGGTGAGGACTGGTTAAAATCATTGTTATAAACTTTTGTTTATTATAAATGATAACCTTCATCGAGTTGTATTTTTGCACTACAACAACTTGAAACCTTTTACACATGAATTACCAACTCAATACCGTTTCTTTAGAGGAAGCGGTTTCAACAGTAAAATCTGGAGATAGAGTATTTATACAAGGTGCTGCTATGACACCTTACAAACTGATTAATGGTTTGGTATCCCGTTATGAATCGCTTAGTGATGTTGAAATTATTCATCTTCATACTGAAGGGCAGGCTGCTTACACACAAAAACCTTATTCTCAATCTTTTAAAATGAATAGCGTTTTTGTTGGATCCAACGTAAGGCAATCTGTGAAAGAGGGACACGGTGATTATATACCGATTTTCTTAAGTGAGATACATCTGTTATTTAGGCGATCTATATTACCATTGGATGTTGCCTTCATTCAAGTTTCACCTCCAGATAATCATGGTTACTGTTCTTTAGGAACCTCTATCGATATCACTATTCCTGCTATCCAAACCGCCAAATTGGTGATAGCACAAGTGAATCCTCAAGTGCCTAGAACCCATGGAGATGGGTTTATTCACATAAGTGAGCTCGACTTTGCAATTGAAGAGAATGCTCCAATTTATGGTCATGATCTTCCCATCGCTTCAGAAATTGAAAATAAAATAGGAGCTAATATAGCCAGTCTTGTAGAGGATGGGGCAACCCTACAAATGGGTATTGGTGCTATTCCAAATGCTGCATTGCAAAACTTAGGAAATCATAAAAATTTAGGTATCCATACTGAAATGTTTTCAGATGGTATTTTACCCTTAATAGAAAGTGGTGTCATTAATGGGAGCCAAAAAGAAGTAAAAACAGGAAAAATCGTAACTTGTTTTGCTGTCGGCTCGCAAAAGCTATATGATTTTATGGATGATAATCCGTTAGTCCACATGAAAGAGGCTGCATATACAAATGATACAGCTATTATAAGAAGAAATCCTAAAGTTACTGCCATCAACTCTGCCATTGAAATTGATTTGACAGGTCAAGTTTGTGCAGATACTATTGGGCAGATGCAATTTTCTGGAGTAGGTGGTCAAATGGATTTTATTCGTGGAGCATCACTGTCTGAAGGTGGAAAAGCGATTATTGCTATGCCTTCGGTTACTAAGAAAGGAATTTCAAAAATTACACCGTTTTTAAAAGAAGGAGCTGGAGTAACAACAACCCGTGCCCATGTTCATTATATAGTAACAGAGTACGGTGTAGTAGATCTGTATGGTAAAAATTTAAAACAGAGAGCAAAAGCTTTGATATCAATTGCACACCCTAACCATCGTGAGAGTCTAGAAAAAGCAGCTTTTAAACGTTTTAACTCTTACTAAGTTTATCTTTGTATAAAGTTAAGTCTAACCAAAAAATAATAAATGATGAGTGAAAAATTTAATGAATTGATTAAAAGTGAGACGCCAGTTCTTGTTGATTTTTTTGCAGATTGGTGTGGTCCTTGTAAAGTGCTTGCTCCTATTTTAAAAGAGGTAAAAAGTGAATTGGGTGATCATATCAAAATCATTAAAATCGATGTGGATAAAAACGAAAAGCTAGCGGCAAAATATCAAGTGAGGGGAGTGCCAACTATGCTTATTTTTAAGGATGGCGAACAAAGATGGAGACAGAGTGGGGTACTTCAAAAACAAGATATCGTTGATATTATTAAATCACATTCTTAAATAAAAATATACCTTAATTTTGTCGTTTTTTAATTCCCTATGACTATCCCAAGGTTTAAGGTTGAAAACATATTTTTATTTATGAAATTTTGTTCTGCGGGAGCTGTATCTATAGTTTCTGAAAGACTGAAGTGAACATTTGCCCCAAAACTAATTCCAATTACTTTTTTATCACTCAAGTAGTAATACCAAATTATATTTATAATGCCGTATGAATAAATTGAATTATTTTTTGATTGATTGATTGAAATCAAAAATAACTAGCATAGCCTTAGCTACGGTAATTATTTTTGATGAAAAGCAGGCGAAAAAAGCCTGTGCCGAATTCGTATCGGTAAAACGATTTATTGCGTCATTATAGGTCTAATTTGGTATAAACCATATTTAGTCCAGTTATAACACCACTAAGGTTATATGTTAAATCACCAATTCTTAGGGTACCTCTGTTTTTAATGGTAGAGTCAAAAATTCCAAATTTTAATTCAGCTGTCAAATTTTTATAAATGGGCTGTTGGTAATATGCAAAAATCATAAAGGAATGGAATCGACTTGTGGGGAAGTTAGATCCAAAAAATCTTGAATCATCAAGCTTAAACTCATATCGATTATAATTTAAACCAATTCCTACAAATTCTTTAATTCCAAATCGTCCTACCAAGTTGAAACCGATATTTTTAGCATAGGCTTGGCTTATAAAATTATCATCTAAAGAAGTGAATATTGAACCTTGAAGGCCTACTTGAAAAGATATAGGATTATCAATTCTATGTTGTGTTAAGCTACCTTTTTCTGATGATTGGCTATAGCTTAAAGAGCATAAAAGTATGAAAATAGAAGCTATAAAATTTTTCATTCAGATGGTATGAGCGTCAAATCTTCAAAATTTAGGTCTAAAGAATCCGAATCTTCGATAATTAAAATAGGAAAATTTTTATCTGAATCTGAACCCTGAAAAGATAAACCCTGGCTCAAATCAATAAATAAAGCAAGGTTAAGACTTGACTTTGGAAAGAAAAATTTAAACTCTCCTCTTTCATTTGTAATATCAAAAACATCAATACGATTTATAACACTTAGATTGAAACCAAAGTTTTGAAGTTCTTGAAACGAGTTTATGTTAGAAGAAACCAATTCAATTCTTATACCTTGAATTGGATTGAGTTCTTGGTCAACAAGAACCCCTTTTATGGTGACCACAGTGTTATCTTCAACAGCGGTACACCCTAAGACTAAAAGGATTAAAGTTATAGATAGCATTATTTTTTTCATACTTCAAAAATGGTCCTATTTAAGATGCCTAAATCTTAAGAGTAAGCACAGGAAGTTCGGAATGATTAACTACATCTTCACCTACACTACCATTAAAAAAATGAGAAATTCCTTTTCGACCGTGTGTAGGAATAACGATGAGGTCTGCTTTTAAAGATCGCGCTCCATTTAGAATACCTTCTCCCGTAGAGTAATCATTATAAATCTCTACATTATCACTTGTCAAGGGGACTTCCACCTTATCCAAAAAGTTTTTTATATGATCTTTAATTTCTGCAGTGCTATAAAATTGGTTTCCAGGTAAATTTATATATAAGAGTTGCATTTTAGCATTAAAACTATCGATAAAGACTTTTGCAGTTCGAAACGCCTCCATACTCTCAAAATTAAAATTCGATGCAAAGGCAGCATTTTTAAAATCAATATTTTTTAATTCCTTCTTAATCACCATGACAGGCACTTCAGAAAAGCGCACTACTTTTTCCGTATTGGAACCCACTACAATTTCTTTAAGACCCGAAGCTCCACTCGACCCTATAACAACTATGTCTATGTCATTTTTTTCTACGACATCTCTTATAATTCTTGAGGGAGATCCAGGTTCTACATGCTCTACAATTGAAACGTCTTTAAGATAATCCTTGTCTAAAAATTCAACAAATTTCTTATTTGCCATTTTCATGAAAAATAGTATTTGCTCATTATCAACGTTAAATTGCTCAGTGCCAAAAAGCGATTCAGCTAACTCAATCACATGGAGAATATGAAGCTCTGCTTTGTTTTTTATAGCCAGTTTAGCTGCAACTTTTAGTGCATTTTCTGAGGGAGTTGAAAAATCGACAGGAACTAATATCTTTTTCATAAATTTATAGGTTAACGGGTTGCTGAAATTGCTTAATTAAAATGACCAAGGCATATTAGTATAAGCCCTAAAAGCTCAAACTTTACATCTTTAATCGCCTGCTCTAGGTTAAACTTAAAGCTAATGTTTTTTTCTGAATCTTAAAAACGAATTATGAAAACTTGAAGTAAATCGCACTGACAATTTTGTGTTTTATAAAGCTTGTCTACAGTAGAATACTAACTTTGAAAAAAAAGGAATTATGCTTAACGTGAAAGATATTGTCTTAGTGATTTTTCAATTCATATGTTTCGCAAGTTTTTTTCTAAATGTCACTTGGTTTAAAATTGAAGCCCTGGAGCATTTTATTTGGTTTTATATAGGTCTAGTTGGAGTAGTTCTAATCGCTATTGCCTTACTCCAACTCAATATAAACCTATCTCCATTTCCTCCTCCAAAAGTGAATTCCAAATTAATAACCAACGGTGCTTTTAAATACATAAGGCATCCCATCTATTCGGGGATACTCCTTTTTATGTTTAGCTTTTCTTTATGGCTTGGCGATGGATTTAAATTATGCATTAGCATTGTGACACTTTCTTTTTTCTATTATAAATCTAGCTACGAAGAATCACTTCTCGAGACTGCCTTTGAAGCTTATGACCGATACAAAAAAAAGACAGGTCGATTTTTGCCGAAATTTTATAAACCAGTGTGAAAACCACCATTGAAGGTGAAGGAATTAACCTTGAGTTACCTTAAACTAGTCGTTTAATGCTGCAATAAGCTGTTTATTTTTCAGTTGTTTTTATGAAAATAATTACCACAACTGAGGCTTCGGTCACTAATTTTAATTTCAATCGATCAAAAAACCTGAGCTACGCCGTCCTATAATTAAATTTATTCGATCGACATCATAAATTTAATCTGGTACTACTCATGGAAAAGTATAAAGACATATTTCTGAATTCATTTAGTGGTTATTTTAACTATTTGGTTGATGAAATTAAAAACCCTTCTTTGACTCATCACTTTTGGTGGCTGGTTGGCCTATTTCTTTTAGTTTTATCTATTGAAATCATCTTCCCATGGAGGGAAAATTAGAAAATAATTTGAAAAGGATTTTGGCTAGACCTGTTTTATATGTTTTTCAAGTTCTTCATATTTTACTTAATTGGTTACAATGCCATTTCCAATATTGCTGTTGAACTAGTTAACGGTGTTTTTAGGACTTATACCAAATTAGACCTATAATGACGCAATAAATCGTTTCTTTTTCGCCTGCTTTTCAGATTCAGAATTTTCCTGTTTGGTTTCAATTCCTTATCACGTTTCTACTAGCAGATTTTATTCAATGGAGTATACATATTCAGTTGCATAAGCAGCCTTGGTTATGGAAATTTCATAAGGTGCATCACAGTGTAAAAGAAATGGGATTTGCTGCACAATTTAGGTTTCATTTTATGAAGGTTATTATTTATAAAGCAGTCTTGTACACTCCTTTGGCATTAATAAGATTTGGTATCCAAGAGTTTTTTATAGTCCACATGTTTGGAGTTTTGTAGGCCATCTTAACCATGCCAAAGTCGGTTGGGACTATGGTCCATTGAGGTATATTTTTAACAATCCAAAGATGCCTATTTGACACCATTCGAAAGTATGACAGCAAGACCATCGTCATGGAATGAATTTTGGCTTATCGTTTAGGATTACATTTTTGGAACAGCTCACGTTCCTAAAAGGGAAAAAACAATGAGCTCGGTTTTAAAAACGACGAAAAATATCCTCAAGATTTTTGGAATCAATTCAAAGAACCTTTTGATGAATAAATTTATTTATTCATCAAATAGGGCTTTTACGATAGTCCAGATTCCTTTAAAAATTAAATATATTGCTGTCATACTCAGCAGCATTCCCCCTATAAGAACAGGCCAATAGAGAGGTTTATCTTGGTTATTGAATGCACTGAAAATAATTGAAGGTCCAATAAAAATAAGAGGTATGGCTCCAGCCATAAATTTAACTCCTTTTGCTAAGGTATCTTTATTGGTGTCTTTCATGTTCGATGGCTTTTCTGACGCTTCCGTGTTGTTTTAAAAGTTCTATGGCTTTTTGATCAGAAATTCCTAAGGCTTCAGAAATTAGAGAACTTCCACGGTTCCTTAGTTTGTCGTTACTCAATTGCATATCCACCATCTTATTGTCCTTTACTCTTCCGAGTTTTATCATCACAGATGTAGATATCATATTCAAAGTTAATTTTTGCGCCGTGCCTGCTTTCATTCTAGAACTTCCCGTTAAAAATTCAGGACCCACGATCACCTCGATAGGATAATCTGAAAATTTAGAAATATCCGTATTGGGGTTACAGACCATACAGCTGGTCATTATATTTTCTGATTGACATCTTCTTAGTCCCCCAACAACGTATGGTGTAGATCCGGAAGCCGCGATTCCAAGAACAACATCTGCCGAGTTAACGTTATGCGTTTGCAAGTCTTTCCAAGCTTGTTCGGTATCATCTTCAGCATGTTCAACTGCTTTTCTAATGGCTTGGTCTCCTCCAGCGATAATCCCATTGATCATATCTGGTGAAACCCCAAACGTAGGAGGGCATTCACTAGCATCCAATATGCCTAATCTTCCGCTTGTACCTGCCCCAATATAAAAAAGCCTACCGCCTATTTTCAATTGTTTTACAATAACATCTACTAGCTTTTCAATGGATGGTATTTGCTTCTCAACGGCTAATGGAACACTCTGGTCTTCACTATTGATAGATTTTAAGAGCTCTGAAGTTGACATTTTTTCTAGATGCCTATAGTTTGAATCTTGCTCGGTTATTTTTGAAAATGTTTTACTCATTCTTCAATGGTATATAGGACTTCATCGACTTCAGATAAACTAAAGTAACCAAAAATCAATTCATTCTCATCTGCAGAATTGCCAATATTACCTCTAACAGTAGCAGGCTCAGTTTCGAAGGGCCCACCCGCACTTCCAGCTTGAGCTAATAGTATATTTAAAAAATTATAATAAGCCTGAGAAACTCCATGATTTTCTATAATGATATCCATCCCTGGCTCTAGATCTTCATTTGAATATAAACCGAAAATAGAATTTCCATCATTGAATTCATCATCGTAAATTGCAAATTCTGGAAAGGTAGCAAAAGGGACAAAAAACTTAAAGAGGTAGTAGTTTTCTACGTCTGCTGTATCTGTATAATATGCTTTTAGTTCAATGTCTTGACCACTAAATCCTCCTTCATTGTTTTGTTGTATAGAGTCTATGGAGACAACGGGTTTTAAGGTTTCTTTAGCGGTATAGAGCTGGTTATCGACTTCTATGGATAAGGTATAATCCATATTGATTTCTGGTATAAAATTTTGAGTTATATATTCACCTGGGTTTTGTTCTTCAAAATCAAATGTTGTACCATTAGTATTGGTCACTGTTATGTTCGCATTGCTAATAGTGACGGGTTCTTGTTCAAAAAAACCTCTCGTCTGGCTAAGTTTTATTGTTTGTTCTTCCCCCGTCGTTCCTTTCTTCCACTGTAAAGCGGCATCCACGACTAGTCTTGGTTGAGCTTCTGCTAGATTTATTTCCACAACATCCTCACAAGAAATAAGAAGCAGGGCTAGGCACAGAAATGTTAGTATATTTTTCATGCTCAAAATTTAAAATTATAACTCACAGAGGGTACTATCCCAAAAATTGAAAACCTTACAGCTTCATTCTGACCTGATGTAGGGTTTTGTTCAAAATTCAATGAAGCAGCATTTCTTCTATTGTACACATTATAGAGACCAAAATTCCATGATCTGGACCAATTTTTGTTTTGCCGCTCTGGGGTGTAAGTTGCAGAGATATCCAATCTGTGAAAACTGGGTAACCTATTTAAATTCCTACCTTCAAAAACAGGAATGTTGAGATCTTGAAATTCAAATTGTCCCACTGGAAAATTTACAGGTCGTCCTGTTTGAAGTACAAAATTGGCATTTAACTGCCACTTGGGGTTAAGTTCATAACTGCTAGTCAATGAAATGTCATGTGTTTTATCGAATCCATTCAAATACCAATCGCCGTTATTTACACCGATTTCATTAGCGGTTCTCCCTGGAGTTCTTTGCTCGCTTCTGGATAAAGTATAAGATAGCCAGCCCGTAAGTCTACCCGTATTTTTCTTTAGATAAAATTCCAATCCATAGGCTCTAGATTCACCATTTAGAATAGAGCGTTCTATGGCATCATTGGCAATTAAATTGGCACCATCTATATAGTCAATTCTGTTGGCAATGCTTTTATAAAATAGTTCAGTTTCAAAGGTAAAAGGTAGGTTTTCAAAATCTTTAAAAAACCCTAAAGCATATTGATCTAATTTTTGGGGCTTTATATAAGCTCCGCTAGGAGTCCACACGTCAAATGGAGTGGGAGAGGAGGTGTTGGAAAGCAGATGTAAATTCTGAACCATACGGTTATAGCTCGCCTTTATAGAGGTGTAATCGTCTAGGGCATAAGAAATACCTAGTCGGGGCTCAAAATTAATAAAACTTTCACTGATGGATGAAGTATTGCCTTCTCGTGTATCTATAGGTTGAGCTTCCAAATAAATATCTCGAGTCTCGTCATATAGCAATGGATTATCGTTGGCGTATATATCGATGGTCTCATCCTCCATTCTTAAAAACGCGCTGACTCTCAACCCATATTGAACATTAATATTGTCGGTTAAAGATTGATTCACAGAAATAAAGGCCGCATTGTCGAAGGCATATTTATTATCTAAATCTCTAGAGTTGATGCCAGAATCTACGCTGGTGGGCACAATTTTTCCAGGATCTACGTTGTACTGAATGCTGCTCAATCCATAAGTTAGACTCAATTCTGAATTGATCTCATGATTGATTTTATAGCTTAAATCGAAATTGGAAATGCTATTTTGAAAATTAAATCCTACGATAGATAAATCCAATTCATAATTATATCGACTAAAAGAGAAATTTAATTTTGAATTTATATCATCATTAAATTCATGTCTCCAGTCCAAAATTCCAAAAGCATTGCCATAGATGTTTGTAAAACTGTCGTTGATGTTGACATAATCGCTTCCGTAATACCCTGAAAAACTCAATGAGTTTTTATCATCAATATTGAAATTCAATTTGGTGTTTAAATCGTAGAAATAAGCAGAATTTTGGTTATCTGCTAATTTCAGAAATAGATGTGCATAAGTCCCCCGACCACTTATCAGAAATGAACTTTTGTCTTTTTGTATAGGGCCTTCCAAAGTTAATTTACTGGAGATAACACCAATACCCCCTTCACCTTTTAAAGACTGGCTATTTCCTGTTTTTTGCTGAATATCCAGTACAGATGAAACTCTTCCACCATAATTAGAAGGAATACCCCCTTTGTAAAGTTTTAGATTTTTGATTGCATCTGGGTTAAAAATGGAGAAAAAGCCAAATAAATGAGAGGAATTATAAATAAGAGCATCATCAATAAGAATTAAGTTTTGATCTGTAGACCCACCCCTAACATTAAACCCTGAAGCCCCTTCCCCTGCATTGGATACGCCAGGCAATAGAAGTAGAGATTGGATGACATCTACTTCCCCAAAAACCACAGGTATCTTTTTGATACTAGACGCATCGAGTTTACTTACACTCATCTCTGGATCCCTAATATTGATACCCTCAATATTGTCTGTAATTAAAACTTCATCTAAGCTTTCAGTTTTAAAAATAAGGGTAAAATCCATAATTTTGTCGGTGGTCAATTTCAACTCTATTTCTATATCTTGGAAGCCCACGTAAGAGACTTTAAGTCTATGAGCTCCTTTTGCAAGTTGAAGAGAGTAGTTTCCATTTTGATTGGAAACTGTTCCCCTATTTGGATTGAAGATTTGAACCGTTGCTCCAAAAATTGGCAAGCCATCTTTATCGGTCACTTTACCGGATAACTTATAGCCTTGGCTGAATAAAATTTGGGTGATGAAGAGCGTGAAAACTAGTATAAAAGGCCTGATAATTTTTTTGTTCAAATATATTTAACCTAGTGGTCTTAAACTCATTTTAACTTTTAAATAAAACCAAAAACTTTTATCTTAAAACATCAGCGCTTTCTGGATAGGGTAAGACCGTCTCTGATGGGAAGTAAAACGGTTTCTATTCTAGGATCGTCTCTTAAAGTCCGATTATAGGTCAATAAGGCTTTTGTATCCTCATCTTTTGGGTTAAGGGTTTGAATAACTTTACCACTCCAAAGTACATTGTCAGATAAGAGCAAGCCTCCTGGCTTTAACTTATCAATAATCAGTTCAAAATAGGTTGGATAGGACTTTTTATCCGCATCTATAAAAATCAAATCAAACTGGATATCGATCTTTGGAATGATACTTTTAGCATCTCCTGTATGCTGAATAATTTGAGGCCCAAAACCACTTATATCAAAATACTTACGTTGTAAATCGCATAATTCTTCATTGCGATCTATAGTGTGGATTCTCCCCTTTTTTGAAAGACCTTCTGCTAGACATAAAGCCGAGTAACCTGTGTAGGTTCCGATTTCTAATATTGACGTTGGCTGGATCAATTTTGAAATTAAACTTAATAAACGGCCTTGAAAATGTCCGCTCAACATTCTAGGCTGTAAGACTTTCTGCCAGGTTTCTTTGGTTAATCGCTGAAGTAATTCAGGTTCCAGTTCCGTATGGGAATCTGCATACGCCTGAAGCTCTGAGGAGATAAAATCCATTAGCTTATAATTTTTTTGACTAGCTTTTCTTTTTCAGCTTCATCTTCTCCAAACAGCCATTGTAAGACATTATCCGACCAGATTTCATTTTTTTCAGATTCAGTGATAATCTTTTCGTTCAAGGCCAAATCTAAGATTTTGCCAGGATAAGAAGACTGGGGTTCGCTCTCCATCTCTCCTAGAGGATATGGATCATCTAAGCCTGCTAAAATTTGAGAACTGTTTTGATTTTCTAATAATAGCTTTAAAGACCTGGTATCATGAACCAGCGTGTCAAAAAAGATGTTTTTATGCCCTACCGACTTTCTTGGGTGGACTTTGCCTTCAAATAAATCTGGTCGACCATCAAAGCCTTGGATTCGTCTTCCTAAATTGATTTGTGCCAATTGTCCACCATGAGCAAAACAGACTCGCATATTGGGGTATTTGTCGGGATATCCATTTAAGGTCAAGAAATGGTAGGCATCTGCACATTGAGCCAACATCCAAATAAGATGAAAACGCCAAGAGGTGTTTTCCAACTTGATGAATTTTTCACCATCGTAAGGATGAATCTCAACAGCCAGATTATATTTGCTCGCCAGTTCAAAAATAGGTTCGTTTTCTTCATCAAAAATACATCGCCAGGTTCCAATGGTGTCCATGTAATGAGTGGGAAGGCAAAGCAATTTTAAACCTAGTTCCTCCACGCACCGTTCTATTTCCCACAAAGCACCATTCACAAAGCCTGGGTGAACCACAAAACCACAGGTGAATTTGTCTGGATGATTTTGTTGGACTTTAGCATTAAAATCATTTTGAAAGCGCAAAGCTTTCTTCATTTCCTCTACACGTAAGCCGTTGCCATAAAGTTGAGACAAATTTAGAACTACCGCGTGATCAATTTTGTAACGCTCCATCCATTCTAGTTTTTCTTTTAAGAAAAAGCTAGAGTCTGTGACAGGTCGTTTCCATCCTTTCTGGAGCATGAATTTCCTATCTGCATCTATCCAAAAGATTTCTTTTTCCCTCATAAAATCAGGAATCTCTTCAGGATAAGGAAGTAGGTGAGAATGTCCGTTTATTCTAAAATTTCTTTTTGTCATCACTTATGGTTTAAAAAACTGAGCCATGCCCTTTTAAGAAAGGCTCAGTCTTTCGATAAAACTACTGCAATCTAATTATAAATTAAAGTATTTTACCCTTACCAAGTTTACTAAAATGAAGGTTTATTTTCACTTCATGGGAATAGTTTAAACTCAGTAATAACAAAAAATTAGACTTCAAATAAGAGTTCCCCTTCTAAAACCTGTTGACTTACTTTTTGAATAAGAGTAAGCTGGTCTCTTAAACTTTGATCTCCATTTAACTTATGGTTCTTTAAGAGTCCCAAAATAGCTTTATCCTGAGCACGACCTTTATCCATGGCTTCTTTGTAGGAAACTTTTTCACTAAATGTGACTAGAGAATATTTAGAAAAATACTCATTAGGGAATTCCTTTTCTAGGGCCAATTCAAGCTTTCGCTTTTCCAAAAATAAATCTTGAGCCGTGTGGGATTTCATTTCATGAAAGTTGTCCAAAGCCAAATCAGCAATAGCATCTGCATTTGGTTTTCTAGAGTCACTAAACGCCTTAAAAGCTGCTTTTAAATCGAAATTTGCTTCTTGTAAAATATCATCAAATTCGACAACATCTTCAAACGAGGCATTCATTCCTTGGCCATAAAATGGAACAATTGCATGAGAGGCATCTCCCATAAGGAGAGCTTTTCCATAAGTCCACGGATCACATCTTACAGTACCTAAAGGCGCCGTAGGATTTTCAAAAAACTCAGTTCCCAAATTAGGCATCAGAGCAAGGGCATCTGGATAGTCGGTTTTGAAATAGTCTTCTACACTTTCTACAGTGGTTAACGAATTGAAATTATGAAACCCACCTTCATAAGCCAAAAACAAGGTGACCGTGAAGCTTTTGTCTTGGTTGGGTAAGGCAATCAACATGTTTTCTCCTCTTGGCCAAATGTGCAAAGCTCCTTTTTCTGTAGCATAGTCACTTTCAGCACTAGGAGGAAACGTCAATTCTTTATAGCCATGAGTCAAGAAATTTTGAGAATGACTGAACAAGAAACCTCGTTCTTTTTCCATTTGCTGTCTCACAACAGAGCCAGCACCATCAGTGCCAAAAATTACATCGGCTTCTATAGTATATTCTGAATTGGATTCTGCTGTCTTGAACGTGGCGTGGGCTTGTTTCAAGTCTACATGAACACAAGAGTGATTGAATTTGAGATCAACATTTTTGAAGGTATCCAACTCATCCAACAGAATTTTATTGAGACCACTCCTAGAAATGGAGTTGATGTATTCTCCATCCCTTCCACTGTATTTTGAGAGCTGCGTATGGCCTTCTTTATCGTGAAGCATACGTCCTAGCATGGGGATGCAAAGAGCTTCAATTTTATGTTCCAAGCCTACTCGTTTTATCCCTTTTAGGCCTCTATTAGAGAGGGCTAAGTTGATAGAGCGGCCTGCAGATAATTCGACAGTTCTCATATCTACTCGTTTTTCGACCAAAGTCACTTGGTATCCACGTTGAGCAAGGCGAAGTGCTAGGAGTGATCCGCAAAGACCAGCTCCTATAATAAGTACAGATTCAGTTTTAAGCATATAAACAGTTTTTTAAAATTTGCACAAAGGCGAATACATCCGCATAAGAATTATAGAGTGGAGCAGGAGCGATCCGGATTACATCAGGTTCTCTCCAGTCTGCTACCACACCTTTGTCCATCAATTGATGAAATAGTGATTTATTAGCGTTTTTGACTTGTATGGACAATTGGCAACCCCTTTCTTCGGGGGGTCTTGGGGTTAATATTGAAATTTCTTCTATGTCTAAATCATCGATAAGAAATTCCAGAAAGCCTGTTAAAAGTACAGATTTCTCTCGAATGTTGTCAAAGCCTGCTTTATCAAAAAGGTCCAAAGAGGATCGAGTCCCTGCTAAAGACAGAATTGGCGGATTGCTCAATTGCCATCCGTCAGCGGTTGGAATAGGGTCGAAGTCCACTCGCATATTAAACCGCGAGTCTTTGTTATGTCCCCACCATCCTACGAAGCGATTGACATGTTTATCGGTAATATGCTTTTCATGTATAAAACAACCGCCCAAACTACCAGGTCCAGAGTTGAGGTATTTGTAGGTGCACCACACGGCAAAGTCAGCACCAATCTCATGCAAATTCGGTTGGATGTTACCAGCTCCGTGTGCCAAGTCAAAGCCAACGGTGATGCCTTTTGTCTTCGACACTTCGGTAATTCGTCTTAAATTATAAGCTTGACCAGAATAATAATTGGTACTGCCTATCATCACCAAAGCAACTTCATCACCGTGTTCCTCAATAATATGTTCAAAATCTTCTGTTCTGCAAAGATGTTCACCAGGTCTAGGTTTCCATAATAGCAGTCCCTCTTTAGGATCGATATTATGAAATTTTAATTGGGATTCTACGGCATACATGTCGGACGGAAAAGCATCACTTTCAATAAGGATTTTAAATTTTTTAGGAGTAGGTTTATAAAAGGAAACCATCATGAGGTGTAAATTCACCGTGAGGGTATTCATAATAACCACTTCTTGGGGTTGAGCACCAACTATTTTAGCCATTGATCCTGCGAGGTCCTCATTAGAGGTCATCCACGGATGTGTTGCATGGCTATGACCTTCTACGCCTAGATTTGCCCAGTCTTGTAATTCTTGTTGAATAAAAGCAGAGGTTTGTTTAGGTTGAAGACCTAGGGAATTCCCACATAAATAAACTTTTGCAGAGCCATCTTTAGCTTTAGGAAAGAGAAACTCAGATCGATAGGCTCTCAGCGGGTCAGCTTCGTCTAGTTGTTCTGCAAATGCTTTAGTGTTTAGGTATTTCATATATTAATTGACACTGATATTTGTAAAATACAATCTAAAATTGCCGTTTTTAGTCTTATGATTTTTGGCCAATTGTAGACCCTTAAAATCTTCATAATCTTCCCAAGTAGTCACCAATACCGGCTTTTCACTTCCATTTGGGATATAAGACCACTCTTGAATTATCATGGCATCATCCAAATAGATTTTATAGGTATCTCCTGGTGTATATCCTACTGTTTTTGAATACATTACCGTAACTTCTGTTAATTTTTCTTTTGAAATAGGAGCTTCTACATTTTCTTGGGTTTCGTAATCAAAATTTTCATCCCAAAGCAATTGAAAGGGAAAAACAAGCCAGTATTTATCATTGATAAAAGCTTGATCTATCGACTTTAATTCTTTCGTTAATTCACTTCTTTTATAGGTGGTAGTGCTGTCTTTAGTTATCATACTCACTTGGTCGGTTTTTGGATTCCATTCCCAAGACCGTTCGGAATGATTTCCTCCAGCATCTACGTTAAACGTATATTTAAAAGTCTCTACATCAGACCAATTGTTATAGCCATTCGCATTGGCAATTTCTTCGAGAAAACTAGGCTCTTCCATTGAGGTTTCGCTGTTTTCTGAGGAAGACTGAATTTCTTCTTTTTTATCTTTTTGTGATTGGCAACTCCAGAGAGCTACCGATAATAAAATAAGTGCAAAGATTTTCATGATTTGTTTTCCGCAAAGTTAGACTTTTCAGTCAGCCTCTACAAATTATGTCTTTTGTAAGTCTTATTTATTAACATTTGTAGGATGTAAAAACGCAAAAATTCCTTTAGGAATTTTGCATAAAGCCAGTAATTACCCTAAAAAAGTGAATCTCTAGGGTTTTCTCACCGCTAATTTTGAAAATACACTAACCACTACCAATCATCGCTATTCGGTTTTAAGAATCTTCTGTACGAATCGAATTCAATACTTGTAGTTTTATGAAGAAATATGAGCTGACTCTGCAAAGCAATTAATTTTTCTCATATCTAAACTTTTAAAACTATCAAAAAAGTGGAATGCTACCTTTTTAGTTCACTATTCTTTGTCATTTATATAAATTGGTGTTTCGGATTTTTCTATTAGCTCTCCTATGGGTTCAGCAAAAAGACCTTTACTTTTTAAGATGGATTCAACTTTTTGAGAAGCTTCTTTTCTAACAGCAATTAATAATCCTCCACTCGTTTGTGGGTCGCATAAGATATGCCGTTGCTTTTCATCTTCAATGTTAAGCTTGTGACCATAACTTTCCCAATTTCTTATGGTTCCACCGGGAATACATTTTTTGTCTAGATAGCCATGAATCTCATCGAAGATTGGCACTTTGTTATAATTAACAATGGCAGATACATCACTAGCTTCACACACTTCAAGTAAATGTCCCATAAGTCCAAACCCAGTGACATCTGTTAAAGCTGTTACTTCGTTAATATTTGAAAGATCCATTCCAACATCATTTAAAACCATCATCGAGTTGGCAGCAATATCTTTATGGTCTTCTTCTAGAATACCTCTTTTTTGAGCTGTAGCCAAAATACCAATACCTAAAGGTTTGGTTAAATAAAGAATGCTTCCCGCCTCTGCTTTATCATTCCGTTTTAAATTAGAGATGGCAACCGACCCTGTCACTGCAAGCCCAAAAATAGGTTCTGGATTATCAATACTATGTCCACCTGCAAGCAATATTCCTGCATCAGAGCAGGCTTTTCTCCCACCTTCCATTACTTGAGCAGCAACTTCAGGAGCTATTTTATCAATGGGCCACCCTAAAATTGCAATCGCCATTAATGGTTTTCCTCCCATAGCGTATACATCGCTTATAGCGTTGGTTGCTGCTATTCTTCCAAATGTAAAAGGATCGTCCACAATAGGCATGAAAAAATCTGTAGTACTGATAATACCAATTCCACTTCCCATATCATATACCGCAGCATCGTCTCTAGTATCGTTACCCACAAGAAGACGCGAGTCTTCAACTTGAGGAGAACTAGAGGCCAATATGGTAGTTAATACTTTGGGTGATATTTTACAGCCACAGCCTGCGCCATGACTAAAACTTGTTAATTTAATACCTTCGTTCATTTATTTTTTTGTTAAGCTCATTAAAAAATTTGCTATCTCATCAGGGTTCACTTTTGGAATCTCAAATTTTAAAATTGTAGATTCTTCACGCTTTTGTAATCCCCCTAAGTAAGCTTTGTCATAATAATAAAGTGTAATTTCTACAACTTTGTGATAATCTCTATTTTCAAGCGCCTCTAAGGCAAATTTGGCTTTGTCATAACCAAGCCTTTTGGTTATTTTACTAATCGCATCTGCTAATTTATCGTGAGTTAAACTCGCATAGGTATCCACAAGGTGTTTTGTTCTTTCCTGGAAAGGAATATCCAAAAAATAGACAGGCATAGTTCTCATTTTAAGATAAAATGAATCAGGAATTATTACCTTTCCTATCGACTTACTTTCATCTTCAACCCATATTGGTAACTTAGGATCTAAACTTTGTACTACTGAAAACAAGTTATTTTGAAATTGCTCTGTAGTTGGTTGAGGTGGAAGATCTATACCTCCAAAGGCAGAACCTCTATGGTTAGCCAATCCTTCTAGGTCGATTATCTGTTGTCCTTTCTGTTCTAAAGAGTGCAGGATTTCAGTTTTACCAGAACCGGTGTATCCACTTAAAATTTTAATATTCAGCGGGTGTTCAAAAAATTGGAGCACGTAATTTCTAAAAGCTTTGTATCCTTTTTCAATGACATACACTTTTTCAAAACCATTATCGATAAGATGATCGGCAAACGCATTACTTCTCATACCTCCTCGCCAACACTGTATCACAACCTCTTTTTCAGGGGCAATTTCAATGGTCCTGCTTATAAAATCATTTAGTTTGGGTTTTACAAATTCATACCCAATTTCGAAGGCCTTTTCTTTTGACTCTTTTTTGTAGGCTGTGCCAACTACGGCACGCTCTTCATCAGTAAATAGTTCAAGATTATTAGCATTAGGAATATGTCCATTTGCAAATTCTCCTGGTGATCTGACATCGATAATGGGTAGATGCTTTAGATTTTGAAAGTAAAAATCTATGGTAATAATTTGTTTCATCTTAACATCTATATAAAGCATTAAAAATATACTTATTGAAATATGACATTGTCTGTTATATTTCAATAAGTATATTCAATAGTTTTTTAATTAGCAGAATGGTTTTAACAATAGAATCAATGCGGTTTAATATGACAAAAGTACAGCTAATCCATTAGTTATCTAAACCACTTAACATTAATATCTATAAATACTGTACAAAAATTGTGCAGTGATTATTGATTCATTTTACTCAAGTACTAAGTAAGTTAGATATAGCTTTGGTGTTGAACCTCATCAATTGTAATTTTTTAAAAAGCTTATATAAACACTGTTGTATTTATATTAAACTTGAAACCTAAATTTCAATTAAGGAAGTGGTATTACACTTGTTCCTGCTGTTAAAAAGCGATCCGATGGCGATACAGTAAGGGGTATGGCTGCTTTTAGTTATTTCAACTTTATGATCACAGAGAAGTGTGTTGAGCAGACTTGTAGGAGAGAAGGAATGCCAAATGAGTTAAAAGTGAAATATGAAAAGGCTGCATAACTATTGCGATCTATTTCTCCCAATTGAAAATAGTAATAATTGATGCCCTTACTTTTAATTTGGGAGGTGATGAACTATATGGTATGAGAATATAGAAAGGAAACTTACTCACCTTGAAGAAATTTTTAGTGCTGTAATACCATCCCTGATATATAATCAACTTCTTTTAGATAGTGTGTTTAATCTGACTCACAAACTAGAACTTTTTTTTGATAGTTGATTTTTAATTCATTTCAGGAAAGTGAATACCATAGTCTTAATGTTTTAATAAGTCATTTGTTAAACCCAGCTAGAATGAACAGTTTAGTGGCCTTCAACCGAATTGAAAATACACTGTTATGGAAATTGAAAAATTTATTTACTGCCTTGAGGCCGTTCCAGATATAGAGACTACCAACACTACTGAAGTTGTAAAAATCTTAGAGGATATTGCCTTAGTACAAGACATTACAAGTATTTACAAAGCTTGTGATACCATAGAGGGACTGGAGGAGAGCTTGAGTTACTTGCTATATGAAGATCATAACTTTAAAGATTATGAAATTATTTATCTTGTTATACCTGGCGATGCAAACACTATTTTGTTGAATGACTATTACTATAGCATTGAAGAGATTGCAGAACTTTTTGAAGGTAAGATGACAGGGAAAATCATACATTTTTCCAATCAAAAAGTTTTGGATCTGACTGATGAAGAGTCACAGTATTTTTTAGATGTTACAGGCGCAAGAGCGATCTCCGGTTATGGATCTACCACTAGCAAAATTTCAAGCACCACTACTATAGACAGAGTTTTCTTCAGCATGTTTCAGGAAAATGATGATCTTATAGAAGTTGTAGAATCCATGTTTCAAAAGCACTATAATCTCTGTAAATTACTCGACTTTAGGTTGTATTATTAGAAAAAAGCTTGCACCAATTCTTCTTCAGAAATAGCATTAAAATAGTTAGAACTTTTCAAATCCCGCAAAACAGATAGGAGTTTTCCTTTCTGATGTTCTTTTCCTATCAAACCATTTATTAGTGGTTGCAGATCTTTATTGACGAAGAAATCACCGAAAATTTCTAAACCGGTAATTATTCCTTTTTCTACATTAAAGTGAACTTCCACAAAGCCTCCTGGGGTTTTTATGCCATTCTTTAAACCATAGCTAGGGGAATAGCCATAGTTCCAATTCCATTGGCTGTATTTTTCGTCTGCTAGTTTCTGAATAGCTGCTTTATCAAAAGCATTGATTTCATAAGGAGTTGCATCGGGATACAAATGTGTGATATGCTCCAATACACGTTCACCAAACTTTTCAACGCCGATGTCCTCTTTTAAATGATTGGAAATATTGGTAACTCTACTTTTTACCGATTTGCGTGCTTTGCCCTCAAATTTTAAGGGATTTACGTTTAGCGCATCGGATATATCTTGAATCTCCGAGGCATATAATAAAGTACCATGATGTAAAACCCTTTGCTTTTGGTGATTAATATGCTCGGCATTTCCCGAAAACTTCTGTCCATCGATTAAGATATCATTCCGACCAGAAAAGTTAGCTTCCACACCAAGCTGCGATAGAACATCTATAATAGGCTGATTGTATTTTTTAAAATCTACTTTGGCGCCTTCTTCACCATAACCCATTATAAAGGTATAATTGAGGTTGCCCAAGTCATGATATACGGCACCTCCTCCCGTAAGCCTGCGAACTACACTCACAGCATTCTCTTTTACATACTCTATATTTATTTCTGCCAAAGTGTTCTGGTGCTTTCCTACTACAATGGTATTGTCGTTTTGCCAAAGCATAAAAACGTTTTCATCAAAATTCTTTAAAAAATATTCTTCCGTAGCTTGGTTGAAATAGGGATCGAGACTTTTATTGAGTATACAGAGCATCTTATTATGTTTTAGAAGTGATTTTTTAGTGTTATATAAATATAAAATGCATCTGCCAAACACCACACTATTTTAGCATTTAACTTTAAAAGCTAAGAGATGTTACATTTTATAAATTTTAAAAAGCTGAAATAGTTTTTTCATTAAAAGAAGTATCAAAAACAAAAGTTGATAACAATATAAATAGCTTTCTCTAAATGGTGCAAATCAACTTCAGGACTTTTTAAAGGAGAAACGACAGAGAAAGAAAGCCATTTTGCTATCAGAAAAGTTTTAGATCCAACTTATGATAAATCACAGTATTTTTAGACAGTTCTGATGTCCATATTAAGTTGAACCTATAATGTCACAACAAATTGGTTTACCAAAACAAATTCGGCACAAGCTTTTTTCGCCTTCTTTTATCAAAACAATTAATGCAACTAAGGCTATGCGAATTTTTTTTACTTTAATCAATTTAAAAACCTATGTTGAGCTACATCGTAGTATAATTCAGCTTACTCGTGCGACATTATTAGGTTTAAATTGGTATTAAAAACTGTTTTACTACCTCAAAATCTGGCAAACCTTATTATTAAAGTTGCGTTTCTGTGTTGTCTAAATAAACAGATGAAAATCAATTAAAAAAGTTCAAAGAGTCAGTTTTATGAATCCACAAACCTAGATTACTGATGTTTCTAATTAAAGTAGGAAAGAGTTGTTTTTTACCTCAGTTCTTTGTGAGTTTTAGTTTTTATCTTTCAATTGCTGGTTGTTTGTCCTTTACCATTTTCAAATGAGAGCAATTTTTTTCATAAATAGTCTTTTGTCTATGTACGATATTTTTTAATTCAGGATTGTGAATTTCTACTAGATATCTAGCTATTAATTCTAGAAACACATTCACGTCATTTATGTGTTTGTACTTGTTGTCATAATCATAATTTATATTTTGATTGCCATTCCCTCCGTGAGCAACTGTATTTCTTCCGGTGTTATAAATAATTTGCCCTAGCGATTTTGATTGTAAGTAGTTATGATTGCTCCAATATTTAATTAATTCTTTTGATTTCTTCTTTAGTTCAATGATCAGATTCCGATATTGAGTTTTTCTTTTTTTAGTCATATCATCTGTTTTTGAATTCCTATTGGAGCCATAATCCAAAAAATATAAAGGAATAAACTTATGTTTAATTACTTCTTCATAATAATATTCAATAACATCCTTTAGTTCTATACTGTTAGGTTTAAATAATTGTTGATAATGGTAATTTTTACCATATTCTACAATTCTAAATAGAAAAACACATCTAGGTAAAGGTTCTATCTGTTTTAAAGAAGAATGGTATAAATTTAATAACTCTGGCATCTCTATATCAGGTAGAATCGTAAAGTTAGTTTTTTTATAAAGCTTTAATATTGGTGTAGATAAGCTTCTAAATTCCACTTTTGGATTATTAAAGAATCTTTTACTAGTTAAGGTTAAAAGGTCAAGTATATCAAATTTGTCATAAATTATAGATAGTTTTTCGTTGTAATATTTATTATTAGATAATATGAAATTTGGACAAGCTTGTAAAAAAGCTAAGATGTTTAATAAATCATTTTTATCCTTTTTTTGAGATTCATCCTTGTAAAGGATACTGCTTCCATATCTAGTAGTACTTATGTTTATTTCTTTATAGATTATACTTTCTTTGGGGAATCTTAAATAGAAATTACTACCTAAAAAATCTTCATATTTATAAGTCGAAAATCTATAATTTTCTAACTCAAAAATGGCTTGATTTGATTCTTTTAATTGTTCTTTTAATTTTTTTAAAGTTTGAATTTTTATTTTTTCTTCAAAACTTAATTCTGTGTTTAGTTTTAAAAAATCAGTTAAAAAAGATTCAATATGTGTTTTTGAATTAGGCGTAAAATAAAGAACAATTTTGATAGCTTCTTTATCGATTCCAGATATTATTCGTTTAAGATATTGTACTAAAGCTTTATGAACTTTAAGCTCTTCATTTAGAATTTTTTTCTGTTTCGTTAAACTTTTTGTTTCATTAAATTCTTTATGTGCTTTACGAAATAAGCTATCGAAATTTTCAACTCTTATAAAGTTTAGATATACCCCACTTGTGATTCCGTCTGGTAATTCCAAAATGAATTTGCTATGGTCAAGATTACTTATTATTTCTTCTAATTCCATCCGTTATTTGCATTAGTCCAATCAAATAAAAATACTAGTTGTTCAAGTTCTAAAATTGCCTTATATAATGTTTTATGATTTTTACTGTAGTGATTTTTTGAAGCATTATTACCTAACAATGATTTGGTAATACCAAATTATATTTATAATGCCGTATGAATAAATTGAATTATTTTTTGATTGATTGATTGAAATCAAAAATAACTAACATAGCCTTAGCTACGGTAATTATTTTTGATGAAAAGCAGGCGAAAAAGAAACGATTTATTGCGTCATTATAGGTCTAAATTGGTATAAGTACATGATCAAAAAGTAATTCGTGAGCAATATAATTTCTATATTCAATCAAACTTCTTGAGGGATTAATGAAGTCTTCTCTTACTCCATTTTTTTAAGTTCAGTTGTTGTTCTACCAAGAGTCCATTTTGCCATTTTCTCTAAATCATATTGAAATTTTCCTTGAAGAAGTTCTTTTTAGAACAAACTCAAGAATTTGTGCAACTCTTATAAACATTGAATACTCTTCGAAGAAACTTAAGTTTTCATATTTTTTGTACTATTTTTTTCCTCTTCTCGAATCTCCTACTTTGTAAGATGCGGTAACTCTTCTTTTTTAGCTGTCATATTTTTGGTTGGTAAATTAGGGCTAACATCCATATAAAGCCTATTCAAATCTTTAGTCTAAGATATATATATCAAGTACACTGTTTTATTTCCATTTAAACTAACACTTTCATATATGTTATCCAACGAACTTTTACTAATCACTAAAACTCGAGTATACTATCCAAGGCTTATTTGAAGAGCTTTTGAATTGTGGGCTTACCTCCTTAGGAGGGTTTAAATAAATCGATTTTTAAAAATTTAAACTTTCCTAAAATATCTTGTGCATCATTTCATTCACTACATTTATTCAAAATTTAAAACAACATTACAATGGCTAAATCGCAAGATTCAAAGAAAAACGTAAAAAAAGAGGCAGCATTAACTCCTAAAGAAAAAAAAGCTGCAAAACTGGCTAAAAAAGCAAAGCGCACCTAAGGTTTTAATCGCTTATAAAAAAGTATTTTTTTAGTAAATCGAAAGACGAAATCAATTCACTATCACTGGTTAAACCAACTTTTTATTTTCACGCTATTGAAGATAAATGCGTTGGCTTTATATCGTGGAAAAGTAGTGTTTAATGTATAGGTAGTCTTGTCTCTAAACGTCAGGATCGTTTCAGTTTGTGAATAATATCTTCTGTAAACGTGTCGATTAGATAAGTCTAAGAAGCTAACTTATAACACGTCCACTTCAATTCTAACCTGATAAATCAAGTGTATTCTGCAACCTTACCGACTACCCCCACATAAAATTTCTGCAGCTCTTTTAAATCTTTTTCATAATCACCTGTGGTGTAAAAGGGTTCTGAAATCTTGACCGTTTTTGAAGGGTAATCAAAAGCTACAGCGGTAATTGGAACTTTTGCATCTTGGGCGATATAATAAAATCCACTCTTCCATTTTTCTACTTTTTTTCTTGTTCCTTCAGGAGCTATAGAGAGATGGAATTCTTCTTTAGAGTGAAACATATTTACAATCTGTTCCACTTTATTTTGCTTGGAGGACCGCTCAATCGGTACTCCACCCATCCATTTAAAATACCAACCCAATGGAGAATCAAAAAGTTCCTTTTTACCCACAAAACTAATGGGTACTTTTATAATATTTCTCGTGAATACACCTACGAAAAAATCATGCCAACTTGTATGAGGGAAGACTATAACGACTGTCTTTGGGATGTCTTTATAAAATTGACCCTTAATTGACCAACCTAGAATAGTTTGAAATATAAATTTAGCTAATAGCATTGTAAAGTAGTAAAGTTATTATGGTGATTAATTTTCTATAATCCTGTTTATCTTTTACCTTGTATGTGGTCTTATCTCGGTAAAAGTACACTTCAAATCGATTATTATCAGAATTTATAGAATAAATTCTTTATTTCCTATTTACCATTTAAGTCTTTATTACAACTAACTCAATCTTTAGGGTGATCTTCAATAAATTAAAAACCAAATTATGATTCAAAAAAATACCTACAAATTCAACTTATAAAACTCTGTGCTTAGATGGATACCATCTAAAATAATAGAGAAAAGAGATGTTTTTAGCTCAGTTTTTTGATTCGACTCATTTAATTCTAGGGTGTTTCAGGCATTTCTAAAAAAATTCATACCGACCAAGGAGGTCGCCAAAAAAACAAATAGGTAAGGGGTTTCACCTTGTAAATGAAGTGACTTATTTCACGAAAGTTTTAGTCCCAATGTCAAAGCCTATGTGTTTTCTAGCTCTTTCTTTTTATTAAATCCTATGCGCCCAGCAGTGACTGAAATCAATAACATGACTGGCATAGCCACCTTCCAGTGGGGACAAGAAAAATAGGCACAGACCATAAGCCCAAAAGCAAGTCCGCTTATCCAAAAAAGTATGATGTGAGCTTTAAGCATGATATAAAAATTAAATTTAAAAGGTATTTCCTAAAAACAAAATATCGAAACGTTTATTGTCTACGGCTTATGGAAATCATCTGTAAACAATAATTTCAAATAAAAGTTTGACTATAAAAGCATGAAAATTATAAGTTTATTCAAAAAATACTGAAGAAAAAAGCTCTTCTCCATTTCAGTTCTTCTTAAAATATTTGATATCTAGATCGTGATTAATTCCTGAAAAAAACTGACCATTAGGACCATTATTTTGGATTAAAACTGGAGCAAATGCCTTTGGTAAAACTTCTTCTACAGCATAATCTGTGTTTGAATCTCTTAAGTCAGTTTGCAACCAATTAGAGTAAAACCTATTTATTTTCACACTATTATTTTTAAGCTTTACGGCGATATCATCAATAAGCTCATAAACAGTACACCTTGAAGCATCATAAGGAGTGATACCAAATTATATTTATAATGCCGTATGAATAAATTGAATTATTTTTTGATTGATTGATTGAAATCAAAAATAACTAGCATAGCCTTAGCTACGGTAATTATTTTTGATGAAAAGCAGGCGAAAAAGAAACGATTTATTGCGTCATTATAGGTCTAATTTGGTATGAGTTCCAGCTAGTCTTCTATTCCAGAGGTACACGTCCAAAAGCATTTTCTATCAGTGTTGGAATGAAAACGGCAGTTAATCTATACATCGCTAGACATTTACTTTAAAACCAATTAATCAACCCTTAAAACTATGTACAGCATTGATTTTCCGAATTACAAACTGTGTACACCATGTTTATAAAATTTTGCAAAGCTATTTTAAAAGTAATATCTTGTTAAGCCATTATTAGAAGTAAACCCTTGCGCTTAAAGTTTTATCTTTCTCCATTAGTTATATTATGTTGTATTAATCTGGCCGAAGCACAGTTAAATGCACAAGTCACTGGTGATGCGATCGACCAAGGTAATAATTGCTACACCATCACTCAAGATCAAGAGTTTCAAGTTGGTGGGGTATGGTATGACAACCCTATTAATTTTGATACAGATTTTACTATTTTCTATCAAAATAATTTTGGGTTTAGAGATTTTGACGGAGCAGATGGTATGGCCTTGGTATTTAAGGATAATCCTACTCCCATTTTGGGAGATCCAGGAGGAGGTTTGGGCTATTCAGGTATAACTCCTTCTTTGACTATTGAATTTGATACTTTTCAGAATACCGACTTTGGCGATCCTGTTGGGGATCATATTTCCATAATGCGCAACGGAAATCCCAATCATAATTCAGTTACTAATTTAGAAGGACCTGTCTTGGCCAACGGGACGGATCCAAATATAGAAGATGGGATTGCATATGAAGTAAGAATCGAATGGGATGCCTCTACCAACACCTTAAATGTGTTTTTTGATTGTCTGTTGCGCCTTACCTTAATTGATAATGTAAAGAACACTATTTTCTCAGGTGATGATTCAGTTTTTTTTGGATTTGTGGGCTCTACAGGAGGTGATACTAATATCCATGAGGTATGTTTTAATCGGGTTTCCTTTGTAGATAATCTACAATTGGATGATGAGGTTATTTGTAAAAACGGAGAGGTCCAAGTAGATGCTACTATTCCTAGTGGATTTACCTCCAGTTGACGAAGTGAGTGATCCAACTAGCCCTAACCCAATCTTGTCGCCTACCGAAACTACAACCTATACAGTTACAATTAGCGATGTTTGTGGAGAAACGACCACAGAAGAATTAACGGTTACAGTAAAGTCACTCATCACTACGGAACCTGTTTTCAACCCTGTTCTACCCATCTGTGAGGGGGACTCCTTAAATCCGTTACCCACAACATCAGAAGATGGGATTACTGGAACATGGTCACCTGAATTGAATAATTCTATAACTACGATTTATACATTTATGCCTTTAGCTTTGGAATGTGCGCCTGAAACCACCCTGGTTATTGAGGTCATTCCTTCTGAGCTTCCTATTTTCACTCCTGTTGATCCCGTTTGTCCTGGTGAGTTTTTAGCAGATTTGCCTACAATTTCAAACAACAATATTACGGGGAATTGGACACCCGCTATAAATAATAGGCTTACAACAGTCTACACCTTCACACCAGACTCAGGACAAGGCTGTGCAACGTCTACAAGGCTTGAAATTCTTATAACCGATCCCGATATTCCCACATTTAATCCCATTGATTCTATTTGTGTAGGAAAAACTCTCCAAGATTTGCCCATAACTTCCAATGAAGGCATTACAGGATCCTGGTCACCTGCCTTAAATAATATGGTCACCACCGTCTATTTATTTGAGCCAGATCCTGGTCAGTGTGCTTCAGATAACGTAAGCCTAGAAATTCAAGTCATTCCTATAAGTCAACTTTTTATAGATATCGATCTTAGCTCAGAAGCATTTAGTGAAAACCAAGTTGCAGTTATTAATGTTTCAGGAGGAACTGGCGCTTATGAGTTTCAGTTGAATAATGGCGATTGGAGAGAAGAGAATACCTTTAGTAACCTTCAAGGTTGCGAAGACTATGAAATAAGAGCTCGTGAAACTTCAGGCTGTAGTAACATAGCAATTGTTAACTTTCGGGTTTTAGATTATCCAAAGTTCTTCACACCTAATGGAGATTTTAGAAATGACAGTTGGAATATTGAGTGCCTAAAAGACCAAGCAGAAGCAAGGATTAGTATTTATGATCGCTATGGGAAAATGCTGGCTTTTATAAACCCGAGTAGTTTGGGCTGGGATGGCACTTACAATGGTGCTTTTATGCCAACAAATGACTATTGGTTTAGAGTGGAGTACCTCAACAAAGAAGGCCAGCCAAAAGTCTTTACCTCAAATTTCACTCTAAAGCGCTAATCGAACCTAAGCCGTATTCCTTTTTGAGACTTAAGTTTGATTTTCATCGCGTTTAGTTGCAAACAGAAGAACAAAAAAGATAAATTTTAAGTAGTTTCATATTTAAATTAGCACTCTTATGAAAAAGGTAATCATCGCTTCAAAGAATCCCGTCAAAATCCAATCCGTTAAAAATGGATTTGAAAAAATGTTTCTTGACCAAGACTTTGAGTTTATAGGAGTATCGACACCTTCTGGTGTTGCTGATCAACCTATAAGCAATAGTGAAACTTTTCTTGGAGCCAAAAATAGAGCAAATACTATTTTTGGCAAATTTAAAGACGCTGACTTTCATGTTGGAATTGAGGGAGGAATAGAACAGTTTGAAAATGAAATGGAGGCTTTCGCCTGGATTTTTATCCTATCTAAGGACAAGTGTGGAAAAGCGAGAACAGGAACTTTTTTTCTTCCCAATGAAGTAGTTAATCTCATAAAAGAGGGGAAAGAACTCGGGGATGCCGATGATATTGTTTTTAACCGTCGCAACTCCAAACAAGAGAGTGGGGCTGTAGGAATTTTGACAGGAGATGTTATCGACAGAACCAAGTATTATACTGAAGCGGTAATTTTAGCCCTAATTCCATTTAAGAATGTGGATTTGTATTAGATTTTTCTTACAACTTACTTTCCCATGCTCAGTGGATTCCTAGGCGCGCTCTCCTTTAATCATCGAGACCAATGCCGAGAGGTAAACAGATACTAATTGGGTAAGGTTTGTCTCTGTTTTCAGAAAAACTCGTTATATCTCTGTAGTTTTACAGCATAAAACAATATTTTCGAGGTGATTTTAAAATTCTAAATAGAAAAAAATGATCACAAAACTCATCGTTCTATCCGTTTATGTAGCTATTTTATTTTTAATTGGAATACTCGCCTCACGGAGAGTAAAAAGTATGAGTGATTACTATTTGGGAGGTAAAAAAATGGGCTTTTGGGCGGTTGCTTTTTCGGCTAGAGCAACTGGTGAATCTGGATGGCTATTGATCGGTCTTACGGGAATGGGTGCCATTGCGGGGTATTCTGGTTATTGGGTGGTTGCTGGTGAAGTCCTCGGTGTTTTTCTGTCTTGGCAGTTTATGGCCAAAAAATTCAAAAGGCGGACGGATAATTACAATTCTATTACTATTCCTGATTATCTCCAAAGTCATTTCAAATCCTCTACCAATACCCTTCGAATTTTATCGGCCTCTGTTCTCGTGGTTTTCGTCATCATTTATGTCGCCTCCCAAATGGATGTTACAGGAATTGCATTTGAATCTATGCTCAATATTGACTATCGAATTGGTGCCTTAGTCGGTTTTAGTATTGTTCTCCTCTACATTTTTGTCGGTGGCTTTGTTGCTGCAGTTTGGTCGGATATGTTTCAGGGTGTTTTAATGTTTTTTGGCTTGGTTTTAATTCCTATTGTGGTTTGGTTTTCTATGGATCATGGTGCTGGAGTTACCGAAGGCTTAAATGCTATTGATCCCACTCTCACCCAAATAATGGGTAGAAGTGAAGACGGATGGATGAACTTTTTTACACTTCTTGGTTTCTCTATGATTGGTTTGGGTTTCTTAGGATCCCCCCAAGTTTATGTTCGCTTTATGTCTATTGAAAGTGAGAAAGAGATAGATAAAGGGAAGTGGGTCGCCTTGCTTTTTACGCTCTTAACCGATGCCGCAGCAGTAACGATAGGTATTTTAGCTCGAATTTATTTTACAAAGGAAGGGCAGGATCCTGAAGCCATATTGGGAACTGGTGGTGAAGACGTTCTGAGCATGATCACTCATGAGTTTTTACCCACCATTCTAGTAGCGATTTTTATTGCTATTGTACTTTCGGCCATCATGTCGACTATCGACTCTCTTCTCATTTTGGCCTCTAGTGCCGTGACTCGCGATTTTTATCAGAAAATATTCAGACCAGATTTAAAAGATAAAGACTTAACAAAATTTTCAAGACTCGTTACTGTTGCCATGGCCATGGTTGCCCTTGGCATCGCTATTTTATTATATAATCTGTATCCAGACAGACAGGTCTTTTGGATTATGATTTTTGGATGGTCTGGAATTGCCGCTACGTTCTGCCCTGTCATCATTCTATCTCTTTTCTGGAAAGGCTATTCAGAACAAGGTGCGATTGTTTCCATGATTACGGGGTTTGTCTCAGTGATTCTATTCAAATTTGTATTTGCCAATTTGGAAGGAATAGGACCTTATATTCAAGAATTAGATGTTCTGGCACCCTCTTTTGCCTTGGCCATGATAACAGGATATATCGCTTCAAAAATATATCCCCCTAAGCCTAGTCATGATAGGTAAAATTAATTTTATATCTCTAACTGTTTCACAGGATCAATCCCCTTTTGGATTAGATTTAATGTACACATCCATCTGAGGAAAAGGAATAGTTACCTTATTTTGAATGAATTTTTTGATAATAATTCTTCTTATATCGCTTTTTACTTTATTAATTCTAAAGATATTTTTACTGAAAAATAGGATTTGAAAATCCAGTGATGAATTTCCAAAATTAACCAATCTAGCCTCAACCAGATCTTTTTCAAAAATATCGGAATGTTCTAAAGCACTTTCTTCAAGAATTTTAAGGACTAAATCTACATCACTACCATATGAAACACCAACATCAATTCTAAAGCGAGTTTTCTTTGTTTGGTGGCTCCAGTTTATTACTTTATTTGTAGTGATTAAAGAATTTGGAATTATAATGGAGATGTCATCTGTGTTTAAGCCTTTAGATGTTCGTAAACCAATCTCTTGGATTTTAACTACATCGCCATCTATTTCTAATATATCTTCAATTTTAATAGATCTTTCTGAAAGTAAAATTATTCCTGAAATGACATCATTAAAAGTCTGCTGCAATCCTAGTCCAATTCCAACAAGTAAAGCAGCTGAACCGGCAATTAAAATGGTGACTTTAACTCCAAATGTTTCCAGAATGAGGCCAGCAGCAATTACCCAAATCACATATTTTATTAATTGGAATGAAGCATAAGAATCTCCATCATTGAACTTTGCTAGTTTCTTTTTACGAAAAATAGATCTTTTAATTAACCATAAAACTATTTTCGTCACAACTATAATTAAGAATATGACAAACAGCGAAATAATCTTTAAGTTATATTGTCCAATACTTATAATTTCAAATTCTAAAATCTTCTCAATGTCCCCCATATCATCGTTTTATTTATTACATATTTAATAAAGACATTCTTGTAAATTTTTTATCCATTATTTTTCATTTTCAAATTTTTATATTCAAGCCATTTTTTAGCTGTTTGTTACGTTGTTGTTTAAGATTAATTACGTGTTTTAGGCACTGTTATTAGCAAACAAATCACAGATAGAAAATTATAGTATCCTGATGCCCTAGGGTTTTCAAATAGGCTAAAATTATCATTTATTACAGCCTGTGTTCTGTAGATTTAATTTCTATATAGTCAGCAAAATGTATATCTATAAGAATGATTTTGTTCCATAATATATATTTTACACTGTCCAGATTTTTAATTCGGTTTATTGAAATATATCCGGCTCTTGATGGTCCGATTGAAATAATTAACCATTTCTCACTAAATGTACTATTCCAATTTTGCATGAGTTTTGTTTTAGATTCAATCATTGGTATCAACCATTCAGCTTTAGGAGTTATGTCGTCTGAAGCTATCATTTGTGATATTAAAGTGGGGAAATCTCCAATTTTATGAATAAGTATTCCTCTACTATTTTTTGAAGGATCATTTATATATCTTAAATTAATGCTTTGCTTTATATTAAAAAAAACAGATTCAACTTCTAAATCAGTTGAACTCTTTTCAGACATATAAGGTTTGTAATTTATGCCGATAGTATAACCTTGAGGGTAATATTCAAGCAGTTTTGTTTTTAATTTTTGATGAAAATTATTTAAATAACGTTCTCGTTGACGCAAATCTGATCCTTTTGGTGAGTAGTCGGGATAGAATTCCGTCACTTCACAACCAATTTTCTTTCCTTTCCCTCTTAAGATAAAATCAGGAGATTCAAAATCTTCAACTTCATAAGATTGATCGGACGCTTGAAGATACTTCTCCACTGCTAATCTCTCTATTTCTTTTGTTGTTAGCATGATTTGTAAATGTTACACGACTCGTTATATCAATACAACAATACGCATTTATCTGAAACTACTCTTGGGTAAACTAATACCAAATTAAACTAGGTTTGAATAACATCAATGCTAGATTGTGTTTATCCTATCCTTTAGGAGTTGAGTAATACCAATGTCAATCATAAAAAGCATGTGGTAGTTCAGTATTTCCAAAATGGGAGGAATTTATTAAAAAATAAAAGAACCTGAAGTTAAAGTAGAAAGGGTATAAGTCAGTTTAGAAGTGATTAAGATTCCCAATATAAAGAATAGATTATAACCCATTATTGTTAAGATATACCATAGGATTTTAGGTATTTATTGGTTAAATTTAAAAGTAAATAAAATAAAAGTTATGAATATCAATATCCAATTTGTCAAAATGGAAACCAGTGAAAGTTTGAGTGCTTTTATCACTGAAAAACTCCAAAATATTTTTAAGAAATACGAATGGATAATTCGAATTGACGTCTTTATTAAAGTCGAAAATGATCCTACCGAAATGGGGAATATCTGCGATATGGAGGTAAGCCTTCCTGGTCCAAAGCTATTTGCCACTTCCAATGAAAAAAATTACGAAATGGCTGTAAAAGAAACTATAAGTGATATTGAGAGACAACTCAAAAAACGAAAAGCAAAATTTATAGATCAAAATACATCCTCTTAACTAAAACCGACAGTTAAGTTGGTCTAAGTCCTAGTACCAATAAATTTATAACGTCGTATGAATACATTGAATTATACTAGGACGTGGCTCAGCACAAGTTTTTTGATAGATCGAAGTTAAGAATAATTAGTATAGCCTTAGTTATGGTACTTATCTTTGATAAAAAGAAACTATTTATGGCGACATTATAGGTTTAATATGATCTAATTAGTATGTCGAATACCATTCATTTTTACTCGTACCATACACTATGATACCCAGAGGTGATGACTGAAACTGTTGCTGCTTTACTCGTTGAGTTTTTTAAGCGGTAAAAAGTAAGTGTGTAAGAAGTTTATAGCTTACAATTAAAAGGATCCATAAACTTTTTAATCTCATTCCGTACGGCTTATATTCTGGGCATGAGACGCCTTATATAAGGTTAGCTATCTCTTTTGAGGTGTTGATTGAATCTATTGTGGGTAATTGAGTTTCCTTAAGGACAAGCACCATACCTTTTATAATTATCTTAAACACGACCACTATTAAAACCACGAACAAGATTCGCGGTTTTACATTCTGTTAACTTTTGAATATTGAGAATTTAAAAATTGCACTTTTCATTTTCTAAAAATTCATAGCATATTCTATTATATTTAAATTTTTTTGAAAAGTCTGATGCTAAAACATCATTCTTCATTTGTTGAAACATTTCTATTTTAAAAAGTAATTTTTAGATTTAGCGACACATGGTAATAGTTAGTGAAGACTAGAATACTAAATTTATTTTTAGCATATAGTGTAAAACCCAAGTAGAGTTGGATCTACCTGGGTTTTTGATCCTGTGGAAAGTTTGGCTAATTCCAACATGGATCGTCAACAAATAACTTTGTAATGAGGACATTCATAATGAGGGGTATTTTGCTAATTAAGAATTGCTTCTTGATTAGACTCGACCCAACTCATATCCTTTTGATAACGAACGATACTATTTTTATCGCCGGGATCCATTACTAAAAGGTATATCCATTCATTATCTAATAGGGATTTTAAATTTTTATTTTTATTTAAAATATTTTGTATTCTTTGCTTTGGTGCTTGTATTAAGACCGAAAGTCGCAAAGGCTGATGGTAGGCTTTTTCATCGGTTTCATTTACCGACTGCAGAGGAAGACCAATCTTAAGATCTCCTCCATTTCCTTGAACCACACCAAATTTACCTGTTATATTATGAGTGATTTTAGAGCCTCCTCCGTAGGTTTCATTATCGACGGATGAGAAATAATAATGATTATTAATCCATTGGGTAACGACCATAGGCCCTTGCATAATCTGTTCTAAAGCATCACCTGTTGTATCTAACTCCCAATTATAAGAATGGAGAAAGCAATTACTGTGTAAATCCATTGTTTTGGTAAGTGAACGAGGACCTACGATAAATCCCGCATTTTTTGCTAAACCCCATTCGGGACGTGTTTCAGACCAATTATTTGTTTTTTTATGTGCTGCTCTTACGCTATCCGTTCTTGATCCTAGCCGCTCTTGAGTGGCGGTTTGCTGAGCGCGTTGTAAATCGGTTTTTAAGCGATCTAGTTTTTCTTTGTGAGAGTTTGGAACTTCTGAATCGAATACTACGACTTCATCTGTGGTTGTGTTGTGCTCTGCTCCGATGAAAACAGTATCTGTTGGAATAGTTATTCCCTCTTTATTTTTTAATAGAATTCTAACTTCAGGAAGATTAGCCAATTTAGCTAGCATCCTTGCATTATGTCGGCCAGGGCTAGCTGCACAGGCACCACAATCCAGACTTGAACCAAACGGATTATTAGCTGAATGGCTACCGTGCCCAACAAAAAGAATTAGCGGTGAAAACTGTTCCCATCCCATAAGTGCAAAGGCGGACTTCACAATAGCTACTTTTTCTTCTATGGGGATCCCATTGTCCAAATCATATTTATTTTTAAGAGAGCTAATCTTAGGCTCACAACTCCCTTCGTGGGATAGTTTGTTGCCTTTATGAGTTCGGTATAGCTGTCCTGGAATCAGTGTGCGCGCAAGAATATACATTCCATAAAAAATACCTGCACCTTCTACATATCCAAAAGTTGAAGGAAGCATGTTTTTCATGCGTTTCAAAAAGTAACCGATGAACTTTTGAGTTTCCCATTGTTTTTTATAGACCGTCAATTCATCCTTTTTACCGACTTGAGCAGATTCTGATACCGAATATGCAGAATCCAAAATAGGAGGGCATGATTTTCTAATAATTTCATTGTTTAAAGGCTCGTAGTCCATGGCGATTCCAAAGAAACCAGCGTAACCAAAGGTTTCATAAGGGCCCTTGGATTCTATGTTTCTCCGCATTAGCTCCGACCGTGTGTCGATGCAGAATACCAGTTGAGCCTCTGGAAGGTCATCCACTTTTCTCTCTTTGGGTTTATTTTTTAGATTAGTCTCTAGTCTATTCTGCCAGCTTTTTTCCCAAGCTTTTAGCCATAAATAGGAAAGGTTTATCGATGGATTTCTAGTCTCTCCAGTAGACTTAATTAAAAGTATCTCACCATCTATATGGTTGGCCAGCCATAAACGAACTGCTAAGTAATCTGCAAGTGTGATTTTACAATTTTGATGCCAGATTGAATTTTCCTCGGCTCTATATTTTATATATCCAGTCCATCCAGGTAAAGCGGCTAAGTGATTTTGAACAATCATAAGACTCTCTTCTTCAGAATATTTTTCTAAAATTTCAAGCAAAACCTCTTCACTAGTTTTGGGAATTTCAGATATAGATCGTACACGAACTTGGTTATCGTACGGAATCAAATGTCTCCAAGCATCAAAAAAACCTTCGCTCTTATCAGGGAGTTCCCATTCTGCTAGGCCTTCATCAAGGAAAGCCATAAGCCATTTTAAGACCATCCGATCTAAGTCGCCATTCTTATTTCTAATCTGCTTGGGCCTGTGAGAAGACATTTCAGTAAGGCATTCTTCCGGAGATTGTGTTACATGATGCTCTGTTAGAAGCGTGATTAATTCTTCGTTATCTATTTCTCCTTGTTCCCAAGCTTCTCGAAATACCGATGCCTTGGGAAAGGATCTCCCCCCAAGTAAGTGTTCAGCATCTTCTGCAGCTTTTTTGAAGTGAGCCTCTTCATAACCCGATAATGGATTTGAAGTGACAAAAGAATACAATGGCCAGGTCTTACCCACCACTTTGGAAGCTGTTTCAATCGTATTTTGAAGCTGTTCTTTTGTCATTTGATTACTTTTTTATAAGTAAGGACTGTTTTGTGATGAGGCTGAGATAAGTTGAGAAGCTTAACGTAAAGCCATGGTATTTTTCTGTATACCCCCAATTTCATAATAAAAAAGCCGAATAGAAAGATGATCCCAAAAGTGATTTGTAACACGGTTAGAGAATGCGGAACTTGAATCATTGGCATTTCTATCATAATTGAGGTAACAGCATTAAACAACAAGGCATAAAGCCCTATTCCTGCTATAAACATTGTACTGGGCACAATTACCTTTTGTATTAATGTGAGTCTCTCTTGTTTAACAATATTGTAGGTGGCTTGTCCAACGGTAATGGCGACGATAAGCGTTAAAAATATACTGCTGTTGGTTAAATTGGTTTTTCCAGTAAGTAAGGTAAATAATCCAGCACCTAGGGCTCCAAAAATCAATACCACTCCAATTTGCAGCGCATTGATTTTAAGATCTAATGGCTTTCGAGGGGCATTATTTGAAATTTCTTCTCCAGAAGATAAAAATAGATAGGCTTTATAAAAGCCGTGTAAGATCAAGTGGACTACCGCAGCATTAAAAAAGCCAAGTCCACATTGCATAATCATAAATCCCATTTGGGCTATGGTAGAGCAAGCCAATTTCTGCTTTACATTTACTTGAAGTAATTTGGTGAACTGAGCTATGACTGCGGTCAGTCCTCCTACAATAAAAATAAGGGTTAAGGTGCCAGAGGTAATGACCACTGAAGAAAACAGAGCCAATAAAATTCCAGAACCATTCACAAAACCAGCATGCATCAAGGCCGAGGCAGGGGTTGGAGCAGTCATAGAAGAAAGCAGCCACCGGTGAAAGGGATAAATAGCAGACTGTATAATGGCAGCTGTAATAATAAGCAGTGCAGAAAGAAGAAGAAAATAAAAGGGAACCAACTCTAAATTATCAATAATGCCTGACAACGTAAAGTGATTGGTTAAGAATGCAAGCAAAAAAACCCCAATACTCAAAACTAATGTTCCTGTTAGAAAAAATTTTTGAGAAAATTTTTGGGCCTCTCTTGCCTCTCCCCAGTCTGAATTGACGCCTATTAATCTTGCCATAAAAACGCCCATAGCAAACCAGGATAGCAATAAAGCTAAAATATGGTTCGACATGACAAAAACCATCACAGATCCAGTAAACCCCAAGCTCAAAAGGGTGAAGCGTTTGTGATATTTGAAGCCTTTGAGGTAATTATTGGAATATGTATTAACAATGGCGCTAAAAAAAGTGACAGTTACCCAGATGAGAAGTGTAAAGCCATTGATTCTCAAGAGATCAGTCCAATCCCATTGAGGTGTTTTGATCTGGTAATAAATAAGTGCACCCATACTGGCTAGAAATAAAAGCCAAAGTAGAGGAACAGAAATTTTTGAAATAAGAGGACTTGAAAAGGGTTTAACGGGAGGTGTTAAAACTGATGATGATAACGTGTTTGAGGTGTTATTCAAAGCCATTTATTTTAAATATCAAGTTAAAAATGAGTGTGAAAGTGTGGCAAAAGCCTTTCCCTTCCTTTTGAGCTAATCGGCTACACTTAAATTTAAAATGCCATTAATTTTTAAATTCTTTCCTTTGGTTTTTAGTTCAGCAATAAATTCTTCAGCAAGTCTTTTTTCTTCCTCTAATTCACTAATGCGATTTCTTAATGGCCATGGGTCATTATTATGATCTCTTTCCCAAAGTTGTAGACCTTCTATTTTACTGTAGTTGATCTTTTGGTTAATCAAAGCGGTGATAATGTCAGAGGCCTGTGAGGGTGTAAATTCACCATCAATCAACTGGATGTTTTGTACTTTAATTTCCTTTGAAATTGTGCTTTTTGTTTCCATAGGTTCTCAGATTATTTTAATAGTGTAAATATTATATTTTTTAAACATTTATTTTTATTTACATTTGCAATGGTTTATATAAAAATTATTAATGAAATATACGTTACATCAACTTCAGTTATTTTTGGAAATATCACAATGTAAGAGCATAACGAAGACAGCAGAGACTTTGCATTTATCCCAACCAGCAGTATCTATTCAACTAAAGAATTTACAGGATCAGTTTTCTATTCCTTTAACTGAAGTTGTTGGCAGGAAGTTATACGTCACTGAGTTTGGAATGGAAATCGCCCAAGCTGCTAAGAAAATCATCGAGGAAGTGGATGCCATAAATTATAAGTCTTTATCGTATGCAGGCAAGCTTTCAGGCAAGATTAAAATCTCTGTGGCTTCAACGGGCAAATATGTAATGCCTTATTTTTTATCGGATTTTATGAATAAGCATAAGGGGGTAGATTTGATCATGGACGTGACCAATAAAACCAAAGTACTAAGGAGTATGGAGAGTAATGAGGTAGATTTTGCCCTTGTATCCGTACTTCCTAAGAAACTAAAGGTAAACTCTGTAGAGCTAATGAAGAATCAGTTGTACTTTGTAGGAGGGAGTCAGCTCGAATTAGAACACGTTCCTACCCAAAAAGAATTGTTTACTAAGTTGCCACTCATCTTTCGAGAAGAAGGATCTGCTACACGAAATGCCATGGAGCAATTTACTTCTAAAAATAGTTATCAAATAAGAAAAAAAATAGAGCTTACTTCCAATGAAGCTGTTAAGCAGGCTGTTCAAGCTGGCTTGGGGTTTTCAATTATGCCGTTGATTGGGATTAAAAATGAACTCAAGCAAGAAGAGTTACAAATTATTCCTGTGAAAGGTTTACCAATTTCTACGACATGGCAAGTCATTTGGTTAAGCTCTAAGAACCTTTCTCCTGCCGCTACCGCTTATCTAGAGTATTTAAAAATAAATAAAGAGCGTATTATTGATTCTCATTTTTCATGGATTAAAGATTACGAATAATGAAAAGTTAATGTAAAAGTCTCGGTTTATTTTTAACCATTAAAAATAAAACTTAAAACCTAAATAATCATAAATTTAGGGGCTAGAATGGCATTTTCTAAATCATACGTTCAAAATGTCATCTCAAAAAGACCATACCAGTTTACTGATATACATTTCTGTGACTATTATGATCAGAGAAGAAGTTGAATGTATAAGCATTGAAATCTGCAGATTTGAGCTAGTCTGTTGGTATGTCATTTAATAGCGAAGCGCATGGCGCAGATAGATATGAATGGTCACAATTTTATAAAAAATCATAGATACAGATATTCTAATTCTAGAAATTCCCTGTTTGGGTTAGAGAACTATTTTCAATTGCTTCCAAAGTCCTAGAGCGCCTGTAAGTATAAGTGGTGATTTCAATGATAAGATTTATAGGTGTGTTATGATAAAGCAGGAGATGTGTAATTACGGAGAATGAAGATGGAGTAAAACATCGTGCATTGGGTAGGCTTCTTAAGCCCATATATAAAACCGAATCGGAAAACTTTGTTAAAGATATTCATAAGCAGCAAACCTAATAATGCTCATCAATTAAAAAATATCGATATTAGTTTTTATTCATAATTCAATTGTCCAACTCTTTTAGAGTGAGACAGCAATACAATAACAAAATGAAAATAGCCGTATTTAGCACAAAAACGTATGATCAAGATTATTTTGAAAAATATGCAGAAGACTACAACTATAAGATTTCATTTTTCGAAGCGGCTTTAAACAAGGATACTGCTAACCTTAGCATTGGGTTTGAAGCAGTTTGTATTTTTGTTAATGATATTGTCGACAAGGAAACCATAAAACGGCTATCTGAAAACGGCGTAAAACTTATTGCATTGCGCTGCGCTGGCTTTAATAATGTAGATGTGGAGGCAGCAAAAGAGAATGATATCAAAGTAGTTCGGGTGCCTGTCTACTCACCACCGGCCGTAGCTGAGCATGCTATGGCACTCATTTTAACCCTTAACCGTAAAACACATAAAGCTTACAACAGAGTGCGAGAAGGTAACTTTTCTTTAAAAAATCTTATTGGCTTTAACCTGTCTGGTAAAACGGTTGGCGTTATAGGAACCGGACAAATTGGGGCAGCCTTTTGTCAAGTTATTAAGGGCTTTGGATGTAAAGTTATCGCTTTTGATATTTCAAAATCTGATGAATTGATCGATTTAGGAGTAGAGTATCTACCGTTGGACGACGTATTTAAGCAGTCTGATGTTTTGTCTTTGCATTGCCCACTTAATACTCATACACATCACATGATCAATAAAAAGTCGATAGCCTTGATGAAAAACGGGATGATGATTATCAATACAAGTCGAGGAGCCCTCATTAATACTGTGGATGTTATTGAAGGACTTTCCGATAGGAAAATTGGGTATTTAGGTATTGATGTTTACGAACAAGAAGAAAACTTATTTTTTGAAGACTTGTCTGAAAGCATTATTCAAGATGATCTCATCTTACGATTGAATGGCTTCCCAAATGTTTTGATTACGTCGCACCAAGCGTATTTTACAAAAGAAGCTATGGAGCAAATTACGACAACAACTCTTGAAAACATAAAAGCTTTTGAAAACCACATGGAATTAACCAATGAAATCAATTAGGGCTATATGTAAAGGAACAGAGTCTACACATAAAACATTCACTCGATCTGATATAGCTTTTGTAACACAACCCTTTTCAATCTCAGTTAATGCTCTGAAGCTGGTTATTTTAAAATTCAATATAAAGTCTTATTTTTATAACTATATCCATAATTGTAATCACTTTCAAAATCAATTCTATGTCACTTAAAAGTTTAAATAAAAGACCTGATATTCAAACTGATAGAAAACTCAATACCGCCTATCTTCAGTTTGAAAAGCTCATAGAGGCGTTAAAAGATAAATCTCTACCAGACTCTATTGTGGATTCCATCAATGCAAGTATTGAAGGCTTAAATTCAATTTCCGACTCTGCAAAAGACTTAAGATCTCAGATAAAAGCCAAGCAATCCAATCTGATTAAGTTATTGGAAAAGGAGATTAAAATTGTACCTAAAAACTACTATTGCACTATGTGGTTGAGTCTTGGAATAGGAGCTATTGGGATTCCAATGGGTGTTGCTTTTGGAGCGATTTTAGGCAATATGGCTTATTTGTCAATTGGTTTACCTATCGGATTAGGGGTTGGAGTTGCTATTGGCACATCCATGGATAAAAAGGCATTGAAAGAAGGACGGCAACTCAATATTGAAATTTAAGATTAGTCCTTTTTTTTCATATTTTTTGCCTTTGAATTTTTCAAGCGAGACGCATGCTAAAAGTGTGATAAAAAATGTAATTAATGCATATGCCGACATAAGATTACACTTATATTTGACCTCTTTAATTCCTATTATAGTTTGCAAAAATAGAGTGATGTTTTAGTAATCTTCAACTTTATTACTTTGTATCCATATATTGGGACTAGATCTTTAAATCTATGCAACAACTTACCAGTTGTCCTATTTGTGATTCCACCTCTACAGGTTCTTTTATTAAAACAACAGCACAGATGCATTCGGATAAGGAAGTATTCAACTTCGACCAATGTGCAAACTGTCAACTCGTTTACTTAAATCCCAGAGTTTCTTTAGAGCAACTTAAAAATTACTATACCTCTCATTATCTACCTTACAGAGGAGCAAAGGCATGGGGAAAGTATGAAAAATTGGTAGAAAACAGTCAACGAAAGTTAGATTCAAAACGGGTGAAGCGAGTCAAAGAGGCTCACAGCATATCTTCGGAATCTTTAGTCTTAGATATTGGCTGTGGTAAGCCAAGTTTTTTAATGGCTTGTCAAAAAGAGTTGAAATGTGATACCATGGGCATCGATTTTAGTGATGAAGGGTGGAAGGAGCAGTCAAATCATTTTGATGGAGTAGATTTACAAGTAGCAGAAATAAAAGACTTACACCCTAGTCTAAAGCCCGATGTCATCACCATGTGGCATTATTTAGAACATGATTACACTCCGCTTGAAAACCTGAGTTATCTCAAATCTATTTCGAAACCATCTACAAAACTCATCATTGAAATTCCCAATTTTGATTCTTCAAGTAGGCTAAAATATGGAGAAAATTGGGCAGGTTGGCATACACCCCGTCACATTTCATTGTTTTCACCGAACAATATCGAGTTATTACTTCAGAAGAGTGGTTGGAAAGTCACTAAGCTAATGGCTTATGGAACTATGGATCATTATGTGCTTTACTGGATGAGTAAAATGGAGCAAAAAGGAATCAAATGGGATAAAAATATGCAAGATGAGTTTTGGAAATTTGTGCTGGGGATGGTTCTATTTGTACCTAAAAAATTGAAAGAAAAAAAATCCTCTCTTGGAATTATGACAGTCATTGCAACTCCACAATAGGGCTTCATGAGAATTTAAGACTATGTCGTCGCCATAAATTGTCTTTTTTTCATTATTTTAGAATTATACAATTATTATGATTAAAGCTGGGACAATTATTTTTAATTTCATTCAATCAAAAAACTTGTGCTAAGTTACGTCGTAGTATAGTTTAATTTATTGACGCGACATCATAATCTAATTTGCTGTTAGTTTGGAGAACTGATTATTTTCACAGAGGTGTAAGTAGCTTTAAAAGATACACGTCGGTCAAATAAACCATAAACATCATGATTAATGAGACTTATTTCAAGCATTTTCCAACTTTAGAAAGTGATAGACTATTATTAAGAAAGTTAGAGTTGACAGATGCTTTAGAGGTACTATCAATACGTTCGGATGAAAGTGTCATGGCATATATGGATTCTGAAAGACAATCGACTGTAGAACAGTCTGAGCGATTTATTTCTATGAAGCTAAAAATGTATCAAGAAAATACTGGAATCTTTTGGGCCATTATTGAGAAATCAACTAATACATTTATAGGTGATTTTTCTTTTTTTAAGGTGGATCATAAAAACTCTAGAGGGGAGGTTGGGTATACTTCAAAATCAGAGTTCTGGGGAAAGGGCTATATGCAAGAAGCCATGATTTCTATTTTGAGCTTTGGCTTTAGAGAGTTAAAAATTCATAGCTTAGAAGCTCATATCAATCCTGGAAATGATAAATCTCGGGCGATATTGACAAAAATGGGATTTCAAAAAGAAGCTTATTTTAGAGAGAATCATTATTACGATGGAAAGTATTTAGATAGTGAAACTTATTCGCTACTCGCCTCTGAGTTCAACGCTGATAAGGATCAAGACTGATTTTTAAAATTTAGGACTTTCCTAGATATCTGAGATCCGATACTGAAGTTGATAGCGGTAAGGCTGCTATCCACAATATTGCTAAACTACTGTTTATGTCTACAAAATTTTGGAAGGTATCTATAAGTGCTTGCATTATAAAACATTGCAATAGCATAGGCGTTTAGAGGTAAAAAGTAGAGGTAGAGGCAAACTTGGTGTTGATGTGTACCTTTAAAACTGTGAAGCTCTATAAGGTTACGTTAAAGAGGAGAAGTTTTGGTATGGTGTCTACAAAATTAGGTTTTGCATTTACATCGCTCTGTGATTATGGGTCTGAGTTTTATAAGCCTTATAAGCCTCTTTTATTTTTTTATCGATCTCTAGTGGGCGATTCAAATTAGTTTCCACATCCTTTAAGCGCTGTTCACCTCCCAAAATCACATCGATCTTTTTAAGTAAAAGGCCTTCGATAGATTTTTGAGCTACCAGCTCAGCACTATCCATATTCTTTATGTTAGATGTGGTCATCATATCGGTATCTGTAGCGGTTGGGTAAACCGTCATCACGTGGATGTTTTCAAAAATAAGCTCCCGGCGCATGGCTTCAGAAAAATGTCTCACACCAGCTTTTGTAGCAGCATAGACAGAATAAAAAGGTTTGGCGATATAGCCAAGACCAGAGGATATATTCATCAAGCCTGCCTCTTTGCTTTTTAATAAAAGAGGTAAGCTCTTTTTCGTCAGTAAGATTAACCCCGTAAAGTTGATATTGATTTGATTAACGATATCGGCATCAGTTAAGTCTTGTAGCGCTCCAGCACTTATCACCCCAGCATTATTAATCAATAAGTCGATATGATCCCATCGTGTACTGACGGCCTCAATAATACGTTCGACATCTTCAAGTTGAGAAACATCGGCAGTGATGAGTATAAATTCAGCTTGCGGAAAATCTATCTTAAGCTCTTCTAGCTTGTCCTCCCGTCTACCCACCACAGCAAAATCTTTTACGCCATGCGAAATTAATTCCTTGATAAGCGCTTTTCCTATGCCAGCACTCCCTCCAGTAATGAGCACTTTTTTATGATTTAGATCCATGAGTATTAAGTTTGATGATTATGCCAATTAAAGCCTATAAAGCTGCAATAAATTGTTTTAATAAAATGAATTTAGCATGGGCTTTTTTCGCTTTTAAAAAATAATAATCCAATTTATTTATATGACATTATAGATTCAATTTGATGATAAAGATAAGCGGAAGTTTCAAACCCATTCAGCAATGGTTTGTCTTTCACGTTTATTTAACCTGAAGAGGTATAGTGATACTTCATGTATAACTTTGTTTTTTAAAAAAGCACAAGTCTGAAAAAAATTAGCATAAAAAAAGCCCTGATCGGTCATGATCAGGGCTTTTGAATTAAAAAAACTGTATTACATTTTTATCAGACGCTTTATCACAATTTTTTGTTCCCCTTCAATAGTAATAATATAAACTCCAACAGCTAGTTGTGAAATATCAAACTGCTTTTGAGAAGCCATGTCAGAAAGGTTTATGATTTGGACGGTTTTTCCGTTCATATCTTTGATGGTAGCTTGTCGTAAAATAGAATTATTTTTGTTTAAAAGAGTAACAACCTGACCAGCAGGGTTTGGAAATAAAATAATTCCGTTATCGATAGATACATCATCTATAGCTAAGGTAGATTTTACCAAATCTAGACCTACCAACACGGGATCGTGATCTGAAGCTCTAAAAGCATTTGCCTCATAAATAGGTAGTGCACTAGATTCCCTTTGAAATGAAGCTTCCGATGAATCTTGGATATCATCATTATAATCAAAAAGACTTATTTCGTCTGTATTGATGTGCCAAACTGTTGTTCCAGTGATTTGATTGGCCAATTTGTCTGTAGCCAAAGCATAATCTAAATTCCCTAACTGTCCATCGAAGACATACCCATAACCATCTGGTCCTTGATAGTCTGCAATAAGATCTACAAAGTCATCAGTAGTCTCCTCAATATCATCGCTTCCAAGAAGAATGTTACTGATGGGATCTTCCTTTTGATAAGAATTCAAATCTCCTATAATTAAGTAATCTGAATCTCCACTATCTGTTGGGTCTGTTGCCAACCAATCTACAAGGGCAGAAGCAGCTTCAGCTCTAGTAAGGTTACAGTTACCTGCACCATCATTTAAATCTGGATCTCCAGAACACGAAGAACCTTTAGATTTTAAGTGATTGACTACTATGGTAAGAATACCTTCTGTAGAAATCTCGTTAAAGGTTTGTGCTAGCGCGGGACGGTTTTTGTTATCATTAAAACGTGGATCTACAGAAGCATCTAGAATAGCAGGTGTACCCTCTAAACTGACAGTTGCCGTATTATAAATAAAGGCTACAGCAATTTGGTCTGTGCCTATAACTCCAGCATCAACGGCTACATAAGTAGTTCCACATAGGGTATTGATGCCATTAGGACCATTCAACAAATCGTCAAGAGCTGTGGTGCCATTGTTTTCAATTTCAATAAGGCCAACAATGTCTGCATTCAAACCACAAATAGCAGCAGCAATTTTCTCGCGCTGGCGATCTAATTCTGCTAATGAATTCGCTCCTCTTTCATTTAAAGTAGTAAAGTAATTTAAAACATTGAAGCTAGCTACTTTTAGGCTTCCTCCTACATCTTCTGGTGAAGCTATTCTTGGATTTGTACTTGTAAAGTCGTAAGTAAACGTATCTAAAACGGGTCTAATTCTCCAAGCGTTTGTACCATTTTGACCTGCAAAAGACCAATGCATAATTCCCGTGAGATTGCTTATTTGGTCTCCACCACGAATTAAGTTGGTAGTGCTGAGTCCTGGTCGAGGCCAAAAATAGGACTCGTCTGTTGGGCCACTAATACTGCTGTTTTGAGTATTATTGTCATCATCCAAAATAACGCGTGAGGATTCTAATTCTTCAATATAATCCGCATAGCCAGTAACACTTGGTACATTAGCATCTGTAAATTGCTCTGCTCTATTATTTGCGGTCAGAACTAATTGGCCATAGCGTGCGAGTTGGAAATAATCACTCACTACTAGGTCTGTTGAGTAGGTGATAAGCATGTTTTCTACACTTTCGTAAGTAGCTTCCATGTTCGTGCCAGCAGGAGCTGGGAGTGTTAATGTAGCGGGCGTAGGTAGCGTGTTTCCATTACTGATAATACGAATAGCTTCATCTCCAGTAGCCTCTATTTGTGTAGACCCAAAGGACTCTACAACATTTCCAGATACTTCCACGCGATCTCCAACAGTGACATCGACAGGGCAAGTTTGGCAAAACACAAATAAGCCTTCTGAAGTCATCAGGTCGGTATCTTGATCTTCATCTTCTTCCTGAATAAAGAATCCACTTAACTGATTGTTTTCTTGGTAATCTCCAATTACAATAGCATTTACAGAAACATTTGTACTTTCTAAAGGACTTGTTTCTGTATTTCCTTGTACTTCGCTGATGAGTACTATAACGGGTTCGACTACTCCACAATCGTTCACCAACCCTGCAGTAGATGATGAAGTACACCAAGTATCATTAAAATCTTCAGAGGTTTCATCATCCCCATTCACGCCGTTTCCAGATCCAGATACTTCGCTGCCTTCAGTTAAATCTAGTCTTTGGTATGAATCTCCATTGCTGTGTCCAGAGGCCGACACCAATATTTGATTTGCAAGCGGTGTATCGTTGGCGTATGTACTGCCCAAGTCATCAGCATCTGGACCATCTATTGTAACTCCTGTCTTATCTACTGCCTCATTAGAATCTCCCCAAAGGACATAATCGAGATCGGTAACGAGATCACTTTCACCATCCCAGTAAAAAAGAATAGCTACTTCACCGCTATTGGTTAAACCACCTTGGTTATTTACAGATCCTGTAAGTCCTTCAAGCATATCTGGGATATCATCTTCGGATTCACCATCTTCAAAAAGCTCATAGGTTGGAGCAATTCCATAGGTTAAATCGTAGTCTTCAGAACCGCTGATGGCTATGGTTTGATATTCTCCTGCTGCAATGGTGGCACCAGTTGGAAAACGAGCTAAAAAGTCTCCAAAGCCACCGCCTCCAGCATTGGTTCCTGTAACAATATTATAATAATAAGTGTCATTTCCTGCAAATGTTGCATCTGTAAGATATATATCCGTTAACTCAACTGGTGTTGAGTTTGGGTTATAAATTTCTATAAATTCACCTTCAGTTGGGGTAATGGTGATTTCACTTAACAACAAAGGCAGTAAAGAACTAGTTTCACCTTTAACGCTGATGTTATCTATTCCCATAGGCTCTGAACCGCTTGGTGAACCACTCCAGCTTAATCGAATGCTAACCGAAGCAGCTGATAATCCATTGAATAGGAAAGAAGTATAAGTATCAAAAGCTCCCGCTATTGGATCAGATTTATCCAAAAAACCTGCAGAATTTGAACCACCATCTACAAATAATTCTAAAGGATCCTTTAAGTCTGGCACAAAACCTCCATCCAATGCACGGTATGTTTTTGAAGTGCTCTCGTTGGTCACCGCTTTAAAAATTTCCTGAAATGCTCCTCCATCAACAGCGGCTTCAATTAAAAAACCATCGCTAGAACTAGCTTCAAAATCACCAATTGCTGCTAAGTCTATTTCTATAGAACTAAGCGTTGCGGCACCCCAACCAGAAAAGGTCCAAGTGGCATTGTTAGGTGAACCTTCTACACCATTCGCATCGTTTAGGGCAAAAAAACCAGTGGAATTTTGTCCTACAAGACCAGAGGTGTCGTTAGGAAAATTATCTCCTGTTCTTGCTCCACTTACATTTGCTTCGGTATCGTCTGCAACATCAAATGGCATTCCATTGCCACCAACTTGGCCATCTACTCGACCAAAAACATCCCTTCCACTTCCCCCTGCCATTCCGTAGTCGGCTACGTTGGCAGAATTGCTAAGGTTTAAGGAGTTGTTATCAAAATCTTCAAACCCTAAGGTCGTTTGTGCATAATTTGTTGTGACACAAAGAAAAAGGGCTAATACATAATAAAAGGGTAATTTTCTTTTCATTTTTAATCTTTTAATTTCAGTTAGTTTATTAGGCTAGAGGCACTTACTGTTATTACCACAAGCATTGTGATTTTTGCCAAAACTATACTTAAATTTATAAAAAAGACTCTTAGGTTTTAGAAGGTTAACCTAGTGATAATGTTAAGGTGTTTAGGAGCACTGTTAAAGCAAGATAAGATAACTTTAAGATAATTGCCGTGACCAAGGCCATGCTAATTATTTAAAAACTTCAAAACATCAAAAATAATTCAATTTATATAAGCCACATCATAAATTTAATTTGGTACAAGCTTAGAGAAGATACAGGGCTTAGTTAGAAATAATACCACTTGTACTAATCTGGTTTACACTTTTATATCTTTAACAAGTAAAATTTTAATGACACTTAAAGAAGGAGTTTAGCACTTTTAAAGATCAAAGTAACAGATGAATAGGGAGTAAAATAATCCAATGATAATTTTTAAAAAAAGCCCAAAAATTTAGTTTGTTATGCCATAAAATTTCATCAATATTTTAAAAGAAGAGAAGAAAAGGGGTGTTTTTTCTTTTTAAGTTTTTTGTTGGTGATCGTTATTTTTTGTTTTTGATATTTATAACGTCAGCTTTCAATGCAAATTGGTCGGCTAGTTGGAATGAGGACAAAACAATACAGGTAAAACTTTAAGTTATGTCTTAAAAACTTTCTTCAATTTTTGATTTAGCATAAGATCCATCGCTGTAATTCTCCTAAAATCAATATCTTTTTTTCTATCAAAAAACTCCCAATACGACATCTAGTAAACCAACTGCAGGGGATCAGCCATTACTATTTTAATGAATTATATCATTTAGTAAGAATTAAGCTAAATAGAAATCTTTATTAATTTAAGATCGATCCGACGATAGAATCATAAAACGGTTCTCTTATTTATGAACAAATTTAAATCTGAAGAAAGGAGAGCAATGCTTAAAATTTTTATAAATATTTAAAGATTGTGTACGCGAGCATTTTTCATACTTTTGCTTTTAAAAATTTAGAAGCAAAATGAAATCCTTACTTAATTTTTACGTAATTTTTATGTGCTTTGTTTTTACAACAAATGCACAAGACTCAAATGAAGTCTTATTTGAGTTGGATGAAGACTCTTTTATGGTTGGCTCTTTTGTAGACTCTTTTCAAAAAAATTCTGATTTAGTCGCTTCCACGAAAGACGATCTAGAAGATTACCTCCAACTTTACATCAACTTCCGATTAAAAATAAAATCAGCTTATGATCAGGAACTGGACACTTTACAGTCTTTCCAAAAAGAGTTTAACACGTATTATAAACAAATCGCAGATAGCTATATTTCCAATGGAAAAGTAACTGAAGCAATGGTCAAAGAGGCGTATGACAGAACTAGAACTGAGGTCAGGGCAAGTCATATTTTACTCAACCTTTCTAAGTATGATAAGGACACTGCTAAAGTTTACAATAAAGCTTTAATGCTGATGAAAAGGGCAGAAAATGGTGATGATTTTGGGATGCTCGCAAAGCAAAATTCGGAAGATCCATCAGCTCGACTCAATGAAGGTAATCTTAATTGGTTCAACGCTTTTAAAATGGTTTATGAATTTGAAGATGCAGCTTATAAACTAGATGTTGGTGAAATTTCAAAACCAGTAAAGTCAGACTTTGGTTATCATATTATAATGAAAACAGGAGAACGCGCATCTAAGGGTAAACTCAAGACTGCTCATATTTTAATAGTTAAAAAAGATTCTATACAAGATCCTAAAGAGCAAATCGAAAAAATATATTTGAAAGTGGAGAATGGAGATGACTTTCATGATCTTGCAAAGCAATATAGCGACGATACGAGTACTGCGGCAGAAGGTGGTTACGTTCCTGCATTTGGAATTGGGGGACTTAACTCTAAAACCTATGAAAATGAAGCCTTTCGAATGGAAAATATCGGCGATTATACAAAACCCTTTCAAACTAAATTTGGATGGCATATCGTAAAATTGATCGAAGTTGAGCCTATACAATCCTACCAAGACCTAAAAGAAGACTTGAAAAAAAGGCTTAAAAGTTCGTCAAGGTCTAAATTATTGGTCAGTAAGATTAAAGACGATTTGGAAGCGCGCTACGAGGTCACCATAAATGAAGCTGCCCGTTCTTATTTTCTAAAAGCATTAGACAGTACATTTAATAAAATGAAGTGGAGGTTTTTGCCAAGCGAGAATATGCCTAAAACTTATGTGATTAAGGTTGAGGAGAGGGAAGTTGATTTTAAAACCTTTGGAGAATACTTAGAAAGGCAACAACGAAACCTGTCTAAATTACCAGAACATAAAATAGTTATTGAGGATGCGCTAAATGATCTGGTTTATAACGAGCTTTTAGCTCATCATAAAACTCAATTGGTTAAAATAGATCAGAATTTTGCTAACAGAATTGAAGAATATAAAAATGGAATTCTGATTTTTGATTTTATGCTCACCAATGTTTGGGACCCCATTTCAAAAGATACTCTCTTACAACGTGACTATTATGCATCAAATCAAGATGAATTTGTAACAGATCTAAAAATAGGAGGTCAGTTGTACAGCTCTTCTTCAAAATCCTCAATTAAAAATGTAAGATCAAGACTAAAGAAAAAAAGAGCACTAGACAGTACTTCTATACTGTTGCCAGATAATGTGATGTTAGAACAGGTGCTGATTTCGAAGTCTTCTCCCAAAATACCTAAAGCTTTTAAATTCAAGGAAGGTGTGAGTCCTATTTATAAACACTTGGATCAATATTTGGTTATGAATGCTATAGAAGTAAAGCCTTCTTTTATTCCTGAATTTAATAATGTGAGTGGCAAAATAATAAGTAATCTTCAAGAAAAACGAGAGGAACAACTCATATCAAATTTGAGAGATCAATATCCGATAAAAATCAACAAAAGCGTTTTAGGAAAAGTAAAGCAAAAATTTGAAAAGTAAACTACTTTTTTATTTGATGATCAGTTCTGCTCTAATCAGTTCATGTGCTTTCTTTAGCAAGAAAGAAAGCACAACTAATGTAGCGAGAGTCAATAATCATTATTTATCTCAAGAAGAACTCTCGGAGGATATATCAAATAATCTTTCTGAAACAGATAGTACAGTAGCTGCCAGATATTATATTCAAAATTGGGCAAGGGATAAGTTGTTTTTAGATAGAGCTAAATTGAATTTGCCCCAAGAGCAACAATCTTATTTTAGGGAATTATCGAAAAGGTATGAAGAACAATTGTTTAAGAAGGCTTACAAAGACGCGCTTATTGAAAAACAGTTGAAAATTCAAGTTGATTCCTCAGAAATTGTTTTTTATTATCAAGATAACAAATCCAATTTCAAATTGAATGAAGATTTAGTTCGTTTAAGATACCTTCAATTTGATAAAAAAATGAAATCTTCACTTGACATAAAACGCAAATTTATACGTTTTAATGCTGAAGATATGCTATCATTGCAGGAAAAGTCTTTGGAATTTAAATCTTTATCATTAAATGATTCCATATGGGTTCGCGTCTCCGACGTTTTGAAAGAATTTGAAGACAACAAGGGTATACAGCTGAATGAGTCTGAAATATCAAAAATCGATAGTTTTTTAGAATTCGAAGACGAAAGCGACATATTTTATTTTTACACCAAAAATTTTTTAAAGCGTAATGATGAAGCCCCTTTAAGTTATGTAAGACCGACTATTGAGCAGATTTTACTCAATAAGAAAAAAATAAATATTTCAAAAATAATTGATAAAGAGATTACAAAAGATGCTACAAAAAATGATGAATTTGAAGTCTATTAATTTAAAAGCTATTGCATTTTTAGGAATGTTGTTTTTTAGTTTTATAACTACAGCTCAAGTTACTATAGACGACGAAGACAACTTGCTAAAAGAATCAGATTTTAGCCCTGAAGAATTGAAAGCTACTAAAATGACTAAAGACGGTCGTTTAAAAATCGACGGGGTTGCTGCTGTTGTTGGAGATTATTTGGTTTTAGAAAGTGATATTTCAAAAGCATATATCGATATGAAAAACCAACAAGTTGGTGAAATTACCTATTGTGATGTCGCTGAAACTATTCTCGAAAATAAGCTATTTGCTCATCATGCTGTTCAAGATAGTTTGCCTTTTAATCCTTCTCGTGTAGAAAGTTTTACAGACCAACAAATAGATCAATTTGTCCGACAAGTCGGGAGTATGGATAAGCTATTAGAATTCTATAAAATAGATTCTGAAAGTGAATTGAGAGATCAACTTAACGAAATTAACACCCAGAGAATGCTTGCTGAAGAAATGCAAGGTTCTATTGTAGATGAAGTTGAAATTACCCCTGAAGAGACAAGAGATTTTTTTGAGGCTATTCCAGATGATGAAATTCCTTTGATAAATGATGAGGTAGAGCTTGCTCAAATTATTGTAAGACCAGAAGTAGGTGAAAAAGAGCAGAAGGCTGTTATTGATAAATTAAATTTTTACAGAGACGATGTTGTCGCTGGTGGAAGTTTTGCTACCAAGGCTGTTTTGTATTCTGAAGATAGAGGATCTAGAAGTCAGGGAGGTAAAATAACTCTTACCAGAGAAGATAACTTCGTAAAAGAATTTAAAGATGCTGCATTCAGCTTACAAGAGGGTGAAGTGAGTAGACCTTTCGAAACCGAATTTGGATGGCATATTCTTACTGTAGAAAAAATTAGAGGTCAGCAAGTCGATGTAAGGCACATTTTATTATATCCCGAAATCAGTTCTGAAGCTATTCAAAAAGCTAAAGATGAAATTGAATTGGTGAGAAAAAAAATAGTTAACGGAGAGGTTGATTTTAAAGAGGCTGCAAGAGAGGTCTCTGATGAAATGGAGACAAGAGAAAGTGGAGGTCAATTGATTAACAATGCTACTGGAGATAGGCGTTTTGAATTGACCAAGATAGACCCCACACTTTACGACCAAGTTATAGACCTGAAAGAAAATGAAGTGTCTCAAGTCATCAAAGATTCTGAGCCTAGAACGGCCAAAATCTTTTTTAAGGTTATTACACTCACAAAAAAGATTCCAGAACACATCGCCGAGTTCAGCAAAGATTACACAAAAATTCGAGAGCTTGCTTTGCAGCAGAAAAAGTTATCAGAAATAAAAGAGTGGAAAACTGAAAAAGTGACAGATACCTACGTTAAAATAAATGGAGATTACAAAGTTTGTAGATTTGCTAAATCTTGGATAAAACAATAATATGTCTGATGTTCAAGAATTAGATGAGTTCGTAAAAAAGTATGCGGCTTTAAAGTCTGAAATTGCCAAGGTAATTGTAGGGCAAGATAAAGTTGTAGATATTTTACTCATATCGATTTTTTCAGGAGGTCATTCACTTTTGGTAGGTGTGCCTGGCCTTGCGAAAACGCTTATTGTCAATACCATCTCTCAAGCATTGGGCCTCGACTTCAAAAGAGTCCAATTCACTCCAGATCTAATGCCAAGTGATATAATTGGCTCTGAGATTCTAGACGAAAGCAGAAAGTTTAAATTTTTGAAAGGCCCTGTTTTTACAAATATGTTATTGGCAGATGAAATTAATAGGACTCCACCAAAAACCCAAGCAGCTTTACTAGAAGCGATGCAAGAAAAAGCGGTCACCGTTGGTGGTAAAAACTACAAGCTCTCTAAACCCTATTTTGTTCTTGCTACACAAAACCCTATTGAGCAGGAAGGGACTTACCCACTCCCAGAGGCCCAATTGGACAGGTTCATGTTCGAGGTTAATCTTACTTATCCCAGTTACCAAGAAGAAGTGGATGTCGTTAAGGCGACAACTCAAAATTATAATGCTAAGGTCGATCCCGTCTTTAGTGCGGCAGAAATTATTGAGATTCAGCAGTTAATCAGAAAAATGCCAATTGCAGACAATGTGATTGAGTATGCTGTAACTTTAGTTGGTAAGACTAGACCCAATACAGAGCTGTCATCAGAGTTTATCGATACGTATGTAGATTGGGGGGCGGGACCAAGAGCTTCTCAAAACTTGGTGCTTGCAGGAAAAACTCATGCTGCTTCTAAAGGTAAATATTCACCTGACATCGAAGATATACAAGCTGTTGCAACAGCAATATTAAGGCATAGAGTAGTAAGGAATTACAAAGCAGAAGCAGAAAATATAACAATTGAGGCTGTCATAGACCGCTTGCTTTAAATTTTATGGATACTCAATCTAAATTGTTGAAATTTTATTTCTTCTAGATCTACATCAAATTATCATTCTATCACTTATCATTTAAAAAAATTGTAAATACCGTAATTATAATTACTATAATTGATATAGTTGTGAACTATAGTTAGAAAATTTGCTATTATCTTACATATTTTCTAAAGTCAACTGAAATCACTATTTTTATATTCCAAAATAAAATATATACTATGGCTTTCGATATCGATATGATTAAGAAAGTGTACAACCAAATGCCTGAAAGAGTTGAAAAAGCTCGAAAAGTAGTTGGTAAACCACTTACACTTTCAGAAAAAATTCTTTATTCCCATTTATGGGAAACCACACCAAGTAAAAAACTCAACAGGGGTGAAGATTACGTCAATTTCACACCAGACCGTATCGCTTGTCAGGATGCAACTGCACAGATGGCCTTGTTACAATTTATGCAAGCTGGAAAGGAAATTGTTGCCGTTCCTACAACGGTACACTGTGATCACTTGATCCAAGCAAAACAGGGCGCTGTAAAAGACTTGAAAAGAGCCAATGATGCTAGCAGTGAAGTTTTTGATTTTTTGGAATCGGTATCTAGTAAATATGGTATTGGATTTTGGAAACCAGGAGCAGGAATCATACACCAAGTTGTTTTAGAAAATTATGCTTTTCCCGGAGGAATGATGATAGGAACCGACTCACATACAGTAAACGCTGGTGGTCTCGGAATGTTAGCCATAGGAGTAGGTGGAGCAGATGCTGTAGATGTTATGGCAGGAATGCCTTGGGAGCTTAAATTTCCAAAGTTAATCGGTGTTAAGTTGACCGGTGCACCAAAAGGGTGGACTGCTGCTAAAGATGTAATATTGAAAGTGGCACAAATATTAACTGTAAAAGGAGGTACAGGTTGTGTCGTTGAATACTTTGGCGAAGGTGCTAAAAACCTTTCTTGTACAGGAAAAGGGACTATTTGTAATATGGGAGCAGAAATAGGAGCAACCACATCTACATTTGGTTATGACGATTCTATGGAACGTTTTCTAAGAGCGACAGATAGAAATGAAATTGCAGATGAAGCTAATAAAATAAGAGAACACCTTACAGGAGATGCTGAGGTTTATGATAATCCAGAAGAGTATTTTGATCAAGTTATTGAAATTGATTTAACTACGTTAATGCCTCATTTAAATGGTCCTTTTACGCCAGATTTAGCCACTCCTGTTGGAGAGCTAGGAGCAAAAGCTAGAGAAAACGGCTGGCCAATAAAAGTGGATTGGGGATTAATAGGGTCTTGTACCAACTCTTCCTACGAAGATTTAACTAGAGCTGCCTCTATTGCTAAGCAGGCTGTGGATAAAAAACTAATACCAAAATCTGATTTTGGTATCAATCCAGGTTCAGAGCAAATTCGATTTACTGCAGAACGTGACGGACTTCTTAAAGTTTTTGAAGATCTGGGAGCGACTATATTTACTAATGCTTGTGGACCTTGTATAGGACAATGGGATAGAGGTGACAGAAAAGGGGATGAGAAGAATACAATAGTGCATTCTTTTAATAGAAACTTTTCGAAACGAGCCGATGGCAATCCAAATACGCACGCTTTTGTAGGGTCTCCAGAAATGGTAGCAGCCATAGCAATTTCTGGTCGTTTGGATTTTGATCCCATGAACGATACCCTTATCAATGAAGATGGTGAAGAAGTGAAATTAGATCCGCCTCAAGGAATAGAATTACCTGAACTGGGTTTTGCTGTTTTAAACAATGGGTATTTGGAACCAAAAGAAGATGGAAGTTCTATCAATGTAACAGTCGATCCTAATTCTAATAGAATTCAATTGTTAGATCCGTTTGATGCTTGGGATGGTAAAAATCTTCTAGGAGCAAAACTATTAATAAAAGCACATGGTAAGTGTACAACAGACCATATCTCTATGGCTGGTCCTTGGTTAAAGTTTAGAGGGCACTTAGATAATATTTCAGACAACTGTTTAATAGGTGCGGTGAACGCTTTCAATATGAAAACTAACTTTGTGAAAAGTCAGTTGGACGGAAAACATGATGCTGTTCCCAAAACACAAAGAGCTTACAAAGTTGAAGGTATACCAACAGTAGTCGTGGGAGACCATAACTATGGTGAAGGGTCTTCACGTGAACACGCAGCTATGGAGCCGAGGCACCTTGGTGTAAGGGTCGTTTTGGTAAAATCTTTTGCAAGAATTCATGAGACAAATTTGAAAAAGCAAGGAATGTTAGGGATTACTTTTGATAACGAGAGTGATTATGACTTGATTTTAGAAGATGATACGTTTAATTTTTTAGATCTTATAGACTTTGCAGAAGGCAAACCTTTAACCATCGAAGTTGTTCATTCTGATGGGTCAAAAGATACTATTAAGGCAAATCATACCTACAATGAAACTCAAATTGGATGGTTTAAAGAAGGGTCTGCTCTTAATATGATAAAGAAACATAATAAGGTTTAAAACTTATTTCATAATGTTATGTTTAAAGAAGCCATCTCCAAGAGATGGCTTCTTAATTTTGAAATTTATTAGTCCTAATGGTTATATGCCGATTACGAAAATTTTTTAAAAAACAATGGAGTAGTTTACTCTATAAAAAAACAGATGTTGCCAATTGGAATAGTACCTCTGTGAGAAATACAATTAATCAACTACACTCAAAAAATCTATAAATTGCAGCTTTAGTTAAATAGACTGCAATACATTTAAAATAAAAACTATGAATTCTAGTATACATCAATTTCTAGCCACAGATATAAAAGGCGATACCTTTGAATTTTCAAATCTTAAAGGGAAAAAAGTTATGATTGTAAATACCGCTTCTCAATGTGGACTTACTCCTCAATATGAAAAGTTGCAAGAACTTTATGATACTTATAAAGATTCTAATTTCACAATCATAGGATTTCCAAGCAATGATTTTATGGAACAAGAACCTGGAAGTAATTCTGAAATTTTAAAATTTTGCCTTGGAAATTATGGTGTAGACTTTAAAATGATGGGAAAGATTAAAGTTAAAGGAGATGATAAACATGATGTTTATCAATTTCTAACCGATAAGGAATTGAATAATAAACAAGATAGTTCCGTAGAGTGGAATTTTCAAAAATATCTTTTAAATAAGAACGGTGAGCTTGAAAAAGTAATTTCTCCAAAAACATCTCCAATGGATGAAGAAATTATAAATTGGATAAAACAAGACTAGAGCTTAAAAGGCTTCTCCATTTCCTCTGTAGAAGCCTTTTTTATCTGAGGTAAAGGCAATCTAATTTTAATTAGCCAACCTCAGGTGGAATAGTAAAAATAGCATTTATACCCTAGCTAGTAGTCTATTAAAATCCTTGATTTTTACTTGTTGGATATATACCCAGAACTGTTGATAAGGGAGCTTTAAACTAACTTTAAAGTCCAAACTTAAGAAGTCGCATTTCTGGACCCAGTCAGTGCCTATATTTGATCTGTATATATCCTAAAAGAATCCTCATGTTTTTTTAGTCATCTATCGAACATAGCTCTTAAACAGGGATATCACCCATAAACTTAACTCACCAATTAACTATGCACCAAAAATATCATTTACTCGTGTAGGTTTAGAGAATCTAGTGTCTGGTAGTGACGTTCTGATGGTCTATTTCTTCTTTACAGAAGCGGCTATCATTTTGACAGGCAAATTCACTTCTCTTTGGATTATCTTCAACACTAGGCTACAAAAAAATCGATATTTTTTTTCAAAAATTCTCCTTTTGAAAACTTTATTGATGTCATCCATTAAGAAGCTTTCTTTCAGCCCCCTTTTTATTCCAACTCAATGCAAATAGAAAGTATGCCAATAGAATCCTCATGTTGGATTTATTTATAAAGGTTTAATCATTTAAACCTTTATAAATATTTTTTCAAAGGCTACAGGACTCACTTTACATACTCGAACTGAAATTCAATATATAATTTAAGTTTTGATACAGATTTACTTTTTTAAGAACGTTAAGTAACTAAAAGAATGCTTGTGTTTTTCATCTTTGTCATGAAATTCAGTATTGACTAAATCCCATTTTTTTTCATCAATCTCAGGAAAAAAGGTGTCAGCTTCAAATTCACCATGAACACGAGTTAATTCAATTTTATCAGCAAAAGGTAAGGCCTGCTTATAAATTTGACCTCCACCAATTATAAAAATTTCATCTTCAGTAGAACTAAATTCGATAGCTTCTTCTAGACTATGCACAACTTCTATCGCCTCATTTTTATAATTTTCTTGTCTGGTAATTACTACATGTTTTCTATTAGGAAGAGGCTTAGGAAAGGATTCAAAAGTTTTTCTTCCCATAAGTATATGGTGATAAGATGTGAGAGCTTTAAATCTCTTAAAATCATCTGGAAGACGCCAAATTAAATCGTTATCTTTTCCAAGAGCGTTATTTTCTGCAGCTGCAGCGACTAGTGTAATCATCATGTCTATTAAGATTTTTTTGTTATTTTGAGTTGACTCATCAATAGGGTTCTTTCTATTTATTTTTTGGAGTTCTCAGAGTACTTTGAATTGTTTTTTTATAAGTCTGTTTATTTTTTTTCTCCTAGCGTTTACTCGTTAGCTTACTGGTGATTAGCATATTGTTGGAATAGATATTCAGAAAAAAAAGTCAAATTAAAAGGCTAGTAACCATCCAGCAATTATGGAAAGACTTAAAATTAGCTATATGATCTAATGCGATATTTACACATATAAAAAAGGGTAATCCAGCCACAAAGTCTACAAGATGGGTTGCCAATTATTCCTTTTATTTCAGATGTAAGTGACAGTTTCCATAAGGCTCTATTGCTTCAAAGTCAATCTTCTTATTTGCATTCATTTTTAGTATATTAGTGTTCCAAACTTACTAATAGTTTCACAGACTTGAACATGATAGATTTAAAAAAAGAATTCCCCGTTACCTCTTCCTATACTTACTTAAACACCCCTTTTACAGGAGTGCTTTCTTATGAAGTTTCTAAAAAGATACAACATATGGAGGATGATTATAGATCAAGAGGAAGCGCCTTTACCAATGAAAATGAGCACCAAATTATTGAAGATACCAAATCTTTAATCGCTGAGATTTACAATTCTAAAGTTGAAAATATTGGTCTTCTCAATAATTTTTCAACAGGTTTTAATCTGATTTTGAATGATTTGCCTGATTCATCTAAAGTGGTTTTGTTAACACAGGATTATCCTTCAGTCAATTTGCCAGTGAAATCTAGGCCTTTTCAAATCTACGAAGTTGATATCAATCAAAACTTAAATGAGAATTTGAGAAAAGTATTCTTAGAGGAGAGACCTGATTTTTTTATGTTTAGCATGACCCAATTTATAAGTGGTTTAACGTTTAGCACAGCAAATTTAGAACAATTAAAGCGAGAGTTTCCTGAGGTAAGCTTTGTAGTAGATGCCACTCAATATTGCGGTACCGAGCCTTTTGATTTTGAGAATTCACCTTTTGACGTCTTTGGGACAAGTGGTTATAAGTGGCTTAACGCGAGCTTAGGCAACGCTTTTTTTCTTTTTAAATCCAGTTTTTTAAATCGATTTAATTTCAGAACCGTTGGGAGCAATTCTCTCACTTCAAAACCAAATAGTAAACCAAGGTTAACTGGATTTCTTGAACCAGGGCATCATGATCTTCTCGCAGTTGCAAGATTGAAATTTGCTTTGGAATTTCATTATAAAAGAGTGGGAATCGAATTTATTGAATCAACCATCAAAACACTTTCAAAGCAAGCAAAAGCTAAATTTTTGGAGATGAATTTATTGGATAAGGAGGTCGTTGATGTAGATTCTTATCAGAATATATTCAGTTTAAAAGGAGATGAGAAATTGATGGAAAAATTGCAGCATAAAGGAATTTTAAGTGCCTATCGAGGAGGTAGAATTCGAGTTGGATTTCAGTATTTTAACACAGAAAAGGACCTAGAAATTTTACTAAATGAATTACGAGTGATCTCTTAATAAAAAATTCTACCTAAGGCGTTTATTTCTTTCCAAGACGTTAGCTTATTTTAATAATATTGGCATCAGATTTTACTCTTAGAGGATGTCACACCAAGTTAGACCTATAATGACGCAATAAATCGTTTCCTTTTCGCCTGCTTCTCATCAAAAATAATTACCGTAGCTAAGGCTATGTTAGTTATTTTTGATTTCAATCAATCAAAAAATAATTCAATTTATTCATACGGCATTATAAATATAATTTGGTATTATACTTCGATTTTACTTTTTGCTATTAGCAATCAAAATAAAATGACTGTCCTTCTCTGAAGCAATAGCTATTGTAGTTTTTGCTTCAAAAAAGGACGATCATAATCTAAAGTTGGAGATTGATGATTCTGTGAATGATTATAGTGTCATCATTTCCCGCTAATTCTTGTCTATTTCAAAATGCTCTTATCTCATCTTTTTAAAGGTATAGTTTTTATAATAGCCATCTTCACTTTCAAAAACTCTGTCGATATTTAAATTAGCTTCACTAGCTAGCCATTCTACAGTTTCATCTCCATATTTTTGAGAAATTTCTGTATGTATAGTTTCCCATGCTTTAAAATCAACGGTAAGCTCTAGTTTTGGAATCTTGATTTGTTGTGCTTTATTGCTCACCAAAAAACTTTTGGCAGTTCCCGTTTCTGGATCGTAGGTTTCCCAATGGAAAAAGGAATCCAAGTCAAAGTTTGCGTCAAACTCCTCGTTCATTCTTACAAATAGGTTCTTATTAAAAGCTTCGGTGAGCCCTTTGGCATCATTATAGGCATCAAGGATGGTTTGTGGATGTTTTTTTTGATCAAAGCCCATGAATAACAAATCTTCCGAGGACATATTTTCTTCAATTTTCGATAAGAAATCGATAGCATCTTCGTGCATTAAGTTTCCTATGTTGGACCCTAATACTAAAATTACTTTTTGCCTTTTGTCATAACTAGAAAGCTGGTTCAATACATCAAAATAACTACCTTGAAGTAGTTTGTAGCTTACTTTTGGTAACTCGTTATTTAAAGCGTTTCCAAGTTCATCCAAGACATTCTGACTTATATCCACTGGTAAATAACTGAAATTAGCTCCAATTTCGACAAGGTGATTCAGTAAAAGCTTAGTTTTTTTTCCATCACCAGCCCCCAATTCAATTAAGTCAAATCCTTCTTCAAGTTTAAACTTTTCAGAGATATTCGAAGATTGATGCTCTAAAATAGTGTACTCGCATGTAGTCAAATAATATTCTGGCATGGCCATGATATCTTGAAAGAGTTTATCTCCCTTTTTATCATACATAAATCTGGAAGACAAATGTTTAGGATAATCTGTGAGTCCTTTGATAACATCTTCTTCAAAATCTGTGGGTGTTGTTGTTTGGGTTGTATTATTCATCATAGGATAGTCGATTTATTTTGTAAGTCTTACACCGCTTTGATGCCATCTCATATGAGGATGAAAAAAGTTTCTGTATGTTTCCGAGGTGTGATCACTTGAAGTCAAAGCAGAACCACCGCGTAATACTTTCTGGTTGACCATAAATTTACTATTGTATTCACCTATAGCACCAGCTTCTTTTTTGTAATTTGGATAGGGCGTATAGGCACTTTCTGTCCATTCCCAACGTTTTCCCCAGTCAAATTTATCTTGGGCGATCTCCCATTCAAATTCGGTGGGTAATCTATACCCTTTCCAATAGGCAAATGCAGCAGCTTCATAGTAGGAAACATGGCTTAAAATATGATCTAAGTTTAATGGTTTTAAACCACCTAAAGTAAACTCAAACCATCCAGTCTCTTTTTTTTGCCAATACATAGGATGGTTTATGTTTTCAGCATGGATCCAATCCCAAGCTTCGGCATGCCATAGCAGGGAATCTTTATAACCACCATTTTCTATAAATTCTAAAAATTCCTGATTAGTGACTAGCCCATCTCGAATCTCAAACTCTTGAAGGAAGACTTGGTGAGCTTTAGTTTCATTATCATAGCAAAACCCTTTGCCGTAATGGCCTATTCTATAAAGTCCTTCTTTTATGGAGTGCCAGTTTTTATTTTTTTCTTGGAAAGATTGTTCATCAAAACTCTTCTCATAAATAGGAAAGAGAGGATTGTGGCCAAAACAGTACTTAATATCCATCAATATTAATTCTTGGTGTTGTTTCTCATGATGGATACCAATTTCTACTATGGATAAAAGTTCATTATAGTTGGTATTAGACTTTAATAAGTTTACCAATGCACTGGTCACATAAGATCTGTAATTGAAAACTTCCTGCAAAAGAGGCCTTGATAAATTTCCACGGTCAGTCTTCATTATACGCTCTCCTTTTGTTTGATAGTAACTATTGAAGAGGTAAGGGTAATCTTCTCTATATAACTCGTATTCTTTACTGAATTTAGTAAGTATAAATACTTCGAAAAACCAAGATGTATGGGCTAGATGCCATTTGGTAGGCGAAACAAATTCAATAGGCTGTATAACAAAATCCTCAAGTTCAAGAGGCTTGCAGAGATCTTCCGTAAAAGTTCTTGTTTTTAAAAATTCCTGAATCATAATTAAACAAAACGGAATTTACTAAAAATGACTCTTATTAAGACCTATTCTAAAAGAATTAACCAAATTTTAAATAGCCACTTTTCCTTTGATATGTGGATGCGGATCGTAATTTTCTAAAATAAAATCTTCAAATTTAAAATCAAAGATAGACTTTACTTTTGGGTTCAGCTTCATAGTAGGAAGGGGTCTTGCAGTTCTAGAAAGCTGAAGATCAATTTGTTCAAAATGGTTGTTATAAATATGTGCATCTCCAAACGAATGAATAAAATCACCTAATTTTAAGTCACAGACTTGAGCAACCATCATGGTAAATAAGGCATAAGAAGCAATATTGAAAGGCACACCTAAAAAAACGTCTGCACTACGCTGATAGAGTTGGCAGGATAATTTTCCTTCAGCAACATAAAACTGGAAGAAGGCGTGGCAAGGTGGTAAGGCTGCTTTCCCATCGGCTATATTATCTTCAAAAGAGGCTGAAGCATCTGGCATAACACTCGGATTCCATGCAGAAACCACCATTCTACGGCTATTGGGATTTGTTTTTAAGGTATGAATTAATTCCTTGATTTGATCGATATCCTCAGAATTCCAATTTCTCCATTGGTGGCCATAGACGGGGCCAAGATCTCCATTTTTATCTGCCCATTCATTCCAGATTTTAACGCCATTCTCTTGTAAATAGGAAATGTTGGTGTCTCCTTTTAAAAACCATAATAATTCATAAATGATAGATTTAAGATGAACTTTTTTAGAAGTTACAAGTGGAAATCCTTCGTTAAGGTCAAATCGCATCTGGTAGCCAAAGACGCTTTTGGTTCCTGTTCCCGTTCTATCACCTTTTTGGATTCCGTTGTCAAGGATATGAGAAATTAAGTCATGGTACTGTTTCATAAATATCGTATTTAATGATCTTAAAAATAGAAATTTTAATATTTAAAGACTGATAATCGAGTACATTTTATCTCAATTAAATGTATTTATTACCCAAGTGAATTTATGTAAAAACATACTTTTTAAGTATCCATATCAATAAATTATGGATAGTAAGATTTGACAAAGTCTGTTTTATAGATGCTTTTTTAGAAGGATCACACCTTATACTAACCTATAATCATCCCTGCAATAGTAGCAGACATGAGAGAGGCTAGAGTTCCACCAATAAGTGCGCGAATACCAAATTCTGATAAAACTTTACGTTGCCCTGGTGCTAGCGAGCCTATGCCGCCAATTTGGATGCCGATAGAGGCAAAGTTGGCAAAACCACACAACATATAGGTGGCCATAATGATTGACTTTTCATAGTTTAAACTCAAAGCATTTGCTGTGTTTTTAAGTTCTGCCAATTGGATATATCCTACAAATTCACTGGCTACTAATTTAATACCCAAAAGCTGGCCCATGAGCATTACATCTTCTTTGGCAACTCCTATCAACCACATAAGTGGCGCAAAAATAATCCCGAGAACGGCTTCTAATGAAAACTTATCATAAGGTGTGTTTTGGGCAACCAACACATTGAGATTGGTGAGGTCTCCAATCTTTTCAAACCCATAATTAATAAAAGCAATTAAGGCTACAAAAACCAAGAGCATGGCTGCAACATTAGCTGCAAGCTTTAAACCTTCAGTAGTACCGTTAGCAATAGCATCTAGGATATTAGAGCCTATCTTTTCAGAAGAAACTTCTACATTGGTGTTTACCTTTTCTTGTTGAGGATAGAGTATCTTTGAAATAACAATAGCTCCAGGAGCAGCCATAACCGAGGCTGCGAGCAAATGCTTAGCAAATGCTAATCTCATGACTGGATCATCTCCACCAAGAAAACCTATGTAGGCAGCGAGGACTCCTCCAGCCACCGTTGCCATCCCACCAATCATAACTAAAAGAATTTCAGAACGAGTCATGCGTTCCAAATAAGCCTTAATCATCAATGGGGCTTCGGTTTGGCCGAGAAATATATTTCCTGCAACACTTAAGCTTTCCGCTCCAGAAATGCCTAACAATTTAGAAAGTACCCAAGCTAATCCGCTCACTACCTTTTGAATAATTCCTAGGTAAAATAAGATAGAAGTCAATGCTGAAAAGAAAATAATAGTAGGCAAGATTTGAAAAATAAAAATATAGCCGTAGGTACTCGTGTCCATTAAACCTCCAAGCAAAAACTCACTCCCAGTCGCTGTAAAATCCAAAATTTTTACAAAGATATTTCCTATAAACTCAAAGGCAGATTGTACAAAAGGGATTTTTAACACACCAACGGCCAAAATAAGTTGAGCTAATAATCCAAACCCAACAGTTTTCCAATTAATAGCTTTTTTGTTTTTGCTTAGGATGTAAGCGATAAGAAGTAGACTGAACATACCCAGAACGCCTCTCCATAGGCTGTTAAAACTAAAATTTTGATTGGAAATAATAACCTTAGAGGTTGCTATTTCTGAAATGGATTCACCAGTATTTACTTTATTGAGTTGAAGCTTAAAATTTTTAGAGGTTAAATTCAAAACAGAATCAGAATAGAATTGAAAATCTAAAACAATGTCGTTTACAGAATTCAATCCTGGTTTTAAGGTTAGCTTACTACCATCTGTAGAAAAGTCTCCTTGATGTACTACATCTTTTGAAGGATATTGAAGTGTAAAAGCAGAATCTAAAAATTCTATAGTCTGTTCGTTTTCAAAATAAAGAATCGAGTCTTTCTGTTCTTTGATGTCAATTTCCCAAGTTCCTTGGATGTTTTGGGCCATTAACAAAGTAGGCATACATAGTAGGAGTATCCAAGTCAAATGTTTCATTTCTTAGCTTCGTTTAGAAATTTCATCACGAATTTTTGCAGCACGCTCATAGTCTTCATCAGTGACTGCTTTGTCGAGAAGTTCGTTTAGTTTTTTAGTCGTTATTTGGCTAAACTCACTTTTAAATGTAGTCGTTTCTTTAGTTGATTCTTTTTGCTCCGCCGCTTCTCTATTTTTCGAATCGTAAAGGTCAGGTGTTTCACCTTTATCCTTTAAATAAATACCGGCCTTATCAAGAATATTTTTATAGGTAAAAATTGGAGCATCAAACCGAAGTGCAAGAGCTATGGCATCGCTTGTACGCGCATCTATTGTTTCTTCAATTCCATCTCTTTCACATATTAAACTCGAATAAAAAATTCCATCTACCAGTTTATGTATAATAACCTGCTTAACGGTAATTTTAAATCTATCTGAAAATGTTTTAAATAAGTCATGCGTGAGAGGTCGTGGAGGTTTTATTTCTTTTTCTAAAGCAATAGCTATCGATTGGGCTTCGAAAGCTCCGATAACTATTGGTAATTGTCTATCACTATCCATATCACTCAACAATAGTGCATAGGCACCATTTTGTGTTTGACTATAAGATATTCCTTTTATGCTAAGTCTAGCTAGGCTCATACTTCATGATGTTAAATAAAGAGGCGGTCTAATTTCAAGGACATCCTAAAATTAGACCGCCCATTATTAGGGCACAATTTATAAAAATTATGAGTTATTTACCTTAAATTCCTTTAGTTTTTCAATCAATTGTGGGACAATTTCAAAAGCATCACCCACAATGCCATAATCTGCAGCTTTAAAGAATGGAGCTTCTGGATCGGTATTAATTACAACTTTATTCTTGGAAGCACTTATACCAGCGAGGTGCTGTATAGCTCCAGAGATTCCTATTGCAATATATAAGTTGGTAGCTACAGGTTTTCCTGTTTGTCCAACATGTTCGCCATGAGGTCTCCAGCCCATATCACTTACGGGTTTTGAGCAAGCTGTTGCAGCATTAAGAACTCCAGCAAGCTCTTCTATCATTCCCCAGTTTTCTGGGCCTTTCATCCCTCTTCCAGCTGAGATGACTACCTCCGCATCTGCAATGCTCACTTTATCTTTATTTTTATCTACAGATTCTACGGTAATTCCAAAATTTTCATCATTAAGCTCTGGAGAAAATTCTTCTTGCGTTAGAGATGATTCGTTTTCCTTAAGACCGTAAGAATTATTTGATAATCCTAATACTTTTACATCTGTAGAAATAGACGTTATGCTAAAAGCTTTATTTGTAAAAGCTGTGCGTTCTACATTAAACCCCTCATCTAAAGTTGGAAGCTTTACAACATTAGATACATATCCAGCTTCTAGATCTACTGCCAGAAGTGGTGCCATATATTTAGCATTAGCACTTTGGCTGATGACTACAACTTTAGATTCTTCTTTTTTAGCTGCCTGTGTGATCACTTCAGCATAGGCATCAGCATTAAATTTTGAAAGTTTATCGCTAGATACTTTCAAAACCTTATCTACACCATAGTGGCTTAGTTCCTCAACATTCTCTGTATTAAGGGCAACAGCAGTTACAGTTGTTCCCATTAGATCTGCAATTCCCTTGGCATAAGAAGCGACTTCGTAAGCAACCTTCTTTAATTTACCATTCTCTGATTCTGTATAGACTAAAATTGACATATTATTTTTTTTAAAGTTATATAGCTTTTGCCTCGTTGTGAAGTAAGTCTATTAGTTTATCTAAATCGTTGGCGTCTATTAAAGTGACCTCACCTTTGAGCTCTGGCTTTCTAAAACTTTTTGCTTCGGTATGAGTTCCTGAAGAAAAAGGCTCGATGATATTTAGAGGCTTTTTTCTAGCCATCATAATTCCTCTCATATTAGGAATTTTCAAATCGCTTTCTTCTACTAAACCTTTTTGTCCGCCAATAACTAAAGGCAAAGATGTTTTGATTGTTTCTTTACCTCCATCCATCTCTCTTACCGCTGTTGCTGTCTCTCCTTCAATGTCTAAACTCACACATGTATTGATAAAGTTAGCTCCGATAAGTTTAGCCAACATTCCAGGTACCATGCCTCCATTATAATCTATGGACTCCCTTCCTGCAATTACTAAATCGTATTCGCCATCTTTCGCAACTTTGGCCAATTCCTTCGCTACTTGAAAACCATCCAGAGGCTCGGTATCCACTCTAAAGGCAGTATCTGCACCAATAGCCAAACATTTGCGAATAGTTGGCTCTGTATCTTTACCTCCTACAGTGACTATATCAACTGTAGCGCCTTGCTTTTCTTTAAACCACATCGCTCTTGTTAAACCAAATTCATCATTTGGATTGATAACAAATTGAACTCCATTGGTATCAAATTTGGTGTCGTTATCCACAAAATTAATCTTGGAAGTGGTATCAGGTACGTGGCTAATACATACTAATATTTTCATTACATCGATTTTAAAGTATTATAAAACAAATATAATATTTTTGAGCCTAAGATACTATGCATGCATAATAAAATTTTTATAAGATTCTTATGGTATTTAGAAGTATGAATTGCTACTTTTGTGGTATATTTTTAATAAAAGAAAATACATTTAAATGAGGACAATTCAATTTAGAGAAGCTATCGTTGAGGCTATGAGTGAAGAAATGAGAGCTGATGAATCTATCTATTTGATGGGGGAAGAGGTTGCTGAATACAATGGTGCTTATAAGGCATCTAAAGGTATGCTAGATGAGTTTGGAGAAAAGAGAGTTATAGATACACCTATATCCGAATTAGGTTTTACAGGGATAGGAATAGGGTCTGCCATGAATGGAAATAGACCTATTATTGAATTCATGACTTTCAATTTTTCTTTGGTAGGAATTGATCAAATTATAAATAACGCCGCCAAGATGAGACAGATGTCTGGAGGGCAGTTCAATATTCCGATTGTATTTAGAGGTCCAACAGGTTCCGCAGGCCAGTTAGGAGCAACTCATTCTCAAGCTTTTGAAAGTTGGTTTGCAAATACACCAGGTCTTAAAGTTGTTATTCCTTCCAATCCTTATGATGCTAAGGGATTATTAAAATCAGCAATTAGAGATAATGATCCTGTTATTTTTATGGAAAGTGAACAGATGTACGGCGACAAGGGAGAAGTTCCTGAAGAAGAATATACGATACCACTAGGTGTTGCAGATATAAAAAGAGAAGGAACGGATGTGACCATTGTCTCTTTTGGAAAAATTATAAAAGAGGCTTACAAAGCAGCTGAAGAACTTGAAAAAGAAAATATCTCTTGTGAAATTATCGACATCAGAACCGTTAGGCCTTTAGATTATGAAACTATTTTAAAGTCTGTGAAGAAAACCAATAGGTTAATAATTCTTGAAGAAGCTTGGCCTTTTGGCAATGTAGCTACAGATATAACCTATAAGATACAAAATGAAGCTTTCGATTATTTAGACGCCCCTATCATAAAGTTAAATACAGCAGATACCCCTGCACCATATTCTCCTGTACTTTTGGCAGAATGGCTGCCTAACAGTAAAGATGTTATCAAAGCAGTTAGAAAAGTTTTATATATTTAACGTTACTTAACCTCAAAAATGAGCTTCATTTGCAATTAATTGTATTTGAAGCTTTTTTAGTTGAATGAAACATAGTCTATTCCTTTTAATTATCTTGTTTTATAGTTTTGCTTTAGCCCAAACCAAGGTTAGTGGCTATATTTATGATACCTCTGGTGAACCAATTCCCTTCGTAAATGTTATATTTTTTGACTCCTCAAAAGGGACTATTTCCGATGAAAATGGAAAATTTTACCTTCAATCGAATCAAAATTACTCATTTGTTGAGTTTTCATTTATGGGTTTTGAAAACTTGAAGTTTCCTTTGAATAAAAAGTCCACATATAATATTGAGGTTAATCTTGAAGAAAACTCAGCAGAACTAAACGAAGTCATTGTATACAGTGGAAAAACCTCAAAAAAAAATAATCCTGCTATTGCCATTTTAAAGAAAATATGGGAAAATAGGAGGGAGAATGGAATCAAAAAGTTCGATCAATATCAATATGACAAATATGAAAAACTTGAATTTGATCTCAATACTATAGATAGCTCGCTTATAAATAGTAGAATTTTTAAGGGTATGGAGTTTATCTTTGATGATTTAGATACAAATGCTGTCACTGGAAAAACCTACTTGCCTATTTTTCTCAATGAAGCAGCCTCCAAAATTTATGGAAGCACGGTTTTAAATAAGGAGAAAGAAACTTTAACGGGGAATAAAAATTCGGGGTTTAGCAATAACCAAAATCTCATCGCCTTTATTAAAGACCTTTATGCAGAATATGATGTCTATAATAATTACATCAAATTTTTTGACAAAAGCTTTGTTAGTCCTCTATCAACGACTGGTGTAGATAATTATAATTATGTGCTTACCGACAGCACTTATATAGATGAAAAATGGTGCTATAATATCGTATATTATCCTAGACGGAAAAGCGAGCTTAATTTTAAAGGTGATTTTTGGGTAAATGATACCACTTGGGCTATTAAAAAAATAAATTTGGCCATGTCCAAAGGCGCTAATATAAACTGGATAAAAGACGTCTACATCGAACAAGAATTCGATGTGCTTAACGATTCGGTATTTTTAATTACCAAAGATTTATTTATGACTGATTTCTCTTTTACTAAAAAAGAGGAATCTCGTGGAGTTTATGGAAAACGGACTACCCTATATGATAATTATATATTCGATAAACCTAAAAGTAATGCCTTTTACAACTATCAGCCAGAGGTTTACAATGAAGCTACTTATAATAGAGATGACCAATTTTGGACTCAAAATCGCCAAGAGGAATTAAACAAAGATGAAAATCAAGTTTATAAAACGTTAGACACCCTTAAAACTGTAGATGCATTTAAGCGAATATATAATGTAGGAACCATCTTAGCTACAGGATATTGGGAGCAAAAGGGTTGGGATTTTGGACCGGTATTTTCAACTTTTGGGTTTAATGAGGTTGAAGGCCTTAGATTAAGAGCTGGAGGACGGACTTATTTTTCTCAAAACGACCCTTGGAGAGTTCAGGGATTCCTGGCTTATGGATTTGGGGATAATAAGTTTAAGTATGGTATATCAGGGAAATGGCTATTGGATCAAAAAACGAGATTGACTATTGCTGGTGGAAATAGGAGAGACGTGGAGCAACTTGGCGCTAGCCTTACCAATTCTACCGATGTATTAGGGAGAAATTTGGCTTCTTCTTCAGTACTTACAGTTGGAGCCAATACAAGCCTTACTAGCATTAATTTGACAAGTTTTTCAATTGCTTTTGAACCTTTAAAGAATCTTAATTTAAGGTTTGAAGGTAACTTTAAAAGGTTGGAATCCGCATCAGATCAATTTAGCTTAGATTATTTTACAAACCGAGAGCGAACTGAATCTAAGGCTGCAACAGAACAAGTTGAAATCTCTTCTATTATACAATTTTCTCCAGGTCGTGAAACAACAGGCTATGGAGTGGAGCGTCTCACGGTAAACACCGATAAATATCCGGAACTCTTTTTTAATTATACAAAGGGACTGAACACTTTTACCGCGAATGATTTTGACTACGAGAAGCTGCAATTCTATTATAGACAGCCTATTCAAATTGGTGGTTTTGGTAGTTTTGTATCCACTGTGGAACTGGGGAAAACCTTTGGGGCTGTTCCACTAAGCTTATTGAGTATTGTACCTGGTAACCAAACTTTATTTTCCATACAAGGGACATTCCCTCTATTGGATTTTTATGATTTTACAACAGATACTTACGCTAGTGTTAATATTGAACATAACTTCAATGGTCGATTCTTTTCAAGAATACCATGGCTTAGGGAGTTAGATTTAAGAGAAATTGTTTCAGTGAGAGCTGTTGCAGGGAGTATCTCAGAAGAAAATCAGTTGCTTAACGCTTCATTTTCCAATCCAATATTAAGAGCGCCAAGCCGAGAGCCTTATTGGTCCTATAGCTTCGGGATTGGTAATATATTTAGGATCTTAAGAATAGATTTTCACTTTAGGGGTAACTATAATGATTTACCTAGTGCCAGAAAATTTGGGGTGACAGGTGGCTTTGGATTTCAATTTTAAAATAAATAAATTTTAAAGTAGGGCATACAAATTTTGATGACGGTGGTTACAGTCCTGACGATGACAGAGATAACAATGATGAAGATCGTTTAGAAAGCTCCGTACCCGGTTTAAGTTCTTTAATTATTGTGTATCAAGAGACTTTTTTGAAATAAGAAATGCTGTATAAAACTATTTATAGAGGATGGTGTTTTAGGTTTTCTCTATTTCATTTTTAATCCTAGTTTTAATCTGACTTACAATTAGAAGTGCTCCAACTAATGGTATAGAAATAATGAATAGTGTTTGAGTGCCTAGGGAAGTAATGAGTCTTACAAGGATAACAACCATTAGAATTAGCCATCCTAATAGTGCTAGGTAAAAAATAATGTTCAAAACTTTTAATTTAGATTTTAAATCCTCTGTAGTCGGTTGATTAGAATTCATTACACAGTAATTTATTAGTTGGAGTTTTTTAATATTAAAAAACTCAATTCATCAGTATTTTCAGTGGAAAGTTAAATAGTATTTGGGGTCAAAATCTTATCGACTAGCCAATCTTTATCAGGTTTTCTCAATGGTTAATTGCTCATGAAATTCAGTTCGAAAATAACACCAAATTAAATTTATAATGCTGTATTAATGAATTGAAATATCTTTTGATGGATTGAAATTAAAAATAATTAGCATGATTTTAATTGCGGCAATTATTTTTAATAAAAGGCAGTCAAAAGAGAAACGATTTATTGCAATATTATAAATTAATGTTGAATGAGGAACATGTGATCAGAATTTGATGGTTTGGAATGGTGGATGGCTTTATCAAACTGGTCATTCCTTTGGGATTATTCCTGCGTCTAATACTAAATTATATTTATAATGCCGTATGAATAAATTGAATTATTTTTTGATTGATTGATTGAAATCAAAAAATAACTAGCATAGCCTTAGCTACGGTAATTATTTTTGATGAAAAGCAGGCGAAAAAAGCCTGTGCCGAATTCGTATCGGTAAAACGATTTATTGCGTCATTATAGGTCTAATTTGGTATAACCCCTAAGTTAACAGTGCTATTGATGTTTATAAGAATGGAGGTTCTGCCTTTTTCGATGAAGGGTGTCTTTTATATCTGGAGAACATACATTGGACTACACCACTCAATTTTCAGCTTAATTTTATAGGAAGTTATGAGTTCAACTTTGATTCTCTAGCCTTAGAAACTGCCTTGAATTTTTTTAATAATAACATTATAATCAGTCAATCCTTAGACACTATGAGTTGGGGTTTGACGAAGAAGATAGCCGTGTCAGAAATCTAGAGTTGGCTTTTCATCTTTTCTCGACCTATCGGTTTTGGGATAAACACTTCTTTTCTTTTGAATATTTTACAGTTCATCTTAATTATTCGACCACTCGTCAATTAATTAAGAATAGGATGAAGCTTTCATTCTATTTTTGATATGAATTTAAAACCTAAATATTATGTATACCATTGTAAAATTAATGACTCTAGCCTTACTATTTTCTCTTCAAAGTCTCGTAGCCCAAGTCACAGGAGACTTGACCGTTAGATTTGAAAATATAAAAGAAACCAAAGGAGAACTTTATGTTGGAATTTTTGAAAAGGATAATTTTTTAAGACAACCTACTATCGGAAAAATGGTTAAAGTAAGTGCAAATGGCTCAGAAGTTACCTTCGAGGGGGTAGCCTACGGTTCTTATGCAATTTCAGTATTTCATGATCTCAATAATAATAAAACAATGGATCGTGAATCAGATGGAATGCCATTAGAGCCTTGGGCAATGTCTGGATCTGTGGATCCTAATCAATATCCAACATGGGACGGTGCCAAATTTGAACTAAACTCAAAAAAGCAAGAATTCATTCTTGCTTTTTAAAAAAAATAAAGGAACCTGACTCAGAATTTTCTTTTGAGTCAGGTTCCTTTATTTGCTTATTATTTTAAGTATAAGTCAAAGTTTTTGTTATTTTTGCTTTCCTTAAAATTTACATAAATAAGTGACTATGACATTTGATGTTTTGATAGAGATCCCAAGGGGAAGTAGAAATAAATACGAGTACGATTTTAACTTAAAGCAAATCAGGTTTGATAGGATGTTACATACCTCTATGATGTATCCTGCTGATTATGGTTTTATCCCAGAAACTTTAGCCTTAGACAACGATCCTATAGATGTATTAGTGCTGTTTACCAATCCTGTTGTTCCTGGTTGCGTCGCAAAGGTTAGGCCTGTAGGTGTTTTGAATATGTCTGACGAGAAAGGTCCTGATGAAAAAATTATTTGTGTTCCAGTGACAGATCCTATGGGAGATGGTGTTCATAAATTTTCAGATTTAAACCCCCATAAAATCAAAGAAATTGAGCACTTCTTCAGAACCTATAAAGATTTAGAAAATAAAGAAGTGATCATAGGAAACTGGGGAGACGAACAAGAAGCTAAAGATTTAGTCAATAAGGCTATAGGCCGTTATAAAGAAAGTGATACAGTGGCCAATAACTTCAGTTTATAAGAGGCTATTTTATCCGCAATAATTCTAAGCCACTTTATCTAAAGTGGCTTTTTTAGTTAACAAAAATCTTCTTTAATTAATTTCAAATTCCTATTTTTACAGAAATATAGATGAAATTATGTTCGATAGTTTAAGCGATAAATTAGATAAAGCATTTCATGTTTTAAAAGGACATGGACAGATTACAGAGATCAATGTAGCAGAGACACTTAAGGAAGTAAGAAGAGCATTGGTAGATGCCGACGTCAACTTCAAAATAGCAAAAGATTTTACAAACCTGGTCAAGGAAAAGGCTCTAGGTCAGGATGTTTTAAAGACTTTAAAGCCTAATCAATTGATGGTCAAAATCGTTAAAGACGAACTGACAAAATTGATGGGAGGTGATGCAGAAGAAGTCGATTTATCTGGTAACCCCAGCGTTATTTTAATGTCTGGACTTCAAGGGTCTGGTAAGACAACCTTCTCTGGAAAGTTGGCCAACTATTTAAAGACTAAAAAGTCCAAAAAACCTTTGCTGGTTGCTTGTGATGTCTATAGACCTGCAGCTATAGATCAATTACATGTTGTTGGAGAGCAAATAGGCGTAGAAGTATTTTCTAACAAAGAGGAAAAAAATCCAGTTTTAATCGCAGAAGCTGCAATAGCTTATGCTAAGCAGAATGGACATAGTGTCGTGATTTTAGATACGGCTGGGCGACTTGCTGTCGACAAGGTGATGATGAATGAAATCTCCGATATTTATAAGGCTGTAAAGCCTCAGGAAACTTTATTCGTTGTAGATGCCATGACAGGACAAGATGCGGTTAATACGGCCAAAACTTTTAATGACATCTTAGATTTTGATGGCGTTATTCTTACAAAATTAGACGGAGATACAAGAGGTGGAGCAGCAATTTCGATTAAGTCTGTGGTCAATAAACCAATTAAATTTATTGGTACTGGGGAGAAAATGGACGCTATAGACGTGTTCTATCCTTCTAGGATGGCAGATCGTATACTGGGAATGGGAGATGTTGTTTCCTTGGTGGAAAGAGCCCAAGAGCAATATGATGAGGATGAAGCTAGAAAGATTCAAAAGAAAATTGCAAAAGACAAATTCGGTTTTGATGACTTCTTAAAGCAGATCCAACAGGTGAAGAAGATGGGAAGTATGAAGGATTTGATGGGCATGATACCTGGTGCTGGAAAGATGATGAAGAATATGGATATCGATGATGATGCTTTTAAGCACATAGAAGCAATGATCCATTCCATGACTCCACATGAGAGGGAAAATCCAACCAGTATAAATGCTAGCCGGAAAAAAAGAATAGGGAAAGGTTCTGGGACTTCGGTTCAAGAGGTGAATCAACTCTTAAAGCAGTTTACCCAAATGAGTAAAATGATGAAGATGATGCAAGGTGGTGGTGGTAATAAAATGATGGAGATGATGAAAAATATGCAATAACTAAAATCCAAACACATGACAATTCTTGACGGTAAGAAGTGCAGCAACGATATCAAAAATGAGATCAAGGATGAAGTCGATAAGATGAAAGCTAAAGGTGAGAAAGTACCTCATCTTGCCGCAGTTTTAGTTGGAAATGATGGAGCCAGTCTTACTTATGTAGGAAGTAAAGTTAGAGCTTGTGAACGAGTGGGATTTAAATCTACCTTGGTTAAGCTATCTAGTAATATTTCAGAGTTGGAACTATTAGAAAAGATTAAGGAGCTCAATCAGGATGATGACATAGACGGGTTTATCGTTCAGCTTCCTTTGCCTCCTCAAATTGATTCTCAAAAAGTGTTGATGCAAGTGGATCCTCAAAAAGATGTGGATGGTTTTCATCCGACAAATTTTGGGAAAATGGCTTTGGACATGACCACTTTTATTCCAGCGACCCCTTTTGGAATTTTAGAATTATTGGAAAGGTATAATATAGACACCAAAGGAAAGCATACAGTTGTGATTGGGAGAAGTCACATTGTAGGTAGACCTATGAGTATTTTGATGGGTCGCAAGGCTTGGCCTGGTAACTCAACAGTTACACTTACTCACAGCCATACTAAAAACATTACTCAAATTATAAGTCAAGCGGATATTGTGATCTCAGCTTTAGGTATTCCTAACTTCTTAAAGGCAGAAATGGTTCGTGACGATGCTGTTGTTATAGATGTTGGAATTACAAGAGTGCCAGATAAGAATGCTAAAAAAGGCTATATTATTACTGGTGATGTAGATTTTGAAAATGTAAGTAAAAAAGCCTCTTTCATTACACCTGTTCCGGGAGGAGTAGGACCAATGACCATTGCTATGTTATTAAAAAATACACTCTTAGCTAGAGAGATGCATCGGTTGAGAGAGTCATAACTATAGTGTAGTGGTAGTGTAATTTCTTAGGATTCGGCTGTTCTCCAGTTTTTGTATTCCGTTAAGTCATCATTAATCAGTTTTAGGACAAAACTAAAAACTGAGATGTCATCTAGGTATCCCAAAAAAGGAATAAAATCAGGCACCAAATCTAAAGGGTTGATAATATAGAGGATGGTAAAAACCATTGCAGCTATAGTCTTCCAGGGTGTTTCAGGATATTTTTTTTGCTTTACATCTTTTAGCATTTGAAACATCAGAATGATTTTATCTTTATACTTTTTCCAATTTGGATGATTGATTTTTGTAAACAATTGATCTTTTTTGTTAAAGACTGTTTCAAAATCTGTATTTGAAATAGTTTCTATTCCTTTTTCAATAAAATTTTTGTCAAGCTTCTTCTTTTTCTTCTTCGATGTTTTCATTTAATTTAATTTCTTTTTCAGATTCGAATTCACCATATTCTTTTTTGTAAATCACGACTACCAATAAGAATAATGAGAGTAACAAAGGTCCAAAAATCAATCCTATAAAACCAAATAAGGGAACTCCTATAATAACTCCTATTAAAGTGATGAGTGGATGTTCGTTGGCCATTTTCTTAAGAACAAGTAGCCTTACTATATTATCTGAGGATCCTACAATCACGAAGCCATAGAGCAACACACCAATAGCTGAGGCTGTTTCTCCTTGGTAGTACAACAATAAAGTTACTGGTATAAAACCAATTGCTGTACCAACAAATGGAATCATTGAACCAATAGTGGTTATGACAAACCAAAACATAGCTTCTGGAACTCCAAAAATCCAATATCCTATCAAGGAAATGATACCTTGGAAAAGAGCAACAAGAGGAATTCCAATGGCATTTGCCTTCACCTTTTTTGCAGACTCTTTAGCTATGAGTTTTAGGTTTTCGACATCGATAGGGATATAGGTTTCCATAGATGTCGTTAGCTTTTTCTGATTGAGTAACATATAATATAATAAGAAATACATGATACTAATCGAAATAAAAACTTCAAAAGTTCCTCCAGCCAAGCCTTGCAAATTACTGGACAACCAATCGGTTACGGCAGTACTGTCAATTTTTTCTCCAAGATTAATTCCAGAGATAGTTTCAATCTGAACCAATTGAGCTTTTGCAGCCTCAATAACTTTTTCTGAATTCTGGATAGCACTGCTTACTTTGGAAGAGAGCATAAGAATGATTCCTAAGACAGGGACAAGAATTAAAATAAAAGAGGCGACCATCAAGATGGTAACACTTAGGGAAGGATTCCAACCTTTAGCAAGCATCCATCTCATAAGACCTCTCAAAAGAACATAAAAGGTGATTGCGCCTAATATTCCAGAAATATAAGGAAGGAGTTCACCAAAAATAAGCCCCCCCAGAGAAAGAATAATCAATAATATGAAGAGTTGTCTAACAAGTCTCGGTGAGAGTCTATCCATTTTTATTTAGCAAAAATTTGATCTGTATTTCTAAAGCTTTTAAATTCTAATGCATTCCCACTAGGATCTCTAAAAAACATTGTGGCTTGCTCGCCAGGCTTTCCTTGAAATCTTATATAGGGTTTAATGACGAAGTCGATATTTAAATTCTCTAACCTTTTTGCAAACTTTTGGAAATCAGCCCATGCCAAAACAACACCGAAATGGGGTATTGGAACTTCATGACCGTCCACTATACTGAAGGCATTAGGATTAGGTTGATGGTTTTTGTCTTCGTGAATAACGAATTGGTGACCAAAAAAGTCATAATCAACCCAATGCGAATCGCTTCTACCTTCTTTAAAGCTCAAGGTGTTGCTGTAGAATGATCTTGCTTGACTTAGATTATTTACGGGGATAGCAAGGTGGAAGGGAGCTAGAGATGCCATGGTGGTGTTTTTTGTTTTAATGTTTATGATTTGCTATTGTACAAATCCTTTACTTCTTCTTCTGTAAGATTTCTATAATTTCCTTTCTCCACATCTAAAGTAATGTTTTTTATTCTCGTGCGCTTTAAGGTTCTTACTCTATAATCTAAAGCTTCGCACATTCTTCTTATCTGACGATTAAGACCTTGTGTCAAAACGATTTTAAAACTTCTGTCTCCCAATTTTTCTACTTCACACTTTCTTGACATGGTGTCTAAAATTGGAACACCCTTTCTCATTTTTTGAATGAAATTATCGGTTATAGTCTTGTTAACAGTAACTAAATATTCCTTGTCGTGAAAATGTCTTGCTCTGAGGATATGATTCACAATTTCACCATCATTTGTCATTAGAATAAGGCCTTCGCTCATTTTGTCTAGCCGTCCTATGGGGAAAACTCGAGTTGGATAATCTACAAAATCGACAATATTGTTTTTTTCGACTTTAGAATTTGTGGTGCAGACGACCCCTTTAGGTTTGTATACTGCTAGATATACTTTTTCTTCAGTCTCTATTTCCACTAGTTTCCCATCTACATAAACTTTATCACCAGGGTTGACTTTAGTCCCCATTTCTATGTATTCATCGTTAATAGTGACCCTCCCTTGCTCCATCAATTTGTCTGCTTCTCTTCTTGAGCAAAAGCCAGCTTGACTTAAATATTTATTAATCCGAATAGACTCTTTATTCATAGGTGTTGGTTAAGAATTTTAAAATATCTTGTCGAATTTCACTTTTATTAAGGGAATGGCCAGCACCTTCTGTGATATTAAGGATTGAGCCCTTTAGATTTTTATGAATTGATTTTGCGGCTTCAACAGGAGCTACTTTATCATATTGATCGTGAATAATTAAAGCGTCTTTTTGTACTCCTTTGGCAAATTCTGCAATAGAGAATTCACTAAAGGTATAATTGAATTTTTCTTTAAAGAAAGCTTCTAAGGAAGACATGAATTTCATGTTGAGGTTTAATACACGCTTATAATCACTCATGATTTCTGTCATCTCAGATGGTGCGCCAAGCAAAACCAGTTTTTCTACTTTGGGGTTGTTCTTTAGATATTGATTATAAACCACAGTCATGGCTCCTACGCTGTGTCCAATAACAATTTCTGGTTGGTAAAGACTCAGTAATTGCTCAAGGCATTTCGAATATATAAGGACATTAAGTAATTTTCCTTCAGAATAGCCATGTGCTGGAGCATCGAAAGCAATTATGTTAAAATCTTCTTTTTGAAGGTCTTCAATAAGGTCTTTCCATCTGTGGGTGTTGCTATCCCAACCATGAATAAGAATGACAGTCTTGCCATTGCCTTTCCAATGATAAGTTTGTATTGTTTTTGAATCGTGCTCAATCGCAGTTGATTTTGCCTTATTTAAAAACACTTCCTGTTCAGGTTTTACTTTTCCTTTTCTTGGGGATGAAAACAGTTTGTAGGCTTTCAATAAGGCTTTGTCTGGATTAACTAGATAAAGTGAACTCAACCGAAGCCCTATGATTTTTGGGAGAAATTTATTAACTATTTTCTTGGATGCTTTCATAAAGTTGGTCTGGATAATTGAGGGAATACTCAAAATAAGACTATATGTTTTAGTCTAGATCTTTAAATTTTAACCAAAAGTACTTAATTGGAGCTATATCTGGAATTTGATTAGCTTCAATCTTAATTTCAGAGTCAAACCTTAATTCACTAGGGAGGTGTTTTTTATCAATCACGATATAAGCTCCAATTTCATTGATATTTAAAATAACACTATTGATGCTATTTTGAATATCATCAATTTTATAATTTTTATAGATAGCTTTAAAATCACTATCAATTCCCAGCCCTTTTTTTGTTTTGTATCTGGAATCTAAAATTTGAATTTCATCAATTGTGACTACTGTGTCACTTTTGAATTTTGGTTCTATAATTAAAGATATTTTTCCTTCACTATCAAATATTTCAATCTCTTCTGCTTTTCCAAATCTAGCTTCCATATCAAAATCAGCAATAGAGTCAGTTTTTAAAATAGTTCCCAAGTCTTTAATTTCTGTTTTTGGTCTGAGTTGGCCTAATTGATTTTTGTTAATAAGTGTTTTAGAGGTAGAACCATCGCAACTCACAAGCAAAACTAAAAGTAAGCTTCCAAATAGGGATAAAAGTTTCATTTATATTTTTTTCAAAAATAAATAAAGTCTCGTTCTTAATAAGATTTAGCATGATTTATTATGAGAAGACTTTTGTTATATTTTATTTCGAAAAAAGCTTTCAGTATCTTTGCATCATGCAAAATGAAAAAATTGAAGATCTCGTTCAAAAAGGTGTAATGCTACCCCTTATGGAAGAGTTTTATACGATCCAAGGTGAAGGGTATCATACGGGGACTGCCGCTTACTTTATTCGAATAGGAGGTTGCGATGTAGGTTGCCATTGGTGTGATGTGAAAGAGAGTTGGGATCCAGAACGGCATCCTCCCACTCGAATAGGTTCTATTATTGAAAATGCTAAAAAATATAGTAACACTATCGTGATTACAGGTGGTGAACCACTGACATGGGATATGTCTATGCTTACCCAAGGCTTGAAAGATAATGGACTTAATATCCATATAGAAACCTCAGGAGCTTATGATTTGACTGGGGTTTGGGATTGGATCTGTTTATCTCCCAAAAAAAACAAGTTACCTAAACTGGAAATTTATCCAAAAGTAGATGAGTTAAAGGTCATTATCTTTAATAAGCATGATTTTAAATTCGCTGAAGAGCATGCTTCACAAGTAGGTGAAGGCTGTGAACTTTTCCTACAACCGGAGTGGAGTGTAAGAGAAAAAATGACTCCACAAATCGTAGAGTATGTTATGAAGCATCCTCAATGGAGGATTTCATTACAAACGCATAAATATCTTAATATTCCTTAAACACCTTTCATAATTAAATATATGTCAAGTTTATATAGTCATGGAAGTGCTTAAAATTAAAAGTTTTTTTCACCAAGTGCTAATGATAATATGACTGTGATGAGTCAATCTAAAGTCGCAAACCTAAATGATAGTATTGACTTGGTGATACAGTTGCACTAAAGGTCAACAGATATGTATAAAATACACTAAAACACTATTCAAATAAAAAATACTAGTGTCCAAGATGATATACAACCTAACTTTGAGCAGTCTTCACTGTTATTTAATAGACTTAAAAGTGGCTAATCAGTTATTTTTTATGGGTTTAAATAGTGACCTTCCCAATCATTAGATTCATCAAATCTTGCTCTTATATGGTTTGGTCTGCTTAATTGAAGGTACTCTAAGGTTTCTGGGATTAATTTTAAAACGCAAAAGTGATGTTCATCCTCTTTATAGTCTACGAGGTCTGGTTGATCTATAGGTGTTCCCGGCGCATGTTTAGTGATATAATCTTTTTGCGACACTCCTTGCACTCGACTCCAGTAATTTTCATAAGCCTTCCCAGATCTTACTAACTCCACATGTCCCTCAACTTTAATCTGTAAGAGCTTTTTAGGATGGTAGAAGAGTAAGCTTGCTTTTGAGTTTTTATCCAATTGTTGCACTTTATTACTTCTATTGTCTGAGTATATAATAAGGTCAAAATCATCTGTAGCATCTCTTAAAACCACAGTGCGTTGGGTAGGTGCCCCATTTTCAATACTTGCTAAACTTACATACCTAAAGGGGTGTTTTTTTTTTAGATATCCAAATCTAACTTCACTTTTTAAATCCTTTAAAATTTGGTCTAGCATTTTTTTATTCAAAAGTAAAAAAATACCAGCTAAACGGAAGCCAGTTTTGTCTCAAATTTATACTTTTGCCTATGCAAAAAAATGTTCTTATTCTCGATTTTGGATCACAATACACACAGCTCATCGCCAGGCGAGTACGTGAGTTAAACATCTATTGTGAGATCCACCCTTTTAATAAATTACCTAAAGACTTATCTGCTTTTAAAGCTGTGGTACTGTCGGGTAGTCCCTTTTCTTGTAGAAACCCTGAAGCGCCTCAACCAGATTTGAGTCAGATTAAGGGAAAAATTCCGCTTCTGGGAGTTTGCTTTGGTGCTCAATTTATGGCACATAACTATGGAGGTGAAGTTGTAGGTTCTAATACCAGAGAATTTGGAAGGGCCAACCTGTCCTTTATAAAAGATAAAGAACCGCTTTTTAAAGGAATCCTTGAGCAATCCCAAGTATGGATGTCTCACAGCGATAGCATCGAGTCCCTGCCAGATCATTTTATAAGAATGGCAAGTACAATCGACGTGACTAATGCAGCCTATAGAATTGAAGGTGAAAATACTTATGGGATTCAGTTTCATCCAGAGGTTTATCACTCTAAAGACGGTGCACAACTCTTAGAAAACTTTTTAGTTGATATTGCTCAAGTTCCACAAACTTGGACTCCATCTGCTTTTGTAGATATGACGGTAGCTGACTTGAAAGAAAAAATTGGAGATGATAAAGTGATTCTAGGATTAAGTGGTGGAGTAGATTCTACAGTCGCTGCAACTTTGCTTCACAGAGCTATCGGTAAGAATCTACATTGCATCTTTGTGAATAACGGACTATTGAGGAAAAACGAATTTGACTCTGTTCTTGACCAGTATAAACACATGGGGTTAAACGTAAAAGGGGTGGATGCCACAGATTTATTTTTGGACGCTTTGCATGGTGTTTCTGACCCAGAGCAAAAAAGAAAGAAAATAGGAAATTCATTCATCGAGGTTTTTGATGATGAAGCTTCTAAAATAAAGGACGCGACCTTTTTGGCTCAAGGAACTATATATCCTGATGTCATAGAGTCTATTTCTGTCAATGGGCCTTCTGCAACCATAAAATCACATCACAACGTAGGAGGTTTGCCAGATTTTATGAAATTGAAAATCGTTGAACCTTTAAGAATGTTGTTTAAAGATGAAGTAAGACGGGTAGGAGCAGAGATGGGTATCGATCCAAAACTTCTGGGAAGACATCCTTTCCCTGGACCTGGTTTGGCCATTAGAATTTTAGGAGAAATTACCAAAGAAAAAGTAAGTATATTACAAGAAGTTGATGCTATTTTTATTGACGCGTTAAGAGAATGGAACTTGTATGATAAAGTTTGGCAGGCAGGAGCAATTTTACTTCCTGTAAATTCCGTTGGCGTAATGGGGGATGAAAGAACTTACGAAAAAGTAGTCGCCTTAAGAGCTGTAGAATCGACAGATGGGATGACGGCAGATTGGGTAGATTTACCACATAACTTTCTCCAAAAAGTATCTAATCAGATAATTAATCGTGTTAAAGGCGTTAATAGAGTCGTTTACGACATTAGTTCCAAACCACCAGCAACCATAGAATGGGAATAATGAAAATATTTATTTTAAGTAGTATTTTAATGTTAGCCTCTATTAATCTGAGTGGGCAAGACCTCAAAAGTTATAAGGCAGAACAAGGCGAAAAGCTTCAAGAAATAGCTTCGAAATTTCAGGTGGATTTATTAACCTTAAGAAAGTTGAATCCTTCTATAAGCGAATTAAGAGATATGTCGGGTCAACTTTTTGTAGTTCCTGTTCAGCCTAATTTTAGTTTAAATTCAACTGTTAAATTAATTTCCTATGATGTAAGCCCAAAAGAGACGCTTTATAGTATTTCAAAGACTTATAACTTAAAAGTAAAAGATTTAAAGACTTATAACCCATTTCTTTTTGATAGGGAATTAGACTATAATGATCTACTTAGAATTCCTGTATATGAACTTAAAGACAAAGACCTAGATATTAACCAGAGTATTAAAAACTCTGAATTTAGCACTTTAATGCACCTTGTTTTACCCAAGGAAACAAAGTATGGAATTTCAAAAAAATATGGGCTCAGTGTAGAGCAACTAGAAGCGCTTAATCCCGGTATTGATGAAAAAGAAATCCAACCTGGGCAATTTGTGAATATCCAGCGTTCTGTTGAAATCAAGAGTTCCCCAAGACCTAGAGACGAAAACTATGTTTACTTAAAGGTGGATCATGAAAACTCTATTCGATCTATTTCTGAAAATTACGATGTTTCAGAAAATGACTTATTAGCTTCCAATCCTTCTTTGAAATATGAGGGCATGAGTGAAGGTCTCATTCTAAAAATACCTCAAATAGATAAGGCCAAATCTTTAAAATATCAAAAATTCAATTTTGAAGATAAACTTAAGTATTTTGATACGAAATCTATTGCGGTTATGCTTCCTTTAAATTTAGAGCGAACGAAAATTGATAGTATTGATTTTGGTTCCCTATTGAAAAACAGTAATCTCCTAAGAATTTCGTTGGATTTTTATGAAGGTATACAAATGGCTATCGATTCTGCCTCTGCAAGAGGAATCTCAGTAAATATAGACGTTTACGATACTCGCAATGATCCTTCTTACGTCAGCCAACTTTTAACTGAGGATTTTAAAAAGTACCAAGCAGTAGTTGGGCCATTATTGGATCCAAGTCTCAAGAAAGTCACCAACTTCCTATCAAAGGACAGAGTTCCTGTGATTTCTCCACTGGTAGATCCAAAATTTGAATTTGATAATCTCTTCAGTACGCTTCCCAAAGACGAAGCAATGCAGGAATTGTTAATTACTTATATTCAGAAGTCGTGGAATGATGAAAATATGGTCATCTTATCTGATAGTATATCTAAGCCTATCCAGAAAAAATATACCTATACATTTCCAGATCTTAAAGTCGTGAATCAAGAAGATTCACAATACCTGCAAAAGATGGACATACAACCTCATTTAGATTCTTTAAAAACCAACTGGTTTATTTTGGAAACAGAAAATATAGGCATCGCTGAGGCGGCTGTTTCTTTTTTAAAATCCTATTCTAGAAAAGGATACGACATTAGGCTGTTTACATCAAAACGCAATTCATTTTATGATGATGAAATTTCAAACTATTATCTCAGTGATCTCCAATTTACATTTCCATCTATTTCAAAATCTTACTTAGCATCTGCGGATAGCCAAACTTCCAATGCTTATTTTATAAAGCATGGTGCCTACCCAAATCGCTATGTCATGAGAGGCTATGATGTGATGATGGACTTGCTCTTAAGGTTGACTTATGCTAAAACTCTTCAATCTTCCACAGAAATACAAGGCTATACTGAGCACCTTGAAAATAAATTTAATTATACTAAAAATGAATTTAGTTTAGGCTACGAAAATGATGCGATTTATCTTTTTAAGTATGGTAAAAATTTAAATATCAAAGCTATTGATCTGTCAAATTTTCTTAGAGTAGGGGATTAATTTGATAAAGCTTATAAAGCTAAAATTCAATCTGGCTGGCTTTAAGTTTCGCTGTCTCAAATTCAGCAATAAGATTTTCAACAATCATTTTAGCGGGGATAACATTATCTATCAATCCAGAGATTTGCCCAATTTCTAGTTCTCCTTCTTTTAGATCACCTTCAAACATTCCCTGTTTTGCTCTGGCTCTTCCAAGTAATTGTATAAGGTCTCCCTTTGATGGAGAGGTAGTGTATAAGCTTTCGATATCATCGTAAAACTTATTTTTTAAAAGCCTTACAGGAGCTAATTCTTTTAAAGTAAGCTTGGTATCGCCTTCTCGAGCTTTGAGGACTTCATTTTTGAAATTGATATGAGATGAAGCTTCATCACTAGCCACAAATCGAGTTCCTACTTGTACAGCATCGGCACCGAGAATCATCGCGGCTAACATGCCAGCTCCTGTAGCAATTCCTCCAGCAGCGATAAGAGGAATGTCCAAGTCTTTTTTGACCATGGGAAGTAAGGTAAAGGTGGTGGTTTCTTCACGTCCATTATGGCCTCCTGCTTCAAACCCTTCTGCAACGACAGCGTCAACTCCAGCATCCTGAGATTTCAACGCAAATTTTACACTGCTTACTACATGAACCACTTTAATACCGTGAGATTTTAAATGAGCGGTCCATGTTTTTGGATTCCCAGCAGAAGTAAAGACGATAGGAACCTTTTCTTCTATAATGATTCCAATGATTTTATCCAAATCTGGATACAACATAGGAACATTAACTGCAAAAGGCAATGAGGTTGCTTTTTTACATTTTTGAATATGTTCTCTTAGAATATCTGGATACATGGAGCCAGCACCAATGATACCTAGGCCACCAGCCTTACTGACTTCACTTGCCAGCTTCCAACCACTTGCCCAGATCATCCCAGCTTGAATGAGAGGGTACTTAATACCGAATAATGACGTTATTCTATTTTGAGACATGAAAAAACATTATGCGATTACACCTGACCCTAACAATTCGTCTTCATGGTACCAGGCCACAAATTGCCCTTCAGAAATGGCAGTCTGTTCATCTTCAAAAATAACATAGAGTTCATCTTTCATCTTGTAAAGCTTAGCTTTTTCCAAAGGCTGTCTGTACCGGATTCTTGCCATCACCTCCATAGTATCGCCCTCTTTTAATTCCAAATCTTGTCTTATCCAATGCACTTCATCATTTGTGACCCAAAGGCCTTTTTTATGAAGTCCAGGATGAGCTTTGCCTTGGCCGGTGTATAAAATATTATTTTCTACATCGGTGTCTATAACAAAAAGAGGTTCTTTTGTACCTCCAATAGCTAGACCTTTCCGCTGTCCTTTTGTGAAAAAATGAGCCCCAACATGAGTGCCCAAAACTTTACCAAACTCAGGTTTCAAACTCAATTTTTTGCTATCCTTTTTAAGCTGAGTTATTAATTCTGAATCTGCTTTTGTTGATTTTTCTGTTTTAAAGACATCGTGAGAAGAATCAATTTCGATCACTTGGCCTTGCTTGGATTCAAGCTTTTGCTGAAGGAAATCTGGTAACTTCACTTTACCAATAAAGCATAAACCTTGAGAGTCTTTTTTATCTGCAGTGATTAAATTCTGAGACTTAGCGATTTGTCTTACTTCAGATTTTTGAAGCTCTCCAACGGGGAAAAGTGTCTTAGCCAATTGCTTTTGAGACACTTGACATAAAAAATAAGATTGGTCTTTATTCTTATCTTTTCCTGCTAACAATCTATAAATGGTTTCACTGTTTTTTTCAATCTTGTCTTTTCTACAATAATGCCCTGTAGCCACATAGTCTGCGCCAAGAGAGGTTGCGATATCCATAAATACATCAAACTTTATTTCTCTGTTGCAAAGCACATCTGGGTTTGGAGTTCGACCTTTTTCGTACTCGGCGAACATATAGTCTACGATACGCTCTTTATACTGCCTGCTAAGGTCTACGGTCTGAAAAGGGATTCCTAATTTTTCAGCAACTAACATGGCGTCATTGCTATCCTCAAGCCAAGGGCATTCATCACTAATTGTCACAGAATCATCGTGCCAGTTTTTCATAAATAAGCCTATAACTTCATATCCCTGTTCTTTGCACAAATAAGCAGCTACACTGGAATCGACACCACCACTTAAACCAACAACAACTCTTTTCATGACTCTTAAATTGAACTGTAAAATTACGAAAGTTTATATTGACTCAGTTAAAATAGCTTTGTTAACTTCTTCTTATAAGATTCGTTTCGTCTAAAGTTATTTAACTTAAATTGAGCAAAATAATACTGACACAATTTTAATTGTAAATAAAAACAAAGCCTATGAAAAAGAAAATAGTTATACACAAACCAATTTTAATAGCACTGGTCGTCAGCTTCCTGTTCGCGTGTAGTGGCGATGATGCTGCGGTTCCTATAGCTAACAATCCAACTACTTTTGAAATTATCTCTGAAAGTCTAGATCATACTATGTTAGAGGATTTACTTTTGAGTTCTGGTTTGGATGAAGTCTTAAATTCAGGAATCTTTACTGTTTTTGCCCCTACCGATGCTGCATTTGGAAATTTAGACATCTCTAATTTAAGTGATGGCCAAGTAAAAAATATTCTGATGAATCATGTTGTTCAGGGTGCAGCTGAATCTTCAAATCTTATCACTGCTTACCTTAACACATTAGCCGTAGAACGTTTATCTGGTGTAGAAAATAACTTAAGTTTATACGTGAATGTAGGAACCGACATTACCCTAAATGGTCAATCTGTTGTCACTGTTCCAGATAATTTAGCCTCTAATGGCTTGGTTCATAGTGTGGATGAAGTTATTACCATTCCAGATGTAACTACTTTTGCTATAGCAGATCCAACATTTAGAACCTTGGTCGACGCTTTAACCTTGGATGGACAGACAGACTTTCTAGCTACCTTGAGTTCTTTTGAGGCTCCAGCTCCGTTTACTGTATTTGCTCCCACCAACGATGCATTTGCAACAACATTGACTGAATTAGGTGTTGAGAGCTTAACGGATATTGACCCAACAATTCTGACGTCTATATTGAATACACATGTTATTGCTAATGCCAATATTACATTAGCTGAACTTGAAAGTGGGACCATCGAGACTTTAGGTGAAACCTTTGAATTAGAGGCTCCAAATGCTACAATAACAGATCAAAATGGGAGAACTATTGCTATTGTTGTGAAGGATCTGCAAGCCGGTAATGGAGTTGTTCATGTGGTAAGCAGCGTAATCCTTCCCGACTTAAATTTAGACCCACCACCATCTGCCAATAGTGTAGAAATGACTATTGGTAATAATGGACTCTCATCTTACTTTGTGAGTGAAATCATTGGTGATGAAAATGTAACTCCTTTAGATGTGGCTAACAGCTCTTGGGTTTTGACCGAAGGAACCCGCTATAAATTGACTATTCTTGGAGCAGATTCTCATCCTTTCGAATTAAGAAATTCAAATGGTGATGCTCTTTTAAGTCAAAGTAATGAGGGGTCATTTGAAGTAGATACTGCGGTTGACTTTCAAACTGATGGACAACAATTCAACTTTACAGTCACACCTGAGTTAGCAGCTGAACTAAATAAATATTTTTGTGCGATCCATTCAGGTATGAATGGTATGGTGAGTGTTCAGTAATTTTTACAAGCTTTATCAAACTAAAAAGGAGACCAAAATTGGTCTCCTTTTTAGTTTGATAAATGAATTTATTTTATTTTTTATCTTCTTGTTTTTTCTTTTGTTGTTCAGCGGCTTGTTCCATAATTTGTTGAAACCTCTGGCCAATCTTCCCTTTCTTCTTTTTGGGTTTTTTCTTCTTTTCTTCAATCTTGGCGAGAATCTTTTTATCATCTATAATAACATGTTTTATAATCAACATAATCCCAATGGTAATTAAGTTGGAGATAAAATAATAAAGAGATAAACCACTTGCATAGTTATTAAAGAAAATAAGCATAATGAAAGGCGCAAAATACATGATTACCTTCATATTAGGCATCCCTGGCTGAGAGCTTTGTTGCATGTTTTGTCCGGCAGTCATTTGGGTATAAAAGAAAATGGCTATTGACGCTAAAATAGGAAACAAACTCACGTGGTTTCCATACGCAAAAGACACCAATGGAATGTAGGCATCCCATTCAAAAATTACGTCGTAACTCGATAAGTCATCCGCCCATAAAAAACCTTTTTGCCTTAGATCAAAAGCACTAGGGAAAAATTGAAAGAGCGCATAAAAAACCGGTATCTGCAACAAGGCAGGAATACAACCTGCTAACGGACTTACTCCGGTTTTACTATACAGCTTCATGGTCTCCTGCTGCTTTTTCATGGCATTATCCTTGAACTTTTCGTTGATCTCATTGATCTCTGGTTTCAAGACTTTCATCTTGGCTTGAGATACGTAAGATTTGTAAGTAATAGGGGATAAGACAATTCTTACAACGATAGTCATGACGATAATAGCAAGACCATAACTAGGCAAGCTACTACTCAAAAAGCCAAAAAATGGAATAAAAATATATCTGTTTATCCAGCCGAATAATCCCCAGCCTAATGGAACAATTTCATCTAATTTGCGTTCATAAGAACTCAAGACATCAAAATCTGAAGGGCCATGGTACCAATTCATGGTTTCTGAGAACTCTCCGTTATTTAATTTTAGGGGAACTTCAGCAATGAAATCTTTGGTGAAAACCGTATCAATCTGTTCATCTTGAACAAGGTTCAAAGAAGTCATTTTCCCTTTTTCAAACGGAGTATCTGTCAATAAAACCGATGTAAAAAAGTGCTGTTTAAAGGCTATCCAGTCAATAGATTCATCTTCTTCTATAGCCTCGTCGCCTTGCCCTGTATAATCGTCCTTTTCATCTTCATAGAGGTATACAATCTCTGTATATCTGTTTTCATATGAAATACTCTTAGCTTTTCTTAGAACTTTAACTTTCCAAGATAAGTTAGCTTGATCAGAAGAAATCACACTGTTTAAGCCTTGAGAACGTATCTTAAAATTCATCATGTAATCCTCCGACTCAAGTCCATAGTAAAATTCTAGAAATTCAAGGTCGGAGACTTTAGCACGCATAGTCAAGACTTGATTCCCATTTTCAGTAGTCAGATTGGGCTCAAAGTAAAGATCACTTGTATTTATGACACGGCCATCGTTGGTTTCAAATTCAATATTGAAATTGGCATTTCCATCTTTTATGAGATAAACAGGACTGCCTTTATAGGTATCATATTGTTTCATTTTAGCTTCAACAATCTGTCCACCTTTGTTGCTAATCTCCAATTTTATAACCTCATTTTCTATGGTGGTCACTGCATCATCTTTAGCGAAATCTTGTAAAGCAGAATAAGCAAAGGCACCATAATCTCTCTTTGCAAGCTCGCTATTTACTGAATCTTGGAGGTTGCCAGCAATTCCATTTTCCTGTGATCTTTTGGGAGTTTGCTTTGAAGTGGAAACAGGATCTGTTGAGGTTTTGGTTTCAACTTGGTCTGTATTATCTTGTTCAGGAACTACGTCCTCATTAGGATTCAGGTACATTACCCCAATAAGAATTAGCCCTATAAGCGCAAATCCAATAATTGAGTTTTTATCAAATGTCTTTTTTTCTTCCATTGACTATATATTGTATATTTTGATTTTAGAAAATCTTTGCAAAAATCATCATTTTGTTTCAATTAAGAAAGATTAATCTAGGATTATTTACTTAGTTGATCCCCTTATGATTGATGACTGTGTTTTTTTGCAGCTTCTATAAAACTTAAAAACAAAGGATGTGGGGTTGCTACTGTGCTTTTATACTCTGGATGAAATTGCACTCCAACAAACCAAGGATGATCTTCAAGCTCAATGGTTTCCACAAGTCCTGTTTGTAGATTTTTGCCTGAACAGATTAAGCCATGGCTTTCTAGGTCACTCACGTATTTATTATTAATTTCATGTCTATGTCTGTGGCGCTCAGAAATTTGAGTAGTTCCATAGATTTCAGCTAATTTAGAGCCAAGTTGAAGTTCACAATCCCAAGCTCCTAATCGCATTGTACCTCCCATTTGTTGAATGTCTTTTTGATTTTCCATAAGACCTATAACAGGGTGCGGAGTTTGTGGATTCATTTCTGTAGAATTTGCTCCTTCTAATCCCAAAACGTTTCTAGAGAATTCTATGACAGCCATTTGCAAACCAAGGCAAATGCCTAAAAACGGAACTTTATGTATCCTAGCATAATTGACAGCATTTATTTTTCCTTCTATGCCACGCTCACCAAAACCCGGGGCTACCAAGAGTCCATCCAGTTTGTGGAAAATGGTTTCATTGTGCTTTTTCTTTTCCGAGTTGATCCAGACGACCTTCACCTTTACATCGTTGTAGGCTCCTGCATGAATAAAAGACTCTAAAATAGATTTATAGGAATCCTGAAGATCGACATATTTACCTACAAGTCCAATAGACAATTCTTCAGTGGCATTTTTAAGCTTATCAACGAAGAAGTTCCACTTATCTAGGTTGGGAACTATATTATCTTCAAGATTAAGTTTTTTAAGGGTAATCGTATCCAATCCTTCTTCAGCCATAAGGCTAGGAACATAGTAAATAGACTCAGCATCTATAGATTGAATGACAGCTTCTTTTTTGACATTGCAAAATAAAGCTAATTTGTTACGGATGTCATCATTGATTTGGTGTTCTGTTCTACACACTAAAATCTCAGGAGAGATTCCACTTTCCATCAGTGTTTTGACACTGTGCTGAGTGGGTTTTGTTTTTAGTTCTTTGGCAGCAGACAGATAAGGGATAAGAGTAAGATGAATCACTAAAGAATTGTAATCTCCAAGTTCCCATTTTAGTTGTCTTACAGCTTCTATGTAGGGTAAAGATTCTATATCACCAACGGTACCTCCAATTTCAGTAATAACGATATCATAGGAATTATCTTGACCTAGGATTTGTATGCGTTCTTTTATTTCATTGGTAATATGAGGAATCACCTGAACTGTTTTTCCTAAAAAATCTCCTCTTCGCTCTTTGTCGATGACACTTTGGTAGATTCTACCTGTGGTAACATTATTGGCTTGTGAGGTATTTACATTTAAAAAACGCTCATAATGGCCAAGATCTAGATCGGTTTCAGCTCCGTCCTCGGTAACAAAACACTCGCCATGCTCGTAAGGATTGAGCGTACCCGGATCAATATTGATATAAGGATCCAATTTTTGGATGGTAACTTTATAGCCTCTAGCTTGAAGAAGTTTAGCTAAAGATGCTGCGATTATTCCTTTCCCTAGAGACGAAGAAACACCGCCTGTTACAAAAATATACTTTGTATCGGCCATTTGTGTCAGAAGTTTGTGACTATATGGGATGCAAAAATATCATTTAATTTTTGCATTAAAAAATAAAACCCTTAAAATAATTTCAATTTGTATTTCTGATTTTTCTCAAAATGAACTCAAGTCCATTTACTTTTATTTCTAATACTTCTTGCATTTGTTGCCCTAGCTTATTTTCGGGGAAGCCTTTTCGTTTATACCAAATAAGATAGTATTCTGGGAGGTCTGCTAGATAATAGCCTTTGTATTTACCAAAAGGCATTTTAGCATGAGCAAGTTCGATAAGGGTCTTTTTCTGGAAATCTGGATTCATAGGTCTAACATTAAAAGTATAACAGTGAGAATCTTGCTCGAAGCCAAGTTGCTAATAAATCTTTTAAATTAGTGCGACCAACTATTAAATTATTACTTTTGTGCTCCAAATTTATATCATAAAACCTTATTATGAATCTACATGAATATCAAGGCAAAGAAATATTAAGCAGTTTTGGGGTTGGCATCCAGAAAGGAATCCTTTCCAAAACTCCTAAAGAAGCCGTTGAAGCTGCAAAAAAACTCACTGAAGAAACCGGAACTGGATGGCATGTTATAAAAGCCCAAGTTCATGCTGGTGGACGTGGAAAAGGCGGTGGAGTTAAGCTTGCCAAAAACCTTAAAGAGGTAGAGCAGATAGCAGAAGAGATTTTAGGAATGCATTTGGTAACCCCACAAACCAGTAAAGAAGGTAAAGAGGTACATCAAATTCTTATTACAGAAGACGTTTACTATCCTGGAGATAGTGAACCACAAGAATATTATATGTCTGTTTTACTAAACAGGGCTACGGGAAGAAATATGATTATGTATTCTCCAGAAGGTGGAGTGGATATAGAAAGTGTAGCAGAAAACACACCGGAAAAAATTTTTACGGAAGAGATAGATCCTGCCACAGGTATTCTCCCATTTCAAGCTCGTAAAATTGCTTTCAATTTTGGATTAGAGGGGAAAGCCTTTAAAGAAATGACCAAATTTGTGACTTCATTATATAAAGCCTACGAAGGTTGTGATTCTTCTTTATTTGAAATCAATCCTGTTTTGAAAACCAGTGATGATAGAATTATAGCTGTAGATGCTAAAGTAACTTTAGACGATTCAGCATTATTTAGACATAAAGCTTACCAAAATATGCGTGACACGCGTGAAGAAGATCCTACAGAAGTTGAAGCTAGAGAAGCTGGCTTAAGCTATGTCAATCTAGATGGTAACGTTGGTTGTATGGTCAACGGTGCTGGACTTGCTATGGCAACTATGGATTTAATTAAATTTGCTGGAGGAGAACCAGCCAATTTCTTAGATGTTGGAGGTACTGCTGATGCAAAACGTGTAGAACAGGCCTTTAGACTAATTCTGAAGGATAAAAAAGTAGAAGCTATTTTAATCAATATTTTTGGAGGCATTGTAAGATGCGATCGAGTTGCTAAAGGCATTATTGAAGCTTACAAGAATATGGGAGATCAAATAAATGTTCCTATCATTGTAAGACTTCAAGGAACCAATGCTGAAGAAGCTGTGAAATTGATTAATGAAGCTGGAATTAACGTGGAAACAGCAGTTCAATTTAAAGAAGCTGCCGATAAAGTGCAAAAGGTTTTAGCTTAAACCAGGAACTCATACATTTTCAAAGCCCCTTTTATATTCGGGGCTTTTTTATGTTTAAATTTTTATTTTGTCTTTTCTAGAGTCTGCTTTTATGATATAATCTCCTAGATAGTCGGCATCCTTTTGAGTGCCTCCTAAAGTGGCAGAAGCTCTAGTATGTAACCAAGGCAAACCAATAAAATATAAACCATCGATATTACTTACTCCTCTGTTATGAATAGGGTAGCCGTTTTTGTCTAATTCCAAACCTTCTATCCAATCAAATTTTGGTCGATATCCTGTCGCCCAAATTATATTTCTGACATCGGTTAATTTTGTCTCTTCTGTTACAATTTTGTCAGCATTGGCATTGATGGTTTTTCCAACTGGAATTACATTTTCTTTATTTAATATGCCTTTTACATCCACTCCTATAATAGGTTGTTTGGACTCGCTTATCTTTTTTCCTAACCAAGACGTTTTGCTAAAGCTTAAATACCTTGTTTTAGTCAACCACCACCATAAGGTTTTACCTAAAAATTCCTGTGGTAAAGTTTTAACTTCAGTATCTCCAGAAAAATAGACATCTCTATCTGTATTGGAAATTTCGTCCAAGATCTGAAAACCAGAATCTCCAGCTCCAACCACCATCGCTTTTCCTTCTTGCAGTTGACTCGGGTTTTTGTAATAATCGCTGTGAATTTGAAAAACGGAAGCCTCTATTTTTTGGTAAAATGGAGGCGTGTATGGAACATGAAATGGACCTGTAGCTATGATGACTTGCTCCGCTTCATAAAACTCATCTTCGCATTTGACAACAAAATAATCAGACTTATCTTGAATTTCTGTGACTAACGTATTAAATTTAATAGGTATATCGAAGGTGTCCACATAGGATTTAAAATATTCAGCAACTTCATATTTATCGGGATAATATCCTTTTGGTTTTGGAAATTCAAGACCTTTCAAATTGTTAAACTCAGAAGGTGTAAATAAAGTTAGAGAGTCCCACCTCTTTAACCAAGAGGCTCCTACTTCATTCTCTTTATCTAGGATTATATAATTTTTTTTTAGCTGTTTAAGCTCATAAGCCATAGACAAGCCAGCTTGCGCAGCGCCAATAATTATAAAATCCAACATTATTTTTCAATTTTTTATAATATACACGGAAAAGGACTTATTTCCAAATAGTTAAACCTTTATTTTTTGATTGAGTTTAAAGTATTGATTGTAAATGTAGAGTATCAACACACCAAAACTCACGGCGACAACAATCAAGATGGTATTGATAATATTACCTGCAGAAAATGAAAGTTTGATAAGAATAGTTGAAATAACAAAACCCGAATTGCGAATAACCCTGCTAAATTCCTCAGTTTGAAGAAATGAAAACAATAATAATAGGACATCTATAAGGATCAAAACAGTAAAGAAGTCATCAAAGAAAATGGTATTCACTGCTTTAATAGAAGTAGTCGAGAAATCGGTACTATTTATGGTTTCATAAAGCCAGCTTCCAACGGAAAAAAATGCGAGGATGACAATAACCGGAACTAAAATAGTGGCAAAAACGTTCTTAACTTTAATGTGGGTCTTAGTCTTATTGGTCAATTCCTCTTTTTCGACTTTATTTTTAGTATTTAACTTATAAAATTGAAAAATTAAGAAAAATAAAACCAAGGTTGCTATTAAATCTATGGTAAATTGGATATCACCTTCTATGGAAAACCAGTTAGATGAAAATTCGAGATTAGATAGATCATAAAATATTTTTCGAATCAATATCAGAGTAATAATCTCATATTGCTTACCGATGTAATTGGTAATGGACTTAGGAAGGTAGAATACCAAAAGATAAACCTCATAAATTAAGATAATTGAAAAAGGAGTATAAATCGCAGATACGGGGCTAATGGTTAAATTTCCATCATATTTGCCAATATCTAAAATGTCGAAATCAATAAGTCCAATAATGACCAGGTGAATTCCAAAACTTACGATAGCTACAATAACAATTATCTTTTCCAGCTGTTCTTTTAAGCCCTCAGAGAGGAAATAAGAATTTAAAGATTTAAAAGACTCGTTGAAGTTGAATTTTGCCATTTTCAAATGTAATCAAATTGTTAAATTAAACTTAATAAAAAAGGGTTTTTAAGAATTAATATTTTCCATAATCATTTTGGCATGAACTCTAGAGTTTTCTATAAACCATTTATGTGTTTCCATACCACCAGAAATGACACCTGCAAGATAAACACCTTTTAGATTGGTTTCCATGGTTTGACGGTTATAAGAAGGTATCGAAAGACGGTCGTCGCTTAAGGCTACTCCAATCATTTTAAGAAACTCAAAGTTTGGGCGATAGCCAGTAAGAACAAGTACAAAATCATTCTCTATTTCTTGAACATGGCCCTTTTCATCTTTAAATCTTACATAATCCTTTCCAATTTCTGTTAATTCAGAATTGAAATGGGCCTTTATACTGCCTTCTTTAATTCTATTGAGAATATCTGGTCTTACCCAATACTTTACACGTTCCCCAACTTGCTCACCTCTTATCATCATAGTAACCTCTGCGCCTTTTCTATAAGTCTCTAAAGCAGCATCTACAGACGAATTACTCGCTCCTACAACAACGAGTTTTTGGGTGGCATAATAATGAGGGTCTTTGTAATAATGAGAAACTTTATCCAGGTTCTCTCCGGGTATATTGAGGTGATTTGGAATATCGTAGAATCCTGTTGAAATCACTATATTTTTGGCTTGATAATTTGCTTTACTGGTTGATATCCTAAAAAAGCTTTCGTCTTGAGTTACTTTCTCTACTTCTTCAAATAGATTAATGTGAATCTGCTTGTAGTCTATAACCCTTCTGTAATATTCCAATGCTTCTTGTTTTGTGGGTTTGTTATTATTACTCACAAATGGAATTTGATCTAGTTCTAAATTTTCAGACGATGAAAAAAAAGTCATTTTGTCTGGATAATTATATAAAGAGTTGACAAGGGCTCCTTTTTCTATAATAATATAAGAAAGATTCTTTTTTTTAGCTTCTATTGCGCTAGCTATTCCTATGGGTCCACCACCAATAATCAACACGTCGTACGTCATAGTTTATTTATTTATAGAATTTTTAAGGTTTAAAATAGTTTCTTGTGGATCATCACTTTTAAAAACATAGCTTCCTGCTACCAAAACATCAGCTCCGCAAGCAACGAGTTCTTCAGCATTCTTATCGGTAACTCCTCCGTCAATTTCAATCTTAGTATTAGCACCTTCCTCAAGAATCAGTGTCTTGAGTTGTTTTATTTTCTTGTAGGTACGCTCAATAAAGTGTTGTCCACCAAAACCAGGATTCACACTCATAAGGCATACCATGTCTATGTCATTGATACAATCCCTCAATAATTCTACATTGGTATGAGGATTTAAAGCAACGCCAGCTTGCATTCCATGATTTTTAATAGATTGTAAGCTTCTGTGCAAATGTTCACAAGCCTCGTAATGGACAGTAAGCATGTTCGATCCTAAGTCTGCAAACTCTTTTATATATCGATCCGGATCAATAATCATAAGGTGTACATCGATGAATTTTTTAGCATGTTTGGAAATAGCTTTTAAAACAGGCATCCCAAACGAGATATTAGGGACAAATACACCATCCATAATATCGATATGGAACCAATCTGCACGACTTGTATTCACCATTTCTACATCACGCTGTAAATTGGCAAAATCTGCTGCGAGTATAGAAGGAGCTATAAGTTTATCACTCATGACTTAAATTTTTAGACAAAAATAGGGTTTTAGTGGTGTAAGTTGTCCACATATTCATAAAAACCCTTTGCGTTTAAGAGCTGTTTAACTGTATTTTGCAACTTGATTAAACGATAACGATGTTGCAAACTTTTGTTCATTACGCGAATCATTTTTTAGTGATCTTTTTTATTGCCAGATTGTACATTCCCAAACACGTTTGGAAGAGTTATTTGGTTTTATTGGCTACTATGCTTATTGATATAGACCATTTATGGGCAACTCCTATCTTTGATCCGAGTCGGTGTAGCATAGGTTTTCATACCTTTCACTCAGAAATAGCGATTCTAGTTTATGTTTTTACCTTCATATTTATAAAGAATAAATGGGTGAGGCTTATATGCATAGGCTTAATATTTCATGTGATTACAGATGCCATTGATTGCATTTGGTCTAACTTTGATTGTTTTCAAGATTATTTTATATATTGATGAATCATCTATGCTTATGAGGCTGCTCTCTCTTTTTTTTCTTCTGATTAGTATAACTACAAGCCTAAATGCCCAAGAACAAAATTTGAGACTTATAGATAGTTTAACCTTTCATGGAGATCGCTTTTGGGGAGTGGATATTTACGATAGATTTTATTTTTCTGAAAAGAATGTCTTTTATAAAACTGAAAACAAGCAAAAATTCCAATTTCAAGATTTGCAACTCGGTGATCTCGAAAGTGTGGATCTATTAAATCCTCTAAAAATTCTTCTGTTTTATAAAGAAGCCAATACCATTGTAATTTTAGATAATCGGCTGAATGAAATAAATCGCATTAATTTTGGCGTTATTTCAGATTTTAAAACGGTCGATTTCGTGGGTGTTTCAAAAGATAATCTGTTGTGGATCTTTAATGCAGATATACAGCAATTAGAATTGTTCGATTATCAAAAGGAACTTACACAAAACACCTCGTTACCCATAAATCAGGAGATCTTACATTTCAAAAGCAATTACAATTTTTGCTGGTTCCAGCACTCAGACTCATTTACAAAGTATAATATCACAGGAAGTGTCGTAGACAGATTTAGCTTGAAAGGAGTCATATCCTTTGCTACATTTAAAAATCAGGTGATGGTGCAAACTGAGTCGAGTTTGAACTTGTTTGAAAAGGATTCGCATCAAAGAACCCCTTTTAAAAAACCTAAAATTACATTCAATCAATTTTATTTCAATGCCCAAAACCTTTATATTTGCAGCAGTAAGGTAATTTATACTTACAAATTAATCGCCGTAAATAATTGATTATATGCACGTTGCAATCGCTGGAAATATTGGAGCAGGAAAGACAACCCTTACCAAACTCATAGCTAAACATTATAATTGGAGAGCAGAATATGAAGATGTTATTGAAAATCCTTTTTTAGAGGACTTTTATGAAGACATGAAACGTTGGTCTTTTAACCTTCAAATTTACTTTCTGAACAGTAGATTTAGACAAATTCTCGAAATTCGTGAAAGTAAAACAGATATTATTCAGGATAGAACTATATATGAAGATGCCTTTATATTTGCACCCAATTTACATGCGATGGGGTTGATGTCCAATAGAGATTTTAAAAACTACTCTTCTTTATTCGATCTTATGGAGTCTGTTACAGAAGCTCCAGATTTGCTGATCTATCTTAGAAGTAGTGTGCCTAATTTAGTAAAGCAAATTCAAAAACGCGGTCGTGATTATGAGAATTCTATCTCTATAGATTACCTTAACAAATTGAATGAGCGCTATGAAGCTTGGATCCAATATTATGATAAGAGCAAACTCTTGGTTATCGATGTTGATGATCTTGACTTTGTTGATAAGCCTGAGGATCTGGGTCTAATATTTAATAAGATCGATGGTGAAATTCACGGTCTATTCTAATGTCCTAGGATATCCTTGAGTTTGGGTTTAGAATAATGCGGTCCTTTTAAAACCTTCCCATCTCCTCTGTAAATCGGTTTTCCATTTTCATCTAGTTTACTCATATTACTTCGATGTATTTCTTCGAAAACCTCCTCTATTTTATATTGCATACCGTGAGAAATTATGGTTCCGCACAAGATGTAAAGCATGTCTCCTAAAGCGTCTGCAACTTCTACAAGATCACCTTGAGAAGCTGCTTCTAGATATTCTTCATTTTCTTCTTGCATCAACTTATAGCGCAGCATATTCTTATCAAATCCAAGATCTGCTTTTTGGATTTCTGCAACATCAAGTCCAAAAGCTTTATGAAATATTTTTACTTGTTCTAGTGTCTTTTTCATAAGATTTAAAAGTATTTTTGTGAAAAATATGAAATTATGTTTACTCCAGGGCGTATTGCCTTTATCGTTTTCTTTGTTGTAGTATTTGTCTCTATTCTCATTTATTCATACATCAAAGATAGAGGCCTTCATAATAAGTACTATAAAGGAAGTCTGTTTGTACTATTGGCTTTTTTTACGTTTATTATTCTACTCGTCCTTTTAAGATTTTACTGGAGAGATGAATCTATCTTAGACCTCATTAAAAATATGATGGGAAGTTCCTAGGTTTCTTAAATATTACTTTATCTTTAGGTGAAATTGAAGAGGAAATATATGTTTTTTACCAAAACCTTAATGGTTTCTTTTTTAAGTATGATAAGCTATAATTCCATAGCTCAAACACCAGAAATCGACAGCCTTTTTGAACATAATAAGTTTGAAAGACTAAAAGATTTATTGTTTCAGTCTAAATCATCAGACTCAATTAACTTTAAGTTAGCCAAGACCCGCTATTACAATACGTTTAAACAATTGGAAGAATCATTTAAGGTTCTTTATAGCTTGGATACTACCACTCTAGATTCCAGACAAAAAGCTCACTATTTCTACAATTTAGGCGAGTCTTTTGATATGAATAGCAATTTCGATTTTGCGGCGCTCAACTATACCAAAGCACAGCTCTACTTTAAAGAAATAGGAGACTTAGTAAGATATAACCGCATCAACTTAGATCTTTTTTACACTGTAGCCAATGAGGATATTTACCAAAAACCAGTAGACTATCTTGATGACTTTCAGAAAACAGCAATCGAACTTAAGGATCCCATGCAAATGGTAGATCTAGAAATTGAGTTAGCTTATATGAGTTTGGAAAGCTCGGAGTCCACTGAAGGCTTTCTTGATCATATTCATAAAGCTTACCGTTATTTAGAAAAAGATCCCAACATTTATAAGTTAGCAAATGTCCACACTTATCATGCTATGTATTATACGGATGTGGTCATCCAAAAAGACTCAGCAGAATTTTATTATAATAGGGGAATTGATATTTATGAACAACTTGGCTTACTCCATAAAGCAGCCCTTGGTTATTTTAGTTTGGGAGATCTAAACAGTTTTATTGGAGATTATGAGCAGGCGGTGTATTGGACTAAAAAGGCTAATAGTTATAGGAATTTTAATTATGATTTTGAGTTAACCGCTTACATCAATAAAAAACTTGCTAAGGACTATAAAGCCTTAAACCAACTCGACTCAGCTTATAAATATTTAAATGAATCTTTACTTTATCGAGACAGCATAGACATTACACAGCAAAATATCACGTTAACTCGATTTGAAGCTGAAAAAAAAGAGAGAGAGAATTTGGTTTTAGAAAAGAAAAATGAAAGAAATAAATCTGTCATATATGGTTCAATAGGAGCCTTTACTCTTCTTGTATTTCTATCTATTGCGATTTATCAAAATGCAAGAAAGAAGCAGCTCTTAATCCAAAAAAACAAAGCTCTCGAAATCAATAAAATTCAAGAAGAGTTAAAAGAACAAGAAATTAAGGCTATAGATGCACTGGTAGTAGGACAAGAGAGAGAGCGTGCTAGACTTGCAAGTGATCTACACGATAACATTGGGTCTAATTTTACAGCTATCAAGTCTTATTTTGACCATTTGTACACAGAATTAAAAGCAACAAGCTCCAAACCTCTAGGTTTTGATAGAGCTTACACTCTATTAGAACAAACTTATCAAGACATTAGATCACTTGCTCATCTAAAACACAGCAGCCTTATGGCTGATAATGAACTCATTCCTGCCTTGAGTATTTTAAGTAAAAATATCAGTTCCTTTAGTAAAATTGAAGTGGATTTCTTCCATTTTATTCCTATTGAAGATGAATTGGATGATAAATTAGAGCTCAATGTGTTTAGAATTATTCAGGAAACCATGGCCAACGTGGTTAAACATTCTCAGGCCAGCACAGCCTCCATTTCACTTACAAAATCTGGGGATCTCTTAAACATTATCGTAGAAGATAATGGCGTTGGCTTCAACAAAAATAAAATTGAAGACAAAGAGTCTTTTGGTTTACAAAGCATAAAACAGCGAGTCACTTATTTAAAAGGAGAATTCACCATAGATTCTACAGAAGGTAATGGGACTACATTAATAATAGATATTCCACTATGATAAGAGTAGCAATTGCAGATGATCACCAAACCCTTATCGATGGTATAAGTCTTCGGTTTGATGGGAATAAATCCATAGATCTCGTATTTTCTGCCAATAACGGTAAGGATCTTTTAGAACAGCTAAAAATCACCCCCGTAGACCTTGTAATTACAGACCTTAAAATGCCAAAAATGGATGGTGTTTCCCTAGCTAGGCAGATTAAGCGAGATTTTAAAAATGTTAAAGTGATAGTTCTCTCTATGTTCGATCAACCAGATGTGATAAATAAAATGATAGTTGTAGATGTGGATGGCTATATTTTGAAGACCTCTGCGATAGAGGAGTTGGTGACTGCAATAGGGGAGGTGAATAAGGGGAAAAAATATTTTGATAAGCATCTTCATGGGCTTACAAGCTTATCTAAGGTTAATTCAACATCTTCAAAAACGAATCTATCAAATACAGAAAAGGATATATTAAACCTCATTGCTGAAGGCAAAACATCACAAGAAATAGCCGATGAGAGAGCTTGTGCTATTTCCACGATTCACACTCATAGAAGGAACATGGCCTATAAGCTAGAATTATGTGGCAAGGGGGAGTTGTTGCGGTATGCCATGGATAAAAAGTATAATTTTGAATAAAGTCAATAAATATGTCCATATTAATTGTAAGTAAAAATAGGGATCCTCAAAAATGGAAAGATTCATTAATATCTAAAAATAAATCTTTAGATATCCAAATTTATCCAGATATCGACCGTCCAGAAGATATTGAATTTGCCATTTCTTGGAAACATCCAGAAGGTCTTTATAACGATTTTCTAAATCTTAAAGTCATCGCTTCCATGGGAGCAGGAGTGGATCATATCTTAAGAGATAAGGATTTGCCGGATAAGGTCAAGATAACAAGAATTGTCGATGAGCAGTTAACAGAAGATATGAGCCAATTCGTCCTATTAAACTGTTTGGCAGTCTCTAGAAATTTTTTCAAACATCTCCAGGACCAACCTGCTAAACTTTGGAATACCAAGTCTTATCAAACTTCCAAAAATACTTCAGTTGGTATCATGGGGTATGGGGTTCTTGGGCAAGAAGCTGGTAAAGTTTTGAAAAAAAATGGGTTTGAGGTTATAGGGTATGCCAACACTCCAAAACTAGTTGACGGCATCCGAGTCTATGGAGAAAAAGAACAGGAAGAATTTCTAAATAAGACCCAGATTCTTGTTTGCTTATTACCCCTCACTCAACATACCAAGGGAATCTTGAATCTTGATCTCTTTAGAAAATTAAAAGATAAAGCCTATCTAATCAATGTGGCTAGGGGAGAGCATCTTAATGAAGATGAGTTGCTGAAAGCGATAGATGAGAATATTATATGTGGAGCAAGCTTAGATGTTTTTCGAGAAGAACCCCTTCCGAGTTCTCATCCATTTTGGGAATATTCACAAATCCAAATCACCCCACATATCGCGAGTATAACAGATCCAAAGTCTGTAGAAAATCAGTTGCTTGACAACTATGCGAGGATGAAAAATGGAAAAGCCTTACTGAATGAAGTAGATATTGCAAAAGGATATTAAAAGCTAATGATCAGCTAAATTTTTTGTGATCATGAAACCTAAAAAAACAGCTAGGATTCCCAATACAAGGCTTCCAAGGGCATAAAGTAAAAACTCTAAGTAAAGATCGCTTTTTAATAAAGTAAGATTTTCTGAAGAGAAAGTAGAGAATGTTGTAAATCCACCACAAAAACCTACCGCTAGTAAAAGTTGTAAATTTGAAGATTCACCTTCTGATTTCATCAACCAACCTAATAAAAATCCAATTAAAAGACTTCCTAAAATGTTGACGGTTAAGGTACTTAAGAAGTTAAACTTCGAGTCAACTTGTGCTTTGACAAATACAGTTACAAGATATCGGCAAACACTTCCTAATCCACCCCCTAGAAATACCAGCAAAATAGACTTCATACTTATTCAATTATAGGGATATAATAATTGGTAACCCACTTGGATGGATTAACGGTAGAGTTTGAATTGATTTCAAATTCAAGAAAGGGTTTTAGCTGTGGATTGATTTCTAGGGATCTATTTGCAACCATAGTATTGCTATATTCAATAAGCTTATCTATATTGGTATGGTCTCCTGTTAGCTTGGTTTTAAAATAAGTTCCTTGACTGATGGATTTTGACAAAATCTCATAAGTATCAGGGATAGCAATTCTTTCTTGGGAACCTATTCCAGGAGAAAATATCAGATTATCGGTATTTTCATATAAATTCTCAAATAAAATAAGTCTTCCTTTATAGATTTCAAACTTTTGCTCCTTCATAAAGTCTTCTATACTTTTCAAAATTGGCTCAGATTTTTCTAGGATTTTATTAAAGTTAAGTCTAGCTGCAGAGGTAGCGTGGATCAAGTAAAATTGACTGGTTTCAACTTTACTCACAACAGCTATATCATAGACTGAAGTTTCTTCCTGGAGAGACCTTTCAAGGCTACTTAAGCTATTTTCAATAGAGGTTTTAGCGATGTCTAAATGTGAAATTCCTGTGAATATAGTTTCAGCTTTTTGCCAAAAACTAGCGTCAGATTCTAGGCGGAGTATAAGGATTGAATTGTTTTCTAGAGTTTTAAATTTCCAGGTTAAATCAATTTCAGAAAAGCTTAACCACGTTTTTAAAGTGAGCTGCTGTACAAGTGAATCTGAAACTTTAGATTTGTTTTGAAGATTGATACTTTCAAATTTACTATTCTGCCAAGAAAGTATTGAGTTTTCAAAATCATTAGGATTGCTTAGTCTGGGTATTATAGACTCATCTTCACCTAAAGTAAGCCAGTTGGAATAGGTAGCGAAATCTTTAATCTTCAATTCGAAAAGCTTCGCGTTGATGGGGGTTTCAAAATTTATTGCTTCTTGATTATTTACTTTTACCGTCACAATATAAAGAGAGCCCACAACAAAAACTAAAACAATAAGAAAAAAGACATATTTAAAAAATTTCATGTGGTTAAATCTTATAAAAACGAATATACTTAAAATTGTGCCATCTTTTAAGATCTAGCGACGAGCTGTGAGTTCTGCAATTTTGACGATGACTTCACTTGCTTTTACCATGCTTTCTAATGGGACATACTCGAATTTTCCATGAAAATTATGTCCTCCAGCAAATATATTAGGACAGGGCAAGCCTTTAAAACTCAGTTGAGCACCATCAGTACCTCCTCTTATGGCTTTTAGGACAGGAGTGATATTGAGTTCTTTCATGGCTTGCTCGGCAATATTTACAATATATTTGACCGGCTCCACTTTTTCCTTCATGTTGTAATATTGATCATGAATTTCTAACTCTACAACCTCTTTTCCTTGGGTTTTATTCATTTTAGCGACAATGCCTTCAAAAAGTCCTTTTCTAGCTTCAAATTTTACTTTATCATGGTCTCTTATGATGTAGTTCAATTCTGTAAGCTCTATAGTACCGTTCATTTTGCAGAGATGAAAAAATCCTTCGTAACCTTCTGTTTGCTCTGGGACTTCCTCTTTTGGCAAAACGTCAATAAACTTTTGAGCGAGGTACATCGAATTTACCATTTTGCCTTTAGCGTATCCGGGATGAACACTTATTCCTTTAAATTTGAGGGTAGCAGAGGCTGCATTAAAGTTTTCGTATTCCAATTCTCCAATTTGGCTTCCATCCATAGTGTAAGCGTATGCTGCACCAAATTTTTCAACATCAAAATGATGGGCACCTCTCCCTATTTCTTCATCTGGGGTAAAACCAATCCTTATTTTTCCATGTTTTACTTCGGGATGGTCTACTAGGTATTCCATCGCCATAATGATTTCTGTAATTCCTGCTTTATCGTCTGCGCCTAAGAGAGTAGTACCATCAGTAGTGATGAGAGTCTGATTCTTATAAAGTTTAAGATCCTCAAAATAATCGGGAGACAAAATTATATTTTTTTCTGAATTGAGTATAATGTCTCTTCCATCATAATTTTCATGAATTTGAGGCTTAACACTAGACGCCTTGAAATCTGGCGAGGTATCAAAATGTGACACAAAACCTATGGTCGGAACCTCGTGGTTTACGTTTGAAGGTAGAGTGGCCATAATGTAGGCCTTATCATCTATAGTAACATCTTGTAAACCGATGCGTTCTAGCTCCTCTTTTAAGAGATGAGCAATAGTCCATTGCTTTTCTGTACTAGGTGTACTCTCACTATTTGGATTGCTTTGTGAATCAATTTTAATATAGGTAAGGAATCGATTTAAAAGCGTGTTGGAATTTATCATCTTTTATTCTTAATTTAGTTCAAAAATAAGAATTTGTATTCATTAACTTCCAATAAAAAGTTGCTCATCCTAAGATTTGCTTTATTTTTGTGTTTAAATTATAGTAAAGATGTATAAACAAATTTTAAGGCCAATTTTATTCCAGTTTGATCCTGAGGCAGTGCATCATTTTAGTTTTAACGCTTTAAAATTTGCTTATAAAATTCCTGGAGTTTCTTCAATTTTAAAAAAGAGTTTCGTTCTTGAAGATAAAAGATTAGAACGAGAGGTTTTTGGTCTTAAGTTCAAAAATCCTATTGGTCTAGCTGCTGGGTTTGATAAAAATGCAGAACTCTATAAAGAATTATCTAGCCTTGGCTTTGGTTTTATTGAAATAGGAACAGTCACTCCTAAAGCTCAAGCTGGAAATCCAAAAAAGAGGTCGTTTAGATTAAAACAAGACTCTGCGATTATAAATAGATTTGGGTTTAATAATGAAGGGGTAGAGGAAGCTGTAAAACGATTGAAACAAAATTCAGACATTCTCATAGGAGGAAATATCGGTAAAAACAAAGTGACCTCCAATGAAGACGCCATCTCTGATTATGACACCAGTTTTGAAGCACTGTTTGATTATGTAGATTACTTCGTTGTGAATGTGAGTTCACCAAACACTCCCAATTTAAGAGCTTTGCAAGATAAGGAGCCTTTACAAAAGCTCCTAAATCACCTCCAAGCCAAAAATGATAAAAAGCCAAAGCCAAAGCCTATTTTGCTAAAAATAGCGCCAGACCTTACCGAAGAACAATTGATGGATATCATCGACATTGTTATATCGAGTAAAATAGCAGGAGTGATTGCTACCAACACTACTATTTCTAGAGAAGGGCTTTCTTCAATTCATAAAGATGAAGCAGGGGGTCTAAGTGGGAAACCACTTACCAAATCGTCTACAGAGGTAATTCGCTTTTTATCGACCAAAAGCAACAAAGCCTTTCCAATTATTGGGGTTGGTGGGATTATGACGCCACAAGATGCCTTGGAAAAACTAGATGCTGGTGCAAGTCTCGTACAATTGTACACCGGTTTTGTTTACGAAGGTCCAAGTCTTATCAAGGCCATCAACCAAGCTATTCTAGATCGTAATCCCAAATAGTAAATGCTTGAACAGATTTTTCCATTCCTTATCGCTTCTGTTTTTTTAACACTTTCACCAGGGCCCGATATTATTTATGTTCTTTCTGAAAGCCTAGTTGGAGGGTATCGTCGAGGACTCGTTATCGCTGCTGGATTGGTGACTGGCATAATTGTTCATACGTCTTTGGTCGCTTTTGGGGTATCTCTGGTCATAAAAAACTCTGATACTTTGTTTTGGGGTATAAAAATCTCAGGAGCCTTATATTTACTTTATTTAGCTTACAAAGTATATGTGTCTTTTGGAGGTCAAGAATTTTCCTCAAGTGAGGAAACCAAAATTAGCAAATCTAGTTTTAGCTATTATAAAAAAGGTTTGGTTATGAATATTCTTAATCCGAAAGTAAGCCTTTTTTTTCTAGCTTTCTTTCCTGGGTTTTTGTGGGATACCAATTCTGATTTAGTTTTTCAATTTTATATTTTAGGGAGCTTATTTATGCTTCAAGCCTTTCTTATTTTTGGTGTAGTTTCAGTTTTAGCAGGTAAGGTGTCGGCAGTGTTATTTCAGAAGCCAAGTCATTTTTCTTTTTTAAAATGGTTTCAAATTCTAACCTTTATTTCCATAGCTATTCTGATTTTACTTTAAGCTCATTTCATTTCTCTAAAAACCTTAAAACTGTATATTTGGCTCATGAAATCCGTCAAGTTAATCGAGTGTCCTAGAGATGCGATGCAAGGCATAAAGTCTTTTATTCCAACTGAAGAAAAAGTAAAATACATCCAATCCCTCTTAAGGTGCGGGTTTGACACTATAGACTTTGGAAGTTTCGTGTCGCCCAAATCGATTCCGCAAATGCAAGACACTTCTAAAGTATTGTCCATGCTGGATTTATCTACTACTAAAAGTAAACTCTTAGCTATTGTAGCAAATCAAAGAGGAGCTCAAGAGGCTTCTCAGTTTCCAGAAATCAACTATTTGGGATATCCCTTTTCAATTTCCGAAAATTTCCAAATGCGAAATACGCATAAGACCATTGCAGAATCTGTTGAGGTTTTAAAATCTATTCTTGAGATCGCTCATAAGTCCAATAAATCTGTTGTTGCGTATTTGTCTATGGGATTTGGAAATCCTTATGGAGATCCGTGGAACACAGATATCGTTGGGAAGTGGACCGAGAAACTGGCAGATCTCGGGGTGAAAATTCTATCCTTATCCGATACCGTAGGGAGTTCCACTCCGGAGGTGATCGAAGATTTATTTTCTACGCTTATTCTTAAATACCCGACTATGGAATTTGGGGCTCATCTACACACTACTTCAGATGCTTGGTTCGAAAAAGTAAATGCGGCTACTAAAGGAGGATGTAGGAGGTTTGATGGGGCTATACAAGGATTTGGAGGTTGCCCTATGGCTAAAGATGACTTGACAGGGAATATGCAAACTGAAAAAATGCTCTCTTATTTTAATTCTAAGAAAATGGAGAATTCCATAAAAATGACAAGTTTTGAGGCCGCTTACAATAAAGCATCAGACTTATTTTCTAAACACCATTAATATACTTTTTGGAGGATTCCTTTCTTTTTTACTTAGTTTTACACCGTGGAAAATTTAAAGAAAGATATACGGGCATTAAGCAAAGAAGAACTAAATGAATTTTTTGTTTCTCAAGGAGACAAATCATTTAGGGGTTCTCAAGTCTATAATTGGCTTTGGAACAAAGCGACTTACAATTTTGAGGACATGACCAACTTGTCTAAAGAGACTCGACAAATGCTCGAGGATAATTTTGTGATCAATCACATTAAGGTAGACGATATGCAACGAAGTAAAGATGGTACTATTAAAAATGCCGTTAAACTTCACGATGGTTTTACTGTTGAATCTGTATTGATTCCAACCTTATCAAGGACTACTGCCTGTGTGTCTTCTCAGGTAGGGTGTAGTTTGGATTGTAAATTTTGTGCCACTGCGAAATTGAAACGAATGCGAAACCTCAATGCTGATGAAATTTTTGACCAAGTGGTTGCTATCGACAAAGAAAGTAGACTTTATAATGGCATTCCCTTGTCCAATATCGTATTTATGGGAATGGGAGAACCCTTGATGAATTATAACAACGTGCTTAAGTCTGTAGAAAAAATTACTTCCCCCGAAGGATTGGGTATGTCGCCAAAGCGAATCACTCTATCCACTTCTGGAGTTCCAAAAATGATAAAAAAACTGGCAGACGATGATGTTAAATTTCATTTAGCGGTATCCCTTCATTCTGCGATTGATGAAGTGAGAACTCAAATTATGCCATTCAATGCAAAATTTCCTTTGGCAGATCTTAAGGAATCCTTGTTGTACTGGTATGAGAAAACCGGTAAATCTGTGACTTATGAATATATTGTTTGGAAAGGGATTAACGATACTCAAAAGGACATAAGTGCTTTAGTGAAGTTTTGTGAATTAATTCCTTGTAAAGTAAATATCATAGAGTACAACCCAATAGATGATGGACAGTTCCAACAAGGAAGTGACGATGCTGTTGCCAAATACGTCAATGCTTTAGAGGCCAATCATATTACGGTGACTTTAAGACATTCCAGAGGAAAGGATATAGATGCCGCTTGTGGACAGCTGGCTAATAAGATTAACGCTTAATTTAAATAAAAAAGTATCTAAAATAGAAAAGTTCCGATCATTGATCGGAGCTTTTATTTAAACCTAAGAACTTACAATACCAAATTAGACCTATAATGACGTATAATTCTTATTGTTTTACAAATTTGAACGTATTCACTTGATCTCCTGAAGCAACTTTAGCGATGTAAAGTCTGGTGCTTAAGCTAGACACATTAACTGAAGCCTTGTCAGAATTTAACTCTTAAGTTAAAACTTCTTGACCCAAAGCATTATAAAGAGAAACATTGTCTAAGTTAAAGCTAGACTGAATAGTTAACTGACCTGCCTTATAAAAATGAGATAACTCAATAGATTCAAATTCATTATTGCTTAGAGTTTCAGCTTCTACTTTTACATAATCAATAGCTAAGAAATCTTCGTCTATACAATCAAAATGTCTAAAAACAATATACACAGTTTCTTCACCAACAAAAGCTGATAAATCATAATTATGTGTAACAGGTTCTCCGGTATCTCCATCATCTCCTAAAACTTCAGTTACTAGTGGTGTTATATTTTTATAATTTATATAAAAATATAATAAAATCTTATAATTAACTGTGTTTTCTATATAATTTTCTTATAGTTAAAGGGTATCTCTTTAATCGGTAAAGCTGTTTTCCAATCATAGTTTTTATGTCTTCTTAAGACATAAAAACTCTACCTTTGCAGCATCTTGAAAACTGTCTCACAAATAAAAGAGCCCATAGCTCATGAGATGGAACTTTTTGAAAAAAAGTTCCATCTTTTCATGTCTTCTCGTGTAGCACTGCTCAATAAAATCACTCATTTCATCGTGAACAGAAAAGGCAAGCAAATGCGACCTATGTTCGTCTTTCTTGTCGCCAAAATGGTGTCTAAAGGAGAGGTGAACGATAGGACTTATCGCGGGGCTTCTGTTATAGAGCTTATCCATACGGCGACCTTGGTTCATGATGATATTGTGGACGATAGTAACCAACGTCGTGGCTTCTTTTCTGTCAATGCTTTATGGAAAAATAAAATAGCGGTTTTGGTCGGTGACTTCCTCCTGTCTAAGGGGCTTTTGCTATCTATAGATAACGATGACTTCGATTTATTAAAGATTATTTCAGTGGCCGTACGTGAAATGAGTGAGGGCGAATTACTTCAAATTGAGAAAGCACGCCGACTCGATATTACTGAAGATATTTATTATGAGATTATTAGGCAGAAAACGGCGACCCTCATCGCTGCTTGTTGTAGTCTAGGTGCGGCCGCTGTGAGACCTGGTTCTAAAGACGTCGAAGATATGCGTAAATTTGGCGAGCTTATAGGAATGGCTTTTCAGATTAAAGATGACCTCTTCGACTATGGTGAACAAAAAATAGGTAAGCCTACAGGTATTGATATCAAAGAACAAAAGATGACTTTACCTCTCATTTATGCGATCAATCAAGCGTCAAAAAAAGATAAAAACTGGATCATCAATTCTGTAAAAAATCACAGTAAAGACAAAAAACGTGTGAATGAATTAATAGACTATGTAAAATCTGTGGGAGGACTCAGTTATGCTCAAATCAAAATGAAATCATTTCAAAGCGAGGCCTCAGAAATTCTTCAACGTTATCCGGATTCTACTTACAAATCTTCTCTTCAATTGATGATAGATTATGTAATTGACCGAGAAAAGTAATTTTATCCTTACATTTATTTTAAACTAAAACCCATTGATAAGTAAATCTACTATTGACAAAGTCTTTGACATCTCCCGTGTAGAGGAGGTGATTAGTGATTATGTTCAGTTGAAAAAATCTGGTAGCAATTTTAAGGGACTAAGTCCTTTTACAGAAGAGCGATCTCCTAGTTTTATGGTTTCCCCAGTAAAGCAAATCTGGAAAGATTTCAGTTCTGGTAAAGGAGGAAATGTGATTGCTTTCTTAATGGAACATGAGCATTATACGTATCCTGAGGCTATAAAACATCTGGCAAAACGTTACAATATTGAAGTTGAAGAAACGGAGCAATCTTCAGAAGAAAAAGAAAAGGCAAGTGAGAGAGAAAGTATGTACTTGGTCAATGAATTTGCCAAATCTTTTTTCATCAAACAAATGCTTCATACCGATGAAGGAAAGTCAGTTGGTCTCAGTTATTTTAAGAAGAGGGGATTTACGTCAGAAACGATGGAGAAGTTCGATCTTGGCTATTCTCCAGATGAGTGGCAAGCGTTCACAGATTCAGCTTTAGAAAAAGGATACCGTTTGGAGTTCTTGGAGAAAACCGGGCTTAGTATCGTAAAGGGAGAAAAGCGTTTCGACAGATTTAAAGGTCGGGTGATGTTTCCTATACATTCAATGTCTGGAAGAATTTTAGGCTTTGGAGGTAGAATTCTTACAACTGATAAGAAGCAGGCAAAGTACCTCAACTCACCTGAAAGTGATGTCTATCATAAAAGCAAAATTTTGTATGGGCTTTACCAAGCCAAGCAGTCTATTGCTAAGTCAGACAACTGTTATCTAGTGGAAGGCTATACGGATGTGATTCAGTTTAACCAAACAGGAATAGAAAATGTTGTCGCTTCTTCTGGTACAGCTTTAACGCCAGATCAAATTAGACTTATCAATAGACTCACCAACAATATTACAGTTTTATTTGATGGGGATGCTGCGGGATTAAGGGCATCTGTACGTGGGATTGATTTGATTTTGGAACAAGGTATGAACGTGAAAGTTTGCTTATTTCCAGATGGTGAAGATCCAGACAGCTTTGCAAAATCTAATTCTAAAGAAGAGTTAGAAACTTATCTCAATAGCAATGCTCAGGATTTTATAAGATTCAAAGCTTCCTTATTACTTGAAGATGCGGAAAATGATCCTGTAAAAAAAGCTGAAGTGGTCAGGGATATTGTAAATTCTATTTCTAAAATACCAGACCAAATCACTCAGGAAATTTACATCCAAAGCTGCTCCAATCTTTTAGAGGTCTCTGAAAATGTTCTTTTTAGTACACTGGCACAAATTTTAGCTAAGGATAGAAAAGATAGTCAGCTTCGGCCCAGGCAAGGGCCTTTAGAAATTGTAAAGGAGAAAAAAAATGAGCCGGTTGCTCCTAAAGTTGATCAGCAATATGTCCTAGAGAGAAACATCATTCAGTTACTTCTGAAATATGGGGGTAATACTACAATGTTTGTGGACGTAGACTTCGATTTTGATGATTTTGACAAGGACAAGCATACTGAGGTAAAACGGGAATATGTTGTGTTTGAAAAAATTTTTATAGAACTCCAAGAGGATGAAGTTGAATTTTCTAATCCTTTGTTTAAAGAATTATACACGCTAATTATTGAGACTTACACAAAAGAAAGAGCCTTGAAAATCGATACGTTTATAAATCATTTAAATCTAGATTTGTCTCAAGAGGTGACTTCTATCATTATGGAAAATGAAAAAAATCAATTACACGATTGGAAACGTCAGGAGATTTTTGTGATTGATAAAAGCGAGGTGGATCCTAGAGAAGTTATGGAAACCATTTTAAACTTACGTCGATTCCTAATCAGAAAAAAAGTTCAAGATTTAAGTGAAATTATAAAGGAACAAAAAGAGCAAGTAGACCGCGAATTGATAATAGAGACCATGGAGTATAATGGATTGGAAGTGTTGATTTCCAATAAATTAAACCGAGTCTTATAAGCGAGTTATCTTAATTCCTCAGGGATTTCACACACTGGAATCGGTTGCATTTTATGTTGGTTAGACTTGTTCATGGTGTTATAAATTTTTAAAACTTCTTCTTTTCTATTAGAAATTTCAGAAACTCCACTTTTAAAATTCATCGCCCATTCCAATTCGTTGTAGCTGGCACCAATCTGATCTTCATCTGTTCTGCTATCACCAAACAAACCATCTGTAGGTTTAGCGTTTTGTATATCGTCTATTATATTAAGATTCTTCGCCATTTCGAAAACTTCACTCTTCATTAAATCAGCAAGAGGGCTAAGGTCTACGCCACCATCTCCATATTTAGTGTAAAATCCAACACCAAAATCCTCAACTTTATTTCCTGTACCAGCAACCAAATAACCGTGAATCCCAGCAAAATAATAAAGTGTTGTCATTCTTAATCTAGCCCGTGAATTGGCAAGCGAAAAGTCCCTTAAATTGATATCCTCAATTTCTGGTAAGCTACTTTTGAAGGTTTCGAAGGTGTTGGAAAGATTAACTTTTATGGAGCTTACATTTTCAAATTGTCCTTCCAAATGATCGATATGTTTTCTAGCCCTCGACACTTGGTCTTCATGTTGGTGTATAGGTAATTCTATACATAAAGTGGGTTTGCCAGTTTGTGCACAAAGTGTAGAAGTCACTGCAGAGTCAACCCCTCCAGAAACACCTATTAAAAAACCATTCTGCCCGCTGTTATCCAGATATTTATTCATCCAATTAACTATATAATCGATCTTTTTTTGAGACTTCATAAGCTATAATTTATCTTTTAAATACTACATTTGTACCAAATATAAGTATTCTATCTTGGTAAAAAACCAAATATCTTTAAATATGAGATTTTGTTTAATTTTGTTGAGCCTTTGCTGTTTAACAGCGAGTTGCGATCAAAACTCTAAGATGAATTCAGAGGCTGAAGATCTTGCTGTTAACTTAGAAGTGGTAAGGTTTGATCAACAATTTAATCAAGCGTCGGCCATCGATTTACCAAGGCTAAAAAAAAACTTCCCCCGTTTATTCCCAGAGCAAGTACCGGATAGTTTATGGATTTCAAAAATGCAGAGTGACTTGCAAAAGCAAATTCATGCGGAGGTAAATCAAGCTTTCCCTCGTTTTAATAAAGAAAAAGAGGATTTAGAGCGTTTTTTTAAATACGCCAAGTACTATTTCCCGTCTTATAAACTCCCAAAAGTGTATACGTTGGCCGAAGAGGTAAATTATAGAAATAAATTGGTGCTAACGGAAGATTTGCTTCTTATCTCCTTGGATAATTATCTAGGACAAGACCATAAGTTTTATAAAGGCTTTGCCGATTATATCGCGTTTCAGCAAGATAAAAAATTCCTGCTTTCTGAGATAGCAGAGGCCTTTGCTAAACAACACGTTGATGAAAAGAGGTCTAGGAAATTCATGTCGAAGATGATTTATCACGGAAAGCTTCTCTATTTAAAAGACATCCTTATTCCTTTTGAAGCTGATGCTGCAAAAATTTATTATTCTGAAGGTCAATTTAAGTGGGCCAAAGAGAATGAAACTGAAATCTGGTCCTTTTTTGTAGAGCGAAACTTCATTTACTCCACAGACACTACTTTGGAGGATCGCTTTATCAACCTAGCTCCTTATTCTAAATTTTATTTGGAGTTGGACAATGAGTCTTCTCCTAGAATAGGGCAGTATATAGGCTGGCAAATAGTAAAAGCTTTCATGAAAAAAAATCCTAATACTAGTATAAAAGACCTTCTGAATATGGAGTCTGATGCTATTTTTAAAAAATCAAACTATAAACCTTAAGCAATGATTGAAAAAAAGTCTGAAATTAGAATAAACGTAGAAACCGACGAAAATAGAATTCCGGAAAAACTCACTTGGTCTGCTCAGGATGGAGGGATCGATAATGAAGAAACCAAAGCCGCTTTCTTAAGCATTTGGGATGATAAAACTCAGGAGACATTACGTATAGATTTATGGACCAAGGAAATGCCAGTAGATGAAATGAAAAAGTTCTTTCATCAAATTCTAGTGGGTATGAGCGATACGTTTTACAGAGCCACAGACGACAAGGAAATGACAGAGACTATGAAAGATTTTTGTTCTTATTTTGCAGAAAAAATGGATATTGAAGAGGCTAAATCCAATGATGACTAAAAATAATAAAGCTGTAATTTTTGTTTATAATGCAAATTCTGGGACATCAAACGGTCTATTGGATAGCGCTCATAAACTTTTTAGCCCTAAAACTTACAATTGCAAACTTTGCGATTTAACCTATGGGTTGCTTTCAGAAAATAAGAAATGGAAAGCGTTTAGAAAGGGAACGGACATGGAATTTATCTTTTTACATAAGGATGAATATCAGAAAAATTTCAAATCTAAGTTTGAAAGCCTCTACGACCTTCCTGTAATTTTATTCCAGGATAACTATGAGTTAAGCCTTTTAATGTCGACTAAAGAACTTAACGAGATTGAAGAAGTAGAGGTGTTGATAGAAAAGGTAAAATCTAGAATCTGATCTACTATACCAAGTTTTGATTGATCTCTTGGATATAATTCAGAATATCATCTCTCCCAATTTTATGGGCGGAAGAGGTTGTAAAAGAAGGGGGGAGTTCCTCCCAAGTTTCCATTAATTTTGATTTATAGTCTGTGATATTATTTTCTAAAACTTTAGGTTTTAATTTATCGGTTTTTGTGAATACTATTGACAGAGGAATAGCGTTCTTTCCCAGCCACTCTAAAAACTCAAGATCCAAAGGTTGTGGAGCATGTCTGGAATCTATAAGGACAAAGGTATTTACCAATTGCTGTCTCTTTTCAAAATAAGCGGTGATGTATTTTTGAAAGGTCTTTTTCTCTCGTTTACTCACTTTGGCGTAGCCATAGCCAGGTAAATCGACAAGATGCCAGGACTCATTAATCAAAAAATGATTAATGAGTCTAGTTTTTCCTGGTTTACCAGAAACTTTGGCTAGGCTATTGCGTTCTGTGAGCATATTGATCAATGAAGATTTACCCACATTACTTCTGCCAATAAAAGCGTATTCTGGTAGTTGAGAATTGGGACATTTAGTCACATCCGAATTACTCATTATAAATTCTGAAGTCTTAATTTTCATAATAGACTAAAAGTTTCTTTTTTGAAGCCAAGCGTATAAAATCGTATTGAACTCATCTGGATGTTCCATCATAGCCGCATGGCCGCATTTGTCTATCCAAAACAACTCAGAGTCTGGTAATAGCTTATTAAAATCCATGCCAACTTCTGGAGGTGTGACTTGATCTTGTTCTCCCCAAATGATACAGGTTGGCGTATGCATGTCTGGCAAATCTTTGGACATATTGTGACGTATAGCACTCTTTGCTATAGAAAGGGTTCTTATCAGTTTATTTCTATCATTCACTACACTGTATACATCATCGATGATTTCTGGTGTTGCAATTTCAGGATTATAAAAAACATCTTGAACTTTCTTTTTCATGTACTCATAATCGCCTCGCTTTGGATAGCTTTCACCCATCGCGCTTTCATAAAGACCAGAACTTCCTGTAATTACAAGAGCTTTGATACTCTGTGGATAGTATTTGGTGGCCAATAAGCCAATATGCCCACCTAGTGAATTTCCAACTAGTATCACTTTGCCATAATTTTTAAAGTCTATAAATTCTTTTATGTACTGAGCAAGGTTTTTAGTATTGGTTTTTAATAAAGGCATGTCATAAAGTGGAAGTTCAGGAACTACTACTTTGTACCCTTTTGTAGGGAAATAAGTCATAACTCCATCGAAGTTACTCAACCCACCCATCAGTCCGTGTAAAACCACTATTGGAGTCCCTTCACCCTTTTCAAAATATTTAAATTTTCCTTCCTGCTTTATATGTTCTTCCATGCGGTTTTTTAAAATTCAAAATCCAAATATAGAGATATTTGAATAAGAAAGGTGCACTGATTTTAGGAGTTGTAGTAGTTTAATATAATTCAATGAAAATAAGCTCTTTAGAGATGTTTTAATGAAGTTGAACAAGAAATTTTAAGCATAAACTAATCCATTTTCTGGAATTAGTCACTTTATTCAGATCAATTTAGCTAAATCGTATATGCTCAGAACCACTAGTAAAAAGGTACATCAACAAGTCTTAAAGCTATCTTTAAGACTTCATTAGGAAAAAGTTATGCACAATGTGGTATAAAGTGGTAAAATATGGTAAAAATTTCAATACATTTGAAACTAAAAGTTGATCTATTATGAACAACCTCATAGGGACATATGAATGTAAAGTTGACACAAAAGGTCGACTTATGCTACCGTCTTCGCTGAAAAAGCAGATGCTCCCTATCCTCGAAGAGGGCTTTGTTTTAAAACGCTCAGTATTTCAGTCTTGTTTGGAATTGTATCCGATGAGTCAATGGAATTTGCTCATGGATAAAATGGACAGATTAAATAGATTTATTAAAAAGAACAATGATTTTATAAGAAAATTTTCAGCTGGTGTGAGGTTGATTGAGGTGGACGACAATGGAAGATTGTTAATTCCAAAAGACCTCATTGGCTTCGCTGGAATTAAGAAAGATATCGTTCTCTCTTCTGCGATAAATATAGTGGAAATTTGGAGTAAGGATAAATATGAATCTGTCATAAGTAATTCTGAAGGATTTGCAGAATTAACTGAAGACATAATGGGAAATGATAATGACCAATAGTGCCTACCACTTACCTGTTTTACTTAAAAAAAGCGTTGATGGCATGTCTATACAGCCCGAGGGGACTTATGTAGATGTGACCTTTGGAGGTGGTGGTCATTCAGCTGAGATTTTATCTCGTCTTGGAGAAAAAGGGCGGCTTTTCGCTTTTGATCAAGACCAAGATGCTCAAGAAAATAGTATAGACGATCCAAGATTTACCCTAATTCCAGCTAATTTCAGATTCATAAAGCGTTTTTTAAGGCTAGAAGGAGTTAAAGAAGTTGACGGAATTCTAGGTGATTTTGGGGTCTCCTCACATCAATTTGATAAAGGAGAGCGTGGATTTTCCATTCGGTTTGAAGCTGAATTAGATATGAGAATGGACCAAAAAACGGGCTTAAGCGCTTCGGAATTGGTAAATACTTATTCTCAAGAGCAATTGGCTCAAATTATCTGGCAATATGGCGAAATCAAAATGTCACGGAAACTTGCCAAAGCCATCGTTGAGCGCAGAGTTAACGAGCCCATTAAATCTACAAAGGATTTAAATGAATTATTAACGCCTTTTTTTCCACCGACTAAGGTGAATAAATTTTTAGCACAAGTTTACCAAGCTATCCGTATTGAGGTGAATCAGGAAATGGAGGCGTTAAAGGAGTTTTTACTTCAAACTTCAGAATTGATAACCAAAGGGGGGAGGCTAAGTCTGATTTCGTATCACTCATTAGAAGACCGGTTGGTGAAAAGATTCATTAGGGATGGAAAATTCTCTGGTGCCCCAGAAAAAGACTTTTATGGAAATATGTTGGTACCTCTTAAGAAAGTGGGGAAAATGATAACTCCAGACGCTGCAGAATTACAGAAAAACAAAAGGTCTAGAAGTGCGAAATTAAGAATTGGAGAAAAATTATAGAGATGAAAACCGGTTTAGCAGATATTCTAAAAGGAAAGTTTTTGATAAGTGATGGTGCTTTTAACCATTGGGCTTTTATTGTTTTTTGCGCCTTGCTAGCTGTCATTATGATCGCGAGTTCACATAGTTCAGAACGAAAAGTGTATCAAGTCGCGGAACTCAACCAGCAACTTAGGGAGTTGAGAAGCGAATTTGTAGACATACGTAAAAGAGTGATGCAAAAGAAAATGGAATCCAACGTAGCTAAAAAAATGGAGAAGCGTTCCATAGGATTGTCTGATAAGCGTCCATATAAAATCACTATAAAATCTCAATAAAATGACAACAGATAAAGGTATTTTAAGGCGGTTCTACATCATTGCAGCTTTACTTGCCCTTGTGTTTATGGGGATGGGATACAAATTATTTGATATTCAAATCATTGAAGGACAAAAGTATAAAGATATTGCTCAGCAAACTGTTTTCAGAAATTTCAATATTGAACCTAACCGAGGGAATCTCTATGATACCAATATGAATTTATTAGCTACATCGGTTCCTAAATACGACATTAGATTTGACGTTGTGACTGTTTCGGAAGCCAATTTCCAAGAGCATGCCTCATCTTTAGCGATAGAATTATCGAAAATGCTTGGAGGTTCCAAGGACGATTATCTCCAAAAATTTAAAAGAGCGCGTGTCATTAAAAATAGATATGTCTTAATCGCTAGGCAACTCGATTATTCAGATTATATCATCATAAGAGAATTTCCTTTATTTAATCTAGGTCCTTACAAGGGCGGGTTTATCGCTGAGCAATCTACAGTTCGTGAAAATCCGTTAGGAAAAATCGGTGAACGAACCGTAGGTTTTGGAAATGTTGGTCTTGAAGGTGCTTTTGATGAATACTTAAAGGGGAAACAGGGTCACCGCTTAAAACAGAAAATCGCTAAAGGACAATGGAAACCTATAAGTGATGTCAACGAGGTTGAGCCAGAAGACGGATATGATGTGATTTCTACCATAGATGTAAACATCCAGGATGTCGCACATCATGCTTTGCTAGAACAGCTGGAAAAGTTTGAAGCTGATCATGGAAGTGTCGTCGTTATGGAAACCAAAACTGGAGAGATTAAGGCCATTTCAAATTTAGGTCGAATTAAAAACTCAACCAAGTATTACGAGAAGCTCAATTATGCTGTATATGAGTCTCATGAGCCAGGGTCCACTTTTAAGTTAATGAGCATGGCTGCAGCGTTAGAGGATAGAGTAATTGATACCAGTAGTGTTTTTGATACTGAAAAAGGGATGGTTCAGTTTTTTGATCGAAAAGTTTACGATTCAAAGCGCGGTGGTTACGGAAAAATCTCTGCTGCAAAAGCCTTTGAGGTCTCTTCCAACACAGCTTTTGCTAAAATGATTTACACTAATTATAAAGATAATCCAGAGCGATTTGTAAATCGCCTCTACAATATGGGTCTTAATGAAAAGATAGGTTTAAAAATTAAAGGAGAAGGTTCGCCTAAAATTCCACATCCTGAAGATTCTAATTGGTATGGAACTACTTTGCCATGGATGTCTTTTGGTTATGGGGTTTCTTTGACTTCTTTGCAAATTCTTACGTTTTATAATGCCATCGCTAATGATGGTGTAAAGATAAAACCAAAATTCATAAAAGAAGTTAGAGATAAAAACACCTTAATTGAATCCTATGCAGAGCCTATTCTAGAGGAGAGCATTTGCTCTAAGGATACTGCGAAAAAACTTCAAGCCATGATGAAAAAAGTCGTGGAGGAGGGAACGGGAAGCACTATTTACAATCCCAATTTTTCTATGGCGGGCAAAACAGGAACCTGTCAAACAGAATATTGGATTGAGTCTGGACGTTATGTATCCTCCTTTGTAGGTTACTTTCCAGCAGAAGTTCCTAAATATTCTTGTATAGTTGTTATTCATAAACCAAATCCTAAAATTGGCTATTATGGGAGTACAGTAGCGGCACCTGTTTTTGAAAAGATTGCTCAAAAGATTTTTATTGATACGCCCCTTAAAGATGAGATATTAAGAGAGGCTATCCCTTCCAATTATGCATCTTCTACTTATGAAAATTACTATGAAACGTCTCGAAAATATAAGACTATAATGCCAGACTTAACCGGCTACCCAGCTATGGATGCGGTGTCTATTTTAGAGAATTTAGGATTGCAAGTCAATTTAATAGGACAGGGAAAAGTCACAAAGCAATCGATAAAAAAAGGAACTAAAATTTCTAATAACCAACGTATAAATCTGATTTCAAGTTGAAAGTTTTAAAAGACATATTATATAAGGTGGCGATAGAATCTGTAAAGGGTTCTACAGCAGTAGATATCAAAAAAATCCATTTTGATAGCCGATTAATTTCAGCTCAAGATGTATTTGTAGCTATAAAAGGGAAAACTGCAGATGGTCATGCTTACATTGAAACAGCAATCGCTAAAGGTGCCAATGTAGTGGTTTGTGAAGAATTACCTTCTGAAGTTATTCCAGAAGTGTCTTATATACAAGTCAAAGATTGCCGAGAGGCATTAGCCGTAATGGCTTCCAATTATTATGATAATCCTTCTGCTAATTTGAAGCTTATTGGGGTGACTGGAACAAATGGTAAAACGACAGTGACTTCTTTGTTATACCAGATGTTTAAGGCCTTAGGCTATAAAGTAGGATTAATTTCAACGGTAGTTATCAAAGTAGATGACAAAAATTATTCAACAAAGCTTACGACTCCAGATTCTTTAACTATCAATTCTTATTTAAAAGAAATGAACGAAGTTGGAATAGAATTTTGCTTTATGGAGGTGAGCTCTCATGGGATTGCCCAACACAGGACTTTAGGCCTCAATTTTAAAGGAGGGGTTTTTACTAACTTATCTCAAGACCACTTGGATTATCATAAGACGTTTGCAAAATACAGAGATGTTAAGAAGAGGTTTTTTGATCAGTTGTCTAAAAAAGGATTTGCCTTAACCAATATCGATGATAAAAATGGGCATTACATGCTCCAAAATACAAAAGCAAAAACGTTTGGTTATGGACTTAAAAACCTTACAGATTACAAAATAAAGATTCTAGAAAAAAGCTTTTCTGGGCTAAAGTTGAATATCAACGGTACAGAAGTTTGGTCGAGGTTTATCGGAGATTTTAATGCTTATAATTTACTAGCTGTTTATGCAGTCGCAGATTTACTTGAAGTTGAAGATATCGAGAATCTTCAGTGCTTGAGTCAGTTGAAACCCGTGGATGGGAGATATCAACATCATGTGTCTTCATCTGGTATCCATGTAATTGTGGATTATGCCCACACCCCCGATGCTTTAGAAAATGTACTCCAGACTACCAATGATATACGATCAAGAAGTGAAAAGCTTATTACTGTTATGGGTTGTGGCGGAGACCGCGATACCACTAAGCGTCCTCTTATGGGGAAGATAGCAGGGAATTTGAGTACAAAAGTGATTTTTACTAGCGATAATCCACGTACAGAAGATCCAGACTCTATCATAAAAGATATTGAGAAAGGGGTCGAGCCTCAAGATGTCTCCAAGACCTTGAGTATAACATCTAGGCAACAGGCCATAAAGACAGCTTGTAATTTAGCACAACAAAGGGATATTATATTAATCGCAGGAAAAGGTCACGAAACCTATCAAGAAATTGATGGAATACGATCAGATTTTGATGATTTAAAAATTGTAAAAGAGCTGTTAGATCAACTTAATAAATAAGATATGCTTTATTATTTATTTGAATTCTTAGAAAACAATTACGATTTGCCTGGCGCTCGCTTGTTTCAATATATCTCTTTTAGAGCTGCGTTTGCAATCATTTTGTCACTTCTAATTTCTACGATTTTTGGTAAGCGTATTATTCTTTTTCTCCAGAGAAAGCAAATAGGAGAGAGTGTTAGAGAATTGGGCTTAGAGGGACAAAAGGAAAAAGCTGGTACACCTACGATGGGTGGACTTATCATAATTATGTCTACTCTTATCCCCGTATTATTATTGGCTCAGTTGAATAATATTTATGTCATCCTCCTCATTGTTACTACCATATGGATGGGGGCTATCGGATTTTTGGATGATTATATTAAAATCTCCAAAAAAAATAAAGAAGGTCTACAGGGGAAATTTAAAATTGTTGGGCAGGTTGGTTTGGGGATATTTGTTGGAGCAGTGATGTATTTTCATCCTGATGTTACAGTTCGATCAGATAATAAAATAACGACGACAAATAATGTTCAAATGATTTCTGAGACTTCGCCAGAAGAGAAATCTACAACAACGACTATTCCTTTTTTCAAGAATAACGAATTGGATTATACGAAAGCAACCTCTTGGATAAGTGAAGGCGCTAAAAGCTATGCATGGCTCATTTTTATTCCTATTGTCATTATTATTGTGACTGCCGTTTCCAATGGTGCAAATTTGACAGATGGAATTGATGGACTTGCTGCAGGCAGTTCTGCCATTATAGTTCTTACGCTTGGTATTTTTGCCTGGGTATCTGGAAATGTCATTTTCTCTGATTATTTAAATGTTATGAATATTCCTAGATCTGGAGAAATGACTGTTTTTATTACTGCTTTTGCAGGAGCTTTAGTAGGGTTTCTATGGTACAATACCTATCCCGCTCAAGTATTTATGGGAGACACAGGCAGTTTAACCATCGGAGGGATTATAGCTGTAATAGCTATTGCAACCCGTAAAGAATTACTCATCCCTATTCTTTGTGGAATTTTCTTTGTTGAAACTTTATCTGTTATCCTACAGGTGGGTTGGTTTAAATATACCAAAAAAAGAACAGGAGAAGGCCGACGCTTATTCTTAATGTCGCCTTTGCACCATCATTATCAAAAGTTAGGGTTCCATGAGTCTAAAATTGCTGTTAGATTTTGGATTATTGGGATTTTACTCGCTGTGATGACTATCGTAACCCTAAAAATTAGATAAATGGAAAAATTAATTGTTTTAGGGGGAGGTGAAAGTGGTGTAGGTGCTGCTATTCTGGGTAAAGAAAAATCCTATGAGGTGTTCCTATCTGATTTTTCAAAGCTAAAGCCAAAATTTAGAGCCAAGCTTCAAAAAGAGGATATTAATTTTGAAGAGGGAGGACACACTTTTTCTAGGTTGGAAAAGGCAGATCTCGTCGTAAAAAGCCCTGGTATTTCAGATAATCTTGAGATGATCAAAAATCTTCGTGAAAATGGTATAAAGATAATTTCAGAAATTGAATTTGCGTCTTGGTTTACAGATGCCAACATCATTGGGATTACAGGCTCCAACGGTAAAACCACAGTAACCAATATGGTGTATCACATATTAAAAAATGCAGGTTTGTCTGTCTCCATGGCTGGGAATGTAGGATTTAGTTTCGCTGAACAGGTCGCTCGGGAATATTTCCATAATTATGTTTTGGAGCTGAGTAGCTTCCAGTTGGATGGCGTAGAAGATTTTAGACCTCACATTGCTATTTTAACTGGCATCACACCAGATCATTTAGATCGATATCATGACAATTTCCAAGAATATATTCAGGCAAAATTCAAAATCACCAAAAATCAAACTAAAAATGATTTTCTTATTTACAATAGAGATGATGAGGTAATTGCGAATTGGCTAGCAAAAAATACGGTAAAAGCGCAGCTAATCCCTTTTACAAACACTACAATAATGGCTGACTTATCAGCTTTTATACAGGATAATGAAATAAATGTAAAACTTAACCATAACTCATTTACCATGTCTGTTAATGATCTAGGCGTAAAAGGCGACCACAATACAAGAAATGCAATGGCGGCATCAACAGCCGCAAGGTTATTAAAAATACGAAAGCAAACTATCCGAGAAAGTATGGAAAGCTTTCAAGGTGTAGAACACAGGCTAGAGCAATTAGGAAAGATAAATAAGGTAGCCTTTATTAATGATTCTAAGGCGACTAACGTCAATGCTACTTTTTATGCTTTGGATAGCATGACATCACCCACAGTTTGGATTGTTGGAGGAGTAGATAAGGGTAATGTCTATGAAGACTTACTACCCCTAGTCAATGAAAAAGTAAAAGCTATTGTATGTTTAGGAATAGAAAACCAGAAAATATATAATGCCTTTAGCAATTGTGTAGATACAATCGTTGAATCTTCAAACATGGCTGATGCTATTGCAAAAGCTTATGGATTGACAGAGGACCATGATGCTGTGCTTTTATCTCCAGCCTGTTCTAGTTTTGATCTATTTGAAAATTATGAAGACAGAGGAAGACAATTTAAAGAAGCGGTTCACTACCTAAAAAAATAAACAAAATGTCTACAAGCAAAGGACTGACAGATTTTTTGAAAAGTATAAAAGGCGATAAAATGTTATGGTCTGTGGCTGCGCTTTTAGCTATTTTCTCCTTTATTCCTGTGTACAGTGCATCAAGTAACTTAGCCTATCTCAACGGAGCGAGTGGAAGCACATTTGCTTATTTGATCAAACATTTTATCCACTTGGTATTAGGATTTGCAATCCTGTATGCCACTCATAAAATACCTTATCGTTATTTCAGAGGTTTGTCCATTATTCTTTTACCTATCGTTATTGTATTATTAATTGTTACCCTTCTACAAGGAACGACACTACAGGGAGCGAATGCAAGTCGTTGGATACAAGTCCCTATTGTTAACTTTTCCTTCCAAACTTCAACTTTAGCTTCAGTGGTGCTACTGATTTATGTCGCGAGGTATTTGTCAAAAATTAAAGATACCAAATACACTTTTAAAGAAACGATTCTTCCGCTGTGGGTTCCTGTATTTCTTGTGGTAGGACTTATTTTACCTGCAAATTTATCAACAGCCGCTATTATCTTTTTTATAGTTCTAATCCTCAATTTTGTGGGGGGGTATACCATGAAATACACAGGAGCTATTCTTGGTATTGGGATACTAAGTTTGGTTTTATTTGGATTTACGGCCAAAGCTTTTCCAGATTTATTTCCAAATAGAGTAGATACATGGATAAGTCGAATTGAAACGTTCACCCAAGACGAAGAAACCAAAGAACAGTATCAAGTCGAGAAGGCTAAAATAGCTATTGCGACTGGGGGAATTACTGGAAATGGCATTGGTAAAAGTGTGCAACGTAACTTTTTGCCACAATCCTCTTCAGATTTTATTTATGCCATTATAGTAGAAGAAATGGGAATGATAGGTGGAATAGGAGTTATTTTAGCCTACCTATTTATGCTGTATAGAATGGCTATTATCGTTACAAAATCAGAAACAACTTACGGCAGATTATTGGTGATTTCTGCGGGTATTCCTATTATTTTCCAGGCTTTTGTGAACATAGCTGTAGCGGTTGAGTTTCTACCTGTGACAGGTCAAACTTTACCACTTATAGGGAGCGGAGGAACTTCCATTTGGATGACGTGTTTATCCTTAGGCATCGTCATTAGCGTAAGTGCAAATAACGAAATCAGGTCGATAGCTAAAGCTAAAGAGAAGGAGAGAGAAGACAATCGAGCAATAGAAAACCCATTAGAAGTCTTAAGCGAAACGATATGAGTGCGAAGCGATATATGATTTCAGGAGGAGGAACTGGTGGACATATCTACCCGGCTATCGCTATTGCAGAAGAATTAAAATTTAGATTTCCAGATGCGGAGTTTTTATTTGTTGGAGCTAGAGGAAAAATGGAAATGACTAAAGTTCCTGAAGCAGGTTTCAAAATTGAGGGGCTTTGGATATCAGGAATTCAGAGGAAACTGAGTCTTGCTAACTTTTTATTTCCTTTAAAGCTGATTAATTCGATGTTGAAATCTAGGGCCTTGATCAAAGCATTTAAGCCCAATGTTGTGATAGGGACTGGAGGATTTGCAAGCGGGCCACTGCTCAAAATGGCTTCATTATTAAAAATTCCAACCCTCATCCAAGAGCAAAATGCATATGCTGGAATAACCAATAAATGGTTAGCCGGTCAAGCTGATTCTATCTGTGTAGCTTATGAAGGGATGAATCGCTTCTTCCCTAAACAAAAACTTATTTTTTCAGGAAATCCAGTTAGAAAGGATTTGTTGGATATCACAAACAAAAGACTGTTGGGACTTCAACACTTTGAACTTGATCCTTCAAAAAGTACACTTCTAGTGATAGGAGGGAGTTTAGGTTCACAGAGAATCAATAAGTTGATATCGAGTCAATTGGAACTATTTGAAGCGGAAGATATTCAAGTGATTTGGCAATGTGGTAAAATCTACTTTGATCGCTACACCTCTCTAACTTCCAATACTGTAAAGATTGAAAAATTTATCTCCAAAATGGATTTGGCTTATGCTTCTGCCGATTTTATTATTTCAAGGGCTGGAGCTGGCGCGGTGAGCGAACTGAGTCTAGCAAGAAAGCCAGTGATTTTTATTCCTTCCCCAAATGTAGCTGAAGACCATCAAACTAAAAATGCGAAATCTATAGAAGATAAAGAGGCGGCGATAATGCTAAAAGAAAGTGATTTGGAAAAGCATTTTGAATCTGTATTCAAAGACTTAATTTCTAGTCAACAGCTTCAAGAAAAGTTATCTCAAAATATTTTGAAATTAGCAAAACCCAATGCGACAAAGACTATTGTGGACCAAATTGAACGCATAGAAAATAAACGTAAATGAAGTCAATACAACAGTATACACATACTTTTTTTATCGGTATCGGAGGTATCGGGATGAGTGCATTGGCTAGATATTTCAACCAAAAGGAATTGAAGGTAGTGGGTTATGATAAGACCAAAACCGAACTCACTCAAACTCTTATAGAAGAAGGTATTGAAGTATATTATCAGCAAGATATCGAAGAGAACGTCCTGAAAAATCTTCCTCAGGAGTCTACTTTAGTCGTGTTTACACCTGCCATTTCTTCAAATTCTGTTCTGTTTGATTATTTCAAAGCTGATGGTTTTGACATGTATAAGCGAGCTTTTATTCTAGGTGAAATCACTAAAAATTTGCCAACTCTCGCCGTTGCTGGAACTCATGGTAAAACAACAACTTCAGCGATATTAGCTCATATTTTAAAAGCTAACCAGATCAAGTTAACTGCCTTTTGTGGGGGCGTTCTCCAAAATTATAAGACCAATTATATCGGAGATGGAGAAGACGTAGTCGTCATAGAAGCAGATGAATTTGACAGGTCTTTCCTTCAATTACATCCATCTGCGGCAGTGATCACTTCTATGGATGCAGATCATTTAGATATTTATGGAACAAGTGAAAGTTTGACTCTAGCTTTTCAAGATTTTTCGAATTTGGTTCCAAAAGGTCATCTTTACGCGAACACGACTCTAGATATGGAGGCCCAATCTATAGCGGTAAATCGTTCTGCCGACTATAGCATCCAACATATTATCATAGAAAACGGTAGCTATAGGTTCAATTTCGAATCTAAGGATGTTATCCTTAAGGATATCCAGCTCTCACTTCCAGGCCATCATAATCTCTTCAATGCAGCAGCAGCTTTGTGTTTAGCTATCGATTTTAAACCTAGCTATGCAGATCGGTTTGCCAGAGCCTTGGCTAGCTTTGAAGGTGTGCAAAGACGTTTTAATTATATATACAAGTCAGATTTTTTAATAGTGATCGATGACTATGCTCATCATCCTAAAGAAATTGATGCTGTGCATCAAGCTATTTCAGAAATGCATCCCGAAAAAAAATATGTGGTCATCTTTCAGCCTCATCTTTTTTCCAGAACTAAAGATTTTGCAGATGAGTTTGCGAAAAGTTTAGCTCAATTTGATGAGGTAAATCTTTTAGATATCTATCCAGCAAGAGAAGAACCCATGAAAGGGATCACTTCTAAATATTTGTTGGAGTTGATCGACCACCCTAAAAAGCAACTTATTTTAAAAAACGATATACAAGATAGAATTAAAAATGCTTGCGATGAAGTTATAGTTCTACTAGGAGCTGGAGACATAGGGGTAGAAGCATCAAAAATTTTAAAACTATTAAAATGAAAATACGTAACTTACATACTATGAGAACAATTTTGATAGTAGGAACCCTCTTCTTTCTGGTTGGTTTTGCCAACCATCGTCAGAAATTGAAACCAGTAAAATCATTACAGGTAGAATTTATGGATGCTTCCAAACTGTTTATTACTGAAGCAGAAATAGAGCAGATTTTAAAAGGTATGATAACTGCCAATCGAGATTCGTTGATGAATGAAGAAAGGCTTGCGGCTTTTGAAAGTGTCTTGGATGCTAATGAAATGATTAAATCATCTGAAGTTTATTACAGTTTGGATGGAGAACTTTCTGCAAAGATCTTTCAAAGAGAGCCTATTGCGAGAATTAAAGATAAGGATTTTTATTATTTGGACTCGGAGGGACGTGCTATGCCATTGTCTAAAAATTATTCCTCTAGAGTCCCAATGGTTTATGGTGTTCAGCCAAAAGATTTAAAAGAAATTTATCCGCTTTTAATAAAGATTCAGGGTGATGATTTTTTTAAAAAACATATCATTGCAATCCGAAAAAAGTCTAAGAATCATTATATATTACAAGTCAGGGATAGAGAATTTGTCATCAATTTTGGTCGGATTTCTTATCTTGATAAAAAGTTAACAAACTATAAAGTTTTTCACTTAAAAGCTTCAGAGTACAACAAATTAGATGACTATAAACGCATAGATTTGCAATTTGGTAACCAAGTAGTATGTACAATAAAGTAATAATCTACACAGATGGAAGAAGATAACATAGCAGTAGGCTTAGACATTGGAACTACAAAGATTGTAGCAATGATTGGTCGTAAAAACGAATATGATAGAGTAGAGATTTTAGGCATTGGAAGAACCAAAAGTTTAGGGGTGCATCGCGGAGTTGTTAATAATATTACTCAGACTATACAATCCATCCAGCAGGCGATTCAACAGGCTGAAGCCAATTCTGGAATTGAAGTCGAAGGGGTTACTGTGGGCATTGCTGGGCAGCATATTAGGAGTCTACAGCATAGCGATTACATCACTAGAAATGATGTAGAAGAAGTGATTGAAGATGCAGATATCGACAATTTGTGTAATCAAGTTCACAAACTTGTGATGCTTCCTGGAGAAGAGATTATTCATGTGTTACCCCAGCAATACAAAGTTGATGGGCAATCCGAAATCATGGAGCCTCGCGGCATGTCTGGAGCCCGTTTAGAAGCCAACTTTCATGTGGTAGTAGGTCAAATTTCATCGATAAGGAATATTGGGCGTTGTGTAAAAAATTCAGGTTTGGAGCTCAATGGTATGACATTGGAGCCTCTGGCATCAGCTAATTCAGTCTTAAGTCAAGAAGAAAAAGAGGCTGGTGTAGCTCTCATAGATATAGGTGGAGGAACAACAGATCTGGCTATTTTTAAAGATGGGATAATTAGGCATACTGCTGTTATTCCTCTTGGAGGTAATGCAATTACAGAAGATATCAAAGAGGGCTGTTCCATTATTGAAAAACAAGCTGAATTGTTAAAAGTGAAATTTGGGTCTGCTTGGCCCGGAGAAAATAAAGAAAATGAAATTGTTTCAATTCCTGGATTAAGGGGAAGAGATCCTAAAGAAATTTCGTTGAAGAATTTGTCTAAAGTAATTCACTACAGAGCTGTAGAGATCATCGATCAAGTTTACCTTGAAATAAAGAATTACGGTCACGAGGAACAAAAGAAAAAGTTAATTGCAGGTATAGTAATCACTGGTGGTGGTGCTCAATTGAAACACCTTAAGCAGTTAGTAGAATACGTAACAGGTATGGATACTAGGGTAGGTTACCCTAATGAATACCTCGCTGGTGACACAGATAAAGAAATTGCGAGTCCGCTCTATGCAACAGCCGTTGGTTTAGTCATGGATGGACTTGAACGCAAAGTGTTTGAAAAAGAAGAGCGAGAATTAGAGGAAGAAGACCACTTAGAAGTGAATGTAGAACAATCTGAAAAGATTGCTGCAAATAATAATACAGAGAGTGAAGACGATTTTCATGAAGAGCCTTTAATTCCAGAACAACCGAAACAGCCAGCTCGACCAAGTAGAAATGTAGTTGAGAAATGGTTTGATAAATTAAAAGAATTTTTAGATAACGCAGAATAGTATACCAACCAAAATAAATAAATCATGAGTAAACCAGAATTCG
>Ga0307978_1000006_pt1 | contig 216672 bp, 238 predicted proteins | sample OrgLakmetage1056_FD_203151 | JGI IMG/M metagenome (GOLD analysis project Ga0307978, IMG submission 203151) | Saline water microbial communities from Organic Lake, Antarctica - #1056 | ecosystem: Environmental > Aquatic > Non-marine Saline and Alkaline > Saline | place: Antarctica: Organic Lake... | reverse complement strand
CCCACTGGTCAGTCCGATCCGCACCGCGTCTCGGCGAAATTCGTTCGTCCGTTTCAGTCCCATTGGCAGTCTCCTTTGCTGCCGTAAATGCTATCAAAGGAGCGGCATCAAACCGCCACAGGTCCAAGATGCCTATCCGGCGGTCCAGAATGAAATTTCACACAGTCACACTTTTCCGTGCTTCGTTTGCGATTGCACAACAGCGGTCCTTAAATCGCCGTCGCGGGAGAATGCTCTCCCGCGACGCAGAACCACAGCTCGGGCGAATTTCTCAAATCTTCATTGACCAGTTGAGTTCTTGCTATGCGTCTTGGACTGAGGTGGCGAAGCTGCTGACTCTTCAATGAATTGTTCGTCGGTTGCCGCTCGCGAGATCTGTAGAAGGCCCTTCTTAAGTGTTTTTTTCATGGCATTGAAAGTTCTCGAGAATAATCCACGCCAATCTCAGCGCCGATGACCCTGAGCAATTCAGGCCCTCTAGACTTGTACCATTCCCTCGACATAAGACCGTGATTTCGCCCGCGTGCAAGCATCCGGAAGCCCCTCCACCTTGACCCTCAAGCACCTGCTTGCGCAGGACGCGAATGAGATACGGAAAATTGTCATTAGTTTTCGGTGAACAACTTTACGTCCGTTAACCCAAGGTTTCTCTGTTTGTTCTTAGTGTGAGGAACGGGGTCGCACTTGATTCCCGTAGCGGAGGGCGACGTGTTGGATACTTCCACCAAGATCAAGAGAGCAAAGCTCGCGCTTTGGCGTGCGCGCATTTTCGAAGTTCTGACAGGGCCGCCCGCCTTGGCATTCGTGCCCGCGTTCTCACTGGCAGCATACTGGTTCGGTGGCGAAGGGGCGTTGCTTGTGGTGGCAGCGCTCGTGTCGGCGATCTATCTTCTTTCCGGGGGGTTTGCGGCCTCCGTCGGTCATCTGCATGGGCGAGGCGATTCTTCGCAGGGTCTGCTTGCCCGGGGGCCAATGTCCGATCGATGTGAAGCGATCTTTACTCAGGCCAGTGGGGAGGGGCTCCATTCGTCCATTCACGTCATTGAAATCGAGGCGTTCTCCGATCTTGTTGACCGCTACGGACGCGCGGCGGGCGACAGCATCATCGAACAGATGGGCCATCGACTTGCAGGAGTGATGCGTGACGGGGACAGTGTCGGTCAAATTGGCGACGCACGTTTTGCCGTCTGTGTGAAGCCGGTGCGCCAACTATCACTGGAATTGTGTATCCAGCTTGCGGGCCGCCTTCAGACCGCCGCTGAGGAACCTTTCTCAATGGATGGTACGGTAATCTATACCGATGTCTGCATTGGCTTTTGCCAACACAGCCGCGCGCCCAATGCGCAGGCCGATGAATGGCTGGAAGCGGCTTGCATCGCACTGCGCTGCGCGCAGGCACGCGGCGCATCCAGTATACGCGCCTACTCAGATCAGATGCATCAGGAGCGAAAGACCCGGCGTGCGCTGCACGAGGATGTGGTCGCGGCCCTCGACAGTGGCGAGATCAAACCCTGGTTTCAGCCGCAACTGTGCACGGACACAGGCCGCATCACCGGCTTCGAAGCCTTGGCACGCTGGACCCATCCAGTACGCGGCGTGCTTTCTCCGGTTGAGTTCCTGCCTGCCATCGAAGAGGCGAATTTGCTCGAACGTCTGGCTGAGGTAATGATGTACCATAGTTTCGGCGCGCTCAAGCAATGGGACGCTGCCGGTTTGGACGTGCCCCAAGTGGGTGTGAACTTTGCGGGATCGGAATTGAACAATCCAAATTTGCTGGAAAAGATCAAATGGGACCTCGATCGGTTCGAGCTGACACCTGACCGTCTAGCTGTCGAAGTGCTTGAAACTGTCGTGGCGGGTGCACCCGACGATATGATCACACGAAATATCAATGCATTGGGTGCTTTGGGATGCCGGATTGATCTGGATGATTTCGGCACCGGCAACGCCTCCATTGCGTCCATCCGCCGCTTCTCCGTCAGCCGGATCAAAATTGACCGCAGCTTCGTGATGAAGGCCGACCGCGACCCTGAGCAACAGCGTATGATAAGTGCAATCCTGACAATGGCCGAGCGCCTCCAACTCGAAACACTTGCCGAAGGCGTCGAAACTGTCGGCGAACATGTCCTGCTGGCGCAGCTTGGCTGTACCCACGTGCAAGGTTTCGGCATCGGGCGGCCAATGCCATTTGACCAGACCATAGCGTGGGTCAATGCCCACAATGCGAAAGTGCAAGACGTGCCCCAAATCATGCAAAGCCGCAGAAAATAACTTGAAAAGCTGCGAATTTCTGTGCGCGAAAAGAGCTCATAATCCCGAATCCACTTGACCTTTGGCTGCCTGCGTTGTGTACCCACCGGATAGTTTTCAGACATCAGGTAGCGGTGCACATGGACAACGATCAGAACAAAAACCTCATCATTGCAACTGCGCTCAGCTTTGTCGTGATCCTTGTGTGGTTCGTACTGTTTCCACCACCCGAACCGGAAACGCCACTGGATGGAACAACCGCATCGGAAGTGGCGCCTGCTGAGGGCAGTTTGGCGACCCCGAGTGCTGATTTGACGACTTCTCCACCCGCCGCAGCTGCAAGCACTGATACGGCGCCAAGTGCCTTGGACAGCGCGGCGCGCGTCCCGATCGAAACAGATCGCGTGAGCGGCTCCCTTTCGCTTCTCGGAGGCCGGATCGACCGACTTTCACTGAATGATTACAGCACGTCGCTGTCCGACGACGCGACGATCGTCGAAATTCTGCATCCTGCCAACGAGCCAAACGGGCAGTATGCACTGCACGGCTGGGCAGCGGCAACCGGGGTAGAAGCTTCGGCCGTGCCCGGCCCGAACACCGAATGGCAGCTTGCCGCCGGCGATGTCTTGAGAACCACGACCCCCATCACACTCAGCTGGAACAATGGCGCTGGCCTTTTGTTCCGCAAGGAAATCTCAATCGACGATGATTTTCTGTTTACAATCACTCAGACGGTGGAAAATAGCGGAGATGCTGCAGCCTCGATGGCGCCCTATGCCGTCTTGGCTCGTCATGGGGAGCCTACCAATCTCAAAAACTTCTTCATCCTGCACGAGGGTGTGGTCGCCATGACCGATGGCGAATATTCCGAGATCGATTGGGACGAGATGCCGGAGTTCGAGTTTAACCAGCGCGCGGGTGCGCGCACGCTGGAGAACAATATTACTGAGAATGGCTGGATCGGCTTCACTGATCATTACTGGATGAGTGTTCTGATCCCAGTGCAAGGCACTGCTTTCAAGTCCGTCGCGAAATATGATGAGCGTCGCGACATTTATCAAACCGAAGCGATCAGCCCCGTTCAAACAGTGGCGCCGGGCGACATCATTAGCAACACGACCCAGTTCTTCGCCGGTGCGAAAGAGTGGGATGTGCTGAAAGCGTATGAGGATGCCGGCGTCTACAACTTCATCGATTCTATCGATTGGGGTTGGTTCGCATTTCTGACAAAGCCGATCTTCTGGCTTCTGCATCAATTCAACATTCTGATTGGCAATATGGGCATTGCAATCATTGCATTGACCCTGTTCATCAAGGCCCTGCTTTTCCCGCTTGCCTATAAATCTTATGTCTCCATGGCAAAAATGAAAGAGCTCCAGCCGAAGATGGAAAAGCTCAAGGAAGAAGCTGGCGACGACAAGCAAAAGATGCAACAGAGCATGATGGCCTTGTATAAGAAGGAAAATGTGAACCCTGCCGCCGGTTGTTTGCCGATCCTGCTGCAGATTCCGATTTTTTTCTCTCTGTACAAAGTGATCTTCGTCACGATCGAGCTGCGACATGCACCTTTCTTTGGGCCGTTCCAAGATCTGAGCGCGCCTGATCCGACGTCGGTCTTCAACTTTTACGGTCTTCTCCCCTGGGATACGCCCGAGGTGGGTAGCATTATGGCGCTGATCTTCATCGGTATTCTGCCGCTGTTGCTCGGCATCTCCATGTGGCTCCAGCAAAAGCTGAATCCGGCCCCCACCGACCCAACGCAACAGATGATCTTTGCGTGGATGCCGTGGGTCTTCATGTTCATGCTGGGCAGTTTTGCCTCGGGTCTTGTAGTATACTGGATCGCGAACAACACGATTACCTTCACCCAGCAATATCTGATCATGCGCAGCCAAGGATATAAGCCGGATTTGCTCGGAAATATCAAAGGTGGGTTTAGCAAAAAGGCAAAATCAGAGGCCAAAAAGTGACGAAAGTCACGGCGCTTTGGCGTCATCCAATCAAGAGCCATGGGCGAGAGGCGCTTGACCGCGTCATGCTCACCCAAGGGCAGTCCATGCCCTATGATCGCCTTTGGGCCGTGGCCCACGAGGAAGCCGAAGTGGGCAGCGGTGACTGGATGGGATGCCAGAACTTCAGCCGCGGCGCAAAAACCGCTTCGCTTATGGCGATCACCGCTAGGCTGGACGAGACCACGGAGACGATCACACTGCATCACCCGGACCGTGCCGATCTGACCATTAATCCCGATGCCGCTCCGGATGCCCTGTTGGACTGGGTTAGGCCCCTTGTTGCCGAAAATCGTGCGCAGCCTGCAAGTGTTCTGCGTCTCGACGGGCGAAGCTTTACCGACACGCCTTTTGCATCAGTCAGCCTGTGTAATACCGCGTCCCATTCAGCCGTCGAAGTGCTTGCACAAACACCTTTGCAGCAGGAGCGCTGGCGCGGCAATATCTGGTTTGAAGGCGCCTCGGCTTGGGCCGAATTCAACTGGATAGGCCGTGAGGTCAAGCTCGGCACCGCATATCTTAAGATTGAAGAGCGGATCACACGATGCCTCGCCACGACGGCAAACACCGATACCGGGGTGCGCGACGTCGACACGCTCAAAGCGTTGAATATACTCAAGCATCAGGAGTTTGGCATCTACGCAAGCGTAATCCAGAGCGGCGAAGTAGCGGTCGGCGACGAATTGGAGCTTGTCTGATGCAAATGCCTTTCCCCCTGGCCGAAGAGCCTGATCCCCAGATAGCGGAGAAAGGCCGTCTGCTTTTCGCAGGTGAGACAGAATTCGTAAAAGGTGTGGTTGCAATGTCGGGGCTACCCGATCCAGATCGGCTTGAGGTTTGCTTTGCCGGACGCTCCAACGTCGGTAAATCTACTCTGATCAATGCGCTCACCGGGATGAAAGCACTTGCGCGGGCCTCTAACACGCCCGGACGGACGCAGGAGATCAATTATTTCACCGCCGGTGACGACCTGTACCTCGTGGATCTGCCGGGATATGGCTACGCGAATGCGCCGTTGCCCGTCGTCGAGAAATGGCAACGCCTGCTCAAGCAATTCCTGCAAGGGCGCCAAACCCTGCGCCGTGCCTTCGTCCTCATCGATGCGCGCCACGGGGTAAAAAAAGTGGATGACGAGATCATGAGCCTGCTCGACAGTGCCGCCGTTACCTTTCAGGCGGTGCTGACCAAGGCCGATAAGGTCAAGGAAGTCGAGCGTGAGAAAGTATTGAACCAAGTGCGTGCCGCTCTCGCCAAACATCCCGCCGCCTACCCTGAACTCATCGTCACTTCGTCGGAAAAAGGCTGGGGCATTCCAACCTTGCGCTCTGTGATTGCCACGCTGGAATAAGCGCCTATGATCCCGACAAACATCGGGACCACGGATATGAGAACTCAAGTTATGAACCGCGATTGGGCCGCTACCGCCGCCACCTTATCACAGGCCCTGCCCTATATGCAGCGCTACAACGACGCGACGGTCGTGATCAAGCTGGGCGGTCACGCCATGGGCAGTGGTGAGGCGATGCGGGAGTTTGCCCGCGATGTGGTGCTGATGCGTCAGGTCGGTGTGAAACCGGTGATCGTGCACGGCGGCGGACCTATGATCAACGACATGCTCAAGCGCCTCAACATCCAATCGGATTTCGTCAACGGCCAGCGGGTTACCGATGCCGCGACAATGGAAGTGGTCGAAATGGTCCTCTCCGGTCTGGTCAACGCAAAGATCGTACAGGCCATCTCGGAGCAGGGTGGCCGTGCCGTAGGCGTCTCGGGCAAGGACAGCGGGTTGATCATCTGTGAGCCGGAGAACCCTGCCCTAGGCCTTGTTGGGAGGCCCACTGCCGTAAATCCCAACCTCCTACTCGATCTCGCAGAAAAGGAACTTATTCCTGTGATCGCTCCCCTTGGAATGGGGCGCAAGGGCGAGACGTTCAACATCAACGGCGACACCGCCGCAGGTGCGATCGCTGCTGCACTCAAGGCCGATCGCCTGTTGCTCCTCACCGATGTTTCAGGCGTGAAAAACGCCGCAGGCGAGGTATTGACCGAGCTGACTTCAACCCAGATCGAAGAAATGACGGCGAGCGGTATCATTGCGGGCGGTATGATACCAAAGACACGCACAGCGCTCGATGCCCTCGCCGCGGGCGTGCGCGCCTGCGTGATCCTAGACGGTCGCGCGCCCAATGCCTGCTTGCTGGAGCTGTTTACGGAGCATGGTGCAGGCAGCATTATCCGCCGCGCATGAGTGTGCAAAAGCAGGCACCGAACAGGCTTCTTGACCGCATCGGCAATTTGGCGGCTCGTCACGGCCTCATGGCGATGGGTGGATTGAATACCGAGCGCAATGACCACCCATGCACGATTGTCCTTTTGGGCACGGCATCTGACTTTTGGGTGACTTTCCGCGACAGCGCCGAGTACGCAGACGGCAAACCTGATCCGGTAGATCGCTGGTCCACCCGTGTACTGCCCAAGCTGGGAATGGAAGTGGACGCGGCGGACGTGGTCTATCCCTTCGGCGGCCCCCCTTTCGAGCCTTTCATCGCCTGGGCCAAAGCGACTGGAGAGGCTTTCGACAGCCCCACTGGTATGTTGGTCCATGCGACAGCGGGGCTTATGATCTCCTATCGGGGCGCGTTGGTTTTCGAGGGCCACCACCCATTACCTGACAAGTCATCTCAAAGCCCGTGTGCGACCTGCATCACACGCCCCTGCGAAACAGCCTGCCCCGTCGGGGCCCTTTCGCCGGATCATTTCTACGACGTGCCCACCTGTAAATCGTACCTGCACAGCTCTGCGGGGACCGATTGTATGGCATCGGGCTGCGCCGTGCGCAGTGCCTGCCCTGTCAGTCAGTCATTTGGGCGACCAGCCGCACAATCCGCACTGCATATGCGCGCCTTTAAGGGTGAGTCGTGATGAAGCGCCTGATCCTCATGCGCCACGCCAAATCGGATTGGTCCGACATGGCCGCTTCAGATCACGCGCGGCCCCTCAATGCACGCGGCCGCCAAAGCGCGGCGGCCGTGGGGCGTTGGATGCGAGAGGCGGAAGTGTTGCCTGATCACATCCTATGCTCAGACGCCGCGCGCACGCGCGAAACGCTCAGTCTGCTTGCGCTCGAGGCGGTGCCGATCTCGCTCAATCGCAGCCTCTACCTTGCGGAACCGGAAGCAATGCTGCGCGCCCTGCATACACGTCAGGAAGACTGCATTATGCTGATTGGGCATAATCCCGGCTGCGCCATGCTGGCTGAGCGGTTGGTCCCGGAGCATCACACTCAGGATGGAATTCACGCCTATCCAACCGGCGCGACACTGGTGGTCGACTTCGACATCGCCGAGTGGGTCGATCTAGATGATCACGCCGGTAGAGTGGCGCATTTTGTGCTTCCTCGTGCGCTCATGAAATAGGGCGGGAAGCTCCCCGCCCTTTTCGAAGTGCGACGTCCTGCGTGTCTCAGTGACCCAGGATTTGGGACAGGAACAGCTGCGTGCGCGGGCTCTGAGGATTGTTGAAGAACTCTTCCGGCTCATTCTGCTCAACGATCTGCCCCTGATCTATAAAGATCACGCGGTTGGCGACCTGACGGGCAAAGCCCATCTCGTGGGTCACGCAGATCATGGTCATGCCTTCCTCGGCAAGCTCGATCATCGTGTCGAGCACCTCCTTGATCATCTCAGGGTCAAGTGCCGAGGTTGGCTCATCGAAGAGCATGATGCGCGGCTTCATACACAAGGACCGCGCAATGGCGACCCGCTGCTGCTGCCCACCGGACAACTGGCCCGGATATTTATCCGCCTGATCGGGGATCTTCACCTTGTTGAGGAAGTGCATTGCGACTTCTTCAGCTTCCCGCTTGGGCGTTTTGCGGACCCAGATCGGGGCAAGCGTGAGGTTCTCGAGGATTGTCAGATGCGGGAAGAGGTTGAAGTGCTGAAAACACATGCCCACTTCCGACCGGATCTTATCGACGTTCTTAAGGTCAGAGGACAGCAGCGTGCCGTCTACCTCTATGGTGCCCTTTTGATGCTCTTCCAGCGCGTTGATGCAGCGGATGAGCGTCGATTTACCAGAACCGGATGGCCCGCAAACCACGATCCGTTCCCCCTGATAGACAGTCAGGTCGATGTCGCGCAGCACGTGAAACGTGCCGTACCATTTGTTCATGTCCTGGATCGAAATCGCGACCTGATCGGACACCTTCATTTGAGCAGTATCAGCCATTTTGCGGCCTCCCTATCGATGATCTGTCGCAAGGCGGCGCTCGAGCCACTGCGAGTATTGTGAAATGCCGTAGCACACGACGAAGAATACGAGACAAGCGAAGCCCAGCAGCTCCCAATAGACTCCGTTCCATTCGGTTGAGGCGAGGATGGGGCCCCGGATCATCCCGAGGATGTCGAACATCGAAATCACGGACACAAGCGTAGTATCCTTGAACAGACCCACCGCGATGTTCACGATGCCGGGGATCGAGATCTTGAGCGCCTGGGGCAGAATGATCAGCCGCATGGCCTGTGGATAGTCGAGGCCAAGACTGTCCGCCGCCTCATACTGCCCCTTGGGCAACGCAGCCAGGCCACCACGGATCACTTCGGCGATATAGGCCGACGAGAACATAGTGATCATGATCACAACGCGGATGAACAGATCCACCGTCGCCTCGGGCGGAAAGAAATACGCCAGCATCACGGACGCCACGAACAGCAAGGTAATGAGCGGCACGCCACGGATAAACTCGATGAAGATCACACAGATCCATTTGATCAGCGGCATCGAGCTTTGGCGCCCCAGAGCCAGCGCGATGCCCAGCGGGATCGACAGGGACACACAGGTCAGGCCCAACATCATATTCAGCATATAGCCGCCCAAGTCGCGGGACGGCACTGCCTCCAGAAGAGGCTGCTCTGGCGTGAGCACGGGCACGATCAAACCGGACAAGAACCAAACCACCACCGCCGCCGCGACCCCGCCGAAGAAGCCGAGGGCAAAATTTTGAGCGACGAAACGCGCGTAGACGAGATAGCCTACAACGAAGCCCACCAGCGCAAAGATCGGGATCCAGACTGTACCGCCCCAGATCAACCAATAAGCGACGAAGGGGAAAAGCCCGGTCAGGATCAGCAACTTGCGCGGCAGATCGAAGAAGAGCACGGGCGCGATGGCGACCAGCATAAAGGCGAAGGCCACGGCAGGGCGCCAATATTCCGTGGACGGATATTTAAAGCCGAAGATCAGCTGCGGCCACCGCTCCGCCAAGACTGCAAAGCACGCACCGGTCGTCCCTTGCAAAATCTCGCGACATTCCGTTAGGCTGTCGGCGTTCCAGACACCGTTCAACAGCCACGGCGTGACCGCACTGAGGATCACGTAGACGATATAAAGCGACAGGATCGTCAGGATGCCGTTAGGAATGGTGGCGAAAAGGTTGTGACGCATCCATTTGACCGGTCCAGAAGCATTTGATGGCGCAGGCTGCTGCGGGATTTCGGTCTCTCGCACGAAGGCGACGGATTGTGCGTGTGTGTCACTCATCTCAACGCTCCTTCAATTTCATGGTATTGTTGTAGACATTCATCCCTGCCGAGATCAGGAGCGAGATCACGAGGTAGAACAGCATCAGCAACAAAACGCATTCAATCGCCCGCCCGGTCTGGTTGAGCGTGATACCGCCAAGAGTGGCGGTGATATCGGCATATCCCACCGCAATCGCCAGCGAGGAATTCTTGGTGATATTGAGGTACTGCGAAATCAGCGGCGGGATGATAACGCGCAGAGCCTGTGGCAGCACGACCAGGCTCATGACGCGGTTCGGGCGGATTCCCAGAGCGGCGGCAGCTTCGGTCTGCCCGTTCGACACCGCCTGAATGCCCGCGCGCACGTTCTCCGCAATGAAGGCGCCGGTGTAGATCGACAGGGCGAACCACAAGGCGATCAGCGGCCCACCGATCTGGATGCCGCCACCGAAGTTGAACCCGCCAAGCACCGGGATGTCCCAGCTCAGCCCGAGGACCAGACACAGTGCGATGATCGGGACGAACCAGATCGCCAGATTGCTCCAGAGCGTCTTGGGGCGCAGGCCGGTCTCTTCTTGGATCTTGTTTGCGCGTTTGGTCAGGAACCGTGTCGCGAACAGGGAGCCGAGCAGCACGGCAATCACCAGCAGCCAGTTGAGGCCGCTTCCGTCCGCACCGCCAAAGCCACGCGTAAAATAGGGCCCCGGCACATACACACCGCGGTTGGTGAAGGCGAAAAGATCCCAGAGCATCGTCGAGGTGGCATTGTCTCCGCGGAATTCACGCGGGCTGGGCATGACCGCGGTCATGATCGTGAAGATGATGATGATCCAGATCAGGACGGGGATGTTGCGGAAGATCTCGACGTAGAATGCCATGAGCTTACTCACGACCCAGTTGTTCGAAAGGCGCAGAACACCTGCTATTACGCCGAACACAGTCGCGGTGATGCAAGCCAGAAACGCCACCAACAGGGTGTTGAGGATTCCAACGATCGCTGCGGACATATTTGACGACTGGCTGTCATACTCGATCAACGTCTGGTTGATGTCATAGCCTGCGGTACTGCCCAGAAAGGCGAACGAGATGTTCAGACCCGCTGCACGCAGGTTCTCCGCGAGGTTGGAGTAAAGATACGCCAACGCCAGCGCGAGCAAAATGGCGGCGATGGCTTGAAGTGTCAGCGAACGGTATCGAGAATCGTTCAATAGCATGGAAGGCCGGAACGAGCCCTGCGGCGGGTCCGAAATTGTCGACATGAAATATATCCCCGTGTGTTCCGGCTATTTATCATGCGTCTTTTGACGTCAGTACCGGATCATTTATTTGGTCGTTCGGTCGTGTGTCGTCTGCCTAGATGTGCAAGGGGCGCAGGAATTCCCGCGCCCCTTGGCTCAACCGCTTAGCGGAATGGGGGAGAGTACAGCAGGCCGCCGTCTGTCCACTGTGCGTTCAGACCACGTGCCAGGCCGATCGGTGTCTCTTCGCCGATATTCTTGGCAAAGATCTCACCGTAGTTGCCCTGTGTTTCGATTGCGCGCTTGGCCCAATCTGCGTCGAGGCCCAACATTTCACCCAAGTTACCCTCGGTGCCGAGCAGACGCGCGATTTCCGGGTTGTTGGTGGATGTCATCATTTCGTTGACGTTGGCAGATGTCACGCCGAGCTCTTCCGCTGTGATCAGCGCATTCAGCGTCCAACGAACGACATCGCCCCACTCGTTGTCACCGTGGCGGACCAGCGGGCCAAGTGGCTCTTTGGAGACGATTTCAGGCAGCAGTGTGTGCGCTGTGGGATCTTCGAAGGTCGCGCGTGTCGCGGCAAGACCGGATGCGTCCGTAGTGTAGACGTCGCACGCGCCGGCAAGATACTGCTGCTGCGCCTCGGCGTTTGTTTCGATCGGCACGGGCTCATAGTTGATGTTGTTGGCGCGGAAGAAGTCCGCGAGATTGAGCTCGGTCGTGGTGCCTGTCTGAATGCAGACAGTTGCGCCGTCGAGGTCTTTGGCCGAGGACACGCCCAGCTGTTTTGGCACCATGAAACCCTGACCATCGTAATAGTTTACGCCGAGGAAGTCGAATTTCAGGTCGACATCGCGCGAAAGGGTCCAAGTGGTGTTACGCGCCAACATGTCAATCTCGCCGGAAGCCAGAGCGGTAAAGCGTGTTTTGCCCGTGGTCGGAACGAACTCAACCGCTGTCGCGTCGCCCAGAACCGCAGCAGCGACCGCGCGGCAAACTGCAACGTCAAAACCCTGCCATTCGCCATTCGCGTCAGGTGCAGCAAATCCAACCAGACCGGTTGTCACGCCACAGTTCAGTGTGCCGCGCGCTTTTACATCTTCGAGTGTAGTGGCGGCTGCTGCGCCGGCAGACAAGCCGGCCACCGTGAGCGCGCCAAGAATAATAGACTTTTTCATTTTTACCTCTTCCTGATTTTCCACCACTTTTTCGGGCGGATCATACCAATGCTTTGCACATCGGCGGTGATACTGCACGGAGTTGCCTCCGCGTAGTGGCATGAAGTGTGTTCTACTTCACAGCAAAAGGTCAAGGGTTCAGCGGCCAAAAAACGGGCAGTTGATCTGCTTGACCCCTAGGAAGTGCCTATTTTTGTGCTATTTTCCCTGAGCGAGGTCGTACATGCGTTTTGCGTGCAAAAAAGCTGCCTGTTTTATAAGCGCCGTCTCGGTCGCGTCGTCATCTCTACCCCATTGTTCTTCTTGCCACATTTCGTCCAAACGGGAGATATCCCACAAGTCTTCGGCGGGGTGCGCGTTCAACGTGGTCGCGAATCCTAAAACCAGCGATCCAGACAGGCTGACAAGATCGTGAAAAGCGGCCAACTCGAAAGCATTCAAAGCATGGGTGCGTGCTCTCAGCCGCGCCAGTGCCTCCGGGGTCTGAGGCCGGTGCATGACGCCCGTACGTGTTAAGAGGCGGGCGCCCAAGGTACCATGGGCCCACTCCAGCATGGGGTCCCAGATTGCCGCCTGCCGCTCCACCAAGGCTTCGGGCGCGTCCGCGCGATAGCACAAAAGATCGCTATCGCCGTAAGCGGCGAGCATTTCGGCAACCTCCGCATGCTGGACCATGACCTTGTCGATCGCAGCATTGGCTGTTTTGGTGACCGGCATGGTGTTGGGGTTGATGATATTCTCTTGCGCGTCCCATTCCACTGCAATCGCTTCCGCCATCACTTGCGTCGGCACCACAAGCGGTTGCTTTGCCGGCGTTTTGATATGCCGCCCGTCCAGTGCAACTTCAAATCCATCGCCGGATGCAACGACGTGTGCCGCTTTCCAGAAGCGTTTTGCCTTCCATTCACTCATCGCTCACCTATTCCAGATATCGTCCAATAGCGGCAGCAGTTCATCAAACCGGTCAATCACGTAACGCGCCGCCCCAAGCTCTGCCACCGGATGGTAGCCCCAGCTCACGCCGATCCCAGCAATTCCTGCCGACTGCGCCATGTCCATGTCAAAACTGGTATCGCCCACCATGACAGCATCGCCAGCCTGCACGCCCGTTTCATGCAGCGCGGCACGCAGCATTGAGGGATGCGGCTTGGACGGATGGGTATCCGCAACTTGCTGCGTCATGAACATCGCCGCCAGGTGATGCCCCTCGATCAATTTGTCCAAACCGCGCCGAGATTTCCCCGTGGCCACACCCAAGACAACGTCGCCGCGCTCGTGCAATGTCTCCAATGCCGCCAGCGCACCGGGATAGAGCGGCGACGATATCGCCGCGCCCTGCTCCGACCGCAGCGCCATATAAGCATCTTTATACTCTTGGACGAGTGCGGCGCGCACACCATCCGTCTGAGACGGCATCAAACGCTGCATCAATACATCAAGCGATAGGCCCACACCGCCCAGTATCTTCCCACGGTCAGGCACAGGGAGACCCTGTGCCGCAAATGCCTGATGCATTGCCGACAGAATATCCATCTGGCTATCTACCAACGTGCCATCGACGTCGAATATCACAAGTCTGCGGGCTGTCGCACTCATCCCCAGTCGTCGCCGAACGGGTCGGCGGGCGCAAACTTCGTCTGCCACGCGAATGTGTCCCACGTACGCTGCATATGCTCGGGGATCGGCGCCACCAGATTGAGCATGGCCTTCGTCGCCGGGTGCTGAATCGTGAGGCTGCGCGCGTGCAAATGCAGCTTTTTGCTGATATCACCGCCCAATTGCGCGCCCCAGCCGTCGCCCATGTTCTCCTGGCCCGAGCCGCCGTATTTGCCGTCGCCCACGATGGGATGCCCGATCTCGGCCATATGCACCCGAAGCTGGTGCGTGCGGCCCGTCACCGGGCTGAGCGCCATCCACGCCGCACGTGTGCCGACCTGCTCAAGCACGGTATAGTCGGTCGTCGCGCGCTTGGCGCCCTCGGTTTCGTCCACGTCGCGCGGATGCACAGCGTGCATCTTCTCGCCCTCACCGCGTGCGCCGTGCCCGCCTGCCTTGACCAGCCCGAATTTGATCGTGCCATCGCGCGGATGCGGCACACCTGCGACCACCGCCCAGTAAATCTTGCGCGTCTCACGGTGCCGAAAATTCGCCGTCAGCGCCTTGGCCGCTTCCCGCGTGCGCGCGAGCACCAGCACACCGGAGGTATCCTTATCAAGCCGGTGCACAAGCCGCGGTTTTTCCTCCAGGTCGAACATCAACGCCTCGGCGAGGGCATCCACATGACGCTCACCCTGCCCCGATCCACCCTGCACCGGCAGGCCGGGCGGCTTGTTCAGGGCGATCACATGATCGTCGCGGTAGATGACGCAAGCGCGGATCATCCTAGTCTCCGCCTCCGTCACCGTGGTGCGTTTGGGCGGCGGTGGCGCCTCGCCTGTGGGCAGCGGCGGGATGCGGATCTGTTGACCCACTTCAATACGGGTCGAGCCCTTTACACGGCCTCCATCCACACGAATTTCTCCCTTGCGGCACATCTTTTCGATGCGGCCCTGCGGGATTTGCGGAAAGACGCGTTTGAACCAACGATCCAGCCGCTGGTCCCCGTCGCCTTCTTCTACGGTTAGTGTCTGTACACGGCTCAAGTGAATACCCCTCTGGCGATCCATAGCCCCAACATCAATCCACCAATGCTCAACGCGACTGAAAGGCCCACATATACTCCCGCGGCCGAGACCTGCCCCCGCTCCATCAGCGCTACCGCCTCAAGCGAGAAAGCCGAAAACGTGGTGAAGCCGCCCAAAATACCCGTCATCACGAACGGGCTCAGATGCGTAAGCCCCTTTTGCGCAGCGGCAGCGACGAACACGCCCATCAGAAACGAGCCGACAACGTTGACCGACAGGATCGCCAGCGGAAACTCCGCAGGCCCCGTAAGCCGCATAATACCGACACCGGCGAGGTAGCGGCACGTGGCACCGATTGCACCACCAAGGGCCACAAGGAAAACGGTTGAAATCATGGCTTCCCTTCGCGCGCGATGGCACGAGAGTCAACTCTCTCGCTGCTTGCGCAGCTTTGCAAAATACTCCAGCCGCTTCTTCAAATCCCGTTCAAAGCCCCGTTCGACGGGTTGGTAAAGTGTCGGCCGGTCCATGCCGTCGGGAAAATAGTTTTGCCCCGAAAACCCATCCTCCGCATCGTGATCATAGGCGTAATCCTTGCCGTAGCCCATGCCCTTCATCATCGACGTGGCGCCATTGAGAATATGCTTGGGCGGCGGCGCGGAGCCTGTCGCCTTGGCCGCCGCGCGCGCGCCCTTGTAGGCCACGTAATTTGCGTTGCTCTTGGGCGCAAGCGCAAGGTAAATTACCGCTTGGCTCAACGCCAACTCCCCTTCGGGTGAGCCTAACCGCTCATATGTATCCCAACATTGAAGGCAAACCGCCTGCGCCTGCGGATCGGCAAGGCCAATATCCTCGACCGCCATGCGCACGATCCGCCGTGCCAGATAGCGCGGATCCTCGCCCCCCTCCAACATCCGCGCAAACCAATACAGCGCCGCATCGGGGTCGCTGCCGCGGACGGATTTATGCAACGCCGAGATGAGGTTGTAGTGCTCATCCCCGCCTTTGTCGTACTGCGCCGCGCGCTTGCTGAGCCGTTTGCCGAGCGAGACAACATCCAGCGGTGTCTCCATCCTCCACGCCGCGATCTGCTCGATCAGGTTGAGCAGCGCGCGCCCGTCACCATCCGCCATATCGAACAGCGCCTGCCGGGCGGCAGGCTCAAGCGGCAAGGTAATGCCCAGCTCAACTTCGGCCCGCGCCATCAAATGCTCAAAATCGCCCGCCTCCAGTCGCTCCAAAACCAAAACCTGCGCACGACTAAGCACGGCTCGGTTCAGCTCGAAGCTGGGGTTCTCCGTCGTGGCCCCCACCAGCAGGATCGTCCCATCCTCCATATGCGGCAAAAACCCATCCTGCTGCGCCTTGTTGAACCGGTGGATCTCATCAACGAACAGCAGCGTTCCCTGCCCGTTCTGGCGCCGCAACTTGGCCGCGTCGAATACGCGCCGCAGCTCCGGAACACCGCTGAAAATCGCACTGATCTGGACAAAATGTAGATCCGTCTCATCCGCGAGCAGCCGCGCAATTGTGGTCTTACCCACCCCCGGCGGCCCCCAGAATATCAGTGAGCTGAGCGCGCCTCCGTCCAGCATGACGGTCAACGGCGCATCCGGCCCCAATATCTGCCGCTGACCGATGACCTCGCTCAGCGCCTTGGGCCGCAGACGGTCCGCAAGCGGACGATGTCCACTCTCCACTGTCGGTGCCGCGCCAAACAGATCGGCCATCCGCTACCCCCTGAACCGCATGGTGATACGCCGCGCACCACGCTGCACGACCATTTCGATCCGGTGAAGCTGCTCTGACATAAGGACCGCCACGTCATCCGGCGCGGACACGACCAGACCGTTGATCGCCAGCACGACATCGCCCGTCCGCAGTCCAGCCCTCCCGCCAACGGGACCGGCATCCACCACCGCCACGCCCTCCACCTCCAACGACAAGTTCAATTCCGACAAAACGGCGGGATCTATCCGCGCCAACGTCAGACCGGAAAACAGACTGGTTCGCGGCAGCACGAGCGTGTCACGCGGAGGCTGCTCCGGGGCGGACAAAAGCGCTACCTTCACCTCGCGCTCCACTCCCTGCCTGCTGAAACAAACTTCCACCTGCGCATCGACGCCGGCAACACTCATGCGGTAGATCATCTCCGAGGTCGTATTCATCTGCTGGTTGCCCACCGTCAGAATGACATCCCCCACCGTCAGCCCTGCCTCCAGAAACGGACTCATCGGGTGCAAGCCTGAAACGATAATCCTACCCGATCCGTCAAAACCCAGCGTCGTGGCCATCTCGGCGTCCAGCGGTTGTCCACTGATCCCGGCCCAAGGTCGCTCAAACCCTGAACGCCCCTCGTTAGCCTGCGCGACGAAAGCAGCGACCGGATCCGCCGCTATTGCAAAGTCGATCCCGTTGGAACCGCCGGATTGCGTCAGTATCAACGTATTCACCCCAACGAGCCGCGCCGCCATATTCACCAGCGCGCCGCCGGAGTTCCCTGGATTGATTGGCGCGTCTGTCTGGATGAAATGTCCACGCCCGGCACCGCCCCGCGCGCGCCCCGACACGATCCCGCTGCTCACCGTTTGACCCACACCAAAAGGGTTCCCGATGGCCAACGCCAACTCACCCACTTCCACACTGTCGCTTGCCTGCAGATCGAGAAACGGCAGCGCGTCGGGCGCATCGATCTTGAGGATAGCCAGATCACTGTGCTCGTCCCCCAACAGCACACGGGCCGAAAACTCACGCCGGTCCGTCAAGACAACCCGAATGTCCGTAGCCATGCCAACAACGTGATAATTGCTCACCACGATCCCCGCCGCCGACAAGATCACCCCGGAGCCGAGCGAGTTCTGCACCCTTGGCTGCCGGTCCGTCAGCGGGTCGCAAAAAAACCGCTCAAAAAAGGGATCGGACTGCAACGGCGTGGGCCGCACCTCGCGCATCACCTTTGCGTAGATGTTCACGACCGCCGGTGCCGCTTGCTTGACCACCGGCACAAAACTTAGCTGCACCTGTGCGGCAGATTGCGGGACCTGCTCCGCTGCCAGCGGGGATACCCAAAAAACCAGACAGAGAATGAACCATTTCATACCCCAAGATATGCGCCAAGGTCTGCGCATCTTGCAACCGCTCTATCTTTCTCGGTCAAAAATACTCAAATCCCGGTAGCGAAAACAAAAAAGCCCCACCGAATGGCAGGGCTCTCTCATCTCAACTCAATTAGAAATCTTATTCGGCGGCCTCTTCCGCAACAAGGCGTGCTTTATCAGCAGCCCCTTTTGCATCGCGGTCGCGGTCAACAAATTCGATGATCGCCATTGGCGCCATATCACCATAGCGGAAACCAGCTTTCAGCACGCGCACATAACCGCCCTGACGGTCTTTGTAGCGGGGGCCGAGGATGTCGAACAGTTTGGTGACATACTGGTCTTCCTTGAGACGCGCGCGGGCCTGGCGGCGGGCGTGCAGGTCGCCGCGCTTGGCGAGCGTGATCATCTTTTCGATAATCGGGCGCAGTTCTTTTGCTTTGGGCAGTGTCGTCTTGATCTGCTCATGTTCGATGAGCGAGCCTGCCATGTTGGCCCAGAGCGCCTTGCGGTGCTCATGTGTGCGGTTCAGGCGGCGGTATCCACGTGCGTGACGCATTTTTCTTCTCCTAATGTGCCCTCTACGGGCTGTTTTGCTTTGTCTGGCTGGCGTGCGTAGCGCCAACTCTCCTTGGGGCGGAAGCCCGGTCGCAAAGGGTCACCCACCCCGCGCAGGGTGGGTGAAACCCACTTGATTCTAGAAGTTGTCTTCGAACTTCTCGGCAAGATCTTCGATATTGTCCGGCGGCCAGTCCTCGACGTCCATGCCAAGGTGCAGACCCATGCCCGACAGCACTTCCTTGATCTCGTTCAAGGATTTGCGGCCAAAGTTCGGTGTGCGCAGCATTTCTGCTTCGGTCTTCTGGATCAGATCGCCAATATATACGATATTGTCGTTCTTGAGGCAGTTGGCGGAACGTACAGACAGTTCCAGCTCATCCACTTTCTTGAGCAAAAGCGGGTTGAACTCAAGGCCGTCATCATCGTCCTGACGGGAGGCGGACTCTGGCTCGTCGAAGTTGACGAAGATGCCTAGCTGATCCTGCAAAATGCGCGCGGCAAATGCCACGGCATCATCTGGCGTCAGCGAACCGTCGGTCTCGACCTTCATCGTCAGCTTGTCATAGTCCAGCACCTGGCCCTCGCGGGTAGGCTGCACATCGTAGCTGACTTTTTTGACGGGCGAATAGATCGCGTCGATCGGAATCAGACCGATGGGCGCATCTTCAGGCTTGTTCTTGTCGGCAGAGACGTACCCTTTTCCAGTGTTGACCATCAGCTCCATGTAGATGTCCGCACCGTCGTCGAGGTGGCAGATCACATGGTCGCGGTTCAGGATTTCGATGCCCGCAGATTCGCTGATATCGCCAGCCGTCACAACGCCGGGGCCTTTCGCGGAGATCGACAGACGCTTTGGCCCTTCGACTTCCATGCGGATGGAAACGCCCTTGAGGTTCAGGATGATGTCGGTGACGTCTTCGCGGACACCGGCAACACTTGAAAACTCGTGCAAAACATTGTCAATTTGTACGGATGTGATCGCAGCGCCCTGAAGCGAGCTCATCAGAACACGGCGCAGCGCGTTGCCCATGGTAAGACCGAAACCGCGCTCGAGCGGCTCGGCCACGACAGTGGCCTGACGGGCAGGATCGTTGCCGGGTTTGACGTCAAGCTGTGTCGGCTTGATCAGTTCGGCCCAATTTTTGTGGATCATTAGTCCCTCCATTCTTGTTCGCACCCGTATGTCCGTCCGGAGCAAACTCCCGAGGTTTCAGAAAGTCGCATGGGGCCCGCGCCGATGCGCGAACCCCAGATAAAATGATCGTCCCTTATACGCGACGGCGTTTTGGGGGGCGGCAGCCGTTGTGGGCCATCGGCGTCACGTCACGGATCGAGGTGATGTTGAAACCGGCAGCCGCCAGTGCGCGCAATGCACTCTCGCGCCCGGAACCGGGGCCTTGAACTTCGACTTCAAGTGTCTTGACGCCGTGGTCCTGCGCCTTCTTCGCCGCATCTTCGGCGGCCATTTGGGCGGCATAAGGGGTCGACTTACGCGACCCCTTGAAACCGCAAGTGCCCGCGGATGACCAGCTGATTGCGTTGCCCTGAACGTCGGAAATCAGGATCTTGGTGTTGTTGAAGGAAGAATTCACATGCGCCACACCTGCGGCGATGTTCTTGGAGACCTTCTTTTTGGTGCGTTTTGCTTCACGTGCCATAATCTGAGCCCTCCCTTATTTCTTCTTGCCGGCAATGGCCTTTGCGGGGCCTTTGCGGGTACGTGCGTTCGTGTGTGTCCGCTGACCGCGAACCGGCAGGTTGCGACGGTGGCGCAGGCCACGGTAGCAGCCAAGGTCCATCAGGCGCTTGACGTTCATCTGCGTGTCACGACGCAGGTCACCTTCGACGGTGTAGTTCTCGTCGATGTGCTCGCGAATTTTGACGACTTCGGTGTCCGACAACTCATTGACGCGCCGCGCCATGTCGATGCCGACAGCTTCGCAAATCTTCTGGGCAGAAGAGTTGCCGATACCGGTGATATAGGTGAGGGCGATTGGAACCCGCTTTGCAGTCGGGATATTTACGCCGGCAATACGTGCCACGTGTGCAATTCCTTTTCGTTGCGGGTCCGTGATACCAGACCCTTTTTTCACAACGTAAGCCCGAGGCGATTATGCCACCGGGCTACGGCTGATCAGGTGATCTTGCGTTTTGTGGAGCGACCACATACGCAACTCGATTCTCTTTCGAGATAGCGCTGACTATGGCGTTTTCGGCAGAGCGTCAAGACGGGTTAACCGCCTCTTCGCTTTTAGACCGTCAGGCCGAAACTCGGTCAAAATTGCAAAGAACATGTGAGGCCTACCTCGTACTTTTTCCGCCATCGCCCTGTCGCCGCTAGGGCGCTCAGGAGGCGTCGAGGACTCCTGCGATGCTGTCCTGAACGGCGGCGATTTCCGCCAAGCCATCTAGCGACGTCAACATATCCTTCGCATAGTAATATCCGATGAGTGGCGAGGTCTGTTTGTAGTAGGCCATCAGCCGGATTTTGAGGCTATCGGCGTTATCATCTGCTCGTGCTTCTCCCCCGGCTGCGACAGCAGCGGCGGCCCGGCCCAAAATACGGTCGACCAAGACCTCATCCTCGACCTGAAGCTCGATAACTGCGTCGAGTGCCTGACCCTCCGCCACGAGAAGCCGGTTAAGGGCGTCCGCCTGCTGCAAGGTTCGCGGGAAACCGTCAAAGATGAAACCGCCCTTATTCTCACCCCGAAGTTTTTCCTGGATAAGGCCAATTACAATTTCATCAGTTACGAGCGCGCCGCGTGCCATCACGTCAGCGACGATGTTACCCATTTCTGACCCCGAGGCCTTTGCTTCTCGCAACATATCGCCTGTGCTCAGCTGTACCATGTCACGGGATTCAACGAGAAAGCCTGCTTGGGTGCCTTTACCTGCGCCCGGAGGTCCGAGAAGTATAATATTCATTTACGCGCAGGGCTCCGTTTCTTGCGACCTTTGCCGGATTTGCCGCGCAACTGCGACTTCTCCAACAGACCTTCATATTGATGCGCCAACAGGTGACTCTGGACCTGCTGGATCGTATCCATGGTGACGGATACGACGATCAGCACGGACGTCCCGCCAAAATAGAACGGTATGGCGAACTGCCCCCGCAGGATTTCGGGCAGAATGCAAACTGCGGCAAGATAGCCGGAGCCAAGAACGAGAACACGGTTGACCACATACTCAAGATATTCGGCCGTCCGCTTCCCCGGCCGGATGCCCGGAATAAATCCGTTCTGGTTCTTGAGATTATCGGCAACATCGTCGGGCTTGAACGCCACGTTGAACGTGTAAAAATACGCAAAGAAAACGATCATCGCGACGAAGAACAGCAGATAAAGCGGCTGACCCGGCCCAAAGTTGGCAAGCAGCCAAGACATCACGGGATTGGTCGAATTTCCCGAAAACGTACTGATCGTGACCGGCAGAAGCAAAAGCGAACTGGCGAAGATGGCGGGGATAACGCCCGATGGATTGACCTTAACCGGCAGGTGGCTGGAGCCGCCGTCGTAGACTTTCATGCCCACTTGACGGCGCGGGTATTGAATATGAATTTTTCGAAGCGCACGCTCCATGAAGACCACGAACATAATGGTCACGACCACCATGATCAGCACACCGACAATCACAGCGGGGCTGATGGCGCCGGAACGGCCCGAGGCAAAGAACTGCGCCATCGCAGCGGGGACTTCGGCAATGATGCCGACGAAGATAATGAGTGAGATACCGTTACCGATGCCACGCGCGGTGATCTGCTCGCCCAGCCACATCAGGAACATCGTGCCGCCGACCAGCGTGATCATGCAAGAGATGCGGAAATACCAGCCCGGATCGGCGGCGATATCGCCCGCCTCTAGGCTGACGGCGAGCCCGTAGGATTGCACCGTGGCCAAAGCCACCGTGCCCCAGCGGGTATATTGGTTGATTTTCTTGCGCCCCTGCTCACCCTCTTTTTTGAGCTGCTCAAGCTTAGGTACCATGGAGGTTAAAAGCTGCACGATGATCGAGGCCGAAATGTAGGGCATGATGCCCAAGGCAAAGATACCCATCCGCCCCAGCGCCCCGCCGGTAAACATCGAGACCATGCCGCCGATGCCCTGCCCAGCCTGCTCCATAAAGTCACGCAGCGCACCACCGTCGATGCCGGGTACGGGGATGAACGTCCCCAGCCGGTAGACGATGAGCAACATAAGCGTGAACAGGATGCGGTGGCGCAGGTCGGTCGCCTTGCCAAAGGCGGACCAGCTCGAATTTGCGGCCATATTCTCGACGGCAGATACCATGTGAGGGCTCTCTTTTTATCAAACGAAACGCCGCCTGAACCGTTTTCCGGTAGGCGGCGTTTGGGAAAACTTCACAATCTATGTAAGCGGCTTGCACGCCGCTCACAAGACCGAAGGATTACTCCGACGTCTCGGACGCCGCCGCCGCTTTAAAGGTCAGACTACCGCCCGCCTTCTCGACAGCTTCGATCGCCGATTTGGACGCGCCGGTCACATCGAGATTCAGCTTTGCGGTCACGTCCCCTTTGGCAAGGATCCGGATCCCGTCACGCTTGCGGCGCACCACACCAGACGCAACGAGCGCATCCTCTGTGATGACCGAGGAAATATCGAGCTTACCCGAATCTACGAATTTCTGGATCAGGCCCAGGTTGATCGCGGAATAGGACTTGCGGTTCGGCTTGCTGAAGCCGCGCTTGGGCAGACGTTGGTAGAGGGGCATCTGGCCGCCTTCGTACCCTTTGATCGCCACACCTGAGCGGGCTTTTTGACCTTTGATACCACGGCCACCCATTTTACCGGTGCCGGAGCCCGGACCACGACCAACCCGCTTGCGGGATTTGGTGGCGCCAGGATTGTCGGAAAGTTCGTGCAGTTTCATGTCGCTTCTCCTTTTGCCGGAAATACCCCCCAGCGACGGGAGTGGGCAGACACGGCGTTACGATTCTGATGGGCGAAAGACACCCATCCGCGGCGTATAGGCGAACACCGCGCGCGTGGCAAGGCATCGTCGGCCTCTCACAAGCGCACCGACGCTTGACGGAGCAATCGGCCTTCCATATGTTTTTGCTTTATCTAAGGCATTGGCAATGAAAAAATATTTGGTCGGAACTGCTTTGGGAAATCTGATGCTCGGTGCCTCCCAGTATTCCTCCCTTAAATCACTTTCCGCTCGGAACCCCGAAACCGCCTCTATGGTAGCCAACGCCGTGCTTGCGGATCGCCTGATTACACGGCTCTGCCCGGACGGAGGGGTGTTTGTGGATGTGGGCGCGCATATCGGCTCCATCTTTTCAGCGGCGCATGCCAACGGTAGGAACCTCACCATTCACGCGATCGAAGCCGACCCGGATAAGGCCAAAAGCCTTGCACAACGATTTGCGTACGTCACTCTACACGCCTGCGCCGTGGGCGAAGGCAGCGGCCAGATCGAGTTTTACCGCAACCCGCAGGCCACAGGCTACAACTCACTGGTCCAGGACGACACAGCCGAGCAAGTGGCGATCTGCGTGGAGATCAAGACGCTCGACACTCTCTTGGCGGATGTCGCACCCGACGTAATGAAGATCGACATCGAGGGGGCAGAGCTGGGCGCGTTGCGCGGGGGCGCGGGCGTGATCGGCGCACACCGACCCACCATCATGTTTGAGAGCACGCAGTTGGGCACCAACAGTCTGGGGTATTCGCCTGAACTGCTCTGGGAATGGTTTTCCGGGCAAGGGTACGGGATTTACGTGCCCGACCGTGTGGCCCATGGCGCGCCACCTATGGCGCTGGAGACTTTTCTGGATGGGCACGAATATCCCATGCGGACGCTCAACTATTTCGCAGTGCACGGTGACAGACGGCTGGCAGTGCGCGATCGCGCACGTACCATCTTGGGGGTTCGGGCCACCTGATACGATCATGCGAAAACGGGCCGCCCTGAAGAGCGACCCGCTGCAAACCAAAGCTTTGATGCTTCAGCCTTTTTCTTCGATGATTTCTACCATATGGCTGATCTTGTTGATCATACCGCGCACGGATGGCGTGTCTTCGAGTTCGCGAACGCGGTGCATCTTGTTCAGGCCGAGGCCTACGAGCGTTGCACGTTGCTTGGCAGGGCGGCGGATCGGGGAGCCGATCTGCTTGATAACGATTGTCTTTGCCATGCTTATGCCTCCTCAGCCACTTGAGCGGAAGATTCGGCCGCGTCTTCACGCTTGGGCAGTATGTCGGCCACTTTCTTGCCACGACGCTGCGCGACGGAACGTGGAGACTGTTCTTTTTTCAATCCGTCCATGGTGGCGCGGATCATGTTGTAGGGGTTCTGGGAGCCGATCGACTTGGACACAACGTCTTTGACACCCAGCATCTCGAAGACGGCGCGCATTGGACCACCGGCGATGATGCCTGTACCCTCAGGCGCTGTGCGCATGATCACTTTACCCGCGCCATGGCGACCGGCCATATCGTGGTGCAGTGTACGGCCTTCACGCAGCTGTACGCGGATCATCTGGCGCTTCGCCTGCTCGGTTGCTTTGCGAATTGCCTCAGGGACTTCCTTGGCTTTACCCTTGCCGAAACCAACGCGGCCTTTTTGATCACCCACAACCACCAAGGCTGCAAAACCAAAGCGCTTACCGCCTTTTACAGTCTTGGATACGCGGTTGATCGCGACCAGACGGTCAGCGAATTCGGGCGCTTCGTCGCGCTGGTTGCGGCGGTTGTTGCCGCCGCGGTTGTCATCTCTGGCCATGCTGGCCTCCTTAGCTTGCGGGCGCGGGGCCCTGTTTTCACAATCGCGGTGAGCAGAGGCCCCCGGATCATCGAGAGGGCGCAGCACGCGCCCTCTGCAAAAAGAGGTTACCCTCTTAGATCTTCAAACCACCCTCACGGGCCGCGTCGGCCAACGCCTTCACTTTACCGTGGAAGAGGAAACCGCCGCGGTCGAAATACGCTGTCTCTATACCGGCCGCCTTCGCACGCTCGGCGATGGCGACGCCCACTTTCGTGGCCGCCTCAACGTTATTCTTACCAACCACACCCAGCACTTTTTCAAGCGTGGAAGCGGAGGCGACTGTCACCCCGTTCACATCGTCGATCAGCTGTACGCTGATGTTCTTGTTTGAACGGTGCACGGAGAGGCGCATACGGCCCCGGTTCGTGCGGCGAAGTTTGTTCCGAACGCGCAAGCGGCGTTTGATGAACAGTTGTCTTTTGCTGTTTGCCATCTGTGCGTTCCTTACTTCTTCTTGCCTTCTTTGCGGAAGACGAACTCACCCTTATAGCGAATGCCTTTGCCCTTGTAGGGCTCGGGCTTGCGCCATGCGCGGATGTTCGCAGCGACCTGACCAACAAGCTGTTCGTCAATGCCTTCCACAACGATTTCGGTCTGCTTCGGCGCGGTTACGGTGACACCTTGCGGTGGCGTGTAATCGACATCGTGGGAAAGGCCGAGGTTAAGTTTCAATGTGTTGCCGGTCATTGCAGCACGATAACCAACACCTTGGATCTCAAGCTCTTTCTTGAAACCGTCGGTAACGCCCGTGACCAGGTTCGCGACCATCGTGCGGGACATCCCCCACTGCTGGCGGGCGCGCTTGGACTTACCGCGAGGGGTCACGCTTACGGCGCTGTCCTCGACGGTCAGGGTCACATCGTCGGTCGCTTTGAAGCTGCGGACCCCTTTGGGGCCTTTCACTTCAATCGTCTGGCCGCTCATGCTTGCGGTGACACCGCTGGGCAATACGACCGATTTTTTACCAATACGAGACATCAAGCTCTCCTTAGAATACGGTGCAGAGCACTTCGCCGCCAACGTTGGCTGCGCGTGCGCTTGCGTCCGACATCACACCCTGAGGGGTGGAGACAATCGACACACCGAGGCCCTGACGGACCGATGGCAAGTCTTGTGAGCCCATGTAGACGCGGCGACCGGGCTTGGACACCCGCTTGAGCTCGCGAATGACAGGTTCGCCTTCGTAATACTTGAGGCTGATCTCGATGGCGGGGTGGCCATCGGCGCCCGTCATCTTCTCATAGCCCCGGATGTAGCCTTCGTCGGCCAGCACATCCAGCACCCATGCACGCAGCTTGGAAGCCGGGGTCAAGACGGTGGATTTGCCGCGGAGTTGGCTGTTGCGGATGCGTGTCAGCATATCTGCGATAGGATCGGTCATCTGATGCGCTCCTCTTACCAGCTCGACTTGACCATGCCAGGGATTTGGCCTGCTGAGCCAAGATCCCGCAGCGCGATCCGCGAAATTTTCAGTTTACGATAGTAGGCGTGTGGACGGCCCGTGAGTTGGCAACGGTTATGCAGACGCACAGCGGAGCTGTTGCGCGGCAGTTTTGCCAGCTTCAGGGAGGCGCGGAAACGCTCTTCCATCGGCTTTGTCTCATCGGAGATGATCGCTTTCAGCTCCGCACGTTTCCCGGCGTATTTTTTGACCAATGCTTCACGCTTCTTCTCGCGTGCGATCATGGATTTCTTAGCCATATCTATTCCTCTCCGCGCTTATGAATTGAAAGGCATGTTGAACAGCTTCAACATGGCTTTCGCTTCGGCGTCGGTTTTCGCCGTGGTGGCGATGATGATGTCCATACCCCAAGTCTCATCGACTTTGTCGAAGTCGATTTCGGGGAACACGATGTGCTCTTTCATGCCCATGGCATAGTTGCCACGACCGTCAAAAGAGGTGCCTTTCACGCCGCGGAAGTCGCGGACCCGGGGCAGTGCGATCGTGATCAGACGATCGAGGAATTCGTACATGCGGTCACCGCGCAGGGTGACTTTCGCGCCCAGTGGCATCTCTTCACGCACCCGGAAACCCGCGATGGATTTCTTGGCGATGGTGGTGAGTGCCTTCTGGCCTGCGATCGCTGTCAGATCTTCCTGCGCGGATTTGGCTTTCTTGCTGTCACGGACAGCTTCGGCACCACACCCGATGTTCAGGACGATTTTGTCCAGACGCGGGATCATCATCCCGTTGGAATAGCCGAACTCTTCCTTGAGCGCCGCGCGGATGCGGTCCTTGTAATCGGCCTTGAGGCGTGGGGTATATGTTGCAGTGTCGAGCATCAGATCACGTCCCCTGTTGTCTTGGCAAAGCGCACTTTGGTCTCGCCGTCCATTTTGAAGCCCACGCGCGAAGGCTTGCCGTTGGCATCCTTGATCGCGAGATTGCTCAGGTCGATCGGCATCGCCTTGGGGATACGACCGCCCTGAGACTCTTGGGACTGGCGTGTGGCGCGGATGGAAATGTTGATCCCGTCCACGATGGCCTTGCCAGACTTGGGGTCGACGGAGGCAATCTTGCCCTCTTTGCCCTTGTCCTTACCGGCCATGACGATGACGGTGTCGCCTTTTTTCAGCTTAGCAGCCATAACTACAGCACCTCCGGAGCGAGCGAGATGATTTTCATGAAATTCTTGCCGCGCAGTTCACGAACGACCGGCCCGAAGATGCGGGTGCCGACAGGCTCGTTGTTGTTATTGAGAATAACAGCTGCGTTCCGGTCGAAGCGAATGGCGGTGCCATCTTCACGACGGACTTCTTTTGCGGTGCGAACGACGACGGCTTTGCGCACGTCACCCTTCTTTACACGGCCGCGTGGAATGGCTTCCTTGACCGAGACGACGATGACGTCGCCTACGGATGCGTATTTACGCTTGGAACCACCCAGGACCTTGATGCACTGAACGCGGCGCGCGCCGCTGTTGTCAGCTACATCCAGGTTGGTCTGCATCTGGATCATTTGGTTTCTCCCGACCTTCTGGGGGGCGATGCGTGCCCGTGCCCCAGGGTTTCGATTATATTGCTATCCGGAATGGATACCGCACCGGGCCGTGAGGGCCGATGCGCGAGCGATCATGCTTCCGCAGTGACCACTTCCCAACGTTTGGTTTTGGAACGTGGTGCACACTCGATAATGCGGACCTGCTGGCCCACTTTGAATGCGTTGTTTTCATCGTGCGCCCGGTATTTCTTGGACTTACGAATGGTCTTTTTCAGAACCGGATGGGTAAAGCGGCGCTCTACGCTCACGGTCACTGTCTGTTCATTGGCGTCCGAGGTCACGGTGCCTGTCAGGATACGCTTTGGCATGGGCTCAGGCCTCCGTAGTGGCGGCAGCGGCCGCTTTTTGGTTCAACACAGTTTTCACGCGAGCGGCGTCACGTTTGACGGTGCGCAAGCGCGAAGGGTTCTCCAGCTGGCCGGTGGCTTGCTGGAAGCGCAGGTTGAACGCTTCTTTCTTCAGGTTAACAAGCTCGTCGCGGAGCTGGTCCGGCGTCTTGTCGTGCAATTCTTTGGCGATCATATCGCGTCCTTTCAACATCACCAGCAGGCCCCGTTGGGGTGACCATGATCCTGGTGGAGTTCATGATGAAGCTGCCGTCTAGGCCCAATTGCCCCCTAGCGCAACCCCTTGCAAAGTTTTCGCAGATGATCTTGAGCAAATTGAGCCAAGGGTAAGGCGACAAAAAAGGCCGGACGTAAAATCCAGCCTTTTCGCGTTGTGCTCGTGACGCAGCATGGTGCCTTACGGCTTAAGCTGTAGCCGTCCGCTTCCGGCGACGCGCAGCAAATCCCAATAGGCCGATTGCGCTGAGCGCAAGGGGCAATGACGCCGGAACCGGGATTGCCGAAACCTCAAAGTTAGCGGTTGCACTAACCGGCAGGCTCGCAGCACCCACTTGAAGGAAGATGTTGAAAGACTGGCCTGCCAGCAAACTGAACCCGCCCAGGAAACCGGTTGCTACCCCAATCGGCGGGTCTACGTCTATCTCATCCCAAGTGGACCCGGTTGCAGCCGTCAAACCGAATGTTGTCAAAGCGAGATCCGCGCCATCAGAAAACCCATTTCCTGTCATACCAGTCGTACTGATCTGTAAATTCTCCAGGGCTGTAAATGTGAAAACAGATGTCTCACTCGGACCGACGACCCCGTAGTTAGCGAATACGAAGCTGCCAATACTCACATCGCTAGTACCGGCAAAAGTTACGGCGACCGCCGAAACCGATGATGCCGCGAGCAAACATGCGCCAACTATCGCACTTTTGAAAGAACGTGTAAAAAAACTCATAAGTCACCCCAAGCTAAATCCTGTCTCTACATCTAGAATAATTTCCGTTAATAAACAAGCTCCTGCCTTACTTTCGCCACATTGTTTCCAACTTTTGCGAAGCCACTGCAAACATTCTCAAAAACGGAAGTTGAAGCTAAGAGGAGGTGTAACCCGTTGAATGGCTGATCCACTTAAGGCGAGAAAAACGTGACTTGATGTCATTAATACATTGTCGCGGAGCACTTTGATTCGGTACCAGATGCTGGATTAAGTCGTCCACTCAGAATAGAGCGAAAGAGCCTAAACCTATGACTCTGATCAAATCTCTCTTTGCCACACGTCTCTACCAGAGCACGATTGCAGATCGCATGAACATCGTCGAGCTGGAGGCATCCTGCTATTCCATCGCCGAGGATGACGAAGCGGGACAAAACTGGTGCGAGGAGAACGGATATCCCGGTTACACCTCCTATGCGTCGCTGACTGACTTGGGCTGGCGCTTTCCCATCTTTGCAGATGTGATCAAGGCGATTGACGCCCATGTGGCGGCCTTTGCGGAGGACCTGGAGCTCAATCTCGACGGGCGTGAATTGAAGCTGGAGGATATCTGGATCAACATTCTGCCCGAGGGGGGCACGCACTCTGGCCATATCCACCCACACTCAGTCATCTCCGGCACGACCTATGTGGCGATGCCCGAGGGCGCCAGTGCGATCAAATTCGAGGACCCTCGCCTGCCCATGATGATGGCCGCTCCTGCCCGCCTGAAGTCCGCGCGCGAAGAACTGCGGACGTTTGCCTATGTGGCGCCTGCGGTGGGAGATGTGCTACTGTGGGAGAGTTTCATACGGCATGAAGTACCGATGAACATGAGCGAGGAAGACCGGATTTCGGTAAGCTTCAACTACGCTTGGTCGTGACGGATATTGCGGTCGCGGGCTCTGCTGCATAATCAGCGGGGCCCGCGCGTTTCTTATATTGTAGTGCGCGCTGTACGGCGGCGCATCAGGCCCAGACCGCCAAGAACTGAGAGAAGCAACAGCCCAGCAGCTGGTACCGGTACGGCCGAAACCTGAACCGATGCGATGTCAAAGCCATTGGAACGACTGTCTGTGGTCGTATCCTGGATCAGCAGTGTGTCAAAGGGACCGGCTCCAAACGAAAGAACAGAAGTTTCAGAGATATTGTTGATGGTCCCCACAGAAGTGAACGTCCCGGCAAAACCCACAAACACCTCAGCCGTCTCACGTACGCCGCTCGCCCGGCTTCCGCCAGTTACTTCGATCACCGACGCCGGCCCACCGAAAGCCCGACCAAATGTCAGTTCGACCGAACTGCCACGGCCGATTTCGAAGAATGTCGGCAGACCACCGGCACCCATAGAACCTGCGCCGAGAGCGTTGAGCGGGTTATCCCGATTGAGCGTCGTTCCACGGTTCGCGATGGCGTTGTCATCTTCGTACGTAATGGCAGTCGCGAAGAAATTGTCGAACCCACCAGGTCCTGCTGTTACGGTAGCAGCTTGTGCAGCTACGGGCGCTGTCATCAATGCCGCAGCAACAACAAAGCACTTAAATATTGTCATAATGTCGAACCTCTGTTTTTGCGATCTAGTTACTATAGAAATTAGAGTATTAACAGGCTGTTCACAAGTATAAACGCCTCGCAAGGCCGTATATCCGCTCTGCTCAACCAACGCGGGAAATTGGAAGTTCGATTTGCGAACAATAACTTAAAAGATTGCTTACTGTAGAAGCGCAGCCGACATTCTTGCCACAGTTGATGCGCTCAACAGGCATCCAGCATGCCTCAGCGTTTCACAGAACCTTTACCGCGCGCCGCTTTCTGCTCCTTGACCAAGGCCTTCTCCTCCTTGGTCATCTTGTTGCCCCACTGGTTATTGGAGAGGCCAAGATCAGCGGGCATCGGCTTGGTCTTGCCCTTCTTGATGGCGCCGCCCTTGTTGAGAAACTCTTTGATGAGGTCTTCGTCAGTGGTGGGTTTGGGGACTTGTTTCATGGGGTCGTCCTATTGTGCCTAGAGTTCTTTCACTAAGGTAACCTTAGACGCCCCCAATATCCACCGTTGACCTTACGAATGAGCAACGCGCCCGCCCCGTGGGGGCGCTTCGGGCGCTGCCTTTGGAAGAGCCAGCGGCAATGGTGTTTCTAGCACTCATCGACTTCGATACGATCAAAAGCGCATAATCGCTGTTTCCAGCTTTTCTTCAAGTCACTGAGATCACTGAGCGCGACTCTAGACATCAAATTCAAACATTGCGCGTACTCATTCAACGCGACTGTGTAGCTGTCAAACTCACCAGAACACTGCTCAAACTTCGCATCATTTTCGAAAGTTTCGATTTGGCTTATGCAAATGGCTTCATCGAAGCGTTACATTCAGGTTCGGGAAGGAAGAAGGTAGCCGAGCCTTCAATTGGCGTGAAGGAGATGAAAAGAAAATCTACAACAAAATTTCAAATGGTAATCATCAACTCTGGCTGTACCGAGCTTATTGACGGCTTCGCAACTAGACAAATAAAAAAGCCCCCGCCGTTCTCACAGCGGGAGCTTTTTATTTCTAGCGGGGCCGGAACCAGCATTCTTTGCAGAATACCAGCCCTCCGGCTGGAAGAAAAACGCCCAAGCGTTTTCGTCTTTTACCAATCCTCGCGGACGACAACACGTGTCTTGATTGGCAGCTTCATCGCAGCAAGGCGTAGGGCCTCACGTGCGACATCGTCGCCGACGCCGTCTATCTCAAACATCACGCGACCGGGCTTCACTTTGCAGGCCCAGAAGTCCACGGAACCTTTACCTTTACCCATCCGTACTTCGACGGGTTTGGAGGTGACGGGCACATCCGGGAAAATGCGGATCCAAACACGGCCCTGACGCTTCATGTGGCGCGTCATGGCACGGCGTGCGGCTTCGATCTGGCGCGCAGTTACGCGCTCCGGCTCGGTCGCCTTGAGGCCGTAGGTGCCGAAGTTCAGGTCGGACCCGCCCTTCGCCAGACCCTTGATCGAGCCTTTGAACTGCTTACGGAATTTCGTACGTTTTGGCTGTAGCATCCATCTACTCCTTAACGCCGACCGCCGGCACCGCGGGGTGCTGGGCCGTCTTGCATTTCTTGTGCCTTACGGTCACGGGCAGCGGGATCATGTTCCATGATCTCACCTTTGAAAATCCACGTCTTGATGCCGATGATGCCGTAGGCGGTCTTGGCTTCGACGTGGGCGTAGTCGATGTCAGCACGAAGGGTGTGCAGCGGCACGCGACCTTCGCGGTACCATTCGGTGCGCGCGATCTCGGCGCCGCCAAGGCGACCCGCAAGGTTCACGCGGATACCGAGAGCACCCATGCGCATGGCGTTTTGAACCGCACGTTTCATGGCGCGACGGAAAGACACCCGGCGCTCCAGTTGCTGAGCAATGCTCTCACCGACCAATGCGGCATCCAGCTCCGGCTTGCGCACTTCAACGATGTTGAGGTGCAGCTCGCTGTCGGTGAACTGAGAAAGCTTCTTGCGAAGACCTTCAATGTCCGCACCTTTCTTACCGATGATCACTCCGGGGCGTGCTGTGTGAATCGTGACGCGGCACTTTTTGTGCGGACGCTCGATGATCACACGGGAGATGCCAGCCTGATGGCACTCTTTCTTGATGAAAGCACGGATTGCGAGGTCTTCCAGCAGGAGGTTCCCGTAATCCTTCGTGTCGGCGTACCAGCGGCTGTCCCATGTACGGTTAACCTGAAGGCGCATGCCGATTGGATTGACTTTATTACCCATTATGCTTGCTCCTCAACTTGGCGCACGACGATGGTGATTTCCGCAAACGGCTTCATGATCTTGCCGAAACGGCCCCGCGCACGCGGACGACCGCGCTTGAGCGTCATGTTCTTGCCGACATAGGCCTCAGACACGATCAGCTCGTCGACGTCGAGGTTGTGGTTGTTCTCGCCGTTGGCGATCGCGGACTGGAGGCATTTCTTGACGTCCACGGCGATACGCTTTTTGGAGAAGGTCAGATCCGTGAGAGCACGGTCCACCTTCTTGCCGCGGATCATCGCGGCAACAAGGTTAAGTTTTTGCGGTGACGTCTTGAGCATACGCAGCTTTGCGCGAGCCTCATTGTCTGCCACGCGGCGGGGATTTTTATCCTTGCTCATGGCTTATTTCCGCTTCGCTTTTTTATCAGCTGAGTGGCCATAATAGGTGCGGGTTGGCGAATACTCGCCAAACTTCTGACCGATCATGTCTTCAGTGATGTTTACAGGAATATGCTTGCGACCGTTGTAGACGCCGAACGTCAGGCCGACAAACTGGGGCAGGATAGTGGAACGGCGCGACCAGATCTTGATCACTTCATTCCGGCCGCTTTCGCGGGAGGCTTCGGCCTTTTTGAGGACATAGGAGTCAACAAAAGGACCTTTCCATACTGAACGAGACATTATTAGCGCCCCTTCTTCTTGGCGTGGCGCGATCTGATGATCAGAGCACTTGACGCTTTTTTCTTGTTACGAGTCTTGGCACCCTTGGTCGGTTTACCCCATGGGGTAACCGGGTGACGACCACCAGAGGTCCGGCCTTCACCACCACCGTGCGGGTGGTCGATCGGGTTCATGACCACACCACGCACAGACGGGCGGATGCCCTTGTGACGCATGCGGCCCGCCTTGCCGTAGTTCTGGTTGGAGTTGTCGGGGTTGGACACGGCACCAACGGTAGCCATGCATTCCTGACGCACAAGACGCAGCTCACCACTGCTCAGACGGATCTGGGCATAGCCACCATCACGGCCCACGAACTGGGCGTATGTACCGGCCGCACGGGCGATCTGGCCGCCTTTGCCGGGCTTCATCTCGATGTTGTGTACGATGGTACCGATGGGCATGCCGGAGAAGGGCATTGCGTTACCGGGCTTGATGTCGGCCTTTTGCGAGGCGACGACCTGATCGCCGATGGCGATCCGCTGGGGTGCGAGGATATAGGCCTGCTCCCCATCTTCATATTTCACGAGCGCGATAAACGCGGTCCGGTTGGGGTCATATTCAATGCGCATGATCGCCGCCGGGACGTCCATTTTGTTGCGCTTGAAGTCTACGATGCGGTAAAGACGCTTGGCGCCCCCACCCTTGCGACGCATTGTGATCCGTCCGGTGTTGTTCCGTCCGCCGTGCTTGTGAAGTCCCTCAGTGAGGGCCTTAACGGGGCGACCTTTCCAAAGCTCCGAACGGTCAATCAGTACCAGCCCACGCTGGCCTGGCGTCGTCGGTTTGTACGACTTGAGTGCCATGTTTTCTGTCTTCCGTTTAGCTGTAGGGCGGGGTTTGGCCCCGCCGTGGTTATAGGCCCCCGTAGGTGCCCGAGTAGATCTGCGCTGTGGCCGAAAAAAACAGACCACTGCCCAAAAACGAAGCTCCGGACGAATCCAGAGCTTGCGCCGATGTTGCCTGTTAGGTGAGGCAGCAAGGAGGGTCAAGGGCAGCCGGAACAAAACAATCTATGTCGGCTGTGCTTGGGCTGAATGCGGCTCCGAAATACCCGGTTTGATCGCGCTTAACAACAGGTGGCACTTCTGGCACAACTACCCTACGCCCCAACCTCAGCATTCCCGGAAAGTACAAGGTGATCCGTGGTGAATAAAACACTAGAATTCCGTGCACGTCCCCGCTGCCCCTCTTGCGGCAAAACCAACCACAAATCAGTTTGGTCCGGAAAGTTTTCAGACCCGCTTGTGACGGGGTTCTTGGAGAAATTTCACTACAGCTCGGACACGGAATCCGCGCTTGGGGATCAAGACTTTGATCTGGTCAAATGCGGCGGTTGCGGGCTGATGTATCACCGCTTGGTTATGTCTGACGCCGCAATACCGGTCGTTTATTCCGAATGGACGGACAGCGCGCAGGTTGAGCGGTTTGAGCAAACACATGGGCGCGCGGAAGAGTTTGAAGTCGGCGTGTACCGCACCAAACTCATTCTGAGGCTGAAGAAACTGCTCGAGGGCCGGTTCAATGACCCGCTGCGCCTTTTGGATTTTGGCTGCGGTAGTGGCAGGACCATAGCACAAGCGAGCATGTTCGGCATTCAAGCGCAGGGCATTGATGTCAGCGACACGCGCGCCGAGCAGGCCAGCATTCTGAATTGCCAAGTGTTTTCAAGCCTTGATGCTTTTGATCAGCATGGCGGCGGAAAAGTCCACGCCGTCATCATGGAACAGGTTCTCGAACATCTGATAGACCCGCTGGATATCTTGTCCGCTTTGCATGAGCGCCTGCTGCCGGGCGGTGTGTTGTACATCGCTGTGCCAAACTGCACAGGCAAATTGCCGCCCACCGATTTCGCAACCTTCCACAATGTGCAACCCGTTGAGCATGTGAATGCATTTACCCCCGCGACGCTCACCACCATTGGCGAGAATGCCGGCTTCTCTAAGGAACGTTGGCCCGGTGTTTTTGTATCGACAGGGGTGAAGGGGGCTATCAGAACTGCGGGTGGCATGGTGCACCGTCCCGAAAATACGGAGCAGTTTTTCCGCCGCTCCTGATTTTGAGGCTTGGGGTTTCGAGATAGATCCCAAGCGCTCACGGCGTGGTCGACAAAATTAGGGCCGTACTCTTTCGAATACGGCCCTGAATGCTTGAACCTTATCAGCCTCTAGGCCGAAAAGCTTATGCCAGTGCGAGGTTTGTCGCAGATTCACGGCCATCGCGGCCGGCTTCGATGTCGAAAGTAACTTTCTGATCATCGGAGAGGCCTGTGAGGCCTGCTTGCTCAACGGCGGAGATGTGTACGAACACATCTTTGCTGCCGCCATCGGGAGCGATAAAACCGAAACCTTTAGTGGTGTTGAACCATTTTACTGTACCAGTGGCCATTAGTGTATTCCTTATTTAACTGCCCGCAGGATGCGGCAGGTCGGCTAAGTCAGTTCAAAGATCGTAAGACTGAGCCGTAAGGAGCAGTAATTCCGATAGATATAGTAACGTCGCATTGCCGTCATGCGCCTTCAGGCGCGCAATAGCAAGCGTTAACATCGCGAGCGTCGCTATCGGTGGATTATGTCGCACCGCGAATAGTCCATGGAAAAGGGCGGTAAACGCAAAGGCCCCCGCGTGTGGTGCGGGGGCCTTTGCAGTCACGTACCGGAGATTAGAGACCGGTGGAGACGTCGATGGTGTTGCCCTCTTCCAGCGTCACATAGGCTTTTTTCACGTCTTTGCGTGTGCCCAGCTGGCCGCGGAAGCGCTTGACCTTACCCTTGGTGATGGAGGTGTTGACCGCCTTCACCTTGACACCAAAGAGCGCCTCGACGGCCTCTTTGATCATGGGCTTGTTCGCCGCCATCGCCACTTCGAAAACGACAGCGTTGGCTTCGGAAGCCATCGTCGCTTTTTCCGTGATCAGTGGCTTGCGGATGATATCGTAGTGCTCGGACTTCGCGCTCATTTCAAACGGGCCTCCAGTGCTTCGATCCCCGATTTCGTTATGACGAGAGTGTCACGCTTGAGGATGTCGTATACGTTTGCGCCCATGGACGGCAGAATATCCAGACCGTCGATGTTGCGCGCGGCTTGCAAAAAGTTCTCGTTGACAGTGGCGCCATCGATGATCAGCGCGCGCTTCCAGCCCAGGGATTTGACCTGTTTGGCCAGAGCGGCGGTTTTCCCGTCCGAGGTCGCATCGTCAATGATGACAAGCGCGCCGGCTTTCGCCTTGGCGCTCAGTGCATGGCACAGACCCAGCTTGCGGAACTTCTTCGTCAGCTCGTGGCCGTGGCTGCGCGGGGTCGGACCCTTGTAGATACCGCCGCCGCGGAAGATCGGTGCGGAACGTGCGCCGTGGCGTGCGCCGCCGGTGCCCTTCTGGCGATAGATCTTCTTGGTGGAGTAGCTTACTTCCTTGCGGGTTTTGACCTTATGCGTGCCCTGCTGGGCGTTGTTACGCTGCCAGCGCACGACGCGGTGCAGGATGTCGGCACGTGGCTCAAGGCCAAACAGGGCCTCGTCCAGATCAACCGAACCGGCTTTGCCGCCGTCGAGTTTGATGACATCGAGTTTCATGCGTCACCTTCTTTCTTGTCTGCATCAGCGGCCGGATCGGCACTCTCTTCTGCGATTTCTGCTTCAGCGGCTTTCAGTTGCTCGGCTTCGGCTGCGGCCTGCTCTTCGGCAAGGCGTGTGGCTTCTGCTTCGGCTTCGGCTGCTGCTGCTGCGGCGGCTTCCTCGGCTGCTTTTGCAGCTTCACGCGCGGCGGAGGCCAACGCGCCGGGGACAATAGCACTGTCCGGGAACGGCTTTTTCACCGCATCCTTGACCGTGACCCAGCCACCTTTGGAGCCGGGAACGGCGCCTTTGACCATGATCAGGCCACGCGCGCTGTCTGTCTTGACCACTTCGAGGTTTTGCGTCGTCACGCGGGCAGCACCCATGTGGCCGGCCATCTTCTTGCCTTTGAAAACCTTGCCGGGATCCTGACACTGACCTGTAGAGCCGTGCGAACGGTGGCTGATCGAGACACCGTGTGTCGCGCGCAAACCGCCGAAATTGTGACGCTTCATCGCGCCCGCAAACCCTTTACCGATCGAGGTGCCCGCAACGTCGACGTATTGACCTGCGAAATAGTGATCCGCGATGATCTCCTCGCCCACGGGCAGCATGGCCTCGGCATCGACGCGGAATTCCGCGACTTTACGCTTTGGTTCCACCTTGGCGGCGGCGAAGTGGCCGCGCATGGCCTGGCTGGTCCGCTTGACCTTGGCCGTACCGGCACCGAGCTGAACAGCTGTGTAGCCGTCTTTCTCGATGGTCCGCTGTGCCACGATCTGAAGGTTGTCGAGTTGAAGAACGGTCACAGGGATCTGCTTGCCGTCTTCCATGAACAGACGGGTCATGCCCATCTTTTTTGCAATAACGCCTGAGCGCAACATAATCTGTGCCCCCTCTTACGACTGCAACTTGATCTCGACGTCCACACCAGCGGCGAGGTCGAGCTTCATCAGCGCGTCCACGGTCTGGGGGGTCGGATCGACGATATCCAGCAAACGCTTGTGCGTGCGGATTTCGAACTGGTCACGGGATTTCTTGTCTACGTGGGGACCACGCAAAACGGTGAATCTTTCAATTTTGTTCGGCAGCGGAATGGGGCCGCGCACGGAAGCGCCTGTGCGCTTTGCGGTGTTGACGATTTCCTGTGTGGAGGCATCAAGCACCCGATAGTCAAACGCCTTGAGGCGGATGCGGATGTTCTGGCTGGCAGCCATAATACAAATCCCTTGTCTTCGGGATGGAAACGGAGAGGAGGACGCATGCTCATCATAAGCCCTCATCGCGCAGTGGTCTAACGCAGGCGGGGCACGCAAATCGCGCACCCCGCTGAGTTAGGGGGCGTATAGGTGTATGCGCGTGCCGTGGCAAGAGCGGAATCCTCTTTTTGGTGCTGTGTCACTTTGCCCCGATATCCGTGAAGAATTCAGACCCGCTTGGCCCATTTCGCACACTGAGGGTGGCATTTCCGGAATCTTAACAGATCTGGCGTTTTTATAAGTTGTTCGGCTGGCGGTTTTGTTTATCAAGACGCTTAACATAGATAAGAAACAGGCTTATGAATCAGCATTCAGGAAACTTTGATCCACTCGGGGATCAGACCGAAGAGCCGGCGCGCGCGCGCGACTGGATAAAAGTATTGTCCAAGTACCGTGAACCGAGCACCACACGCAGCTTTTATGAGCTTGCGGTCACACTTGGACCGTTCGCCGCTCTTTGGGCACTCGCATGGTGGTCTCTGTCTGTCAGCGCCTGGCTCACGCTCGCGATCTCGTTTTGCAACGCCGCCTTTATCCTGCGCCTGTTCGCAATCCAGCACGATTGCGGCCATGCCTCGTTTTTCAAGAATCGCACGCTGAGCGACTGGACCGGTCGCATGCTCGGTGTACTGACGCTTACACCCTATGACGTATGGCGTCGCGACCATTCTATGCACCACAGCGCGTCAGGAAATCTTACCCAACGCGGCATCGGCGATGTAGATACACTGACGGTGGCTGAATATAACGGCCTGTCGCGCACGGGTCGGTTCAAATACCGGCTCTACCGGCACCCGATCGTCCTGTTTGGTCTCGGACCAGGATATCTGTTTTTCCTGCGCAATCGCCTGCCGCTTGGCCTCATGAACAAGGGCCGCTATTGGGTCAGCGCGATGGGAACCAATCTGACGCTGATCGCGGCATTGGCAATGATCTGGTATTTTGGCGGCCTGCTCCCGATCCTGCTGATCTTCGTCCCCTCCACCCTGCTTGCGGCCACGGCAGGTGTATGGCTCTTCTATGTGCAGCACCAGTTTGAGGCGACCCATTGGGAAGACGAACCTGAGTGGGACATGCATGAAGCAGGCCTTAAAGGCAGTTCGCACTACGTACTCCCGGCGCCGCTGCAATGGCTGACCGCGAATATCGGAATTCACCATGTGCATCACCTTTATAGTCGCATCCCGTTCTACCGACTGCCCGAAGTACTGAAAAACCATGAGGCGCTGGCCGATATCAACCGCATGACAATTCGTGAGAGCCTTGTGAATGCGCGCCTGCATCTGTGGGACGAAGATAGCAAACGTCTGCTGTCGTTTGCTGAAGCGAAACGCGTGAGCGCACGAGGATAAAACCATCTGAAATTGGCTCAGGCTTGAGGTCGCACCGCGGGGTGCGGCCTTTTTTGTTGCACGTGAGCAGATGTTCTTTGGCGAAACACCGCCGCACGTGAGTGCCGGGCTGGTGTTTAAGGCGCTTGCGGGTCTGGTGTTTGAAGCTGCCGGGTCTGCGTTTCTTTGAACCTTCCTGGATGAGACCGCCATCACGCGCGAGCTGGTGTCTCGGTAACTGGCGAGGCTGTCGCGAGGGTTGAGTGAAGCGCTGCCCCTGCTTTGCGTCGCCGTTGCCTCTGTCCTCTTTTGATCGTGTTCTACAACGGCTTTGTCGAAAGCAATGCGGTCTGAGAACATGCGCTCCACGTTGACGTTCAACGGCAAAGGCCGCCCCTCACGTAGCGGCCTTTGTTTTTGTGTCACCTATCGAGTGGTTCGGCGGGGAGATCTCTTTACCCCGGATCAAGTCCTAGCAACTGCCCAGCCAGTGTCCAGGCGCCCCGTGCGGCAGCGGTACATTTCGCCACAATTGAAGTCACTCAGCAGTCTTCGACACGCCTTTCTCTGCGTATCGCGGGGCAGACTCCCCTCCCATGGCAGAGGCCGCCCCTTGCGGGACGGCCTTTGTAGTTTCGGGTCCGCGTGTCGGCCTTGCGGGCCGCTTCGCTTACTCCGTGATCTTCGACACGACGCCGGCGCCGACGGTGCGGCCGCCTTCGCGGATCGCAAAGCGCAGGCCCTGCTCCATCGCGATCGGTGCGATCAGCTCAACGTCGAACTTCAGGTTGTCGCCCGGCATCACCATCTCCGTGCCCTCGGGCAGCTGAACGGTACCGGTCACATCCGTCGTGCGGAAGTAGAACTGGGGGCGGTAGTTCGCGAAGAACGGCGTGTGACGGCCACCCTCTTCCTTGGTGAGGATATACGCCTCGGCCTCGAACTTGGTGTGCGGGTTCACGGATTTGGGTGCGCAGAGCACCTGACCGCGCTCCACACCTTCACGGTCGATCCCGCGCAGCAGCGCGCCGATGTTGTCGCCCGCCTCTCCACGGTCCAACAGCTTGCGGAACATCTCAACGCCCGTGCAGGTCGTTGTTTTCGTGTCGCGAATACCAACGATCTCGATGCTGTCACCGACGTTGATCACGCCACGCTCGACGCGGCCGGTCACAACAGTACCACGACCGGAGATCGAGAACACGTCTTCGACAGGCATCAGGAACGGCTGATCCACGGCCCGCGCGGGCGTCGGGATGTACTCGTCCACCGCGGCCATCAGCTTCTTGATCGACTCTTCACCGATCGAAGGCTCGGTCCCGTTCATCGCGTGCAGCGCGGAGCCGGGGATGATCGGAATGTCGTCGCCGGGATACTCATATTTGGACAGCAGCTCACGGATTTCCATCTCGACCAGCTCAAGCAGTTCCTCGTCGTCGACCTGATCCACTTTGTTCATGTAGACGACCATGTACGGAATCCCGACCTGACGCCCGAGCAGGATGTGCTCACGCGTCTGGGGCATCGGGCCATCGGCCGCGTTCACGACCAGAATCGCGCCGTCCATCTGCGCGGCACCGGTGATCATGTTCTTGACGTAGTCCGCGTGGCCCGGGCAATCGACGTGCGCGTAGTGGCGCGCTTCGGTCTCATATTCCACGTGCGCCGTCGAGATCGTGATCCCACGCGCCTTCTCTTCGGGCGCACCGTCAATCTGGTCATACGCTTTGAAATCACCGAAATACTTCGTGATCGCCGCCGTCAGTGTCGTCTTGCCGTGGTCAACGTGGCCAATCGTGCCGATGTTCACATGCGGTTTGTTACGTTCAAACTTTGCCTTTGCCATGGTGGTGGCTCCTTGATTATTCAGTGTGTGGGTGGCGGTAGCGCGCGGGGATCCCGCGCGCGAACCGATTTATGCAAACTTGGCTTGGATCTCATCCGAGATGTTCTGTGGCACGGCTTCGTAATGGTCGAACTGCATCGAGAAGTTCGCACGACCCGACGACATGGACCGCAGCGTGTTGATGTAGCCGAACATATTGGCCAGTGGCACGAAACAATCGATGGCGATTGCGTTGCCACGGGTGTCCTGCCCCTGAACCTGACCACGACGTGAGGTCAAATCGCCGATTATGCCGCCGGTATATTCCTCAGGTGTGACGACCTCGACTTTCATGATCGGCTCAAGCATCTTTGCGCCCGCCTTCTTCATGCCTTCGCGCATGCCCATGCGGGCCGCGATTTCGAACGCCAGAACGCTTGAGTCAACATCGTGGAACTTTCCGTCGATCAAAGCGACTTTGAAGTCGATTACAGGGAACCCAGCGAGTGGACCCGAGTCCAGCACCGACTTGATGCCCTTTTCAACACCGGGAATATATTCCTTCGGAATAGACCCCCCAACGATGCGCGACTCGAATGAGTAGCCTTCGCCGACCTCTGTCGGGCTCAGGATCATCTTCACCTCGGCAAACTGACCGGAACCGCCGGACTGTTTCTTGTGAGTGTAAGTGATCTCGGCTTCGCGCGAGATTGTCTCGCGGTAAGCCACCTGAGGCGCACCGATGTTGGCTTCGACCTTGAACTCACGCTTGAGGCGATCCACCAGAATGTCGAGGTGCAATTCGCCCATGCCCTTCATGATGGTCTGACCGGATTCGATATCAGTCTCCACTCGGAAAGAAGGATCCTCGGCGGCCAGACGGGCCAGACCGGCGGACATCTTCTCTTGGTCGGCCTTCGTCTTTGGCTCGACCGCGATCTCGATGACCGGATCGGGGAAGGTCATCGTTTCCAACACGACGGGGTCGCTCGGATCACACAACGTGTCGCCAGTTGTCGTATCCTTGAGACCGGCGAGCGCGATGATGTCACCTGCCCATGCCTCATCGATCTCCTCGCGGTTGATCGAGTGCATCATCATCATGCGGCCCACGCGCTCTTTCTTGCCCTTGGTCGAGTTCAGCAGGTTGTCGCCCTTTTTGAGCTTGCCCGAATAGATACGAGTGAAGGTAAGCGAGCCCACGAACGGGTCGTTCATGATTTTGAACGCAAGGCCCGAAAACGCCATGTCATCGTCCGCACGGCGCGGAATGTTCCGTGTTTCCGTCTCGTCGCCCGGCTTGAAACCCATATAATCGACCACATCCATCGGGGACGGCAGATAGTCGATCACGGCGTTGAGCAGGGGCTGCACGCCTTTGTTCTTAAAGGCGGAACCACACAGAACGGGAATGAACTTGATGGCCAGCGTACCCTTGCGGATCAGCTTGCGAAGGGTATCAACATCAGGCTCGGCACCGTCCATCAGATAGTTTTCCATCGCGTCATCGTCCATCTCGACGGCAGTCTCGATGAGGTGCGCGCGCCATTCGTCGGCCAAATCCTTGAGGCTGTCGCGGATCGGTTTCTTGACCCAGCTTGCGCCCAGATCTTCGCCCTCCCAGACCCATTCTTCCATGGTGACGAGGTCGATCATGCCTTCCAGCTCTGTCTCGGCGCCAATGGGGATCTGGATCGGAGCAGGTATCGCACCGGTGCGGTCCTTGATCATCTTGACGCAGTTGAAGAAATCCGCCCCGATCTTGTCCATTTTGTTAACGAAAACAATGCGCGGCACTTTGTAGCGGTCGGCCTGGCGCCAGACGGTTTCGGTCTGCGGCTCGACGCCGGCGTTCGCATCGAGAACGGCGACCGCGCCATCGAGAACGGCGAGCGAACGCTCGACTTCGATGGTGAAGTCAACGTGACCGGGCGTGTCGATGATGTTCATCCGGTACTTGGTGTCGGATGTGGCATCGGCGGTCGGCTCTTCCTGACGCTGCCAGAAGGTTGTGGTCGCGGCGGACGTGATGGTGATCCCGCGCTCTTGTTCCTGCTCCATCCAGTCCATGGTGGCCGCACCATCGTGCACCTCGCCGAGGTTGTGGGATTTGCCGGTATAGAACAAAATACGCTCGGAGCATGTGGTTTTACCAGCATCGATGTGGGCCATGATGCCGAAGTTACGGTAGCGGGAAAGCGGATAATCGCGTGCCATTTGTAAAGCTTCCTCAGAGGTTTTGCTTTGAAAAGGGTCAGGAGCCACGCGGTTCGCGGCTCCGATCTTGTTGTTTTACCAGCGGTAGTGGCTGAATGCCTTGTTCGCGTCGGCCATCTTGTGCGTGTCTTCACGCTTTTTGACGGCGGTACCACGAGACTGGACGGCGTCCATCAGCTCGCCTGCGAGGCGCTCTTCCATTGTGTTCTCGTTGCGCGAACGCGCCGCTTTGATCAACCAACGGATCGCCAGCGCCTGACGACGCTCGGGGCGGACCTCGACGGGAACCTGATAGGTGGCACCACCAACGCGGCGCGAACGCACCTCGACGGACGGCTGGATGTTTTCCAGTGCTTCGTGGAACACCTCTACAGGCGCGCGCTTGATCTTGCTCTCGACGCGATCGAAGGCGTTGTAGACAATCCGCTCGGCGACGGCTTTTTTGCCGTCAACCATCAGGTTGTTCATGAATTTCGTCAGGATCAGATCGCCGTATTTGGCGTCTGGCAGTACTTCGCGTTTTTCAGCGGCGTGGCGGCGTGACATGGTATTGTCTTCCTTCGAATAGAGGCGGTGGGTTTACACCCACCCTACGGATGGTGGCGGCGTAGGGTGGGTGCAACCCACCACTGGCCAATTACTTCGGACGCTTGGCACCGTATTTGGAACGGCGCTGTTTGCGGTCTTTCACGCCTTGCGTATCGAGAACACCGCGCAGGATGTGGTAACGCACGCCTGGAAGGTCTTTTACACGACCGCCGCGGATCAGAACCACGGAGTGTTCCTGAAGGTTGTGGCTCTCACCGGGGATGTAGGAGATGACCTCGAAGCCGTTGGTCAGGCGCACTTTGGCAACCTTACGCATGGCCGAGTTCGGCTTTTTCGGTGTGGTGGTATAAACGCGCGTACATACGCCACGCTTTTGCGGGCATTCCTGCAAGTGCATGGACTTCGAGTATTTGCGTTTCGGCTGGCGCGGTTTGCGGATCAGCTGCTGAATTGTTGGCATTCCGGTTTTATCCCCGTGTTGCTGTCTTTTTTGCAAGCGCCCCGAGGCCCCTGCGGTGAATGGTCTGCCGGGCGCGTCCGCTCAGCGTGGCTGGAGCCTATGGACCAAAGCAATATGGCCGCGACGCTTCCGTACCGGGGTAAGCGAGGCGGCTATGCTCTCAGAGGATCGGGCCAGTGAAGGGGCCTGGATCTTGACCACAAGCGGTATGATATGCGCGGCAGGGGCGACCCCCATTGGCGAGATAAACGGCGTATAGGGAGTCGCACAGGGGGTGTCAACAGCTAGAGGTTTTCGCGCTGCGCTCGGGACATTCCCTTGCAAAAATGGCGGCCCCTCTCGCATAGTCGGGAAAACGCGCGAGAGTGGCAAACACATGCAGGTTATCGGACTATGTCGGTTTTCCTACCCCGCAATCGGTGGCTTTCAGGTCGATCATGAGACCACCTTGGAGCGGATCGCGTATCTCTATGCTGACGCGCGGCTGGAGGAACGGTTTCAGCTAATGGAGACGGTCGCCCTGCCCTGCATCAGGCACCAGACCGATCCTGATTTCGAGCTGATCGTGGTGATTGGTGATCAACTGCCCAAGCGGCATCGCGACCGCCTGCATGATATCATCGCCGACATTCCCCAGATTCGCATCGTCGCGGAGCCGCCGCGCCCCCAGCGTGAAGTGATGAAGGAGATTTTCAACAAGGCCCGCAAGACCCCGTCCGAGCCGTGCCTGCAATTTCGACACGACGACGACGATGCATTTGCAGTGGATTTCATCGAGCGGCTGCGCGCGGCGTCGGTGGATGCGGAGCGATTGTGCGCTCAGCACAAGGCGGTCAATTTTGACTGGAACAAAGGAATGGTGGCGGAGTTCGGGGCGTCGGGCATCGCCTCCACCGACGTATTCCGGCAGCTTTATCCGGCGGCGATGGGCATGCAGATCAGGGGCAATTCCCCGCTCACGATCATGAACTTTTGCCCATGAGAAGATCGCGCGCTTCATGCCGGTGGTCAGCTACGCGGAACCGCAGATGTTTGTGCGCAGTCACAATGGATCGAACGACAGTCGGCAAAAGCCGGTCAGGAAGGTTGCGGTCAAGCCGGTGACGGACGCGCAGGCTGCGATGTTCAAAGATCGCTTCGCGATCGACACGGCCGCGGTGCAGCGCGTGTTTGGAGGCGCCTGATGCGGACCGTGGGCATCTGCCGGTTTTCTTACGCCGGTGAAGGCGGTTTCAAGGTCGGCCATCGGGATCACGCGGCGCTCGGGGCGTTTCTGTATGATCCGGTGCGGATGGAGGAGCGGTTGCGCCTGTTTGAGGCGATCACCCTGCCCAGCGTGCGCGGCCAAAGCGACCCTGAATTCACCTTTCTCATCGTGACCGGCACTGGCCTGCCCCTGCGTTATCTTGCGCGGTTGCAGGGCCTCGTGGCGGAGATTCCGCAATGCGTGATCGTGCAATACCCGCCGGGTCCGCACCGCCGCGTGATGAAGCGGGCCTTGAACGACTGGCGCGGCGCGGCTGACGCACCTTGCCTGCAATTCCGCCTCGATGATGACGACACCATGGCGCTAAGCTTTGTCAAGCGGTTCAAGCAGACGGCGCGGGATCTTGCCGCGATTACGGCGCGCCACAGCTCCGTCGCGGTAGATTTCAATCAAGGCTATGTCTTTACCGCCGACGCGAAGGGTGTGAGGCTTTGGGCTTATCACTACCCCTACTCCGCGATTGCCTTGGGGATGATCGTACAAGCGGGCAGCGATGATACGATCATGAGCCACGGGCACCAGAACCTGTGGAAGACCATGCCGACGATGACCTTCACCGGCGAGGATATGATGATGCGGGGGCATAATGACTTCAACGACAGCCGCCTAAAGGGCAAGAAGAACGTCTTTGACTATCAGCCCATGGATGTCTCACAAGCCGCGCATATTCGCGCAACCTTCGGCATCGACGACGATCAGGTGCGCGCGGTCTTCTCGCGCGCCTGAAGCATGCGTTCGCGGTAGAAGGTAAATAGGCCAGTGGCCATCACGATGGCAGCACCGAGGAGGGTGAGACCGCGTGGCACTTCGTCGAAAACGAAAAAGCCGACGATCATCGCCGCAACCAGTCCAGTATAGCGGAAGGGCGCGATGAAGGAGACCTCGCCGGTGCGCATTGCCTGGATGCTGGCGAAATAGCCGATGGAGACGAAGAGCGCTGACGCGACGATGCAGCCCGCTAGTGGGGCTGTGAGCGGAGCGTAGGGCTGGGACAGTGAGGCAAGCCCTGCCGCAGCCATGACCGCGACGGTAGTGCCAAGGGTGACCGTCATGCCGGAGACGTCAGCCGACAGCCTGCGCGTGATCATATCGCGCACCGTCACGCCAAACACCGCACCGAGAGCATAAAGTGACCAGATGTTGAACCCGTCAACGCCGGGGCGGATGATCAGCATAACACCGCCCAGCCCGATTAAAATCGCCAGCATGCGCCGCCAGCCAACCGCCTCGCGCAGGAAGATCGCAGAGGCGAGCGTGACGGTGAGTGGAACGACCTGCATGATCGCATTGAGATTGCCCAGTGGCATGTTGAACAGCGCGGTGAGAAAGAAATATGCCGTCACAATTTCCGCGAGGCCGCGCAGGGCGATCAGCCCTTTGTCGCGCCGTGAAATCGCGAGCCGAAGCCGTCCCATATAACGCGCGATCGCGTAGATAAGCACTGTAGCCAAAAGGCCGCGCACGAAGATCAACTGGAACAGCGGCATCGCGCCATCGGTGAGTTTGAGAAAGGTATCATTGGTCACAAACGCCCCCATGGAGAGCATCATCAGCAAAGCGCCAGTGGTGTTGGGGGACATGAAAATTCCTCGTTCCGTGCGGCGATAGTGTCCCATTGCCTGACCAAGGGCAATCCGCCAGCGCAATCGTCCTCAAGAAATTACGGAGTTTCTTGCGGCCAGACTTTCGGAGAAAGTCTGTCACCTCAGTCGGCAAATAGACCAAGCAAAAGCCCCCGCAACCAAACGGCTGCGGGGGCTTTCATTCTCTGCGTGAAGCGCTCAGGCGCTGCGATTAATCGCGGCTTTCCTCATCGAAGCTTGGCACGTTGCTGAACACATCTCCGCCCACGACATCGTCTGCCGGTGCCTCGGGTGCGGCCAGACGTGCTGCCGTCTCTGCCTCGATGCGGCGCGCTTCGATCACTACGTTGTCGCGGTCCGCAGCCACGCGGCGCATCTGCTGGGTCGCCCCGCCAGTACCCGCCGGGATCAGGCGGCCCACGATGACGTTCTCCTTGAGGCCCACCAGCTTGTCACGCTTACCCTGCACCGATGCTTCGGTAAGGACACGCGTGGTTTCCTGGAAGGACGCCGCCGAGATGAAGCTGCGGGTTTGCAGCGACGCCTTGGTGATGCCAAGCAGGATCGGCTCACCTTTTGCGGCACGTCCACCCTTCTTCAGCGCCTTCTCGTTTGCGGTGTCGAACTCCTGCTTGTCCACATGCTCGCCTTTCAGGAGCGTGGTGTCTCCGCTCTCCTGGATCTCCCACTTTTGCAGCATCTGGCGCACGATGACTTCGATGTGCTTGTCATTGATCTTCACACCTTGCAGGCGGTAGACGTCCTGCACCTCGTCGATCATGTAATCCGCCAGCGCTTCGACCCCCATGATGGCGAGAATGTCATGCGGCGCGGGGTTGCCGTCCATGATGTAGTCACCCTTGTTGACGAAGTCGCCTTCAGCCACGGGGATGTGCTTGCCCTTGGGCACCATGTATTCGACTTTATGGTCTGGATCTTCCGAGCTCTCGATCGCGATGCGGCGCTTGTTCTTATAGTCTTTGCCGTAGCGCACATAGCCATCGATTTCCGCGATGATGGCGTGATCCTTGGGGCGACGTGCCTCAAAGAGTTCGGCCACACGCGGCAGACCACCGGTGATGTCCTTGGTCTTGGCGCCCTCGCGCGGGATGCGTGCAAGCACGTCACCAGCCGCCACTTCGGAGCCGTCCTCAATGGACATAACAGCGTCCACAGACATCGGATACGTGATCGGATTGCCGGCAGCGTTGCGCACAGGCTCTCCATCTGGTCCCGCCAGAATGATCTCCGGCTTGAGCTCGTTGCCCTTGGCGGCAGAGCGCCAGTCGATCACGATCTTCTGGGTCATGCCGGTCGCATCGTCGGTCTCGTCCTTGACGGAGATACCGGAGATGAGGTCGACATGCTTGGCCGTACCCGCAGCCTCCGCGATGATCGGCAGCGTATAGGGGTCCCACTCGTACAATTTGTCGCCGCGCGCCACATCCTGGCCCTCTTTGACAAACAGTTTGGTCCCGTAGCCGACCTTGTGGCTCGCGCGCTCATCACCGTTCTCGTCGATGATTTGCAACTTCATGTTACGGCCCATGACCATGGTCTCACCCGACGAGTTCTCCAGTGTCATGGAGTTCTCGTAATGGATCTTACCGGCCTGACCCGCTTCTTGGAACGACTGCTGGCCACCCTGTGCGACGCCGCCGATGTGGAAGGTCCGCATCGTCAGCTGTGTGCCCGGCTCACCGATGGACTGTGCCGCGATGATGCCGACGGCCTCACCCTGGTTGACCAATGTGCCGCGTGCGAGGTCGCGACCGTAACACATGGCACACACGCCTTCCTCCGCCTCACAGGTGAGAGGCGAGCGGATGCGCGCGGAAGCCACCGCCGCTTCGTCGATGATATCGGCCAAACGCTCATCGATGAGCGATCCGGACGCGGCCAGCACTTCTTCGGTGCCGGGGCGCATGATATCCTCGGCCACGACACGACCCAGCAGACGCTCGGCCAGCGACGAGACAACCTCACCGTCATTCACGGCCGCAGTTGCCGTGATCGCAATGTCAGTGCCGCAGTCGTGCATGCGCACGATACAGTCCTGCGCCACATCCACCAGACGGCGGGTGAGATAGCCAGAGTTCGCCGTTTTCAGAGCCGTATCCGACAGACCTTTACGCGCACCGTGGGTGGAGTTGAAGTACTCCAGAACGGTAAGGCCTTCTTTGAAGTTCGAGATGATCGGCGTCTCGATGATGTCGCCATTGGGCTTGGCCATCAGGCCGCGCATGCCGCCCAGCTGCTTCATCTGCGTGACCGAGCCACGCGCACCGGAGTGCGCCATCATATAGACGGAGTTCGGCTCGTTCTCGGACCCATCCTCAGCGTAAGTGGTGTCGGAGATCGACCCCATCATCGCATCGGTGACCTTGTCGTTACACTTGGACCATGCATCGACGACCTTGTTGTACTTCTCGCCCTGCGTGATCAGGCCGTCCATATACTGCTGTTCAAAATCCTTGACTTGATCGCGGGTCTCTTCGACCAGCGGCCATTTGCTGTCTGGGATCAGCATGTCGTCCTTGCCGAACGAAATACCGGCCTTGAACGCCTGACGGAAACCCATCGTCATGATCTGGTCACAGAAGATGACAGATTCCTTTTGGCCACAGTAGCGGTAAACCGTGTCGATCACCTGCTGCACTTCTTTCTTTCGCAGCAAACGGTTGACCAGATCAAACGGCGCTTTCGCGTTCAGCGGCAACAGCGCGCCCAGCAGGACACGACCCGGAGTGGTGTCAAACCGCACCGGCACTTCGTTGCCCTCATTGTCGATCTGTTTGATCCGCGCCTTGATCTTGGCGTGCAGGTGCACTTGACCCGCGTCCAACGCGTGCTGAACCTCATCGACGGTGCCGAACACCTTGCCTTCGCCCACCATGCCGTCCCGCTCCAGCGTGACGTAGTAGAGGCCGAGGATCATGTCCTGTGACGGCACGATGATCGGTGCGCCGTTGGCAGGCGACAGAACGTTGTTGGTAGACATCATAAGCACGCGCGCTTCCAGCTGGGCTTCCAGCGATAGGGGCACGTGAACGGCCATCTGGTCACCGTCAAAGTCGGCGTTGAAGGCGGAACAGACCAGCGGGTGCAGCTGGATCGCTTTCCCTTCGATCAGCACGGGCTCAAAAGCCTGAATGCCGAGACGGTGCAGCGTCGGCGCACGGTTGAGCATGACGGGGTGTTCGCGGATTACCTCGTCGAGGATATCCCAGACTTCGGGACGCTCTTTTTCCACCAGCTTTTTGGCTTGCTTGACTGTCGAAGACAGCCCCTTGGCCTCAAGACGCGAGTAGATGAAGGGTTTGAACAGCTCGAGCGCCATCTTTTTCGGCAAGCCGCACTGGTGCAGTTTCAGCTCTGGGCCTGTCACGATGACGGAACGGCCCGAAAAGTCGACGCGCTTGCCCAAAAGGTTCTGACGGAAGCGGCCCTGCTTGCCCTTGAGCATATCAGACAGCGATTTCAACGGACGCTTGTTGGCGCCCGTGATCACGCGGCCGCGGCGGCCGTTGTCAAACAGCGCATCGACCGATTCCTGCAACATCCGCTTTTCGTTGCGCACGATGATATCGGGCGCGCGCAGCTCGATCAGGCGCTTGAGACGGTTGTTCCGGTTGATGACGCGGCGATACAGATCGTTGAGGTCGGAGGTCGCAAAGCGGCCCCCATCCAGCGGAACCAGCGGGCGCAGCTCTGGCGGGATCACGGGGATCACTGTCAGGACCATCCACTCCGGGCGGTTCCCGGATTCGAGGAAGGACTCAACCACCTTGAGGCGCTTGATGATCTTCTTGGGCTTCAGCTCGCCTGTGGCTTCTTTGAGCTCTTCACGCAGCTGGTCGGCCTCGGCTTCCAGATCAATCGCGGCCAGCATTTCCCGGATCGCCTCGGCGCCGATGTTGGCGGTGAAGGCATCCATGCCGTAAGCGTCTTGCGCGTCCATGAACTCCTCTTCGGTCATCATCTGACCGTAGGTGAGGTCCGTCAGGCCGGGCTCGATCACGACGTAGTTTTCGAAATAGAGAACCTTCTCCAGATCCCGCAGCGTCATGTCGAGCATGAGGCCGATGCGGCTGGGCAAGGACTTCAGAAACCAGATGTGGGCCACGGGCGAGGCCAGCTCAATGTGGCCCATCCGCTCACGGCGGACTTTTTGCAGCGTAACTTCCACGCCGCATTTCTCGCAGACGACGCCGCGATATTTCATACGCTTGTATTTGCCGCAGAGGCATTCGTAATCCTTGATCGGGCCAAAGATACGCGCGCAGAAGAGACCGTCACGCTCAGGCTTGAATGTGCGGTAGTTGATGGTTTCTGGCTTTTTGATCTCCCCGAAAGACCACGACAGGATCCGCTCTGGGGATGCCAGAGAGACCTTGATCTCGTCGAATGTCTTTGTGGGGGCAACCGGGTTAAACGGGTTGTTTGTCAGTTCCTGGTTCATGTTCAATCCTTAGATTTATTGTCGAAAGCGGTGGAGAGAGAGAGGGGCCAAACTCTCGTCGAGAGTTTGGGCTCAAAGTCTCTGAGAGACTTTGCCCCTTACTCGTCTTCCTCCGCATCCAGGAGTTCCATATTGAGGCCGAGGCCACGGACTTCTTTGACCAGAACGTTGAACGATTCCGGGATACCGGCCTCGAAATTGTCCTCGCCTTTGACGATGCTCTCATACACTTTGGTACGGCCCGCCACGTCGTCCGACTTCACCGTCAGCATTTCCTGCAAGGTGTATGCAGCGCCGTAAGCCTCAAGGGCCCAGACCTCCATCTCACCAAAGCGCTGGCCACCGAACTGCGCCTTACCGCCCAGCGGCTGCTGGGTAACGAGGCTGTAGGGCCCGGTCGAACGCGCGTGGATCTTGTCGTCCACGAGATGGTGCAGCTTGAGCAGGTATTTGACGCCGACAGTCACCTTGCGGCTAAACTGCTCGCCCGTGCGCCCGTCGAACAACACCGACTGACCGGATGTGTCGAAACCTGCACGTGCGAGGCTGTCGTTCACATCCGCTTCCTTTGCGCCGTCGAACACTGGCGTGGCTATCGGCACACCTCGGGTAACGTTACCCGCTGCTTCCAGAAGATGCTCCTCATCCATGCCGGCGATGCCTTCGTCATAGACATCATCGCCGTAGGCCAGCTTCATCGCTTCGCGCACAGGGGTCATGTCGCCGGAGCGCTTGTATTCTTTCAGCGCCTCGTCGACGTTGATGCCCAGACCGCGTGCGGCCCAGCCCATGTGCGTCTCCAGGATCTGCCCGACGTTCATGCGCGAAGGCACGCCCAACGGGTTGAGGCAGAAGTCGACCGGCGTGCCATCCGCGAGGAACGGCATGTCCTCCATCGGTACGACCTTGGAAATCACACCTTTGTTTCCGTGACGACCGGCCATCTTGTCGCCGGGCTGAAGCTTTCGCTTCACCGCGACGAACACCTTGACCATCTTCATCACACCGGGGGGCAGATCATCACCACGGCGGACTTTTTCGACCTTGTCCTCAAAACGTGCATCCAAGGTCCGCTTCTGGATCTCGTACTGCTCATTGAGGGCTTCGACGATCTTCGCGTCGTCCTCGTCCTCAAGCGCCAGCTGCCACCACTGACCGCGGGTCAGCACATCATCGAGCATTTCCTCGGTGATCTGGCTGTTGGGCTTCACGCCCTTGGGGCCTTTCACGGCGATTTTGCCGAGGATCATCTCACGCAGGCGGGCATAGATGTTGCGATCGAGGATCGCCAGCTCGTCGTCGCGGTCACGGCCAAGGCGGGCCACTTCTTCACGCTCGATCTGGAGCGCGCGCTCGTCCTTCTCCACGCCGTGGCGGTTGAAGACACGCACTTCGACGACCGTGCCGAAATCGCCGGGTTTGACCCGCAGCGAGGTGTCGCGCACGTCCGACGCTTTCTCACCAAAGATGGCGCGCAGGAGTTTCTCCTCCGGTGTCATCGGGCTCTCGCCCTTCGGCGTGATCTTACCCACAAGGATATCGCCCGGCTCCACATCGGCGCCGATATAGACGATGCCCGCCTCGTCGAGGTTGCGAAGGGCTTCCTCACCGACGTTGGGAATGTCGCGTGTGATTTCCTCTGGCCCAAGCTTGGTGTCACGCGCGGCGACTTCAAATTCCTCGATGTGGATCGAAGTGAAGACGTCGTCACGGCTGACGCGCTCGGAAATCAGGATCGAGTCCTCGTAGTTGTAGCCGTTCCAGGGCATGAAGGCGACGACCACGTTTTTACCCAGAGCAAGCTCACCCATGTCTGTGGACGGACCGTCCGCGATCACCTGCCCCTTCATCACCGTCTCACCTACTTGCACCAGCGGGCGCTGGTTGATGCAGGTGTTCTGGTTAGAGCGCTGGAACTTGCGCATGCGGTAAATGTCCACACCTGCATCGCCCAGCTCGAGGTCTTCGGTGGCGCGGATCACGATGCGCGTCGCATCGACTTGGTCAATCACACCTGCACGGCGCGCCATATAGGCGGCCCCGCTGTCGCGCGCCACAACTTCCTCTATGCCAGTACCGACGAGGGGTGCCTCGGCTTGCAGAAGTGGCACGGCCTGGCGCTGCATGTTGGAGCCCATCAGAGCGCGGTTCGCGTCGTCGTTCTCAAGGAACGGGATCAGCGAGGCGGCGACAGAGACCAACTGCTTTGGTGAGACGTCGATGAGGTCCACGTTCATGGAAGGTGACAGGGTATAGTCACCTGATTTGCGTGTGGAGACCAGATCGTTCACGAACTTCATGTTCTCGTCGAGGTTCGCATTTGCCTGTGCCACGGTATGGCGCATCTCCTCGGTGGCGGACATGTATTGCACTTCGTCCGAGACGATGCCGTCCTTCACCTTGCGATAGGGCGTCTCAATGAAGCCGTATTTGTTCACGCGAGCAAAAGTGGCCAGCGAGTTGATCAGACCGATATTCGGACCTTCGGGCGTTTCAATCGGGCACATGCGGCCATAGTGGGTCGGGTGCACGTCGCGCACCTCGAAACCCGCACGCTCACGCGTGAGACCCCCTGGCCCAAGCGCGGAAAGGCGACGCTTGTGCGTGACTTCCGAAAGCGGGTTGGTTTGGTCCATGAACTGCGACAGCTGGCTCGAGCCGAAGAACTCGCGCACGGCTGCGGCAGCAGGCTTGGCGTTGATGAGATCCTGGGGCATGACAGTGTCGATCTCGACCGACGACATCCGCTCCTTGATCGCGCGCTCCATGCGAAGCAGGCCGACGCGGTACTGGTTCTCCATCAGCTCGCCGACGGAACGCACGCGGCGGTTGCCGAGGTGGTCGATGTCGTCGATATCGCCGCGGCCATCGCGCAGGTCCACGAGTGCCTTGATACAGGCCACGATATCATCGCGGTCGAGCGTGCGCTGCGTGTCTTCTTTGTCCAGCGCCAGACGCATATTCATCTTCACACGGCCGACGGCCGAGAGGTCATAGCGCTCGCCATCAAAGAACAATGTATTGAAAAGGTTGCTCGCGGCCTCGACCGTGGGCGGCTCGCCGGGGCGCATGACGCGGTAGATGTCCATGAGCGCGGTGTCGCGGTTCATGTTCTTATCTGCCGCCATGGTGTTGCGCATATAGGGGCCGACGTTGACGTTGTCGATGTCCAAGAGTGGGATCTCGGTGATGCCTGCGTCGACCAGCTCCTTTGCGGTGCCGCCGATGAGTGTGCCGTCTTTGTCATGCTCCAGCGTCATCTCGTCACCGGCCTCGACATAGATCGCGCCGGTTTCCTCGTTGATGATATCGCGTGCGACGAACGTGCCCTGAATGTGATCAAACGGGATCAGCAACGAGGTCACATTGCCTTCGTCGATCAGTTTTTTGACCGCACGGGGGGTCACTTTCTTACCCGCCTCAAACAGCACTTCGCCGCTGTCGGCATCGATGATGTCATAGGTCGGACGGGTGCCGCGCACACGCTCCGGGAAGAACGGCGCAATCCAGCCTTTACCGGGCTCGAGCTTGTAGGTGACGGTGTTGTAATAGGCGTTCATGATCGCCTCTTGGTCGAGACCAAGCGAATAGAGCAGCGTTGTCACCGGCAGCTTGCGACGGCGGTCGATCCGGCAGAACACCAGATCTTTTGCGTCGAATTCAAAGTCGAGCCATGAGCCGCGATAGGGGATGATGCGGCAGGCGAACAAAAGCTTACCCGAAGAGTGCGTCTTACCCTTGTCGTGGTCAAAGAACACGCCCGGCGAGCGGTGCATCTGGGAAACGATCACACGCTCGGTGCCGTTCACGATGAACGTGCCATTGGGCGTCATCAGGGGCATGTCGCCCATGAACACATCCTGTTCCTTGATGTCCTTGACGGATTTCGCGCCCGTGTCTTCGTCGATATCAAACACGATCAGACGGAGTGTTACCTTGAGCGGCGCGGAATAGGTCATATCGCGCTGCTGGCATTCCTCGACGTCGTATTTCGGCTTTTCCAGCTCGTATTTCACATACTCCAGGATGGATGTCTCGTTGAAGTCCTTGATCGGGAAGACCGACTGGAACACACCTTGGATGCCGTCACCATCGGTGGGCGTCTCGGCATCGCCGGAGTTCAGGAAAAGATCGTAGGAGGATTTTTGTACCTCGATGAGGTTCGGCATTTCCAGAACTTCGCGGATTTTGCCGTAATATTTACGTAGACGCTTCTGGCCAAGGAAGGATTGTGCCATATGTCGTGTCACCTTTCGTGTCTCTTGCCGACTGCGCCATCACCGGGGACGTGATGCACAACCATAAGAGCGGATTTGTCCGGTCTATGCTGGAGCGCGTCCCACCGCACCCCTTCCGACCCTTGGACCTCTCCAGAGAGCTGCTTCGCGGACAAAGCAGCTTTCAAGACAGGTTTGGCTGGACAGGTATTTGCCCCGTCCAGCCTTGTTTATGCGTGGGTTTCACCCACCCTACGGCACGTCGCACTGTAGGGCGGGAGTGAACCCACCAACCGGCTTACGCCAGCTCGACTTCCGCGCCAGCTGCTTCCAACTTGGCTTTGACTTCTTCGGCTTCGGCTTTGTCGACGCCTTCTTTGATCTTGCCGCCCGCTTCCACGAGGTCCTTGGCTTCTTTCAGGCCGAGACCTGTGATGCCACGAACTTCCTTGATCACGTTGATTTTGGATGCGCCGGCGTTCTTGAGAACGACGTCGAATTCTGTTTTTTCCTCTTCTGCGGCGCCTGCATCGGCTGGGCCCGCCATCATGACTGCGCCACCGGCTGCAGGCTCAATGCCGTACTCGTCTTTGAGGATTGTTTTCAGTTCTTGTGCTTCAAGCAGTGTAAGACCAACAATGTCTTCTGCCATTTTTTTCAGATCAGCCATGTTTTAGCTCTTTCCGTTAACGATATGTGTGTTCCAACGCGCGTTTCAACCGCTACGCCGATATGACGATAGTGTCGCTTAGGCAGCCTTGTCTTCGATCGTGGACAAGATGGATGCGATGTTGCTTGCTGGTGCGCCAATGGCCCCGGCGATGTTGGAAGCGGGTGCGCCCAGCATGCCTGCGATCTGAGCGATAAGCTCGTCGCGCGAAGGCATTTTGGACACGGCTTCTACACCGGCGACGTCCAACGCATTCTCACCCATGGCACCGCCGAGAATAACCAACTTGGGGTTCCCTTTGGCAAACTCCTGAGCAACCTTAGCCGCGGCCACAGGATCCTCAGAATAGGTCAGAACGGTCATGCCCGTCAGAAGGTCAGCAATGCTTGCGCATGGCTTGCCTTCAAGGGCGATCTTGGCGAGCCGGTTTTTGGCAACACGCACAGACCCGCCTGCGTCGCGAGCGCGCGCACGAAGGTCCTGCATTTCAGCAACTGTCAGACCGACGTAGTGGCTCACCACGACGACGCCAGAGCTTTCAAAGATTTGGCCGAGTTCATCGACCAACTGTTCTTTTTGTGCTCTATCCACAGTTTCTCTCCAAATTATTCGGAGGGGTTTGACCCTCCGAGGCTCGTTTCGTTGGGCAGTGTGCCCAACATCGGGTCCTTACGGGTCCTTCCCAAGATCGTCCGAAAGCAAAGCCCCGGAAAAATCTAAGAGTGTTCCCCATCTCAGGCAGGAATTATGGGCTGAATCCCCAGCCCACCCGCCATCTCGGACGAAGCGCAAAAAGCGCACGACGAATCGTGCGCTATCATGCATCTGTGCAATTAGTCTGAATAAACACGAATGCCAACAGCAAAAAGGCATTTGCGGGGTATCTCCGCGCGGTCCAAACAATAATAAGCATATTTGAGCCGCCCACGCAAAGACTATTGCGAGAGGTAGTGCGCGGGCGTCACCTCGGTGCCTTGCATCCAAAGATTGCAAGCCATTTGACAAGGCTTGTTCAAAGCACGGGTTGGATCCCAAACTGGCATAATGCTACGTCTGGCGCAGCCATGCGGCGGGATCACTACGCGCGGATTTTGCAGTCTCTTTCAGCGCGTGCCATAAGCACAAAAGTAGGATCACAGCAGGTGCCATCATGAAGCGGGCAGCGGAACGGGATGCTTTGGTTGCCATTGAATGGTCCTTTCCTGTGGGCGCGCGCGGCGCTTGAGCACCCGGAAAATGACAGGAGTATCAGCGTCAGTACCCTGCGACGATACACTGGTATGCAGCGTTGCTCCAGATTACGGGCGATCTCGCCGAAATAAGGATCGGTTAAGAGCGGGACCACGATTCCGACGTTCTTGGTCGGCTTGCGGTTTTAATTCATCGCATAGATGTTGGGCCGGTATTCGTACGTCTCGAGCGCCGCCTCGATCCTTTTTCGGGTGCTGGTGCGGACGCTGCCGGGATCGTTGAAGAACTTGGACAGCGTCGGGCGCGAAATGCCGCTCACGCTGGCGAACTCTTCCATAATTCGGATCTTCCTCATCGTCGTGCGCCTTTTTGAACAGTCGTCAAGAAACAAAGCCTTCTCGCGGAAAGCTTTTTTAACGCGCGCGAATAATCAGTGACTTCACAAAGGGGAAAGGAAAAAGGGCGCCCCAACGGAGCGCCCTTGGATCAATGCCGAGCAGCGGTGGTTATTCGGACGCAGCGTTGTCCACAGAAACCGTCACACCGGAGCCCATCGTGGAGCTGAGCGCGATTTTCTGCATGTAAGAGCCTTTGGCGCCGGTAGGCTTGGCTTTGGCCACCGCGCTCACGAAGGCGCGGATGTTCTCGACCAGCTTGGCTTCGTCGAACGATGCTTTGCCGACGCCTGCATGGACGACACCGCCCTTTTCGGCCTTGAACTGCACTTCACCGCCCTTGGCCGCTTTCACGGCAGCAGCGACGTCCATGGTCACGGTGCCGACCTTGGGGTTCGGCATCAGATTGCGCGGACCCAGCACCTTACCCAGACGGCCCACAACGGGCATCATGTCAGGGGTCGCGATGCAGCGGTCAAACTCGATCTTGCCGCCTTGCACGATTTCCATCAGGTCCTCGGCGCCGACGATGTCCGCGCCCGCTTCCTTCGCCTCGTCCGCCTTGGGGCCGCGTGCGAAGACCGCAACGCGTACGTCTTTGCCGGTACCGTTCGGCAGACCAACGACGCCGCGCACCATCTGGTCCGCGTGACGCGGATCAATGCCGAGGTTCATGGCGATCTCGACGGTTTCGTCGAATTTGGTGTTCACGTTGCCCTTGATCAGCGCGACGGCCTGCTCAACGGTGAGGTCTTCCTTGCCTGCGAATGCTTCGCGTGCGGCGCGGGTGCGTTTTCCAAGTTTTGCCATCTTACTTAACCTCGATGCCCATCGACTTGGCGGAGCCAAGGATGATTTTCATTGCCTGTTCCACATCGTTTGCGGACAGATCGACCATTTTCGCTTCGGCAATCTCGCGCAATTGCTTGGCGGAGATGGTGCCTACGGTCTCACGGCTCGGCGTTTTCGCGCCGGAATTTACTTTGGCCGCTTTTTTCAGGTAGTAAGACGCAGGCGGCGTCTTGATTTCCATCGTGAAGGACTTGTCCTGATAGTAGCTGATCACGGTGGGGCACGGCGCACCGGGCTCCATATCGGCCGTTTTGGCGTTGAACGCCTTACAGAATTCCATGATGTTGATGCCGCGCTGACCCAGCGCTGGCCCCACGGGGGGGGACGGGTTTGCTTGACCCGCTTTCACTTGCAACTTCATCGTACCGACGAGTTTCTTGGCCATTGGCCTTCTCCTTTTCAACTCCCTTGGGACGCGTCCCGCGGGATCTGTGTTGCGTGGTCCGGGTTGCGCACCGCGGTGCGCGCGCCTCCCACAGATAGATGCCGCGTCCAATGCGACACGCGGGACTTACGCAGCTTGCCCCTGAAATGCAAGCGTGCAGGTGCCATATGCGGTTCTGCTAGGCCGTAAAATCTGTGATGACGGCGGTGCCTGGGCTGGTGGGGCCGTTCATCGCACGCAATTCGGCTGTGGCACCGGACAATGCGACCTCTCGGGCGACGAGGGGGCGAATATCGATCTCGCCCCGTGCGATCATGTCCAGCAGGGACGGATATTTCCACGAGGGCATGCCGCGCGTGCCAAAGAACGACAGCTGCTTGAGGTAAATGCCGCCCATGTTGATGGGCATCATATCGGCACCGGCCGGCATGCCGATCTGGACATGCCGTCCCAAAATGGCGAGGCAATCAATCGACGCATTCGTGGTCGCCGCAATCCCCAGCGCCTCAAGCGAGACCTGCGCGCCCCCGCCTGTGATCTCGCGAATCGCCTCCGCCGCATCGACCTTGCTCGCGTCGACGGTGGCATCGGCACCGTGTGCCGCAGCATGGACCAGCTTCTCTGCGACAATATCCACCACAACGACCTGCGCCCCGAGCATCTTGGCCAACAACAAGGCCGAGAGCCCGACGCCCCCGGTGCCGTGGATCGCAACCCATTCCCCCGCCTTTACCGCCGCACGGTCCGTCAGCGCGTGCCACGCAGTCGTCACACGGCACCCAAGCCCGGCAGCGAGCGCGGGCGACAGACTATCGGGCAAAGCGACGAGATTATGATCGAAGGGGGCTGCCACATATTGCGCGTAAGCGCCCGGCGCGCTGAAACCCGGCACGATCTGGTGCGCGCAGGTATTGGAAACACCGCTCTGACACGATTGACAGGCCCCGCAGCCCAGAATGAAGGGCGCAATGAGCCGGTCACCGACACGGTGGCGCGCCTGGCTGCCTGCAGCGACGACGGTGCCGCAGTATTCATGCCCCAGAATGGAGCCGTTGCTGATTTTCGGGTGATGACCGATCCAACCGTGATGGTCGGAACGACAAACGCCGCATGCGGCGACCTCAAGGACCACGCCGTTTTCGGGACACTCCGGATCGGGGCATGTCTCGATGGACAGGTCTTCGTTGAACTCTCGGACGACAGCAGCGCGCATTGTAGTATTTCCCCGCTCAGAACCCGGTAACGCGCCAACGTGCGGCACTCATGGCATCATAACTTGCCGACAGCGGTTATCGCCGGTGGAATGCGACATGTCGCACCCCGTTGTGCGACAGATCAGACCTGTTTGTTGACCTGGGTAAAGTCCAGCTCGACCGGGGTTTCGCGCCCAAATATCGACACCATCACCTTGAGCTTCTGGTTCTCCTCATCGACTTCATCAACCATGCCGTCGAAATCCTCAAAGGGACCATCGCCGACTTTGACCTTCTCACCGATCTCGAAGTGGATGAGCGTGCGGGGAGCATCTTCGCCCTCTTGCACACGACCGAGAATCGCGGTCACTTCGGCATCGCGCATGGGCATCGGGCGGCCTTGAGGGCCCAGAAAGCCGGTGACGCGGTTGATGGAGTTGATCAGGTGGTAGCCCTTGTCGGACATATCCATATGGACCAACACATAGCCGGGCATGAAGCGCCTCTCCGTCGTAACTTTCTTGCCACGGCGGACCTCGATGACCTCTTCGGTGGGCACGAGCACTTCATCAACCTGATCTTCAAGCTGCTGCTCCGCTACCGTGGTCCGGATCTGCTCGGCGATCTTTTTCTCAAAGTTGGAAAGAACACTGACCGAATACCACCGTTTTGCCATTTGATCTTTCCGTCCTTGTCTTGAGCGCATGAGCGCGCTTGAGAATTGATAACCACATCAGGGCGTTGCCCTGCACTGCCGCCGACACGAGACCAGGCGCACAAGAATCATCTCATGCTATGCAGCCGGGCTGAAGTGCGGGGTAGCCCACGCGCCATTGGGATTCAAGTGTTTGTGAGATTTTTGCGGCGCTTGGTCGTGCTTGATCGCGGGCGCCACGTCGGTGAGTCTCAGCCGAAAGTATTGAGCACGTATTGCAAGCCGCTGCGAATGAGAATGTCGACCAGGGCAAAGAAAACCGCCGTCAGTGCCGACAGGATGAAAACCATCACCGACGTCAGCATGACCTCGCGGCGGGTTGGCCATACGACCTTCGCCACTTCGGCGCGTACCTGCTGGATAAACTGAAGCGGATTGGTGGTGGCCATAGATCACATCCCGAAAATTCTTGTAGGAATCATCTAGCGGCTGCGCCTTGGTCTTTCAAGGCTGCAATTCAACGCGCTTTTAATGCACCCTAGCCCTGCAATCCGGACAGGCGCCTGTCGAGCGCTTCCTCATGCCGTTTCTCCGCCGTGGCCATTTCGTTCAGGTCAGGCAGGTAAAGGCCATCGACGGTGCCTTCGGGAAAGCGGTCCAGAAAGGCATCCCAGCGCATGGCGAAGCGGTCGAGCCGCGCGTGAAGATGCGCCGCGCGCGACGGGCGACGCTTGGCGTACCAGCTGGTCACTTTGATCACCCCCTGCCAAAAACCGTCGTAGCCGACGCTAAGGAACGCGCCGATCAAGATGATGATGGACAGGACCGTGAGGCCAAACACGAGCCAGGGGCGGAACAGCAGCAACAGCACAAAGGCCGCCAGAGCGATATGGCCACGGGTCGGTCGGTAGCCGCGCAGCTTTTGGGCAAAGCCACTTGCATGCTGCATTTGCGGTGACGGCTGCGTAGCCTCTGTACCGCGCTCGGTGCAGGTGGCGGATGCATGAGGATCATGCTTGGCGGCGGAATTCTTGCGACGAAACGGAAAGACATTTCTGAGCGCCTGGACCCGCGCGGACACCATGCCAGGTTTGGCGGGGTTCGGGTTCAGCACAGCGTCGGCATGCGCGCGGGCATTTGGGTCATCCACAGCTTTTTTGAGGCGCGGCAGGGTTTGCGCACGTGATTCCACGCTCGGTGCTTCGGCGCCATGAGCGGTCGCGCGGCGCTCTTCTCGGCTGGGGACCGCAACGGCATCCTGCGTCAAGATCGAGCGGATCGCGCTCAGCGCGGTTTCATCGAGTTCCGGCGCAGGGCCCGCCGCACCCGGGGCCGAAGTATCGTCGAGAGATGTTTTGCGAGTTGAAGTCATCAGTCCATACCGTTGCGAGGGAGATTTATGTCCTATGCCGCCTCTTTGCGGCTGTTCAATGGACGCAAGGTGGCAAAAATATGGCGGCTTTACGGTTTACGGGGTCAATCAAACCGTATCCCGTAGAACTGTTGCCAAACCGCAAACAGTTGGCAACCGCCTGGCATTTCCGGCGCCGTTCGGGCATCACTCGATCCCGCCAGCGGACCCCTCCCGGTTGGTGAGCCAAAAAACAATTGGGTCGTTAGACACGCGCCCCGTCAGAGGGCCGCTCGAGCGCATCAAGTTCCTTCTCAAGCGCTTGAGCGCTCGAGGCGCGGGTGCTGGTCAAGCCACTCACCAGCGCGTAGGCGGCAGGGGTCAGGAACAGCGTGAAAACCGCCGCAAGCCCCAGCCCTCCGACGATGACCCATCCAATTGCTTCGCGCGCCTCCGCCCCCGGCCCGCTGCCGAAGATCAACGGAAGACCGGACATCACCGTGCAGATGAGCGTCATGGAGATAGCACGCAGACGCGCCTGCGCCGCCTCAAGGGCTGCCTCCATCACGCTACGCCCCTCGTCGCGCAGCTGGTTCGCGAATTCCACAAGCAGGATGCCGTTTTTAGCCATCACCCCAATCAGCACCAGCACCCCGATCTGGCTGTAGATATTGATCGTGGTGCCGGTCAGCAGCATTGCGTAGATCGCCGCGCACACGCCAAAGGGGACGGTCATCATGACCACCACGGCACTGGTCAGGCTCTCGAATTGTGCCAGCAGCACCAAAAACACGACCAAAAGCGCGATGATATACGTCGCCATGAGCGCGGAGGACGTCTCGTCCAGCGAAGCCGCTTCCCCGAGGAAAATCAGGCCGATGCCGTCAGGCAGCTTCTCCTGCGACAGGGCCCGCACCGCGTCTATGACCTCGCGCAGGCTCACCTCGGGCGAGACGGAGGCATCGATCTCGATTGCGCGGCGCTGCGCGTGCCGGTCCAGCTCCGCTGCGACCCCTTTCTCCTCGAGCGTCACGATCTGGCTCAGCGGGATCAGCTCGCCCACGTCCGAGCGCACGTAGAGGCTCATCAGATCAACAGGATCACGCACCGCGCCCGCCGCCGATTGCAGGACCACCGGCACGGCCTGATCGTCGATGGTCAGCTCCGCAATCTCGTCCTCGTCCACCAGCGCACGCAAGGTGGCCGACAGCGTCGACATTGGCACGCGCAGATCAGATGCCCGTGCGCGGTCCACGCCGATGCTCAGCTGTGGCTGGGTCGCCTGATACTGGATGCGCACGCCGGAAATCCCGTCGAGCGTGCCAAGCTCCTGGGCAAACGCAGTGGCGGCGGTGGCGATGTCGGGATAGTTTGGACCAGTGAGCGCGATGCTGAGGCCACCACCGGATCCGCCGCGCAGCCCCAGACTGTTGCCACCACGAATGCGGCTTTGCGCGCCGGGAATCATCGCAAGCTTGCCACGAATTTCCGCCTCAATGTCGGCTTGGCTCATGTCCCGCGTCTCCCACGGGATCAGCCCCATGCTGATCGCGCCGCGGTTGAGGTCATAGCGCCCGGTGATCGAGTAGAGCGGCTCAGCCACACCCGCCTCCACATAGGGCTGCAAGATCTCCTCGACCTGCACGACTTGGGCGTCGGTATAGTCGAGGCTGGTACCGTCAGGCCCCTGTATCCAGACCGACACACGCCCGCGATCCTCTGGCGGGACAAGCTCCTCGCCCAGATCGTCGTAGAAAAACACCGCTACACCGGCAAGAAGGCTTGCCCCCACAATCGTAACCAGCGGTGCGCGGATCATCGGGCGCACCAGCCCGGCATAGGCCGCCGCGATCCACCGGCCCGGCGTCTCGAATAGTCCGCCTCCTTTGCCCAGCGGGTCACCGAGCGAGGCGAGCATCGGGCACATCGTCAGCGCGACGAAAGACGAAACAATAACGGTAAAGCCGAGCACGAAGCCGAATTCGGTAAAAAGCCTACCCGCCTCTCCGGGCAAAAAGGAGATCGGGACGAACACTGCGATCAGCGTCACCGTCGTGGCGACCACAGCGAAAAAGACCTGACTTGAGCCCACCACAGCAGCAGCCTTGGCACCCATGCCTTCCTGCCTGCGCCGCTGGATATTCTCCGTCACGACGATCGCGTCATCCACCACAAGCCCCGTCGCCAGCACCATCGCAAGCAGCGTAATCAGGTTGATCGAAAACCCCATGGCCCAGATTCCCGCCATGGACCCGATGAGCGCGATCGGGATCGTCACCGCAGGTATAAGTGTCGCGGAGAGCCGCCCGAAAAACAGCCACATCACCGCGATCACGATGAGCAGGGAGAGCGCCAGCGTTTTGATCACCTCGGCGATGGAGCCCTTGATGAACACGGCGTCATCGCTGGTGATCTGAAACCCAAGATCGGGAAAGCGCAGTTTGAGCCGCTCGACCGCGTCGGCCATTTGGTTGGAAATACGGACCGTGTTGGACTGTGCCTGCCGCACGATGCCGAGGCTCACGATCATCCGACCATCGAGCCGGGCCACGCTATCGGGCGTGGCGATCCCGAAAAAAACGGTCGCCACATCTCCCAGCCGCACACCCTCGCGCAGGATCAGATCTTCTATCCGCTCAGGGTTGGACACGGTCGCATCGGCGCGCACGAGCACCTCGAGCGAGCCTGCGCCAAAACTGCCCACCGGCACGTCGAATTGCGCGGCACGCAGTACATCCGCCACCTCGCCGATCGACAGCTCGAAGGCTGCGAGCCTGTCGGGCCGCACTTCGACGCGCAGCACCCGTGCGCGGTCGCCAAAGAGCACAACCTCCGCCACACCGTCGAGGGCGGTAAACTCGGTGACGATCGCATCTTCGACAAGGCGGGTCAGATCATCAATGGGGCGCGTATCACTCCATACCGCAATGTCGACAATCGGGTCCGCGTCCTGTTCGGACTTGACGACGAACAGGTCCTCGACCCCGCTAGGCAGGCGGTTTTCCACCCGCGACACCGCTTCGCGCACGTCGTTTGAGGCGTTGTCGAGATTGCGGTTTGGGTTGAATTCGACCCGCATCCGGAAGTTTCCTTCCTCCGAAGACGTCCGCACAGACCTCACACCGGCGACCCGTGCAACCGCCCCTTCCACCAGCGCGGCAACCTCCGCATCCACCGTCGTGGGTGAGGCACCGGGATAATTGGCGCGCACGGAGACGATGGGCCGGTCCACATCCGGCAGTTCGCGGACCTCAACCCCCCACAGCGCGCCAATACCCGCCAGCACGATCAACAGGCTGAACACGGCCGCAAGGTAGGGACGACGTACGCTAAGATCGCTGATACCTTGACCTGCAAACTTCATGTCCGTGGCTCCTTCGGCGCGTTCAGCACGTTTACAGCACCGCCGCCGCGCAGCCTTTGCGTACCCTCGACCACCACCAGATTACCCTGGGCCAACGGGCCGTCCACAATCACCATCCCCGCACTGCGCCTCACAAGGCGCACTTCGACCCGCTCCGCGACCCCTTCCGCGACGCGCCACACATGCAGTGCCCCCTGCGAAAATTGCAGCGCAAGCTCGGGCACGGCGGGAAACGACGTGCCCGGCAGATTGAGCTGTACTGCAAAGGAGGCGCCAGGACGCAGCATATCGGCTGTATTGTCGATAATAGCGCGCACACGCGCCGTTCGCGTAGCCGCGTTTACCCGGCTATCAATGGCGCTGATCTCGCCTTCAAACGTGCGCCCCTCGACCGAAGGCGTCGTCGCCTGCACGCCCATCCCGGTCGTGACACGACCCAGCAGCGCTTCGGGAATGTCGAATTCTATCAAGATACTGCTGCGATCATCGAGCGTACCGACGACCTCGTCTATCGCGATCCTATCGCCGATCTCGACCGTCGCGAGGCCAGTGATCCCCCCGAACGGCGCACGCAGCACACGGTCATCGAGATCCTCGCGCGCGCGCTCAAGCTCGATCTCGGCCACTTGGAATGCCGTCAATATCTCCTCAAGACGGGCCGCTGCCGCGACGCCACTGTCCTCCAGACGGCGGTAGCGCGCGCGCTCGTCGCTTGCGCGATCAAAGCGCGCCTCCGCCAAAGAGACCGCAAAGCGCTCGTCGCGATCCTCCAGCCGCAAGAGCGTATCGCCCTGTGAAAAGCGGGTTCCCGGCGCGATGGCGAGCGCTGCAATCTCACCGTTCGAGGGTGCGCGCAGGGTAATCGCACGGAAGGCAAATCCTGTGCCGATGGCGGTCAGGGTGCGGTCATCCGAAAGAATCTTTGTTTGCGCCACGATCACAGGCGTGCCCTCGGCGCGGTCGCGGACGGCGGCTGCCTGTGGGGCGGCCGAAGCGCCGGACAGCTGCATCAGAACATCGCGGTTTTGCCAGCCAAGGGCACCACACGCGATCAGAACCGCACAGATGATCAGTTGCTTCCAGAGGGAGTCATATGGTCACCGAACAATCTATGCCAACGAAGGATGCTTGGTAAGTAGAGTGAATTTACCTCACGTCACGTAGCCCATGGCGGAATTGGACCCTTGCCCTATGTTTAGCGCATCTTTTAGGACGCAAAAACAATGCCTCATTTTACCCGCCGCCGTTTTATTGCCACCACAACCGCGCTTTATGCTCATCCGTTGAGCGCCCAGACATCTGGCTGGGAAGCGGTTGCCGCGCAGGCCGCAGCGCTTGAGCAGTGTCGCGCGATCCTCGTGCATCAAGGCGGTGCGCCCGTGCTGTCGCAGGTATTCCGCGGCCCCGCCATGGGCCAGAGCGTGCCGGTCAAATCTGTCTCCAAAACCCTGGTCGCGGCACTTTTGGGGGCCGCTATCGACCGGGGCGAAATCCCCTCGGTCCGCACGACCATCGCGCAGCTTACCCCGCAGCTGATACCGACTGGCGCAAACGCGCGCGTGGGGGCGCTCACGGTCGAAAATCTCGTGACGATGCAGGCCGGTCTGGAGCGGACATCTGGAGCAAATTACGGCGGCTGGGTCGCCAGTTCGGATTGGGTGCGCGATGCCTTGGAGCGCCCTTTCGTGGCGGAGCCGGGTGCGCGGATGCTCTACTCCACCGGTTCTTTCCACGTGCTCGGCGCGATCCTCGCGGAGGTGTCCGGCAAAAGCCTGCTGCGGCTCGCGCGCGAGCGTTTGGGTGACCCCTTGGGCATCGAGATCCCCGCATGGACGCGCGATCCCCAAGGCCGCTACCTCGGCGGCAATGAGATGTCGCTGACGATGCCTGGAATGATCCGCTTCGGAGAGATGTACAGACAGGGCGGCATATATGATGAAAACGCCGTCATCAGCGCCAGTTGGGCGCAAGCCTCCTTCGAGCCAGTGACACGCTCGCCCTGGTCCGGGCTGGCGTATGGGTACGGCTGGTTTCTGGGGCAATCGAACGGCGCATCCTATGCGTTGGCGCGCGGCTACGGTGGTCAAATCATCTGCGTGGTGCCAAGCTTGGCGCTGACCCTCGCCATCTCGTCGGACCCGACACGTCCCGCGCGCAGTGACGGCTATTTCGGCGATCTGATGCGGCTCGTCGAAGGCGCGATACTACCGGAAGCCCGGAAAAGTGCTTCCTGAGCCTATGCAGCGCGCGGTTTATGGGCACCGAGGCTCAGGTCTTTTGAATGAAGCCGTAAACCTTCTTGCAACGATGGGCAAACTGACGAACACTGGTTCAATGTTGTTGAGACTTGGATTTTTCCTCCTTCTCGCCGCTCCCCTGGCCGCGCAGACCCAGCGCGAGGCGGGTCTTGAGCTGGTGCTGCTGGCAGATGCCTCCGGCTCCATCGATGCCGAAGAGCTGGCGTTCCAGCGGCAAGGCTACGCCCAGGCCCTGACGGACGATGCGGTGCTCTCCGCGATCCTCAATTCGATCTATGGCAACGTGGCGATCACATACGTCGAATGGGCCAGCATCACGGCCGTGGTCGTGCCGTGGACCATTGTGGACAGCGAGGCGACAGCCCGCGCGTTTGCTGACGCGCTCGCCGATCCGCCGCGTCAAGCATATGGCGGCAATGCCATCGGCGGCGCCCTGCTCGATGCCAAACGGCTGATCGAGGAGAACGACATTTTCTCACCCCGCGCCGTAATCGATTTTTCCGGAGACAGCATCGGAAATTCCTTTGGGCCTTCGATCGAGGAAGCGCGGGCGCAGGTCCTCGCCGCAGGCATCACGATCAACGCCCTGCCGATCCTGCGCCCCGAGGACGGACGGCGCGCGGGCCTGAATCTCGAAGAGGAATATGCGACCCGAATCATCGGTGGCCCGGGGTCGTTCATGGTCACTGCTGAAGGGCGTGACACCTTTGCCGAAGCCGTGCGGCGCAAGTTGGTCCTGGAGATATCAGGCCTGACACCACAGACACAGGTCGCATCTGCGCACCCGAGACTTGAGCAACACGATGACGAACAAGACCGAACACGCTGAGCAATGTAGCGACGGGCCACCTGATGTTAGACGTCCCGCGCCTGCATTAAGGCGAGGACGCATGAAGTCCATTCCATCAGCGGGATTTGAAATACGACGGCGCGGCCGATGCCCCGCATTGTGATCGTGTGCAGGAAGAACGTGACCCGTACATCATGCCGCAGTCTTGCAAGAAATAATGGCGAATTCGAGGCTGCCCCGAAAAGTGCTCAGAAGCCATTTCTAACGTACCGCTAGTGGACAAACACATCTTCCAGCGTGATTGGATTGGCAGGGGCTGAGGGACTCGAACCCACGACCCTCGGTTTTGGAGACCGATGCTCTACCAACTGAGCTAAACCCCTATGCCGATGATCTGAGTAGTCCGGATTGGATGCGGGATCAAGAGCCATCGCCACAGGGAAGCGTCGATTTTACCCAACGGGAACAAACAGACGCCCCGGTAGGCGTCACGCGGCGGTGCGTGGCCGCTTGAAACTCGGGCTTTGCACCACCCCTTTGTCAAAAAGCCTGCTGATCTCAGCGTCGGTCATGCCGACCACATCACCCAGCACTTCCTCGGTATGCTGTCCCAGAACCGGCGCCCCCTGCGGCGCCTTGCGCTGGCCGCTGGAGAAGGTCATCGGCGCGCCCGGCACAGGAAAGCTTCCCAAGCCCGGCTGTTCCAGCATCGCGAACATCGGGTTTGCGGTGCTGAGGTCGGGGTCTTCCGCGACGGCCTGTTTGATCGTGCGAAAGGTCGACCATGTAAGCTTCATCGCGTCGAACATCGGCCCGATCTCGCTCAGCGCGCGCGCGGCGAACCACGGCTTGAGGATTTCCGTAATTTCGTGGCGCAGTGTCCAGCGGTTGCCCTCATCCCGCAAGCTCATCCCCGTGCGTATCTCGAGATGTCCAAGCGCATCGGCGCTGCCGGTCGCTTTGACAAGTCCCGACCATTGCCGCCCCGTCAGACCGATCACCATGACCCGCGCGCCGCAGGCCGTCACAAAGTCCTGTCCGTAGGCACCGTAAAGCGCGTTGCCCGATTTCTCGCGCGCGGCCTCATTGACGACGGCGTCGCCGATCAGTCCCAGATGGCCCATAGCCGCCGCGGCCACGTCCTTGAGCGACAGTTCTACTTCCTGGCCTGTGCCCCGGCGCAAGCGGTGCCGCTCCGCCGCCAAAAGGGCACTCACGCAGATGTTGCCGGCCAGAAGATCCCACGCAGGGATAGCATTGGCGACAGGGCCGTCGTGCCCCTCCGGACCGGTAAAATCGGGCACACCCAAAGCGGGGTTTACCGTGTAGTCCACCTGCGGGCGACCGTGACGATCGCCCAGAAGTGTGACGGTGATCAAATCCTCGCGGTGCTGGCGCAGCGTGTCGTAGTCCATCCAGCCGCGCACGCGCAGATTGGTCAGAAACAGACCAGCATCCTCGCCGGGTGCCGTCACGATACGCGTGACCAGTTCGCGCCCTTCCTCAGATTTCATATCAACCGCGACCGAGCGTTTGCCCTTGTTCAATCCAGCCCAAAAGAGGCTTTGCCCCGACGGTGCCAACGGAAGGCGCCCGGCGTCGAGCCCCCCCTCGACGCGGTCAAATCGGATCACGTCCGCCCCCATCTGAGCCAGCGTCATACCGGCAAGGGGCACCGCCACGAATGCCGATCCTTCAACAACACGCATTCCATTCAGAATATTAGACATATCAGATCTCCCAAATTGCGCTGGCCTGCATGCCCTGATGCGTATCGTTCGCCACAGTACAAAGCGACCATTCCGCGTCGGAGGTTTTACACGCCGCGAGGGCCAGCGTGTCGCAGGCGAAAACCGGGTGCACGCCGCGAAAAGAGAACATGCTGGGCGCCCGACCACGTCGCCGCGTCGCCATGTCCATCAACAGGTTCGCCTGCAACGGGCCGTGCACGACCAGATCAGGATAATGCTCCACCTGCTGTGCGTAGGGCAGATCGTAATGGATGCGGTGCGCGTTGAACGTGATTGCCGAGTAGCGAAAGAGCAGCGGCGTGGTGACATCTGTCTGCTCGCTCAGATCGGGCTGCGGCGGCGTGATCGCCTTCGGCGCACGAAACCGGTCGGGAATTTGCAGATAGACGATGTCTTGTTGCTCTCGCACAGCGAGGCCAGCCTCACTGCTGATGTCATGTTCCAAAGTCACGAACACCATTTCACCCGCTGCGCCGGACTTTTCCACAACATTCGCGATGCGCGTCTCCCGCGTCAGCCGTTCGCCGACGCGAAGCGGTGCGAGGAACTCAAGCGCGCCACCCGCCCACATGCGCCTGTTGAGGCGCACCGGGGGCATGAACCCGCCAAGCTTAGGATGCCCGTCCGCACCCAAATGCGCCATGGGCGCTGTGGGAGGGAAGCCGAACCAATGCCAAAGCGGGGGCAGCGTGTCACCCGCACGCGGTGCGAGTGTTCCCTGATGGCCCAGCACGGCATGCGCGGCTTGTGCTGCCATTTCGGGCACACCACCTAACGTGATCTCAGTCCGATTGATCCACGCCGAAAGATTGATTTGGTCCATGATAGAGCCTCCCCTTCCGTTACATGCCACGCAGAAACAGAAAAAAACAAGCGATTTTAATGTGTTAATGGTAGACTATTGCATACAATGGATGAATGCTGCGCGTGCATCGGGGCAGGCTTGCGTTGAATTTGCTACAGCTTTCGCGGGAATTGTGGCCGATGCCGCGATGCAGCAGGTATTGCACAAACTTTAGGCACAGTGTGAATCGCCTCTCACGGTGGCGACAAACTGCGCGTTCTACTGCAAGCCTCAAGAGAGTACCGCCACCGAAAACCCCAAACGGAAAGGTCGCGGGACCACTACAGTGATGAGCGGCGGAGCAAGTGATGAGCGGTACACCGCCCGCACTTTGGGACAATTTTCCGATGACTAGGTTTTCTTGGATGCAATTGTAGCGATGCGGCGCAAGCCGCGTGATCCGGTCATTCGGCAGACAGGTTCAGTGCGGTGCATTTGCATCGGGAAATTAGCGTCGGGCATGTGCAGGCTCTTTGATTGGACGCACAAACGGAGGCGAGGGAGCAGTTTAATCACCCTCTCGCAAAGTCAGTCAAAGACAATAGGCCGCCCCGGATGGGAGCGGCCTCTCATACCTGATTTAATTATTGAGTGTTGCGACGAAGTTCTCGTGACCCCGGATCAAGTCTAGGGCATGCAACAGCCCGCACTCCCCTCTCATGGCAAAGGCCGCCCCTTGCGGGACGGCCTTTGTAGTTTCGGGTCCGCGTGTCGGCCTTGCGGGCCGTTTCGCTTACTCCGTGATCTTCGACACAACGCCGGCGCCGACGGTGCGGCCGCCTTCGCGGATCGCAAAGCGCAGGCCCTGCTCCATCGCGATCGGTGCGATCAGCTCAACGTCGAACTTCAGGTTGTCGCCCGGCATCACCATCTCCGTGCCCTCGGGCAGCTGAACGGTACCGGTCACATCCGTCGTGCGGAAGTAGAACTGGGGGCGGTAGTTCGCGAAGAACGGCGTGTGACGGCCACCCTCTTCCTTGGTGAGGATATACGCCTCGGCCTCGAACTTGGTGTGCGGGTTCACGGATTTGGGTGCGCAGAGCACCTGACCGCGCTCCACACCTTCACGGTCGATCCCGCGCAGCAGCGCGCCGATGTTGTCGCCCGCCTCTCCACGGTCCAACAGCTTGCGGAACATCTCAACGCCCGTGCAGGTCGTTGTTTTCGTGTCGCGAATACCAACGATCTCGATGCTGTCACCGACGTTGATCACGCCACGCTCGACGCGGCCGGTCACAACAGTACCACGACCGGAGATCGAGAACACGTCTTCGACAGGCATCAGGAACGGCTGATCCACGGCCCGCGCGGGCGTCGGGATGTACTCGTCCACCGCGGCCATCAGCTTCTTGATCGACTCTTCACCGATCGAAGGCTCGGTCCCGTTCATCGCGTGCAGCGCGGAGCCGGGGATGATCGGAATGTCGTCGCCGGGATACTCATATTTGGACAGCAGCTCACGGATTTCCATCTCGACCAGCTCAAGCAGTTCCTCGTCGTCGACCTGATCCACTTTGTTCATGTAGACGACCATGTACGGAATCCCGACCTGACGCCCGAGCAGGATGTGCTCACGCGTCTGGGGCATCGGGCCATCGGCCGCGTTCACGACCAGAATCGCGCCGTCCATCTGCGCGGCACCGGTGATCATGTTCTTGACGTAGTCCGCGTGGCCCGGGCAATCGACGTGCGCGTAGTGGCGCGCTTCGGTCTCATATTCCACGTGCGCCGTCGAGATCGTGATCCCACGCGCCTTCTCTTCGGGCGCACCGTCAATCTGGTCATACGCTTTGAAATCACCGAAATACTTCGTGATCGCCGCCGTCAGTGTCGTCTTGCCGTGGTCAACGTGGCCAATCGTGCCGATGTTCACATGCGGTTTGTTACGTTCAAACTTTGCCTTTGCCATGGTGGGCGCCCTTCCAAAAGTCATCAGGCCCAAAACGGACCGGTATTGCATATGGCGGGCGGCATATTTGGTATGCGAGGTAAAATCAAGCGGCTCTTACACCGCTCACACGCTTTCATGCCAGCTGCGCTTTGACTAGCCTTCGGCGGCTTGAGCATCCGGCGCCGCGGGGCCAGGCACCCCTTCGAACCAGCCCTCCTCAGCATTCTTTCGGACCAGAAAATTCTCGATCTGCTTGACCGCGTTCTGGCTGAGATTCTTGAATTGCTCCTCGGCGGTGGAGGTATAACCGGAGCCGATGAGCGGTCCCTGATCGAACGACTCGATGACCGTGATCTGATGCGCCTTCGGCGTGAGCTTCATATTCTTGCCATCGTCCCAAACCGTAATTCGGATGATCATTGCGGATTTGGGCGCGGCGACCACCGGCACGCCCGGAGGGGCGAGGAAGTAACTCTCGATCGAGATACCAAAGTGATAAATACGCGCGCCATCATAGCGGTCGAAGCGCTCCGCCACGGCGGTTTGCAGGATCTGCGTCATCACCTGCGTGTCCAATTCACGGCTGAGCGGCAGCTTTTGGACCTTGGGAGCGATGACGATATTATGGCTGAGGTTGAAATCCCCCAGCGCCACGGCAGGGTCAGCGAGATCGGCGGCACCATTGCAGGCGGCCAGCGTCCCAGCCAGCACCATCACTGCCAAGGCGCGCTTTATCCTGATCTGACACATGTACGACATCCCCCTGTTGCCCGCCTGCGATAGCGCACCTGCGCGCGCCTTGGCAAGTGGGGGTGCCCGGCCTACCTCAACGCAACACCGACAGCCGCGCGAGGATGCAGCCCATGTCAGTGACCCCACCGTCCCCCGCCGTAGAACCTGCCGCAGCGCCCGTGCGCGTCCCCCTGCTCGACCGCGATCCGGGGCTGATCCGATCAATCGCCAATCTGCAAGACAACGTGCTGCTGACAATTCCCGCACAGGCGCTGGAGCAGCCGATCGTGTCTGGCCAAACCGTAAAGCGGTGGCACATGATCATGGAGCCGGGCTCGATCAAACGTGTGCTCCTCGAAAAGCTCGACGACTACCCGAAATCGGACGTTACGAAATCGCTGTTGAGCCCGGCCATCGGTAACTCCCTGTTTATCGCGGAGGGCGCGCATTGGCGCTGGCAGCGGCGCGCGGCGGCCCCCGCGTTTGCGCACCGCTCGGTCAGTGCGCTCGGTCCGGTGATGAGTGCGGCAGCGGAGCGGTCCTGCGCGCGGATCGCCGCGGCAGGACCGCGCGCGGTGGACCTGGCGCAAGAAATGGTCACGACGACCTTCGATGTGATCGCCGACGTCACCTTTTCCGGCGACGATAGTATGGACCGCAGCGCGGTGCACGATGCCATCGACGGCTATATCTCAGAAGCCGGACGGATCAGCGTGATGGATGTGCTGGGCTTACCTGCATGGTTGCCCCGACCGGGACGCGCGCAGGCGCTGCGCCTGCTGGACACAACCAAAGCGGCAGCAGATGCCGCTATCGAGCGGCGGCACGGGCGCGCGCATGAGGGACCGCCCGACCTGCTCGATCTGCTACTGGCAGCCGAGGATCCGAAATCGGGCCGCACGATGACGACGGCTGAGCTGCGGGACAACCTGCTCACATTTATCGTAGCGGGGCATGAGACGACCGCGCAAACACTGGCTTGGGCGCTGTATTTGATGGGGCACGACGAAGCCGCTCAGGAGCGCGCACGCGCCGAAGCGGAAACCGCACTCCGAGGGCGGGCGGCGCAGGCGGATGATTTGGAGGCATTGCCCTACATCCGCCGGATCATCGACGAGACCTTGCGGCTTTATCCGGCAGGTGGCCTGCTGTCGCGCACGGCGCAGGCCGACGATATGTTGTGCGGCACACAAATCAAACGCGGCGACACGGTGATGGTGCCGATCTACGCGTTGGGGCGGCACCGCGATTTGTGGGAGGCGCCGGATATGTTCGATCCTGACCGGTTCGAGGATCGCCGCGCCATCGACCGCTTCGCCTATCTGCCGTTCGGGGATGGGCCGCGCGTCTGCATCGGCGCCTCATTCGCCCTGCAAGAGGCGGTGATTATCTTGGCCACGCTGTTGTCGCGGTTTCGCTTTGCGCCGGTCAGGGGGCGGACACCGGAGCCCAAGATGATCATCACGCTGCGGCCCGAAGGGGGGGTGTGGATGACGGCAGAGCCGCTTTGAGGCGCAGCGCTCCTCGTTCCACTCCTCCTCGCTACTTGCACACCGCTTTCAGCGCGGCCCACTCCTGCGGCCCGATGATATCGCTGTAATCGCCGTCGGGCTGCGCGACCTCGCGTGCCCGGTCGATGCGACTGCCCAGCGTCGGGTGGCTCAGGAAATGAGACACGACACCGTCGGCATCACCGTACTCGTCGCGCAGGCGGGCGAACATATCGCCCAGAGAGGCCGGCGAGATGCCGACATCTTCCAGCATCACGTGCGCAAACTCATCCGCCCCAATCTCCGCGCTCTGGCTATAGCGGGCGCTGATCAGCTGTTCGGTGAGAAGGAGCACTGCGGCACCCCCGGCGAAATCGCCGAACAGAAGTCCCAGAATACCGATGGACCCGGCAGAGCGTAGCGCGTGGCGCGTGGGATCACGGTTGACCACATGGCCTACTTCATGGGCCATCACGGCGCCGATCTCGTTCGGGCTAAGCGCCGCGTCGATCATGCCGCGAAAGAACACTACGTAACCGCCGGGCAAGGCGAACGCGTTGACCATTTCATGGTCGAGCACAAAGACCTTTACGGCATCCTCCGTGTCGCGCTCGACGCCCAACGCCACCAGCATCGTCTCAAGGGCCGCCAGTCCTTTCGGATCTTCACACACGGGCAGCGGCGGCAGGCCTGTCCCGGCCAGCGCGCTGCGAATCTGCTCGAAAGTGGCCTCACCAAGCGCCCGCTCCCCCGCGGGGGGCACGAAGACGGCCAGCCGGTCAGCGAGCAACGGCACCAAAACCCCGATTTGCAGCGCGACCGCAGCCACAGCGGCGAATGCCCACGCCGCGAGACGTCCGCGACCTTTGGGCGGGGTGCGGCGGCGTAGATGAGGCAGGTGCCCCAAGAGCGCGCCATCCGGCACATGCAAACGCGCCAGCGGATCGGCGACCGAGCGCAGGATCGCCCCCCGCTTGCCAGCCGTATCCTCGAGCACGCGGATGTCGGCCAAAGGCCAGCGCACACCGGCGGCAGCACCTCCAGGCAGCCCGATCTCAAGGGTTGCCGCCCCGCTGTTCACCAGGAGCGTGACGGACTGCGGCACCGGCTGATCTCCGTCGAAATACGCAGCACCGTGACCGTCAAGGAGTTCCTCACGCGGTAGATCAGGGGGCAAAGTCATATCGCCGCCCCCAGATCCAATGCCTCGGCGAATCCTTCGGCCTCGGCAAATTCATCGCGCGCGCGCTGGCTCACCAGCGACAGGCCCGCCACGTCGACCAAGCTGAACGTGAGCGCCATATGGCGCATCAGAGGATAAGTGACGAAGACATGGTGCAGCACGCTCCACACCAAAAACACCGAAAGATATAACAGCGCGACAATTGCGATGGACAGCCACTGCGGCAGATCACCCAGCGGATCACCCGTCCCGATCTGCGCCTCCAGAAACGCGTCCGGTCCCATCAGGGCGAATGCAACACCGACGATGCCGACAATGCCGAACAACAACATGAGATAGGCGATTGTGGTGCCCAGCGCATAGATCATCGACACGCGCAGCCCGTTGAGCGCCGAGCGCATCCGCACGCCCTGCGCGTGCTTGTGATTCGCCAGAATACGCTTGGACACGAAGCGGTAATGCACGGCGCCGTAGATCAGCAGCAGCACGGCCGGGATCAACGCAAACAAACGCCACGGCGCGTTCCAGCCAAACGGGATGAACCCCAGATCACTCGCGGCACCCATGCTGCGCAGCAGATCATCGAGCGGCGCGCCCGTTTGCGGCACCAAAGGATCGAGATAGATCATCCAAACACCCAAGCCGCCCGAGACGAACACCGCCACCGCAAACGGCATCGCGGCCGGGATGAGCATTTGCCAGCGCCCGCTTTGCACCAGTTTGGCAGAGCCGAAGAAGGTGCGGTCAGTCTTGTATTTCTCAAGCCAGAACGTCATGCGCGGCCAGAGCACACCCGCGGTGCAAATCGTGATCACCCAATGCACCAGCGCGCGCCAGGCATAGCCCCACGCCCCTGGCTCCAGCCCGAAGCGCACACCGCGCCAGCGCGTGCGCCCCAGCACATAGCGCCGCGCGCGATATTGCGCGTAAAACCAGATCGGGATCACGCCCAGAAAGCTGGCGAAATAGCCGACGAACGAACTTTGAAAGACCGAAAAGCTCACGAACATCAGCAGTAGATTCACGATACCGATATAGAACGTGAGGATCACCACGGCGATGAAGAAACCCAGCAGCTTTTCCCACGGATCGCCTACGTATTCCAGCGAATGACCGCCCGGACGGATCGAGGACCAATACCAGCGGCGCAGGCGCGTCTTCATCCAGAAGCGGTAGAAGCCGAGGCTCAGCACCGTCCAGAACCCTGATTTGAGCGCGAGCCAGAAGAGCGCGGAGCGGTTGCCCACAAATTCCACGCCCAACCCTTGCTCAGGCACGGGCGGGGGCGCGTTTTCAGGTAAACTTGTTATCACGGGGGAAGCCACGGGGCGCCATCCGGCCCGCACTCGCGCGCCTGCCTGTCCATTCGCCCAAATCTGCCTCGGTTCGCGTGCGGCCCGCAGGATCAAGCCAGCTCAGCCCTTGGGCGCGGGTAAAGCTCGTGGCGTCAGACAGGCCGCCATCCTTGTATTTTTGCAGACGCACGCCCTTGCCGCGCCCCATCTCGGGCAACTCATCGAGCGCGAACACCAGTACTTTGCGGTTCTCGCCCACGGTCGCGACACTATCGCCCTTGACCGGTTTGCAGACAATGGCACGGACTTCGCCGCGCACGTTGAGTACCTGTTTGCCGCCGCGCGTCTGCGCCACGACTTCCGCCTCAGGCACGATGAAGCCGTCCCCCGCCGAGGAGGCGACCAGCAGCTTTCTCTCGGGGCGGTGAATGAACAGATCGACAATCTGCACTTCGTTTGGCAGGTCGACCATCAGGCGCAGAGGCTCTCCCATGCCGCGCCCGCCGGGCAGATTGGCCGCGGAGACGGTATAGAACCGCCCATTGCTGCCAAAGGCGAGCAGGCGGTCGGTCGTCTCGGCGTGGAAGGTGAAGCGCGGGCCGTCACCGTCCTTGAACTTCAGCTCGCGGGCGAGATCAATATGGCCTGTCATCGCCCGGATCCAGCCCATCTCGGAGCACACCACCGTGATCGGCTCGCGGTCAATCATCGCCTCGAGCGGCACATCCTCGATCTCGCCCGCCTCGGCAAATGTAGATCGGCGTGCACCACCTGCGTAATTCTTGCCAAACTGCTTTTTCGTCTCGCGCAATTGCTCGGTAATGCGGTCCCATTGTAGGTGCTCATGTTCCAGCAAATCCTCAAGGCCCGCACGCTCTTCCATCAACTCCGACTGCTCGCGCAGCAGCTCCAGCTCTTCCAGACGGCGCAGCGAGCGCAAGCGCATATTCAGGATCGCTTCTGCCTGCACCTCCGACAACTCACCCTCGCCCAGCGGCGGGGAAACGTAGTCCTTCTCGTCCATCGCGCGAACATGGTCCTTGCCCCAGTTCTCGCGCATGAGCGCATCCTTGGGCTCATCATCATAGCGGATGATGTCGATCACACGGTCAAGGTTAAGGAAGGCGATGATAAAGCCTTCCAGCACTTCCAGCCTGTGGTCGATCTTCTCCAACCGGTAGCGTGAGCGCCGCTCCAACACTTCGCGGCGGTGATCGAGGAACGCGCGCAAAACCTCCTTCATCGAGCAGACCGTCGGTGTCACACCGTCGATCAGCACGTTCATGTTGAGTGAAAAGCGCACTTCGAGATCGGAACCGCGGAACATCATACCCATGAGAACCTCTGGGTCGATGTTTTTGCTGCGCGGCTCCAACACCATCCGCAAATCTTCGGCACTCTCGTCGCGCACATCGGCGAGGATCGGGATTTTCTTGGTCTGGATGGCTTCGGCGATCTTCTCGATCAGCTTGGATTTCTGCACCTGATAGGGAATTTCGGTGACGACGATCTGCCACTGCCCACGGCCCAGATCCTCGACCTCCCACCGACAGCGCAGCCGGAAGCCGCCCTTGCCCGTCCGGTAGGCCTGCGCGATGCTCTCCGGCGGCTCGACGATAACACCGCCAGTGGGGAAATCGGGGCCGGGCACGAAGTTCAGTAGTGTATCGTCGCGTGCGTCCGGCGTTTTGATCAGGTGAATGCAGGCGTCGCACAGCTCGGATATGTTATGCGGGGGGATATTGGTCGCCATGCCCACGGCAATCCCGCTTGAGCCATTGGCCAGCAGGTTGGGAAATTGCGCGGGCAACACCGCAGGTTCCGTCAGCCGCCCGTCGTAGTTGTCGCGGAAATCAACGGCGCTCTCGTTCAGCCCCTCAAGCATCGCTTCGGCCACGGCGGTCATCCGCGCTTCGGTATAGCGGCTGGCGGCAGGGTTATCGCCGTCGATATTGCCAAAGTTCCCCTGCCCATCCACAAGCGGATAGCGTACGTTGAAATCCTGGGCCAAACGGGCCATCGCATCGTAGATCGCCGCATCGCCGTGCGGGTGGAAATCACCCATGGTATCGCCGCTGATCTTGGCAGATTTGAGGAAACCACCCGTCGAGTTCAGACGCAGGCGGCTCATCGCATAGAGGATGCGGCGGTGTACGGGTTTGAGCCCGTCGCGGGCGTCGGGCAGCGCGCGGTGCATGATCGTGCTGAGCGCATAGGTCAGATAGCGGTCGCCGAGCGCGCGGCGCAGCGGCTCTGACGTTTCGGCGTGACGCGGGGGCACTGGTGACTTGGTACTCGACATGTCGCTTATGTAGCCGCGCACCTCAACACCGGCAAGCGGATGCTGTCCCTTTTATCACCGGCTGTTCCGCAATCGTCCGAAAACGACGAGTGCCAAATTTTCTTCATTTTCCCCCTAAAAAGGAACCCTGTTATTTGCTAGGAGGTTATGGGGCATGATGCGAGTCAGCTTTGATGTTCTGCGGGAGTGAATTATGAAAACTTTTATCCTTTTGACCTTCGGGTTTTTGACCTTCGCCTTTTATCAAATGAGCGGCGGCGCGGATTTCGAGCCTGCGAGCGCGCAGCTTGACACCGAGACGGCGCAAGTAGAGCAGATCGCCGAGGTCGTAGCGCCGGTCGCACCGCCCATTCAAAAGATGCTGCCGGAGAGCACGCCCGCGAAACCAATCGACGATGCGCCCGATGTGACACGTGTAGCACTGAACCTGACTAATATAAGCGATGCTGTGACGGAGGAGCCGCAAGCGGTTCAACGCACTTTGGAAAGCCAGTCAATCATCCTCGACAGCAGCGAAACCCCGCAAATCATTCTGCCAAGCCTGCTCGCGACCTCCACGAACCCCTACGCAGACGACATCCGCACCGTCTCCGGCAACCGCGTCAATGTGCGCGGCGGCCCGTCCACGAATTACGGTATCGTGAGCAAACTGACCCGCGGTGAAGAAGTCCGCATCCTGGAAGACAACGGGAACGGATGGGTCCTGATGCAGCCGGTCGAAGGTGGTGAGACAGGCTGGATGGCGGATTTCTTGCTTTCATCAGGCTGATGCGCCCAACGGTGATTGCCAAAACGTCAAAAACAACGCATTTCAGGCCTCGTTCACCGACGAGGCTTTTTTCATATGACACAGCCAACGATCCTTATCACCGGATGCTCCTCCGGGATCGGCTATGCCGCAGCATGTGCGTTGCGCGCGCGCGGGTGGCATGTCTATGCAGCGTGCCGACAGGAATTGGACTGTGCGCGCCTGCGCGAGGAAGGCTTCGACAGTCCTCGCCTTGATTATACTGACCCCGACAGCATCATCACCGCCCTTGCAGACGTGCTGGAGGATACCGGAGGTATGCTGGATGCGGTCTTCAACAACGGTGCCCACATCACCCCCGGTGCGGTCGAGGATGTGCCCACTGAAGCACTGCGCGAGATTTTCGAGGCCAATTTTTTTGGCTGGCACACGCTCACGCGCGCCGTCATCCCCGTGATGCGTGCGCAAGGGGGCGGTCGGATCATTCAGTGCTCTTCGGTGCTGGGGCTCGTCGCCTATCCGTGGCGCGGCGCCTATACTGCAACAAAATTCGCGCTCGAAGGGTTCACGGATACACTGCGCATTGAGATGCGCGGGACCGGCGTGCACGCCATCCTAATCGAGCCGGGACCGATCGACACCAAGATACGTGCCAATGCAATCGCCCATTTCGAGCGCTGGATCGACTGGGAGAACTCCGCGCGCGCCGACCAGTACGAGAGCGTTCTCGCCCAGCACCTTTACGGTGAAAACAAGCCGAGCAAATTCGAGCTGTTTCCCGACGCCGTCGTCAAAAAACTTATCCATGCTGTCGAGGCGAAACGCCCCCGTGCGCGATACTACGTCACAACGCCGACGCATATAGTCGGCTTCCTGCGCCGCATCCTCCCGACACGGCTGCTGGACCGCGTCCTCGCGCGCTAGGGGTTGCAGCGCGTGGTCATGCCGCTACATGACATTTCATCTGAAAAGGGAGCACACCCATGGCCGATCCGTTTTTCATTCTCGTCGTGATTGCCGTCGTCGCGGTCGTCATCGTCTTGATGCTAGGCTTGGGCGGTTTTGCAGGTGGCGGCGCCTTCAACAAGGCAAACTCCAACAAACTCATGCGCTACCGCATCATCGCGCAATTCATCGCCGTCCTGCTGATCGTGGCTTATGTCTTTTTAATCAAGGAGTGAGCGCATGGTCGTTCTGAACAAAATTTACACCCGCACCGGCGACAAGGGCGATACCGCACTGGGCAATGGCGCGCGCGTAGCCAAACACGACGTGCGCGTCGAGGCTTATGGCACATCCGACGAGTTGAACTGCTTTGTGGGTGTGGCGCGCCTGAATGCGTCGGGCGAAGTAGATGCTGCACTGTCGCGCATCCAAAACGATCTGTTCGATCTGGGCGCGGACCTGTGCCGCCCGGATATGGCAAAAGACGCCGATGCAGAGTACCCACCCCTTCGCATGGTGCCCTCACAAGTGGACCGACTTGAGGCGGAGATCGATGTGATGAACGCCGATCTTGAGCCGCTGCGCAGCTTTATCCTGCCCGGTGGCGCAGCCCTCGCCGCGCATCTGCATGTCTGCCGCACGGTCGCGCGCCGCGCTGAGCGTCTCGCTACCGAGCTTGCGACCAAAGAGCCACTGAACGACGCTGCCGTCCGCTATCTCAACCGCCTGAGCGATTGGTTCTTCGTCGCCGCGCGCGTGGCGAACAACGGCGGTAAAGACGATGTCTTGTGGGTCCCCGGTGCAAATCGATGAGGCCGACATGCGAATCGCGCAGCGCGGTGAGGTGCAGTCGCAAAATGTGTAACGTGACGTGCCCCCTGTCTCATGCGGCGATTTTGCCCTGTTTTGCGCGGCAAGCCTTCGTTAGACATATGCCAGACCATTGACTGGCCCGCGCTGGGTCTGAGTCGCAACCAAGGAGATACTCGCTCATGAAGGTGCTCGTACCTGTAAAACGCGTGATCGACTATAACGTGAAAGTGCGCGTCAAAGCGGACGGATCCGGTGTCGATCTTGCGAACGTCAAAATGTCCATGAACCCGTTTGACGAAATTTCCGTCGAACAGGCCATCCGGCTGAAAGAAGCGGGACAGGCCGACGAGGTTATTGCCGTCTCAATCGGCGTGAAGCAAGCGCAGGAAACCCTGCGTACCGCCCTCGCCATGGGCGCGGATCGCGCGATCCTGGTTATCGCCTCCGAAGATGTGCACCACGACATCGAACCGCTGACGGTTGCAAAGATCCTCAAGGGTATCGTGGACGAAGAAAAGCCCGGCCTCGTGCTTTGCGGCAAGCAGGCGATCGACAACGACATGAACGCCACCGGCCAGATGCTCAGCGCGCTCATGGGCTGGTCCCAGGCCACCTTTGCCTCCGAAGTCACGATTGAGGGCGACAAGGCCGTGGTCACACGCGAGGTCGACGGCGGCTTGCAGACCATCAAAGTGGACATGCCGACGGTGATCACCGTCGATCTGCGCCTCAACGAGCCGCGCTACGCCTCCCTGCCCAACATCATGAAGGCGAAGAAAAAGCCGATGGATGAAAAGACTCCCGGCGACTACGGCGTGGAGGTCAGCAACCGTCTTGAAATCATCAAGACAGTCGAGCCTGCGGCGCGTGCTGCAGGCATCAAGGTTGGCTCGGTCGACGAGCTGATGGCAAAACTCAAAGAAGCGGGGGCCGTGTAATGGCTGTTCTACTCCTTGCAGAAGTTAACAATGGCGAACTGGCGATGGACGCCACGGCAAAAGCCGTGACGGCAGCCGCGCAACTGGGCGAAGTGACAGTGCTGGCCTGTGGTGGCTCCGCCGCTGCGGCGGGCGAGGCTGCGTCCAAAATCACCGGCGCCTCGAAGGTCCTTGTGGCCGAGGACGACTCGCTCAGCCACCGGATGGCGGAGAGCACGGCGGCGCTGATCGTATCGCTGGCGGGTGATTACGACCACATCGTGGCCCCTTCCACCACGGATGCGAAAAACGTGATGGCGCGGGTCTCGGGATTGTTGGACGTGATGATCATCTCCGATGCGACCGCCGTGATTGACGCCGACACGTTCGAGCGTCCGATCTATGCGGGCAACGCGATCCAGACGGTGAAATCGTCTGACGCCAAGAAGGTCATCACCTTCCGTACCTCGACATTCGACGCTGCTGCCGAAGGCGGTTCCGCGTCGGTCGAGACAATCTCCGCTGTCGCTAATCCAGGCCTGTCCGAGTGGGTCGAGGATAAGGTGGCCGCGTCTGACCGCCCCGAGCTTACGTCGGCGGGCGTCGTGGTGTCCGGCGGTCGCGGTGTCGGCTCCGAAGAGCAGTTCAAAATGATTGAGGACCTTGCCGACAAGCTCGGCGCGGCGGTCGGCGCCTCGCGCGCGGCCGTTGATTCCGGCTATGCGCCCAACGACTGGCAGGTTGGCCAGACGGGCAAAGTGGTCGCGCCCGATCTCTATGTCGCCGTCGGTATTTCCGGCGCGATCCAGCACCTGGCCGGCATGAAAGACAGCAAAATCATCGTCGCCATCAACAAGGACGAAGAAGCGCCGATCTTCCAAGTTGCCGATTACGGCCTCGTGGCGGATTTATTCGAGGCTGTCCCGGATATGATCTCCAAGCTCTAAGCGGCACCCCGACACGTACGTTTTTCAAAAGGCCCGCATCCCCATGCGGGCCTTTCGTTTCACTACATCAATTGATCCAAGACGGTGACCAATGCCTGCGCTGCGGCGGAATGCTCGTCCGGCCCAACAACTGCATTTGCCGCGCCTTGACCGAGCGGGCCGGAGACATCATCCCCCGCCTGCGTACCGCCGTGGCGCGCCAGCGGCGGCACATCGACGACCGCCTGCACCGCCGGTCGAACCGCCTCGATCATTGCATTGGTGACCAAAGCAGGCCCGCCACCCTTTGCGAAACCCGAATTCTCTGTGGAAGGCTGCCCGCGAAATCTCAACAAGATCACCGGGGAGCCCAACTGCTTTGTCAGGCGTCGGACGCGCCTGAGCCAGACGGAACGCAATACTTTCGCAAGTTGCGCAAACCGCACCGCATCCTTGCGATGCAGATGCTCGACCATATGGCCTGTGAAATTGAACTGTGCAAAATCAACCTCGGGATAAAGACGACGCAGCGCAGGCGATGCGCGCACGAAACGGTCATTGCGGCGCGGATGCACCTTGTAAAAGGTGTTGCTCATATTGACCGCGCAGGGGACCTCAAGGACAGCCACACGTGCGTTACGTGCAATTTGCTGCACGCATGCATCCTTTGCATAGACATCGACGCCCGCGTTCACCTGCCCCAGATTGACGGAGACCACGCCCGTCAAATGCTCCACCTTCAGCGGGTAGGGTTGTTCGATGAATTTTCCGAACGTCTGCGTTCCGCCCAAGAAGGCCACATAGGGTGCCCCCAGATCACGCCGCGGTCCACGAAACAGAAGTTTTGATGTGCCATACCGGCACGGCAAATAATCCAGGGCCCTCGGCCCCAGTACATCATAGGTCATCACGCCCACCTTTTTCTCACCCAAAGTCACTATCGGTCAGTGAATGTTGCGATTCGCTTAAAGGAGGGATTTGGGGCAATTTTTCCAATCAGTCGGCCCTTGCGGCTATGGGATACTCCGCCGTAAGTTAAGACACCTCAGCAAAGGAATACCCCATGCAGATCCAGACAATCGGCATCGTCGGCGCAGGACAGATGGGCAATGGGATTGCGCATGTGATGTCGCTGGCCGGTTATGACGTGATGCTCAACGACATCAGCGCCGATGCGCTGGACAGTGCCATGGAGATCATGCGCGGTAATATGTCGCGGCAAGTAGGGCGCGGCAAGATCACCGAGGCCGAGATGGAAGCCGCCCTTGCCCGGATCAAAACCACCACCACCTTGAACGATCTGGGCGGATCCGACCTGATCATCGAGGCGGCGACGGAGCGGGAGAAGATCAAGGAGGCCATATTTGACGAGTTGCTGCCACATCTGAAGCCGGAGACGATACTGACGTCCAATACCTCCTCGATCTCCATCACGCGTCTGGCCAGCCGAACCGACCGACCCGAGAAGTTCATGGGGTTCCACTTCATGAACCCTGTGCCGGTCATGCAATTGGTCGAACTCATTCGCGGCATCGCCACGGACGAGCAAACATTCTCGGCGTGTAAGGATGTGGTCGACCGACTGGAAAAGACCGCTGCATCGGCGGAAGATTTTCCCGCCTTCATCGTAAACCGCATCTTAATGCCGATGATCAACGAGGCCGTGTATACGCTCTATGAAGGGGTGGGAAACGTGCAATCTATCGACAGCTCCATGAAGCTGGGCGCGAACCATCCGATGGGACCTTTGGAGCTGGCGGATTTTATCGGGCTCGACACGTGCCTTGCGATCATGAACGTGCTGCACGACGGACTGGCGGATACGAAATACCGGCCCTGCCCTCTGCTCACCAAATATGTCGAGGCAGGATGGCTGGGGCGCAAAACGAAGCGCGGGTTTTACGATTATCGGGGCGATATACCGGTGCCGACGCGGTAGGTTTCTGCTGGTTTTGGGGGCGCCGTACCCGACTTTCACGGTCGGGAAAGCCTCCCCAGGATTATTTTCGGCCGAGAAAGAGAGAACGGGATCAGGTGTCCAAGGACAGTGTGCGCGCACGGAGCCATTCCACGAAACCGCGCGGATCATCTACGCGGGCATCAATTTCGGATTGCGCGATAGGGCTGCCCACAACGGGTGCTTGCGGCTTGTTGCAGCTGTGAACGATTTCATGCAGCAGCAACCCCTGACGCAGCATCGGTGAAATTTGGTTTGCGATCTGATAGGCACGGCTGTTTTGGCCGGGGAACTTTATCGGGACGACCTGGGCGCCCGATCGGCGGATCATTTTAGCGGTAAATACGTTCCACTCCGCCTCGACGGCCGGGCCCCACCAAGTCTCTGAGGCAGCAACGATACCTGAGGGGAACAGGGCCACGACACCGCCCTCCTTGAGATGCGCCATCGCTTTGGCCCGCATCTCAACACCCTTGCGTTGTGCGTCCGGGTCATGCGGGAAGGGTACCGGAATCATATAGCTGCCAGCGACTTCGTCGAGTGAGGTGAGCAGAGATCGTGTCAGAATGCGGTAATCCGGGCGCACGCGACCGATGAGGTCCGCGAAGATCATGCCATCGACCATCCCGTGGGGGTGGTTGGCCACAACAATCACAGGACCCTCGCGCGGGATGAGATCAAGCTGATCCCGTGGTGTCGTCAGATCGATGCCCATGGTATCCAACGCGGCGCGCCAAAATGCCTGACCACTGGGCGCACCGCGCTTTTCGAACTTTTGGATCATGCGCAATATCTGAAGCTTGCCTGTAAAAAACTCCATGGTGGAGATGATCCGCGCTTTCCAGGGGTCATCGAACGTCGAGGCATAGGACAGGCTGCTGCGGTCATACTTCTTGAAGTCGACTTGACCAGACTCTTCATCAGACGACCGCTCGAATGGATTGGATGTATGCGTTTTCTCAGTCATCGAGGCAACCTCTGTGTACCTTTGGGCACCTGGGAGGCGCTACATGCCTTCGCCGAATTTGTCGGCAACAAGCGCGGTCAGCGCGTTTGCAAGCGCCTGGGCGTCAGGGCCGGACGTCTGCACGTCAATAAAGCTTCCCTTGGCGGCTGCCAACATCAAAAGGCCCATAATGCTGTCGCCTGATGCGTTCATGCCCTCCTTGCTGACCTCGGCACTGGCATCGAAACCTTCGACCACCTCGACGAGTTTGGCCGACGCGCGGGCATGCAGACCTTTTTCGTTCACGATCTCAAGAGTGATTTGGGTCATAAAATGCCTTGCTATTCTGAGCTTACGTTCTGTGCGTCGATGTATTTTTTGCCCGCTTCCAAAGCCGCACGAACGGCCTCCGGCACAGGTTTGTGACGGCTTTTGGCAAGTTTGATCAACATCGGCAGGTTGGCGCCATAGAGGATCCGGCGACCCGCAGGTTGGCAAGCAAGCATGCTGAGATTGGACGGAGACCCCCCGAACAGATCGGTGACCAGCACGACGCCCTGCCCGGTGTCGACGGCATCAGCAGCCTCGCAAATCTCGGCTTGTTTGGCGGAGCGGTCATGGTCTGCGCGGATTTCTATCGCACGCACGCCGCTTTGGGATCCCACGACATGTTCGATGGCCGCCAGATATTCCAGCGCCAATCCCCCATGTGCGACGATCACGATGCCAATCACCTGTCCTGTGTCTCCTGTCGCTGGCGTGCGGCCAATTCTCTATGCCTAATTGACACTTGCCACCCTTCTTCTGCAAGACGCAAAGCGTGACTTTCCGCAAGAGCGACCGAGCGATGTTGACCGCCGGTACAGCCAAAAGCGATGGAAAAATGGCTTTTGCCCTCTTCACGGCAGGCGGGCAGGATCAGCAGACTGAGGTCGAGAACCTGCCGTGCGAAGGCCTCATAGCGCGGATCGGTCGCCACATGCGCGGCCACACGGGGATCAGTGCCGTTGAGCGCACGCAAGGACGGCTCCCAATAGGGGTTTTTCAGAAACCGGCAGTCATACACCATATCCACAGTGCGCGGCAGACCACGTTTGTACGAAAACGATTGGACCGCGACCGACAGGTATCTTTTGCCGCCCGGCGCGAACCAATGCTCAAGCTCGGCGCGCAATTCATGAACATTGAGGGCAGTCGTATCGATCAGTACATCCGCGCGCTCACGCAGCGGGGTAAGCAGGGTCTGCTCCGCCTCAATGCCCTCGGCAGGGCGGTTTTCAGGGGCCATCGGGTGGGGCCGACGCGTTTCAGAATAGCGCCGGAGCAACACATCCGTGCTACAGTCGAGGAACAGCAATTCCGCGACGACACCGGACCGTTGCGCAAGCCTGCCCAGCAGATCGATCACGGCATTCGTCGAAAAATCACGTGTGCGCGCATCGATGCTGAGCGCCAGGGGGCGCGTTTGATCCGCCTCATCCAACATGAGGTGCATCAGCCGCATGGGCAGATTTTCGATCACCTCAAAGCCCGTATCCTCGAGCACGTTGAGCGCGGAGGAGCGGCCCGCACCGGAAGGTCCGGTTACAAAGACGATACGGCGCACAGGCGGAGCAGGAACGGTCATCACATCTCGCTTCAAAGGCCGGTCAGGACAAGCCGAACCGCAACAGGAAAATAGGGTGCGTTCACCTTGTGCAGGCATGGCAGCACCATGTCCAGTAACGAGGTGGTGCGGGCGGCTGGTAAGCGGCCGTGTTCCTCCTCCGACATATCCACCACAAGGGCCAACCGGGCCTGCGTCACATGAGCCACCCGGAGCAGCCCTACACCCCGCGCCTCGATCAACCCTGCAATGGCTGCGGGAGGCTCCGCGGTCAGCTGCCTGTGGGCCGCGGTGAGCCTGGTCCGGTCGTCGGAGACGAGCTGCGCTCCCAGCCCGATAAGCTGCAAGGCCAGCGACGATTTACCGCTGCCTGACGGGCCAAGGATCAACACGCCCTTGCCGTCCAACGCCACGCAAGTCCCGTGAACGATCTGTGTTGCGTCACGCACCGCTAAGTCGGCAGACCCACGACAAAACGCGCACCGAGCGGGTCGGAGGTAATGTCGGCCTCGGTGGGGCGGATGTTCTCGGCCCAGATCACCCCGCCGTGTGCCTCGACGATCTGTTTGGAGATCGCAAGACCGAGACCGGAGTTATTGCCGAAATGCTCATCGGGCCGCTGTGAGTAGAAGCGTTTGAAGATTTTCGATAGCGCCTGCTCGGGAATGCCGGGGCCGGTATCCTCCACGACGATCAAAACGCGGTTTTCGCGTTTGCGCGCCCATACCCGGATCGCGTCACCGTCTTCGCAAAATGAAATCGCATTGGTGATCAGATTTACAAAAACCTGCGCCAAACGTGCCTCGAGCCCTTGTACGACAATGGGATTCTTGGGCAGATCAACGATAAAGTCGATGCCTTTGCCTTTGGCGTCCTCCCCCAGATACTGCCCCAAATTGCCAAGCATGATCATCAGATCGAACGGCTCTTCCTCTTCCTTGACCAATTCGCTGTCGAGGCGGGACGCGTTTGAGATATCACTGACCAGACGGTCGAGACGGCGCACGTCATGATCGATCACATCGAGCAGTTTTTCACGCTGGTCCTCACGCTTGATCATCCGCAGCGTCCCGACGGCCGAGCGCAAGGAAGCAAGCGGGTTCTTGATCTCATGCGCGACATCGGCGGCGAATTGTTCGTTTCCGTCGATCCGATTGTAGAGCGCGGAAACCATCCCCCGAAGCGCGCCCGACAGTCGCCCGATCTCGTCCGGGCGCGCGGTCAGGTCGGGGATGCGGATACGACCGGGGTTCATCTTGCGTGCATCCTTGTCACGCCCCAATTCGGCGGCCGCCGCCAGATCGGCAAGCGGATTCGCGATCGTGGAGGCGAGGACGAGGCTCAGTCCGATCGAGACCAGCGTAGCGATAATGAACATTTGCAGCACGCGCTCCCGCTCGCCGCGCACGAGGCGGTCGATCTCGCCGCTCGCACTGGCGATGGCCACGGCGCCCACGGCGGTGCCGTTCTGCTCGATTGGCGTCGCCACGGCCAGCAAAGTCGAGCCCGCTTCGTCACGCTCCTCCTTGATCTGGGCGCCGTTCACAAGGGTTTCGGCAATAAGCGGCTTCAAACGATCTTCGATTGACAGGGCCGCCACGTCGCGCTGGAACGGTGCGGAAACTGTGTCCCACAGCCAGTTCAACCCATCGGTGAGAACGGTCTTTTGCTCGCGCCCGTTGGCCCGCCCTGCGGCCACGGCATCGCTCGCCCCCTCGAACTGCGCGATGAGCGTACCGTCAGGGTCGTAGACGAACACCTGAATGCCGCTGCGCAGATCAAGGCCGGACAGGGTCCTGTCCACATCAACACCTTCGCCAGCGGCCAGATCGGTGGTCACCCCTTCGGGCAACTGCGCCTCGACCACATCTGCGATCAGCTCCGCCTCCGACACCAGCGAGGCGGCGCGTTGCACCGCAAGACTGTCGCGGGAGGAGTTGAGATAGAGGATGCCCGCGACAAGCACGTTCAACGCAATCAGATTGAACGTGATGATCTTGCGCGTGAGCGGAGACGCCCGAAGCGAGACGAGACCTCGCCGTTCCCGACGCGCTCTGATCTCGTTTGGCGCAGCACTGTCCGGAGTGACCCAATCGTCACCCAGAACCACATCACCTTCACGTTTTGCGGGGGTCAGATCGCGCACAAAGTTCCTCTCAGCGATGGCCATGGGGCACGGTCACTCTTCGTTATATCTGTAACCGATCCCATAAAGCGTCTCAATCGCGGAGAATTCATCGTCCGCCGTCCGCATTTTCTTGCGTAAGCGTTTGATGTGGCTGTCGATGGTGCGATCGTCCACATACACCTGATCGTCATAGGCAACATCCATCAACTGATCGCGAGACTTGACGAAACCGGGCCGCTGCGCAAGCGCCTGCAACAGCAAGAACTCCGTCACGGTCAGCGACACATCGTTACCTTTCCAGCTCACCGAGTGGCGCAGCGGATCCATCCGCAGCTCACCGCGCTCCATCACCTTCGTTTCTTCCGTGTCACCGACTTCATCAGTGGCCACCGCATCTTGACGGCGCAGCAATGCGCGGATCCTCTCGACGAGAAGCCGCTGGGAGAAAGGTTTTTTTACGTAGTCGTCCGCGCCCATCCGCAGGCCGAGCACTTCGTCGATTTCGTCGTCCTTAGACGTCAGAAAGATCACCGGCATCGCCGTTTTCTGACGCAACCGTTGAAGCAGATCCATGCCGTCCATGCGCGGCATCTTGATGTCGAGGACCGCCATGTCCGGCAAGCGCTTGTTAAATGCGTCCAGCGCTGCTTGACCATCGTTATACGTTTCAACCTCGAAACCTTCGGCTTCGAGAGTCATCGCGACGGACGTCAGGATATTCCTGTCGTCATCGACCAATGCAATTTTTGACACTGCCTGTTTCCTTGTTCTGCTCAATGTATTTTTATTTTTTCAAACACTGATCACTCCTTTTGCTGCCGAATCAATCCCTAACTGCGAATCATCAGGCGGTATGGTCACATTTCAGCCATAATTTGTTTCGGAATGGCTAAATTACCTCACATTCCTCGGCACCGGCCTTCCGGCACGCCACCGCCGGGATGACAATCGGCCAATCCTGCTTGGCTGCGCGCATTCGAGATTTAGGGAAGTGGTGGCGCTAACTATGTAAACGCGCCTGTTCAACGCGCAAATCATCGTGCTAAGACGCCTTCATTCTACTGCTGTTTGCGCGCGATCAGCGGTCGGCATTCACAACTTCGCTGTAGCAGATGCGCAGTTCCAAAGGAGATATTGCATGCAAACCGGACGGGTGAACCCGAACTTCCGCCTCGACGATCAAGGAATCAAAGGGCTCGGCAATGTCTACTATAACCTGATGGAGCCCGCCCTGATCGAGACGGCGCTCAAACGGGGTGAGGGGACACTTGGCAAGGGGGGCACCTTTTTATGCAGCACGGGCAAGTTTACGGGCCGCTCTCCGAAGGACAAACATGTCGTAAAAACCCAGAGCGTCGCCGATACGATCTGGTGGGAAAACAACGCACAGATGTCTGAGGCCGGGTTCGACGCGCTCTATGACGATATGCTCAAGCATATGGAAGGCAGTGACTATTTCGTGCAGGACCTCGTCGGCGGTGCCGATCCGAAGCACGCAATCAACGTGCGCTTCGTGACCGAACTCGCATGGCACAACCTGTTCATCCGCCACATGATGCGCCGTCCCGAGCGTGACCAGCTCGATGACTTCCTCGCAGACTTCACGGTCATCAACTGTCCGAGCTTTTCCGCCGACCCGGAGAGACATAACTGCCGATCCGAGACCGTCATCGCGATGAATTTCGACCGCAAGCTGATCCTTATCGGCGGCACGGAATATGCGGGCGAGAACAAAAAATCAGTCTTCTCCCTGCTCAACTACCTTCTGCCCGAAAAAGGGGTGATGCCGATGCACTGCTCGGCCAACCATGCGGTAGGCAACCCGGTCGACACGGCCGTTTTCTTCGGCCTGTCCGGTACCGGCAAAACGACGCTCTCGGCCGATCCCGCGCGCACCCTCATCGGGGACGACGAGCATGGCTGGTCCGATACCGGAACCTTCAACTTCGAGGGTGGCTGCTATGCCAAGACGATCAACCTCAGTCCTGAAGCGGAGCCGGAGATCTACGCCACCACCGAGAAATTTGGCACGGTGATCGAGAATATGGTCTATGACGAAGAGACCAAAGAGCTCGATTTCGACGATGACAGCCTGACGGCCAACATGCGCTGCGCCTATCCGCTGCACTATATCTCTAACGCGTCAAAGAAGGCGATCGGCGGCCACCCCAAGAACATCATCATGCTGACCTGCGACGCTTTCGGCACCCTGCCGCCCATCGCGCGGCTGACGCCCGCACAGGCGATGTACCACTTCATGTCGGGCTTCACCTCCAAGGTCGCGGGCACGGAGCGGGGCGTAACGGAGCCAGAGCCAACGTTCTCCACGTGTTTTGGCGCACCATTCATGCCACGCCGCCCCGAAATCTACGGCAATCTGTTGCGCGAGAAGATAGCACAGCACGGCGCAACCTGCTGGCTGGTCAATACCGGATGGACAGGCGGCGCCCATGGCACTGGTTCTCGTATGCCGATCCGTGCCACGCGTGCGCTGCTCACCGCGGCACTTGATGGCTCCCTGATGGCAGGCAAGTTCCGCAAGGACGAGAACTTCGGCTTTGACGTGCCGGTATCCGTCGAGGGGGTCGCCGACATCCTGCTCGACCCGCGCCGCACCTGGGATAATCCGGAGGCGTATGACCGTCAGGTCACAAAGCTGGTGAAGATGTTCGCCGATAACTTCGAGCAGTACATGCCCTACATCGACGACGAGGTAAAAGCGGCCGTCATCCGCTGAATGCCACGCCACACTCCAAATAGATAGGCCGCCGCACACTGTGCAGCGGCCTTTTTTCTAGGTCAGGTCGATAAAATTTTATCGGTTTAGGCCGCCAAAGACACGAGATCGTTGAGCGGCAGTTCCAAGACATAATGCAAGTCTTCGCGGTCCATATAGGCCATGAACCCTTCAATCGGGACGTCATTGCCCTTGAGGAACCACCGCAGGGCGCCAGGCTGCGTGTGCATCCAGCCCGTCCGCTCGGCCAACCCCTTGAACGCGATCCCCTTCGCCATGAAGGCGACCATGTGATCCGGGTCCCAATGCTGTATCGCCTCGAAAAACCCGTAGCGCCCCAGGACACAGGACATGCCCTGCCCCCGCAAGCTGTCCGCACCGGGCGCGATCCAAAACTCTCCATGATAGCCCACCGACCCGCGCATCCGCTTCGCGCCAGGCCCCGCCCGAAACCGCGAGCGCGCCAGATCGAGCTCGGGCACCGACGGCGGGAACTCCCGAAATCTATTGATGAAATATTCGCCAACCGACTGTCCGGTAAGGTCCAGCATGCGGACCGCCTGTGTGTGTACGATCTCATCCTCAAGGTTGCGGCCCACGATCCAGAACGCATTTTGCGGGGTCAAATCCTGCACGCGCGGATCATAAGGTGCCCCCAACTCATGCTCTGGTCGCGCGATCTTCAGCAGGCGGCGGTACTCTTCAAAGTCATACCCCACCTCCAATGTGATGCCGAAACGTTGAAATATTTCAGAGCTATGCGCGACGAAACGGTCGCCGGTTTGCATCGTGATGAGTGTCATTTGGAATCGCCTTTTGGTCCGGTACACCCTTAGGTTACCGGAAAGTTTACCAAGACGCTCGAAATTATGGGCTATCCGTTGAAATCCGTCCTCGCCTGTGGGGGCACCGTGGCGAGTACCCCCTTGTCCAAATCCGTAATTCTTATTTCGCAGGACCGATCTACCACCGAGATGATCGCGGGAGAGCCGTCGGGCATCCGCACCCCCATCAACAAGCGATCGAAAGCGATGTTGTGCATCGGACCATCGTCTTCCAGCGGCATCCGGCTAACCACCTGATCTAGCCGTAAACCGTGGCCATCCTTCACATCCGTAAAAGGCGCGTTCGCAAGGCTCGCAAACAGCTTTCCTCCCGGAAACTGGTTCAAGTTACGGCCCACGCTGCTGCGTGCCTTCACCCAGCCAAACCAGTTCGAATAAAAGGATGCCTCCCCCACTTCGACGCAAATCCATCCTTCGGCTATCTCGCGATAAGCCAGGATATAGGGGCGCACCTGCGACATTACGTCGCTCTCCAGATTGCCTTCACTTTCAGCCCAGGCTTTGATCGCGGCCCTGTGCAGTTTTGATTTACCCGACCACGCGACGCTCAGCGGCAATTGCTGCTGGTGATAGATCCACTTATCTTCTCCCCCGTCGAAGGAAAAGCGCAGCATTCCCCCCACATTCTTGAATTGCCCATGATACCAGACGGCCCCCTGATCCAGCAGCAGCTGCGCCGGCCCCACAGCGTCCTCTCCCTGCGTCGTCAAGGCATAGCGCCGCTGCTCGACCACGAACAGCTTGCAGCCCATCGCCTCCTCCAGCTGTGAGACGTGGCGCCGCACGGTCTGGCGCGTGCTGCCCAACTCTTCCACCGCCTGGCTGAGATTGAGTGTCCGCGCGAGCGCGGAAAAAGAACGCATCATCTCATACAGCAACGCCGGTGCGTCCCTGAGTGTGCGAGAGGGGATCAAAATATCAGAATGTTCATTCACAAAACAATCAGTACAACAATCATCCATCAACGCAACATTTATCACCCATACAGGTAATATAAATCTCCCAATCGTGTCCTATAAATCGATCAAAAGAATATAAATCTATCCAATTGATCAAATTCCTGAATCTTTCCAAAACTATCTCAGTCATAACCAGGGGTTAAATCTTATGGCACATCCAGTAGACGTTCATGTCGGACGCAAACTCAAAGAAATTCGGACCCTGAGGAGATACTCTCAAACCGACGTGGCCGACCGGCTTGGCCTCTCGTTCCAACAGGTTCAGAAATACGAGATCGGTTCGAACCGTGTCGCTGCGAGCAGACTGTTCGAACTCGCACAAATTTTCGACATCTCACCCAGCTATTTCTTCGAAGGGCTGCCGGACGGTGAAAACCCCGCGAACAAAATGTGCGATCCCGGCCTGCAGATCGTCAGCGCGCTCGCCTCGATCAAGGACGAGACGGTCAAATCCCGCATCGTCACCTTCATCGAGGATGTATCGGGCGTGACCGTCGCGCGACAAGGGTGATCAGCCGAACCATGCGCGCCGGATCAGGTTGGTCCCGGCAACCAGCAGCACAAGCAAAGTGACCCGGCGAAACACGCTTTGGTCAATTCGGTCCATCACGGCCATCCCGGCCCACATCCCCGCGAACGCGGTCGGGATCAACGCCAACGAAAAGGCGATCGTCTCCGCCCGGAGCACGCCTGACGCGAGGTGCGCGCCCAGAAGGGCCACTGCACCCAACCCAAAGATGACGCCCTGCGCCCTGATCTGATCCTGCTTGGCCGTGTTGAGCGCAGTGAGATAGGCCACCGTCGGCGGCCCCCATATGCCCGACAAGCCACCCAGCGCGCCCGCGACGCCGCCTGCGATCAATTCGGCCCCCCGGCTTTGCTTCGAGAGGTCCAGACGCACTCCCATAAGCTGGACCAACGCAAAGAACGTCACCGGCACACCGATCACCGCCATCATCACCTGATCGGGAAAGACGCGCACCAATTGCGCACTCAGAACCAGCATGATTCCACCCACGATGAGAAACAGACGAAAATCTACCGTAGATTTGACCGCCGCACGAACGCCCTGCCGCAGGGCTTGCACCAAGTTGGTGGCAAGCGTCGGCAGGATCAGACCCGCCAGCGCAAGCTCCGGCGGTAGAAATATCGTGAGGCCCGAGAGCAACACCAAAGGCATCGCAAAGCCGACCACACCTTTGACAAATCCCGCAAGAACAGCAATCAAAGAAGCAAGACCGAGCTGTGATAGCGTTAAAAGGGGGAAAAGCGTCTCCATGGCCCTACATAGCACCATGCAAAGGAAGCGCGAGGCAAATCGGCGGCGTAACTTTCGTCCAAATTGCCGCAGCGAAACGTATCTTTGTTGCGCTGCACCTGCAAAATGAGTATGCGGTCAGCGAGAGAGAAAAGGATGTAGAAGATGGCACATGATGGACAGCTAAATATGGAGGCCCCGGTCCTCCTCGATGATCTTCTGGCGCTGACAGCCTCAGCTGTCGGTCCAGTTGACGCGCTGCTTTCGCGCGCGACCGACACGGTGCGCACCATGGTTAGTGAGGGCGGTCGCGTCTCAAACGCTTTGGTCGAGCAGAATCAGACAGCCGCTCATGGCCTCGCGTGGCTCGCCACCTACGCCCAATCCCTGCGCCAGATGCAAACATGGGCGGAAAAGCTGAGCGCGGAAGGAAAATTCGGCGAGACGGAGGCGCTGATCCACCAGATCGCATTTGGCGAATATCTATGGCAGGTCTACGGCGGCATCCAGATGAACCAGGGCGAAATCGTCCGTTTGCAAGACCTTGGCCTCTCCCAAGAAGACCAACGCGGCCTTATGGAGCCCGCGATCCAGGCGCTCACCGCAGGAGGCAATACGCAAGCTGCGCGCAGCCGTCTGGTCGAGTTGATGCAAGAGCACTCCGCCAATGCCACCGTCGGCGCCTCCGGCCTCGACGATGAGTTGGAGATGATTCGTGAGCAGTTCCGCCGGTACGCCGTCGATAAAATCGAGCCTGTGGCCCACGAATGGCACCTCAAGGACGAGCTGATTCCCATGGAAATCATCGACGAGCTGGCAGAAATGGGTGTTTTCGGCCTTACCATTCCCGAAGAATACGGTGGCTTCGGTATGTCGAAGGCTTCCATGTGCGTCGTCTCCGAGGAACTGTCGCGCGGCTATATCGGCGTAGGCTCGCTGGCCACACGATCTGAGATCGCAGCAGAGCTTATCATCGCAGGCGGTACCGAGGAGCAGAAACAGAAGTGGCTGCCCCGTTTGTCGAGCGCGGAGACGCTCCCGACCGCCGTCTTCACTGAGCCCAATACAGGCTCCGACCTGGGCTCCCTGCGCACCCGCGCAGTTAAGGACGAGAACGGTGACTACAAAGTCACGGGCAACAAGACCTGGATCACCCACGCCTCGCGCACCCAGATCATGACCCTCATGGCCCGCACCGACCCCGAGACGGACAATTACAAAGGCCTTTCGATGTTCTTGGCCGAAAAGACCCCCGGCGATTGCGCTAATCCCTTCCCGACCGACGGCATGTCGGGCGGCGAGATCGAGGTACTCGGCTATCGCGGCATGAAGGAATACGAGATCGCTTTTGACAATTTCCACGTCAAGGGCGAAAACCTGTTGGGCGGCGAGGAAGGCAAAGGCTTCAAACAGCTGATGGAAACCTTCGAAAGCGCGCGCATCCAGACCGCCGCCCGTGCCATCGGCGTGGCGCAGTCGGCCCTCGACATCTCGATGCAATACGCCATCGACCGCAAGCAATTCGGCAAATCCCTCATCGAGTTCCCCCGCGTGTCGTCCAAGCTGGCAATGATGGCTGTCGAGATCATGGTGGCACGGCAGCTCACCTATTTCTCCGCGTTTGAGAAGGACGAGGGCCGCCGCTGCGACGTCGAAGCGGGCATGGCCAAATTGCTGGGTGCCCGCGTCGCATGGGCCGCCGCCGACAACGGGCTGCAAATTCATGGCGGCAATGGCTTTGCGCTGGAGTACAAGATTTCCCGCGTCCTGTGTGACGCGCGCATCCTCAATATCTTCGAGGGTGCTGCGGAAATTCAGGCTCAGGTCATCGCGCGCCGCATCCTCGGCTAAACTCTGCCGATGATGCCGGGGCATGCTCTTGCAGCATGCCCCGGCTGTCCCCACTTCGAAGGGATGAACATGCCCCGCCTCTCTCCCGAAAAATGGCTAGATGCCGGTTTTGATGCGCTACGCACCAGCGGCCCTGCGGCTCTCGCGGCGGAGCCTTTGGCGCGCCGCCTAGGCACGACCAAAGGCTCATTTTACTGGCATTTCAAAGATGTCCCCTCCTATCACGCCGCGCTCCTGCGCCATTGGCACGCAAATGCCCTCGCAGACGTCATGGACCGTCTCCAGGAAAAAGGCTCAGCGGACGTGCGCCTCCGTGTCTTCGGGAAAACCGTCATGGCCGATCCGACAGAGCGAGCCTTGCGCCTTTGGGCACAGACCGACGCCATCGCCGCCGCCAGCCTCGCAGAGGTAGACGCGGAACGGCTCACCTTTGTGCAACATTTGCTCAAAGAGTTCGGCCTCCGCAATCCTGCCTTTGCCCAGGCGATCCTCGCTGCTCTGATCGGCCTACCTCAGATCAGGGCCGAGCCCAGCTCCGAAACAGCTTTCGACGCGCTCGTCGATACCGTAGTATCCCTCGCATGAAAGCTGCCGCATGTCTTTTTGGCCATCGTCGTGACTGTGGCCGCCTGTGCCTGGGACCACTCATCGCGCATACAAGATAATCTCCAACGGGTGTAGACACTTGAGGAATTGGGCGGCGCGCCCTTTTCCGCACACGCGACACTCACGTTTCCGAAACAGGATGAAATCGCGGGTGAAGCCCCCGGCAACCGCTACTTTAACGCACTCGGCCTACTTGACCCAGCGCTCTACGCAGGACCGATCGGCGGCACCCGCATGGGCACCGCCGAGGCTACCTTTCTCGCTTCGCTAGAGGCCGCGAATGCCGCAGAGCTCACGGATGCAAATCTGATCCTGTCCGGCCCGGAAAGTCCCCAATTGGTCTTCACAGCGACCGATTGAACGCGTCCACAAACCGCGCCCGCGCCTCCGGCAACGGCCTGCTTCCCAGTCCCGCAGCCAGATGGGCGTCAAGGAAATATCCGGTGGTGCGGAACGCCTGCACAATCTCCATATCTGCCGCTTCGCCCTCACCGCGCAACACCGGCGGCAACGGCAGAAGCCTGTCGGCCCACTCCCCCGCGCCCACGCGCGACACCGCCCGCCCCGATTTGGGCGAGACGTAGATCAACTCATCCACCGCGCCGGTCACCGCACACGCACTCAGATCAAGGCCGTGCCCCATCTCCTCCAACAGGCTCACCTCCCAGCGTAGATAGGCCAGTGGCCAAAGCGCGTCCTGCCCCAACAGATCAAGCAAGGCCCGCGTGCGTTGGTAGAGCGGCAGATGCGGCTCGCGCTCCGGTAGGCAAAAACTGATGAGCGCGGTCACCGCGTTCAGCCCTGCCAGCGCAAGCCGCCCGCCCATCGCCGCTGCCGCGCGGCTGCGCACAGGCTCTACCGTGAACGCGCCGATGTGATCCTCCAGCCTTGCGCGCCATGTCAGATCCAGCTGCGCACCGGGCTGCAAAATCGGCGCGATTTTGCGACTGGTCCCCCCCCGCACCACGCCCGCATGGCGCCCGTGCTGCGGCGTGAACACCTCTATAATCGCCGATGTCTCCCCGTGTCGGCGCGAACTGAGCAATATCCCCTCGTCGCGCCACTCCATCAGGCCAGCCCCTCGTGATCGAGCAAGTGCCGACCCGCGCGGTCCTCCACCTCAATCACCCACAAATCAGGATCGAACCCGCGCTGCCGCGCCACCGCCGCATCCACATCCCGCTCAGCACCCGCAGACAACTCGGCCCAAACCCGCTCCCCACTCATCAAATCGAAAGAGCGTTGAAACAAAACCGCTTGCCCGTCTAACGTGGCCAACTTCACTAAAACCGCCCCGCCCGTGTCATCTCCATGCGCCACGACAAACGCCGGAATATCAAACACCCGCAACCGCGCCAGATAGGCATCGACCCAGAACCGCGCCGTCAGTCTGGCCACACCGCCCTCCAGCTCTTCATTTTGCCAATAAACTCAATGCAAACGATCCCAAAGGCGCGCCGGGCGGTCACTGGTTCCCGTCCTTGAACTCAAGCCCCATCTCGGAGTACCGCTCCGCATCCTCAAGCCAATTTGGCCGTACCTTCACCTGCAAAAACAAATGGATCTTGCGCCCCAAAAACTCTTCCATCTCCTCACGCGCGGCCTTGCCCACCGCCTTGATTGTCTCGCCTTTATTGCCGAGCACAATGCCCTTATGCCCGTCCCGCACCACATAAATCAGCTGGTCTATCCGCGCGGAGCCGTCTTTGCGCTCTTCCCACTTTTCCGTCTCGACGGTCATCTGATAGGGCAGCTCCTGATGCAGACGCAGGGTCAGCTTTTCGCGCGTCATCTCGGCGGCAATCATGCGCATCGGCAGGTCCGCAATCTGATCCTCGGGGTAAAGCCAGGGCCCCTCGGGCACCTCGCCCGCCAGCCAGTCGCGCAGCACCTCCAGCCCGTGGCCCTTCTCGGCGGAGATCATGAAAGTCTCAAGGAACGGGTAGGCCTCATTGAGCTTCTGGCTCAACCCCAGAAGCACCGGCGCCTCCACACGGTCGATCTTGTTGATGGCCAGCGCCACGCGCGCGTCCTCGCCAATCTCGTTCAACCGCTCCAGAATGCGCTCCACACCCTCGGTCAGGCCGCGCTGCGCCTCGATCAGGAGAACGACTACATCTGCATCCGCCGCCCCGCCCCAGGCGGCGGCAACCATCGCACGATCGAGCCGCCTGCGCGGCGCAAACAGGCCCGGCGTGTCCACGAACACGATCTGGCTATCGCCCTGCATCGCCACGCCGCGTATCCGCGCGCGCGTCGTCTGGACCTTATGCGTCACGATCGAGACTTTGGCGCCCACCATCCGGTTGAGCAATGTCGACTTGCCCGCATTCGGCTCCCCGATCAGGGCTACAAACCCCGCCCGTGTCTGTGCTGTCATGTCTCTTGCTCCAATTGCGCCAGCAGCAGCGCTGCGGCGTCTTGTTCAGCGGTGCGTTTCGCCCCCGCCGTGGCCGAGGCACTGGCCCCCGTCGACAGCTTCGCTGCGATGGTAAACACCGGCGCATGGTCCGGCCCGCTCCGCTTGGTCAGCACATAGTCCGGCGGCTCAAGCCCGCGCGCCTGCGCCCATTCCTGCAACGATGTCTTCGGGTCCCGTGCATCCTCTTTTACCGACGTCGGTCGCGGCCCCCACAGCCGCAGAATAAGCGCCCGCGCCGCATCGAACCCACCGTCAATATAGACGGCGGCGATCACCGCTTCCATCGCATCACCCAGCAGCGCCTGCTTGCGCCGCCCGCCCGACAACATCTCGGAGCGGCCCAGCCGCAGCACCGCCCCAATGTCGATCTCCCGCGCCACATCGGCGCAAGTCTCCTTGCGCACAAGTGCGTTGAACCGCGGCGCCAACTGCCCTTCGGAGGCCTGCTTATCAAGGCCGAGCAGCGCTTCGGCCATCACCAGACCCAGCACACGGTCGCCCAGAAATTCAAGCCGTTGGTTGTCGTCGCGGTTGGGCGTCGACATCGACGCGTGTGTCACCGCCTCGTTGAGCAATCGCGGCTGCTCGAACACATAGCCCAGCCGCCCCTCGAAGGCTTTGAGTTCGGCGGACAGCTTCATTCGATTCCTTTGAAGAAGCGATCACTGCGCCACGTCCAGAAAAACAGCATGGAACGGCCACCGGAGCTGAACATGATCCGGTCTGCGCGACCGATCAGGTTTTCATAAGGAACGAAGCCTACACCCCCCGCCGTGCGCGCCAACCGGCTGTCGGCGGAGTTGTCACGATTGTCACCCATGAAAAAATAATGCCCCTCCGGCACCGAATAGACCCCGGTCCGATCAGACGCTTGCGGCCCGATGTTGAGCACTGCGTAGGATGCGCCATTCGGCAATGTTTCGATCGCGCGCTCCTTGATGCACATGCCGCCCTGCCCGACGGCTCCATTGGCGCACCGCGGACGCAGCCCCTGAGGACCTTGCAGCTCCATCAGTTCCTCAAAGTTTTCGTCAGGTTCCTGCGGGACGGGAACGCCGTTGATCTGCACGACACCGTTTGAAATCTGGATCTGATCCCCCGGCAGGCCGATCAACCGTTTGATAAAATCTCGTCCCGTCGTCGGATGCCGAAACACCACCACATCACCGCGCTCGGGCTCCCCGCCGAACAGACGCGTGTTGTCCCCGTCAAACACGCCGCAGATCTTTTGCGCATCGAGGTTGATACCGAAACGGGGCAGGATGACGCTGGGGCATGAGGCATAGGAATAGCCGTACACCATCTTGTTCACGAAGAGAAAGTCACCGATCAAAAGCGTCTGCTTCATCGAGCCGGAGGGGATCCAGAACGGCTGGAAAAACAAGGTGCGGAACACGCCTGCGATGAGAAGGGCATAGACCACGGTCTTGATCGTCTCGACAATGGCATTGCCTGCCTTTTCCGTCTTGGCCATGCGGCGCTCCTATCGGGTTTGTTGAGGGTACATGCGCAGGGCCGCGCGCCATGTCAAGGTCGCGTCAAGCCGGGCGCCGTGACAGCGGCAGCGCCTCGATCACGACAAAGGCCTGCGCCCAGGGGTGATCGTCGGTCAATGTCACATGGATAATCGCCTCGTGACCCGTCGGCGTCATCTTGGCCAGCCGCTCCGCCGCCCAACCCGTCACTTCCATCACGGGCTGCCCGGTCGACAGATTGCTCACCGCCATATCGCGCCAGCTGATCCCCATGCGCAGCCCCGTGCCCAGCGCTTTGGAGCAGGCCTCCTTGGCCGCCCAGCGTTTGGCGTAGGTGCCTGCCACATCGCGGCGGCGCTCCGCCTTGGCCTGTTCGATCTCCGTGAAAACCCGGTTTCGAAACCGGTCGCCAAACCGATCCAACGTGCCCTGGATCCGCTCGATGTTCGCAAGATCGGTCCCGATGCCCAAAATCATCCGCCGCCGCCCCCAGCGGCAAAGAACGGAAAGCTGACGCCCAGCGACCAAGCAAGGATCAGGCCAAGACCTACGCCCGCGCTCGCTGCACCTACGCGTTGCGCGACCCAACGGCCCATCAGACCGAAGACGATGTAGAACAGCACCATCACGGGCGCGATCAACAGAAGAAAGAACAGCGCCTCGAAATCCAAGACTACCGCAAAGATGAGCGAGCCGAAGAACGCCACCCGCAGCACCAGCCGCCGCCACAGCGGTGCCGCCCCGCCGCGCGTGGCCAGCGCATCGGCCAGCATGAACGGCAGCGTTCCGATGCAAAGCGCCGCGATCACCCAGAGCCGCCCGATCGTGGGAATGAAATTGGCGCCATATCGGTCGAGCGCGAGACCGAAAGCCCCAAGCCCCCAAACCACCAGAGCGGCGACACCGAGCGCGGACAGCCCCGCAGGACGTACACCTGCACCCCAAAGGATCGCAAGCTGCGCCACCCCCATCAGCAGCAGATGCAACGCCAGATAATCGGCGACCATGACGGGCAACACCTCGACATTCACCGCCGTCGCCACCACGGGAACCACCGCCGCAGGCAGCAATGCCACCAGCCAGAAGGCGCGCCCCTCCAGCGGCGAGACAGTGCCCGCGCGCACAGGCAGCGCCCGCGACAAAGGCCGCGCCAGCGCCACGATCCCGGCCAGCAATCCCATCAGCCACCAGCCCGACGCAGGCACGCCCGTGCTTTGCACCCGCCCATAGGCCGCATCCAGCCAGTCGCGCGCCGCCGCCTGCCCCGCGCGACTGTGCAGGATCGAGACATGCTCGGTCCAGGGCGCCGCAACGGCGGCGCGGATCACGCCGACATCACTGACCGTATCGCCCTCGGAGGCATCCTGCTGCACCATCCGCAAGGCCTCAACGCCGAACTCACGCAGATGCGGCTCCCCCGCGCCTGCGATCAGAAGCATATTGTCAGGCTCGGCTGCCGTGACGGCCTGCGAAAACGCCGAAAGCAGCACGAGCGGTCCTGTATCTTCGGGACGCTCCAGCGCCGCACGGATCAACACATCCGTCGCCATCGAATGGCCCAGCAACGCGACAGGCGCAGACCCGTCGCGCACCGCATCCACCACCTTCAACGTCTGATCCACCAACAGCTGCGTGGTGCCCAGCACGGAACTGACATCCCCCGACATCGGCACGGGGTTGCGCCCGTGTCCCTGAAAATCGAAACTATGCACGCGGTAGCCCGCCCGCGCCAGCGTCAATGCATAGGCCTGCATCATCTGCGCAGACCCCGCGAACCCATGCGCGATGACCACGACGGGACCTTCACCGCCGGTGCTGTAAGAGATCACGGGCGTCGGCCCCACGCTGCTATGCACCACGTCGACGCCGCGCCGCAGTCCTTCGAGCTGCCACAGCGACGCCAGTACCAGCGCAAGCGCCAATACGGGCATCACACGGTCAAGAATTACGCGCATGGTCCATCAGGCGGCGCATCTCGGCAATCGCCGGTGCCAGCCCCAGAAATATCGCCTCTCCAATCAGGAAATGACCGATGTTCAGCTCGACCACATTCGGAAATGCCGCCACTGGCGAGACGGTATCGTAGGTCAGCCCGTGCCCCACATGCATCTCAAGGCCCAGATCATGGCCAAAAGCAGTTATCTCGCGCAGCTTGGAAAGCTCCGCCTCCGCCTGATCAAAACGCCCCTCGTGATAGGCATCACAATAGGCCCCCGAATGCAGCTCAACCACATGCGCGCCGATCCGGTGCGCGGCCTCCAACTGTCGCTGTTCCGCCCCGATGAAAAGCGACACGCGACAGCCCGCGTCGAGCAACGGTGCGATATACCCCGCAAGCCGGTTTTCGTCCCGCGCGACCTCAAGACCGCCTTCGGTCGTGCGCTCCTCCCGCTTTTCCGGCACGATGCACACCGCATGCGGCTTGTGACGCAGCGCGATCGCTTGCATCTCTTCCGTCGCGGCCATCTCGAAGTTGAGCGGCACGCTGAGCATGTCCATGAGCCCCTCGATGTCGGCATCCGAGATATGGCGCCGGTCCTCGCGCAGATGCGCCGTGATCCCATCTGCGCCCGCATCCTGCGCAATCTGTGCGGCGCGCAGCGGGTCCGGTGTATCGCCCCCGCGTGCATTTCGCACCGTCGCCACATGGTCGATGTTCACCCCCAACCGCAGCTTGCCCATCTCACCCATTCGCCTCTTCCTTTTTCTTCTGTGCCGTGCGTTTCTTTTCCTCTGCTTTCGCAGCGGTTTTAGCCTTGAGCGCCTCGAACTTGGCCTTGATCAAACCTTTGCGCCGCTTTTGGTACGCGCGCAGTAACGGTACCGATCCATAATAGAAGAGCGTCGCAAAGAAGATACCGGACACAATGCCACCCACCAGATAGGGATAGAAAACATCACGCGAAAAAATCGCGAGCCCGGACCAATCCATCTTGTCCGGCGTGAAGACCGCGATGAAGTTGTGCCACAGATCGCTCCCCGCATCGGCAAACTTGCGGCTCAGCGCGCGCAGTTCCCCTTCCTCAAGGTCGGTTCCCAGCATCCAGTGCCCGGTCTTGAGCGAGGCGAGCGTGATAAACACAAACGTGAAAGGATTGCCCACAAACGTGGCCATCAGCGAGGCAAGGATATTGCCTTTCATCGCCTTGGCGATCAACACCGCCCCAAAAAAGTGAAACCCGAACAGCGGCGAAAAGGTAATGAACACGCCCGCCCAAATCCCCCGCGCGATACGCTCCGGGCTGTCGGGCAGACGGCGCACACGGTGTTTGACGTAATGAAATGCCCGCGCCCATCCCCCGCGCGGCCACAAAAGCTCCGCCATCTTGCGCAAGAAAGGCTTGGGGTCACGTCGCTTGAAGATCACAGCGCCACCTCTAATGTGGCAACCGCATCAGCATGCGGACCAGTGTCGCGGTACCTCTCCAATGCTGCCACGTGACTTTCCGCTTCCAATGTCAACATCAGTGAATGCAGCTGCGCCACATCGCGCAGCTCGGCATGCACCAACACTCTGAAGAAATCTGGCTTGCGCTCGATGAAATTCAAGTCCGAGATGTTCGCACCGGCCTCCCCCATCAACGTGCAAATACGCCCCAACACACCACGATCATTGGCGACAGTAATGTCGAGTGTCGCACCATACGCGGCCGGATGGCTACCGTCGTGCCACCGCAAGTCGAGCCACCGCTCGGGCTGCTCCTCATAAGCGCACAGCCGGTCGCAATCGATCGCATGCACGGTCACACCCTTCCCGCGGAAGGTGATTCCGACGATCCTCTCTCCCGGCAACGGCTCACAACAGGTCGCGCGGTCGAACGATTGGCCGGATTCGAGGCCGATGACCGCGCGTTTGCGGTCCACTTCATCGGCGCCTGCTTCGTCAAGCTCGGGATAGACCGCGCGCACCACCTCGCGGCCCGTCCGCTCCGCACTGCCCAACTGCTCCAGAAGGTCGTTCACACCGTGCAGGCGCAGTGCCCGTGCAGCAGTGGCGAGCACCTTATCCGTTGCCCGCTTGCCCACCTGCTCGAACGCAGAGCGTGCCAGCTCCCGTCCCAGCTTGGCAAATCGCGCGCGGTCCTCTTCGCGCAACGAGCGACGGATGGCCGCCTTGGCCTTCCCCGTCTTCGCAATGTCCAGCCACGTCGCCTGAGGCGTCTGCCCTTGGGCGGTGATGATCTCGACCGATTGGCCATTTTTCACCCGCGTCCACAAAGGCACGCGGATCCCGTCAATCTTGGCCCCCACACAGGCGGAGCCGATGCGCGTGTGAATGGCATAGGCGAAATCAATCGGGGTCGCCCCACGCGGCAGCTTGATCACCTCGCCCTTGGGCGTGAAACAGAAGACTTTGTCGGTATACATCTCCAGCTTGACCGCTTCGAGGAAATCCTCGTGATCATCCTCGCCGTCGAACTGCTCCGTGAGCTGTGAGATCCATTTCACCGGGTCCACGGCAAACGGATTCTCCGAGCGGACCCCATCCCGGTAGGACCAATGCGCTGCCACGCCTGTCTCGGCCACATCATCCATCGGCCGCGTGCGGATCTGCACCTCCACCCGCTTGCCGTCGCGTCCCGACACAGTCGTATGGATCGAGCGGTAACCGTTGGTCTTGGGCTGGCTGATGTAATCCTTGAACCGGCCGGGCACCGCACGCCAGCGCCGGTGGATCGCCCCCAGCGCGCGGTAGCAGTCCTCCTCACTGTCCGTGACCACTCTAAACCCGTAGATATCCGACAGCCGTGAGAAAGCCTGCTCCTTCTCCTCCATCTTGCGCCAGACCGAATAGGGCTTTTTCGCGCGCCCGTTGATCTGCGCGCTCACACCCGCGTTCGCCAATTCCTTGCGCATGTCCGTCGTGATCCGCGCAATCACATCGCCGGTCTCTTTTTGGAGTGTAATGAAGCGGCGAATGATCGACAGGCGCGCTTCGGGATTGAGCACTTTGAACGCCAGATCTTCCAGCTCCTCGCGCATCCATTGCATGCCCATCCGGCCTGCAAGGGGCGCAAAAATGTCCATCGTCTCGCGCGCCTTCTGCGCCTGCTTGTCCGGGCGCATCGCCTTGATCGTACGCATATTGTGCAGCCGGTCCGACAGCTTGACCAAAATCACCCTCAGATCCTTGGACATCGCCATGAACAGCTTGCGGAAATTCTCCGCCTGTTTGGTCTCGGATGAATTGAGCTGAAGATTGGTGAGCTTGGTCACCCCGTCGACCAGCTCCGCCACATCCGTGCCGAACAGCTCCTGAACCTCCGCATAGGACGCGGGCGTGTCCTCAATGGTGTCGTGCAGCAGCGCGGTGATAATGGTCGCATCGTCCAGCTGTTGCTCTGCCAGAATGCAGGCCACAGCGACAGGATGCGTGAAATAGGGCTCACCGGAGTGGCGAAACTGTCCCTCGTGCATCCGCTCGCCATAAGCATAGGCGGCGCGGATCATTTTCTCGTTCGTCTTCGGATTGAACCCGCGTAGCAGTGTGACAAGGTCGTCGGCAGTGCTCGTCATTATCTGCCTCAGCCCTCAGGCGGGAACCCTATTCCCGTCGAACTCAACCCTGCCCTTGCGCAGCCATCAGCTGCCGCAAAAGCATCTCTTCGGACATGGTGTCTTCTTCTGGTTTGTCCTGCTCGGCCCCCATGAGAATCGCCATGGCATCTTCTTCGGGCTCATCCACCTCGATCTGGTGCTGATTGCTCTCGATCAGACGCTCACGCAGGTCATCCGCCGCCTGCGTCTCATCCGCGATCTCGCGCAGCGATACGACAGGGTTTTTGTCGTTGTCGCGATCGACCGTCACGGGCGAGCCCGCTGAAATCTCGCGCGCACGGTGCGCCGCAAGCATGACCAGCTCAAACCGGTTCGGGACTTTATCAACACAATCTTCGACGGTTACGCGGGCCATTGGACGCTCCAAACAATATATCCGATAGAGAGGGTTACTTAGGCCCGATCAACCCGATTTACAAGCAGGTATTACAGGGCGATTACCTCCCCGACCGCATCATGAGGCAAGGCATCACACATCTGCCGCACGGTTTGATGGGTGAGCGGGTGCACCCAATCGGGCGCGACATCCATCATCGGCACCAGCACGAACGCCCGCTCACTCATCCGCGGATGCGGCAGGATAAGTTCGGGCGGCGGGCGCGCTTGCTGATCTTCGGGCGGCAAATCGCGCCAGTATGCATGGGTTTGCGCATCCGGCAGCACGCAAGCACCGCAAGCGATGAGATCAAGGTCGAGCGTGCGCGCGCCCCAGCGGTGCACCCGCTCGCGCCCCATTTGCGCCTCGACTGCATGCAGATGCGCGAGCAGTGCCGCCGCGCCGCCGTCATAGTCCAGCACGGCGACCGCATTCACGAAATCCGGCCCGGACCCTGCCGGAAACGCAGGCGTGGCAAAATAGCGGCTGCACCTGCGAATCGCACACCCCCGCTTTTTCAACAGCCTTCGCGCAGCATCCAACAGTTCCGACGGCGTCTCCGCCCCGAACGAAAGGTTCGAGCCGAGCGCCACAATGGCTAGGCGATCGGCGGTGACGCGCCGGCAATCTGTTTTCCCCATCACTTCACCTTGAACCATTCCTCAATTTCCCTAAATAAGCCTCAAAGCCGGTACCACGGCTGGGTAAATAGTGATCGTTTGTTTTTAAAAGCGGTATACTGCGCATTTTGTAAGGTTGAACATGTTTTATAAAGACGAACGCCTCGCCCTCTTCATCGATGGATCAAACCTTTACGCCGCCGCGAAAAGCCTCGGCTTTGACATCGACTATAAATTGCTCCGGTCCGAGTTCATGCGTCGTGGCAAACTGCTGCGCGCGTTCTACTACACCGCCCTTCTCGAAAACGATGAGTACTCGCCCATCCGACCTTTGGTGGACTGGTTGCATTACAACGGCTTCTCGATGGTTACGAAACCGGCCAAGGAATACACCGACAGCATGGGCCGCCGTAAAGTGAAGGGCAACATGGACATTGAACTGGCCGTCGATGCGATGGAGCTCGCGCCGCACCTCGATCACATCGTGATTTTTTCGGGCGACGGTGACTTCCGCCCCCTCGTCGAGAGCCTTCAACGCCAAGGCGTGCGCGTTTCAGTCGTATCCACCATTCGCAGCCAACCTCCGATGATCTCCGATGATCTGAGGCGCCAGGCCGATAACTTCATCGAGCTGGAAGATCTGCGTGACGTCGTCGGCCGCCCCCCGCGTGAGCCGCGCCAGACCTTGGAAGCGGACGCCGAGACAGACGGCTAAGGCGCGCACAAGCGCGTCGCGACGCCCCCGCGATGGAAAAAACGTCGGCAGCCTTTGGCCAAAAACTGGACGCGCGCGGTCGAAAAGCTTACCTCTGAAGGCAAGCAGGAGACACAGATGATGAAACCGCCCCTCACCCTCTACGTCGCAGCGCCGCGCGGTTTTTGCGCGGGCGTGGACCGCGCCATCAAGATCGTCGAGATGGCGATCGAGAAATGGGGTGCACCCGTCTATGTCCGCCATGAGATCGTGCACAATAAGTTCGTCGTCGACGGCCTGCGCGACAAGGGTGCTGTCTTCGTCGAAGAACTCTCCGAATGCCCCGATGATCGCCCGGTTATCTTTTCGGCCCATGGCGTGCCAAAATCCGTGCCCAGCGCCGCACAGGCCCGCAACATGGTCTATGTCGATGCCACCTGCCCCTTGGTGAGCAAGGTGCACATCGAGGCCCAGCGCCATGCCGATGCAGGTTTGCAAATGATCATGATCGGCCACGAGGGCCATCCGGAAACCGTCGGCACCATGGGCCAGCTCCCTGAGGGCGAGGTCATACTTGTGGAAGTTCCCGAGGACGTGGCAACCGTACAGGTCCGGGACGAAAGCAAACTGGCTTACGTCACCCAAACCACACTGAGCATCGACGACACCGCCGATGTGGTCGCCGCGCTAAAGGCGCGCTTCCCCGCCATCGTCGGTCCGCACAAGGAAGACATCTGCTACGCTACCACCAACCGCCAAGAGGCGGTCAAGGCCATGGCCCCCAAATGCGACGCCATGCTGGTCGTTGGCGCGCCCAACTCCTCCAATTCCAAGCGCCTGGTTGAGGTCGGCTCCCGCGCGGGCTGCGGCTACGCCCAGCTCGTCCAACGCGCCGCCGACATTGACTGGCGCGCCTTGGACGGCATCACCAGCATCGGCATCACCGCGGGCGCCAGCGCTCCCGAAGTGTTGATTAATGAAGTCATGGATGCCTTCAAGGCGCGCTACACCGTGACCGAAGAACTGGTAGAGACAGCGGTGGAAAACGTAGAATTCAAAGTGCCACGCGTGCTGCGCGAACCAGCTTAGGCGGGACGTCCGGCAGAGGAGGACCAGTTGCAGCAAAAAGCCCATCCTTACGGACGCTGCAAAAAGATCCGGAAACAGCAGCGGCGTGTTACAGATGTTTTGCGGATGTATGTCTAATTTCAGCTACCCGAAAATTAGGTCTTAACTGAGGTCGTTCGCAATCGCGAAGCACTTGCGTCAGCCGGTACGCGTTCAAAGGTAGTAGCAGCGCGTGCAGAAGAAAAATGGGCCAGAGCGAAAGTGCTGCCCCATAGATCACGAACAGAATGTTAGAGACGATGGCGCACACTCTCAGTGACCGTTGTTCGCGCATATAAAATGCAAGAATTACGAACAATCCGGCCCCAAGACCGATACAATCCATCCATGTCATCGAAGACCTCTCAAATAAAATTTATCGATCAAAAAAATGAAGCACCGGAAAATGCCATTTCCGAACACAATTACCTGAGGGAAGCTTTCTGTCAGGTCTGGAATTCCCTACCATCTGCAAGCCGAGGCGCGTGACTTCAAGCTCGGTACTGCTGCTTCCAGTTTGCAGCAACGCCAACGGCAACATTGTCCGCACAGCAGACCTTGCGCATTTAAGCGCACGCACCCCTCCCCCGCCTTTTCCAATCACCCCCTTCACATTCCCCTGCCCGCCAGCGTAGCCTCCGCCAATCGGACAAAAGGTATGCCCATGATCACCCTCCAGTTCCTCGTCACCGCGCTCGTGGTGGTCATCGCTCCCGGCACCGGCGTCATCTACACCCTTGCGCTGGGCTTGGGCCAAGGCCGCAGCGCCGCTCTTTGGGCCGCCCTTGGCTGCACCTTCGGCATCGTCCCGCACCTCGCCGCTGCGACCCTCGGCCTCGCCGCGATCCTGCACACCTCCGCGCTGCTGTTCACCGCCATGAAATGGGCGGGCGTCGCATACCTGCTCTACATCGCCTGGCAAGCGCTTAAAGAGGGCGGCGCGCTCAGCGTTGATGCCGCCCGCACACAGCAATCCGGCTGGCAAATTGCGCGGCGCGGCGCACTCATCAACATCCTCAACCCCAAGCTGTCGATCTTCTTTCTGGCCCTGCTGCCCCCCTTCCTGTCCGGCACCGCCGCCACGGCAACGGCGGAAATGGCGCTTCTCGGCGCCGTTTTCATGGCAATGACTTTCGCGGTCTTCGTCCTCTACGGCAGCTTCGCCGCCGCCGCGCGCAACTGGCTGCTGGGCTCGGAGCGGGCGATGAAATGGCTCAGCCGCTCTTTCGCCGCGATCTTTGCCGCCCTCGCCGGCCGCCTCGCCCTCGAGCGCGCCTGATGCTCAGTATCCCCCGCGCACCGCTGCTGCTCGGCCTCGCCGGTGTGCTTCCCTTCCTCTGGGGCGTCGCCACCGTCCTGTCCGAAGACATCAGCGACTTCGGCCTCGCCACCGTCGGTCCCCGCCTCATCGGCCCATATGTGCAGCTGTTCTACGGCGCCATTATCCTGTCGTTCATGTCCGGCGTGCTTTGGGGTTTCGCCACGAAAGCTGAGGGCCGCCGCGCCACCGCTGGCTACGCACTGTCGGTGCTCCCCTCCCTCTGGGCTTTCTTCATGACCGGCGGTGGCCCGACCACCGCATCTCTCAACCTGATGATCGGCTTTGCGGGTCTGTTGCTCCTCGATATAACCTTTTGGCGCTGGGGCCTCGCGCCGCAATGGTGGGTGTCTCTGCGTCTGCTGCTCACGGCCCTCGTGCTCGCCTGCCTCGCCGTGACAGCGTTCCAATGAGCGATCCCAAAACCCTCACCGTCTACGCGGCGCAGTCCGAACGCTACGCATCGCTCACCAATGACGTGCTCGCCAATGATCCCGTACTCACCGCGTTCATCGCCTCCCTGCCGCCCCACGCCCATGCCCTCGACCTCGGCTGCGGCCCCGGCGCCGCCGCGACCGTCATGGCGCAGGCAGGCCTGCACGTGCACGCCACCGATGCCGTTCCCAAAATGATCGCCCTCGTTCCCCCGCACCTCAATATCCACGCCGAAGTCAAAACCTTCGACCAGATCGACGGCATCGCCCTCTATCACGGCATCTGGGCCAACTTCAGCCTCCTGCATGCCGCGCGCGCCGAACTCCCCCGCATCCTTCTCGCCCTGCACAAATCACTTCACCGCCGGGGCGTCCTGCACATCGCCATGAAGCTGGGTGAGAAGACCGCGCGCGATGCCTTGGGCCGCCAATACACCTACGTGACCGAACAAGAACTGCGCACCCTGCTCGCGGACGCAGGCTTTACCGTCACCGAAAAAAATAAAGGTCGCGATATGGGGCTGGACGGCACCTATGCCGATTGGATAGCACTCGCCGCATATGGCTAAACTCTTCGCATATACGGACGGCGCGTGTTCCGGCAATCCCGGCCCCGGTGGCTGGGGCGCTCTCATGCAGGCCATGGACGGCGAAACCGTGGTCAAGGAGCGCGAGCTCAAAGGCGGCGAAGCCAATACCACCAACAACCGTATGGAACTGCTGGCCGCGATCCACGCGCTCGAAGCGCTCGACCGCGATACCGAGATCACGCTGGTCACCGACAGCAACTACGTCAAGAACGGCATCACCGGCTGGATCTTCGGCTGGAAGAAAAACGGCTGGAAGAACGCCGCCAAAAAACCCGTCAAAAACGCCGAGCTGTGGCAACGTCTCGATGCCGCCAACGCCCGCCACCGCGTCACATGGCAATGGGTCAAGGGCCACGCTGGCCACCCGGAAAACGAGCGTGCCGACGCGCTGGCCCGCGCGGGCATGGCACCGTTCAAATCCAAATGAACGGTGCCGTCCTGCGTCACCTGTTGGTGCCAATCGCCCTGCATCCCGATGGCATACCTCTGCGCCTTCCCGCGCATGAGACGACGAACGGCAGCCTGCGTCTCATCCACGGGCCCGAACCCGTCCCCCAGCGGACATCACGCGCCCTGGGTGCCGCGCAACTTCTGTTTCATGCAACGGGTCTAGAGACTCGGGACGCCCGGTTCATCGGTCACGACGAAGGCAGGCTGGAGCATGGCACGATGTGGCATGCGTATCTGTGTCGGATCAAACCCCCGGTCCGCGACCGCTGGAAACACGTCGCGCCGGGTGGCATGCGCATCCTGCGCTGGTGTAGGATAGACTCTGAGTTGACGCTCTCAGACGCGGATGCCGCGTGCCTGAGATGGATCCGAAGTCTGCTATGAGCATGCTGACCTTCCTCGATTACGCCTCCGTCGTGATTTTCGCGATCACCGGCGCGCTGGTGGCCAGCCGCGCCCAGCTCGATCTGGTTGGCTTTGCCTTCATCGCTTGCCTCACGGCGGTCGGCGGCGGAACGGTCCGTGATCTACTGCTCGACCGCAACCCGATCTTCTGGATCGCGCAGCCTACGTATCTCGCCGCCGCAGCCTTCTCCGCACTGGTAATCTTCTTCACCGCACATCTGCTCGAATCGCGCCTGCGCGCCATCATATGGCTCGACAGCATGGCGCTCGCCGTTGCCGTCGCCGCAGGCACCGGCGTCGCGCTGAGCCTCGGCCAGGGCCCCGCAATCGTCATCTTGATGGGCATCCTCACCGGCTGCATGGGCGGTTTGATGCGCGACGTCGTCGTGGGCGATGTTCCAGTGGTCCTCAAACAGGGCGAGCTCTACGTCACCGCTGCTTTCGCCGGTGCCGCCACAACCGTCGCCCTGCAAACCTACGCCCCCGGCCTGCCCCACACCCTGCTGATCGGCGCCGCCGTCACTTGGACCTTGCGCGCGGGCTCCATCCATTTCGGCTGGCATCTGCCCGTCTACAAAAGCAGCCCGCCCAAGCAGTAGCCCCTATTTCTATTGGCCTTAAATACTCCGGGGGGCCGGCCAACGGCCGGTGGGGGCTGGCCCCCCTTCCGTCATTTCCGCCAGTGAAACGGGACGATCACCAGTGCCCCGATCGACGATACAATCGCGTTCACCCCCGGTGAGGAGAAGCCGAAGCCGAACATCAGCCGCACAAAATAAAAGACGAACGCGCCGCCCACGCAGATAATGATGGATTGCAGGATCCCGTTGTGGGTAAACCCTGTCTTTTCAGACAGATACCCCACAATCCCCGCAATCACGACCGTACCGATCATCGTCGGAAACATCTGCTAATCCTTGCTCAAATCCGTGCCCACAGCGACCTGCGCGCCGCGCTGGAACGCTGCCGCATCCTGCGCGCCTTTGCCCGCTTTTTGCAAGCGCGTCAACGCCACGGCACCTTCCCCACAGGCCACATGCAGGCGCGCATCCAGCACCATGCCAACAGGCCCCGATCCCTCCACAAGCTGCGCTCCCAGCACCTTGATCCGCGCGCCATCATGCTCGAACCACGCACCGGGAAAGGGCGACAGACCCCTGATTTGCCGGTCCACCTCGACAGCCGGCTGCGTCCAGTCAATGCGCGCCTCCGCCTTGTCGATCTTGGCTGCATAGGTCACGCCTACCTCCGGTTGCGCCTCCGGCACCAGCGTATCGAGGTGAGCAAGGGCCTCGACAACCGCTCGCGCGCCCAGCGCGCTCAACCGATCATGAAGCTGCGCCGTCGTCTCTTCGGCCCCGATATCCAAAACTTCACGCAGCAAGACAGGCCCGGTATCCAGCCCCGCCTCCATCTGCATAATGCACACACCGGTCCGTGCATCCCCCGCCATGATCGCGCGATGTATCGGCGCCGCCCCGCGCCAACGCGGCAGCAGGCTCGCATGGATGTTCAAACAACCCTGCACAGGCGCGTCCAAAATCACCTGAGGCAGGATCAGACCATAGGCCACCACCACCGCCACATCGGCACCCAGCGCCGCAAAATCCGCCTGCGCCTGTGCCGACTTCAACGACACCGGCGTGCGCACCTCCAGGCCAAGCTCAACGGCGCGCCCATGCACCGGCGAGGGTCGGTCCTTCTTACCCCGTCCCGCCGGGCGCGGCGGCTGGGAATATACGGCGACTATCTCGTGCCCTGCTGCGACCAAAGCCTCCAGCACCCCTACCGAGAAATCCGGCGTGCCCATGAAAACAACGCGCATAACTCTACCCGTTCATCTTACGCGCACGGCGCAGGAGCATGTCACGCTTCACCTTGCTCAGCCGGTCGACGTAAAGCTTGCCGTCCAGATGATCGATCTGGTGCTGCACGCTGGTCGCGTCCAAACCGACAAAATCACGCTCTACGACCGCGCCCGTCTCGTCCATATACCGTACCTTGACCCCGCGCGGGCGGCTGACCTTGGCCGAGACACCAGACAAACAGGGCGAGGCTTCCTCATGCACATTCATGATCGCCGAGGCGTCGATCACTTCGGGGTTCGCCAGTCTGATCCGCTTGTTACGCGCCTCCGACGTGTCCACCACCGCCAGCCGCAGCATGACACCGATCTGCGGCGCGCCGAGCCCCACACCGGGCATCGCGTCCATCGTATCGATCATATCCTGCCAGATCGCGCGCACCTCATCGCTCACTGCCGTGACCTCTTCGCAGGGTGTCCGCAACCGCTTGTCCGGCCAGGCCAGTATCGGACGCACGGTCATGCTGCATACTCCGCTTCCAGCGCCGCGCGGGTCTGCGCGTCCAGGTGATCAAACGTCACCAAACCGTCGAGATGATCCAACTCATGCTGCACGCAAGCCGCCGCAAAGCCGCTGAAACGCTGTGCACACCGCCCGCCATCGAGCGCGGTCCACGCCATCCGCACTTGTGCAGGCCGCGTCACATCCGCACTTACGCCGGGAATGCTCAGGCACCCTTCCGCCTGCGTCGCGCGGTCCTCGCTCACCTCTTCCATTACCGGGTTGATGCAGATTAAAGGATCAGCCACCCCCTCTTTCCAGCCGACATCCATCACAAACACACGGACCAGCACGCCCACCTGAGGTGCCGCCAACCCACGCCCCGGAGCCGCATACATCGTCTCAAGCATATCCGCCGCCAGCGCCTCGATCTCTGGCGTGATCGCCTCGACGGGTGCGCAAATTTGCATCAGGCGCGTATCGGGCCACTGCACGATGTCCAGCAGGCTCATCCGCGCGCCAACTCACGCTTGTATTTGACCATCTTGCGCGTAATCATCTGACGGCGCAGCGGTTTGAGATAGTCGATGAACAGCTTGCCATCCAGATGGTCGATCTCATGCTGCACACAAGTCGCCCACAGCCCATCCATCCCCTCGCGCTGCTCTGCGCCATCACGGTCAATCCACGTGACTTCCACCTCCGCCGGACGCGTCACCTCGGCGAACTGCTCCGGCAGGCTCAGGCAGCCTTCCTCGTAGGTATGCACCTCCTCCGACGCGCCCACAATCTGAGGGTTGAACATGATCAGCGGGCGCGGCTTCTCGCCCTCCGCCTTCACACAATCAAGCACCACCAGACGGCTCAGCACTCCGACTTGCGGCGCGGCAAGCCCCACGCCGGGTGCGTCATACATCGTCGCCAGCATGTCATCGGCCAGCGCGCGCAGATCATCGTTCAGATCTTCGACAACGGCACAGGATTTCTTCAGGCGCGGATCGGGGTGATATAGAATAGGGCGTTTCATGGAGGCTGATGTAGGGCATGGCCCTGCGCGTCGCAAGCGGGGCTTGCACATAAGTCAGGCATCGGTACTTTTGCGCCAGACCAACAGGAGAGACCATCATGAGCTTTGATACCCCGATCGAACGCCGCGGCACCCATTGCGTGAAATGGGACGGGATGGAGAGCCTCTACGGCGTTCCCGCCGAGACGGGCATTTCCATGTGGGTGGCCGATATGGACTTCACCACCGCCCCCGTCGTGCAAGACGCCGTGCAGTCGATGGTCGATCATGGGATCTATGGCTATTTCGGCGACGACAGCAAATACCGCGCGGCGATCCAGTGGTGGATGAAGGAACGTCACGGCTGGGATTTCGATCCCGCCCATATCTTCACCACTCACGGCCTCGTGAATGGCACCGCCATGTGCGTCGATGCCTTCACAAAGCCCGGCGAGGGCGTGGTCCTCTTCACCCCCGTTTATCACGCGTTTGCCAAAGTGATCAAAGCGGCGGACCGCCAGGTGGTCGAATGCGAAATGGTGCAGGAGAACGGCCGCTACCGCATGAATTTCGACGCCTACGATGCGCAGATGACCGGGAATGAGACGATGCTCATGCTCTGCTCCCCGCACAACCCCGGCGGCACCGTCTGGACCCGAGAGGAGCTTGAGCAGGTCGCAGCCTTTGCCAAACGCCACGATCTCGTGCTGGTCTCGGACGAAATCCATCATGATCTGGTGATGCCAGGCCACAAACACACCGCCATGGCCCTGATCGACGGCATCGAGGAACGGCTGGTCATGATGACCGCCACGACCAAGACCTTCAATATCGCAGGCAGCCATTCGGGCAACGTCATCATCGCCGATCCGGCGCTGCGTGAGAAATTCGCCGCGCGCATGGCCGCTCTGGGCCTCTCACCCAACAGTTTCGGCCTATTCATGGCCACCGCCGCCTATTCGCCCGACGGGGCCGCTTGGGTCGACGATCTGGTCGCCTACCTCGATGGCAACCGCCGCCTGTTCGATGCGGCCATCAATGACATTCCGGGCCTCAAATCCATGCCACTGGCCGCGACCTATCTGGCGTGGGTGGATTTCGACGGCACGGGCATGAACCGGGAGGAGTTTACAAAGCGCGTGGAACAAGGCGCAGGCATCGCCGCCAACCACGGCCCGACTTTCGGCAGTGGCGGCGAAAGCTTTCTGCGCTTCAACATCGCCACGCCACGCGCGCGGGTACGAGAGGCCTGCGACCGTCTCGCCGAGGCGTTCAAAGACCTCCAGTAAACCGGCGGGTGCGCGCCCTTACGCGGCGCCGCCCATCCCCAGCTCCGCATCGGCTGCGGCGGCATAGTTCACGGCATTTGCCCGCTTGAGGGTGAAAATACGCTCTTCCCCCACCAATTCGACGCCCATGATTGCGTATTGGTGCAGGTGCTCCGCCCCTTCGAACAGATCGACCACACCGCTCAGCTCGGGCACCTGCTCCGCCACCACGGCGATGCCTGAGGCCCAGCGCCGCCGCACCGGATACCGAACGCCACCCGCTCGCACGGAAAGCTGCACTTGGCGTTCCAGCCCCTTGCAATGCGGGTGCCCCCGTCCTGGCTCAAATCCTTTCGGCAAGATCACATCCACTTTTCTTCTCCACCTTTTCATCTTCAGCATTGTTGCAAAGGTTTCACTTGGCAATGTATTTTTGAAACTTTATTTCGCCCTCTGCGGCAATCCCATGTGCATCCGCGCAGATCACCTGCGCGGCCCTATGCCTCGAAGCCATAGCCACAGTAAGCTACAATTTTATGAACACAGACACAGGAGGTCCCGATGGGTTTGTTGATCAACGGCGTGTGGCACGACAGCTGGTACGACACAAAAGACAGCGGCGGCACGTTCCAGCGAGAGGAGTCGAACTTCCGCAACTGGATCACCGCCGACGGCGCGGCAGGCCCCACAGGCACCGACGGCTTCAAAGCGGAGGCAGATCGCTACCACCTCTATGTGAGCCACGCCTGCCCCTGGGCTCACCGCGCGCTGGTCTTCCGCGCGCTCAAGGGGCTTGCCCCCCTCATTGACGTCTCCGTTGTGCATCCCGACATGCTCGGCGACGGCTGGACCTTTGCCACCGATTTCGATGGCGCCACCGGCGACCAACTCTTCAACCTGCCCTTTGCGCGCGACATCTACACCCGCGCCGTGCCAGACTTCACCGGGCGCGTGACCGTGCCGATCCTGTGGGACAAACAACGCGGCACAATCGTGTCCAACGAATCCTCCGAGATCATCCGCATGATGAACAGCGCCTTCGATGATCTGACCGGCAACACCGACGATTACTGGCCACAAGAGCTGCGCGCGCAGATCGAACCGATCAATACGCGCATCTACGACACCCTCAACAACGGCGTCTACAAATCAGGCTTCGCCACGACGCAAGATGCCTACGACGCTGCCGTGCATCCCCTGTTCGACACGCTCGACTGGATCGAGGATATACTGAGCCAGAACCGCTACCTCACCGGCGCACGGATCACTGAAGCCGATTGGCGCCTGTTCACGACGCTCGTCCGCTTCGATCTGGTTTATCACCAACATTTCAAATGCAACCGCGCCCGCATCGTGGACTACCCTAACCTATGGGGTTTCACCCGCGAGCTTTATCAGTGGGACGGCGTAGCGCAGACCGTGCATTTCGACCACATCGTCCGCCATTACCACTACAGCCACGAATCGATCAATCCGAACCGGATCATCCCGATCAACCCTGTGGTCGACTGGACCGCCCCTCACGGCAGAGGCTAGCTCCCCACCCGTTCGGCGCCGTAATGCGCCACCATCGCCGCCAGATCCTCCGGCGGTGTGCCGCTTTGCACAAAAGCGCGCGCATTGGCCGAATGGGCAAATATCGACCCGTCGGAGAAAAAGCTCGTATTGGTGACGAAGATCACGCGCGCGTCAGGCTGTTTATAATTGGCATAATCCGCCACGGCCAACGCGGCACCCTCCGCCAGAACCAGATCCTGAATGATGATGTCGGTGGGGTGCTGTGACAAATGCTCGATCGCATCCTGCTGCCCGCTCACGCAAGTGACCGCCATACCCTGACGCTCGAGATGGCGTTGCCACACCGTTGCAAGCTCGGCTACGCTTTCAACGATCAAGACACGAGTGTTTTGCATTTTAGCTTCGGTCATCACTGACACCCTTTCGGCCATTGCGAACGGTAAACACTACTACTCGGAAAGGCAAAGCCAATTGCTTTACGTAATAGAACAATAACCTCTATTGCTAGTTTGATCAAACTCCGCTTTGAGAAAACGGGGAGTCGGCGAAAACAAGCCGCATCAACGCGGAGCGAATAGGCACTTGGGACAACATAAACGTGACCACGGTGGCGGGGTAGACGCGGCGATACAGCGCTTTGGCGGCCTGCGGAGGGACTGGATCGACCTGTCTACCGGCATTAATCCGGTTTGCTATCCTATCGGCGAAATCAGTGCCGCCGCTTGGGCAACCCTGCCAGACGAGGCTGCCCAGGCCCACATTTTGGAGGTCGCCCGGCAGTTCTGGCAGGTTCCACAGGGGGCTGCGATTCTGTGCGTTCCCGGCGCGTCGGCTGCCATCGCGATGATTCCCCGCGCCACCACGGCCCGCGATGTCCACATCGCCACGCCGACCTACAACGAACATGCCGCCGCCTTCGCCGCCGCAGGCTGGCAGGAGGCCGTACAACCGACCTGCTCCGCAGCTCAGGTAATCGTGCACCCCAACAACCCCGATGGCCGCCTCTTTACAGCGTCCGATCTGCACGCCCCCCTGCGAATCATCGACGAAAGCTTTTGCGACGTGGCGCCAGACCGGACGCTCATGGCCCAAACGACCGTACCCGGCACCCTCCTGCTCAAAAGCTTCGGAAAATTCTGGGGCCTGGCCGGTCTGCGCCTCGGCTTCGTCATCGGCGATCCTGCCCTGATCGCAAAGCTCGCCGAGATGCTCGGCCCATGGCCCGTCGCCGGTCCCGCCCTTGAGATCGGCGCACGCGCGCTTGTAGACATCGAGTGGGCCACCAAAACTCGAGAACGCCTGGCGCACGACACCACACGCCTCGACACTCTTCTGCATGGCTCCGGAGCCACGCCTCTCGGCGGCACGACCCTCTTCCGCCTTTATGAGGTAGGCGATGCCGGGGCATGGCAGCACCGGCTGGCAAAACACCATATCTGGAGCCGCGTCTTTCCCTACAATCCCCACTGGCTGCGTCTCGGCCTGCCCGGCCCAACCGATTGGCCCCGTGTGGAGGCCGCGCTCGCGTGAGCACCGCGACCATACTCTTCTGCGCCATGCTGCTGGACGCCGCCCTGGGAGAGCCGCGCTGGCTCTGGTCTCGCCTGCCCCATCCGGCCGTGCTCATGGGCCGCGCGGTGGGCGCGCTGGACCGCGCCCTCAATCACGGCACGATGCGCATTCTCACCGGGACATTCGCCCTCGCCCTCCTCATTCTCGGCGCCTATGCGCTCGGCTGGGCGCTCGCGCATCTGGGCGGCGTCGCACAAATGCTCATCGTGGCGGTCCTGCTGGCGCAGCGCTCTTTGGTGGAACACGTCAGTGCCGTCGCCGATGGCCTGCGCATCTCGCTGGGCGATGGCCGCCGCGCCGTCGCCATGATCGTGAGCCGCGACACGGACCAGATGGAGGGATCCGCCGTCGCCCGCTCCGCAATCGAGAGTGCGGCGGAAAACCTCTCGGATGGCGTCATCGCACCCGCCTTCTGGTTTCTCGTCGGCGGTCTGCCCGGCCTGCTCGTCTACAAGGTCGTCAATACCGCCGACAGCATGATCGGCTACCGCACGCCGCAGTACGAGGCCTTCGGCAAGGCCTCCGCCATCATGGACGACGCACTCAATCTGATCCCCGCGCGCCTCACTGCCATCCTCATCGCACTGCCCTCCGGCGTGATGGGCCAATGGCGCGCCATCGGCATCGACGCCCGCCGCCACCGCTCACCCAATGCAGGCTGGCCCGAGGCGGCCATGGCCCGCGCCATCGAGGTGGCCCTCGCCGGGCCGCGCGCGTATGATGGCAAACTCCAAGAGTTCGCGTGGGTGGGCGAGGGGGGCGCCCGCCACATCGGCCCCCCCCTGATCGACGCCGCCGTTGCCAAACTCTGGCAGGCATGGGGTCTGGCGCTTGCCCTCGTCTTGACGTTTAGTATGCTCGACTGATTAACACCCAAAGGATTTCCATGCGCTCCACCTTGTTCGCAGCCCTATTTGCCCTGCTCGCCGCCCCCTCCCTCGCCACAGCCTCCTGCGGCGGATCATGGGGCAGCTTCCTCAACGGCCTCAAAGCCGAAGCGCCGCGCTACGGCATCGACACCGCAACCGCAACCGCAGAGCAATTCCTGCGCACCGTGCGCCAGGACCCTGCCGTCTTGCGCGCCGATCGCGCACAGGGCGTGTTCCAACGCCCCTTCATCGACTTCTCCCGCCGTCTTATCTCAAACGACCGCATCAACCGCGGCCGCAGCAACGCCCAACGCTACGACGGCATCTTCGACCAGATCGAAGCGCGCTATGGCGTCGACCGCGCCGTGCTTCTCGCCTTCTGGGCGTTCGAGACGGACTACGGAGCCTTTCAGGGCGACTTCAACACCGCAAACGCCCTCGTCACACTCGCTCACGACTGCCGCCGCCCCGACCTCTTCCGTCCCCAGATCTTCGCCGCAATGGAGCTTTTCTCGCGCGGCGCATTCGATCCCGCCCGCACCACCGGCGCATGGGCCGGCGAGATCGGCATGGTCCAGATGCTCCCCCGCGACATCCTCGAAAACGGCACCGACGGCGACGGCGACGGCAAGGTCTTACTCAAGACCTCCGCTCCCGACGCGCTTGTCTCTGGCGGCAAAATGCTCGCGTCGCTGGGCTGGCGCAAAGGCGAGCCGTGGATCGACGAAGTCACCGTGCCCGCCTCCTTCGACTGGTCACTCACCGGCCTCACCACCACCAAAACCGCCGCCGAATGGGCAGATCTCGGCATCACCGCCCGCGACGGCGCCTTGGCAACCAGCCTGCCTGCCTCACTGATCCTGCCCCAGGGCAGGCGGGGTCCCGCCTTTCTCACCTACCCAAACTTTCGCGTCTATTTCGAATGGAACCAAAGCTTTACCTACGTTCTCACAGCCGCCTATTTCGCCACACGGCTGAACGGCGCGCAGATCTATGATGCAGGCACGCCCGAACAGGGCCTCGGCGCCGACCAGATGAAACGCCTGCAAACCGCCCTGCAAAAGCGCGGCCATGATGTGGGCAACATCGACGGCATCCTGGGCGCCAACACACGCCGCGCAGTACAGGCCGAGCAAATCCGCCTGCAATTGCCCGCCGACGCCTGGCCGACACCCGCATTGCTCACCCAACTCGAAGGAAACACCCGCCCATGAGCCTCAAACTCTCCTCCGCCGCCATGGTTGCCGCCGCCCGCGACCGCATCGAAGAAATCGAAACCGCAGACGCCATCGCCATGGTGGACGACCCAACCGTGCAAATCGTCGATCTGCGCGACCCGCGCGAACGCGCCCGCACCGGCTACATCCCCGGCAGCTTTCATTGCCCGCGCGGCATGCTGGAATTCTGGGTCGATCCCGACAGCCCGTACTACAAGGACATCTTCGCCCAGGACAAAAAATTCGTCTTCCACTGCGCCTCCGGCTGGCGCTCCGCTATTTCCGTCGCCACACTACAGGACATGGGCTTCGACGCCGCCCACCTCAAAGACGGCTTCACCGCATGGGAAAAATCCGGCGGCCCCGTTGCGCGCGACGACTGACACGACCCCTCTATTTTTTTGGCCAAAAATACTCCGGGGGAGCCTCTGCCCACAGGGCTGAGGCGGGGGCAGAGCCCCTAAAGCGCCGCCGCGGACGATCACGCCACCAGCGTCTCCGCCTTCTTCAAATCAACCGAGACGAGCTGGCTCACACCCTGCTCCGCCATCGTCACGCCAAACAGCCGGTCCATTCGCGCCATCGTGACCGCATGGTGCGTGATGATTAAAAACCGCGTGTCCGTCTGCCGACACATTTCATCCAGCAGGTCACAAAACCGCGTCACATTCGCATCATCCAGCGGTGCGTCGACCTCATCGAGCACACAGATCGGCGCCGGGTTGGCCAGAAATACCGCGAATATCAGCGCCATCGCCGTCAGCGTCTGCTCACCCCCACTGAGTAGGCTCAGCGTGCTGAGCTTCTTACCCGGCGGCTGACACATGATCTCAAGCCCCGCCTCAAGCGGATCGTCGCTCTCCACCATGACCAGATTGGCCTCGCCTCCGCCGAAAAGATGCCGAAACAGTAGCGAGAAGTTCGCATTCACCTGCTCAAACGCGGTCAACAACCGCTCGCGACCCTCACGGTTCAGGCTCGCGATCCCCGCACGCAGCGTCTTGATCGCCTCTTCCAGATCGGCCTTCTCGGACACCAGCCCATCGTGCTCGACCGCGACCTCCTTCGCATCTTCTTCCGCCCGCAGGTTCACCGCGCCCAGCGCGTCACGCTGCCGCTTGAGCCGGTTCACATCCGCCTCCAGTACATTCGCGCCCGCAATCTGATCCGGCGTCACAGCCAGCTGCGTCAACAGCTGGTTCGGAGTCAGTTGCTGATCCTCGGCAATCCGCTCGGCGGCCGCCCCAAGGGTCTCCTTCGCCGCATCACTGCGCGCCTCCGAGCGTGCCCGCGCCTCGCGCGCCTCCGATGCCGCGCGCTCCGCCGCACGCTCCGCCAATGTCGCATCGCGCAACACGCCCTCGGCAGTGCTCAACCCATCGACCGCCTGCGCCCGCCGGACCTCTGCCGTGCCAATCTCATTGCCCAAGGCCTCCCGCTGCGCTGCAATCTCGTCCGGCGCCGCACCCGCTTCGCGAAGCTCCGCCGCCGCGGCCTCCTTGCGCTCAACCAATTCCGCGCTGCGCTTTTCCGCCGTCTCCAATCGGTATCGCCAGCCGCTCAGCTCCTTGGTCACCTCCTGTGCACGCTTTGTCCGCGCATCACCCTCGCGCCGCAACTCGTCATGCCCGGACCGCCGCGACATCATCGTGATCCGCGCAGCCTCCACCGCCATCCGAATGCCCTCGACGCCCGCGCGCGCCTCCTCCAGGTCGCCCAGATCGGCCAGCGCACGTTCCGCCTCCAGCACCCGCGCCCGCGCGCTCATCGCCTCTTCCTCGTGACGCGTCACGGCAAGGCCGAGGCTCTCCAGCCGACCCGCCGCCAGATTGCGATCTGCCTCCACGCGGCTCAGCGCGCGGCCCGCATCGGCGACCATCCGGTCCGCCTCCCGCCGCGCATCACGCGCGCGTTTGTCGTCTTCCGATTGCATCGCGAGCTGCGCGGTCAGGCTGTCATGCGCCGCCCGCGCCCCCTCCGCGCGCTGGCTCGCCTGCTCCAGCGCCTGCTTCAGAACTTCCAACCGGTTGAGCTGTTGCAGCCGCAGCGCCGCCGCTGACGGCGCATCCTCCGCCCAAGCACGAAACCCGTCCCAACGCCACAAATCCCCCTCAAGCGATACCAAGCGCTGACCGGGCTGCAAATCCGCCTGCAAACGCGGGCCATCGTCCGCATCCACCAGCCCGATCTGCCCCATCCGACGGTCCAGCACATCGGGGCAGGACACATGATTCGTCAGCGGTGTCACGCCGCCGGGCAACGCCTGCACCGCGCCATACGGGGGCAGCGCGGACCAACCCGACGGCCCGTCCGCCTCCACCTCCGGTGCGCGCAGATCATCGGCCAGCGCCGCACCCAGCGCTTTCTCGAACCCATGCTCGACCTGCAACCGGTCCAAAATCTGGCCACCTTCTACCGTGTCCCGCGCCACCAGCTTGGCCAGCGCGCCCGCCTCCGCGCGCAACGCGTTCATCTCGCCCTCCGCCTCCGAGCGTTCTGCGCGCGCTTCCGCCTCGCGCACCTGGGTGAGCGCCCGCGCTTCCTCCGCCGCAATCAGCGCCTCTTCCGCCGCCGCCGACGCCGCAACCGCCGTCACCTCCGCCGCCTGTGCGCGCTCAAAATCATCCGCTGCCGTGCCGAGTGCCGCCTCGCTGTCGTCCACCGCCGCCTGCGCTCGCACAGCCTCTGCCTCCGACTTGGCCTGCGTCTTGCGGCTGTCCTCCAACAACCGCTGAGCGGAGCCATACCGCGCCGCAAGTCGCGCCACATCCTCCGTCTGCGCGCTCAAATTGCCCTCGCGCTCCTGCAACACCGCCGCCGCCTCGCGCGCCGCCTCCGCCGCCGCTTCCAGCTTGTCGCCATGCCCCTCGCCTGCCTTGGCAAGCTCCCGCGCTTCCCACTCCAGCCGCTCGATCGTCTCGCCCGCGTCGCGGTTCAGCTCGCCTTCACGCGCGATATCCCGCGCCAGCTGCGCGATGCGCCCCAGCAGTGTCTCGACATGGGCCGTCGCGCGCGCCTCCCGCTCGCTCAGCGTGTCACGCTGCACCACAAGACGCTGGACCACCGCCGCCGCGATCGCATCCTCTTCGCGCAGCGCCGGCAACCCGTCCTCCGCCGCCTGCCGCGCCTTGGCCGCCGTCTGGACCAGCGCCTCCGCCCGCGCCGCCGCCGTCAGCCGCGCGCGCAGCTCTTCCTCCGCGCTGGCCCGCGCATCATCTGCTTCCCGCCAGCGGCGGTACAAAAGCGACCCCTCCGCCTGCCGCAGCTGATCGCCGATCTCGCGGTAGCGCGCCGCCTGCCGTGCCTGCCGGGCAAGCTGCGCCAGCTGCGCCGCCAATTGCTCGATCACATCATCCAATCGCGCCAGATTGGCCTCCGCCCCATTGAGCTTCAGCTCCGCCTCGTGCCTGCGCGCATAGAGCCCCGAAATCCCCGCCGCTTCCTCAAGAATACGCCGTCTGCTCTTAGGTTTGGCGTTGATCAGCTCACTGATCTGCCCCTGCCGCACCAGCGCAGGGCTGTGCGCACCAGTCGAGGCATCCGCAAACAGCATCTGCACATCGCGCGCCCGCACGTCCTTGCCTGCCGCCTTGTAGGCACTGCCCACATCGCGCGTAATCCGCCGCACAATCTCCAGTTGGTCCGCATCGTTGAACCCCGCGGGCGCGAGCCGCTCGCTGTTGTCGATCTGCAAGGACACTTCGGCAAAATTGCGCGCAGGTCGCGTGGCCGCGCCGGCAAAAATCACATCTTCCATTCCACCGCCACGCATTGCGGTCGGACGGTTCTCCCCCATCACCCAGCGCAGCGCTTCCAGCAGGTTCGACTTCCCACAGCCGTTCGGCCCCACCACACCCGTCAGACCATCGGTGATGATCAAATCGGTGGGGTCCACAAAGCTTTTGAAGCCCGTCAGCCTGAGTTTCGAGAAGCGCATGTGCCGCCTTGGAGATGATTCCTGAGTGGGGTGAAGCGTGACGGCTCTGCCACCCGGCTGTCAACCACTGCCCACCACGGGGAGGGGTCGACCCCGAGTTATCCACAAGATATTGCGCTAGATCGCAGGCTCGCAGGAGATCTCGACCGATGTGCCGCCCAATTGCCGCACTTCCGTGCCGCGAATGGGCACACAGTCCAGCGGCACCACCAACACCGGCCGCGCCCGCGCAGGTCCCTTGCCACATCGCAGCAAACCCGTCGCCTGGGACTGATCCCCGCGCACTTCCCTCACCTCACAGCCACTCACCATCGCCATGGCGCGGCCCGCCCGCACCTCTATCGGCCCAAACCGTGGCGCGTATTGCGCGTTGGTACGGATCGCTTCCGCCAATTCCCCGCGTACCCGCACATCGAAGGTAGAGCCATCCACCGTCACTCGCGTCGCAGGCAAGCCGCGGAAATGCGGCCCCGCCGTATTGCATCCCGCCAGAATCAGCGCAAGAAAAAGGGCACGTCTTATCATGACCCACATCACCACATGAGAGGTTAAGGGCCAGTTAACGCCCCGGCGCTTGAGGAAACCATCATCTGGTCATATCCTTTGACCAATCAAAGGATCCAGCATGCCATTTCGTCCCGTCAGCGCCGAAAAACTCTCCCACGCCGTCGTGCGCCAGATCGAAGAACTGATTCTGCGCGGCATCCTGAAACCCGGTGAACGCCTCCCCGCGGAGCGCGATTTGGCGGAGCGTCTGGGTGTCTCGCGCCCGTCCCTGCGCGACGCGATCGCGGCACTTCAAAGCACAGGCCTGCTGAGCGCCCGGCCCGGTGCCGGGGTGTTCGTCGCCGATGTTCTGGGGTCCGCCTTCTCGCCCGCGCTCATCGCGCTCTTCGCGCGCCACGACGAGGCGGCGATGGACTACATCGCGTTTCGCCGGGATATGGAGGGGCTGGCCGCCGCCCGCGCCGCGCGCCTTGCCTCCGACACCGACCTCGCCGTGATCAGCGCTCTCTTTGCAAAAATGCAAACGGCGCAGGACCCCGCCACCGAGGCCGCCCTCGACGCGCAGTTCCACATGAGCATCATCGAGGCGAGCCACAACGTCGTCATGCTGCATATGATGCGCTCCATGTACGACCTGCTGCGCGGCGGCGTGTTCTACAACCGCCAGATCATGTTCCGGCAGCAGACCACGCGCGCCCACCTCCTCGAGCAGCACCGCGCCATCAACGACGCGCTCATGGCGCGCGATCCGGACGCAGCGACGGCTGCGGTGGAGGCGCATCTGACCTTCGTGGAGCGCGCCCTGCTCGACCACCAGCGCGCAGCGCGCCACGAGGACATCGCACGTCAACGCCTGGACCATGAGTTGGACCGCTCAAGCGCGCCCCCCCATGCCGCGCGAAACCGCCAAAACACCGAGGACCCGACTGCATGATTGCTTACGTCACTGTCGGCGCCGACGATATCTCCCGCGCCAAACGGTTCTATTCGGCGTTCCTGCCCGCCCTCGGCTACGGGCTCACGGAAGGCCTGGAAGGCCTGAGCTTCTCACTGCCCCTACCGTCGGGCGGGGCCCCCGTCTTGCCCGACTTCTACGTCAAACCCACCTTCGACGGGCGCGCCGCCTCCGCCGGTAACGGCGCGATGACCGCGTTCCAAGCCCACAGCCAGGCGCAGGTCGGCGACCTGCACGCCGCAGCCCTGAACGCGGGCGGCAGCGATGAGGGCCGACCGGGCTTTCGCGCGTCCTACGGCCCCCGTTTCTACATCAGCTACCTGCGCGACCCCCACGGCAACAAGATCGCCCTGTTCTCCAGCGACCCGACCGAGCCGGGCCGCGACGGTTAGAACATCACACGTCGAGCGGTGTATCGCTGCGCTCCCACTTGAGCGGATGGAACACCTCATCCACCGGCGTCACGGCGACATGGTTGATGTAGTTCGACATGGTTTTCTGCGCGAGCCCTAGGATCACGTCCAGCACCGCGCGGTGGCCATAACCAGCGGCAAAAAACATCTCGATCTGCGCATCCGTCACAGTGCCACGCGAACGCACCATCTGCACCGTGAACGTGCGCAGCGCCTCGAGCTTGGCCGTCGGCAGCGGCGTCTCATCGCGCAGAGCGGTGCTGATCTCATCGGAGACCTTCATCATCTTCGCGATCCCCGTATGCGCGGGCACGCAATAGTGGCACCCGTGCTCGACATTGATCGCCTGCCAGACCACGGTCAGCCCTTCGGCGTCGAAATCGGTCTCGGTAAACAGCTTGTGAAGCAGCTGATATGCCTCATAGGCCTGCGGGCTTTCCACCAGAACCTTATGCAACCCTGGCAGGCGGCCAAACGCCTTCTGCGATGCTTCCAGCAACGGCTTGGAGGCTTCAGGAGCCGTGGTCAGATCATGCGAAGGGAAGTTCATATCTTTGCGTCCTTTGATAAATTGTCGCTGTTGGGGTTTTAGCCTTTCTTGAGCAATCACTCAAGTATATAGTTGAGCGATCATTCAATTATTGGTGATCCTATGCCGCGCAAACCGAATTATGACCGCGACGACCTGATCGACCGCGCGCGCGACCTGTTCTGGTCACGCGGCTGGGCGGGGACATCGCTCAAGGACCTGGAGGGCGCGTTGCAGATGAAACCCGGCAGCTTCTACGCCGCTTTCGGCTCCAAGGACGCGCTGTTCGCCATGGCGCTCGACAGATATGCCACCGACGGGCGCGCGCGGCTCAAAGCGCTGGCGCAGATGCACGGGCCTGTGAAAGCACTTCAGCAGTTTCCCGCGTTGGTCGTCACCAACGACGCCGCCCCGGCCAAGGCCTGCATGTTGTCGAAAACGCTTCTTGAGTTGCACGCCCACAATCATCCGCTGGCGCAGGATGCGAACCAGCATCTGTTGAAAATGGAGGCGCAGTTCGCCGAGTTGTTCGCGCAGGCTCAGGCCAACGGGGCCATAGATGCCGCGCATGATCCAAACGCGCTCGCACGTCGGTATCAATCCGATCTGTTGGGGTTGAGAGTTTCCGCCGAACGCGCAGGCGTCGACGCAAAGGCGATCGCCGCCGAGATCGCGGAAGGTCTGAACAGACTGTGACACTCCCAGCCTGCCGCGCCGGCCCGAACCACAAAACGCCTACATAAAACGGAAAAGCCCCGCAAGATTGCAGGGCCTTGATATGCTCAGTCAACAGTACTCAGTGCAGTTTGGCATCCACCTGTGCGATGCCATCGTCGATCAGCTTGTTGCCATCCGCCGCCGTCATCTGCTTGGCGATAATCTCGCGCGATGCCGCTATCGCCACGAGGATCGCCTGATCCCGCACTTCCTTGATCGCGGCAGCCTCGGCAGAGCCGATCTGCTCTTCGGCGGCGGCAAGGCGGCGCTGGACCGATCTTGCAAGGTCCGCCTTGGCGACCTCACCCGCTGCGGCCGCTTCTTCCTTGGCGGTGGCGACGATACGGTCGGCCTGCTCCTGCACTTCCTTCTGCTTGCGCTCGTAGGAAGCCAGCAGGCTCTGCGCATCTTCGCGCAGTTTGCGCGCTTCCTCGATCTCGGTCCGGATGCCTTCCGCACGACCGTCGAGCATACCCGCCAAAAGACTTGGTACCTTGAAATAGACGAGGATGCCGAGGAAAACCAACAGACCCAGCAACACGACAAAGTCAGTGTTGCCCAGCGAAAAGAACGGACCCGTCGCCGCAACAGCCGGAGACGCCACCACCAACGCTATTACGGATGTGAGTGTGAAACGCATGGCTTATCCTTTCATCCGTGAGGTCACGGCGGCATTGACGGTCTTGGCGTCCGCCTTGCCCCCCATCGCCGCGACAATCTCCTTCACGGTGTCTTTCGCGACCTCTTTGACGTTATCCATCGCGCCGGCACGGATATCGCCGATGGCTTTCTCGGAGTCCGCAGTCTTCGCTGCAATCTCCTTGTCGGCCTTCGCAATCGCTTTATCGAGATCTCTTTGCATGTCCGCCTTTGCGTCGTCGATGATACGCTGCGCCTCTGCGCGGGCATCCAAAAGTGCCTTGTCGTAGACGGCTTCCGCCTCGACCGCTTTTGACTTCAAATCTTCCGCCGCAGCGATGTCATTTGAAATCGTCCCCTGACGCTCCGCCAGAATTGCGGCAATGCGCGGCAAGGCCACGCGCGACAGGATCATATAGATCGCGACCAGCGCCAGCAGCAGCCAAAAGATCTGGTTGCCCCAGGTCGACGGATCCAGCTGCGGCATGCCGCCGCTTGAAGTCTCCGCGGCGCCGGAAGCAGCCGTTGCGGTTTCAGTTGCCATCATGGCCTCCTGTCAGAACCAGAAAACACCGGGCCATGCGCCTGTGCAAAGCCCGATGTAGTGTTGTAATGCCGTCGTCGCTCAGACAGCGAACATCAGCAGCAGTGCGACGAGGAACGAGAAAATCCCCAAAGCTTCGGCAAACGCGATGCCGATGAAAAGTGTCGCCGTCTGCGAGGCCGCAGCGGAGGGGTTGCGCAGCGCGCCGCCGAGGAAGCTGCTGGCAACATTGCCAACGCCGATGGCTGCAATGCCCGTGCCGAGTGCCGCAATACCTGCGCCGATGTGTGCGAGTTGACCTTCCATGAGAATTCTCCTGTGAATTGGAAGTGGATCGTATGACGGGTCACCCCGCCGATTGTTCAGTGATGAGGATGCAGCGCATCTTTCAGATACACGCATGTGAGGATCGTAAAAACATACGCCTGAATGAAGCACACCAGCACTTCGAGACCGTACATCGCCGTGATACCAAGCACCGCGACAGGCGAGACCACGGCGAGTGCCGCAAATCCCGCAAAGACCTTGATCACTGCGTGACCGGCCATCATGCTCCCCGCCAGACGCACAGAGTGGCTGACCGGACGCACAAAGTAGGAAATCAGCTCGATCATGGCGAGCACGGGACGCAACGCCAACGGCGCGGACGTCACCCAGAACATGGCCAGAAACGCTGGGCCGTTCTTGATGAAACCAAGGATCGTGACCCCCAGAAACACGGCGAGCGCCAGCGGAACCGTGACCGCGAAATGCGAGGTGGGCGTGAACGCCGTCGGGATCAACCCGAGGAAGTTCGCCATCACGATGAACATGAACAATGTCATGATGTAGGGAAAATATCGCAGACCGTCCTTGCCGCAAATATCCTCGACCATCTTGTAGATGAAGCCGTAGGCGAGTTCCGCAACCGACTGGGCCCGTCCGGGTACGACCGCCCGCTTGGTCGTCGATAAAACCAAAAGGAAAAACACCGCAACCACCGCAAGGGTGGTCCAAAGCGCGGCGTTGGTAAAGGTGAACCACTGGACAGCCCCGTCACCCAACAGCCGGGTAACTTCAAACTGCTCCATCGGCTTGAAGACAAGCCCGCCGCTTTCATCTGTTGCCATCTCGTCGGCCCCTTACTTGTTCTCGCCCTTGTCGGGCGCGTTGTCCGCAGCTTCCTCAGCCACCTTCTTGTCCTGCATCTCCTGCGCGGAGCGCAACATCGTCTTAACCCCCGCCGCGAGGCCCAGTACCGTGAACAGCATCATGAAGATGGGCAGTGTTCCAAAGAACAGGTCCAGCCCGTATCCGATGCCGAAACCGATCCCCAGACCGGCCACCAACTCGATCACCATCCGCCAAGCCAACTGCGCCTGCGAGTAGTGCTGATCCGTCCGGGGTCCGGGCGCCTGAAGCCCCTTTGCCGCTGCGATGCGTGCCTCGATCGCGGCCAATTCCGCTTTGCGATCCTGCTCGTCCACCACGTGGGCCCCCATTGGGATGTCTTGGCCGATTAGCTACTGCGCGCGGCAGCGCGAGTCAACGCCTGTTGAATCCCCCTCAAACCTATGTAAATATTATATATTTTCAAATTCGCCGCCCCGCGTCACGACTTAAATAGGGCACCGCCGCCGCATTTTACGCCGCACTGCATATTCAACCAATCGGTTGATCTTTATCCGCCGCCCTATATGACACGACCCATGACGCCTTCGCTCGATACCACATTCGCGGCCCTTGCCGATCCCACGCGCCGCATGATCCTCGCCATGCTGCTGGAGGATGACATGGCCGTCACCGATGTGGCGGAGCCGTTCGCCGTCTCGCTCGCGGCGATATCCAAACACCTCGCCGTGCTGACCGCCGCAGGCCTCATCACCCAGGAGAAACGCGGCCGCGTAAAATGGTGCAAACTGGAACCGGACGCCATGCGCGCGGCCTCCGTCTGGATGCAGGGCTTCGGCCAGTTCGAGCCGGTCCATCTCGATGCGTTCGAGCGGTTCCTGAACGCCGAGCGTTTATCAGGCGACAGCCCCGATCCCTGAGCCCCCCACGAAAAGGTGCGCATGAAAAAGGGGAGCGTGAGAGCTCCCCTTGCGGATCATGTCGCCGACGCCGGGCCTGTGCCGACGTCAGAGCACAAATTGCACGATTGCCAGGACGATGACGACCAGACCGACGAGATAAATGATGTTGCGCATGGTAGTTCCTTTTTGGTTGGTTTCCCAATCAACACCCCCTGCGTCAAAAGGTTCCAGGCGCTCACACCGTACGCGCAGCCTCATCGTCGCGCAGCAACAGCAGCAGCGCCAGAACGGTCAGCCCGATTCCCGCCACGATCATCACCGGCGGCAGCGGATTACCAAGCGCGATCTCCCAGCACAAAACCCAGCTCGGCACGAGATAGGTATAGGCCATCACCTTGGCCGAGGGCAGGCGCAGCGTCGCAAACTGCACCAGCACAAACGTGATCGCACTCGCGCAGATCGCCACGTACAAGATCGTGACCCACACCATGGGGCGCAGCGCAGTCCATTCCGTCGCCATGATATCGCCCGCCCCGATCACCGCCATCCACAGCGCCCCGGCCACCAGCACCCCGAACGAGAATACCACCGCCGTTTCGCCCCGGTTGAGCTTGCGCACCAGCGGCGTATAAAGCGCGTGAGCCATACAGCCGACGAAATACACCGCCTCGCCCCGCCCCACATCAAACGCCAGCAGCGCGGCGACATCAGCACGAAAAATCACCCAAAGCGCGCCCACGCCTCCAATCGCCAGCGCCAGTGCCATGCGCGGCGTGATCCGCTGGCGCAGCAAGAACCACGCAAACACCCCCGCCATCGCCGGCACCAACGTAAACACCGCCGCCGCACTCACCGGTGGCGACGTCTTGAGCCCCTCGAACATCAGCACAAAATAAACGGCGAACAAACCTCCCAGCACCGCGTAGCGCCACGGCGCAGCCAGAGCCATGCGAGGAATCCCCGTCGTGGCCCAGGCGAACATGCCCACCACCACACCCGCAATCACGAACCGCACCGTATTGAGGGCCAGCGGCGCAATCTCATTCGCCACCATCCCGCCAAGGGAGAAGGACCCCGCCACCAGCGCCGAGAAGACCAGCATCGCCAAATGCCCCTGCATCTGAGGGGTGATCACGCAAGCTCCTCGGGCACATGCTCCTTGAGGAATTGCACAAGCGCCTGCACCTTCGTCGTGCGGTGCAAATCAACATGCGTCACGAGCCACAGCGGCGCAGACCACTCAGGCCGCGGCGCGGCGAGCTCAATCAGTTCGGCATCCTCGCGCGCCCGTCCCGCGTTTATCAATCCGATGCCCACACCCGCACGCACGGCCGCTTCGAGCACCGCAGTGTCGTCACTGCGCCACGTCACACGGTCGCGCGGAACATGCGCCGCCATCCAGCGCGACGACGGCGCGCCGTGGTCTTCGCTGTCGGGCCCAACGAAACGGTGCGCGGCATAATCCGCCTCGCGCTCGGGCGTGCCATGGGCCGCCACATAGGATCGCGCGGCATACATCCCATACTCCCGCACGGAGAGGGCCTGCACCACACAGTCGGGATGCTCCGGCTTTGCGCCGGCGCGGATCGCCACATGCGCCTCACCGTACTCCAGACGAAACAGACGCTCCCCGATCAGAAAACGAATGGTCACTTCGGGATGCTGCGCCTGAAACGTCGCCAGCAGCGGCGTCAGTTGCGGACCCAGAGGCGTCAGCGAGGTCACCACCAATTCGCCTGACACCGCCTGCCCGCTCCCCTTGATCCGCGCCAGCAGTTGCGCGAACTGATCCTCCGTCGCCTGCGCCACCCGCAGCAGATCCTCACCCGCCTCCGTCGGCGTGTAGCCGCGCGCGTGCCGCTGGAACAGCTTGAGACCCAGCCGCGCCTCCAACGCGTCCACATGGCGGATAACGGTCGCGTGGTGCACACCAAGCGCCTCCGCCGCGCCGCTCACGGTGCCCCGCCGCGCCACCTGATAGGCCGTGCGCACCTCGTCCCAATTTTCCACGGCCGCACTCCCCGTATCTGTGCGCCACCTCACAGTGGCTGTTGGATTTTCGCCCTACCGTTGGTTTTTGCAATAGTTAAATTTCTGCGAAGCCTCAACATCAAGGAAATCACATGTCCATCCTCCACGTCACCTCCTCCATCTCGCCCAGCGGCTCCAACTCCACCACGCTCGGTGCGGAGCTTGCCGCAAAACTCGGCGGCTCGGTCACTACCCGTGACACCACCACCGGCATCCCCCACGTCGATCCCGCATGGGCCGGTGCCAATTTCACGCCAGCGGACGGGCGCAGCGCGGACCAAAAGGCCAAGCTTGCCCTGTCCGACACCCTCATCGCAGAACTTCAGACCGCCGACACCCTCATCATTTCCGTACCCATGTACAACTTTTCCGTTCCCTCCAACCTCAAGGCATGGATCGACCACATCGCCCGCGCGGGCATCACGTTCAACTACACCGCCGAAGGCCCCAAAGGGCTTTTGGACGGCAAACGCGCCTATCTCGTGATCACCACCGGCGGCACGCCCGTCGAAAGCCCCGTCGACTATACCACCGCCTACCTGCAACAAGTCCTCAACTTCATCGGCATTGATGATATCACGGTCATCGCCGCCGACCGCCTGATGGTGGACATGGACAAGGCGATGGACAACGCCCGCACCAAAATCGCCGCTCTCTGATGTCGCGCGCGGGCGGTTGACAGCCGCCCGCCGCAGCCTTAGACAGCGTCAGACCTCCGGAAGCACCTGCCTTCCGGTCCCGGAACCTGTCCGGGATCGCCCCCAGTCAGCGCGTTGCGCCCACTGGGGTAAAAGCTATTGTTCCGTCGTGATCGGGGCATTTGTCAATTCGCGCGGCACTCCCTACCTTCAGGGCACCCCGCAACCCGAACCGTGAAAGGGCACCCGCCCATGTTTGAGAATCTCAGCGAACGCCTTTCGAGCGTCTTCGACCGCCTGACCAAACAGGGCGCGCTCAGTGATGAGGACGTTAAGACCGCGCTGCGCGAGGTCCGCGTAGCCCTGCTGGAGGCTGACGTCTCCCTGCCCGTCGCCCGTGATTTCGTCGCCGCCGTGCAGGAAAAAGCCACCGGGCAGGCCGTCACCAAATCCATCACGCCGGGCCAGCAGGTCGTCAAGATCGTGCACGACGCCCTCATCGACGTTCTCAAGGGCGAGGGGGAGCCGGGCGCGCTCAAGATCGACAGCCCCCCTGCCCCCATCCTCATGGTCGGTCTGCAAGGCTCCGGTAAAACCACCACCACCGCCAAACTCGCCAAACGCCTGACCGAGAAGGAAGGCAAACGCGTGCTCATGGCATCGCTCGACGTGAACCGCCCCGCCGCCATGGAGCAACTGGCGATTCTCGGCCTGCAAATCGGCGTCGACACGCTCCCCATCGTCAAGGGCGAGAGCCCCGTCCAGATCGCCAAACGCACCAAGACCCAAGCCTCGCTAGGCGGCTATGACGTCTACATGCTCGACACCGCCGGTCGCCTCAGCATCGACGAAGAGTTGATGACCCAGGTCGAGCAGGTCCGTGATATCGTCTCCCCGCGCGAGACGCTGCTCGTCGTCGATGGCCTGACCGGTCAGGACGCCGTGCAAACCGCCGAGAATTTCAACACCCGCATCGGCATCTCCGGCGTCGTCCTCACCCGCATGGACGGTGACGGGCGCGGCGGTGCCGCCCTGTCGATGCGCGCCGTCACCGGCAGCCCGATCAAATTTGTCGGTCTGGGCGAGAAGATGGACGCGCTCGAGACCTTCGAGCCCGAGCGCATCGCGGGCCGCATCCTCGGCATGGGCGATATCGTCGCCCTCGTCGAGCGCGCGCAGGAAACCATCGAGGCCGAACAGGCCGAAAAGATGATGAAGCGCATGGCCAAGGGTCAGTTCAACATGAACGACCTCAAGATGCAGCTCGAACAGATGATCAAAATGGGCGGCATGCAAGGCATGATGGGCATGATGCCCGGAATGGGCAAAATGGCCAAACAGGTAGAGGACGCAGGGCTAGACGACAAGATCCTCAAACAACAGATCGCCCTGATCCAGTCGATGACCAAAAAGGAGCGCGCCAACCCCGCGCTCCTGCAAGCCAGCCGCAAAAAGCGCATCGCCAAAGGCGCCGGCATGGAGGTGTCCGACCTCAACAAGCTGATGAAGATGCAGCGCCAGATGTCGGACATGATGAAGAAGATGGGCAAAGGCAAAGGCGGGATGATGAAAGCCGCCATGAAGCAGATGATGGGCAAGGGCGGCATGGACCCGAGTGCGATGGGCGGCATGGACCCCAAAGCCATGGAAGCCGCCGCCAAGCAAATGGCTGGCAGCAAGATGCCCGGCATGGGCGGCGGCGGCATGACATTGCCTTCCGGGCTGTCGGGATTCGGGAAGAAGAAATGATCACCGCACCAGCTTCCATGCCGCGCTGCTGCGGTGTACGCACGGTGCACACACGGTGTACACTGTGTGACACCCCCGCATCCCCTCTCCGGAGGGCCTCATGACCGATGCCGTAACCCGCGCGGCGCAGGTGCTCAAGGAGCACCGCGCGAGCATCGACCGCCTCGATGCGATCCTCGTCTACACCTTGGGCGAGCGGTTCAAACACACTCAGGCCGTGGGGAAACTCAAAGCCGAGCACGACCTTCCCCCGTCCGATCCCACCCGCGAAGCAGGGCAGATCGCACGGCTCGAAGATTTGGCGAAACGGGCCGATCTCGACCCCGAATTCGCCAAGAAGTTTCTCAACTTCATCATCGCTGAAGTCATTCAGCACCATCAACAACACCAAGACAACTCTTAAGGAAAACAATACCATGGCTATGAAAATTCGCCTCGCTCGCGGCGGCTCCAAAAAGCGCCCATACTACCGCATCGTCGCCGCCGACAGCCGTATGCCACGCGATGGCCGCTACATCGAAAAGCTGGGCACATACGCGCCCCTGCTGCCCAAAGACAGCGAAGACCGCGTCAAGATGAACATGGAGCGGATCGAGTACTGGTTGGGTCAGGGCGCACAGCCCACCGACCGCATCCAGCGCATGCTGGAAGCCGCGGGCGCACGCCCCAAGACCGAGCGCGCGAACCTGAAAAAAGGCACCCCCGGCAAAAAGGCCCAAGAGCGCGTGGCCGAGAAGGCCGCCAAGGCAACAGCCGCCGCAGAGGCTGCCAACGCCCCCGCCGAGGAAGCACCCGCAGCAACTGAGTAAGCTGCTGAACACGGGAGGAAAATTCGGCATGGAAGCTTTCAGCGATGAGTTCCGTGCCGGGCTTTCCGACCTCATGCGCTGGCGCCGCGATGTGCGCCAGTTCCGCACAGATCCGGTGGAGGAGGCACTCGTTCAAGAGTGCCTCGCCACACTCGAACTCGCCCCTTCCGTTGGCCTCTCAGAGCCATGGCGCGTGATCCGCGTGCGCAGCGCGTCGGCACGTGCAGACGCGTTGGAAAACTACTCATCCGCCAATGCAAAGGCGCTTGAAGGGTATGACGGGGAACAGGCCGCACGCTATGCGTCTCTCAAACTCTCCGGTCTGGTTGAAGCCCCTGAACAGATTGCCATTTTTTGCGATGATACCACCGCCAAGGGCGCGGGTCTGGGCGCTTCGTCCATGCCTGAGATGCGCCGCTATTCCGTGGTGGGCGCCATCACGCTGATGTGGCTGCACGCGCGCACGCGCGGCCTTGGTATCGGTTGGGTCTCCGTGCTCGACCCCGGCCGGCTGTGCCGTGATCTGGACACCCCTGACGGCTGGTCACTTGTCGCTTACCTTTGCCTTGGCTGGCCGCGCGATGTATCCCTGACGCCAGAGCTTGAAACCAAAGGCTGGGAGGCGCGCGCTGCCGCCCTGCATATCGAGGAACGCTGATGTTTCGCATCCTAAAATTCACCGCCACCCTGTGCATCGGCGCAGTCCTCGGCTTTCACCTGCACGGCCTGTTGATGCGGGCCGAATGCACCGCGGGCGAAGGAGAGTGGACCGGCACGATCTGCGTCTCCTCCGAGTTGCTGCAATGAGTGAGACGCACATCTGCGTGGGCGTGATTTCCGGCTCCTACGGCGTGCGCGGGGAGCTGCGCATCAAGAGCTTTTGCGCCGTGCCCACCGATATCGAGACCTATAGCCCGCTGACGAACGAGGCAGGCACGCGCCAGTTCACGCTGGCCCTCGTCCAACCCATCAAAAACGGATTTTCCGCCCGCCTTACCGATATCGCCACCAAGGAGGAAGCGGATGCCTTGCGCGGCACGCAACTGTTCGCGCGGCGCGAGCAGTTGCCCTCCCTGCCCGACGACGAATTCTACTATGCCGATCTGGTGGGCATGGAGGTCTACGACACCGGCGGCGATCTGCTGGGCCGGGTCAAAACCGTACAGAACAACGGCGCCGACGATCTGCTTGAGCTACAACTCATTGGCACATCCAACACCACGTTCCTGCCGTTCACCAAGGCCGCTGTGCCCACGGTCGATCTCGCTTCCGGCCGGATCGTTGCCGACCCGCCGGAGGGTATCCTGCCGGAGCCGAAGCAAGCCGACCTGCCGGAAGAGTAGGATGCGGCGGATCATCCTCCACGCAGGCTTTAACAAGACGGGGACCACCAGCCTGCAACAGACCTTGCGCGCCAATCGCCACGCGCTGCGGCCCGACATCCGGCTGGTGCTGCGCCCCGGCATGACAGCCCTGTGCGAATGCGCGCGGGCCTTTAGCCGCTCGCGCGAGGATTATGATTTGGGCCTCGTCAAATATGAGGCGGCGATGCTGATGCAGGCGCTGGAGGCCGAGCAGGCGACGACAATTCTGATCACTTCGGAAGATCTTTGCGGTGATATGCCGGGTCGTCACGGCTTGCACGGTTATGGCGCAGTCCCCCACCTGATGCGCGCGCTGGCGCTCGCGATCAAGACGGTAGCGCCCGATGACGAGCTGACGTTCTTTTTCACCTCCCGTGCGGCGGATCCGTGGCTGCGCAGCTGTTATGCCCAGCATCTGCGCGCCTCGCGCATGGTTTGGGACGAAGGCGATTATGTCAATCGCCTCAAGTCTTCGGCGGATCATGATAAAATTCTCGATCTGATCAAACATGAAGTGCCCGATCACGCCCTCGTCGACACCACGCTGGAAGAACATGCCACGCGGCCCTTGGGGGTGGCGGAAGCGGTGCTTGATCTGCTCGATCTGCCTGCGGCGCGGCGCGCGGCGCTGCTGCCCTCGGACATCACAAATACCGCCCTGCCCGCTGAAATACAGGCGGAACTGCTGGCGCTCAACCGCTCCGATCTGGAAGGTCCCGCATTGCGCGCGGCCAAGAAGGCATTGATCGCGGGTGCCGCCTAATGCCGCGCGAGATCGTGCTGCATGCGGGGTTTCACAAGACCGGCACGTCGACGGTGCAGGCCGTGCTGCGCGCCAACCGCAAGGCGCTGATGCCCGCGCTTGCCATACGTCTCAAGGGGCAGATGCGTGAGCTGATCAGTGCCACGCGCGGCTATTCCACCCATGGCACTGCGGAGGCACTGGACAAGGTCAGCCGCCGCTTTGATGCGCTGCTGGCAGCGCTGCCGGGCATGCCGCGCCGGACGCTGCTGCTGAGCGCTGAGGAGCTGTCGGGCCATATGCCGGGGCGTGGGACGCTGGCGGATTACAGGGCCGCTCCGGTGCTGATGCATCTTTTCTGGGCGCGCGCGAGGGCGGCGTTTCCCAAGAGCGCGATGCAGATTTGCTTTGCCACGCGCGACGCGCGGACATGGCAGCGCTCGGCCTGGGCGGAGCACGTCAAATCGTCTGGTTTGACGCTGGATTTCGCGGCGTTTTGCGCGCGCTATCCGGATGCGCCTGATCTAGTGCGTGTCATCACCGACGTCACCGCCCGTGTACCCGTACCTGTCCACAGCTACGCGGTGGAGGACTGCGCCGTTCTTCCGCTGGGTCCTGCGGATCCGGTGCTCGATCTGTGCGGCATCCCCGCTGACCTGCGCGCCAAACTGGTGCCGCAGCCTCCGCAGAACACACGTCTGAGTGAGCGGACCCTCGCCGCCCTGCTGGACATCAACCGCAGCCACCAACAGACCGGGAGCCGCAACGCCGCTAAGGCGCTGCTGCTTGGCAAAGGACCGACATCATGACCCCGCCAAACCGCAGTCACGGCAAGCAGCGTGTGATTCCCACGCTCAAGCCACGCGAGCTGATGCAGGACACGCCGGATTACGTGCATGTCTGGCAGGCGCATGTGCTGACCCTGTTTCCCGAGCTGTTTCCCGGTGTGCTGGGGGCGAGCCTGACGGGGCGCGCCCTGAAGGAAGGGCAATGGCAGCTGCGCGCCCATGATCTGCGTGAGCATGGCCTGACCAAGCACCGCAATGTAGATGACACGCCAGCAGGGGGCGGCGCAGGCATGGTCCTGCGCGCCGATGTCGTCGGCCCCGCAATCGAGGCGGTGCAGGCCCGCGCAAGGGGCCGTTGGCCCATCCTCTATATGTCACCGCGCGGGCGGCGGTTTGATCAGGGAATGGCGCGCGACCTGGCGGATTGTGCCGGTGTGACCCTGCTCTGTGGCCGGTTTGAGGGCGTGGACGAGCGGGTGATCGAGCATTACGGCATTACCGAGGTGTCCTTGGGCGATTTTGTGATGACGGGGGGCGAATTGGCCGCGCAGGCGATGATCGACGCCACCGTGCGCCTTTTGCCCGGCGTGCTGGGCAATGCCGAAAGTACGGTGGAAGAGAGCCACTCCGCAGGCCTGTTGGAGCATCCGCAATACACCAAGCCACCCCTATGGCAGGGCCGCGAGATCCCGCCCGTGCTCATGTCGGGCAATCATGCGGAGATCGCCAAGTGGCGGCGAGCGATGTCGCATACGCTAACGCGAGAGCGGCGTCCCGACCTGTGGGCAAAACACTCCGAGAATGAAAATGAGTGATTGGCAGGCGCTGGAGGACGAACTGACGGCATGGGAGGCCGCTGGCCTCACGCCGCGCCTGTGGTTGCGCGATGATGATGCGCAGCGCGTCACGCCTGATCTTGAGCGGTTGCTTCATCTGTCGCAGACCTACGCGATCCCAGCCCATATCTCCGTGATCCCTGAAGGCCTCTCCCCCGATCTGGCGCCGCGTCTGCGTGATACGGATCAGGGCTTTGTGCTGCAACACGGGCTGCGCCATATCAATCATGAGCCGAAGGGGAGCCCTGCGTCCGAGATGGGCAGCCACCGCGCTCTGGCGGCGCAGCGCGCCGATCTGCGCGCAGGCTGGGAGATGTTGCAGGAAGCTGGCATGCCCCGTCTGCTGCGCGGTTTCGTACCGCCGTGGAACCGTATTGGCGATGCCACGCGGCGGTATTTGCCTGCGTGGGGTTATAGCTTTTTATCCGCCTATGAGGGGCGCGGGGAGGATGCGGCGATCGCGGGACTGACCCAGATCGACGCGCATCTGGACCCGATCCGCTGGAAATACGACCGGGTGTTTCGCGGGGAGGATAAGATGCTGGCGATGCTGCTGGAGCATTTGCGCGACCGCCGTGCGGGTGATGCCACGCGGCCCATTGGATACGTCACGCATCACTTGCAAACGGGTGAGGCGATCTGGACCTTCACCGAACGTCTGTTCGCCGCCACGCGCGGCATGTGGTGCAGCGTGCCGCAGCTGCAAGCCGAAGCAGAGCATGGCTGAGGTCAGATTCGCCACGACAGAGCAGCGTGCGCAGGTCGAGGCCTTCATGCACGCAGCCTTCCCTCGCGCCAAATGGGGGGCGGAAGGCTGGACGCGCCTGCTTGCCAACCGCTGGGGCGGGCCACAGGGCGAATACGCCGTGGTGGCGATGGACGGCGCGCAGATCGCCGGCGTCATGGGCATGAACGACAGCCTGCGCCACACGCCGCGCGGGCCGCGACGCTACCGCAACCTGACATCGTGGTACGTGCTGAAATCCCATCGGGGCTTGGGCTTGGGCGAGACGCTCATGCACACGGCGATGGCGGACCCGGAGGTGACCTCGACCAATCTCACGAGCGCCAAGGCGGCGCTGACGTTGGTGGACCGGATCGGGTTCAGAGTGCTGGACGACACGCGGCACGTCTGGCGTCACAGCGGTGGTCCGGCGCTGCCTCATACGCTTGATCCGTTGAGCGATGTAGGGCTTGGCGCGGTCGATGCCCAAGTGCTGCGAGATCATGCGGACCTCAACCTCAAGCCTGTGACGGTTCAGACCCCCGACGGGCCGTGCACACTGGTCCTGTCGGTCAAACAGAAGGTGGATGAGTATGTCACCCATGAGGTCGTTTATGTGGGCCAGCCCGATCTGCTGGGCCGCCATGGCAGTGCGATCGCGGATACGCTTCTGCCGCCAACGCCCGCGGTACTCAGCGTCGATAGCCGCCTCGTGCGCGGCGCGCAGGGCGCGATCCCCCAGCCCATCGAAGTGCCGCGCTTCTACAAAGGGACAAGCATGCAGCCTGTCGAGATCGACCATATGTACTCGGAGATCGTGTTGATGGATATGAAGCTCTACTGAGCGGAACCGCCGTGCCCCTCGCACCGTTGTAGGACTGATACATCTGGAGATTTCCCAATGCTGAAACTTATCCTTATTCTGCTGATCGTCGCTGCGGTGGCAGCTCTGTTGGGATTTGGCACCCTGTCCGGTGTCGCTTTGACTGGCGCGAAAGTTCTTATCGGCCTCGTCCTGATCCTGTTCCTTCTGGTGGTTCTAGGCATCATCGCCGTCGTGAAATAGCGTGTTTGGCCTAGGCTTTCTATAACGCTTGATCGCGGCCTGCATCCCGCCTATACGGCAGCAATCTGGACGCAACAGCGATTCCGGGCATGCCGCCAATGGCACATCACGACCAAGCAATGACGATGCTACCTCCGGTGGGCTGTACGCAGACCCGAAAGACAGGCCGAAGCTCTGGGATCACTTCAAAAACTTCGTGGCATACCACGAGCATTATAGGAGCATCAGATGAACCTGATCGCACAAATCGAGGCGGAACACATCGCCGAACTCGGCAAGGAAATCCCCGATTTCCGTGCTGGTGACACCATTCGCGTCGGCTTTAAAGTCACCGAAGGGACACGTACGCGCGTCCAGAACTATGAAGGCGTTTGCATCTCCCGCAAGCACGGCAAAGGCATCGCCGGCGCGTTCACAGTCCGCAAGATCTCATTCGGCGAAGGTGTCGAGCGCGTCTTCCCGCTGCACTCCACCAACATCGAGAGCATTACCGTGGTCCGCCGTGGCCGCGTGCGTCGCGCCAAACTGTACTATCTGCGCACACGCCGTGGTAAATCCGCGCGTATCGTCGAAAACGCCCATTACAAAGCACCGAAGGGATAATTCAGATGAAAACCGACACACATCCCGAATACCACACCATCAACGTCAAAATGACCGACGGCACGATCATTGAGATGAAATCCACTTGGGGCAAGGAAGGCGACCAACTGTCGCTCGACATCGATCCCACCGTGCACCCTGCATGGACGGGCGCCTCTGGCCGCTTGATGGACACCGGCGGCCGCGTGTCCAAGTTCAAGAACAAATACGCCGGTCTGGGCTTCTAAACCCCGCCCTCGCGGCACAAGACCAAAGGCGCGGTTCCGAAAGGAGCTGCGCCTTTTTGGTTTAGATGCTTTTTCGATTGGAGAGACGCATCAACGAAAGCATCGCCCTTGAGTTGCTGGTCCGGGACGCGCTTGTTGCGGGGGACCCGGCAGCGGATGTTCGGCTCTTGCATGACGATTTTCTCGCGGTCTACAGCAACGGTTTTGCAGCAAAAGACGCCCATGTGGGCCATCTCGACGGTGGCGCGTGCGTTGTGAATGACACGCTTGATCAGATCGAAACCCGCCCATGAGGCCCAGATCACGCGCTCATCGTCTATCGCGCGTCATTTCAGCGTATCGGCGTGAGCACGCCTGCGATCATGTGCGTCAGCTCAATTTGGCGCGTGAATGGCCAAGGCTGGCTCAATATCTTCAGTCAGGACACGCCGTTTTTTGTGAAATGGAACAATCGTTCGTATTTATAAATTATAATAACACAAAACATATATTTTTATTCGATCCCCCGCTCCCTCATAAGCATCAATACGCAGATTACCTGAAGGGGCCCGGATCATGGACATGATTTTTGACATCGCGAGTACGGTCATCGCACAACTCCAAAAACCGACGCTCGCGTTCCTGCTGGGCGGCATGATGCTCGCCGCCTTGGGCAGTAAGCTCGAAGTGCCGGAGCCGGTGTATAAATTTGTGGTCATGCTGTTGCTGCTCAAGGTGGGCTTGGGAGCCGGCATCTCCATCCGCGAGGCGGATCTGGTGGCGCTTGCCGTGCCAGCGGTCTGTGCGATCCTTGCGGGCGTCGGGATTGTACTGCTGGGCAGCAACACGCTCGCACGGTGGAAGGGTGTGTCGAAGATGGATGGTTATGCCACGGCGGGCCTGTTCGGCGCCGTCTCCGCCTCGACACTGGCTGCGGCGATGGCGATGCTGGACGCGGAGGAGATCTTCTACGAAGGATTTATCGGCGCGCTCTATCCCTTCATGGATGTCGCCGCTCTGGTCACCGCGATCCTGCTGGCCAAACTGTCTGCGGCGCGGGCGGCGGAGACGGCGCAGGCCACCCTGCCCCAAAACGGAATCGCTGCCATGACGATGGACGGCCTCGCCTCCGGTCTGCCCAAACAGCCCCGGGCGAGCGATAAAAAGCCGGTGCCGCACGGGCTCGTCGGGACGATCCTGACGGACACAGTGCAGAGTGCGGCGATCTCGGCGCTGCTTTTGGGCATAGCGATCGGCGTGCTGGGACGGCCCGAAAGCGTCTATGCCAGCTTTTACGAGCCGCTGTTTCGCGGGCTGTTGTCGATCCTGATGCTCGTGATGGGGATGGAGGCCTGGGCGCGGCTGTCGGAACTGCGCAAGGTGGCGCATGCCTATGTCCTCTACGGGCTGACGGCGCCGCTGATCCATGGCCTGATCGGGTTTGGCTTGGGCATGATCGCTCACCAGATTACCGGGTTCTCGGCGGGTGGTGTGGTGCTGCTTGCGGTCATGGCCGCGTCCAGCTCCGACATCTCCGGCCCGCCCACGATGCGCGGCGCGCTGCCGGAGGCGAACGCCTCCGCCTACGTCGGCGCGTCGACCGGTCTGGGCACGCCTGTGGCGATCCTGAGCATTCCCCTGTGGATCTGGCTCGCTGATCTGGCGATTGGCCTTTAACGCAGAGGCCGCGGTGCACGAAGAGGTGCCAACGCCCCAATGCACCGCATTGGGGCGTTCCCCACTTTCCAAAGGCTCTATCCCTACATATAGTGTTGGCAACACAATCCTGCGCAAACGCGGGACGGTCACAAAGGGCAGCAGGCATGGCGCATATCATCGTCGTCGGAAACGAAAAAGGCGGGGCCGGCAAATCGACCGTATCGATGCATGTGGCAACAGCGCTTGCGCGGATGGGCCACAAGGTCAGCGCCCTTGACCTCGATCTGCGCCAGCGGACCTTTGGCCGCTATTCCGACAACCGCAAATCCTTTCTGCACGACGCGGGCCTCGACCTGCCAAGTCCCAAGTGCCATGACCTGCCTGAGGTCGACGCAAGCGAGCTGAAGCCGGGCGAAAATGTCTATGACCACCGCCTCTCCGCGGCTGTGGCGGAGCTGGAACCCAACAACGACTTCATCCTCATCGATTGCCCCGGTTCGCACACGCGGCTGAGCCAGGTCGCGCACAGCCTCGCCGATACGCTGATCACGCCGCTCAACGACAGCTTCATCGACTTTGATCTGCTGGCCCATACGGATGCCTCGGGGGACAAGATCACCGGGCCGTCAGTGTATTCCGAGATGGTCTGGAACGCGCGGCAGTTGCGGGCGCAGGCGGGCCTGCCGCCGATCGACTGGGTCGTGGTGCGCAACCGCATGGGCGCCCAGCGCATGGTCAACAAGGACAAGATGGAGCGCGCGATCCAGAACCTGAGTAAGCGCATCGGCTTTCGCGTCGCACCCGGTTTCAACGAGCGGGTGATCTTCCGCGAGCTGTTCCCGCGCGGCCTCACGCTGCTCGACCTCAAGGATATCGGAGTCAAACAGCTCAACATCTCCAACATCGCTGCCCGACAAGAGCTGCGCGATCTGATCAAGGCGCTCAAGCTGCCCGGCGTCGACGCGGATTTCTAGACGCGACTGCGTCTGCGCAGGTTGATCTTACAACAGCCTGCGTCTGCGCAGGGCCAGCCCATATGCGCTTGCGTCTGCGCAGAGAGACCTCATATGCGCCTGCGTCTGCGCAGAGCGACCTCATATGCGCTTGCGTCTGCGCAGGACGACAAGATTGGAGACAAAAAGCGCGCCCAGCACCACAGCTCCCCCCGCCAACGCCCAACCGCCCGGATTCTCACCCAGCAGGACCCAGACCAGCAGCGGCGCGAAAATACTCTCCCCCAGCACCAAAAGCGAGACTTCCGCACTTGTGATATAGCGCGGACCGAGCGCCAAAAAAATCGACGAGCAGGCAATGAACCCCGCATGCAGCGCCAAAAGCGGTACCTGTGCCGTCTCCACGCTCAGCGGGGCGGCGAGGGGCGCGATTGCCAAGGCGACGATCAGATAGGCCATGGGCACGGCCGCCACCATGGGGACGTGACGCACCTGACGCGCCGCCGTGAGGCCCGCGGCGAACATCGCCGAGACGCCCAGCGCCATCAGATCCCCCTGCCATGACGCGCCCTCTGTCTCCCCCGAGCCGTAGGCGATGATGCTGAGACCGATACCCACCGAAAGGATCGTCATCAACATGCGCCGCGTGATCGGCTCGCCCAGGAACACGCGGCTGAACAACATCGCGAACACCGGCATGGAAGCGATTATGAAAACCACGTTCGCGACGGAGGTATGCGCCACGGCCAGCACGAAGAGTGCACCGCTCAGACCGGTTCCGGCCCCGTAGATGACACCGACCCACCCCGTGCGCAGCACTGCCCGAAACGGTGCCGCCCCTTGCCACACAAAAACGCCCAGAGCGATCAGCACACCCGCGTTGAGCAACCGCCAAAAGGCGATCGTAATTGCATCCGCCGCGATCACCCGCACGAACAGGCTGTCAGGGACGACGAACAGCACGCCGAGAGAGGTAAGAAGGATGCCTTTGGTTTGTGGTGTCATTGTGAAGAGGTGACGTGTTTCGCGGCGTTGGTAAAGACACCGCGTGCGGCACGTCCCTCTGAAATCCTTCGCGCCGCGCCGCCTGAGACCCGTCGCGGCCCCGCAGGCGCGCGCTTGCGAAAGGCCGCAAGATTCGGGTCGGCGCGCATGCCGCGACCCAAAAACCGTTTCGCCACACATAAAAACATATCTGACGCAGCGCTCGGGGCGTCAGGGAGGAGGTTTTCCTGTGACTGACGAAATTGTCAATTTGCGACACCAGGGCGGCGTAAATGTCGCTACGCGCATATCTGGAGGAAATCCGCCAATTTTGTTATATTCGCACTGGATCGAGCACCCGCCGACCAGATCTCAAGCTTCCCGTGCGCGCGCGCGTCGGGGTTGACGGACAGGCGATATCGCTCAATCATGCTGACGTCGGGTTCGGACCGGCGCCTGTGGGCGCGGCCAAACCCTGAAGCGGGGGAAACCCGTAGAAACCGACCCCGTGAAATCGGGGCACATCCGACGGTAAGCTCAAAGGGGCCGTCGGTTGTTTATCAGAGAGGAAGAACATGACCTTCACCACACGTACCGGCAAACCGCTCCCGCAGTCCATTCTGGACCATGCAGAGCACGCAAAGGCCGATCCTGTTAACCGCCGCGAATTTCTTGCCATGGCCAGCGCGTTTGGCGCGACCACGGCAACCGCGTATGCCATGATTGGCATGCCCACACCGGCCCATGGCGCGTCGCATGCCGACAAGCAGATGGGCGGCACCGTGCGCATCCAGATGGAAGTGCGCGCGCTGAAGGATCCGCGCACCTATGACTGGTCGCAGATCGCGAACTTCTCGCGCGGCTGGCTTGAGTATCTCGCCATCTGGGAGAACGACGGCACGTTCACCCCTGCCCTGCTGGAGAGCTGGGAAATCAACGATGACGCGACCGAGTACACGTTGAACGTGCGCCAAGGCGTCAAGTGGAACAACGGCGACGACTTTACCGCCGAGGACGTCGCGCGCAACATCGCCGCATGGTGTGACAAGTCCGTCGAGGGCAACTCCATGGCGGGCCGTTTCGCCACGCTGATCGACGCGACGACGGAGAAGCTCGGCGATGGTATTGTCGAAGTGGTCGATACGCACACGGTCAAGTTGAACCTGCCCGCGCCCGATATCACGCTGATTGCCGGCATGGCGGATTACCCTGCCGCGATCGTGCACAGCTCGTTCAGCGCGGACAGCATGCTCGACAACCCAATCGGCACCGGCCCCTACCTCCCGGAGTCGCTCGAAGTGGGCGTCAAGGGTGTGCTGGTCAAGAACGAAGGCCACACATGGTGGGGCACGGAAGTGACGGGCGGCCCGTTCATCGACCGTCTGGAGTATGTCGACTACGGCACGGACCCCTCCGCGTGGATTGCGGCAGCCGAGGCGGAAGAGGTCGACGGTTTCTATTCCATGGAAGGTGAATTCATCGACATCATGAGCACGCTCGATGGCTGGGTAGAGCACTCGATCGCGACGTCTTCGACCATCGTGATCCGCCCCAACCAGCTGGCGGAAGTAGACGGCATCCGCCCCTACGCCGACGCCCGTGTCCGCAAGGCACTGTCGATGGCTTGTGACAACGCTGTCCTGCTCGAGCTTGGCTATGCCGGGAAAGGTATCCCGGCCGAGAACCACCACGTCGGCCCCATGCACCCCGAGTATGCCGATCTACCACCCCGCACGGCAGATCCCGCAGGCGCGAAGGCGTTGATGGAAGAAGCAGGCATGGCTGATTTCGAGCATGAACTGATGTCGATCGACGATGCCTGGCGCAAAGATACCACTGACGCGGTCGCCGCACAGCTGCGCGATGCGGGCATCAATGTGAAGCGGACAATTCTGCCAGGCTCCACGTTCTGGAATGACTGGGTCAAATACCCGTTCTCTTCCACCAACTGGAACCCGCGCCCCCTCGGCGTGCAGATCTGGGCGCTTGCCTACCGCTCGGGCGAGGCGTGGAACGAATTTGGTTGGGCCAGTGAAGAGTTCGACGCGATCCTGACCCAAGCGCTGGCGACACCGGACGTCGAAAAACGCCGCGCGCTTATGGCCCAGGGACAGCAGCTCATCCAAGACGAAGGGATCACGATCCAGCCCTACTGGCGCTCGCTCTACAACCACACCAAGGAGGGTCTGACCGGCGCAGAGCATCACATCAGCTTTGAGATGCACCCTGCACGGATGGCGTGGACCTAAGCCAAACTGGAAACAGGACAGACGAAGGGCCGCACATGTCGCGGCCCTTTTTTCGTCGCGTGGACAAAACCGAGAGACCCCCGGAGGATCCCGCCACTTGGGGCATTGGCACACGGGTATCGTTGAGCGCCCTCAGGGCAAGCATCATGAGATCGAAGGTCGCAGGGGTGTGGCAGCCAAACCTGTCAGGACGCATCCATAAGACGTTTGTGCGCGATGAGCGCAAGCAGGTCGCTGGCGGACCCTTGCGGGGTACTTCCGGACGTGTCGAACTGAATTTCCGAGCGCGCGTAGAGCGGGCCTCGCGTGTCCATCAGCGTTTGGATCTGAGCCATGGCCAGCGGTTGATCCTTGATCGGCTCTAATCGCGCTTGCACACGCACACGCTCCACATGTTCGGCGGGCGTCGTGCGCAACCAAATCGCATGAAACCGTTGCAACAGACGGGCAAACGGCGTGTCTTGCTCGACCAGACCACCGGAAACGGCCAAAACCATCGGGCCCGACCGCTTGATCACTCCCTCGAGGGCTTCCGCCTCCAACCGGCGAAAGCCATCCGCGCCGTAGAGCGACAGCACCTCGGCCAGCGGCATTCCCGTCTCTTGTTCGATCAATGTAGTCAGTTCGATGAACGGCACACCCAGCGCGTTCGCCAGAATGTTGCCCAGCGTCGTTTTACCCGCCCCGCGCAATCCGATCAGACAGATGCGCCCTGTGCGAACGCCTTTTGTGCGGTCCGCGTGCAAAAGCGTTTTCACCTTCGCCTGGACATGCTCGGGCGCGCGTTGATAAAGGGTCGCGATGGTCTGCGCTTCGGGATCGGTGACGATCTGCTGGGCGATCAGCGCCTCGATCGGTACACCTAGGGCGCGGGCCACACGCTCCAGCAACGCGATCGAGATATTCCCTTCCCCCGCTTCGAGCTGCGCAAGATAGCGCGGCGAGACGCCGGACAGTTCCGACACCACGCGGCGCGGCAGGCCTTTTTGCTTGCGCACTTCACGCACTCGGCGCGCGAGCCTGCTGATCAGCGCGTTGCGGCTGTCGTCTGCGCCGAGGGGGAGGTTATTTTTATCCATCTTAAGAATAATAGTGCAGAAGGCAGCTCAGCCCAACGGTTTTCGTATACGCAGTGCTCAATTCTGCGCCGCTGTACGCCGTGGGTAGGGATAAGTGGTGGCGATACTTGGGTTTGAACCGGGAACCCAGAGTGACCGCGCGGCGGACGCGCAAAGTCCGGGAGATCCATCGAAAGGATGCTCAAGATACGTTGGCAGGCAGGATAAGTGGTGGCGTTACCTGGATTTGAACCAGGGACCTAACGATTATGAGTCGTTCGCTCTAACCAACTGAGCTATAACGCCGTTGCGGCTGGGTTATGATAGCGGCCTGCCTGCGTCAAGGCAGAAAGTAGCCCTGACCCCGTGCTACACCCACTTGGCCAGCGGTGGCAGGCTCATCAATACCGCGTTGGCGTCATGACCGGTCTCAAGACCGAATTTGGTACCACGGTCGTAGACCAGATTATATTCTGCGTAGAGCCCGCGGTGAACTAGCTGCGCGTCCTTGTCGGCATCCGTCCACACTTGCGGCTTCCGTGTCTCCACGAGCGGCACATAGGCGGGTAGAAAGGCGCGGCCGATGTCTTGGGTGAGCGCAAAATCAGCCTCCCAATCACCGGTGTTTCGATCATCCATAAAGATGCCGCCGACACCGCGCGCGCGGTTGCGGTGGGGGATGTAGAAATACTCGTCTGCCCACGCCTTGAGCTTTGGGTAGATCTCCGTGCCGTGGGGGTCGAGGTGCTTTTGCTGGGTGGCATGGAAATGTGCCGTGTCTTCGTCATACTCGATGCAGGGGTTCAGATCAGAGCCACCGCCGAACCACCATGCACCTGGTGTCCAAAACATGCGGGTGTTCATGTGCACGGCGGGCGCGTGAGGGTTTTGCATATGCGCCACAAGGCTGATGCCGCTGGCCCAGAAGCGCGGGTCGTCGGCCATGCCGGGTACGCCGCGTGCGGCCATCGCCTTTTGCGCGCGCTCCCCCAATGTGCCGTAAACGGTCGAGATGTTAACGCCCACCTTCTCGAATACGCGGCCCCCGCGCATCACGCTCATCAGCCCGCCGCCCGCGTCAGAGCCGTCGCCAGAGGTACGGCTCGTCTCGCTGACGTCAAACCGACCGGGCGCCATATCCGTCAGCGGCCCATCGGCGTGAGTGTCCTCGAGAGATTCGAAAGCCGCGACGATGTCGTCGCGCAGGGTCCGGAACCACGCGGCGGCGCGGGCTTTTTCAGTCTCGAAGAGTGCGGTCATGTCGTGCTTTCTGTCAGATATTTCTGACACTCTTACAGCATAATTATTTCAGCGTGAACAGAGCAAGATCCTGCACATCAATGGGCGGGCGCACTCACCGCGTCGAGCAGGGATCGACCGCCGTCCACAACCATGACCTCACCTGTCATGAAGCTGGAACTGTCGGCGGCCAGAAACTGCACCGCTTCCGCCAACTCAGACGGAGCGGCGATGCGGCCCAGGGGCGTATGGCTGCGGATATCGTCACGCCATTCGCGGTTATCGGCGACCGACGCCTTGAGCGACGCAGACATGACGGAGCCAAAGGCGACCGCGTTCACACGGATGCGGTGCGGCGCCAGCGCCAGTGCCATAGAGCGCGTCATCTGGTCGAGCGCGGCTGAGGCGATGGAGTAGCCCATCAACTCAGGGTGCGTGTGATGTGCGGCGACCGAGCTGAGATTGATGATTGAACCCACCTGCCCCTCAGGCTGATTTTCGGCCTGTTTCATCATCCGTTTCGACACCTGTTGGGACAGGCGCAACGCCGTCATCAGGTTCTGATCCAGCAGTGCCTCGACGGACGTGTCGTCGATATCAAGCGCATCCGTCGCCATGACCTGACGCGAGGCGTTGACGAGGATATCGACCTGATCAAACGCATCGATGGTCGCCGACACGAGATTGGCGATGGTCAGGCGCTGGCGCAAATCACCGGCGAAAAAGCGGATATTACCTTCATCGCGCACCTCCCCCAACTCTTCCTTGAGGCGTTTTTCGTCCATATCGGCGCACATCACATTAGCGCCCTTGTCGGCAAAACTGCGCGCGATGGCGAGACCCACACCATTGGCCGCCCCCGTGACGATCGCGGTCTTCCCGGAAATTGAAAATGACATGAAAGCGGTCCCTGACCTGAGTTAGCGGCGTTTGCGCAGCGGCCGCTGGGCGTGAAAAAGCTTGAACCGCGCATCGCCGCCGATTTCCTCGACCTGCACAAAACGGGTCTTCAACTCCGCCTCATAGGGCAAATGACGATTCGCCACCATCCAAAGGTGCCCTTGGGGGGTCAGCAGGCGCGCCGCTGCCGCAACGAACGCCTGCCCGATTTGTGGCTCTGCCGCGCGGCCGACGTGGAAGGGCGGGTTCATCACGACGGTATCCATCTTATGCGCGGGCTCCCATGTGGTCGCGTCCGCCCAGTGGAACACAGCACGCGGATCGGTCACGTTGCGCTTTGCACATTCCAGCGCAATATGCTGTGCCTCGACCAGATGCACCGCCTCGACGCCGTCGCGCGTGAGCGCATGAGCCGACAAAAAGCCCCACCCCGCGCCAAGGTCGCAAACCTGTTTGCCCAACTTCGCAGGCAGCGCATCCGCGAGCAGCGCCGACGCAATATCGACACCGTCTGCGGAAAACACGCCCGGCGCTGTCCAGAAACCGCCATCGCCCAGCTCGGGACCGGCGGCCCAATCGGCAAAGAACTCCGCCGCCGGTGCGTCGATCCAAAACAGCTTTCCGTGCGCTTTAGTGACGGGACCGTGGACCGTGACGCGTGCGCGCATCGCCTTCAAGATGCTCTCGACACCGTCCGTCTTTTGCCCGTCGATCACCACGACGCCGCCACTCTGCGCGCAGGCCTCCGCGATTAACGCACGCGCCTCAAGCTTGGAGCGCGGAAGGCAAACGACTGCCGCTACATAGGGAGCCTCGCTCACCACGGCAGTGGCATAGTCACGGGCGGACCAGGCGGTATGTGCAGGATAAAAGCCGTCGATGATTTCAGCGCGGTCTTTTGGTATGCCGTCGAGATCCGCGTCAGATGGCGGACCGAATACGGCGATGGAACCTTTATCGGGCCACTCAAGACCGCCGCCATCAAGGGCCAGCGGCAGGCGCTGATCGAGCATCAGCTACTCTTCTTTTTCCATGGTACATTGAAGCGGGTGCTGGTGCCGCCGCGCGAAATCCATGACTTGGGCGACTTTTGTCTCCGCAATCTCATGACTGAACACACCGACGACGGCCAGACCCTTTTTGTGCACGGTCAACATGATCTCGAACGCCTGCGCATGATTGAGGCCGAAAAACCGTTCCAGAACATGCACGACGAACTCCATCGGGGTGAAATCGTCGTTCAGCAGCATCACCTTGTAGAGCGGCGGCCGCTTGGTCTTTGGCTTCACTTTTGTCAGCAGTTCGGTATCGTCACCGTCTTGCTCGTCTGCCATGGAACTCGGATAAAGGTGCATTGCTGCTCCTGCGGTAAAAATGTGTGTGTCGAATTGCTGTCTTAGCTATATAACGTGACGGCCCGTTTAGAAAAGAGGGTTGGCCCAGAAAAGGGAGGCGCCACAGGCATGTCCCAGACGATCACCACCGTAGGCTTTGATGCCGACGACACGCTGTGGCACAACGAGCGTTTCTTTGCGCTGACGCAGGTGCGCTTTGCCGCCCTGCTGGCAGAGCACACGGACCGCGACACCCTGATGACGCGGCTGCTGGCCGCCGAGCGCCGCAACCTGCCGCATTACGGCTTCGGGATCAAAGGCTTCACGCTCTCCATGATCGAGACGGCGATCGAGGTGACGCAAGGGCGCGTGCCTGCATCGGTCATCGCGGAGCTGTTGGATGCCGGGCGCGATATGCTCAGTCAAGAAGTCGAGCTGTTGCCCTTTGCCGAACAAACCGTTGCGACCCTGCGCCGCAACTTTAAGATATTAGTGATCACCAAAGGCGATCTGCTCGATCAGGAGCGCAAGCTGGCGCAATCGGGGCTCAGAGATCTGTTCGATGGTGTCGAGATCGTCTCCGCCAAAACGGCCCCTTCCTATACCGAAATTTTTGCGCGCCATGGTACCGGCGCGGATCAGGGCATGATGGTGGGCAACTCCATGGCCTCCGACGTGGTCCCGATGATCGACGCTGGTGGATGGGGCGTCTACGTCCCCCATGGCCTCAGATGGGAGATTGAACACGCCGCACCGCCCGAACATAAAAGATATCATGAAATTAATTCATTAGGCGAACTTCCCGGCCTTTTGCACACCCTTACAGATGGAGAGAGCCATGCCGCAAGCTGACCTGAGCTATTCCGCGCAAATCCCCCTTGATGCCGCCGCCGTCCTGTCGGCCATCGAGATGGTGATCGGCGCGCATGACACCACTTCGGGCAAATGCAAGGGCCGCGTCCATGCGCTGGCCCAGACCCACCACACCCACGTCTTGCTCAGACTGCGCATGCTGAACAAACCCCATCGCGACGATGCATTCATGCAATTACTGCTGGCAGCATTGCAGGAGGCCCTCAGGCCACTGATCCCGGCCCCTTGCATTCTGGGAATCGAGTTGGGCTTTCTCGAGCGGCACTACGCCTCGGTCACTCTGGACTGACTCGTTCCATTGAAATGAGGCGGCGCTCGCCTGATTGCCGCCACAATCCTGCCACAATAGCGGGTGTTGTGGTTAACGGTTGAAGGCCCGCAATATGTGCTGTGAAGCAGTGCAGAATATTAACCATATCCGTTGAAAACATGGGTTATCAGAGCCAAATTTCCGTGCTACGTTTGTTCCATAAAAACACGGCCACTCGAAAAATCGGGGGTCAGAGGCAGAGTTAGGCAGGTTATCATGAAGGTTCGGCGCTCGCAGCCGGCCCGTTACGGGCTTTTGATTATTGCGGCTTTGTGGCTGCTTGTGTTCCTGCCGCTGAGCGCGATGGCCGCTCCCTATGCGGCATACGTCATCGACGCGCGCACCGGGGAGGTGCTGCACGCGAGCAACGCAGAGACGCGTCTGCATCCCGCTTCCCTGACGAAGATGATGACGCTCTATATCGCTTTCCAGGCAGTGGAGCGTGGCGAAATTTCGCTCGATACTAAAGTGCGGATCACGCAAACCGCAGCCGCCGAGCCGCCCAGCAAGCTCGGGCTCAAACCCGGGCAAAGCATCGCCTTGCGGTATCTGATCCGCGCCGCTGCAGTGCGCTCAGCCAATGATGCGGCGACGGCCATCGGCGAGGCGATCTCAGGCTCGGAGGCGAAATTCGCCCGCCGGATGAACCGCACCGCCAAACAACTGGGCATGACCCGTACCAGCTTCAAAAACGCGCATGGCCTGACCGAGAACGGCCATTTGTCCACCGCTCGGGATATGACCATCATGGGGCGGCACCTGCTCTATGATTATCCGCAATATTACAATCTTTTTTCGCGCCTCACGGCGGATGCGGGCATGCGGAAGGTCAACCACACGAACCGCCGCTTTCTCAACGCCTACAAGGGCGCGGACGGGATCAAGACAGGCTATACCCGCGCCGCCGGATTTAACCTCACCGCCTCGGCGGAACGCGGGAACGAGCGGATCATCGTGACGGTTTTCGGTGGTAAATCAACCACATCACGCAACGCCAAAGTGGCAGAATTGATGGACCTGGGTTTCCGGCGCGCCCCGTCAACGGCACCACTACGAAAGCCCCAGGCGCCGGCCTACATCGCGGACACGTCGCCACAACAGCAAGACGATACACCTGCCCCAGGTGCGAAAGGTAAGACCATCCGCCTGATCCGTGCGGTCACGACGTCGATACGCCCGGTTCCGAGACCGGCAACCGAACAGGAGCCGGTTCTGGTCGCTGCGGCGACCGACCCAGGCGGCATCAGCGATATTCTGAGCTCCGCCATCGACGCGGCGGTCGCTCAGGCTGTCGAGGCGCCACTGTCGCTTCTCGCAGCCCCTGCCGCCACCGCACCGGTACACACGCTCCCACCGCAGGACGCTGAAACAGTCGTGCTTGCCGCTGCCGCTACGACCTCGGTCCGGCCCACGTTGCGGCCGCGCGGTCTCGTGCTCATTGGTGCGGCTCCGCAAGTGGATTTAACCGCAGCCGTGCAGGAAGTGGTTACGCGCGTCTCTACGTCGGGGGGAAGGCAATGGGGGGTGAACGTGGGTCGCTTCGGCAGTCGGCACGCCGCAGAAAAAGTGCTCATCAAAACCGCTCTGGCAGAAATGGCGACACTCGACGGCTCCCTGCGCAAGGTCGTTCGGAAGCCGCAGGGTTTTGACGCAAATTTCCTCGGCATGACGCGCGAAACGGCTGATCTGGCCTGTCGCAGGCTTCAGGCGCGTAACGTAAGTTGCTTCATGATCGGGCCTGGGTAGGCCACGCTACGGGCCGCTCCGCTCCCGCCTGAGCCACGTCACGAAAGCCTTGAGCGGTGGCCGCAAAACACCCGGACGGGTGACGATATGATACCCGGTCCCGCCGCCGCGTTCCTCGTGCAGCACCCGCAAGCGCCCCGCCTCGATGTCACGCTCGACAAAACGGCGCACGGTGACGGCAATCCCCTGGCCATCGCGCGCGCCATCCACCAACAAATTGCCAGGTACCCGAAGCGTGCCCCCCGTTTGACGCGCCACACCTTTTCTCTCTAGCCAGTTGGTCGATTCCGAATTCCCGAATTCCTCCATCCATGGCAACTGCGCAAGCGCCGCGAGATCGGCGAAATCCGTCTGCCCCACGAGCGACGGCGCACCGACGACGACCATCGTACTTTCCCAAAGCAGCGATGTGTCAAGGCCTTCCCAGCCACCACGCCCGAAGCGGATCGCAAGATCAATGCCATCGGGCCGCAGGATCACCACCTCTGCCGTGGGGTCGATCATCAGATCAATGTCAGGATGCGCCGCACGAAACCCTGCGAGCCGGGGCATCAGCCAAGCGGCGGCAAACGTGGGCGTAACCGAGATATGCAAAGGCCGTGCATCGCGCGCGCCCGTGAGCGCAGCCACCCCTTCCCCCATCATCGCAAATCCGCCCCGCAGAGCCAGCGATAGCTGCTCACCCTCCCGCGTGAGCCTGAGCGCGCGGCCGGAACGGTCCAGCAGCGAGACGTTCAAATGGCTTTCCAAGACGCGCAACTGCTGGCTGATGGCCGCGTGCGATACGCCAAGGGCCGTACCGGCAGCCACCACATTGCCGCTCTCGGCAAAGGCGGCAAAGGCGCGAAGCGCGGGCAGCGGGGGAAGAGCGCGCCATTCCATATGTCACTCCAGCTTACATAAGCTCACGCGGGATGACTCGCATTCAACGCGGCATCGGTCAAGTATGAAGGCACATGAACAGGAGACGAAACATGATCAACATCTACGCACAGACCTTTATGCATGCGACACGGACAGGCCAAATCAGAGTCGAGGACGTGCCGACAATCCCTGAGACAAAGCGCCACCGCTGGTTTAGTCGCCGTAAGACCCGCTGTATCGATCCAAGTAAACTGTAAGCGGGGCCGCGTTAGTCTAGGTCGCTGCCTGCAACAAGGTGCGCGTGTATTCGGTCTGCGGATTGTCAAAAAGCGCGTCGACGTCACCGTATTCCACTACGTCGCCGCGCTTCATCACCATAACCCGGTGCGACATGGCGCGCACGACTCTCAGGTCATGGCTGATAAACAGATAGGCCAGCCCGTATTTCACCTGCAACGCACGCAGAAGATCCACGATCTGGACCTGCACGGTCATGTCCAGCGCGCTCGTCGGCTCGTCGAGAACCAGCAGGCGGGGGCGCAGCACCATGGCGCGCGCAATCGCGATGCGCTGCCGCTGCCCGCCGGAGAACTCATGCGGGTAGCGGTCCATCGTGGCGGGTTCGAGGCCCACTTCGACCATGACATCGTGCACCAGTTCCCGCTTGTCGCGGTTTGGATCGACCTTGTGGATGCTAAGCCCTTCGGCGATGATCTGCATGCAGGTCATGCGGGGACTGAGACTGCCGAACGGGTCCTGAAACACGATCTGCATGTCCTTGCGCAAACGGCGCAACTCACGCGTGGACCATTTACGGATGTCGTCGCCCATAAAAGTGATGCCGCCTTCGGACGCGATCAGACGCATGATCGCCAGCGCCAGCGTAGTCTTGCCCGACCCGCTTTCCCCCACGATGCCGATGGTCTCGCCCGCGCGCACCGACAGCGAGGCATCGTTGACGGCCTTAACATAGCCTGCGGTGCGGCGCAGCAGGCCACGCTGAATCGGGAACCAGATCTTGAGATTATCGGTTTGCGCAATCACCTCCGCTCGCTCCGGCACCGGTGCCGGTCGGCCCGTGGGCTCCGCCCCCAGCAACTTTTGTGTGTACGGATGTTGCGGATTGTCGAATATGTCCTTGGTCGGCCCCTGCTCGACGATCTTGCCGTGCTGCATGACGCAAACACGGTCGGCGATGCGCCGCACCACGCCGAGATCGTGGGTAATGAACAGCAGGCCCATGCCTTCGCTGTCTTTCAACTCCTTCAGTAGATCAAGGATTTGCGCCTGAATGGTCACATCCAGCGCGGTTGTCGGCTCATCGGCGATAAGTACGTCAGGCTTGTTCGCAAGCGCCATGGCGATCATCACGCGCTGGCGCTGTCCGCCGGACAGCTGGTGTGGATAGCTGCCCAAACGACTTTCGGCGTCGTGGATGCCCACCCGCTCCAAAAGTTCCAAGATCCGCGTTTTGAGCGCATCACCCGACAGGCCCTGATGCAGGGCGAGCGACTCAGCCAGCTGTTTGTCGATCGTATGCAACGGGTTGAGCGAGGTCATCGGCTCTTGGAAAATGAAGCTGATGTCGTTGCCGCGCACTTTGCGCAGAAGCGCGTCGTTGGCCCCGATCATCTGTTGCCCGTCATAGGTGACCGATCCCTCCACATGGGCGGTATCACCGAGCAGGGAGACGGTGCTGAGCGCGGAGACGGACTTGCCAGACCCGCTCTCGCCCACCAGTGCCACGGTCTCCCCACGTTCCAGATGGAAAGTAATGCCCTTGACGGCCGGCGTGAGTTTTCCGTCCTGCCGGAAGGAGACGCGCAGGTCCTTTACGTCCAAAAGGTGAGCCATCAGGTGAAGGTCTTTCTGGGATCGAACGCGTCGCGGATACCCTCGAAGATGAACACCAGCAGGGACAGCATGATCGCGAATGTGAGGAAGGCGGTGAATGCGAGCCATGGCGCTTGAAGGTTATTCTTCGCCTGCAAAGTCAACTCCCCAAGGCTGGGCGCGGAGGACGGCAGGCCAAATCCGAGGAAGTCGAGCACGGCAAGCGAGGAGATCGTGCCGGTGATGATAAAGGGCAGCATTGTCAGCGTCGCCACCATCGCGTTGGGCAGCATGTGGCGGAACATGATCGTAGTGTTGCCTACGCCCAGCGCACGGGCCGCGCGCACATACTCCAGATTGCGCGCGCGCAGGAATTCGGCGCGCACCACCCCGACCAGCGCCGTCCAGCTGAACAGCACCAGCAAAAACACAAGGAGCCAGAAACTTCGCCCCAATATCGCAAACATGATAATGATCACATAGAGCGAGGGCGTGGAGGTCCAAATCTCGATCACGCGCTGGAAGATAAGGTCGAGCCAACCGCCAAAGAACCCCTGCACCGCACCCGCAGCGATGCCGATGACGGTGGCAAGGCCCGTCACCAGGAGCGTGAACACGATGCTGAGGCGGAAGCCGTGAATCACGCGGGCGAGCACGTCCCGCTTGGTCCCATCGGTACCCAACAGGTTCTCGCCATTGGGCGGCAGCGGAGCCGCGCCGGGGCGATCTACAGCAGTGTCAAAGCTGTAGGGGATTGGCGGCCAGATGGACCAGCCTTGGTCGAACCCATCGGTGGTCGTATCAAATGTGCCCGCATCGATCTGCTCCACAATCCCTTCAGGATCGTCAAAGCACTCCTCAAGCCCGCCGCTGATGATAAGGCACCTTACCTCCGGATCGCGATAGGCAGCCTCGGTTTGAAAATCGCCGCCAAACTCCGTCTCGGCGTAGAAATTGAAGATAGGCATGTAATATTCGCCGCGGTAGTTCACGAGGATTGGCTTGTCGTTGGCCAAAAACTCCGCAAACAAGCTGAGCGTGAACACCACCACAAAAATCCATAATGACCAATAGGCCCGCCGGTTGCGCGTGAAGTTGCGCCAACGCCGCTGATTGAGCGGGGACAGGCGGCTGCGGGGCGGCACAGGGACAGCCTGCGACGGGGGTTTGGCCAATTCCATCAGCCTTCCCTCTTCTCGAAATCGATGCGCGGATCGACCAGCACATACATGAGATCGGAGATAATGCCGACCACCAGACCGATCAGGCCGAAGATGAACAGCGTGCCGAACACAATCGGATAATCGCGCGCCACCGCCGCCTCAAAGCCCAAGCGCCCCAGACCGTCGAGCGAGAAGATCGTCTCGATGATCAGACTGGAGCCGAAGAAGACGCCGATGAACACCGCCGGAAATCCCGCTATCACGATGAGCATCGCGTTGCGAAAGACATGACCGTACAGAACGCGGCTCTCGGACAGGCCTTTGGCGCGGGCAGTCATGACGTAGTGTTTTTTGATCTCATCAAGAAAGCTGTTCTTGGTCAGCAACGTCAGCGTCGCGAAGGCCGAAATGGTCGAGGCAAGCACCGGCAAAGTGATGTGCCAGAAATAATCCTTCACCTTGCCCCACGCGCTCAACTCATCGAAGTTATCTGACGTGAGGCCGCGCAATGGGAACAATTCGTAGCAGGTCGGATTGAACGTGGCACCGCCTTCCCAAATATCCGCAAGACCGGGAATACGAAAGCAATTGGCAGGCACGAACAGCACCAGCAGCAGAATCGCGAACAGGAACCCCGGAATCGCGTAGGCTGCGATGATCGCCCCGGAAGTCCATGTGTCAAAACGCGATCCGTCGCGCACCGCCTTCTTGATCCCCAGCGGGATCGAGATGAGGTAAGCGATGAGGGTGGACCAAAGCCCCAGCGTGATTGAAACCGGCAGCTTTTCCTTGATCAACTCGATCACGGAGATGGAGCGGAAGTAACTCTCCCCGAAATCAAACCGCATGTAGTTCCACAGCATGTTGACGAACCGTTCTACGGGTGGCTTATCAAAGCCGAACTCGCGCTCGAGCTCCTCGATGAACTCCGGTGGCAGGCCACGCGAGCCTACGTAATTCGTCGATCCACCCAGATCGACGGTATCGGTATCGGACCCGCTTCCGGCGAAGCCGCCAAACACGTCACCGCCGCCCTGAATACGGGCAATCGCCTGTTCCACAGGGCCGCCGGGCACGAATTGCACCAGCGCGAAATTGACCAGCATGATCCCGAACAATGTGACCGGGATCAGCAAAAGCCGTCTGATAATATAGGCGCCCATGAATTACCTTAGCGCGCCTGCCGCGCGCAGTCCTTGCCCTTTTTCGGCGTCGTACCACCAGAAATCAAGATAGCCCAGCGCGTAAGGAGGCTGCTCTTCGGGGTGGCCGTATTGGTCGTAATACGCGGTCCAATAGACGTCGTTGTACCATGCGGGGATCATGATGAACTCATGGCGCAGGGCACGGTCGAGCGCCTTGAGGGCGGCCTCTTCCTCTTCGCGGGTTTGCGCCTGCAAGGACCCCTCGATGATCGCATCCACCATCGGGCTGGCCAGTCCGGCAGGGTTGAACAGCGAGAAGCTCGCCGCTTCGGAGCCGTATCGCTGAGCAAGGCCCGTGCCGGTACCGAGGAAGGCGGCGTATTGGTCATAGACCATGTCATAATCGCGGTCCCGCTCGCGCAGGGTGTACTGCGAGGCATCCACCTTCTCCAGAACCGCCTCGATGCCGAAAGCTTCGAGATTGGACATGAAATTCTCGACCACTGCGGAGAGCGTTGCAGAACCGGATGAGTTTAGCAAAAACGTCAGCCGCAGGGGGGCACCCTCCGCGTTGCGCCTCTTGCCATCATCGCCGACGGGCCAACCCGCCTCGTCCAACAGCCGCGCGGCCGCACGGGCATTGCGCCGGTCCAGCAGGCGCTCGGCCCCGGATGTGTGCGGCATGCGGGCGTCGCTCGTGAGAACTTCCGGCTCGATCGCCTCGCCCAGACTTTGCAAAAACTCAAGCTCGGCGGCCTGTGGGGTGCCTGTCGCCATCACTGGCGTGTCTTGCGTAAACGATGCGCGCTGCTTGAACAGACCGTATTGCAGCGACTCGTTCGTCCATTCAAAGTTAAAGGCCAGCGAAACCGCCTCGCGCACCCGCTTGTCCTGCAAGATCTCGCGTCCCAGATTGAACACGATACCCGTAGGAGTGGGCGGGGAGCCGTCCGGAATTTCTTCCAGTACGACATATCCCTCTTCGACCTTGGGGAATTCATAGGCGGTCGCCCATTGTTTGGAATTACCTTCGTTGCGGAACGTGTATTCGCCGGATTTAAACGCCTCGAAGGCGGAGTTTTCGTCACCGAAATACTCGACCCGGATGCCGTCGAAATTATTGCGCCCGACATTGAACGGCAAATCATTGCCCCAATAGTCGGGGTTGCGCTTGTAGACGATGCGGCGATTCACATCGACGTCCTCGACCATATACGCGCCGGATCCCGGAGAGATTTCCAAACGGCTCTCGTCAAGACGCGCACCGCTTTCCTCATACCACTTCTTGGACCAAGCCGGCACGAAACCCACCTGTTCGATCATGGAGCGGCGCGAGAGGCCTTCGGTAAAGTAGAATTTGATCCGGTGATCATCGAGCACTTCGACCTTCGGGATACGCTTGCGCACCGCCTCAGCATAGGATTGCAGCCCCTGATCCAGCAGCAGATTGTGGGAAAACTCAATATCGTGGGCCGTCACCGGCGTGCCGTCCGAAAACCGTGCCTCCGGACGCATGTTGAAGATCACCCAATCGCGTGTTTCGGGGTACTCAAGGCTTTCGCACAGCAGGCAATAATACTCGGCATAGACGTCTGCGGGCGCACTTTCGCCGCCTACACCTTCGCCAAACAGGCTTTCGTACATGATCGTGCTGAGCGCACCGCCGCGCCCCTTGCGCGAATAGGGGTTCATCGAATCAAACGTGCCCAAGGTCGAGAGTGAAATCTCACCGCCCTTCGGCGCATTCGGGTTCACATAATTAAAGTGTGGGAAATCGGCGGGGTATGTGAGATCGCCGTAAAAGGAATAGCCGTGGCTCTTGATCATCGCCACGCCCTCGTCTGCCGGTGCCTGACCTCCCCAAAGCACGGCGCAAACCGACATGACCAAAGCGGATCCCATCCGGATCAACGGCAGGTGGCGTTCTTGAACTTGGGCAGAGGGCATCATGGGCAAACTCCTTTGAACACATCGACATCGCGTCATCTGAAGATGTAGGCTAAAGGCGGCAGAGGCCAAGTTACAAGTTGCAAGTCTGTGATCTGGCGGAAATCAGACACCAATCAGCAAAAAGGCCGCCCCGAGGCGACCTTTTCAAACACACAAGCTGCCGACTGGAAGTCAGTCGTCGAGGCTGTCGAGATATGCGATCACATCCGCGCGCTCTTCAGGATCGCTTAGACCGGCAAAGCCCATTGTCGTACCCGGCGCCCATGAGGTCGGCGCTTCCAGAAATGCGTTGAGATTTTCCGAGGTCCAGACTTCGGCTACCTCTTCGAGTGCACCAGAATAAGCGAACCCATCTGCGGCGTCGATGTTACGGCCCACAACACCGTGCAAATACGGACCGGTCGCGTTTGCGCCCGGCTCGACCTTGTGGCACGCGGAGCATTTGCGGAACACACGCGCCCCGTCATCAACGCTTGCCGAGGCCAACAGCTCTTCGAACGGCACTTCGGGTTCCGGCTCTGCTGGCTCCGCGCTCGCCACTTCAATGGAATACGACGCCTCGCCCTGCAGCTCGGCATGATAAAGCTCCTCAGCGCCCCATTTGCCCAGCAATAGCACCAGCCACGCGGCCAGAACGCCGGAAGCAACTTTCGTAAGGGTCATTGTATCCATCAGTTCGTCCACCGTTAGAAATATTCAGTTCTTTGAACGGCTATCTATTGCTTTCCCTGCGCACAGGCAAGGTATAGTTACCGCGACCAAACGACCATCTGTTTCTGTTTTGACAAAGGACCAATGTGATGACCGCACCCACGCCACCGCGCATCGCATTTCAGGGCGCGTTGGGCGCCTATAGCCACGAGGCTTGCCTGCAAGCGCGCCCGGACGGGATTCCCGTGCCCTGCACGACCTTCGAGGGTGTTTTGCGCGCGGTGCGCGAAGGCCGCGCGGACCTTGCGATGCTGCCGGTCGAGAATACGACCTACGGTCGCGTGGCCGACATTCACCGTCTGCTCCCCGAAAGTGGGATGCATATCATCGAGGAGGCTTTCGTGCGCGTGCGCATCGCGCTCATGGCGCGGCCTGGCGTCACCATGGACCAGATCAAACACGTGCGCGCCCATCTGGTGCTGCTTCCCCAGGCGCGTGCCTTTCTTGAGGCGCGCGGAATCACGGCGGAGCCTGCCGCCGACAGCGCCGGTGCGGCCCAAGAGCTGTCCATCGGCGGTCCCGATAGCGACGGCGTGCTGGCCAGTTCTGTCGCCGCCGAGATTCACGGCCTAGACGTATTGGCGGATGGCATCGAAGATCTCGATCACAACACCACGCGGTTTCTGCTCATGGCGCCCGACATCGACATGGCCCGGCGCGGCGACCGGATCATGACGACTTTCGTCTTCGAAGTCCGAAATATCCCTGCTGCCCTGTACAAGGCGATGGGAGGTTTCGCGACCAATGGCGTCAACATGACCAAGCTGGAGAGCTATATGGTCGGCGGGTCCTTTACCGCGACCCGGTTCTACGCCGACATCGAGGGGCACCCCGATGACCTTGCCGTCAAACGAGCCCTGGACGAGTTGGCATATTTCACCAACATGCTTGATATATTAGGGGTCTATCCGGCTCATCCGGGCCGCTGGCAGATCGAGGCCTAGGCCGCCGGTTCAAGCGCCCCCGGGCCCCACTTCGTACCGCTCTTCCATGGATTTGGCGAATTCGGCCACGCGCAGCTTGAACTTCTTGGTGAGCGACGCTTTGCCCAGTTTCAGAGATTGCACCAACAGGCGCGCCGACAGGTTCAGCGGCTTGATGTCGATCACGACCGTCATGCGCGTACGGTCCTTGGACAGCGCCACCAATTCGATCGGCATCATCGACAAAAGCCCTTCGGACTTGCACTCGAACACCATCTCCTTGGGTCTGTCATAAGTGATCATCTCAACCTCGACCTCCCGCCGCTTGCCGCGTAGGTTGAACGCGCTGCGCCATGTCATGCCGGGCGCCGGAGTTGTTTTGTCATCGACACGCTGCACCTCCGCACCGCGCCGCATCGCCGCCCGCTCGAACACTTCGAATTCCGACAACATCGCGAACACCGCATCAATCGGAGCTTCTATATCTTCTTTGGTCGAGAATTTCATGCCAGCCCCTTGGTTTATTGTTTTTAATCTGCTGAGGCAGTTTAAGCCACGCCCTTCATGGGTCAACTCCCTCGTTGCAACTTTCGCTAGCAAGTCCTGAACGCCGATCAGTCAAGCGTATCGGAAAGCCACCGCTCGATCAGAAAATGAGCGATCGCGCCCTTGCGTGCGGGCATGATCTCCGGGTGATGCCCTTGGCTGATCGTCATCATGTCTTCGCGCGTGATCCAGCGGGCATCCTCGATCTCGACCGGATCAATGGTGATCTGCGCACTGGTCGCATGCCCCCAGCATCCAAACATCAGCGACGCGGGAAATGGCCAGGGCTGGCTCGCGAGATACCCTACTTCGCCCACATGAACGCCTGCCTCCTCAAACACCTCGCGGCGCACCGCAGCCTCCAGCGTCTCACCCGGCTCGACAAATCCGGCGAGCAGCGAATACATGCCCTGCGGCCAGCCGGGCGAGCGGCCCATTAGCACCGAATTGCCCTGGGTGATCAGCATAATGACGACCGGATCCGTGCGCGGGAAATGCGAGGCGCTGCACGCGGGGCAATGCCGCTGCCAGCCGCCTTGGGACATCTGCGTCTGCACCCCGCAGCGCGCGCAGAACTGGTGTATCCTGTGCCAGTCGAACACCGCCTTTCCAGCTGCAGCAAGCTCCGCATCGCGCGGGCTGAGCCACGTCATGACGCGGCGCAATTCGGCAAAGACCATCCAGTCGGGCAATGCGGGATGGTGCTGTTCGCTGGGGTCGAGAAATCCGCCAAGGCTGCTTTCATCCAGATCGGGCGGGGTCCAGGCCGACAGATCGACTGCGAAGACCGGCGCGCCCTCCTCGCGGCCCAGAAGGATTGGTGGCTGTGCGGCGTCGCGCAACGCTGCGTGATCCAGCGCCAGACGGATCACCCCAGCGGGCCGCTCCAATGAGAGCAACGGCTTGCCACGCCAGAAAACGACGGCACGTGCAGCAGGATCAGCCGCAGCATCGCTGAGCGCGATGGGGTCGCCGCGCATCTCTCCCGCACGGTCCAGCCCTGATCCGCCAAATGTAACTCGCTCCGCGTTCTTCATACGCCCGTCCTCTTGCTCGTACTGACCCGCAGGTCCTTTATTCCTGTGCCGATATAACGTCGCGTTTTGCGCGAAATCCAATTTACCCATGCAACCGGAAATGGTAAATCTTCCGTATGAGCGCTCTGTCCGACAGCCCCAGCAATACCGGCGCACCCGCTCACACGCGGCTGCGGCTATTGGCGACGACCGATCTGCACAGTCACCTTCTGGCCTATGACTACATCAAGGACCAGCCGACACAAGGCGGTGGTTTGGCAGGCCTTGCACGCCTGATCTCGGAGGCGCGCGCGCAGGCACAGGCGGCGCAGGTTCCGGTCCTGCTGCTCGACAACGGCGATACGTTTCAGGGCACACCGCTTGCCGATCATCTTGCCGCGCGCGCCGTCGATGCCGACCATCCGATCGTGGCGTGCTTCAACCGTCTGCACTACGACGCGTTGGGCCTCGGAAATCACGACCTCGATCATGGTCTCCCCTATCTCAAAGCGGTCGCGACCGCTTTGGACATGCCGATGCTCAGCTCCAACCTCCGAGAGGTGAATCTGTCGCCGGTACGCGCGCAGGCGCTGCTCTCGGTGCCGTTGCCACCGGGTGCCCCTGCGCCGCTGACCGTGGGCCTGCTGTCGGTGCTGCCCGCACAAAGCGCCGCGTGGCATCAGCACCACCTTGGCACAGGCACCAAGATGACGGAGCCGGAGGACGCGGTCGGCAGCGCGGTGAGCCATCTGCGCGCATCAGGCGCCGATCTCGTGGTCGTGCTCGCCCATATGGGAGTGGGCCACCGGGACGGGGCGACCACAGACACGCAGGCAGCTCATTTGCTCGTACACTCCGGCCGGATCGACGCGCTTGTCCTAGGGCACACCCACCGCCGCCTGCCCTCGGTGGACTATGCGCACCGGCCCGGCGTGGACGTAGCGACCAGCACGATCGGCGGCGTCCCAGCGATCATGGCCGGGCACGCAGGCTCTGACCTTGGCGTGATGGATCTGGAGTTGCACCATACGCCTGATCAAGGATGGCAGATTGCACGGCATCGCTGCGTCCTGCGCCCCAATGGGGCCAATGTGAAGCCCGATCCGGTGATCGAGGCGCTCGCGATGCCGGTCCACCACAGCGTCGTGAGAGAATTGGCAGAGCCCGTGGCCACGACGGACAAGGCATTGCACAGCTATTTTTCAGTGGTGAGCCCGTCGCTCACGCAACACCTGACCGCCCATGCGCAATACCGCCTTGTTCGGAGCGCACTGGCGCGAACCGAATACGCAGACCTCCCGGTCCTCTCCGCCGCAGCCGCGCATTTGGCCGGAGGTCGGGACGGGCCAGGTAACTACATCCATGTGCCCGCAGGCCCGGTGCTGCGCAGGCATATCTCGGGGCTCAATCCGTTCGCGAACCAAACACTCGGCATTCGCATCGATGGTGCCGGTTTGCAACGGTGGTTGGAGCATGCAGTCGTCTTGTTTCACACGCAGCGCCATGACGCGCCACACCAGCGACTGGTGAACCCGGACGTGCCGACCTTTCAGTTCGATACGATATTCGGCCTTGAATACCGGATCGACGTGACAGCCCCCCCGTTCAGTCGCATATCGCAGATGCGGTTCGAGGGTGTGGCGGTGCGACCCGATCAGCTTTTCGTGCTGGCCACGAACCATTTTCGCGTCGCAGGCGGTGGAGGCTACGCGCCGCCCGCACCGGAAGATGTCATCGTGAAGGATGCAAGCGGCCTCAAGGGCGCCATGATCGACATCTTGCGCGGTTCCATGCCGTCGCCCTGGAGTGCCACGGTTCCGTGGCGATTCGCTTCGATGGGGGGCACGCGCAGCGTTTTCTTCACGCATCCGGACGCGTTGACGTGTCTTGCGGACATCGCGCATTTGCGACCCGCGCTGAAAGGCACGACGTGCGACGGGTTTATTCGACTGTCCGTCGCGCTCTAGTCTGGCACGCGCGGACTTGCACCTGAGGGCGATATTGCCTATGTATCAAATTGAGAGGTTGGTGCGGGCAGGCGCCTCGCCAACCTGGTCAGATCCGGAAGGAAGCAGCCACAACGAGTCCCGCTTGGGTCGTTATCAATCTCTCACCTAAGCGTCTTTTTCGCCCAGCGAAAAAGCGCAAAGCCCGGCAGGGGCATCCGCAGGATGATGCCGAGAGGCCACCCCCTCAAAAAACCACCCGCCGAGCGACCAACTGCCCCCGTTGCCCCCATCGTCGCCACAGCCTACCCTGAACACATCCGCCGAATCCCTCTGTCAGGACCCCAATGACCGACGCCTCCGCATACCGTGTACTTGCCCGCAAATACCGCCCAGAGACCTTTGCCGATCTCGTCGGCCAAGAGGCCATGGTGCGCACGCTCAAAAACGCGTTTGACGCCGATCGCATCGCGCAGGCGTTTATCATGACGGGAATCAGGGGCACTGGCAAAACCACCACGGCGCGCATCATCGCCAAGGGTATGAACTGCATCGGCCCCGACGGCGCGGGCCGCCCTACCACCGAACCGTGCGGCCAATGCGAGCATTGCAGCGCCATCATGGAAGGCCGCCATGTCGACGTGATCGAGATGGACGCCGCCTCCAATACCGGCGTCGCCAACATCCGCGAGATCATCGACAGCGTGCATTACCGCGCCGCCTCCGCGCGCTACAAAGTCTACATCATCGACGAAGTGCACATGCTTTCCATGGGTGCCTTCAACGCCCTGCTCAAGACGCTCGAAGAGCCGCCGGAGCACGTCAAATTCATCTTCGCCACCACTGAAATCCGCAAGGTCCCCGTGACAGTGCTGTCACGCTGCCAGCGGTTCGATCTGCGCCGGATCGAGCCCGAAGTCATGATCGCCCTGCTGCAAAAGATCGCCGGCGCCGAGGGCGCGCAGATCACCGATGACGCACTCGCCCTCATCACCCGCGCCGCCGAGGGGTCCGCGCGTGATGCCACATCCCTGCTCGATCAGGCGATCAGCCACGGCGCAGGCGAGACGACAGCGCTGCAAGTGCGCGCGATGCTGGGCCTCGCCGACCGCGCCCGTGTGCTCGACCTGCTCGACATGATCCTGCGGGGCGACGCGGCGGGGGCGCTCACGGAAATCGGCGCGCAATACGCCGAAGGGGCGGATCCAATGGCGGTGCTGCGCGATCTGGCAGAGATCACGCACTGGATCAGCGTGGTGAAGATCACTCCTGACGCCGCCGAAGATCCTACGATATCACCCGAAGAGCGTGACCGCGGCCGCCAGATGGCCGACACCCTGCCCATCCGCGTGCTGACCCGGCTGTGGCAGATGCTGCTCAAAGCGCTGGAAGAAGTGGCCAGCGCCCCCAATGCAATGATGGCCGCCGAAATGGCGATCATCAGACTGACCCACGTGGCCGACCTGCCCACGCCCGATGAATTGGTGCGCAAATTGCAAGACACGCCCGTGCCTGCAGGTGCCGCGCCACTCGGCCGCGGCTCCTCTCCAACTCCAAGCGGTGGCGCGCAATCGGTCCGGCACGCGCAAACGCGCATGGCGTCCAACCCCACCGCAGCGGGTCAAACAACCGCGCTGGCCCATGATCCGGCCAGCGCGCTGGCCCACTACCCCACATTCGAGCATGTGCTTGAGTTGATCCGTCACAACCGCGACGTAAAGCTGCTCGTGGAGGTGGAAACCTCCCTGCAACTGGCAGCCTACAGGCCCGGCCGGATCGAATTCGTGCCAACCGACGCCGCACCGCGCGACCTTGCCCCACGTCTTGGCGCAAAGCTTCAGCTGTGGACAGGCAACCGGTGGGCCGTCACGCTCGTCAACGCGGGCGGCGCACCCACTATCGCTTCACTGCGCGACGCAAAGCAAACCGCCCTGCGTGCCGACGCCGAGGCGCATCCGCTGATGCAGGCCGTGCTCGCGCAATTTCCGAAAGCGAAGATAACCGCCATTCGCACCGCCCAAGACATCGCCGCCGCCGCCGTGACCGAATCGCTGCCGGAAGTCGAAGATGAGTGGGACCCTTTCGAGGACAGCTGACCGAAGCGCGGCCCGCGCCCGATCCCTTCCTTCAACCTCTCGATATCGGGCCAGCCACTTGTCGATCAGCTGACGGGCTGCCATATCTGTCTCAAGCTTTCATGCAGCTTCAAAAGGCCCACACCAAAAAAGGATATGACATGCTCAAAGGATTAGGCGGGCTCGGCGATATGGCCGGGATGATGAAAAAAGCCCAGGAAATGCAGACGAAGATGGCCGAGATGCAGGAAGAGATGCACAACATCACGGTGATCGGGGAATCCGGCGCAGGCTTGGTTAAGGCGACGTGTACCGCCAAAGGCGAGCTGAAGTCCCTCGACATCGATCCTTCCATCTTCAACGGCGACGACAAGGAAGTCGTCGAAGACCTCATCCTCGCCGCAATCAAGGACGCACAAGGCAAAGCATCCGACCGCGCACAGGAAGAAATGGGTAAGCTGACCGAAGGCATGGGCCTGCCCGCCGGTATGAAGCTGCCGTTCTGATTGACGGCATTCTTCATTTTGCCAATAAACTCAAATCATCCGATGCCGCAGGCTTAAGAAGATGAGTTCGACCCGCGACATCGACGCGCTCATCGAGCTGATGGCCAAACTTCCCGGTCTTGGTCCCCGTTCTGCGCGCCGCGCGGTTCTTCATCTGATCCGTAAACGTGCCCTGCTGCTGTCGCCCCTGGCGGATCTGATGCAGACCGTCGCGGCAAACGCGCGCGAGTGTCTCAATTGCGGCAACGTCGGCACCGCCGATATTTGCGACATCTGCGACAGCGGCAAACGCGCCAACGGCGAGCTGTGCGTGGTCGAAGATGTGGCCGATCTGTGGGCCATGGAACGCTCGGGTGTCTTCAAAGGGCGCTACCACGTGCTCGGCGGCACGCTCAGCGCGCTCGACGCGATCGGCCCTCAGGAGTTGCGCATCCCCCGTCTGATCGACCGCGTCAAAAGCGAGGGGATCACCGAAGTCATCCTAGCCCTCAACGCCACCATCGATGGCCAAACGACCGCGCACTATATCGCGGACCAGCTTGAGCATCAGGTGCGCCTGACCTCGCTGGCCCAGGGGGTGCCTATCGGCGGGGAGCTGGATTACCTAGACGACGGCACGATCACCGCAGCGATGCGCGCGCGCAAGGATCTGTAGCGCGGTCCTCGAAGGGTCCCCGTTATGAAAATTGCTGCCCGCCCCTCCCAAAGCGGGCAGCTTCTCCTCCCCCAGCGATCCAGCTCTGATTACAGGACGATCACATCCAGCGGAGGAAATCCGTTGAACCCGACAGAGCTGTAGGAGCTGGTATAGGCCCCACAGTTGCGGATCATCACCTTGTCTCCGTGGCGCAGTGCCAGCGGCAGGTTGATCGGACGCTTCTCATAGAGAATATCCGCACTGTCACAGCTTGGACCGGCGAGGACGCAAGGCCCCGTATCCCCGCCATCGTGCGGTGTTGCGATCTGATAGCGGATCGCCTCACCCTCCGTTTCGGCAAGCCCGGAAAAGCGGCCAATGTCCAGATAGACCCAGCGGTGCAGGTCATCGGCGGATTTGCGGCTCACGAGCATTACTTCGGCGGCAATATGCCCCGCTTCGGCCACCAGCCCACGGCCGGGCTCTGCCATCAGATGGGCTACGTCGCCAAACCGTGCCGCGACCGCCGCAACGACCGCCGCCGCATAGCTGCGCGGCGCTTGAACATGCTCGCCGTAGAAGGCGGGAAAGCCGCCGCCGAGGTTCAGCAGTTGCAGGTCGTGCCCGGCTGCACGAGCACCGTGCCAAAGCGCCGCCACATCATCGAGCACGGGGTTCCAGAACTCGGCCCGCCGTGTCTGCGAGCCCACGTGAAACGATAGACCGTAGGCAACCAGCCCCAGCGCGCGCGCATGGTCCAGCAGACCCATCATCGCCGAGGGCGCACAGCCGAATTTGCGCGACAGCGGCCAATCGGCCAGCGAGTTTTCGACGATGAGACGGATGTATACCTTTGCACCGGGCGCATGCTCGGCAATCTTGTCCAGTTCAGCTTCGCTATCGGCAGCGAACAGATCGACGCCTGCCTGATGGGCAAATGCGATATCTGAGCCGCGTTTGATGGTGTTCCCGAAGGAGATGTCTTGCGGGCGTGCGCCCTGCGACAGGCACAACTCGATCTCCTGACGCGATGCCGCATCAAAGCCGGAGCCTTTGAGGATAAGGGTGCGGATGATTTGCGGAGCAGGATTCGCTTTGACCGCATAGTGAATATGCGCATTCCCAAGACCCGCCTTCAACGCATCATAGGCTGCAGCCACTTTTTCACGGCTGACCACCAGCGTCGGTTTGTCAAAATCATTGGCCGCGATGAAACGCGCGGCAGGATCGGCATAGACGGGTTTTGCGGCGCGCAGGGCGCCGGGGACTGTAGCATTCATGGTCATCTCCAAAGAGCAAAAGGGGGCAAAAAACCCCAAGTGTCGTTTCAAGAGACGTTACCGTCGCTACATAAACGCGGGTCAGTCAGCGTGATCTGACCGGCCAGAGGCGCGTGCGTTGGCGTCTGTAGAGCGGCACTTAACCCGTTGGGGGATTTGCGCAAGATCAAAAGTGCGAGCGACACGATATTTCGCAACGCATGAGGCCGCCGCAGCAAATTTGACACAGAAATTAGGGTGCTTAAGAACGTTGACCTCCGCAATGAGTGCTCCCAGAGTTTGAACAAACCCTGTTCGGAAGTCTCCTGCCGCGCCTGCCAGTTTTTTAGTCAATTGCGATTTCAGCATTCGGGCCGTGCGATTAACCAGATGACTCGCCATAAATTTACCATATGGTAAGAAAATCGGAGGGGCAGGATGCTGGATTTGGTTTTGCGACAGGCTCATTTGCCCGATGGGCAGGGGCCGGTGGACATCGGGATTGTGGATGACAGGATCGTCACGATCGAGCGTCGGATCAATGGCGAAGCTCACGCGGAACTGGATGTTGCGGGCCGTCTCGTCTCTCCACCTTTCGTCGATCCGCATTTCCACATGGATGCGACGCTCAGCCTCGGATCTCCACGGCTCAACGTCTCCGGCACCCTGCTGGAGGGGATTGCGCTATGGGGCGAGCTGAAGCCGCTGCTGACGCCCGACGCCTTGATGGAGCGTGCGTTGCGCTATTGCGATCTGGCGGCGTCCCAGGGGCTTTTGTCGATCCGCAGTCATATCGATGTCTGCGATGACAGCCTCACAGCGGTAGAGGCCTTGGTGGAAGTGCGCAAGATCGTTGCCCCCTACATCGACCTGCAACTGGTGGCCTTCCCGCAGGATGGGCTCTACCGCTCCGCCACGGCGGAGGCGAACCTGCTGCGCGCCCTCGATATGGGGGTCGATGTGGTGGGCGGCATTCCGCATTTCGAACGGACGATGGCCGATGGCGAGCGCTCCGTCGTGCGGCTGTGCGAAATCGCGGCGGAACGTGGCCTGATGCTCGATCTGCACTGCGACGAGAGCGACGATCCCATGTCACGCCATGTGGAGACATTGGCGGCAGAGGCCACGCGCCTGGGGCTGGGCGGACGTGTCACCGCGAGCCATGTGACCGCGATGCATTCCTACGACAATTACTACGCCAGCAAGCTCATACCGCTGATCGCAGAGTCGGGCATGAACATCGTGCCAAACCCGCTCATCAATATCACCCTGCAAGGTCGGTCCGATACCTATCCCCGCCGCCGGGGTCTGACCCGCGTGGCGGAGCTGCGCGCGGCAGGTGTCAACGTGGCCTTCGGGCAGGATTGCACGATGGATCCCTGGTATTCGCTCGGTTCCGGCGACATGCTCGACGTGGCGCATATGGGCGTGCACGCGGTGCCGATGACTTCACGCGATGCGATGGCGTGGGCCTTCACCTCCGTCACGCTGAACGGTGCGCGCGCCATGGGGCTGCCCGATCCGACGCTGCGCAAGGGAGGACCCGCGAATATGGTCGTGCTGCAAGCCCGCGATCCTATCGAGGCGATCCGCCTGCGGGCCACACGCCTCGCCGTGATCAAGCGCGGCAAGGTCATCGCCCGCACTGCGCCACGGCTTGCGCAGCTCGATCTGCCAGGGCGCCCCAAAACGCTCGATCCGGCGGCGTACGCGCCAACGACCGATACCTGACACTATCCCGACATCAACACCAACATGAGAGGACCTACCATGACCATGACATCCAACCGACGCCAGCTCCTGATCGGCGCAGCCGCAACACTTGCCCTCCCCGCCTACATCCGCCGCGCCGACGCACAAACTGCCGTTCGCATCGCGGGCGTGCATAATTCTCCGGTGGAGAATGCCTGGAACAGCCGCATCCACCTCGCGTTCCAACAGGCCGCCGAAGCTGGCCTGATCGAATATGACTTCTCCGAGGGCGTTGCGCCGACCGACTACCCCCGTGCCATGCGCGAATATGCCGAAAGCGGTGTGCAGCTGGTCTGGGGCGAATCCTACGCGGTAGAGCGTGAGGCCCGCGAAGTCGCGGAGGATTATGCCGAGACTGCCTTCCTCATGGGCTCATCCGGTGGGCCGCAAGGTGACAACTTCGGCGTCTTCGGTACCCGCAATCACGAGGCGGCCTATCTGGCGGGTATGCTGGCGGGCGAGATGTCGGAGACCGGCATCTTTGGCTCGGTCGGCGGTTTCCCGATCCCGGAGGTCAACCTGCTCATCAACGCCTTCCGCGCAGGCGTGAGCGAAGTGAACCCCGACGCGACCTTCCTCAATGCCTTCCTCGGCGCGTGGTTCGACCCTGCCCGCGCCAAGGAAGCGGCACTGGCTCAGATCGACGCGGGCGCAGACATTCTGTTCGGCGAGCGGATCGGCACGGCGGACGCGGCACAGGAGCGCGGCATCAAAGCGATTGGATCGCTCATCGACTACACGCCGCGCTATCCCGGCACGGTTTTCGCCAACGCCATCTGGAATTACGGCCCGACGATCGAGGCCATCGTGGCCGACATTCAGGCGGGTAATCCTGTGGGCCGCGATTATACCGAATATTCGTTCATGGCCTACGGCGGCAATGAGCTGATCTACGTCACACAGGATGTGCCCGCCGCCGCGATCGGCCCGATGGAAGCGAGGCAGGCGCAGATACAGTCCGGCGAGTGGAACGTGCCGATCGACAACGACGAGCCGGCCTAGACCTTGGACGCCACGGCCCTTGCAGGTGCCATCGCGCAGGGTCGCACGACCGCCTCTGCCGTGGTGGACGCCAGCCTTGCCCGCGCAGACGCGCAGGTGGGTTTGGGGGCCGTGGCACGTCTGCTTGCCCGTGAGGCGATTCCCGCGCCTGAGCGGGGGCCTTTTTCCGGCGTCCCGATGCTCGCCAAGGATCTGGGCTCTCACGCAAAATCTCTGGCCCCGGGCGCGGGGTCCCCGGCCCTGCGCACGCGGGTCCAAGACCCGCAAGAAGATAGCGATTTCTTCAGGGTGCTCCGCGCGCAGGGCCTTGTGCCCATCGGGCTGAGCACCGTGCCGGAATTCGGATTTTCTCTCAGCTCCGAGCCACCGGGCCAAGGGCCAGCGCTGAACCCTTTCGACACCGCACTCTCCCCCGGAGGCTCGTCCGGCGGAGCGGCGGCGGCGGTGGCCGCAGGGATCGTCGCCATCGCCCATGCAACCGATGCCGCAGGCTCTATCCGCGTGCCCGCTGCCTGTTGCGGGCTTTGGGGATTAAAGCCCTCGCGCGGGGCCACACCGATGGGGCCGGATTTCGGAAACTACCTGATGGGCATCGTCGGCGAGGGTGTCCTCGCGCGCTCCCTGCGCGACTTGGCCGCCGCCTCTGCGCCCTTCCTTGGCGCAGGCCGCGCACCTGCGCATCCGCGCATCGCCATCGCAATCCCGTCGCGCTGTGACCCCATCCAGGCGAAAGCCACCCGGCAGGTCGCGAACCTTTTCGAGGCCGCAGGGGCGGCGATCATCCCCATACCCGCGCCCGACCCTTTGGGTGCGCGAGCGCACGGGATCGCGAGCGATATCCTGTCGGTTTCCCTTGCCGAATGGCTTAATGCATATGGCATCGAAGACGCTGAAGTATCGCAATTGGCGGCTGCCAACGCCGATCTTGGCCGCGCGATGAGCGGGCCGGAAGTCTTTGCGCTGTCGCGGCGCATTCAACAACTCAGCCACAGCGCCTGCGGTCTGTTCGATGACGCCGATGCGATCCTCATGCCCATCCTGTCAGGCCCACCCCCGCCCTTGGGCGCTTTTCCCACCGATCACGGGGATGTCGCAGCTCACCTCGCCCGAATGGAGGCGCTCGCACCCAACGCAGCCCTTGCCAATGTCGCCGGGCTGCCCGCATTGGCGATCCCGCTGCCAACGAAGGCCCCCACCCCCACCGCGGTGCAATTGATCGCCCCACAAGGCGGCGACGCGATGCTGCTGGCGCTTGCCGCGATGATCGCACCGCCACCCATCTCCTACCCCGCCCCCATCGCAGGGATGCCCTCATGACCAACGTACTCGCCCTCGAAAACATCACTAAACGCTTTGGAGTGCTTACGGCCAATGACGCCGTGACCCTGACCCTTGCGCAGGGGGAAATCCTTGCCCTGCTGGGCGAGAACGGCGCGGGCAAGACGACGTTGATGAACATCCTCTTTGGCCACTACGCCGCCGATGAGGGCCGCGTGGAGGTGTTCGGGCAGGAGCTACCCTCCGGCAAGCCGCGCGCGGCGATCGATGCGGGCGTGGGCATGGTGCACCAGCATTTCACTCTCGCGGGCAATCTCACCGTGCTCGACAACATCATGCTCGGCTCGGAATCGCTGCTCCGTGCAACCACATCACGGGGAGCGGCGCGCCGAAAGCTGTTGCGGATCGCAGAGCGTTTCGGCCTGCCGGTGTCGCCCGATGAGAAGATCAGCCGCCTGTCGGTGGGAGAGCGACAGCGGGTGGAGATCCTCAAAGCGCTCTACCGTGATGCGCGCATCCTGATCCTTGACGAGCCAACGGCGGTGCTTGCCCGTCCCGAAGCGGAGCGCCTGTTCCAGACGCTCAAGGACATGACCAAAGAGGGCCTTTCGCTCATTTTCATCAGTCACAAACTGCACGAAGTAATGGCCGCCTCCGATCGCGTCGCCGTCCTGCGCGGCGGCAAAATGGTGGCGGAGCGCACCACCCGCGACACAAACCCCGGAGAATTGGCCGAGCTGATGGTGGGCCGAAAAGTGGAGCGGCCCGTGCGACATGACCACAAGATCGGTGCGCCGGTCGTGATGGCCAATGCTGTCCGGGTGGAAGCAGAGGGTGAGGTCAAACTCGATGATGTGTCCTTCACCATCGGGGCGGGAGAGATTCTGGGCATCGTCGGTGTCTCCGGCAATGGTCAGGCGAGCCTTGGCGCGTTGGTCTCAGGGTTGACCCGACCGAGCGCGGGGACATTGACCCTCGACGGACAGGACGTCGGCGCCTTGGGGCCGCGCGGCATGGTGCGCGCAGGCGTGGGCCGTGTGCCTGAAGATCGCCACAGCGAGGGGGCCGTGGGCGAGTTGGCGGTCTGGGAAAATGCCGTGCTCGAGCGCCTGCGCACGCCTGCGTTCTCCATCCGGGGCTTTGTGCGCCAAGCGGCCTGCAAGGCCTACGCCACAAGTTTGATAGACCGTTTCGACATTCGCGGGGCCACCCCCGATACCCGCACGCGGCTTTTATCCGGGGGTAATATGCAAAAGCTGATCCTCGGCCGCTGCCTGTCCATCGGCCCCCGGTTCCTGCTGGCGAACCAGCCGACCCGGGGTCTCGACGAAGGTGCGATCGCCGCGGTTCATTCCGAATTACTGGCCGTGCGGGCGGCGGGGGCTGCGATCTTGCTGATCTCCGAGGAGTTGGAAGATGCCGTGGCCCTGTCCGATCGCATCCAGGCGATGGTCAAGGGTCGTCTGTCGGATCCCATCTCAGCGGGTGAGGCAGATCCCCAGCGCCTCGGCCTGATGATGGCGGGCATCTGGACGGAGGATGAAGATGCGGCTTGAACGACGCAGCGATGTGCCGCTTGCCATGATTATCGTGGCCCCCGTCACGGCGGTGGCCGTCGCGCTGATCCTTGCCGCCGGCCTGATTGCGGCGGCAGGGGTGAACCCGCTTACGGCCTATGCAGAGATGCTGCGCGGAGCTTTCGGCTCGCGCCTTTCGGTCACGGAAACCCTCACCCGCGCGACGCCGCTCATGCTGACCGGGCTGGCCGCCGCCATCGCCTTTCGCGCGAGGCTGTGGAATATCGGTGGCGAGGGGCAGTTTTTTATGGGCGCCTTGGCAACAGCTTGGATCGGTCATTCGCTGAATCTGCCGCCCGTTCTGGGCATCTCGCTTCTCATGGTCATCGGCATGGCGGCTGGCGCGCTGCTTCTGGCGGGGCCTGCCTATTTACGCCTGCGGTTCGGCGTGGATGAGGTCGTGACGACGCTTTTGCTTAATTTCATCGTCATCCTCTTCGTAGGACTGATGGTCGAGGGACCACTGCGCGACCCGCTCTCGTTCGGCTGGCCGTCCTCCGTGCCGGTTGATGGCGATTACCGCCTGCCGGATCTCGTCGCGCGCACCCGCCTTCACATCGGGTTCCTGATCGCGATCATGATGGCCGGTGTGGTCTGGCTGATCATGTCGCGTACGGTGTTCGGCATGGAGACGCGTGCGGTGGGTCTGAGCCCCACTGCGGCCTCCTTCGCGGGCATCTCATTGCCGCGTAACCTGATGGCCGTCGCGCTGTTTTCAGGCGCCATGGCGGGGTTGGCAGGCTCGGTAGAGGTTCTGGGCGTCACGGCGGTGGTCACGACCACTATGTCGCCCGGTTTTGGCTATGCGGGGATCGTCGTGGCCATGTTGGCCGCCCTGCATCCCGCTGGGGTCGCCGCAGCCGCAATCTTTGTCGCGACCGTCTTTGTCGGTGCGGACGCCATGAGCCGCGCGACGGGCGTGCCCAGTTTCATCGCGGATGTCATTGTGGCGCTATGCCTTCTGACGATGCTGGTGGCCCTGCTGTTCACAACATATCGGGTGCGAAAATGATCGAGGCGCTGGAGCTTTTGACCAATACCAGTCTGTGGGCCGCTGTCCTGCGCATCGCCACCCCGCTGATCTTCGGCGTGCTGGGCGCATTGCTGTGCGAACGCGCAGGGGTGCTCAACCTCGGGATCGAGGGGATCATGACGATGGGCGCCATGACCGGCTGGCTGACGGTCTATATGGGGGGCGACCTTTGGATCGGCCTGTTGGTGGCGGCGATGTCGGGGGCTGTAATCGGATTTCTACACGCAATGCTGACGGTGCCTCTTGGGCTGTCGCAGCATGTCTCGGGCCTGGGCATCACGCTGTTTGCCTCGGCACTTGCGTACTATCTCTATCGCCTGATCGTCGAGGTCGGTGACCTGCCTCCCACCATCGAGCCGTTCCGCCCCCTCGACGTCCCGATCCTCTCGGGCATCCCCATCCTCGGCCCGATCTTGTTCCAGCAAACCATGCCCACCTATCTGGCGCTCCTCTGCGTGGCCGTCATGGCCTATACCCTGACCCGCACACCCGTCGGGCTGGCGATTCGGATGACCGGGGAGAACCCCCACGCCGTCGAGGCACAAGGCCTGAACCCCACTGCGATCCGCATGGGCGCGGTCGTGGCGGGCTCCGCCCTCATGGCCATTGGCGGCGCTTTCCTCACGACGGCCGCCTTCAACAGCTTCTTCCCGGACATGGTGCAGGGGCGCGGTTGGATCTGCATCGCCTTGGTCGTCTTTGCCTCATGGCGGCCGGGAAAGGCGCTTATCGGTGCGCTGCTCTTCGCCTTCTTCGATGCCTACCAGCTGCGCTTGCAAACGGTGGTCGATGGGGTCCCCTACCAGTTGTTCCTGATGGCGCCCTATGTGATGTCCATCCTCGCGCTCGTGCTTGTCGCACGCCGCGCCGAGGTGCCCGAAGCCCTGATGGCCCCCTTCCGTCGGGGAGAGCGGTAGAGACGTCGGGCCTGCCGGTCCTGCGACGCTTTGCAGCGATAATCGCTTGAGTTGCACAACCGTCCTCAGTCACGACTTTCGCAGAAACAAAAAAGGCACCCCAGAACCGGGGTGCCTCAGCAGACGGCAAAAACCCTAATTACTTCTTGTCGTCGTCCTTGTCTTCCTTATCCTCAGGCAGGTTGAAAAAGCTTTCCGCATCCGCGAAATCGCCATCTGACTTCTCTTTTTCCTCGTCGTCGGAATTCCCCGAAAGCGTGAATGTCTCAAGCCCCTCAATGGCTGCGGGTATCTTCGGCTCCGCCTCCATCCCCAGGCTCTGCTCGGTGCTCACCAGCTTGCGGCGCTCGTCGTCGCTCATCACACCGCCCTCGGCGGCTTTCTTGGCGGCGGCCTTTTGTACCATCGTGTCCAGCTCTGACTGTTTGCACAGGCCAAGCGCCACGGGATCGATCGGCTGGATGTTGGAGATGTTCCAATGGGTCCGCTCACGGATGGCCTGAATGGTCGGCTTGGTCGTGCCCACCAGTTTGCTCACCTGCGCGTCTGTCAGCTCGGGGTGGAACTTAACCAGCCACAGGATCGAAGCGGGACGATCCTGCCGCTTGGACAAAGGTGTATAGCGCGGACCACGGCGCTTTTCTTCGCCCTGTGCTGCGGCATTGAACTTCAGGACCAACGTGTGCATCGGATTGCTTTGGGCCTTGTCGATCTCTTCCTGGGTCAGCTGATTGTTCGTCACCGGATCAAACCCCTTGACCCCGGCGGCCACATCACCGTCTGCAATGCCCTGCACCTCAAGCTCATGCATACCCACGAAATCCGCGATCTGCTTGAACCCGATGGTCGTATTGTCCACCAGCCAGACGGCAGTGGCTTTCGCCATAATCGGTTTACCCATGTCTCTCTCCTTTGAACGCACCTTCCCCGTCGCCTGAATTAGGCTGTCCCGGAAGCCGGAACCGTTTCCAATGTGGGGGAACTTATGGATTATATAGACAAGCACCGCCTATAAGGAAAGACCCCAGATGCGCCTCATTCTTTTCGCCCTGATCTTGTCGCTTTCCAGCGTCGCCGCGCGCGCCGAGGGTGAGCGTGCAGGCGCGTTCGACTATTACGTGATGGCACTGAGCTGGTCTGCCAATTGGTGCGCGCTGGAAGGTGACGCACGCAATTCCCCACAATGTGACGAACGCGAAGACCACGGCTGGATCCTGCATGGCCTCTGGCCCCAATTTCACCGTGGCTATCCCTCTAATTGCCAAACGATCCATCGTGGCCCGTCCCGCCGCATGACGACCGCGATGGCCGACATCATGGGCACCGGCGGCCTGGCCTGGCATCAATGGAACAAACACGGCACCTGCACAAATCTAAGCGCTGAGGACTACTACACCCTGTCGCGCGAAGCCTTCGACACCATCACCCGCCCTGCCATCTTCCGCAAACTCGACCGCACCGTCAAACTCCCCGCGTCCGTGGTCGAGGACGCTTTTGTAAAAGAAAACCCGGCCCTCACACGCGATATGATCACCATCACCTGCCGCCAAGGCCATATCCAGGAGGCACGCATCTGCCTGTCTAAAACGCTCGACCCCGTCCCCTGTGGCCGCGACGTCATCCGCGACTGCACCCTCAGCGATGCCGTTTTCACCCCGATGCGCTGACGTCTGCAACACACCCTTTTTCATGTTGCCTGTAAACTCAAATCGCGACGAAAAAGGCCAAACGCAGTCTCCTGCGTTCGGCCCCTAATCCACCCAAATCTGCGAAATCAGCCGCCGATCTTCAGCACGATCTTTCCGATGTGCTGGCTCGCCTCCATATGCGCATGCGCATCGGCGGCATCCTCAAACGCATACTCACTGTCCATCACCGGCGCGACGCGCCCCGCGTCCAGCAACGGCCAAACCGCCTCGCGCAGCTCAGAGGCGATACCGGCCTTCGCCAAATCCGACTGTGGCCGCAGGGTCGAGCCGGTCATCGTCAGCCGTTTCATCATCAGCGGCGCAAAATTAATCTCCGCCTTGGGTCCTCCCAAAAACGCGATCTGCACCAGACGCCCCTCGAGATCGAGCGCGTCGATGTTGCGGGCGATATACTCACCGCCGACCATGTCGAGGATGACATCCGCGCCGCCCTCTGCCTTCATCACCTCGACGAAATCCTCCTCGCGGTAATTGATCGCCCGCTCGGCACCAAGCGTGACGCAGGCCGCGCATTTCTCGGCGTTGCCCGCTGTCACGAACACCCGCGCACCAAAGGCATGGGCCAGCTGGATCGCCGTCGTCCCGATCCCCGAGGAGCCGCCGTGGATCAAGATCCGCTCGCCCGCCTTCAATCCCCCGCGCATGAACACGTTGGACCAGACGGTGAAAAAAGTCTCCGGCAGACACGCCGCCTCTTTGAGCGCCATACCCTTCGGCACTGGCAAGCAATGGGCAGCAGGTGTCGCCACGTATTCCGCATACCCGCCCCCCGGCAACAGCGCGCAGACGTGGTCCCCCAGAGCCACGCCGGTCACGCCATCACCGATCGCAACCACCTCGCCTGATGCCTCGAGGCCCGGCAGATCACTGGCGCCGGACGGGGGGGCATAGGCTCCCGCACGTTGCAATGCATCGGGACGGTTCACACCGGCCCAAGCCACTTTGATCACCACCTGACCATGCTCAGGCGCGGGCACGGGCCGCTCCGTCAGCTGCAAGACATCCGGCCCACCGGGTTTGGTAATCTCGATCGCACGCATCATCTGGCTCATGGCCCACTCCTCTGCAGTATTTCCATTTCCAGCAATATACGCGCCCGTTTGGGGGAGTACACCCCACCCACCGCGCCGGGGGAGTAGCCAGCCCTGCAACAGTTTGCTAGAGCAGCGCAAGATCGGTCGGATAGGACCTCCCGCATGCCCACACCCTGTTTTCGCTGGCACCCCCGCGCGCGCGCATTTGCAGGCGCCTCCCAGATCGCACCGGGGGGCGAGCGCCGGGGCGCGATCCTCCCGGCGACTCCGGCCGCGTCCGCGCTCGGGGCGCTTGGCGCCACCCTCGGCAAGAGCGGCTTCGCTCTTGGACCGCTGTTGCCGCAAAACGCGGATCGCCTGTCGTCTGCCCATTTCGCAACGTTCACCGGTGGCAGTTCCGGCGCGCCGAAGGCTATTCTTCGCACGCAGGCGTCATGGGTCCACAGCTTCGAGGCAAACGCAGTGCAGTTCGCGTATGCACCCCATGACAGTATCGCCGTTCTGGGCGCGCTCAGCCACTCGCTCTCGCTCTACGGTGCACTCGAGGGGCTGCATCTGGGCCTAGCCGTTCATGTCCTCGCCGACCTTACCGTGCAGGAGCAGGCGGCGCAGCTGCGCGTGCAGCGATGCAGCGTTCTCTATGCCACGCCGACACAGCTGCGACTATTGCCGCGGCGCGCGCGCCTTCCCGATGTGCGGCTCATTCTGTGCGGCGGCGGCCCCCTCACGGCACAAACCCGCGTGCATCTCCACGCGATTTGCCCACAGGCGGCGGTGCGCGTGTTTTACGGCGCGGCGGAGACGAGCTTTATCACGCTCGCCGATACCCTTACGCCGGAGGGGTCCGTGGGGCGGGCCTATCCGGGCGTCGATATCGAGGTGCGCGACAAGGATCGGGACGGCACCGGCACGATCTGGGTGCGCAGCCGCTATCTGTTCGACAGCTATTTGCAAGGGGACAGCCGCCACACCCGCCGCGCCGACGGATGGCTCACAGTCGGAGAGTTGGGATATCTGGACAACGACGGTCATCTTTTCCTGCGCGGGCGCGGGGGGCGGGTCGCGACCATCGCCGATCAAACAGTCTACCCCGAGGAAATCGAAGCGCGTCTGGCGACCATTGATGAGATTACACATTGCGCGGTGCTGACGCGGTCCGATCCGCTTCGCGGGCGGCATCTGGTCGTTGTGATCGAGGGGCGCAAGGATCAAACCCTGCGCGGGCGTATCATGGACGCCTGCATCACAAGCGGCCTGCACCGACCGCGTGAGGTTGTTTTTCTGGATCCCTTTCCGCTGCTTACTTCGGGCAAGCCGGATCTCGTGGAAATTGCGGAACGCACCGGGGCGTGCCTGTGACAGCGCATATCATCGCCGCCTGCCGCTCGGCGGTCGTGCCACGTGGCGGGGCATTTGCCAAGCTGTCGATAGATGATCTGGGCGCGCCCGTGCTTCGGGCGGCATTGCGCCATGCTGGCATCGCGGCGTCGCAGGTAGACGAGGTGATTGTCTCCAACGCCTTGGGAGGCGGCGGCAACCCAGCGCGCCTGATTGCCCTTGCCGCCGGCCTGCCGGAGAGTGTGGCGGGCCTCAGCATTGACCGGCAATGCGCCGGTGGATTGGATGCGCTACTGCTCGCCAAGACCATGGTGGAGAGCGGCGCGGCCGATGTCATCGTCGCAGGTGGCGTTGAGAGCTATTCGCGCAGGCCGCGCCGCCTGCGCACCTTTGCCGATGGTCGCCCGCCACAGGCGTATGACCAACCTGCATTCACCCCTTGGCCCGACCGTGATCCGGATATGGCCGTGGCGGCAGATACACTGGCCACCGTGATGGGCATCACACGCGGCGCTCAGGATGCCTGGGCAGTTGAGAGCCATGCGCGGGCGTTTGCGTCGGGTGCCGCCCCCTTTGAGATCGTGGTCCTCGAAGGGGAACAACGCGATCCCTTCACCCGCGCCCTGACACCGGCCCTCGCGGCGCGCGCCAAACCCGTCACTGGCACCATCTCCGCCGCCAATATGGCGGTGGCGGCGGATGCTGCCGCTTTTTGCGTCGTCGTGTCGGACAGCATGCGCCGCACCCTTGGTGCGGACGGCATTGCCCTGTTGGGCGGTGCCACGCGGGGCAGCACGCCCGACATGCCGGGCACCGCACCGCTGGCCGCGATCAGTGCCGCCCTGGCGCGGACTGGCTTGCACGCGCGAGACATGACCAGTGTCGAAGTGATGGAAGCTTTTGCCGTCCAGGCCATCGCCTGCGTGCAGGGTGCTGCGCTCGACCCTGCCTGCGTCAATCGCGGCGGTGGTGCGCTGGCGCGCGGGCATCCGATCGGCGCGTCCGGCACGATCAACGCGGTGCGATTGTTTCACGAGATGCGCGTGCGCGGCGGCACCGGCCTTGCCGCCATCGCAGCAGCGGGCGGTATCGCAAGCGCCGTGATCCTAAGAGCGTGAGAGCACGGCACCGGGGCGCGCGCGCACCAGCGCCGCAGTGATGAGCGCGGCCAGAACGGCCTTGATCACATCGCCCGGCAGGAACGCCGTGACCAGAAGGGCAGCCTCCCCCAGCGACCGATCCAGAACGATAGATAGCCCCGCAATCCCGAAGGCGTACAAAACGATCACACCGCCAAAAAAGGCCGCCGCCCCCGCCGCCCAGACGGTCGAGACCCGGCGCAGCCGCTCCATCACAAGTCCGGTGGCAAAGGCCGCCACCGGAAAGCCGATCAGGAAGCCCGCCGTGGGCGAGGCGAATAGGCCCAAGCCCCCGCGCCCACCGGCTAAAAGCGGCAGGCCGACCGCCACGAGCCCGACAAACAGCAACGCCGCAAAGCCACCGCGTTTCGCCCCCAGAACGGTGCCGCACAGCATGACCCCAAGGCTTTGCGCTGTGATCGGCACCCCGAAAGCTAGCGTCAGCTGCGGGATAAGACCCAGTGCAGCGATCAGGGCGGTAAAGAGCGCTATTTGCGCCACGCTACGTTCGGTACTCATGTCGCTTCTTCCTTCTCAAATCCGCCGCGGGCCCGCAACGCCTCCGCCACGTGATCGGCGTCATCCAGCGCCAGCACCATCAGCGGCACCACCACACGCCACCCCGCGCGCCGCCGGGCCCTCGCGCGCCACGCCGTGGCCAATTCAGCACCTTTTTGGGCCAGAACGGGTGTAAAGCGGATCACCATCGCCGCCGCAAGTTCTATCGCGCGCAAATTCACACCCAGCCGCGCGAATGGGCACAGGAGCCACCGCACGACGCCCATCATATCGCCCAGCGCGGTCGTCATCGTTACCAGATTGGCCAGCGCCACCGCCGTGAGCATGCGTAGCGCGATTACAGCGCCGACCTCAAGTGCGCCCGTCACCCAGTGCCACCCCAGCACCAGCACGACAAAGGGCCACAGCGGCCACAAGCGGCGCAAGCCATAGCGTGCAAAGATCTGCCCCGGCAGCAGGTAGAGAGCCAATACTACAAGCGCCGCCACCACCTGCGCGTTCAAACTTGGCACTGCAAACAGCACCACAGACGCGAGACAAAGCGACAATAGCTTGACCCCCGCAGGCCAGTCATGGGCGCGGGTCCTAACCGGTGAGGTCAGTGAGATCATCGCGCGCCCCCAATTCTTTCATCGCCGCCTCGAATGCCACTGCCACCGGCTGTGCCTGACCCTGACGCGCTACCGCGCCGCCCTCGAGCCACAGAGCGTGATCATAGTCCGCGATCATGCGCGGATCATGGGTAATATGCAGCAACGTGGCCTCCGTCTGGTCCAAAACACGGGTAAGATGCATCGCCGTGGGAATGTCGAGGCCGGCAAATGGTTCATCCAGAATGATCACACGGGGGGCCATTGCGAGGATCGCCATTAGGCAGACAAGCTGCCGCTGGCCTTGTGACAGCTGGTGAATGGCCGCATCATGCCAAGCGGTCTTGCCAAACCGCGCCAGCGTCCACGCAATACGGGCCGAAGCCTCCGCGCGGTCCAGCCCCATCTGGGTCAGACCAAAGGCGAGTTCCTCCCCCACGGTGGGAAAAATGATCTGGTGATCGGGGTTCTGGAACAAGATGCCGACGGCGCCCAAAGCGCCACGCCGGTCGCGGGACACATCGACACCGGCGACGCGCACGCGGCCCGCATCGGGCTTTTGCAGCCCCGCAATGACCCGCGCCAGCGTCGTCTTGCCAGAGCCGTTGCGCCCCAGCACCGCAATGCGCCGCGCGTCCGACTGCAAGCGCACTCCTTGCAATATCATACATCCGTCAATTTGCAGATCGACGGCATCAATATCCAAAAGTGGCGTAGATTGAGCGATGACAGGCGCCTTTTCGAAAGCTTGCTCGCGCCATCTATCAGGCGGGTGGCGGAGCGAAAAGTGGCAAACGTTACCTCAGCTGCGTGTGCGCCGTTCTCACTTCACGTCGCATCTCTCCCGTCCCTCGAATTTCGCCATTCTGATCGCCGTCTGCACATCGCTGTGGCTTGATGCGCCGGGCATGACGAACGCATTCGGACCCGACACCATCGCGACGCGCATCCTCACCCGCGTCTATCTCGCGATCTTGCTGGCCAGTCTCTGTGCGCTGATCCGCGCAGAGCGCGCCTCACATAGCGTTGAGCATCTGTTTCGTGGGGTTGCCTGTGCAAATCATCTGTAAGATCGCGGTGGCGCTGGACAATCCGGTCGTCATTACGAGCCTCGCCGTGGTCGCCGTACACACCATGACGCTGGCCACGCTGTGGATGCGAACCTAGGGCCGTGTCCAGCGACCCGGTAGTCCGGCAGAGCGGATGCGTTGCGGCGCCTTGATATGGCTCAATAGCCAATTCGGCCCTGCAAGAGCCTTGCTCAGAACCGGATTTTTGTTCACTTGTGCCTTGAGCTTCTCGATCTGCATTACGTTGGCGATGCGACGGTCGAGAAAGGCCCATGTCGCGGCATGATCTTCGGTTGCGTCGCCCAGCCAGTAGAGGATCGTGGACGAATAAACCCCGCTCAGCGTCGCACGCTTGGTGTACCAGTTCACGTCGGCCGACGTATCGCCCAGCGCGTTCCAGATCGCATCCGCCGTGCCCCAGATTGCGCCAGCACCATCGGCGGCATACATGGGCAGCGCAAACAGCGTCGTGCCCCGGCGCACCAGTTCCTTGTCCTCGACCGCTTCGAGGCGGAAGCGCACGGCGGCAGCGACACGTTCGCTGTATTTCATCTCGCCCAGATCCGCCTCGCCGAGACGTTTGACCATCTCCGCGTCGCCCTTTTTGTGGTAGAGCAGCGCCAGATCGATCGCACCGCGCGGACAAATGCTCTCCGCCACTGTTCTCTCGACGCCCGATTCCTCGATCGCGGCGTCAAAAGTTGTCTTGGACCAACCATCGAAGGGGACGTGCATCAGGGCAGCTTGCAACAGTTTGTCTTTTGAAGCGGTAGACATGGCGTCTCTCCTCTGTATCCGTGAACACTGGACAATATAGCACAGGTTTGCTAGACCGCCACTTCCTGCAAATCATTGCAACTTCAAACTAGAAAGGTGGTGAAAACCACATGCAGGTTAGTGTTCGCGATAATAACGTCGATCAAGCGCTGCGCGCCCTGAAGAAGAAACTTCAGCGCGAGGGGGTGTTTCGTGAAATGAAGCTCAAGCAACATTTCGAGAAACCGTCCGAGAAAAAAGCACGCGAGAAAGCCGAAGCGATCCGCCGTGCCCGTAAATTGGCACGCAAGAAGCTTCAGCGTGAAGGCATGATGTGAGTCATCCCCTCGGTGCTAGGCGCAAGAATAAATCACCCCGTGGCCCCTGTGGCGGCGGGGTTTTTTATTGGGCGACGGCTTTAGACACGCTCGGCGAGCTGCACAAATACGTCCTGTATTTCCACCGCCGTCGCACGCTCCAGCGCGCCTTGCTCGATTTCCTCCTCGCTCCATAGCCAGGAGTTGGCTGGATCATGCAACATCGCCCAATCCCCAAAAGACCGCTTGGCGATCGGGGCGCATACCAGCTGCCTGACATCGCAATGGCGGTCATCGCGCGAGATCCGCTCATATGCCGCTTGCACCATCGGCTCCGGCCCCTCCAAGAGCTGAAGGTAGGCATCGTGCCGACAAACGAGCGCGCCCGTGATGCCGTCCCGCAGATTATACCTGCGCGCGTCCAGCAGAATACCCGCAAGGGTCGGTTCATCATAGCCGAACGGCTGAGAAATATAGATGACTTGAACGAGGTCAGTGATGTTATTGCTCCTGTGGCCGCGCAGAACATGTACGTCCGGCATTATATCATACCAGCTATTTATTCAGTTTATCTTCTTGCGCCACCAGAGTCATGGGCAATCGGTGCGTCAAAGAGGCAGGGCAGTGGTCTTGCACACTGTGCGCAAAACAAAACTTGACTGCATCTGCCCCACGCCGGGCAATCGCGCGAGATACTGCCGGTGAATGCGTGCGAAATCCTCGGTATTTTCCGCAACCACTTTGAGCAGGTAATCCGCCGATCCGGCCATCAGATGACATTCCAGCACATCCGGTATCCGCTGCACCCCTTTCTCGAAAGCGTCGAGCACCTCGTCAGCCTGCCCCTGTAAGGTGATTTCCACGAACACTGTCGTCGGCACGCCGAGTTTGCGCGGATCGAGCAGGGCGACGTAGTCTCGGATATACCCCTCCGCCTCCAACCGCTGCACACGCCGGTGACAGGCGGAGGGCGACAGGTTTACCTGTTCCGACAATTCTGCGTTCGACATGCGCCCCCGTTTTTGCAGCGCGCCGAGGAGCTTTCGATCAATACTATCCAACATCTTGCAATACTTTCGCGCCATTACTTTATTTCATCGCAGACTATTCGAATAGTACCGCCAGACGCGAGGTGCAATCGCCATTTCATTGCAAGCAAACGCGCGTATCTATCACGCAACCCCCTGAGGAGGAATGAGTCCATGAAAATCGGTTGCCCAAAAGAGATCAAGCCGCAGGAGTTCCGTGTCGGCATGACACCCAACGCCGCCTTCGAGGCGGTTAAACATGGCCACAGCGTCGTGATCGAGACGGGTGCCGGCGCGGGTGCCGGGTTTGAAGATGCCGACTACATCGCCGCCGGTGCTGAAATCCTTGCCACCGCAGCCGAGATTTTCGCGGCCGCTGATATGATCGTGAAGGTGAAAGAGCCGCAAGCCGGGGAGCGCAAGATGCTGCGCGAGGGGCAGGTCCTGTTCACCTATCTACACCTCGCCCCCGATCCTGAGCAGACCCGCGACCTGCTCGCATCCGGTGCGACCTGCATCGCATATGAGACGGTGACCGACCGTACCGGCGGCCTACCCCTGCTCGCGCCGATGTCCGAAGTTGCGGGCAAGCTTGCGCCGCAAGTCGGCGCATGGACCCTGCAAAAAGCCAACGGCGGGCGCGGTGTGTTGATGGGTGGCGTCCCCGGTGTGGGCCCGGCGCGTGTGGTCGTGATCGGCGGCGGCGTGGTAGGCACCCATGCCGCCCGTGTGGCCGCCGGTATGGGCGCGGACGTGACCGTGCTCGACCGGTCGCTGCCACGCATGAGATACCTCGATGATGCCTTCGCGGGCGTTTTCAAGACCAGCTTCGCCTCCGCCGGCAACACGATCGAGTTGGCGCGTCAGGCCGATCTGATCATTGGTGCGGTCCTCATCCCCGGTGCCGCCGCTCCGCAACTGATCACGCGCGCCCAATTGGCGGAGCTCAAGCCCGGCGCAGCACTGGTGGATGTCGCGATCGACCAGGGGGGTTGCTTTGAGACGTCACGCGCCACCACGCATCAGGACCCGATTTATGAGGTGGACGGCATCATGCACTATTGCGTTGCCAATATGCCCGGTGCGGTGGCGCGCACCTCGACGATCGCTTTGGGCAACGCCACAATGCCCTTCATGCTGGCGCTGGCCGACAAGGGTTGGAGACAAGCCTGCGCCGAGGATGAACATCTGTTGGCCGGGTTGAACGTGCATGCAGGGCAGCTGACCTACTACGCCGTCGGCAAGGCGCTCGGCATCGACGTGCTGTCGCCGACCATGGCCCTGAAAGCCTGACAGTAGAAAGGACCTGCCAAGTCCGGCAGGTCCTTTCCTACGATCTCAACGACCATTCTTGAGGCTGTCCCGGATCTCGAGCAATACGTCCAGCTCGCTCGGCCCCGTCTCGACTTCGGGTGCAGTATCATCGGGCCGCTCAGCGGCGGATTTCACCCGGTTCACCATCTTGACCAACATGAAAACGACGACTGCGATGATCAGAAAATTGATCACCGCCATCACGAAACGCCCAATGGCAAACACCGCTACGCCAGCCTCACTTGCGGCATCGATCGACGAATAATTATTGTCCGGATCAAAATCCAGCTCGTAAAACCAGCCGGAGAAATCCACCCCTCCCGTGAACAGAGCGATGACCGGATTGACCAGATCACCGACCAGTGAGGTCACGATCGCCGTGAAGGCCGCGCCGATGATGATACCCACAGCCATATCCATGACATTGCCCTTGGCGATGAAATCCTTGAATTCGTTTATCATTGTTGGTTCCCTGTTCCAGATCTACCGGTTTCAGGTTGCCCACCCTATGCACCGCTGCACATTAATTACCATAGGAGCGCACGTTAGATACCCTGTTTGTATCGGGAAACCTCGTTACTGTTACGCAAAAAAGTCAAGGAGCTTACGCCTCATGATCGACCCCGAAGCCTTTCCAATCGCGGCTAGATGGCCCGCCAAAGATCCTTCCGTGATCCAGCTTTATTCCTTTCCCACGCCCAATGGTGTGAAAGTCTCCATTGCGCTGGAGGAATTGGGCATGCCTTACGAGGCGCATACCGTCACCCTGTCGGACGCCGACGTGAAGAGCGCCGAATTTCTCTCGCTCAACCCCAACAACAAGATCCCCGCCATCATCGACCCCAATGGCCCCGATGGCCCGCCCATCGGTCTGTTCGAGAGCGGTGCGATCCTGATCTATCTGGCTGAAAAATCAGGAAAGCTGATGGGGCGCTCTGCCTCAGAGAAGGCGAAAACCATTCAGTGGCTGATGTTTCAGATGGGCGGCCTCGGCCCAATGCTGGGCCAAATGGGCTTTTTCACCAAATTTGCGGGCAGTGAGTGGGAGGATAAACGCCCGCAACAGCGCTACGTAGGTGAGGCCAAACGCCTACTGGCCGTTTTGGACAAAGAGCTTGAAGGTAAGGACTGGATCACCGGCGCACAGTACAGCATCGCTGACATCGCCATCGCCCCATGGCTGCGCGCGCTCGATTTTTACGGCATGAAAGAGCGTTTGGCTTGGGAGGACTACGCCAATCTCGTCGCCTACCTCGACCGCTTTGTGGCCCGCCCAGCCGTACAAAAGGGCCTCGTGATCCCTCCGCGCGATTGATCAAACGTACCAACTCAAGCCATGCGGGGCCGGTCAAAACCTGCCCCGCTTAACCCGCACAACTCCTTCAGCAAAAGCCAGAGCAACCGCCGCCTCAGTCGGTCGCAGCTGCGTCCAAGCGTTTACGGAAGTTCCGACGTCAACACATAGCGCAGGATATCCACGACCTGCCCAGGCTCGCGCGCGACTGCAAGCGCCGCCGCGTCCACCTCTTTGAGCGCGTGCGCATGATCAGGCCCGTGCAAAATGATCAACGACTTACCCAACGCTGCAGCGTAGCCTGCATCGAACGCGGCGTTCCACTGCTTGTACTGCTCTCCAAACCTGACGACGACCACATCCGCATCGGCAATCCCCTTACGCGTGCGAATGGCGTTCATCTGAGCGCCTTTGCGGTCGTGCCAGAACTTGTCAGTCTCCGGGCCCAAGATCGCAACACCGCAGTCATCGCTGGCGGCGTGATCCGTCACCGGCCCCGAAAAAGTCACGTCGAGATCCTTCGCGCCGTCGATGATCTGTTCACGCCAATCCGTGTGGATTTCCCCCGACAAATATACTCTCAACATCTCAATATCCTCTCGGCCTCCGCCACTTCTTCATTTTGCCTTTAAACTCAAATCCGCCGCCCACACCACGCGCAGGCTATTCGTTCATCCTCGCAGCACGCCACCGGTCGCCTTGCCCACGGAAGCGACGACCTTGGCGCCCACGGCCTCGATGTCCGCATCTTTGAGGGTCTGGTCGCGCGGCTGCAACCGCACGGTCAGCGCAAGTGATTTCTTGCCCGCCCCCAAACTGCCGCCGATGAATTCGTCGAACACGCGCACATCTTCGATCAGCACCTTATCCGCGCCCATCGCCGCATTCACAAGCGTCAGCGCTTCGACCTGCGCATCCACGATGAAGGCGAAATCACGCTCCACCGCCTGCAAGTCGCTGATCTTGAGTGCGGGGCGCGTGGCGCCTGTCTTGCGCTTGAGCGGCACTTCCGCAGGCCATAGCGTGAAGGCCATCGCGGGTCCCTTGACCCCCATCGCGGCCAGCACACGCGGATGTACCTCGCCATAGACCCCCAGCACCTTCTTGGGACCCAGACACATCATACCGTGCCTGCCCGGATGCCAGCAATCGGCGGCACCGCGCAGGATCTGCACTTTGGCAGGAGCACCGATCGCGGCGAGGATCGCCTCGGCATCCGCCTTGACGTCGAACACATCGACATCGCGCGCGGCTCCCAACACATCTTTGGGGCCGGTGCGTCCGATCATCAGGCCGGTGACCAGCGTATGCTGCTCCCCCGGCTCACCGCCATGGAAGGCCGGGCCAACCTCGAACAGGGCCATGTCGGCAAAACCACGGGCCTGATTGCGTGCCGCGGCCTGCAACAGGCCAGGCAACAGCGCGGGGCGCATATGGCTCATGTCGTTGCTGATCGGGTTCTCCAGACGCGTGGCATCCGTGCCGCCCCCGAACAACGCCGCCGACGGCTGATCGATGAAGCTGTAGGTCACACACTCATGATAGCCCAGCGCCGCCGCCGTGCGCCGCGCCGCCACTTCGCGGCGCTGAACCGGCGACATGACCGGACGGGGCACGCCGGTCGTTAGACGCGGCAGGGGGCGACCCTGCAGCTTGGTGAGCGACGCGATGCGCGCCACTTCCTCCACCAGATCGGCCTCGCCCTGCACATCGGGTCGCCAGCTTGGCACATGGGCCATATCGCCCTCTAGGCGAAAGCCGAGCGCGGTCAGCGTCTGGCGCTGCTCCGATTCAGGGATGTCCATCCCCACCAGCGAGATCACCCGCTTCGCGTTGAGCCTGTAGGCGCGCGCGGTGTCCGGCACGGCCCCGGCGACAATCACTTCCGACGCCTCCCCGCCCGCGTGATCGATGATCATCCGCGTCGCATGCTCGATGCCCAACGGCGTCCACTCCGGATCGATCCCCCGCTCGAAACGGTAGCGCGCGTCCGAATTGATCTTGAGCGCGCGGCCCGTGTAGGCGGTGCGCACCGGATCGAAATAGGCCGCCTCGAGAAACACACTGACGGTCTCCCCGGTCACGCCGGAGGGCAGCCCGCCCATCACGCCACCGATGCTCTCGACGCCCTGCGCGTCCGAGATGAGCGTCATCCCTTCCGCGAATGTGTATGTCTTCTCATCCAACCCTTTGAGCGTCTCACCCCCTTTGGCGCGGTGCACGCGCAGGGTCTCGCCCGCGATTTTATCCGCGTCGAAGACGTGCAGGGGGCGGTTACGGTCGTAGGTATAAAAGTTCGTCACATCGACGAGAAAGCTGATCGGCCGCAGGCCAATCGCGCGCAGCTTGTCTTGCAACCACGCCGGGCTCGGCCCGTTCTTGACACCGCGAATGACCCGCCCGAAGAAAACAGGACACTGATCCAGCGTATCATCGTCGATGCTCACGCTAATCGGGCAGGCAAAGGCACCCGGCACCGCATCCACGTCGCGCTTTTTCAACTTGCCCAGCCCCCTCGCTGCCAGATCGCGCGCAATGCCGCGCACGCCCAGCGCATCGGGGCGGTTGGGCGTGATCGCAATCTCGATCACGGGGTCCACCTTGGCGGGATCATGCTCGGCCAGCCAATCGACAAAGCTGTCGCCGACATTACCCGAAGCTAGCTCGATGATACCGTCATGCTCCTCGCTGAGCTCCAGCTCCCGCTCCGAGGCCATCATGCCAAAACTCTCGATCCCGCGAATTTTGCCCACGCCGATGGTGGTGTCGATGCCGGGCACATAGACGCCGGGCTTGGCGATCACGACCGTAATCCCCGCCCGCGCATTGGGCGCGCCGCAGATGATCTGTTGCAACCCCTCATCCGTCTCGACCTGACACACCTGCAAGCGGTCCGCATCGGGATGCTTCTCGGCGGATTTCACATAGCCGAGGGTGAAATCACGCAGCTTGGCACCCCGATCCTCGACGCCCTCGACCTCAAGACCAAGGTCGGTCAGGGCATAGGTGATCTCGTCCACGGAGGCGGTGGTATCAAGGTGGTCCTTGAGCCAAGAGAGTGTGAATTTCATTTTATTACCTCATCATCGGATGTGAGTACAAAGAAGGCGTTAACGGCCTCATTTGCTTCAGCCTCATCATTTTCGTTCAAATCTATTCGGATTGAAACCATGGCTCTACGTCTGGCACGTTTAACCTCTGAATATAGCTTAAGCTTGTCTTCTTGGGTGAAATCCTGAACCTCGTAGCCGGGAAGTTTTCGCACACTACCCATAAAGTCGCTGAACTCAAAAAGGCGTTGACGGTACTTCTGGCACGCTTCAATAACTTCTTTGGGTGCATACACTATCAGGTCGGAAGATACTGCAACTACACGAATATAATGCTCCTGCAGCTCTGGTCCTTCCTCAATTTTTATACCGAGCGCACATCGTGCGAAATATCCATTAGCCTCTTCAGAAAAGCGTCTATAGGCCTCTCTCTTTTCGCTCTTGAGCAATTGGTGGCGATCCTTGGCTTTCTGCCAAGGGTAAGCCAAGAAAGCGATAGTCAGTGCCGTCAATGAACCGACTGTCGCAGCAACTAGTGTCCACCACATCTACCTACTCAACCCACCATGCAAATTCGGCTGGTCCAAGCTCGCAAACCCGTAATGCCTTAACCACCGCAAATCTGAATCAAAGAACGCGCGCAGATCGGGGATCCCGTATTTCAGCATCGCGATCCGGTCGATGCCCATGCCGAATGCAAAGCCCTGATAGACCTCTGGGTCAATTCCGCCGGCCGCCAGCACCTTGGGGTGGACCATGCCGGAGCCGAGGACTTCCATCCAGCCGTCCCCCTCCCCGATGCGCAGCTGCCCGTCGACCCAAGAGCATTGGATATCCACCTCCGCCGACGGCTCCGTGAACGGAAAGTGCGAGGCGCGGAAGCGGGTTTTGATGCCGTCGATCTCAAAGAACGCGGCAAAGAATTCCTCCAGCGTCCATTTCAGGTTCGCCATGGAGATGTCTCTATCAATCGCCAGCCCCTCGACCTGATGGAACATCGGCGTGTGGGTCTGGTCATAATCCGCGCGGTACACACCACCGGGGCAGATGATGCGCAGCGGCGCGCCCTCGGCCTCCATCGTGCGGATCTGCACGGGGCTGGTGTGCGTGCGCAGCACATGCGGCGGGCGGTCGTCGCCCTCCGCCCGCGCCATGTAAAACGTGTCCATCTCCGCGCGCGCGGGGTGGTGGCCGGGGATATTCAGCGCGTCGAAATTGTACCAGTCGGTGTCGATGCGCGGCCCTTCGGCCACGGAAAACCCCATTTCGGCAAAGATCGCGGTCAACTCTTCGGTGACCTGGCTCACCGGATGGATCGTACCCATTGGCCGCACGCGGCCAGGCAGGGTCACGTCGAGCCATTCGCCGCGCAGCCGCTCGTCGAGCGCCGCATCGCCAAGGGCGGCCTTTTTCGCCGCCAGCGCCGAATTGATCTCGTCCTTGAGGGCATTGAGCGCGGGGCCCGCAGTCTGGCGCTCCTCGGGGCTCATCTTGCCCAACTCGCGCATCTTGAGCGCGACCTCCCCCTTCTTGCCGACGGCAGCCAGACGGATGTCTTCCAATTCGGCCTCATCCGCCACATTTGCAATCTGGCTCAGGTATTTTTGCTTGAGATCGTCCATTACACGCGCGTCCTTGAGAAGTTGCAAACCTGCTAGCAGAACCGCGCGCAAACGCAACCCATCCGCCCTCCAAGCCACTGCACCCCCGGATAATACCAACGTCCGTCCACCCGCAAGTCGGGCTATCAGATAGATAGCTCCTGTGGCGGAAAGAAACCCCTCAAACTATACTTTAGGTAGAAAGCGCCATCGGCGACACACCACAAACCATCGCCACGGGCAGTATATCGGCACGGGCGGAATATAGATGGATAATCGAAGACACCGGTAATGTACTCGCAGAGGCTCAAAAGTGTTCTCCAGCATGCAGTTCGGGAACTCGGCCTCACCGTTTCGCTGACGGACGAAAACACGCTGGTTTCGCTGGCCTCCGCAGAGGGGATGCCCGGGAAGAACCGAAGGCTCAGCGTTTTCTTGCTTCTCTGCTTTTTAGACGCGCTCTTTTTACTGAGCGCCCTAGCACCGCTTTTGCTCAAAAGACTCAACAAAGCACAGGCCGCGTCCGGACAGCTGCACATCGCCTCCGCTTATCCCGAAGTAAATCGCGCGCGCCTGACGATCCATCCCCTGGTGCCGCCCCGTGAACCCTCGCTAAAACATGCGTTCGCGTACGTCGTAGCACCCCATCAGAACGATGTTGGTATGCCGTGTATCGCGGGCGGTCCGGTGATAGAGCGCCGAAATTTTGGCCCACCCGCCCTTCAAGAACCTGCAAAAATGGTTTCCTTTTCAATGCAGCAAACCCGAGACGTTCATCCGATCGTGATTGCGCCGACATGTCTCGATCAGCTTTTCGACTTCGAGGCTTTCAGACAGTTTGCGCTGATTACCACGGACCATTCACATGAGGTTCATATACCTTCCGTTCGTGCGCTTTACCTGACTTGATCCCCCAACTAGCAGGTTCCCAAGATCCACCGTACGTGCCCCCCGTCGCGAAATCCCCTATTAGACCTAGACAATTGAGCAAACGACACCCTAGCATAAGAAACCCGACAGGAGCCAAAGCCATGACGATCACAGGACGATGCTATTGCGGCGAAATCACCTATGCCAGCACGCAGGCACCCGTCTGGCAGGCGCAATGTCATTGCCGTGAATGCCAGTATATCTCGGGCGGCGGTCCCAACTTTTTCATGATGGTGCCGGAAGAGGGGTTTTCCTACACCAAAGGCACTCCGGCCCAGTTCACCCGCAGCGATCTGGAGACGCCCCGCACCCGCGACTTTTGCGGCACCTGCGGCACGCATCTGCTCACGCGTCTGCCCGGAAGGCCGCTGCTGGTGGTCAAAGTGGGAACGCTGGACGATCCCAACACCTATACGGGGCCGGAAATGGCTATCTTTACCTGCGACAAACAGCGGTTTCACGTCATTGCGGATGGTGTGCCGACCGCTGACAAACTTCCACCACGGTGAAACCGCACATTAAAACGAAAGAGGCCGCCCTTCGCAGGACGGCCTGTGTTTTTCGTTAGCGTCCGGCGGTTTACGCGGCCAAAGACGCCTGCGCCTGCTTCACGATCGCGGCAAAGGACTCAGGCTCGTTCACGGCCAGATCGGCGAGCACTTTGCGGTCTACTTCAATGCCTGCAAGGTTCAGACCGTTGATGAAACGCGAGTATGTCAACGCTTCGTCGTGCATGCGCACGGCAGCGTTGATCCGCTGGATCCAAAGCGCGCGGAAATTGCGCTTGCGCACCTTGCGGTCACGGGTTGCATATTGGTTGGCCTTGTCGACGGCCTGACGCGCGACCTTGAAGGTGCTTTTGCGACGGCCGTAATAACCTTTGGCTGCCTTGACGACCTTGCGGTGACGGGCGTGGGTGACTGTACCACCTTTTGTACGGGACATATCGGCTCTCCTTAACGGTCGTAGGGCATAAAGCCCTTGATGATCTTGGCATCCGGCGCCGAAAGCGCCTGTGTGCCGCGTGCATTACGGATAAATTTGTTGCTCCGCTTGATCATGCCGTGCTGTTTGCCAGCCTGGCTGCCGATGACCTTGCCGGTCGCCGAAACCTTGAAGCGCTTTTTGGCGCTCGACTTCGTCTTCATCTTGGGCATTTCTGTCTCCTAATCGTCTACAGTTTAAGCGCTGCTCGGCATGCCACGTATGGCCGGCAACGCAGTAATGAAGCTGCTCCATAGAGCGCTGAGAGATCTAACGCAATAGGGGATAACGCAGCGTCACGACGCGCGGCGAAAACCTAAGGCATATAGCGCGCGACGACGTTCACGAAGATGTCCGGCACCTCGGCGAGCTGATAGCCGCCTGGCTTGCCCGTCACGGCAAAGACGATAAGCCCGCCACCAATCAATATTGTAATTGCGGATGCGCGCGGGGCGCGGCTGTCCGAAATCGCAGAAAGGATCGAAGGAATAGACAATGCCGCGATAACGAGGCCCAGTACAAGCGCGAGATCGGTGTCCATTTTTAATCTCCAGAGTGCAGATAAATGTCAGGCTACTCTGGATCAGACGCAAAAATCAAACGCTCATCGCATGGCGCAACACGCAAGATATTGGTGCTCCCCGTCACGTTGAAGGGCACACCTGCCGTCACCACCACAAAATCCGCCTCCGAGGCAAACCCTCCTTCGCGTGCGGCACGCACCGCGCTCACAACCGCCTTTTTGAAGCGGTCAAGCTCTCCGGTCATGACACAGTTCACCCCCCAGCTGAGCGTGAGCCTGCGCGCCGTCCGCTTGAGCGGGGTGAGCGCGATGATCGGCACGCGTGGCCGCTCCCTCGCGGTGAGCAGGGCGGTGGTGCCTGACTGCGTAAAACAACAGATCGCCTTGACGTCCGTGGTCTCCGCGATCTCGCGCGCGGCGGCCACCATCGCATCCGCAATACCGGAGCGCGATGCAGTGCGACTGCTCTCGATGATCTGCGTATAGGTGGGATCACGCTCCACCTCGATGGCGACATTGTCCATCGTGCTCACCGCTTCGAGCGGGAAGCTGCCCGCTGCCGATTCCGCCGAGAGCATGACCGCATCTGCACCCTCATAGATCGCGGTGGCCACGTCGGAGACTTCGGCGCGTGTCGGCATGGGGCTGTCAATCATGCTCTCCAACATCTGCGTCGCCACGATCACCGGCTTGCCCACCGCGCGGCACCGCCGCACCAGTCGCTTCTGAATAGGCGGAACGGCAGACACAGGCAATTCCACCCCAAGATCGCCGCGCGCTACCATGATGCCGTCGCTGACGGCAAGGATATCGTCAAACCGCTCCACCGCAGAGGGCTTCTCGATCTTGGACAGGATCGCCGCGCGCCCACGCGCCAGCTCGCGCGCTTCGGTGACATCTTCGGGCCGCTGCACGAAACTGAGCGCGAGCCAATCCACGCCCAATTCGCAGACGAACTCCAGATCGGCACGATCCTTATCGCTGAGCGCAGCCAGCGGCAGCACCACATCAGGTACGTTCACACCTTTGCGGTTGGAGATCGTCCCGCCAGCGACCACTTCGCATTCCGCAAAATCAGCACCGCAGGTTTTCACCTTGAGCCTGATCTTCCCGTCATTGACCAAAAGTGACGCTCCCGGCTCGAGCACCGCGAAAATTTCCGGATGCGGCAGGCAAACCCGCCGGGCATTGCCCTCCGCCGGGTCCAGATCAAGACGGAACTCGGACCCTACGACCAGCTCTTCACTGTCCCCCAAAAACACGCCCACGCGCAGCTTGGGGCCCTGCAAATCCGCCAGAATGCAAATGCTGGAGCCTGTCTCCTCCTCCACCTGCCGGATCATCGCGTGTTTGGCGCGGATTTCCTCATGGCTGCCGTGGCTCATATTGAGCCGAAACACATCCGCACCCGTCTTGTGCAACTTGCCGATCATCTCGAGCGTGTCGGATGCGGGCCCGAGGGTCGCTACGATTTTCACATTTCGCTGTCGTCTCATCGTGCTGTTCCCCTTTTTCGCGTCGGTCGAAATGTTAGCGATCACATGCTGCGTTTAAAATTGATATACCCGCTGCCGTCGCCAACTTGAACCAGAAAACAGTTTCATTGATATGACGAACAGAACATTGCAAACATCTTGATCCCACAGCCGCGCGCGCCCATCTGATTGAGAAGCAAAAGGAGTCCCCCATGACCGAGCACAGCCAGACCGAGATCGAACTTCAGGCCGCCGCCTTCCGCCGCCTGCAACAGCACCTCATGCAAGACCGCCCCGATGTGCAGAACATCGACATGATGAACCTCACCGGCTTTTGCCGCAATTGCCTGAGCCGTTGGTATCAGGAAGCCGCCGCTGAGCGCGGTATCGAGATCGGCAAGATGGAAGCGCGCGAGCTGTTTTATGGGATGAGCATGGACGACTGGAAAGCCAACCATCAGACCGATGCAGGCGATGCACAGAAAGAGGCGTTCAAGGTCGCCTTTGAGGAGAACGTCACAAAGAAATAAGTCTGCGACCGCGACACCGAGGTTTATCTCGGCCCAAGATTTTCTGCGTAGTGGAAATGATCGGGATGAGATCGTCTAAGTTTACGAAGGGCAGCTACAACCACAAGTATTCTTTGACAAAGTCCTGGATAAGAATGCAGGGCAGATTGGGCACTTAATCCTTTTGGATATGCTTCTGTCATGCTGCCTCTGCTCTTAATTCCAGCCCTGATCGGCCTCGCTTTAATCATTGGCAATACGGACTAAGACGCCGAGATCGACGGTGCACTGATCCCCGGAACCTCGGTCGAGCGGATACCCGAAGCGCAAACGGAGAGTGCGGCAGAAACCCTTCGCCTCAATGATATCCTATGCTGCAATGCGGGCGATGACGCAATCTTCGCGCGCGTGGGGCTCGACATCGTATCGGGCGGCGAAGGGGACGATGCGCTGTTTCTGGACGACGGCAATGGCAAATACGCCCTCCAAAACAGCATTTCCAACTCTGGCGGCGATGATTTCGTCCGCGGCAGTGCCGGATGGGACGCCATGATCGACCTTCTCGGCTCTAACGATCTGCGCGGTGATCTGGGCCGCGACACCATTATCACCTTCGACGGTTTGAGCGATGAGGGAAACTATGGCTCTTAGAAGAGATCGGCACAACCGACACCCTCACAGGCGACTTCTACGCAGATTTCCTTACGGGTGACGCAAGCGACGTGATGACAGGCGGCATCGGTTTCCACACTTTCATCGTCACCGACGACGAGGATACCGATCTTGACGACGTTGTCATCACCGACTTCGACGTCGCCGAAGCTTCACTTGCCGTGGTTCGACTCCACGGGCTCTCGAACAACGATGATGTCTCCTTCGATGCCCAACCCGAAGGTGCGCGCGTGTTCTACGCATGGCGCTCCGTTGCCCTGCTTCAAGGACTCAGCCCAGGCGCGATACCGAACATTCAGGTCAGCCTGACGCGGATTGACGCGCTCGGGAACGACGTATTAGGCAAAAAAGCCCTCCCGCCGCGCTGTAGAAACCACCGGGGCGGGCTTCACAAATCACACGGCAACTTTGCGCATCTCATCGATGTAGATCTCACGCAGCCGGGTCGCCACGCGCCCCGGCACGCCCTCGCCCAAGGCAACCCCGTCGATCTCAACGACCGGCATCACAAAAGCGCTGGCAGATGTGGTAAAGGCTTCGTCCGCTCCCTGTGCCTCCTCCACCGAGAACGACCGTTCCTCTACCTCCATCTGCGCCTCACGCGCCATGCGCAGGACCGCCGCACGCGTGATACCATGCAGGATCTCGTTGCCCAGATGCCGCGTGATGATCTTGTTGCCCTTCACGATATAGGCGTTATTGGAGGTGCCCTCGGTCACCATCCCGTCCTCGACCATCCACGCATCGTCACACCCGGCCTTCTTGGCCATCATCTTGCCCATAGACGGATACAGCAGTTGCACCGTCTTGATATCACGCCGCCCCCAACGGATGTCCTCGATGCTGATGACTTTCGCGCCGCGCTTGGCGGCCGGACTGTCCGCGAGACCCGGCTTGCTTTGCGTGAACATAACGACCGTCGGCTCCGTCGTCTCCGGATCGGGAAAGGTAAAATCACGATCCCCGTCAGAGCCACGCGTGACCTGAAGGTAGATCAACCCCTCGTCGATGTCGTTGAGCCGCACCAATTCCCGGTGCACCTCAAGCAAGTCTTCCTTGCTAATCGGATTGCGCATGTCCAACTCACTCAATGAGCGCTGCAAGCGCACCGAATGCCCCTCAAAATCAATCAGCTTGCCATCCAGCACCGACGTGACCTCATAGACCCCGTCTGCCATTAAAAACCCCCGATCAAAGATCGAGACGGAGGCTTCATTCTCCGGCAGATACTGCCCGTTCACATAGACTGTCCGCATCGCGTTATCCCCAAAGTGCGCGGGAGGGCGGGTGCACCCCGGCGCTGTCAAATGTCAAAGCTGCCTCACGGTCTTCGGCCAACAAAAGCGGTCCGTCAAGGTCCACAATCGCCGCGCCCTGCGCCACCAAGACCGCAGGGGCCATCGCCAGCGACGATCCCACCATGCAGCCGACCATCACGTCATAGCCTTCCGACCGCGCCGCATCCCGCAACGCCAGCGCCTCGGTCAAGCCGCCAGTCTTGTCCAGCTTGATGTTCACCACATCATATTTTCCACGCAATCCGGACAGGCTCGCACGATCGTGGCACGCTTCGTCCGCACACACCGGGACGGGCCGCTCCATCCCCAACAGCGCATCATCATCCCCCGCGGGCAACGGCTGCTCCACCAGCGCCACACCAAGACGCACCAGATGAGGCGCAAGATCAGCGTAGACTGCCGCCGACCAGCCCTCATTGGCGTCCACGATAATCGTGCTTTCAGGCGCGCCTGCGCGCACCGCCTCCAAGCGGGGCATGTCATCCGGCGTGCCCAACTTGATCTTCAACAGCGGTCGAAACGCATGCTCCGCAGCCTGCGCGCGCATGTTGTCCGGCGTGTCCAGCGACAGCGTATAGGCGGTGATTTCCGGCTTGAGCGGCGCCAAACCCGCCAATTGCCAAACCGGTGTCCCACTCCGCTTGGCCTCCAAATCCCAAAGCGCACAATCCACTGCATTACGCGCCGCACCCGCAAGCAGTAAATCATAGAGCGCTGCCCGCGTCACATCCCTTGGCAATCCTTCAATCTGCTGTGTGACCGTGTCCAACGTCTCGCCATAACGCGCATAGGGTACACACTCCCCCATGCCCACCGCGCCACCGTCGGACAGCCGCACAGTCAGCACCTCTGCCTGCGTCCGCGACCCCCGCGAAATTGTAAACACCTGCGCCAACCGAAACACGTCCCTGCTCACGTCAATCTGCATTTTACCACTTTGCAAAGCAGGCAAATCCCTGACCGCTTGCACCCTTTTTCATATCCCAAATCCTGCAGGCGCCACAAACGCGGCGGCTCAAATCGCCTCCAACGCCTCCGCAAGCCGCTCCGCCCCGTAGCGGAACGGATCAACCGCAGGCAGAGCCATCTCTGTCTCGACCGTCGCCAGATACGCCCGCGCCTCCTCATCTCCCATATGCTGCGTGTTCACCGCAACGCCCACAACCACACAATCCGGGTTCGCCACACGCGCCAATGTCAGCGCCACGTCACGGATCGCCTCCATGCTCGGCACTTTATAGTCAGGCAATCCGCGCATGTGCGCGCGTTTAGGTTCATGACAAATAATCAACGCATCGGGCTGCCCCCCGTGCACCAGCGCCAGCGTGACACCGGAGTAACTGACATGCATCAGACTACCCTGTCCCTCGATCACGTCCCAATGATCCGGGTCATTGTCCGGCGTCAGGTATTCGATTGACCCCGCCATGAAATCCGCCACCACCGCATCGAGCGGCACGCCGCCTCCGGTGATCAGAATACCCGTTTGACCAGTGGCGCGGAACGTACTTTTCATTCCGCGCGCTTGCATCGCCTTGTCCAACGCCAGCGCCGTATACATCTTGCCCACAGAGCAATCCGTGCCCACGGCCAACACTCGCTTGCCGGTCCGCTTCACACCATTGGCAATCGGATACTTCACCGAAGGAATACGCACGTCATGTAGGCTGCGGCCATGTTTCTGCGCCGCTGCCACCAGATCGGCTTCATCACCCAGCAGATTATGCAGCCCTGACGCCAGATCATAGCCTGTCTCAAGCGCCTCGATCAGCACGTCCTTCCACGCTTGCGAAATCGTGCCGCCGCGGTTTGCCACCCCGATCACCAGCGTTTTCGCCCCCGCTGCCAACCCCTCGGACAACTTCATATCCTCGAGACCGACCGTCGTTTTGCACGCAGGCAACCGGAACTGGCCCACAGCGTTATCGGGCCGCCAGTCCTTGATCCCCTGCGCGACTTTCGCGGCGAGTTGGTCAGGCGCATCGCCCAGGAACAGCAGATAAGGTGTTTGGATCACAGATCGATTCTCCCTAGTTGAACATTTGCGCACAGCGTGGGCCAACGGCTGTGCAATTCAATTCGATAACCGCTATTTTCGGCACTTTTTGAGCAAATGCACTGCGCTGAACTGCGAGTGAGTGCAAAAATCTTGCATTGACCGAAATGCTGCACCTGCAAAAATACCCTTGCGATGTGCAACGCAATTTTATAGCTCCATTACGCAGATATACGACATTTTATGTCTCAAAAGGATCACACCTCCATGAGCTTCCGCATCCAGCCCACACCACCCGCACGCCCCAACCGCTGCCAGTTGTTCGGCCCCGGCTCCAACACGAAACTTTTTGCGAAAATGGCCGCCTCCGCCGCCGACGTAATCAACCTCGACCTCGAGGACAGCGTCGCACCCACCGACAAGGACGCCGCACGCGCCAATGTGATCGAGGCGATCAATACCGTCGATTGGGGCAGCAAAACCCTGTCAGTGCGCATCAATAGCCTCGATACGCCTTATTGGTACCGCGATGTCGTCGATCTGCTGGAGCAAGCCTCCGAGCGGCTCGACATGATCATGATCCCCAAGGTGGGCTGCGCGGCTGATATATATGCGGTCGATGCCCTCGTGAGTGCCATCGAAGCCGCCAAGGGCCGCGCAAAACGTATCGCGCTGGAAGTGATCATCGAAAGCGCCGCAGGCCTTTCACACGTCAACGAGATTGCTGCCGCCTCCCCCCGCCTTGAATCGATGAGCCTTGGTGCAGCGGATTTCGCGGCGTCCATGGGCATGCAAACGACCGGCATCGGTGGCACGCAAGAGAAATATTACATGCTCCATGAGGGCAAGAAATATTGGTCCGACCCATGGCATTGGGCGCAGACGGCCATCGTCGCAGCTTGCCGCACGCATGGCATTCTACCGGTGGACGGTCCGTTCGGCGATTTTTCCGATGAGGAAGGCTGCCGCGCGCAGGCGCATCGCTCCGCCACTCTTGGCATGGTCGGCAAATGGGCGATCCATCCCAAACAGATCGCCATCAGCAACGAGGTCTTCACGCCCTCGGACGAAGCAGTGGCCGAGGCGCGCGAAATTCTCGCAGCGATGGAGCAGGCAAAAGCGAACGGCGAAGGCGCCACGGTATACAAAGGACGCCTGGTAGACATCGCCTCCATCAAGCAGGCGGAAGTCATCGTGCGCCAATCCGAAATGATCACGGGCTGAGCACAGCTACTCCTTCTAAACACAAACGGCCCGCATTGCGCGGGCCGTTTTGCGTTCCAATCGTCGCAGCTTACTCCCGTTCGATACCGGGCAAAATGTGCAGAGCTCCTTCGCGCGAGATATCCATCTTTTCCATATACAACGCGATGCCGACGATCGTGCCTAGCACTCCGATCAGAATGTAATTCAACAACGCCATATTTGTGCACCTTTTAACCACAATATCGTCACATTGATGCCGTGCGGTTCGCCAGTCTACAAGGAACCCGCCGGAAACAGACTGTTTCTGCTCAGGACGGTCGCAATTTCCCGCCAAAGTTGTGTGTTTGTTTCCACTTTAGAAACAATTAAGCACGCTCGTCCTTGGGCGAGCCCATCACGACATAGGATGTGATGGACGCCACTTGCGGCAACGCACCCAGATGATCCGTGTGAAAACGCTTATAGCTGGGCAGATCCGCACATTCGATGCGTAGCAGATATTCGATGGTGCCGGTGATATTGTGGCACTCCCGCACCTCCGGCGCGCGCGAGATCGCCCGCTCGAACGCTTCCTGCGAGGCTTTGGAATGATTGCTCAGCCCCACACCGATATAGGCGACAAATCCCGTCCCCATCGCCGCGCGGTCCAGCACCGCGCGGTAGCCCTTGATCACCCCTCGTCGTTCCAGTTCCTGCACGCGGCGCAGACAGGCGGACGGCGACAGCCCCACACGCTCCGCCAGTTCGAGATTGCTGATGCGCCCATCGCGCGATAATTCACGCAATATTTTCTCTGATCGCTCGTCAAAACCGCTCATAAATTGCGCATTTCCTTGCCAAGAGGTGAACTAAGCAATTTCATATCGTAAAATACAATGAAATATTGCATCATGAATTTTGAAACCCTCAGCGCCCTCGCGCTTTTCGCCTTCGTCAGCTCCTCTACACCGGGACCGAACAACCTGATGCTCATGGCTTCCGGCGCCAATTTCGGCTTTGCCCGCACCATCCCCCATATGATGGGCATCTCCATCGGATTTATGGTGATGATGTTTGCCGTGGGCGCAGGGTTGGTCCATGTCTTCGACCGCTATCCGGTAATCTACGATGTGCTCAAAGCAGCAAGCATCCTCTATATGCTCTGGCTCGCATGGAAGATCGCCAAGGCGGCGCCGGTCACGAAGAAGGCGCAGGCAGGCGTGCCGATGACCTTTCTGGAGGCGGCAGCGTTCCAGTGGGTCAATCCAAAGGCATGGGCCATGGCCCTCACCGCGATCACCGTATATGTCGGTGACTCCTCACTTTTGTGGCTCGCGGCGGGCGCCGTCATGTTCGCGATCGTCAATCTGCCGTCCGTTTCCCTCTGGACAGCTGTCGGCCAGCAGATGCAGCGCATCCTCACCAATTCACGCCGCCTGCGCATCTACAACTGGACGATGGCGGCCCTGCTCATCGCCTCGCTCTACCCCGTGCTGGGCCTCTGAGCGCCGTTGCATCGCCGACAGATGAGGACCATATACAGCACAGGTTCAGGACGGAGCGTGCAATGACCCAGTATATGGATTTCGAAAAACCACTCGCTGAGATCGAGGGAAAGGCCGAAGAGCTGCGCGCCATGGCGCGGCGCGATCCTGATACGGACGTCACCGCAGAGGCAAAGGCGCTCGACGTCAAAGCGGCCAAAATGCTGGACGATCTGTACAAAAACCTCACCCCTTGGCGCAAATGTCAGGTGGCCCGCCACCCCGACCGCCCCCATTGCCGCGACTACATCGAAGCGCTGTTCACCGAATACACGCCGCTGGCCGGCGATCGCAACTTTGCCGATGACCATGCGGTCATGGGGGGTCTTGCGCGGTTCAACGACAAGCCGGTCATGGTGATCGGCCATGAAAAAGGCAACGATACAAAATCCCGGATCGAGCGGAATTTCGGCATGGCGCGGCCCGAAGGGTACCGCAAGGCGGTGCGCCTGATGGAGATGGCCCACCGCTTCGGCCTGCCCGTGATCACACTCGTCGACACTCCGGGCGCCTACCCCGGCAAGGGCGCGGAGGAACGGGGCCAGTCCGAGGCCATTGCCCGCGCCACCCAGAAATGCCTTGAGATCGGCGTGCCGCTGGTGAGCGTCATCATCGGCGAGGGCGGCTCGGGCGGCGCGGTGGCCTTCGCCACCGCCAACCGCGTAGCCATGCTGGAGCATTCCGTCTATTCCGTCATCAGCCCCGAAGGCTGCGCCTCAATCTTGTGGAAAGACGCGGAAAAGATGCGCGAGGCGGCAGAAGCGCTCCGCCTCACCGCGCAGGACCTCAAACAGCTCGGCGTGAACGACCGTATCATTCCCGAGCCGAAGGGCGGCGCGCACCGCGACCCCCAAAAAGCGATCGCCGCCGTCTCCGACGCCATTACCGAGATGCTGAAATCGCTCGAAGGCAAGGACGCCAAGGCACTCGTCAAGGACCGCCGCGACAAATATCTCGATATGGGTGACAGAGGCCTCGCCGCCTGAACCGCGGTTCAGCCTTCGAACCCGCCATGACAGGCGGCATAAACAAGTCGAACCGCCGATCTTGCACGGATCTTCCGCTCTTCATTTTGCCTATACTCATTGCGGGCTCTCACCCTGCGCGAACGATCAATATTCCGGGAAAGTCAGCTCGCCAGCATCCGCAATCCCTGCGTCACGTCAGAGCGTACCGCCAACCGTAACCCCGGCTCATCACCTGCTCGCAGCGCGGCGATGATCAAGCGGTGAAACTGCGGCGGCTCCGTCCGGCGCAGCCGACCGTAGAGCGCGCGCATCGTCGGCCCCATCTGAAGCCAGACCGTTTCCGCCATCGCCAGCATCGCGGGCGCTTGCGCGCGCAGATAGAGTGTGCGGTGAAACTCCAGATTTGTGCGAATGTAGCTCACGGCATCACGGTGCGCGACAGCCTCGGCAACTTTGGCGTTGATGTTTTGCAAGCGCTCGATAAGCGCCAGATGCGCACGCGGCAGGGCGCGACTGGCCAGCTCGACCTCGATCAACGCGCGCAGCGCGGCCAGTTCTTCGATACGCTCGTTGCTCAAAAGAGGGGTCGCGATGCGCCCGGAGTTCGACATGCTCAGCGCTCCCTCCGCAGCCAGGCGCCGCACCGCTTCACGCGCGGGCGTCATGGAGACACCGAACTCCTTACCGAGCCCACGCAGCGTCAGCGCATGCCCCGGCGGCAAGTCACCGTGCATGATTCGCGACCGCAGCTGCCGGTAGACGCGGTCGTGGGCCAGAGGGGCAGGGTCTACGGGGCGTGGGGAAATGCTCATAGGGTTTTGTGATCACACCCGCGCGCGACGTCAAGCCGATTGCATGCCCAAGGAAACCCAACATCGCGTGTGAGAGCTCGAAATTCACCTAGAATTTGTAGCGGTGCAACGTATTGCCCTCGCGTCGCAACCAGCTGCGCGGCGCAGCATACTCCCCGTAGATGCGCGTTACCTCCGCCCAGAACGCGGGCGAGTGGTTCATCTGCGCCAGATGCGCCACTTCATGTGCGGCGACATAGTCGAGCACTTCCGGCGGTGCCATCACCAGCCGCCATGAGTACATTAACCCACCATCCGACGTACAAGAGCCCCAGCGCGACCGCGTATCGCGCAGTGTCAGACGGCTGTAGCTGCGCCCGAGCCTCACGGCATATTCATCACTCGCACCCGCAAGCCGGTCCCGTGCAAGCTCTTTGACATGGGCGCCAAGCCGCTTGCCCACCCGCTCCGGCGGGCCAGGCACGAAGATGCCATCGGGCGTGATCTGCACGCGCTGCCCCTTGCTCTCCCTTATCTTATACAGGGTTCCGCCCAACGGGATCTGGGCGCCCAAAGCCACCACGACATCCACACTCCGCGCGTCCAGATGCTTGCGAATCCACGTCTCCTTGCTGCGCGCGAACGCCAGCGCCTCACATTCCGCCAGCCGCTTGGGCATGGTGAGCGTCACCCGCCCATCCAGTTGGCTGATCCGCAGCGAGATCCGCTTGGCCTGCGATGAGCGCCGCAGGATCAGAGGGATGGGCGGATTACCGGGCAGGTGCGGATCAGGCATGAGCGGTTCTCGGATTGGGGCCGGAGCGATTGGGCTGGCTTTGGGGTGGACAGTACCGGTTGCATATGGCAATTGCCCCGAATCATCTAAAGTTTAGATGATCTAGACACAACACCAAGTATCAAAGGGGAAATTAATGCCCAACGAAGAATGGGGAACCAAGCGCCTGTGCCCCACCACGGGCAAGCGTTTCTACGACCTGAACAAAAACCCGATCATCAGCCCTTACACAGGCGAAGTGGTCGAGGTCGATCAGTCGAAATCCCGGATGATCGCCGCAGACGAAGCCGATGCCGCGACGACCAAAGCCAAGGCCGCGAAAGTTGCCGAAGAAGAGGATCTGGTGGACGACGAGGACGTTGACGTCGATCTCGACGATGATTTGCTGGACGACGACGACGAAGATGACGACGACACGGTACCGCTCGACGATATCGCGGATGTGGCGACGAACGACGACGACTCGTGATACGGTGCGGCGGGCGCTTGCGTTTTTCGCTTGATCCCGCCGCAGGTTGTGCCTAGTACACGGCGCATCGGCATCGTCCGGTACTCAGGTCCCTTATGGGGCACCAAGACACGCTTGACGTGATTGGGGCATTAGCTCAGCTGGGAGAGCGCCTGCATGGCATGCAGGAGGTCAGCGGTTCGATCCCGCTATGCTCCACCATTCCCTCGATTTATACTGTTGTTTTAAAACAGTAATTCGGCTATCACGTCTGCTTTCCAACCACTGTTCCCACCATGCAGACCTCAGAGAAACTTCCAGCGAACTCTGCGGTAATACAAAGCATGATGCCAACGGCGGAAGCTTAAGGTCGATCAACCCAAAACATTCACAACACTTCAAGTCCCCGGCCACCCTGGGCTCTAATGCGTTGTCGCTCATAGCCGATGGGGGGAGGGTAAAATCCGCGGGGTCAGATCAGGCAGTCGTCTCTCCCTCGCGCGGGACATGCTTTTTCTACGCTCATGAATTTTATATTTGTATCCTGAACGCGGGCATTCGCCAAAACTACTGCGCGAGAACAAAAGCGAACATTTGGTTGAGGTTATACCTATGTCTTCTTTGCGGACGAGGACGAAGCCGCTACCGCGGCAATGGCGCTTGTTTTGAGCGTAGCACGTTGCTCTGAACGCAGCGCATTTTGAGATCTGACGAACCTGTCTGACGATTGAGCCTTCTCAATCAACGGA